>CAEZZF010000002.1_pt1 | contig 37834 bp, 32 predicted proteins | sample 7266141 | NCBI WGS metagenome assembly CAEZZF01 (sample SAMEA6813953, study PRJEB35770) | freshwater metagenome | biome: Freshwater; feature: Freshwater reservoir; material: water | place: Czech Republic | collected 2016-08-15 | depth 30m m
ACCCTTAGGATCTAGACCGCCCCACTCGTAATTCGTAGACACTTCTACCGCTCCTCGACCAGTTCCTAGTACGTGATGGGCGAAGACGAATTTATATTTAGCTGTGCTAGTTTCAAGAGTTTTTTTCAACCATGCGTACTGCTCATCACCGATTCCTATGGTCCATAAATCAGTGGCTCTGCCCATTCCCGTAGCAGGTGATGCCGCAGGTGCAGGTTTGTTAGTAGCTTTTGGTTTAGCCGGTGCCTTGGAATTAGTAGGGGCTGGTGATTCAACGCTAGTAGGTGCAGAGCTTGGCGTACTCACCGGAATATCTTCAGGTACAACTACGCCAGCAACATTGTCTACTGCAAATTTAGAGTGCCAATAAGGATCTAGGGAAATAAAGAGTGCGTCTCCCCATGTCCACGAGTAATAATCGCGAGGCAGGCCGACTCCAGGAATCTCAAATATATCGCCGGTATAAAAACTATCAGGTGCCGGAAGTGCAAAATACTTCAACCGAGCATTACCCGCTAACACTGCTGGGTTCGTTGTTCCCCCATCCAATAAATATTGTGCCGCCTGTTCATGATTTCCGTTGACTAAATAGATAGGTACGCTGCTGCCGGCAATTGAGAGCCAATCACGATGAGTCCTATATATTTTTTCGACATTCAGTTGATCCCCTAGACCTTTGCTGATGATTGGATCAATACTGAAATCATCACCGAGCAGAATATGAAAGTCTGGCTGTTGGGAGGCGATATTAGCCATAGTTACGTAATAGAGATCCGAGTTGAACATTTTTCCAGCACGTTCTGGATGTGTGTCACCTTGAACTGAGAAGGTAAAGGAAGTTCCGGCTTTTCGTGCAGTCGTAAAGGAGTACTGCTTTCCTGCTGTGAATGTTTTTGCTGAGCCGGTTTTATAACTCACTCTGTAATAAACCTTTGAGCTGTTCTTTAAACTAGTGAGTTCGAAGACTGCTGGGTTACCTGAAGAAATACTTACTTGTGAACTCTTATTTGTATATCGAGTTTTTGTGTAACCATATTCGACGAAAGCAATTAAATCCTCCGAGCTTAAGACACTCAGAGCAACCGATGTTCCAGTTGGTCTTCCCAAAATCTGATTAACAACTGGTGTTGTCGCACCTAACGCTTTACCAATTGGCGTTGATGCCAAAGCCGTCATAGCTGCCAATCCAAAAAGTGATCGGCGAGAGATAGGGCTCTTTGCCCAAGCCTTAAAAAGAATGGATGATTGTTGGCTCATGAATGAAAAATACTAGGTAAGGCACCAGTTAGTTGTGCTTAAATCATGTGAATATTGGGAGAAGCACCGTGTAGCGACTAAGCGTTAATAACACCAAGGGCTAATAAAACGAGTAGGACGCTTCCTAGAACTACGCGGTAAATAATGAATGGCATAAAGCTCTTTGTCTGGACGAATTTTAGTAGCCAGGCAATTACGGCATAACCAACGACAAAAGCTATTGATGTTGCAACAAGAGTTTGTGAGAGTGAAAATAGTTGCACGCTCGCCTTATCTTCCAAGGCTCCTTTTAGCTCATAAAGGCCACTTCCAAAAACGGCCGGTAGAGCTAATAAGAATGAATAACGCAGTGCGGCTTCTCGCGTGTAGCCAAGTAAGCGCCCCATTGCGATAGTGGCACCTGATCTAGATACCCCTGGCATTAACGCTAAGGATTGAGCAATTCCATACATTAAGCCGTGCCGTAGATTTAAATCCTCTAGGTTTCGGATTTTCTTTCCATAGTGATCTGCCCACCCAAGAATAAGACCAAAAATAATCATTACAGAAGCTATCAACCATAGTGAACGTAAGTTGTTAGTAATAATATCTTTACCTAAATAGCCCAGAAAAACGATTGGTACGCTACCGATAATAATGAGCCAACCCATGCGGGCCTCTAGCATGTGCGCATCTGACAAAGTTTTTCTACGAATATTCTGATTAAACCATGCTGCGATTATTCGCTTAATATCATTTCTAAAAAAGATCAAGACTGCAAGTTCGGTTCCAATCTGGGTGATTGCGGTAAAACGCGCTCCCGGATCCTGGGCATTACTAAAAAATTCTCCGACGATGCGTTGGTGAGCACTAGATGAGATTGGGAGGAACTCGGTTAATCCCTGCACAATTCCTAAGAAAATCGACTCAAACATCTAAGCAGCCTGAAGATCTTTAAGTTGCTGAGTATGGGCTTTGTTATGTTCGCAAGCTTTGGAAATCAGTTGGGTCAAAGTTACGGTGCCTAATTCAGAGTGCAACGACGTTGAACTCCATTGCTCTGCTGAAAGCTGCGAAAGTGCAACAATAACTAAATTACCAATACTCTCTATGAGCGCTAAGGAGTTGCGCCAATCTCGACCTTGATAGTTCAAAACACTTGGATAAACATCTTCATTGAAGTTGATAACTGGAGGGTTTTCTATTGTTAGGCAGTTGAAATAACGAATCGCAAAATGCATTTCTCCATCGGCCACATGGTGCAAAACATAGGCTGCAGACCACTGGTCACCAGAGACAGAGTGGTTGGCAGTTTTATCATCAAATTGCTTGGCCACGGCGATGAAGGAATCTAGGTTCTGTCGGTAAGTTTTTAGCAGTTCATCACTCATGTCGAAAGTCTACTTGGGTGCTAAAGAACTATAGGTGAGCGAAACGTACCTACCGTGAGAGCTCTTCAAGAACCTCAATAATATGTAGATACTGCTTACCTGTAGCCCGAGTCATACCAATTTCACACGTCTGGTTTGAAGAAACGTAATAGTCATCGTTGCGAGCTGTGATTTCAGAAGCTTGCATTACCGTCGCTGATTCAGTTAACTCTGGGAAAGTAAAACCACGATCACCAGCAAATCCACAGCAACCCCAATTCTCAGGGATAAATACTTCACTAGAGATACGTGATGCGATGGTAGTGAGCGCATTGTTGATTCCTAAAGCCGTGGTTGAACATGTCGGATGAAGGGTTATTGACTTAGCTTGATGCGAAATTGTTAAGCGAGGAAGTAAAAATTTTTCAGCGAACTCAACAGAGTCCATTACCTGTAAACCATTATCGGCTGCAAGCAGCTCTGCTAAACCATGCGAACATGAAGATGCATCACTAACTATTGGGATCGATTTTCCAGCAGTGGATTGCGTGATCGCCTTTTTAACGCGCTTTTGCATAATCTCATACCCCTGTTTATATCCCTTCGACTTCCAAGGGGTGCCACAGCACAACGAAGAGATTGCTTCGGGAACTGTGAGAGTTATGCCTGCACGTAGTGCTACTTTCTCAAAAGCTTGCCTACTGTCACTGCTACCAAACAAAGTTCCGACGCATGAGGGGAAAAAAATTGCATCAGGTGAATCGACTTTGTTAGAGGTTCTGACACTGCCCCCAGTTGGGTATTGACGCATAAACGGAGTAAACGAAAGCGCCTTAAGTGCTAGCGCAGTACTGGCAGTGAAAATCGACCAATTGTTTGCTGCTAGCGCCCATAGATGTGTAAATATCGGATGAGCGCTGTGACTCCGAAGTTCGCGAACAAGTGAACCGGTGTTAATAGATAAGGGACAGGTTGTTGCACACATTCCATCGACTGCGCAGGTATCTTGGCCATCATAAGCAAAGGCCGCAGAGATCGCCTTAGCTGTAGCGCTATCCCCCGCATCTCTCGCAATTTGAAGTTCACGGCGCATGACTATTCGCGTTCGCGGAGTCAGTGTCAGATCCTTACTTGGGCACACAGGTTCGCAATATCCACACTCCACACATGAATTTGCTACTGCTTCAATCTCTGGAGAACTCTTCAGATTCTCATGATGAATCTTTGGATTTTCACTCATAATAATTCCAGGATTGAGTATTTGTTGTGGATCTATCAACCGCTTAATCTCCCACATCACGTCATAGAGTTCGTCCCCGTATTGCCTGCGAACATAGGGGGCCATCATTCGCCCAGTGCCATGCTCAGCTTTGAGTGTTCCGCCCTGGGCCAAAACTACATTGACCATCTCTTCTGTAAAAGTTAAGTATCGCGCTAGTTTGTTTGGGTTATTGAAATCTTCATTGAGCATGAAGTGAATATTTCCATCACGAGCATGCCCAAAGATCACACTATCGACGTAACCGTGCTTAAGAAAAAGTGCTTGCAACTCTTGGCACGTCTCTAACATGTGATCAACTGGAACGGCGATATCTTCAAGTAACGCTGTAGTTCCAGTTGGCCGTTTACTTGCAACACTTGCATAAAGACCTTTGCGTATATGCCAGAGCTGATTTCGAAGTTTTACATCTGTTGTCATTCCTGCGGGTTGCTCTAAGGGCAATCCTGCAAATAGAGCTGAAGCAATCACTACTTTTTCATTTAGCTCCCTCTCCGATGGCTCTTGAAATTCCACAAGCAGGGCTGCATGCTCTATCACCGAAATTGCTTTTAACTCTGACGTTGCTTCCACATCACTTTGTGCCACGCGAAGACTGGTCGAGTCCATAAGTTCAATCGCGGCAAAGCCAGTCTTAACTAAGTCAGGTAAAGCACGAGTTGCTTCGGCTAAATCCTTAAAGACGAGTAAGCCCGTAGCAATATGGGCATAAGAAGGTACTGTCTTAAATGTGGCTTGGGCGATAAAGGCAAGGGTTCCTTCACTACCAACCACTAAATGTTCTAGGATTTTTACCGGTGAATCGAAATCCACTAAAGCATTGACCGCATATCCCATTGTGTTTTTGATGCTAAATAGTTTCCTAATTGTCTCTACCGATGCTTGATTTGATCGAACCCGATCGCGCAATGCAATTAAGCCAGCATGAATATCAGGGGCTAGTCCTTTAAGTTGAGTATCGGCGTCGGCGTCGGCAGTATCTATGAGCAAGCCACTTGGCAGAATTAAAACCATAGATTCGATTGTTCGATAAGTATTTTGCTCGGTTCCGCAACACATCCCACTGGAATTATTGGCAACCACACCTCCGATTGTGCAGGCCACTTCACTGGCGGGGTCTGGACCTAATTTACGCTTGTGTCGAACTAGGGCTGCATTGACTGCACGCACGGTTGCCCCAGGACTAGCCGTAACAGTTTCCCCATTACTGCCAACAGAAATTTCACGAAAGTTTTTTCGAGTATCAACTAAAAATCCATCAGTGCTGGCTTGGCCACTCAGGCTTGTTCCACCAGAGCGAAAAGTGACTCCAGTTCCTATTTGACTCGCGAGTTTAAAAATTTCAGCTATCTCATCATTATTATCAGGGGTATAGATTGCTTGTGGTCTAAGTAAAAAATGTGACGCATCGTGAGAATATCCCAGAATGTCAGTTATACGAGTAGAAGCTTTTAGGGAACGTGGTAGCTGATTCGTACTACTTTTGTTTACCCCATACATCTGTCATGAACCTCATTAGCTCCAATTATTTGCTTATCTTAACTTCTCGGGCAGATAAAGTGATCCTCAATTAAGAATTTCTTCCGAGGTTTTTGACTCAGAGGTACCAATACATCGAACACACCGCAACTTAAAGGGATTTTAGCGCTTTAAAAATACGAAATTCCGAAAGAGTATTGTAATTCTTTCTATAAGTGGCTCTAATTGGTCTTGCAAGAGTGCGCTACTTCGAAACAGCGTTCCTACTGGGTTAAATCTGTGAGGTGAGGTTATGGAAAGCGAGCGACTCAAGAGAATCTTTGAAGTTCTCGAGCAGGTAGCTGCTAGGGGTCCACAATCTCTCTCACAGATCAGCAACCGAGTGTCGATTCCTACCAGTAGCACCCATGATTTACTCAAGGCAATGACTCGTGCGGGAATCCTTCAGGCACATGGTAAAGAGTATGACCTTGGCCCCATGACATATCGACTGGCCTTTGATGTCCAAGATCGTTTTTCGATTATAAATATCGCAACTCCAGAACTTGAAAAATTAGCACAGCTAGTTGGTTTCGATGTATATCTGGCAGTTCAATCCGGATCTCATGTTATGTATGCCGCTAGGTTTCGAGGAAATGAAGGCATCAAGGTGATGATTCCTTTGGGCCAATCCTTATACGGCCATGCCACAGCTGCGGGAAAGATTTTTGCCGCCTTTGACCCTGAACTGCAGAAAACTATTTTAGCTGGGTCTCGAAAGAAAATTACTCCCAAAACAATTACCGACCCTAAAGCCCTAGAGCGAGAGTTCATGCGTATTAAATCGCGCAGAATTAGTATCTCCAACGAAGAATCCTTCGAGGGCATCATTGGTATCTCTACCCCAATCACCGGTATTGATGGACGCATTATTGCAGCCACACATATCTCAGCATTTAAAGGCAAGTTGGATAGCGTGCGGATGAAGAAACTCTGTGCAGAATTAGGAAAATCCACATTGCGAATCGAAGAGGTAATTGCAGGTGGACCAAATATGAAGCAGTTCAACAAAGTTGAAGTGCAGCCAACTACAAAGACTTCTAAATCAGCGAGTAGGAAGAAATCTTGACAACAAATAAACCAGGAATCGCAGTAATCGCGACTGCAACAATCGCCCTAGCAAGTGAGAGTTCAAAAAGCCTTGAAGAGATGATTTTTGAGGCCTCTAAGAGCGCACTCAGCTCCGTAGGGTTAGCTGCCGCTGATATCGATGCATTTGTCTTAGGTGGAAATGATCAAATTGATGGACGTGTTATCAGCATTATGCCGTCGGCTGGGCCGGCAGGCGGGGTAGACCAAGACACAACCATGATCGCCTCATCGGGCGACCACGCACTTATCTATGGCTATCTTCGAATTATGGCTGGGCAGAGTAAGCATGTGTTGGTTGCAAGCTGGGCAAAGCCAAGTGAATCAATTGATCCTGACCGAGCTGAATTGATGTCGGCAGAACCTTATTTACTGCGTGCAGTTGGAATGAATGAAACTATTGCTGCAGCCCTACAAGCTTCTCGCTTTGTTGAGGGTAAGGACGTTAGAGGTAACACTGACTTTGTCGTTTGGCCGCTTACTCGCGCAGACTTGCCAGGCAGAGGCGATTCGGTACATGTTGCAATTCTTGCGCTAGAAGGAAGTTTTGCAGCTGGAAGCGAACTTGCTTGGATTGTAGATGCAGGGTGGTCTACGTCAACGTATGAACTTGGGGCACGAGATCTAACCGACCTTGATGCACTTAAGAATGCATGTGCTCAAATCACAAAGCGAAATCCTGGGGCGGCATCTACGAATTGGAACTCGATGGAAATCGGTGCAGCCAGTGAATATGTCGTTACCGCCGTTAAGGAATTTCTGCCGATGAAATCTGGGGCAAGCGTTAATGCCTCAGGTCCTTTATCTGAACAATTCACTTCACCATTTGTTCTTGGACTTTCTCGAATGATGCGCGCCATTGATGCTGTTAAGAATGCATCAACGCCAGGTGAAAAATATATTGCTGCAGGAATTGGTTTCAATGGCTTTGCTGGGCAAGGTGCATCGGTAATGGTCTTTAGCAATTCTAAGGATGTGCGAAATGATTAACGTTGGAATTGCAGGGTTTGGGCAATCCCACTTCCAGACAAAGAGAACCGATGTAACTTTCCCTGAGCTTGTTAAAGAGGGCGCTGATTTGGCTCTAGCGAACTCAGGCATATCTATTAATGATGTTGACGCCGTGGTCTATCCATTAGCCCCAGATGCATTAATTGGCGTAGGTAACGGCGAGCGCTGGGTTATTGATGCCTTGGGTGCAACAGGCAAACCATTTATGCGTGTTAATAACGGTGGTGCTACTGGCATGAGTGCGGTTTTAACTGCTTGGACACATGTTGCATCTGGGCTTTTTGATGTCGTATTAGTCGCAGGTGCCGATCGCGTTTCCGAGTCTGGTTCGGCGCAGTCTGTGCTCAATAAAATGTGGGACGTGGGATATGAAAGAACCGTTCCACTGAACACCATCACGATGTTGGCCTTATCTGCCCAGCGATATATGCATTTATACGACAGCGATGAGACTGATATGGCGCTAGTTACGGTTAAGAACCGATATCACGCCTCGCTTAATCCATATGCACATCTGCGCACACCAATAACCGTAGAAGAAGTTTTGGCAACCAGAACACTGGCGTGGCCTATAAAGCTTGGCGATGCATGTCCAGCCTCTACTGGCGCAGCCGGTGTGGTTTTAGTGTCCGAGCGCTATGCAAAGGAACATAATATTAAGCCAGCGTGGATTCGCGGGCTTGGACAAAATACTGAGACATTTTGGATGGGTGCACGAGTAGGCGAAAAGGCGTTCGGCGACCACGCCGATGCCGATGCTCTTGGACGTGCCTTTGATACTGCATACGAGCAGGCAGGTATCACTGATCCTATTAATCAAATTGATGTTGCAGAAATTTATGCACCATTTTCAAGTGTTGAACTACACGTAATTGAAGCGGCCCGTCTTGCAGAAAAAGGCAAGAGCCCTGAAGGTCTGCGAAATGGAAAATTTACATTGGGTGGTGAAGGACCAGTGGTCAATCCATCTGGTGGCACCTTGTGCACGAATCCAATCGCAGTAACCGGAACGATTCGTGTGGGCGAGGCAGCAAATCAAGTTCTAGGACGCTCGGGTGCGCATCAGGTAGCGGGTGCACGAGTTGCAATAGCAAGTGCGATTGGTGGAGATCACCAATTTTATTCAACCATGGTCTTGTGTAGTGATCTAGAGGAGATTAATAAATGACAACTGAAATAAATGCCGATGCACCTGCACAATCAGAGCGCTTTTATGAGCAGACATGGGACCTGCAGTACAAACATGCACTGGGCCATACGGTTTCTCGCTTCTTAGATGGCTTAGCTGAAGGCACAATCTGGGGTCGTCGTACAACTGATGGTCGCGTTTTAGTTCCTGCTCGCTCCTATGATGACATTACGCATGAAAAAACCGGCGAGTGGGTGAAGGTTGCCAATAAAGGTGTCATTGAAATGTCTACCGTGGTCTATGAAGCCTTTAACGGCTTACCTAAGCCACCATATGCCCTTGCCTATGTAATGCTCGAAGGTGCAGATACAGCCCTTGTAGGTTATGTCAAAGGGTTAGATTTGAGTGTTCAAAAAGATGCGATAGAGGCGCTAAAAATTGGGAGTAGCGTGAGAGTCTGTTTTGCGAAATCGCCCACCGGCACAGCCGCTGACTATTGGTTTGAACTAGAGGCTACTAGCTAGTAGATAATTCAAAAATTCTTAAGAACATAACGTAATTTTATAATCCCGAAAAGCAGGTGAAACTAATTTTCGGATTCACGCAAGACCATTGACGGCTTTTCGAACTCTCGCTTACGCTCTTAATGTTTGAAAGCTCGTTTGCAAACGTTTCATTCCTTGATGTATGAATTGGAGAAAAAGTGAAAAAGTCAATCAGTCTTTCGATTGCGATTGTTGCAGTCTCGGCGTTAACGATTGGAATGGCTCCTCAGGCTAGTTCTGCAACTGCAAAGCCTGCAAAGCCTGCAGTTGGCGCAACTTGCGCGAAGACCAATGCCAAAGCAGTTGCTGCAAACCAGAGTGATCTCATTTGCACAAAAGTTGGTAAAAAACTTATTTATCAGATATTTATTCCAAAGGGTCCAATTAAGATTGGTTTCTCTGCAGCAGTAACTGGAACAAATGCACTTCTTGGTCAAAGCTACCGTGGTGGCGTAGCCTTTGCAGTGAGCCAAATTAATGCTGCTGGTGGAATCGCTGGACATACCATCGACCTTGTAACAGCAGATGGTGGCGACACAAACCCACAGTGGGTTAACTCAATGAACGTACTTGCTGAAGAGAAGCCAGTAATAATTATTGGGCACCCACATAGCTCAGCTCTTCTTGCTCAAAGCGACATGATCAACAAGATCGGCGTTCCTTACTTCTTCTCAGGTGGATCAGTTGCACTGACACAGGAGAAGTTGAAGAATCCGTGGATCTTCCGTGTTTCACCAAGTGATGGTATTTCAGGTGTAGCAGCAATTGATTATGCTGTTGACGAATTGAAGTACACCAAGATTGGTATTCTTGGAGATAACACTGCATATGGAATCGATGGAACTGCAGTAATGGTTGGCGAGCTTAAGAAGAAGGGTCTAACTGCCGTTGGAACCGAATCTCATGAGCTTTTTGCTACGGATGTTTCAGCACAACTCCTAAAGCTTCGCGCTGCTGGTGCTCAACTGATTATCGGTTGGAGTATTCCAGTTGTAACAGCAACAACACTTCGTCAAGTTAAAGAGTTGAAGTTAGGTGTTGACTACATGGGTGGCCGTTCAATGGCTCTTACTGCAGTACTTGGACTTGTAACTAATGCTCAGCTAGATGGCGCATTTGGTGCGGTCGATAACGCAGTTGCCGCAGATCCTGCAGCAGCATCGTGGGTAAAGGCGTACAAGCGCTATGCAGGAAAGAATCCAGACTTCTTCACCGCTCAGTACTATGACTTGGTCTACATGATCAAAGACTGGATCACTAAGAATGGTGTAAAGCCTGCAGTTCTTCGTTCTTCAATCCTAAAGACTGGTGTAACTAAGGGAATCGGAAGCGGATCATATGACTTCTCTAGAACTCCTGGAGAAAGTAACTGGTCAGCTCAGATTGTTAAGTACTCAGGTGACACGGTGGCGGTTCTAAAGACCATTTCAATCGCACCTTGATTGATAAGTAGGGATAAGTAGAAACAGGTGGCCATCATTGATGGCCACCTGTTTTCCTTTACAGCATTGTAACTACACCAATTAATATGAGATTGAGGCAATCATGACAAAGAAGATGCGAAGCCAGGCTTGGTTTGAAGACAAAGGCCGTAACGGTTTTATCCACCGCTCATGGCTCAAAGGTGATGGACTGCCTGACGAATCATTTGATGGCCGCCCGGTCGTAGGAATTGCAAATACGTGGTCACAGTTAACGCCATGTAACTCAAATCTTCGTAGAGTCGCTGAGTTTGTTGCTAAAGGTGTGTGGGAAGCCGGGGGGTTACCCCTAGAATTCCCGGTTATGTCTTTGCCTGAGACATTGATGCGCCCTAGTTCGATGCTCTACCGCAATTTGATGGCAATGGAGTTAGAGGAACAACTTCGCGCAAATCCAATTGATTCGGTAGTTCTCCTTGGTGGCTGCGATAAAACTATTCCAGGTCTTCTTATGGGCGCAGCAAGTGTGAATTTACCAACGATGGTCGTGAGTTCAGGACCTAAATTAAATGGAAAATATAAGGGCGAAGATATTGGTTCGGGTGTAGATATTTGGAAATTCGTAGATGCGGTTCGAACTGGAAAGATGACACAAGACGAGTTCGTAGAAGCTGAAAGATGTATGGCACGAAGTGAGGGCCACTGCATGACAATGGCTAGTGCTTCAACAATGGCAGTAATTGCCGAAACGATTGGCCTGCAACTCTCAGGAGCTGCAGCAATTCCGGGATCAGATTCCAGACGATATCTGACCGCTCATCTGACTGGGCGCCAAGCTGTTGAGATTGCAAAGCAAGATCTCAAGTTCTCTGACGTTGTAACAATTGGCGCAATTGAAAATGCAGTAAAAGTTAACGCTGCTATTGGCGGCTCAACTAATGCAATCTTGCATCTACAGGCTCTAGCTGGTCGATTAGGCTATGACGTCAAGCTTGCAGACTTTGATCGCTGGGGTAAAGACATTCCTATGTTACTTAACCTCAAGCCTGCCGGTACTTACTTAATGGAGGATTTCTATTATGCGGGCGGTGCACCTGTAATCTTGCGCGAAATTTTGCATATGTTAAAGGCCGATGAAAAAAATGTTATGGGCAAAACCATTACTGACCAAGTATCAGGGGCCGAAAACTACAATGAAGAGGTAATTACACCACTAGCTAAACCACTTAAGCCTGCTGGCTCAGCTATTGCTGTGCTGCGAGGCAATCTCTGTCCTGACGGCGCTATCATCAAATTGTCTGCAGCTGATCCCAAGTTAATGCAACACCGTGGTCGGGCTTTGATTTTTGACTCCATTGAAGAGCTTGAAGCAGTGATAGATGATATGGATCTAGATGTTGATGAAAACTCTGTTCTCATAGTTCGAAACTCTGGTCCTCGTGGCTATCCAGGCATGCCAGAAATTGGCAATCTACCAATGCCGAAGAAACTTTTACTTCGAGGCATCAATGACATGGTGCGAATCTCTGATGCGCGCATGAGCGGAAGTTCTTACGGAACGGTTGTCCTTCATGTGGCACCTGAATCAGCCATCGGTGGACCGCTTGCACTCGTTGAAAATGGCGACTTCATTGAGCTCGATGTGAAAAACCGTTCTCTGCATCTTGATGTTTCAGAGGAAATACTGGCAGCCCGTCAAGCGGCTTGGAAATCACCGTTGGAAGAAGTCGAACGAGGCTTCTTGAAGCTACACCACGATCATGTGTTACAAGCAGATCAAGGTGCGGATCTAGATTTCCTTGTTGGAAATAGTGGAAGCGCAGTACCGCGACGACCTTTCTAGGTTAATCCTTAAGATATTTTTGCAGACCAACTGATAGAAGCTCTAGTTCAGAGCGCACTGTCAGAATTCGAAAGCCTTGGTCAGCAAGTGTGGAAAAATCACCGCTTGTTCCGGCTGGCAACCCTGCGGCTTTAGCTTGTTGAAGGATAGTGTGAATCTGCGCAATTAATAACGTGTCAGTTGCAATATTGTCAGGTGAGATAGACATAGACAACGCTAGGTCAAATCTCCCAACATAAATCCCATCAACTCCCTCGACTTGCACAATTTTTTCAACTTCATCGAGAGCCGACTTCGATTCGATGAGAGCCCAACATATTGGATCGACAAAATCCTTCTGCGATGAATAACCTGATTGACCAGCTGCAAAGCCTCCCCAGCTGCGAGCGCCTGCTGGAGGAAAGCGCGTACTCGCGACAAGTTCTCGGGCCTGTGAGGCGCTTTCAATCTCTGGAGCAAGAACGCCATGTGCACCTGCATCTAGCGCCAGACCAATACTTGTGGCGCCATTATCTGGTGTTCGAACCAATACAGCTAAGTCATACGGCGCCACCATTGCTGTGATCTCATATATATCGCGGGTAGTGATAGTTCCATGTTGTTGGTCTAGATAAATAAAATCCATCTGCGACTGAGCGATCAAATCAACTGATGCCCGATCGCCATAAATAACTCGCACTCCGCGGACAGTGCCTTCTTGTGACTTATGCCTGAAGTTTCTTATTTTTTGACTATGAGTATTCATTGGCATCGTTGTGGCACTAAAGAACGGCTAGAGGGGTGACTGGGCTTGCAGTAGAACCTACAAGCGGCAATGGTGACATAACAAAGAGGAAACTCTTTCTATTGCGCTGTGCGAGTTCAGGCAGAACCAAGTTCTCAATCAAAGGAACTCCATTGTGATGTAATAAAAATAAGTGGACTGGAAAATTAGTCTCAGGCGGACTTGGCTGTGTTTCAACTGCGTAGTTATCTGCGCCCACGATTGAAATCTCATGCTTAACTAGCCACTGAGCCGCTTCAAGAGTTAAGCCTGGTTCGTCTTCATGATAAGCGTGCTGATCAAGGCCTTGCTCGCCCCACCCAGTTCTAATAAGGACTGCATCACCGGATTGTGCTGACAGTTTGTGTGCAGCGTAATAATCTTCTAAATGCGCAGGAGTAATCTGAAATGAGGCATCTAATGGCTTTCCTAAGTACTCAACTAAATCAACTAAAACTCCTCGGGTGATAATGGGGCGTAGTTTTTCTGCTCCACATTTTTGAGCCCCTTTAGTTGAACGCGTATGTGAAGCGCTATGACCGTTGTACAGCTGATCTCCTGACCAGGCATGGCTCAAGGCATCGACGTGAGTTCCACTATGTGTGGCGAACTGAACGGTATCTTCGGCAAATTTAAATCCACCTAGAGCTCTTGCCCCAAGGGCATAGTCCCCTGCGTCACGATCCATGAAACGAGATGGCATTTTTCTGTGCGGAGCAACTGCAGCGTCTGGTCCCAAGATTTGGGCTAAGGAGATTATTTCGCCAGTTTCTACAAGGCCGACACTCTTCTTGACGATCTCGGGAGTAACGAAGTTAAGGGAACCAGCTTCATCATCAGGACCCCACTGACCCCAAGAGTTTTCGTCTCTCACTACAGACTCCCTAGAACAGTTCGATCATTGAGACTAATCATCCCAGTGTAAAACAAAAACTCCTATGCTCCTAGATAGGCATCTCGTACTGCAGGACTGTCCATCAGCTCCTTGGATGTACCTGAATGTCTAACGACGCCATTCTCAAGCAAATAACCGCGATGGGCCACATTCAAAGCCATGAAAGCGTTCTGTTCTACCAAGAGAATAGTGACTCCATCAACTTCATTAACTGAGGCAATCGCCTCAAATACCTGTGCAGTAACTTTTGGAGCCAATCCTAAGGATGGCTCATCTAAGAGCAAGAGTCGTGGCTTACTAATTAATGCTCGTCCTAAGCTGAGCATCTGCTGCTCGCCACCGCTAAGGCTCCAACCAGTCTGCTTTTTACGTTCACGCAATACTGGAAAGAGAGTGTAAATACGTTCAAAATCCTTTTCAATCGAGTCCTCAAACTCTTCAGGGCGAGCAGTTAGTCCCACCTCTAAATTTTGTTCAACCGATAGTCCGGGAATTATGTGGCGACCTTCGGGAGCGTGTGCAATACCAGCCCTAGCTAGCTGATGAGTCTTCATTCCAAGAATGGATTTGCCTTCAAAAGTAATATCGCCGCTGACAGGCTTGTTTATACCTGAAATCGTTCTTAGCGTAGTTGACTTACCGGCACCATTTGATCCAATCAACGTGACAATTTCACCACGCGCAATTTCAATTGAGATTCCAGCTAGAGCTTGGATATTTCCATAATTAACAACAAGATCCTTGACGGCTAAAATATTTTCGCCCATAGTCGCTCCCACCTAAATCTTCTTTGAATTCTGGAAACTTGCACTTCCTAGATATGCCTCAATGACATCCGGGGAGTTTTGAACTTCAGATGGTGTTCCGGTCATGATTTTACGACCGAAATTCAAAACCGAAATATTTTCACACAGCCCCATTACAAATTTCATATTATGTTCGATAACTAGGACCGAGGTTCCACCTTCAACTAGTTTCTTTAAACGCTCCTGTAAATTACCTACCTCCACAGGATTTAATCCGGCGGCAGGCTCATCTAGAAGCAGCAAAGTAGGTGAGGCAACTACCGCACGCGCTAGCTCTAATAGTTTCTTCTGACCATAGGACAATGACCCTGCTGGACGATCAGCGTACTTATCAAGATCAAAAGTAGACAATGCCTCAAGAGTTGCTTTTTCCATTCCAGATACTCGCTGGCGCAGTTTTCTCCTGCGCAATAGCGCATTCCACGGCTGAATTTCTGAAGACCGATAAGCACCGATCATTACGTTGTCGAATAAGGAGAGTTCAGGCCAGAGGCGGATATTTTGGAATGTACGTGCAATTCCAGCTGCATATACTTGATCTGGACGCTTTCCCGTTAATGTATTTCCGGCAACGCTGACAGTGCCTTGACGTGGCTTATAGATACCGGTCATAACGTTGATCAAGGTGCTTTTTCCTGCACCATTTGGACCAATCAAACCGTGAATCTCACCTTTGCGAACATTGAAAGAGACGTTGTCCAGTGCAACTAAGCCACCAAACTCTTGGCGAATTCCATCAACTTCTAGAATATTTTCAGTGCTCATTCGTTGATGGCCTCTCCGCTTGTTCCTGAAATTTTCCGCAAGAATTTATCACGCAGCTTGAGAATCGCACCGGCTGCACCATCGGGTGCAAAAAGTATTACTAACAAAACAGCTATGCCATAAATCACCATATACGAACTTCCTAAGAACTCTAGATTAGGAGGTAAGAAAACCAAAAGAATGGCGCCGACAAGTGCACCGCTTATGTGTCTTAGTCCACCAATAATAATCATGGTCAACAAGACAATACTTTGTCCTAAATCGAAACCATATGGACTAATGAACCCCTCGTTATAGGCAAAGAGTCCACCAGCTACTCCTGCACAAAAGCCAGAAATCATAAAGGCAATGAGATAGTGCCAAGCAACAGATATTCCCATTGCACCGGCTGCAGTTTCATCGGTCCGAAGCGCAGTAAACGCTAAACCAACTGGGGTATTTCGTAATGAATAAAGTGCAGCCGCTATGGCAAGTCCAATTGCTACGCAGATATAAAAATAAACTCTATTGCTTTCTACAGGACGAGTAATGCTTGTAATTCCATCCATTCCATTTGTCACGGCTCGCCAATTCACCATCAGCACGAGAATAATTTGTCCGACACCAATAGATGCGATTGCAAGGTAATGCCCACGCAGTTTCAACGTTGGGAAACCGACAATGATTGCAAGAATTACACCAGATAGGCCGCCAATAGGAATAGTCAGCAGAAAACTAAAACCGTGTTTCGTTGCAAGAATGGCGGCCGTGTATGCACCGACCCCAACAAATGCAGCTTGTCCGATCGAAACTAGCCCTGCCTGACCCATGAGAACTTGTAATCCCATTGTTGCCACAAACCAAATACTGGCCAAGGTCGCAAGTCGGAGTTGAAGACCATTGACAAGATTTGGGAGAATCGCAATTAGCCCGATAAATAGCAAATAACTTACGTAACGAAAAGACTTGAGATAGGTGGGGTTCACGCCAACTAATTTTCCCTGTTGGCTCTTTTGGATAATCACCTTGAGGGCAGAAGTCGACCCACTATTACTCTTGCTCATACCTTTTGCCCAATCTCACGGTTAAATATTCCCTCTGGCCTAAAGTAGAGGAAGCCGAGTACGACTAAGAAAATTAAGAGACTCTGGAATGAAGAGGATAGGTAGCGTGCAAAGAGAATTTCCAGAATTCCAATCGCTAGGCCACCGACGATTGCGCCGTTGACTTCCCCAAAGCCACCAATGATCGCAGCCGCAAATCCTTTTAACGCAATTCCAAGTCCCATCGTTGGAACAAGATAGAGAACCGGAGCAATGAGAAAACCAACGAGACCGGCAATTGCAAATGAAAGCATAAATGTAATCGACACCATTCTGTCCGTATTGATTCCTAAGAGCCGAGCCATTTCAGGATCTTGCGCTGTGGACATCATTTGGAAGCCAAGTCGCGTTTTTGCAAATAGGAATTTGATTCCTATTAAAGTTAAAACCGAAATAAATATAATAATTAAGTTAGGAACAGAGATAAATACACCCTTTATATCTACGGTGGGGTTAGAAAGCAAAGGCTCTAATCGTCTTGGCGCTGGACCAAAAAGGAGTTGAATTCCATTAGCTAAAATAATTCCCGTCGCCAGTGTGCTTATTGCGATGATAAGAAACGACTTACCTTTTAACGGTCTGTAAACTACAAACTGAAATCCATAACCAAAAAATGACATCAGTACAATACAAATTAGTAGTGAAAGAACAAGTGGTAATCCAAGGATATTTGCCAGTACAACTCCTACGTAGCCGCCGACTGCAACAATCTCACCGGCAGCGAAGTTTACGATTCCAACTGCCTTGTAAACTAAAATAAAACTTACTGCGACTAAAGCGTAAACCGCACCTGCAGCAACACCATTAGTGAGCACTTGAAGGAAATCCTGAACCTGTCTTAAGGTAATGTCCATACCGAGATTTTCTCCATCCCAAGCTTCCGATGATCTTTGAAATTCTTTTCTACTACGATTTCAGACTACGTGAACACAAAGGTGTAGTCAATGACTTTCCGTATGTGTAGAAGGTTTTGCAGAAGATATTTTCCGAGTTCCCGAAAGATAGTTATAATCAATGCTGGACTATCGCAAATTTGCAGGCATAACAGTACCTTTAACCTATTCTGCTAACGGCTGGAGAGAAGTACATGAGAGTCTGGCTGCCTAGCTCATCTTTTCTTGATTCGCTCAAAGGTTTTGAAAGTGACATTCAAGTTGTTAATGCCAGTACGGGAATTCCTGATTCTTGTGAAGACGTCGAATTTCTAGTCCCTCCCATGTTTGAAATTCGAAGTGAAATTGAAGCTCTGATTCCAACAATGAAATCTCTAAAAGTTATTCACTCACTGTCAGCAGGAGTAGAAGATCTATTGCCACATGTTAGACAAGGTGTCACGCTGTGCAATTCAACCGATGCCCACCATACATCGACCGCAGAAATGGCTGTAGCACTTACATTGGCTTCGCTTCGAGGAATCGATCATTTTTCGAGACAATACGACTGGCCACTTAGAACTCAACACATTTGGCAATCACTTGCCGATACCAAGGTCTTAATAATTGGATACGGCTCAGTTGGCACGGCGATTGAACGTCGATTAGATGGTTTTGAATGTGAAGTAATTAAGGTTGCTCGTCATTCAAGGGATGGCGTTTATGGGGTCTCCGAATTAATTAGCCTTCTTCCCCTGTGCGATGTTGTCATCATGTGTACTCCTCATACGGCTGAAACTGAGAATTTGGCTGATAAAGATTTCTTTACTCACATGAAACAGGGTGCTTTGTTTGTAAATGTTTCCAGAGGTCCGACTGCAAATACCAATGACTTGGTGGAGGCAGTTGAAACTGGTCATATCAGAGCTGCCCTCGATGTCACCGAGCCGGAGCCGCTGCCGTTAGGACATCCACTTCTGACCTTGCCGAACGTTCTACTTACTCCGCATGTAGCCGGAAGAAGTACTGCGCTCCAATCACGTCTGAATAATCTCATTTGTGCCCAAGTAAAGCGATATTTAACTGGAGAGCCACTTAAGAATGTTATTACTGGGCTTTATTGAGCTTGGGGGCTAGCGTGACAAATATTCCGCAGTACAAGTTAAGCGTCGTTTATCCGCAAGCTTTTCCACTTTCCTTGGAAAAGAATCTGATTCAAGACCTTGAACGCCTTTCTCAGTATTCATCACTTAATTCAATCGAGTTAACAACAATCTCAGAGGTAGGCATTCGCAGAGATGCAGCCGCCCTTCTTCACAACTCTTTTGAAGAAGTCATCTTTTTAGCAGGTCTACCCTCATTTAAACATTTAGCATTTTTGAATGCTTCTGGGGCAGATCGCGTTAGAGCAGTTGATTACACCAAAGGACTCATCGAAGAGGCTAACGAGCTTGGAGCAAGCGCATTTTTAGTTGTTAGTGGCCCTGATGTAGAACCTTTAAATCGCCAAGAAAGTATGCAAAACCTTAAACGATCACTCATCGAACTATTGGCTTTCGCTAATAGTAGCTATCCAGACATTGAAATTAGGCTAGAGCACACTGATAGAGAAGTTCACCGACGTCAACTTATAGGTCCTACAGCAGATTCTTTAATGCTCATCACTGAGATTAATGACTTCGGTTATAACTTGCAACTAAATCTGGATATGAGCCACATCCTGCAGTTAGATGAAGAAATATATTCCACTCTTGAATTAGCTAAAGCGCACTGTTCTCACTTTCATTTTTCAAACTGCGTGCTTGCTGACATAACACATCCGCTCTATGGTGACTTTCATGTGCCTTTTGATTATCCGAACTCGGAAGTTTCATCGCACGTGTTGATTAAGACTTTCCAAGATCTATCTTCTCTTGGCTATTTAGACGAAGCAAGGAAAACTACTCTCGGCATTGAAGTTGTTCCCCTCAATGGTGATGACCCATGGACGACCTTCTCAAAGACAATTGATGTATTAAATAATGCACACACTGAAGCATTCTCAGCTCCTTCGAATTAAAGATCTTCCATAAATCGAGATTGATTTCGTGCTTGCTCTACGATCACAACGCTCTCGAAGGCCTCCTCGGCTGTAGCGCCAATTGAAGGCAAGTGATTGCAGGCGCAAATAAAATCTTCCAGCATGCGTAGATACGTACCCTGGCTAGTGGATTCAAACGTTGAGCGTCCGGAGAAATTAGTTTCATTTGTGGCCACGTCATGAAAAGAGTCCATCGACCTTAGCCACCCACCTTCACCATAAATCTCAAGAATACTTCCGGGACTCTCTAAGGCATTTGATGTTTCAATACTCATTAAACTTGTTTGTCCCGTGCGCAATCGTAAGAATGCAGAAGAATCCAAACTGACTCCTTCAAAACGGCGGGTAAAGAAACCATCAAGAAACTCCACTGGCTTGGGTGAAAGCCAGAGCATAAGGTCAATGAGGTGACATCCAATGTCGTTTATCGCCCATCCCCCACTCTCCTCGGGGGATTTCCTCCACTCAGACAAATCAGCGACAACTTGGTTGGGAAAATAAGGAAACTTCCAAAATCTGTGTAAACGCATCATTCCAATTTCACCAAATGAACCATCGTGAATCTGCTTACGTATCTGAGCGTGCGCATCTCTAAATCGATGCTGATAAGCGATCTTTAATACTGCGGGGCTATTTTTAGACACCTCCAACAAAGTCTGCGCCGACGCCGATGTTGTCGCCATTGGCTTTTCTAACAGCACATGAACTCCACCTTGAATATAAGTTTGAGCAACATCTGTGTGCATACTATTTGGCACACACACCCATACGGCATCCACGGCATCGCTAGAGATCAGTTCTTGCGCTGATTCGAAAGCTTTCACCCCGTAGGTAGCGGCAGCAGTTTTGGTGCCTTCAAAATTACTTCCAATTAACCCTACAAAATCGGCATTATCCGAGAGTTGTATCGTGGGGATGGCAATTCTTAGCGCCTGTCCTTTTGTTCCAACGACTGCAATCCGCAGTTTTTGATTAGACACAGACATCACTTGTTTGCAATACGCACAGAACTTGAATCAAGACTTGCGATTGTAGGTCGTCCCATAAGTGCCATAGTCGCATCCATTTCAATTTCTAGGATCTTAATAATCGATTCAACCCCTGCCGCGCCATTTGCTGCCAAACCATACATATATGGCCGTCCAATCATGCAGGCATTGGCACCAAGTGCAATCGCTTTCACAATGTCACTACCCCGCCGCACGCCTCCATCTAGATAAATCTCGGCTTTGCCTTTCACTGCATTAACGATTTCTGGTAGTACTTCAATGGTGCCGCTTACGCCATCGAGTTGTCTGCCACCATGATTTGAGATCCAAATCGCATCGGCTCCAGCTTTGACAGCCAGCTTTGCATCTTCTGGCGTCATAACCCCTTTAATAACTACCGGGCCTTTCCATATTGATTTCAACCAAGCGACATCTTTCCAGGTAATGCTTGGATCAAAGAGTTCATTAACGACTTCGAGCATTTTTAGTCGAGTCCGCATTCCAACATTTTCGGGAGTGAAATTACCCATACTCATTTTGTGGCCAGAAATTTCACTCTTTAACTGCGCATAAAACCAGCCAAAGTGTTGAAATAAATCCCCCATTTGATTGAGCCTTGGCCTTGGAGGAATGGTAAAACCGTTTCTAAGATCTCTCTCGCGACGAGCACTTATCGGTACGTCTACGGTAAGAACTAGAGCTGTGTATCCAGCCTTTCTAGCCCGCTCGACAATTTCTGCGGTAAGTTTCCTATCTTTCCAAATATAGAGCTGAAACCATTTAACTCCAGATGAAGCTGCAGCGATATCTTCCAGATTCCACGAAGATGACGAGCTATAGGTAGAAATAATCCCCTTATTTGCTGCAGCAATACCTGCTGCGACCTCTCCCATGGGATGTGCCAATGTTGCTAGCCCCACTGGGCATAACACTATTGGTGAAGAGACTGGGGTTCCAAGGATTGTTGTACTTATATTACGAACAGATACATCCGTTAATATCCTAGGAATTATGTGAATATTCTCAAAGCCAGCTCTATTTCTAGAAATTGTAATCTCATCTTCAGCGCCACCTTCAATGAAATCAATGACAGCACGCGGTAAACGTTTATGCGCTAAACCACGATAGTCCTCGACGTTGTGAATTCTGCCAGACTTGGTCATTTACTTATCGAAAACATTTCTAAAAATGGTGGATGTCTTTGCATCGTTGGGATCAACTTCCCACATTCCCCCAGGATGCATAAAGGCTGGTAGTACCCACTGCCAATCGGCGGTATGAAAACGGTTACTTATTTGCCACTGACCGTTGCTCTTACGTAGCTGATCGGTGTATGTCAATCCTCGAGCTAATGATGAATGCCCGTCGCCTTCTTCTTGAATTAACACGGCAATTGAATAAGACAAAGTCTTAGCCGTATCACCATCGACATCAATTGTCATTGCATAATTGAAATGTTGGGAGTGCACGGTTCTCTCAACACCTTTTATATGGTTAACGATGTGAGCTCTTCCTTGAGGAATTGTTAAGCCTGAATAACTAGCTATTGCATCCTCAGTAAAACAGTTGCCAACGGTTTCAAAATCTCGCAAATCTACGGCGCGCGCATATCGTCCTAGTAGATTGCGAACTGCTTCATGATCTGTCTCGGCCATAATGTCCTCTTCTCTTGAACCATTGGAAACCAACTGGAAATGAACCTACCAATGACAGTGCCTCTGACTCAATAGCATTTCGCCTATCTGAAGTTAATACTCAGCTGGTGCTCCAAGATGCTCGGCTAGGAGCTCGGCTAGATGCAGACCCCTTACTGCGCCAAGCTGCTCGGCTTGTGTGCGGCAGGAGAATCCATCTGCCAAGAAAATGGCATCTGGCTTCAAAGCGCGCAGCGCAGGAAGCAAAGCGTTCTCAGCCACGGCAACTGAGGTTTCATAATGCCCCTTTTCCATTCCAAAATTTCCTGCAAGGCCGCAACAACCGGCCAGTGTCGTGACTATCGCCCCGCATTCACGAAGGAGTTCTAGATCGCTCTCAAAGCCCATGACTGCGTGCTGGTGACAGTGTGGTTGAACTAAAACTTCTAATCCAATAAGTGAAGGTCGAATCCACGCTGGGTCTGCACCAAGTGGTTGCTCCTTTTGTAATATCTCTGCAAGAGTAAATGTCATAGATTCTACAATCTGCGCACGCGGATCATCGGGCAGTAGTTCGATTAAATCAGAGCGCAAAACTGCAGTGCATGAAGGTTCTATACCAATAATGGGCACCCCAGCTTGAGCAAAAGGTGTAAATGAATCTAGAAGTCGAGTAAGTGTCTTTCTGGCTTCACTAAGTTGGCCTGTCGAAATATAGGTTATGCCACAGCATTCTCGCTTACTGGGAATTATTACTTCATAGCCTGCTGATTCCAGGACGCTCTTAGTAGAGGTGAGAATAGAGTCGCTAAAATTTGAAGAAAATGTGTCGCCCCACAATATAACTTTCTGGGCTCCTTCTTTTCTAGTGGTGCCAATCGTGGAACTTTGATGTAACTGGGGAATAGAACGACGAGTATCCATTCCACCTAAGGAAAGTGCCAGTTTTTCTAGTGACCTTATTGAAAGAAGCTTATTAATAAGTGGGGCCAATGGTTGAGCCATACGTACTAATTTCGGTAGTCGACCCAGTGAATAGTGTGACACAGGGCGAATTTTGCCTCGGTATTTTTGAAAGAGAAACTCAGATTTATAGGCGGCGATATCGACTCCCGCAGGGCAATCACTGGAGCATGCTTTACAAGAAAGACAGAGATCTAAAGACTCCTCTACCTCCGGAGAGTTCCACCCATCACGTATTAAAGAACCGTTCGTCATCTCCTGAAGAACTCTGGCTCTGCCTCGAGTGCTGTCTTTTTCATCTTTTGTTGCCAGATAAGAAGGACACATAAAGTCACCGGAGTTTGAGTTATCAACTCTGCATTTTCCAATACCCACGCAACGATGAATCGCCTTCGCAAAATCACCATCATCGCGGACAAAGGCAAGTCCATCTGGACGCAAAAGCTCTTGAATCTGCGATCGTCGTAAGTCAAGATCAAGTGGAACAGGATTGACAATTATTCCTGGGTTCAGAAGATTCATCGGATCAAAGAGAGTTTTGAACTCCTGCATCGCACCTATCGCTTCATTGGAGTACATGAAGGAAAGCAGTTCGCTCCTAGCGCGACCATCCCCATGTTCACCCGAGAGTGAACCACCGAACTTAGCTACAAGTCGCGCACCATCAAGCATGAATTCTCTAAAACCCGAATCCTTTCGCTCTAATGGAAAATCAATTCGCAGATGTAAGCAGCCATCGCCAAAATGCCCGTATGGCATTCCTTCAAGTCCATGCGAAAGCAATAAATCGTTGAACTCTCGCAAGTAATGTCCAAGATTCTCAGGTGGTACCGCAGCATCTTCAAACCCTGGCCAGGTCTGCTTTCCAGATTGAGTTCTCCCAGCCAACCCGACACCATCCTCGCGGATTCGCCACAGTGATTTCATCTCCAATGCAGAAGTTACTATTTTAGAATCTACTGCTGACGACTCTTTTGTTATACGCCGTGCACGATCTTGCAATTCGCTGGAGCTCTCTCCCGATATTTCAACAATTAGCCATCCTGCACCTTGAGGTAATGAGCTAACAGATTTTTGTCCCTTCGAGATGCGAACGGCGTCAACTAAGCGTGAATCTAACCCTTCAATCGCATCTGGCTTAAATTGTAGAATCGATATCACATCATCGGCAGCACTTGGCATGTCTGGATATCCGAGAACAACTAAAATTGGATCCTTTATTATTGGAACTAATCTAATCTCAGCCTCGTGAATAACTACACATGTTCCTTCGCTGCCAACTAAGGCTTGGGCTAAGTTTGCACCGTTTTCAGGCAGTAGGTGCTGCAATGAGTAACCTGAAATCTGTCGCCCGAAACGCCCAAACTCGCGCCTAATGATTGACTGATTCTTATCCATGAAATCAGTCATTCCAGGAATCGATAGCAAATCTTTACCCGCCGCAAACGCATCACCTTTTCCATCTATGACACTTAACGAGATGACATTGTCAGAAGTCTTACCAAAAACTAAGGAGTGAGGACCGCACGCATTATTTCCAATCATGCCGCCAATTGAACACCGTGCCCATGTTGAAGGATCTGGTCCAAAACGCAGACCATGTGCTGCTCCCGCTTTTTGTAGATCACCCATGATGGCACCTGGTTCAACTCTGGCGCGACGTTCAATAGGATCAAATTCAATGATGCGGTTAAAGTATCTGGAGTTATCTACAACTATTCCTGGTCCAATTGAATTACCCGCAATGGAAGTTCCAGCTCCGCGCATAGTCAATGGGATTGAAAAATCCCGAGCAACATCCAGAACTGCTGAAAGATCATCTTTACTCTTGGGAAAAACAACTACTTGCGGAACAATTCGATAATTTGAAGCATCGGTTGAATACTCTGCGCGTCGTCGTTTTCCATCATCGACATCACCAGAGACCGACTTTTGCAGCGCTCTTAAGAAAGCTTTGGAATCATGTGATGTCTGCGTGGTCTGCTTCGACTCGTTCATTATCTAGCCGACCTCCACAGATTAATGAAACTGAAAACTACTTTTTCACTAGCATTCTCGTCACTGCATCTACTACGTTTTCTACCGTTGGTCTAGAATTATCGCGTAAAGCGGTGGCATATGCAGTAGGCACGTCAGGTCCAGCCAGGCGAATAGGTCGAGCAATTAAATCGACCTCTCCCACCACGGTCGCGACAATTTCTGCGCCAACTCCACAGTTCATCCAGGCATCGTGGGCAACAACAAGGCGGCGGGTTTTCTGTGCGCTCTTTATGACGGCATCTCGATCAAAAGGCGTCACAGTTTGAAGATCTACAATTTCGCAGTCAATTCCCTGTTTTTCTAGTTTGGCGGCAGCTAACTGCATCAAACGTACGGTTCGGCCATAGCAAACCAACGTCACATCATTTCCTACTCTAGGAAGTGCTGCTTTACCGAGCTCAATAACATACTGCTCAGACCTAACTTCTTCCTTTGGTCCTTGGTACAAGAAGATTGGTTCAATATAAACAACTGGGTTATCTGAACGCATTGCTGCGACCATTAAGCCTTTTGCTGCAGCTGGTGAACCTGGCGTTACAACACAAAGGCCTGGAACATTGGATAGTAAGGCCTCCATATTTTGGGGGTGAGCGCGGTAAGGTCCATCTCCGCCACGTGTACGCAAGACGAATGGAGCTCGCGCTTTCCCATTCGACATGTAATCCAGATTAGCTGAAAGTTGTAATAATTCATTTGCAACTAACGGCAGGAAATCGGCAAACATTAGATCAATTATTGGACGTAATCCGTTAAGACTCATTCCGATTCCAAGTGCAACTACACCCTGCTCGGCGACAGGTGTTTCAATAATCCTTGAATCACCATAACGTTCCCATAGACCTTCAGTGGATTGAAGTGGTCCACCAAACTCTCCAATATCTTGACCAAGCATGACAACGGTTGGGTCAATCGCCATCTCTAAATCAATAGCTTCAACAACAGCCTCGCGTAAAGTCAGACGCTTACTTGTCATAATCTATTTCACGCCCTTCAACGTAGTCACTTGCTTTCCAGCGTGACAGATTCGGATGAAATTACTGTGGCCCATGCATCTAGAACCCGAGCCTGTACAGCTGCTTTGAAAGCCGAGACTTCTAGCTCACTTATTCCGCACTCTTCTTGCATGTACTTCTCACATCGTTTGATTGGATCCTTGTTCTCCCACATCACCTTCTCATCATCGGCCTGATATAGCGCCTTATCAGTTGAAAGATGCCCACCCATTCTAAAAGTTAAAGCGTCGATAAAGGTTGGTCCACCACCTGAGCGCGCTCTTTCGATTCCAGCATCTACTGCTTTCCGTACCGCAAGAATGTCATTTCCATCTACTCGTGAGGATGGAACGTTGTAACCCGCAGCCCACGTGGCTAAGGAATCCCAAGCATGAAACTCCTTTGAACGTGAAGAGATTGAGTACTGATTATCTTGGCAGACATAGACCACGGGCAGGTTATATATCTTTGCCATATTCAAAGTCTCGTGAAGTGTTCCTAAGGCTGCAGTGCCATCGCCAAAACCAATAACGGTTACCCCTTTGCCGCCTTTTAGCTTTTCAGCCATCGCCAAACCGGTACCACTACTTATATTTGGACCCAATACATTAGTTACGCTGGGCATAATTCTTTTTGTAAAATCGCCACCATGTAATCCAGAAAGTCGACCAAGTGAAACGCTATTAGTCTTAAAAAGTAGCCCACCAATAATTTGTTCTAAGCTCATTCCTCGAAGCCAAAAAACGCCCATACTGCCACGGTAATGCGGAACCGCGAAGTCACCTTCTGTTAGCGATCCAAATGCACCGATAGTTACGGCCTCTTCACCAAATGCTGGATACCACTCCGCAAAGTCATTAAAGCATTTCGTATCAAGCATTCTGCTAACCAGCATGCCTTCATACATATGCCATAAAACCTCTGTGGAAAATTTATTCTCTGACACTTTTTCTCAGCCTTTCACTTCGGTCATCACCCTGATTGTGTAATTAATTATGCGGGTTCGATGGCAGCAAGAGCAGCCCCAGGAGTAACCCGGTCATCGATTTCAAAATTACGGGCAGTGAGAGTGCCGGTGACAGGAGATGGGATCTCTATATTTGCTTTGTCGGTCATGACCTCTAGAAGTGGATCGCCTTCTGAAATACTATCCCCAACTTCTTTAAACCAGTCGACTATATAGACGTCTTGGCCTTCGTTTTCCATCTCTGGGACAAATACCTCAATCATTGCTTTACTACCTTTCGATTCATTACTGCGCCCGGGATAACGTACCTATCAACTTCAAACAACTATTTCTTCAATTCCTTTGACAACATCTGCATAAAATCTCCAAGCGGCAATTCCATTTACTACTCTATGGTCAAAAGTTAAAGTCAGGGGTAAGACTTTGCCCGGAACAACTTTTCCATCATCGACTACCGGCACATCAATCACACTTCCACATGCAACCATTCCGCTATAGCCAAGTGGCAAGATGCCTGCACCTTGGCCACCTTTCATGGTTCTACCCATGTTGGAAATCGCGAAAGAACCGCCCTTGACATCAATTGAGCTCAGTTTTTGCGCTCGAGATCGGGCGGCAAGCTCATCGAGTTCGAAGGCCATTTCCCTAATGCTAAATTTCTGCGCCCCATGTAAAACGGGTACGGACAGGCTTCCATCTGGACCTGAAACTGCAAAACCTATATTAATGTCGGACTTAATAATGAACTCTTCACCGTCGATTGTTCGATGCATTTCAGGGTGCAGCTCAAGGGCTTTAGTAACTATATAGATTAGTAGCGCTGTGACTCCATTATTAATATTTTCACTTCTTAATTTATCAATCGCAATCACAAGATTCTCTGCACGTGCAGTATTGAATGCGTGCACAGGCAAAGTCGCAGAAAGGCTGCGAGACATATTGTCGATCTCAATTAAGCGGCGCCTCGGAATTCGAATCCGTTCCTCTGGCATCACTTCCCCGTTCTATTTCTCTACACCCGTAACTACTATGTGGAATATTCTGCCTTTGTGTTAGTTGCGTGTCAACGATGAAAAAGATTTTCCGTTCCGTGATTCCGAATATTCCGCCACTATATGCTTCGAAAACCTCTAGAACTTAGATACATGGTGCGAGTAGTATTCAAATATAGGGTTTACTGCGAAAGGACACCATGAAGGCAGGATTTTTAGTTTCAACTGGAGTAGTTGAAGTTCGCGAAGTACCGAAGCCAATTATTTCAGACACTAAACAAGTTCTCGTAAAGAACAAACTTTCAACTATTTGCGGTAGCGATACGCATGTTGTTTGGGACACTAAACCTGAAACATGGGCCAAGACTCCTGGATATCCAGGACACGAAAGTGTAGGTGTCGTTGAAGAGAGTAGTGATCCAGCACTGAGTGCCGGTGATCTTGTTCTGTGTGTACCCAACTTAAAACATGCAGGTGGCTTCGCCGAATACCAGGTACTACCTAGCAATCTGGTTATTAAGATCCCTGCAGATTCACATGATGAAAGTATTATTTTAGCCCAGCAGCTTGGAACAGTAATTTTCGGAATGAAACGTTTTCATGCCACTACTGGAAATGGCACTGTTGCAATTATGGGTGCTGGCTCTGTGGGTCTATTTTTTGTTGCAGTATGCAAGCTTGCTGGATTTAAGAATATTGTTGTTTCAGATTTACATGCGCACCGACTCGAAGTTGCACAACAGATGGGGGCAACACATACGGTTGTTGCCGAAGGCGATGCCATAGTAGATCTTGTCCGTAAAGTTTCCCCAGATGGAGCATGGCTCACTATTGATGCTGCTGGAAAAGATGTCACCCGAATTCAATGCATCCATTGCGTCGCTCTCTCAGGGCGAATCGGATACTTCGGAATGCCAGAGGGTGAAAATATGGTTATTCCATTTGAAAAACTCTATCGGTTGAAGCCAACGGTCGAGTTTTCTTGGGATGCTCAAGCCGAAGATGGTCATAGTTCATTTCATGAAGCCCTGGAAGGAATCCGCTCAGGAAAGATCGATCTATCACCTATTAAATTAAAACTCTGGCCAATTGAAGAGTTGAGTTCGGCCCTTACTGCAGCCCACAATGCCGACAAGGGATTCTTAAAGGCTGGCATCAGATACTAGCCCTGCGGCTTATTTCTCACTTTCAGAGTTCATTACTATCAGTCAGGAGTTAGACAATGAAATACGATCCTCAAAACTATCCAGATGAGATTGCCGATGTCTTAGCACTTGGTGAAAAACTGCGAAATTGGGGGCGTTGGGGAGTCGAGGATGAAAGAGGCACCGCAAATTTAATTAAGCCCGAACATCGAGTTCATGCCGCTTCATTAGTAAAACGTGGAGATGTTATTTCACTCGCCTTACCAATTCGCAATGGTGAAGGTCCAGTCCGTCCATATCCTGCAGGACGATTTAATCCAGTGCACACGATGACGGTAACCGGCGATACTCGAGGCCCTTTTGATATGGGTGCAACAACAGATTTTACCGACGACATCATCACGATGGGATTACAAGGAACAACTCACTGGGATGGTCTCTGCCATGTCTACTACCAGGACTTGTTATACAACGGTTTTCCAGCATCGAGCGTCGATAGATTCGGCGCACATAAAAATGCCATCGGCGCGCTAGCTACCGATTTTGTTGCCCGTGGTGTTTTGCTAGATATTGCACGCTTTAAAGGGGTAAGGACTTTAGAGGCTGGTTATTCCATTCGACCTCATGAGCTTCTGGAATGTGCTGAAAAACAAAATGTCACACTAGGACAGGGTGATATGTTGCTCATTCGAACTGGCGCAATGGCAGATGTTGGAAGAAATAATTGGGATGATTTCCATTCAAAGCCACGGCCTGGAATCCATTATTCAACTGCCGAGATGATTCACGATTTAGGAATCGCAACAGTGTCAGCTGATAACAATGCCGTCGAATCGGGCAGCACAGTTAAAGGTCTTAGTAATCCATTCCATATGGTCGCTTTGCGCGATATGGGTGTCTCTCTTGGTGAGTTCTGGTATTTAGAAGACATTGCCGATGACTGCGCCCGCGATGGTGTTTATGAATTTATGCTCGTGGCACAGCCTCTCCGAGTTATCGAAGGCGCGGGTTCACCAGTGAATCCGTTAGCTATTAAGTAGCGGATTCTCAGATGTTGGATACAGGCGAACTTGCTACCGCACTAGATCGCGCGAGCGCAGCCCTTGAATCAATAGATGCTTTTGACAGTGATTATTCATTAGCGCAGGCCTACGTGATACAAGATGATTTCTTGAGGATCCGAAGTGCGCGAAGTGCAAGCAAGAAAGTCGGTTACAAAGTCGCCTTAACGAGTCCTGGCGCACAAAATGCGCTCAAGACTGACCATCCTGCATACGGTCAGCTACTAGCATCAGATGTAGAAGTTAATGGCGTGAGCATCTCTTTGAGTCAACACTTTGCCCCACTCCTTGAGACTGAACTGATCTTTAAGATCGTTCAGGATATTTCTGCAACTGCCAATCTAGATGAAATTGCTACAAAATCTATAGTCGCCGCTGGGATTGAATGTCCAGAAAGTAGATTCCTTAAATGGTTTGGTGGCTCATATCCGGCCTTATCGCTACGGCATGTTATTGCAGATAACTGTTTAGCTGGTTTCATTGTCGTTGGCGAAACGTGGGTAAAAGCATCAGAGCTTGATCTGGCACATTTGGCCTGCGATCTCTTCGTCAATTCCACGCTAGCTGTCTCAGGCTCTGGTGCTGAAGTTTTAGGAAATCCATTGAAGGCAGTTGAATGGTTACATCACGAATTATGGGTCAAGGGTGAAGGGTTAAAGGCTGGAGACTTAATCTCCTCTGGAACATTTACTGGACCAATAATCGCCTCAGTCGGAGATGTTGTAGCAAAATTCGGTGGTGGAGTCGGAGATGTTGGCTTAACTTTCACGAGCTAACTAATTGAAATTACGTTAGTTTCCACACGCCGTGAGTGGCACCTTTACTCGTAAATTTGATGCGCGCGCCTTTGGCGTTTTGCCCATGAAGCGTCTGTGAGACTTTGTAGCCTAACTGCGAAAGATCAATGTCAACCGAGCAAGCAGTCGTTGCAATGAGAACTAAAACTGTGCTCTTCTTGGATTCGCGCAAATAGGCAACATAACTATCTTCGGCTACAACCCAACGCAGTCCACCATTGATAAATGCATCTTCATTGCGACGCAAACGTGTGAGCTGTTTAATCTGGCTAAGAAAATCCATATCCCAATCGCTTTGATCATCCCACGTCATTGTTTTGCGGGTGTCATCTCCATTATTTCCTTCAAAACCAATCTCGTCACCCATAAAAATTGAGGGAACGCCAGGGTAAGTCAGTAACATTGTCATTGCAGATAAGTGACGAGCACGATCCTTGCCGACGATTGTTCTAAAGCGTGGAGTGTCATGCGAATCTAACAAGACCATTGATGCGGTGAGGGCCCGCCAAGGAATAGAGCCATTAAAATTCTTGATGGTATTCACTAATGCTTTACCGGTGATCTTGGGTGAATCAATTGGAAGGCCTTGAAATCCTCCGCCGAGTTTGGCATTTTTATTCATCCATGACGCTAAAGGTCGCATGAAGCCCTGATAATTCATGGTTCCATGCCAACCGCGGCCAGCTAGATCTTCGGCAACAAAATCACCGTTTTCAGCCACTAACCAAGCATCGGGAGCAACCTCATCCATCACTTGTCGTATTCCATGCATGACTTCATCGTGGATATCGATATCACCCAACTTGCCGGTCATATTGCCTACATCGATACGCCAGCCAGACATTCCAAATTTAGGTGAGAGCCACTTCTGAACTATTGAATTCTTGGCTTCATACATCTCTTTACGTAGTGCTTTGGAGGCAAAATTCAACTTAGGAAGTGACTCCAGCCCCCACCATCCGACATAGCCCCACTTAAAACTCTTATCCCAGTAAAAATATCCATTCTCTTTACTCTTTTTATCTCTTTTAGCTTTCTTTAACCAGTGATGGCCCATGCCACAGTGGTTTGATGTTAGATCTCCGACTAAACGAATACCAGCTTTGTCACTGGCTTTGCGCAAACTAAACCATGCTTCATTTCCGCCAAGCAGCGGATCCACTATCGTAAAATCCGTAGTGTCATATCGGTGATTAGATCTTGATGGAAAAAAGGGAGTGAAGTAGATTCCATTGATTCCTAAATCTTTGATGTAATCCAAATGTTGTTGGACACCTTTAAGGTCTCCGCCGGCAACTTCTTGGCCATTCCATTTCTTCTTACTCTTATTAAACGAAGCCCACTCTTGATGATTAGCCCAGTCAGGAAGCACTTTCGTAGATGTAGAAGCAAAACGATCAGGGAAAATTTGGTAGAAGACTGAGCTCTTGAGCCAAGTCGGCGTTGGCTTTTGCGCGATAATCTGAAAATCGCTATTGGAATGGACATCGTTGTGATGTAGACCTGCAGCATTGAGCCAATCAAATTTATCTTTACCAGCAAAAAGAAAACGATAACGAGTATGGGGGTTTATGATTGCAATGCTTACCTGCCACCATGACTCATGTTTTGCCTTCTTGCCTAGTTTTAAATGCGCAGTGCGCGGCTCCCCGTCGTGATAAAAACGTATAACCGCTTGATCAAATGTATAGGAGTTTGGAATACGAACTTTGAAGGTGACTTTTTCCCCTAGCTGTGGCGCACTGTTAGAAACGTAAATCTGGCTGCCATCGTGGTGGGGCTCAAGTATTAGCTTCGTCATGGGTCCAAAATATCATCGAAGCAGCCAATCATGTGGTCAAAAGAAAACGTCGGCTATGTGTCCAATGCGCTTTCAAATTGACTGGCATAAAGATCGAAATAAAAGCCCTTTTTAGCCATCAATTCCTCGTGGCGTCCCTGCTCAATTATTTTTCCCTTATCCATCACCAAAATAGTGTCTGCATCTTTAATTGTAGAAAGTCGGTGAGCGATTACAAAACTGGTCCGGCCTTGGCGTAGTTTTGCCATTGCATGTTGGACCATAATTTCTGTGCGTGTATCAACTGAGGATGTTGCCTCATCTAAAATCAAGATTGCAGGGTCGGCCATAAATGCACGCGCGATAGTAATCAACTGACGCTCTCCATTTGAGACAGTTGAGTTGTCATCTGAGACTCTGGATTCATATCCATCGGCTAGTGAGCGCATAAAGTGATCAATATTGGCCGCCTTTGCAGCCGCTATCACTTTGTCATGTGTTGGATCTTGGCTTCCAAATCCGATGTTCTCGCTCATGGTTCCATCAAATAGCCACGTATCTTGTAAGACCATTCCGAATTGGCGCCGCAGATCATCGCGAGTAAGGGAGCGAATATCGTTTCCATCTAAAGTAATTCGCCCAGAGTTCACTTCATAGAATCGCATGATTAAGTTGACCAAAGTGGTTTTACCCGCACCCGTGGGACCAACTATGGCAATAGTCTGACCTGGCTTAACGATTAAATTGAGGTTTTCAATCAATGGTTGATCTGGGCTGTAGCTAAAAGTGACGTCTTCAAAGCGAACTTCACCGATAGCCCGATCAACTGCAAGGGCATCAACTGTCTCTGCCTCTTGCTCCTCGGCATCGAGGAATTCGAAGAGTCGCTCGGCTGAGGCAACACCAGATTGCACGCTATTCATTAACCCTGCAATCTGAGCCAGCGGCATAGCAAACTGACGAGAATATTGGATGAAAGCTTGAACATCGCCCAATGACATTGAACCCGTGGCGACTCGATATCCACCAAGAACTGCGATGCCAACATAGATTAAGTTAGAAACCAACTGGGTAGTTGGTTGAATAATGCTTGACATAAATTGAGCTTTAAAACTTGAATCACGAAGTTTGGTATTTAATGTCGTGAACTCCTCAATGGCACTTTCACGACGTCCAAAGACCTTTACGAGTGAGTGCCCAGTGTGCATCTCTTCCACATGTCCATTGAGCTTGCCAGTCCAGTCCCACTGAGCCACAAATTCACGTTGTGAGCGTTTAGCAATTCGCACAGAAAAGAAGATGCTAATTGGGATGGCAATAAGTGAGATCAGAGCAAGCTCCCAACTGATCCACACCATCATTATGAGCACCGAAATAATGGTCAAAAGAGAGTTAAGAATCTGGGATAAACCTTGCTGCAAAGAGTTTGAAATATTATCAATGTCATTAGTAACTCGGCTTAGCAAATCTCCGCGCGATTGTTTATCAAAATAGCTAAGTGGCAATCGACCGATCTTTTCTTCGGCCAAGCGGCGCAATCTAAAGACTGATCGCTGAGTAACTCCAGCCATTAGGTAGGCCTGAATCCACATCAGAAATGATGCAACTACGTAGACTCCGATAGCTAAGAATAGAACTTTGGCAACAGCCGAAAAATCTATTCCCACCCCTGGAACCACCGAGCTCTTATCCAACATATCGGCTAGTCGGTCTTGGCCTTTCGCCCGCAAACCTGCGACCGCCTGAGTTTTTGTAACTCCAGCTGGCAATTGATGTCCAAGGAAACCGTAAAAAATATAGTTAGTAGCTCGACCAAGAATCTTTGGTCCAAAGGATCCAATGACTACGCTGACCGTAATTAACGAGAGTACAAGTGAAAGAACCTTTCTTTCGGGTCCAAGTTCACTTAACAAACGTTTGAGGGAAGTTTTGAAATCCTTTGTCTTAGCTGGCGGAGCGCCAAACATTCCAGCCATTGGGCCTCCACGAGGACCGGCAGCACCGGGGCGATGTGTACTCATGCCGCCTCCTCTGGACTTAACTGAGAAAGCACAATCTCTTTATAGGTCTCGCAAGTATTCATAAGCTCATGGTGTTTACCGATTCCAACGACTGCGCCTTGATCTAAAACGATGATCTGATCGGCGTTCAAAATTGTGCTGACACGTTGGGCCACAACTATTAGTGTCGAATCTTTCGCCGTTATCTCTAACGCTTTACGTAGGTTTGCATCAGTTGTGAAATCAAGTGCTGAAAAACTATCATCGAGAATATAAATCGTAGGTTTCTTAGCGATAGCTCGCGCAATTGCTAAACGTTGGCGTTGGCCACCCGAGAAGTTGGTACCGCCTTGGGCAACTGATGCCAGCAACTTATCTGGAAGTTCTTCTACAAAATCCCTAGCTTGGGCAGTCTCTAAGGCTGTCCATAGATCCTCTTCCGTTGCATTGTCATCGCCATATCGAAGATTTGTTGCGATGGTTCCACCAAAGAGAAATGCGCGCTGTGGCACTAATCCAATATTTGACCATACTGACTCAAGGGCCTGATCGCGCACGTTAATTCCATCTATGAAAACTTGCCCATCAGTCGGATCAATAAAACGTGGAATCAAATTAATAAGCGTCGATTTACCGCTACCTGTGCTGCCAACAATTGCCGTGAACTGCCCAGGCTCTGCCGTGAAAGTAATGCCAGAAAGTACCGGGTGCTCAGCACCTGGATATCTAAACTCGACATTGTTGAACTCAACCCTACCGGTATGTACTGCAGGGCTTTGTGGTGTTGAGGTTTCAACTACAGATGAAGGTGTCAATAGAACTTCTTCAATACGCTCGGCACTTGCTGCAGCCCGTGGAATCATCAGCGACATCATTACGGCCATCATGACGCTGGAGAGAATCTGCATGATGTAGGCAAGAAATGCAGTTAAATCACCAATCTGCATATTGCCCGTATCGACAAGCTTTCCACCAAACCAAATAACTGCGACGCTACTTAGGTTCAAAATGAGCATCAATACCGGAAACATCACAGCAAAGGTGCGAGTCACGCTTAACGTGGTCATCATTAAATCTTCACTGGCTTGTGCAAATCGCTTCTCTTCAAATCCGGTCTTCACAAATGCTCGAATCACGCGAATTCCACTTATTTGCTCGCGTAAGACTAAATTGATACGGTCAATCTTTTCTTGCATTACACGAAATAGCGGAACGATTCTGCGCAGCAGTACCCAAATCAGTGAAGACATAATTGGCAAGACCACAATGAGTAGTAATGAAAGCTTGGCATTAGTTCTAATGGCCATAATCGATGCACCAACACCAGTTATTGGTGCACTGAGCATCATTGTTAAACCCATAAACAGGACCATCTGAACCTGTTGTACGTCATTGGTATTTCTAGTGATCAAGGATGGAGCACCGAATTTATTGAGCTCTCGAGTAGAAAAACGCTCAACGGATGCAAAGACTGCTCCGCGTACATCTGCGCCAAAGGCCATAGATACTTTGGCGCTTAAAAATGCCAAAAGAATCGAGGCGCCCATCACTAAGGCTGACGAGGCGAGCATGACAAATCCGATTTTCCAGATGTAGGAGATATCCCCTTTGGCAACACCGTTATTAATCAAATCGGCGTTCAGGCTAGGCAGGTAAAGGTTGGCAATAGATTGGACTAAGAGCAAGATTGAAATAGAGATGACAATTCCCTTGTATGGCGCAAGGAAATCTTTAAGTATCTTCGTTAGCAATTATTGTCCAATCTCTAAGCCCAGCCTATGAGATTGATATGTACTGGTCAATAAATTAAGCCTTTTCCGCCCATGCAGAGTTAAGGGTTTCAATAAAGTGCTCAAGCGGCTGGGCTCCTGATATTCCAAACTTCATGTCGAATACAAAGAATGGAACCCCGGTTGCCCCTAACTGCGCAGCTAAATCTCTATCTGCAATCACTTCACTGTGGAATTGATCTGATTCTAGTACCTGCATCACATCTGATGAAGGAATCCCAATAGATTCTGCCATTACACAAATATCTTGATGAGAAAACAGGGGCGCGGAGTTTTCGAAATAACCTGAATACATAGCTTCTAACAGCTGATCTTGCTTTCCAATCGTTGCCGCCCACAAGAGTGCTCTGTGAGCATCAAGAGTATTACCCGATAGTGTTTCATCCAAGTTATAGCAGAGTCCTTCACCATCTGCTACAGCACAAACATTTGCCTGCATCTCTTTAACTTGCTCGGTTGAGACCCCGTATTTCTCAGCTAAATGTTTTCCTGTTGGAACTGTTGCCGCAGCATCAGGTTGAAGTTGAAATGCGCGATGCCTGATAACTATTTCCTCTTTATGATCGAATTGGGCCAGTGCGCTTTCTAACCGACGCTTACCAATGAAGCACCATGGGCAGACAACATCAGACCACACATCAATAATCATATTTACTCGCTATCTCTGACCATATGCATATAGAAACGACCGGGTTGGCGCTCACTTGCCTTCTTTTCTCCAGCTTCAACAAAGCCCAGGGTCTTGTACGCAGCAATAGCAGCGTAGTTATCAGTCCAAACGCCTAAGCCTTGACGCTGCCAACCTTTGGAAAGGCAATGCATGTCTACATAAGCAAACAAGGCTCTGAACGCACCTTGTCCGCGAAATAGTGGATCACTCCAGCAGCCACCAATCCAACACGTTGCACCATGATCACCATGTAAAACTTCAACCGACATGATGGCTATATCTTGAGAGTCTAAAGATGCAACTAAATAAT
>CAEZZF010000003.1_pt1 | contig 29764 bp, 25 predicted proteins | sample 7266141 | NCBI WGS metagenome assembly CAEZZF01 (sample SAMEA6813953, study PRJEB35770) | freshwater metagenome | biome: Freshwater; feature: Freshwater reservoir; material: water | place: Czech Republic | collected 2016-08-15 | depth 30m m
GATACGATTTCGAAGAACTATGCAGATGCCGTCGAGGTATTTAAATCTCTCTCTGACCTTGGCATCTCATTGAATGCAATCACAACCGAATTAGAGATCGATGGAGTTAATAAGTTTGCACAAGCTTGGCAAGAATTGCTCACTACGTTGGAGGCTGCACAAAAAATATGATGAATCTTCGCGGTAAAGCTATCCAATCAATAGATCGAAGTGATGTTCGCTATGAACAACTGCGCCAATTTCATAATCGTTTAGCACGCAAAGATCCCACGATTTGGGGAGCTGCCGCGGCAAAAGAGGCTACAACACGTCTGAACTGGATTGATTTACCAGAAACTTCGCGAGACCTACTACCTTCTTTAGATGCTCTGTGCGCCAAACATCGTGATAAAACAACAATAGTTCTCTGCGGAATGGGCGGCTCATCACTTGGCCCAGAGGTTATAGCTCAAACATTTAGTAAAAACCTTTTTATTTTAGACTCTACAGATCCTAATTACATTGCTCATGCAATCTCAGAGGATCTAACTAAAACTCTAGTTGTCGTTAGTTCGAAGTCGGGGTCAACGATTGAAACGGCTTCACAACGGGCGTTGTTTGAAAAACTACTGTTAGATGCGAATCTTGATCCTACTGACCACATTGTTATCGTCACCGATCCTGGCTCTCCTCTTGATAAGAGTTCTCGCGATAATGGTTTTACGGTTATTAATGCAGATCCTCATGTCGGAGGACGTTTTAGCGTTTTGAGTGCTTTCGGTTTAGTTCCCTCAGCACTTATTGGCGTTGATGTCTCGGTTCTCCTAGATAATGCCAGTGAGACTAAATCTGCATTCTTAAAAGATCCAACAACCGTCTTAGATATGGCATATGCCATCACCTATATTGCCGGGCAGTGCATGACTTACTGCGACTCTGGCTCGTCCATGCCGGGCCTTAGCGATTGGGCCGAACAGTTAGTAGCTGAATCAACAGGTAAGGAGCAGGTTGGTCGACTCCCAGTGGTGATTGAAGAAGCATCCAACGACTCACTTTTCTCAATTGCATATAGCGGTGACGCCGACTTAGTAATCGAAGCTGATTTAGCATCGCAGTTTATTATCTGGGAATGGGTGACGGCACTGGTTGGCGCCGCACTTGCCATTGATCCCTTTAACCAACCAAATGTAACTGAAGCTAAAGAGGCCACATCGGCTTTGCTACAGGCTTGGTCTGGCGTATTGCCCACTTTCACTGCCGATTCAGTTGATGGATCTGTAGAGATTTTCGGTGAAGGAGAATCAGCGGCGGCAGCGCTTGCGGCCTTCATTACAACAACACCACGTGATGGATACATCGCCGTAATGGCTTATCTTGATCGCAAAGATGATGCGAAGATAACTCAGATTCGCAGGATTTTGTCGCAGAAATCTGGATTCCCTGTGACATTTGGCTGGGGTCCACGCTTCTTGCATTCAACCGGTCAATTTCATAAAGGCGGACAACGCAATGGTGCTTTCTTGCAGATCACGGGTGAGGTAGAAAAAGATATTTCTATACCCGGTCAAATTTTTGGTTTCAAAACTTTAGTTGCAGCTCAAGCACTAGGCGATGGAAATGCATTGGCTTCAAGAAAATACCCACTACTTCGATTTAATCTAACAAATCGAAGCGTGGGTATTGATCAACTTCTTGAAGCAGTTAAATCTCTTTAGTCTTCGTCATCTCCACGAAGTTTACGAAGTGCCTCTTCTAATAGGCGCTCACCTTCGGCATCAGTACGACGCTCTTTAACGTAGGCGAGGTGAGTCTTATATGGCTCATTCTTAACTGGACTAGGTGGGTTATTGCGATCGCGCCCGGCTGGATATCCGCATTTAGGACAATCCCACTCAGCTGGAATAACTACTGTCTCTTCAACAGCAAATGAAGGGCGAACTTCGTGGCCATTGGCACAGAAATAAGAGACATAAGCGCGAGCAATTGAATCTCCGCGCTCTGCTTCTCCCATTGGGCCGGCGCCGACTCGACTTCCGCGAATTGCACTTGCCATGTATTGCTCCTTTAAAGTTATTGGTAAAAGCTAGATTTACTTAAGTACAAGGCTGAGCGCTACAACAAATGCAAACCAAAGGCCGCCAACAACGATTGTGATTCGATCTAAGTTGCGCTCTACGACTGATGATCCACCGTAGTTTGAGGATACGCCGCCGCCGAATAGGTCAGATAATCCGCTTCCCTTGCCCTTATGTAAAAGGACCAGAAGGATCATGAGAACGCTCGTAATAATGAGCAGAATTGAGAGAGCTAGTTTCACGGTTCGTAAACTCCTTGTTTCGTAGAGGGTAAGGATACCCGCAAAAGCGGCTTAGTACTTACTCGCCTTGAGCGTGGAACTTAACAATCTTGGCTAACTCTTCAGGGTCCAGGCTCGCTCCCCCGATGAGGGCGCCATCCACATCACTCTTTTTCATGATCTCGGCGATATTGGAGGATTTCACCGAGCCGCCATACAAGATTCGCATAGCTGCAGCGATTTCAGGTGAGCCGATATTTTCGATCTCCTCGCGAATGGCTGCGCATACTTCTTGAGCATCTTCGGGTGTAGCGGTCTTGCCGGTACCAATTGCCCATACAGGTTCATAGGCGATAACAATCTTTTTTAGCTCTGGCTTTGTTAAGCCCTCAAGTCCTCCACGAATTTGACGTACAACGTGACTCACATGTGTTCCTGATTCGCGAACTGATAGCTCCTCGCCCACGCAAAAAATTGGTGTTAACTCATGTGCAAGCGCGGCCTTAATCTTGCGATTAACCAATGCATCGCTCTCATTATGAATTGCACGACGCTCAGAGTGGCCAACGATTACAAATGTACAGCCCAGTTTATGAAGCATTGATCCAGAGATATCTCCGGTGAAGGCTCCGCTGGCTTCTGGTGAAAGATCCTGCGCACCATAAGTAAGTCGAAGGCGATCGCCATCGATTAAGGTTTGAATCGAGCGAATATCTGTAAATGGAGGAATGATTGCAACATCAACGGCGTCATAATCTTTATCATCTAATCCGTAGACAAGCTTTTGGGCAACAGCAATCGCTTCAAGGTGATTCAAATTCATCTTCCAATTACCGGCCATCAATGGCTTGCGCATCTATATCCCCTTAGATTCCAAGTGCTTGAAGACCAGGAAGTTCCTTGCCCTCTAAATACTCAAGGGAGGCTCCGCCGCCCGTTGAGATATATCCAAATTCATTATCGGCAAAGCCAAGCGCACGAACTGCCGCTGCCGAGTCTCCCCCACCCACAACAGAGATTCCTGAAACTTTAGTAAGAGCAGCTGCAACAGTCTTTGTCCCGGCGGCGAAGTTTGGAAACTCAAAAACGCCCATAGGGCCATTCCAAAACACAGTTGCACATTTTTCAATCTCGCGCGCAAAGGTGGCGGCAGACTCAGGGCCAATATCTAACCCCATTTGATCAACTGGAATCGAATCGACTGCGACCAATGTAGGTATTGCATCTGCTGCGAATGCAGGAGCAACAACTATGTCAGTTGGCAGTACTAGCTTGACGCCCTTTTCATGCGCACTTGCAATGATTGCTTTAACAACATCGATCATCTCTGTCTCAACTAAAGAGGTTCCAATCTCTTTACCTTGAGCAGCAAGAAAGGTAAAGACCATTCCTCCACCAATAGCTAAGACATCAACCTTGGTTAAGAGATTTTCAATAACGCCAAGTTTGTCAGAGACTTTAGCCCCGCCCAAAACGACTCCGTAAGGACGCGCTGGGTTCTGAGTAAGTTTTGTAAGAACTTCAACTTCTGCAGATACTAAAAGCCCTGCAGCGTGCGGAAGAAGTTTTGGCAAGTCATAGACTGACGCATGTTTGCGATGCACAGCACCAAATCCATCGCCAACATATACATCTGCCAAAGTTGCCAACTCCCTAGCAAGAACTAGGCGCTCAGCCTCGTCCTTACTGGTTTCAGCGGCGTTAAAACGAATATTTTCAAGAAGTAGAACTTCACCCGGCTTTAGCGAACTCGCTGCAATGCTCGTTAAATCTCCGACAACTTGGCCATTAAATGTAACTTCTTGACCTAGTAGTTCACTCAAACGCTGTGCAACTGGCAATAACGAAAGCTCTGGTTTTGCCTCACCCTTTGGCCGTCCTAAGTGCGCAGCAATTACTAAACTTGCGCCCTTTGAGAGCAGAAGTTGAATAGTTGGAAGCGAAGCTTTGATTCGACCATCATCTTTAATGACACCATCTTTCAACGGAACATTAAGATCACAGCGTAAAAAGACTCGCTTTCCAACTACATCAAGTTCTGCTAAAACTGACATTAGAGAGTTTTGCCAACATAACTAATCAGATCGACGAGGCGGTTTGAATAACCCCACTCATTGTCATACCAGCCAACGACCTTGACTTGATTGCCAATTACCTTAGTTAGGCCTGAGTCAAAGATGCATGATGATGGATCTGTGACGATATCTGACGAAACGATTGGATCAGCTGTATACGATAAGTAGCCCTTTAGCGCTCCATCGGCTGCAGCCTTCATCGCAGCGTTAATCTCGGCAGCAGTGGCCTCTTTAGCTAGCTCAACAGTTAAATCTGTAGCCGAACCAGTTGGAACTGGAACGCGCATTGCATATCCATCGAGCTTGCCTTTTAGTTCTGGCAATACAAGTGCAATCGCCTTGGCAGCGCCTGTCGATGTTGGAATCATGTTGGTTGCAGCAGCTCGGGCACGACGAAGATCCTTATGTGGGAAATCAAGGATGACCTGGTCATTTGTATATGCATGAATCGTTGTCATCAGACCTTTAACGATTCCCCAGTTGTCGTTGAGTACCTTAGCCATTGGAGCAAGGCAGTTAGTAGTACATGATGCATTTGAAATAATATGGTGATTAGCTGGATCGTACTTTTCGTGGTTAACGCCCATCACGATAGTAATATCTTCATCACTTGCTGGAGCAGAGATGATTACCTTTTTAGCACCTGCAGTGATGTGCTTGCCAGCATCGGCGGCCTTAGTGAAGTGGCCAGTTGATTCGATAACTACGTCTACGGCAAGTGCTGCCCATGGCAAGTTAGCTGGATCGCGCTCTGAGAACGTCTTAATGACCTTGCCATCGACTGTGATTGAATCTTCCGTAAATGTAACTGGAAGTCCTAGACGACCCAAGATTGAATCGTATTTAAGTAAGTGGGCTAAAGTCTCATTAGGTGTGAGGTCGTTGATTCCGACGATATTGATTTCAGGATTAGTGAGGGCGGCGCGGAAGAAGTTACGTCCGATACGACCAAATCCGTTGATTCCGACATTAATCATCACGATTGTCCTTGCTGTTAAGGGGCTTAGAAATGCAAAAGCCCAACTGTTGGAAGGTGCAGTAAAAATGCCACAACGTTGGGGTCTTGTCAGTAATCCTATCAGTGGCTCATGCGTGAACTCTTCGTTGCCGAAGGTGTTTAATTCAACAGGTCAGGGGAAAGTCCACTTTCAGTGTCTGGAATGCCCAGTTCGCTTGCGCGCTTATCGGCCATGGCCAGTAAACGGCGGATTCGACCGGCGATCGCATCCTTTGTCATAGGCGGACTAGCAAGTGAGCCCAGCTCTTCGAGGGAGGCTTGACCATGATTGATTCGAAGCTCCCCTGCCTCTTTTAAGTGATCTGGAATCGTTGCCCCAAGAATCTCCATCGCCCGAGCTACGCGCGCAGACGCGGCCACTGCAGCTCGCGCTGAGCGGCGAAGATTCGCATCGTCAAAGTTGGCTAGTCGATTAGCTGTTGCACGTACTTCACGGCGCATGCGACGCTCTTCCCACGCCAATACAGATTCATGGGCGCCAAGTCGTGTGAGTAAAACTCCAATTGCATCACCATCGCGAATAACAACTCGATCTACTCCGCGAACTTCGCGCGCCTTTGCAACTATTCCCATTCGCCGTGCCGCGCCGACAAGTGCCAGTGCAGCTTCCGGACCAGGACACGTGATCTCAAGTGATGATGAGCGACCAGGTTCAGTCAATGAACCATGTGCAATAAAGGCACCGCGCCATGCAGCCTCTGAATCACAGATTGCAGCTGAGACAACTTGAGGAGGTAGTCCTCTCACAGGACGACCGTGTGAGTCCACCAGACCAGTTTGTCGGGCAAGGGCATCGCCGGCCTCGATGACTCGAACAACATAGCGTGAGCCTTTGCGCAGACCACTAGAAGATAAAACTGCTAAGTCACTGTCGTGTCCATAGATATCTGCAATATCTTTTCGCAGACGGCGTGCGCTCTGAGACGTATCAAGTTCAACCTCGATAACAATCTTGCCGGCCGCGATATGAAGGCCACCTGCAAAACGAAGTAGTGATGAGACCTCGGCTTTGCGGCAACATGGTTTAGTTATAGAGATTCGACTGAGTTCGTCTTTTACCGATGAGGTCATTGCCATGGGCTTATCCAACCAAACTTTGGCGCATAATGTGGCCCAAATGAAGAGCTAATTGTGGGACATCGTGGTGAATACTGCCCGGTGCTTTACGAATATCTACGGCCACGACCTGACCCCCAAGCTTTCTAGCCATTTCGGCGAGAGTTTTTTCATTGCGGATTACAGATCTATCGACCAGAAAGTAGTCGATTGAAAGGTTGGGGGCATATGAATGGAAGAGCTCCAGATGTTCTTCGGGGGTCGATCCAGCAAACTCTTCACCGGCCGTATTTGCATGGGCATCTAAGTTAAGAATCAATATCTTTTTTGCCTTTGTCCGCTCGAGGGCATCTAACTGCATAGGAACAAGAAGATGCGGCATCACACTAGAAAACCAAGAGCCCGGTCCCATCGTGACCCAATCGGCCACGCGGATAGCGCTAAGGGCTTCAAGGCGTGGTGCAGGATTTTCCGGAATCACTCGCAAGGATTCGATGCGCCCCTTAGCCGTAGCAACTTCTTTTTGTCCGCGCACGACTATGCGCCCTGTAGATGTATTAAACGTTCCTTCGATATCCAATGGAATCGCAGCCATTGGCAGCACACGTCCGATGACTTTTAGAAGTGAACCAACGCGATCTAAACCAACGACTGGATCCTCACCGTCATTCCATAATGAGGCAAGAAGTAAATTACCCATTGCATGTCCATTAAGTGCACCGTCGCTTACAAAACGGTGCTGCATGATGTTGGCCCATGTTGTGCCCCACTCATCATCGGCACACAGAGCAGCCAGTGCCATTCGTAAATCTCCAGGTGGAAAGATGGGAAACTCTTCACGAAGCCGGCCACTAGATCCGCCGTTATCGGCAACGGTCACAATCGCAGTAATTTCAGTCGTAATCTCACGAAGTGCCGACAAGGTTGCAGCCAAACCATGGCCTCCCCCAAGTGCAACAACTTTAGTCAAAATTATTCTCGCCCTACATCTCGGTGTGTTGCATGCGCCGTTAAATCAATGTTCATCTCATTGAGCCGCTTAGAAATCTCTTCTGTAATTGCAACACTGCGATGTTTACCCCCAGTGCATCCAACTGCGATAGTTAAATACTTTTTTCCCTCGTGCATATATCCAGGAATCATTGAAATAACTAAATCAACATAATCTTTAACAAAGGTTTTTACGCCTGTGCTACCCAATACTTTGTCGCTGACTTGCGAAGTCAAGCCCGTTAATGGGCGAAGTTCGGGAATCCAATGAGGATTCGGTATGAAACGGCAATCAAGTACAAGATCAGAATCAACTGGAATTCCATACTTGTAACCAAATGACAAGACATTGATTCGCATTCCTTGAATCTTGCCACCACCAAAGATCTCACCGATCCGCTTTTCTAACTGATGAACATTCAAATTGCTAGTATCGATAGCAATATCACATTCAGATTTGACGACCTCTAATTTGATTCGCTCACGTGCGATGCCATCCAAAATTCGATCATTACCTTGTAGCGGATGTGGACGACGTGTCGATTCAAAGCGTTGAACTAGAGCTTGGTCGGTGGCATCTAGAAACACCAAGCGGTAAGGCGAACCCTTTTCCTTTAACTCATCGAGTGCTTGCGTAAGTTCATCAAAGAAATGTCCTCCACGAACATCAACGACGACTGCATACTCCTTGCCGCCTAGTCCAGTCCCTTTAGCGACTAGGGACGGCAGCAGAGAAGGTGGCAAATTATCGACCACATACCAGCCTAGATCCTCCAAAGCATGAGCAACGGTCGAGCGCCCAGCACCTGACATGCCAGTTAAAATCAAGATCTCTTTAGAACTCATGTGCTTATCCTCTTACATCTGTCAAGAATCTGGAAGCACGCTCAAGACTTTGATCCAGGTACTTGGGCAGCATCTGTTTATGCTCTTGATTATTGGTCTCACAAAGATAGTTCAGCAACATCAATCGTCGCTGTAAAAGTAGGGCTTTCATGGCATTTTCGGAATAGATCGGCAGAGCTCTGACGCTTCTATAGCCTTCAAGGAGGGCGGATTCCTGTTCGGGTGTATCAAGATAGTACAAAGCAACCGCAATATCCTGGGCAAGTAATCCATAACCACAATCATCAAAGTCAAAGATATAGATCAAACCCTCATGGCACATCATGTTCCACCCATGAAGATCGGCGTGAATGATCTGTGCTGAAGAGTTTTCATACAGTTCATCAGTGAATTTCATGATCTGCACTGCTGCCTCATGCAGCACGCTTCTATCTTTATCAGAGAGCTGGGACTTGGGACCAAATAGATAATCCTCGGTTCCCCACAGCAGATCCTTGAAAATAGGCAGTTGCGCATTAGGTGAAAGTTGGAACTTTTCTGTGCTCTGATGCAACGTGGCGATAGTGCGCCCAATCAGATGGAGCTGCTCCATTGATGGTTCATCTCCAATCACATCACCCTCTAGCCATGTGTACAGAACGCAATTCAAAAGACGTCCACTATCACTATGTGCTATTGAAGTAACATAATCATCATGAAGATTGGCAATCGGGGCGGGGACATAAACTTCTGGAATTCGATATAAGTACTGCGCCCATTCAATCTCAGCACAAATATTTGCACGTACCCTTGTAGAGTTGATATTGATTCGTAGTGCGTACTTTTGCGCAGAATCCGTGGTTACGGCAAAGGTGGCGTTGAACTCATAGTTAATGCACTCTACCTCTGCTTCTAATACACCATAGAGCTTCAAAACTTCATGCGCCGTTACAGTTAATGATGCTATCTGATCAGATTGGGTACGTTCAAAGAATTGATTGTTCATTATCAATTCTCAACAATCTCGCCGGTTTCAGTATTTACTTTTTGTGTACTTATTGCTGTGAGATGTGCTTCGATGATGGAGGCAGTCTTTGACCCTATTCCTGGCGTGGCACCAATCTCTTCGACGCTGGCCTTTCGAATTGCGGCCACAGAACCAAAACGTTCGAGTAAGGCATTCCTTCGCACAGATCCAAGTTGGGGAATCTCATCCAAAACTGATTCCAGCATCACTTTTGATCTACGTGATCGGTGAAATGTGATCGCAAACCTATGTGCCTCATCACGGATTCTTTGCAATAAATAGAGGCCCTCGCTGCTTCGAGGCAGGATTATCGGATCACTTGAACCGGGAATCCATACCTCTTCCAAGCGTTTGGCTAAACCACACAGCGCAATGTCATTGATTCCAAGTTCACTGAGCGCACGTGCTGCTGCATTTACTTGCGGGGCTCCACCGTCGACCACTATCAGTTGTGGCGGATAAGAGAACTTACTGAGCTTTCCACCAAGTTCGGCAACTTCGGCCTCATCTACGGATCTATCATCCAAGAGACGTTTAAGTCTGCGAGTGATTACCTGGTGCATAGCGCGAGTGTCATCAAAGCCATCCTCGGTGTTGATAATGAATCGTCGATACTCACTCTTCTTCGCTAATCCATCTTCAAAGACCACCATTGATGCAACCACGGATGTACCTGAGATATTGGAGATATCGAAGCATTCAATTCGAAGCGGTGTACGTTCTAGATCAAGGGCCTCTTCGATTTCTACCAGAGCTTTACCGCTAACTGCCGCGTCGGTTGCACGCTTACTCAGGAACTGAATTAGTGAATACTGCGCATTTCTTTTAACGGTCTGTAGAATTTCCACCTTTTCACCACGTTGTGGGACTTTTAGTGAAACTACACCGCCACGAAGTCCTGATAACCATTCTTCAAGGGCTGGGGCATCCAGGGGTAGTTCATTAATTAATATCTGGGCAGGAATTTCATGCGGTGAGCTTTGACTGTAAATTGAAAAAAATAACGCACCCATCTCGTCATCGCCTTCAAGTGACTTGCTCTGATCGACTATCCATGACCGTGAGCCTTTGATAGCACCGCCACGAATGATAAAAATCGATCCTGCTGCATGGGCGCCATCGTGGTGAATGGCTACGACATCTGCAGTTAAGTTATCAGGGAGTGCAGCATCGGTAGATTCCTGCGCACGTTCAATGGCTGTAATTGAATCGCGAATCTTTGTGGCACGTTCGAACTCCTCGCGCTCTGATGCACGTGCCATTTCATTGCGCAACGTTGGAATAATGTCGGCGTTGCCATCGGACATAAATGCAACCAAGCGATCAGATAAAGCCTTGTGTTCGCTCTGACTGACCCAGTCAACGCACGGTGCGGCACACTTGCCTATATCTCCCAATAGGCATTGGCGCTTACTGCGCTTGGCGCGTTCAAAGTTCCCGGTTGAGCACGAGCGAATAGGAAAAACTTTCAAAATTACATCGAAAGTATTACGTAACGCCCACGTATGCGTAAAAGGTCCAAAGTATGTGATTCCAGGACGTTTGGATTTTCGAGTAATAAAGATACGTGGGAACTCGTCGTTGTTGGTAACTGCCAAATATGGATAAGACTTGTCATCTTTGAACTGCACGTTGTAATACGGGTTGTACTGCTTGATCCAGGAGAACTCTAACTGCAGCGCTTCTACCTCAGTTGCAACAATGGTCCAGTCAACACGAACAGCTTCGTGCACCATACGATCCGTCTTTGTTGCAAGGTTACTTTGAAAGTAATTGCTCAGACGATTCTTAAGATTCTTAGCTTTACCTACATAAATTACTGCGTCGTCGCCATTATAAAAACGGTAGACCCCAGGGTGCTCGGGGATATTGCTAGGGCGATAACTCTGTGGATCTGCCATCGCCTTACTTCTTCGCTGTTGCTTTTCTATTTGTAGCTAGCATCGGAGCCAAGTATTGACCTGTGTAACTTGCTGCAACTTTAGCTACATCTTCTGGTGTTCCTTCGGCTACAACTAATCCCCCGCGGAATCCGCCCTCAGGGCCCATATCTATAACCCAATCTGAACATTTAATAACATCGAGATTGTGTTCAATAACAACAACAGTGTTGCCTGTATCAACTAGGCGATTAAGAACAATCAGAAGCTTGCTGACATCTTCAAAATGCAGGCCAGTTGTTGGTTCATCTAGAACATAGATTGTTCGACCAGTAGATCTGCGTTGTAGTTCGGTAGCCAGTTTTACGCGCTGGGCTTCACCGCCTGAAAGAGTTGGTGCAGATTGACCAAGGCGGACATATCCCAAACCAACATCATTGAGCGTCTTAAGAAAACGCGCGATATTTGGTACTGATTCGAAGAATGCGTGAGCTTCCTCAATTGGCATATTCAATACATCGGCGATGGTCTTGCCCTTGTAATGCACTTCCAAGGTTTCGCGGTTATAACGCGCCCCGTGACAGACTTCGCACGGTACATATACATCAGGCAAAAAATTCATTTCAATAGTGATGGTTCCATCACCAGAACAGTTTTCGCAACGACCACCTTTTACGTTAAAGGAGAAGCGGCCCTGTTGATAGCCACGGATCTTGGCTTCGGTAGTTTCAGAAAAGAGTGCACGGACTTTGTCGAATAGGCCAGTATACGTAGCAGGGTTAGATCTAGGCGTACGACCGATTGGTGATTGATCAACGTGAACAACTTTATCGAGCAAATCGACACCCGTCACACTTCGATGGCGACCGGGTACAAGTCGTGCGCCATTTAATTTATTGGCAAGAGTTGTATACAAAATATCGTTTACTAACGTGGACTTACCAGAGCCGCTAACACCAGTGACTGAAACAAAGACCCCCAGCGGTACCTGGACATCGATATCTTGAAGGTTATTTTCTTTAGCACCTTTAACAGTCAGCACTCGTTTTAGATCAACCGGTCTGCGAGTTTGAGGAATTGCGATTGATTTGCGACCAGATAGGTATGCACCAGTGATTGACTCCTTTGATGCAATCAGCTCTTCATAGCTTCCAGAAACCACCACATGGCCGCCATGTTCACCTGCGCCAGGTCCAATATCTACAATCCAGTCGGCGGTGCGAATAGTTTCTTCATCGTGTTCAACGACAATCAGAGTATTTCCAAGATCGCGCAAATGCGTCAGTGTCTCAATCAATCGCCGATTATCACGTTGATGAAGACCAATGCTTGGCTCATCGAGTACATAGAGAACTCCGACTAGTCCGCTGCCGATCTGGGTAGCAAGGCGAATGCGTTGAGCTTCTCCCCCAGATAATGTTGCCGCTGGGCGTGCTAACGATAAATAGTCAAGGCCGACATCGAGCAAGAAACCAAGGCGCGCATGGACTTCCTTCATCACGCGTTCGGCGATTTGAGCCTCGCGCTTATTGAGCTTGATATGTTTAAGAAAATCAGCGCACTCCGAAATTGAGAGTTCGGTTATCTCGGAAATATTCTTGTTGCCAATAGTTACTGCTAGTACTTCAGGCTTGAGTCGAGCCCCTTTACACACGGGACACGGAATCTGGCGCATATACGCTTCGTATTTATCACGGCTGTAATCGCTATCGGTTTCGCTATGTCGGCGGTGAATAAAAGGAACAACGCCTTCAAAACCGGTTGTGTAGTTCTTTGTACCGTAACGGCCCTTGTACTTCATCTTAATTTCGTATTCGTAGCCATTGATAATGGCATCGCGCGCCTTAACCGAAATCTTCTTCCATGGAGTGGTCAGGGAGAATGGCATGTCCTTGGCTAAAGCCTCTAGAAGGCGAATGAAGTAATCTGAGGATTGCCCACCAGACCATGGCGCGATCGCTCCATCATTAATTGAAATCGAGTCATCGGGAATGATGAGATCTTCATCGACCTCAAGCTTTGTTCCGATACCTGAACACTCAGGGCAAGCGCCAAAAGGAGAGTTAAATGAGAATGAGCGAGGTTCGAGCTCTTCAAAAGACAAATTGCAGTCGTGACAAGCTAAATGCTCACTAAATGTTCGCTCTTTATCGGCCGACTTTGAGTCAACAAAATCTAAAATCACAATGCCTGACGCTAATCGCAATGCGGTCTCAATTGAGTCTGTGAGCCGAGTCTTACTCTCTGCCTTTGCGGTAAGTCGATCAACGACAACTTCAATCGTGTGTTTTTCCTGTTTCTTTAATTTCGGAACCTCTGTGAGCGCCACGACAACACCATCAACGCGCGCACGTGAATAACCCTGGGTAATAAGTTCGGCAAATAGGTCAAGGAACTCACCTTTACGAGCACGAACAACTGGCGCTAAGACTTGAAACTTTGTTGTGGCTGGCATTGCCAGAATTTGGTCAACGATTGCTTGTGGAGATTGGCGCGACACCAATTTCCCGCATTGAGGACAGTGCGGGCGTCCTGCGCGTGCAAAGAGAAGACGAAGGTAGTCATAGACCTCAGTAATTGTGCCTACAGTGGAGCGAGGATTTCGATTTGTAGATTTCTGATCAATCGATACTGCAGGAGATAAACCTTCAATGAAATCCACATCTGGCTTATCCATCTGGCCCAAGAACTGGCGGGCATATGCCGATAAAGATTCGACATATCGCCTTTGACCTTCCGCGAAAATGGTGTCGAAGGCTAGCGAGGATTTTCCTGAACCCGAAAGCCCCGTGAAAACAATCAGTGAGTTCCGAGGCAGCTCAATAGAGACATCTTTGAGATTGTGTTCGCGTGCTCCGCGCACAATTAACTTATCGATACTCACTAAACCCCTGCCTCTTCCATTGAACGTAGCTCTTTCTTTAAGATCTTAATCTCATCACGCAACCGAGCCGCGACCTCAAACTGTAACTCTGCTGCAGCGTTTTTCATCTGGTCAGTCAGCGAGCCTATCAACGCCAATAAATCTTGTCGCGGCAGAGTAACCAAAGCCTTGCTGTAGAGACCGACCGATGGAGCGCTCTTTTGATTAGCCTTCTTATTGGCAGCCAATAGATCCTCGGTATCTTCAGATTCACGGTTAATCAGGTCGGTAATATCTGCGATCTTCTTTCGAAGTGGTTGAGGATCGACACCGCGCTCTAGGTTGTATGCAACTTGCTTGGCTCGACGACGATTTGTTTCGTCTATGGCTTTGGCCATCGAATCCGTAATGTTATCGGCATACATATGCACTTCACCCGAAACATTTCGAGCTGCACGTCCAATTGTTTGAATTAACGAAGTCGCAGAGCGCAGAAAGCCTTCTTTGTCGGCATCTAAAATTGCAACGAGTGAGACCTCTGGAAGATCCAAACCTTCGCGCAGTAAGTTAATTCCAATTAATACGTCGTACTCACCTGTACGTAGCTCTCGCAGTAGTTCGACTCGTCTTAATGTATCTACCTCGGAGTGCAAGTATCTAACCCGCACGCCTTTTTCTTGCATGTAATCCGTTAGATCTTCTGACATCTTTTTAGTTAAAGTCGTAACAAGAACGCGTTCATTCTTATCAGCACGAATCTTTATTTCATGGAGCAAGTCATCAATCTGTCCCTTAATAGGTTTAATTACTATCTGAGGATCTACTAAACCAGTCGGGCGAATGACTTGTTCAACGACATCGCCATTAACTTTGGCCATTTCGTACTTACCTGGAGTGGCCGATAGGTAGAGCTTTTGCCCTGTGCGTTCTAGGAATTCTGGGAATTTTAGCGGACGGTTATCTAGCGCGCTGGGCAAGCGAAAACCATGTTCAACTAAGGTCCGCTTACGCGATGCATCGCCTTCAAACATCGCCCCTAGCTGTGGAACGGTTACGTGGCTTTCATCAATTACGACGAGAAAATCCTCCGGAAAATAGTCAAGCAAACAATTAGGAGCAGATCCTGGCTCTCGACCATCTAAATGACGTGAATAGTTTTCGATACCACTGCAGAAACCGATCTGCTCCATCATCTCAATATCAAAAGTAGTTCTCATGCGAAGGCGCTGCGCTTCTAAAAGTTTGCCCTGTTTTTCAAAGAGATTGAGTTGAATCTGTAGTTCATCCTCAATTTCGCCAATTGCCCGTTTAATAGTCTCAGGTCCAGCTGCATAGTGAGTGGCAGGGAAAATATACATCTCTGTTTCATCGCGAATGATTTCGCCAGTGAGGGGATGCAAAGTCGAGATTTTTTCAATCTCATCGCCAAACATCTCAATGCGAATCGCGAGCTCTTCATACATTGGAATTATTTCAATGGTATCCCCACGAACTCTAAAAGTTCCGCGCTCAAAGGCCATATCGTTTCGTTTGTACTGCACATCAACGAACCTACGGAGTAGAACATTCCGCTCGATCTCATCACCAACTCGCAAAGTGACCATTCGATCTATGTACTCCTGTGGCGTTCCAAGGCCGTAGATACACGAGACCGTTGCTACAACTATCACATCGCGACGTGTTAGAAGTGAGTTGGTAGCCGAGTGTCGAAGTCGTTCGACTTCATCATTGACGCTGGAATCCTTCTCAATAAAAGTATCGGTCTGAGGTACGTAGGCTTCAGGCTGGTAATAGTCATAATAAGAGACAAAGTATTCAACAGCGTTGTTTGGCAAGAGTTCCCTGAACTCATTAGCCAGTTGGGCAGCCAAAGTCTTATTGGGTGCTAGAACCAATGTAGGTCGCTGAAGTTTCTCGATGAGCCAAGCAGTTGTTGCAGATTTTCCTGTACCTGTTGCACCTAAAAGAACAACATCTTGTTCACCTGCCTGAAAACGTCGTGCGATTTCAGCGATAGCCTCGGGCTGATCACCGGCTGGCACATAATCACTAATAACTTGAAATGGCTCAACTCGGCGTTGTAAATCTGAGACTGGGCGCATTGCATAAGTCTAGTTTGAAGCCGACACTAATCCATCCCAAATATTCTCCACTTGGCGCAGCAAATCATCCTGGCTGCCACTATTTTCAAGGACGTAATCGGCAACGCTCACTCTTTGCTCACGCGTGGCCTGTGCGGCGATGCGAGAATTGATCTCAGACATATGTAGCCCTTTGGCACGTAGGCGTTCAATACGTTGTTCCATATCGGCCTCTACCGTGATCACGCTATCGAATCTATCGTGTGCCTTCTTTTCAAACAGTAAAGGGATCTCATAGATAAGTATCTGGTCGCCCGAGAGCGATTGGACCGCCTCATTGAATTCGGCAGTAACACGAGGGTGAACGATTCCCTCAAGAACTGCCATTGCCTTAGAATCATTGAAAACCAGTTCACCGAGTGCGCGTCTATCGATGTCCCCATCTTTCAAAATCGAATCGCCAAAATAGCTAACAACTTCGTCAAAGCCTTCTGTGCCTCTAGAAATCACATCGCGCGCAAGCTGATCGGCATCGATTACTAAAGCGCCAAGCTCTGCGAAATATTGGGCAGCCAAAGATTTCCCACTTCCAATGCCACCTGTTAAAGCAATCACGCGCATGTATAAAGGATAGCGTTTTGCACAATAACCTATGTAAATAGAAAAGACCCGACGTATGTGTCGGGTCTTTTCTATTAACTTAACTTCTATTCGGTGGTAGCAACCTCTTCAACGGCTTCAACTACGCCATCTTCTGGTGTTGCAGCAGCATCAGCGGCCTTGGCCTCTGCCTTCTGCTTCTTGTGGGCCATGAAACGCTCTTGAGCTTGAGCATATTGCTGCTCCCACTCTTCACGTGCAGTTTCAAAGCCTGGCTTCCACTCTTGGCTCTCAGCATCGAAGCCTTCTGGATAGATGAAGTTTCCTTCAGCATCATAACGCGCAGCCATTCCATATTGAGTTGGATCAAATGCTTCGATCTCAATCTCATGTCCTTCATTGGCCTGCTTAAGTGAAAGGGAGATACGACGACGCTCTAAGTCGATATCAATAATCTTGACGAATAGTTCATCATCAACGGCAACTACCTGCTCTGGAATCTCAACGTGGCGCTCGGCCAACTCTGAGATATGAACAAGGCCTTCAATGCCTTCATGAACGCGGATGAATGCTCCAAATGGAACAAGCTTTGTTACAACGCCTGGCACAACCTGATTGATTGTGTGAGTGCGAGCAAAAGCCTGCCATGGATCTTCTTGTGTTGCCTTGAGAGACAGCGATACACGCTCGCGCTCGAAATCAACTTCAAGAACCTCAACGGTTACTTCATCGCCAACTTCAACAACTTCACCTGGATGATCGATGTGCTTCCATGAGAGCTCTGAAACGTGAACGAGACCGTCAACGCCACCAAGATCTACGAATGCACCGAAGTTCACGATAGATGAAACAACACCTGTGCGTACTTGACCCTTTTGTAGCTGGTTCAAGAAAGTTGTACGTGACTCTGACTGAGTCTGCTCAAGGAATGCGCGACGAGAAAGAACAACGTTGTTACGGTTCTTATCAAGTTCGATAATTCGAGCTTCAACCTGCTTGCCAATGTATGGGGTCAGATCGCGTACGCGGCGCATTTCAACAAGGGATGCTGGCAGGAAGCCACGAAGTCCGATGTCGACGATAAGGCCGCCCTTAACAACTTCAATAACCGTTCCGATAACAACTTCGTCGCGCTCTTTCTTGCCTTCGATGTCTCCCCATGCACGCTCATACTGTGCGCGCTTCTTAGAAAGAATCAGGCGACCTTCTTTGTCCTCTTTTTGCAGAACAAGGGCTTCAATGCTTTCTCCAACTTTAACAATCTCATGTGGGTCTACATCGTGACGAATTGAAAGCTCACGTGAAGGGATAACACCTTCAGTTTTGTAGCCAATATCGACGAGAACTTCTTCGCGACCAACTTGAACGATTGTTCCGGTAACGAGATCTCCGTCATTAAAATTTCGAATTGTTCCTTCGATTGCCGCTAGAAAATCTTCGGCTGATCCAATGTCATTTATTGCAATTACTGGTGTTGTAGACAAGTGAGCTCCGTAGGGATAGATGAGTAGTAGTTCCCGCTTTTGCGGCTGAGGGGCAAGAGTACGGTTTAAGCGTATGAAGGAGCAAATCCACTCCAAAAATCAGGCGTATTCATTAGAATGAGACAACTATGAAGCGCTATCGGCAACTCTTTTCGATCCCCAACGTGTGGGTACTCGTGCTTGCCGCTTTCCCTGCCCGAGTGTCATACGGAATGGTCGGTTTGTCCCTATTCTTCAAGGCCCAACAAGAGACTGGATCCGTCGCAATTGCCGGGCTGGTAATTGGCGCCAACTCATTGGCCGGCTCTTTGACTGCCGGGATTCGTGGCTCGGTAATCGACACATACGGTCAAAAGTGGCCGCTTCGAATTTTGGTACCGGGTTATGCGACGATGATGATTGTTGTCAACACATCTCACTCATCGCGCGTAATTGTTGCAATGGCAATCGTGATGGGACTTACTGCGCCACCAATTAATCTTTCTGTGCGCCCACTGTGGAAAACAATTGTGCCAGCTGATTTCTTACGTACAGCCTATGCCGTTGATTCATCGGTAATGAATACCGCTGGAGTTTTAGGACCAGTTATCGCTACTTCATTGGCACTTTCTTCCCACCCAGGAAGTCCGCTTCTTACAGCGGCGATCTTCATGAGTATCGGCGGTGGCGCACTAGCAATGGTTCCCGTTTCGCGTGATTGGAAGCCAGAAAAGAAAGAAAAAGGTGCTGCTTCATTATGGAGTAATCCAGCATTGCGCTTAATGATGCTCGAAGGATCTTTTATTGGTTTTGGTTGGGGTCTATTCGATGTTGCCGTTCCTGCATATGCGACGCTTGAAAACGTTGCACACCGCACAGCGTGGGTCTTTGCCGCTATGGGTATTTCTAGCATCATCGGTGGTTTAGCTGCAGGTCTAATTTCCAAACGTACTTCTTCGCTATTAGCGTTGCGGCGAACATACTTCATGTGGTTCTTAGTTGCCATTCCGATGGCATTTACATATCCGGGCTGGTCTATGGCAATTGCCGGTGCTTGTTTAGGTTTTGTAGGTGGCGCAATACAAGTTTTTTACTGGGAGGTCATGGAAGCGGTTCGGCCAAAAGGCTCGGCCGTTTCATATATGGCCTGGCTCTGGACCGTAGAAGGAAGCGTGATGTCATTCGGAGCTGCAGTAGGTGGTTTGCTCTCCGATAATATTTCACCGCAGTTCTGCTTAGCACTAACCGCAGTCTCTATAGGTATGGGAAATATCGTTTTAACAATTGGCAAGAAACGTTTGATTGCAGCAGATCGAATTCCAACAGAGGAAGAAGATACTGCAGCTATGGAAGGCAACGCTCCCACGACAACCTAGTGCGCGGCCTCATGCCAGGTTAAACCAAGGCCGGCGCTGACATCTAGAGGCGCACGTAAAGGATAGGCCGCACCCATTTCACGCTTGACCAATTCAGCAATTCCAACTTCTTCGCCTTTAACTACCTCAACAATTAGTTCATCATGAATCTGTAAAAGTAATCGCGATTTAAATCCGCCAATTGTTATCGCGCTATCTACTTTAAGCATTGCCATCTTTATTATGTCGGCGGCCGATCCCTGAATGGGAGCATTCAAGGCCATTCGTTCGGCGACTTCACGGCGCATTCGATTATCACTCATTAAATCTGGTAAGTAACGACGACGTCCCATAATAGTTTCGGTGTATCCCACTTTTCGTGCATCCTCAACGACTGTCTTTAAGTAATCTCGAATTCCACCAAAGCGCTGGAAGTACGTATCCATTAATCCCTGTGCCTCACCTGGGCTGATATCTAACTGAGCTGATAAGCCATAGGAAGATAAACCGTAAGCAAGGCCGTAGGACATTGCCTTTATTTGTCGCCGCATCTCTGAATCAACATCGTGAGCCTTGACTCCAAAAATTACTGCAGCGATTGTGGCGTGTAAATCTTCGCCAGATTCAAAGGCTGCAAGAAGTTTTTCGTCATTGGATAGATGCGCCATTATTCGCATCTCGATCTGACTGTAATCGGCGGTTAATAGGCCCACATAAGCTTTGCCAGCAACGAAAGCATTTCGAATAGTTCGACCTTCTTCAGTGCGCACTGGGATATTTTGTAGATTTGGTCCAGTCGATGATAAGCGACCAGTTGCGGCAACGGTCTGCTGAAAATGCGTATGGATGCGTCCATCAGAGGCAATCTCATTAATCAATCCCTCTACAACTGAACTGAGTTTCTTGGTCTCACGAATACGCAATAGATGAGTAAGGAGAGGATGACCTGTCTTCTCGCGTAGCCAATCCAAACTATCGGCATCGGTAGTAAAGCCAGTTTTTATCTTTTTAGTCTTAGGTAAGTGAAGTTCATCAAAAAGCACTACTTGTAACTGTTTAGGTGATGCCACATTGAATTCATGCCCAACGCAGTCGTGGGCAGCTTTAGTCTCACGTGAGACTTCGCCCTCAAAGAAGGCAAAGAGTTTTTCAAGCTCTCCTCGATCAACTGCGACTCCAGCCATCTCCATTCTTGCCAAAAGCTCGGCAATTGGAAGCTCCATCGAGATGAAGAGATCGTAGAGATCGCGCTCCTTTAACTCACTGGTCAGCGAAATTTGAAGAGCAAAGAGTGCTCTGGCACAGGTCAGTAACTCTTGCTCAGGGCTAGAAGTATTTATTGCAGAGCCATCTCCCCAACGCTCTTGAATATCAGTGAGTTCTAGTGAACGTGTTCCAGGATTGACTAAGTAGGCAGCAATAGATGTATCGAATTCAACGCCGCTTAAACCATTAATGCGTGCCACAGCTTTAGCATCGTGTGCAATCTTTGTGACCTTAGAATCGGTAGCCCAATCCCCCATTGTCGATGAATGAACAAGGAACACATCCTCTGGAGATAAGGCCACCGCGTAGCGATGCAGCTTCTCCTCAAGAAAAGAAAAAGCTATCGCGACTGTGCCAGAGTGTGCTGCAATCTTGGCCGATGCCTCCTGGGGAGTTAAAACTCCTTCATTCATTTCATCAGCAAAAAGTGTGAATTCAGGCTCTGGAGTAGACGGTGAAGTTGTCTTTAAGAGAATTGGCTTCATCCGATCCTTGAGCGTCTTGAACTCCAAAATATCAAAGAGCGGATTCGTCATTGCCTCATTCACACCAGCCCACTCAAGGCCATCGATAGAGAGATCAAGTGGAACATCATCAACCAACTTGGTGAGTTCGCTATTTTGAATCACGTTATCAATTGAATCTCGAAGTGATTGTCCAACCTTGCCGGCGAGTTTATCTACATTAGATAAGAGCTCTTTGAGTGAACCGTACTCAACTATCCATTTGGCGGCAGTCTTTTCTCCAACGCCGGGAACCGATGGCAGATTATCGCTTGGGTCACCGCGCAACGCTGCAAAATCAGGATACTGCGCCGGGGACATTCCATATTTTTCGTGAACTGCCTCTGGTGTCATCCGTGCCAAATCGCTGACTCCGCGCTTTGGATATAAGACGGTTGTCTTCTCGTTGACCAACTGAAAAGAGTCACGATCGCCAGTACAAATAAGTACCTCGGCGCCTTCTCGCTCTGCTTGCTTGGCAATCGTTGCCAAAATATCATCGGCTTCAAATCCCTCAACCTCAAATTGGGATATTCCAAATGCCGCAACAAGTTCATGCAGATAGCTCATCTGTGAACGGAACTCATCGGGAGTCTTGCTTCTGTTGGCCTTGTATTCAGGGAAGATTTCAGATCTAAAAGTCTTACGAGATACATCGAAGGCGACTGCAACATGCGTCGGCTTTTCGGTTGTTAACAGTGAAAGCAACATCGTGGCAAAGCCATAAATAGCATTGGTGTGCTGACCCGTAGCAGTCGTAAAGTTTTCTGCTGGGAGTGCATAGAAAGCACGGTATGCCATTGAGTGCCCGTCAATAAGTAATAGGCGTTTGCTCATGGGCACATCTTAGGATGCCCGCTAGAATACTTCTTATGATCAATGAGGAGTTTCTAAAGTTTTATAAAGAGCGCGGCAGTGGTGCACTGGATCAAAAAATGGGCATCGTGATTACTGAAGCAGCGCAAGGACGCGTAGTGGGCACGATGCCCGTAGATGGCAACACCCAGCCATTGGGTCTTTTACACGGGGGTGCAAATGTAGTTCTCGCCGAAAGCTTGGGTTCGATCGGAACTTCACTTCACGCAGGACCCACTAGAAAAATTGTCGGTGTCGATATCAATGCAACTCACCATAAGTCTGCAACAACCGGCCTAGTTACTGGAGTAGCAACTGCAATCTCACTCGGGAAAACTCTGTGTTCATGGGAAATCATCATTACAAATGAACAAGGTCAACGTACATGTACTGCGCGCATCACGTGCTTAATCTTGGCTGAAAGAGCGTAGCGTCTTCAGCACATGTATCTAGCGACTAAACGTTAAGCGTGCGCGCCAGTTCCCAAATAAGCCTCACGCACAGCTGGATCATTGAGTAAGTCTGAAGCAGCAGCTTCTTTAACCACATTTCCAGTCTCCAGAATGTAGGCACGATGAGCACGCTGTAAAGCTTGCTGCGCATTTTGCTCGACCAGCAAGATCGTCACGCCTGTCTTATTGATCTCCGTGATGATACGGAAAATATTGGCAATCATCTGCGGTGCAAGACCCATAGATGGCTCGTCAAGAAGCAATACCTTTGGTCGGGCCATCAATGCCCGGCCAATCGCTAGCATCTGCTGCTCTCCTCCAGATAATGTTCCGCCGGATTGAGATGTACGCTCTTTTAAGCGTGGGAACAAGGTGTAGACCTTATCTAGATCTTCATCCATTTCATGGCGTCGATTTTTACGGTGAAACTTTCCCATTTCAAGGTTTTCTAAAACCGTCATTCCTGGAAAAATTCCACGGCCCTCAGGTGCTTGCGAGATTCCAAGATCTACGCGCTCGTGGGCAGGTACCTTAGAGATATCTTGACCATCAAATAAAATCGCACCGCTCGAGACTTTGCGCAGACCTGAGATGGTCTTTAGGGTCGTTGTCTTACCGGCGCCATTTGCTCCGATGAGTGTGACAATTTCGCCTTCATTAACTACAACTGAGATTCCTTTGATCGCCTCAATCTTGCCGTAGTGGACATGGAGATCTTTAATTTCAAGACGCATCGGCAGGAACTCCTAAATAGGCCTCAATAACCTTGGGATCATTTTGAACCTTGCTTGGCAGATCATCGGCAATCTTGACGCCGAAATCTAGAACTGCAACGCGATCTGAAATACCCATGATTAGCGACATGTCATGCTCAATCAAAAGTACGGTGTATCCGGCATCGCGAATCTTTTTGATTAACTGTGCAAGTTCAACTTTTTCAGCTGGATTAAAACCAGCTGCTGGCTCATCTAGAAGCAGGAGTTTGGGCTCAGTACCCATCGCGCGAGCAATTTCTAATCGACGTTGATCACCATATGGAAGATTTTTTCCCAGCTGATCAGAGCGATGTCCAATTCCCATAAAATCCAACAGCTCTTGAGCGCGTTCACGTCCGGCCTTCTCCTCGCGACGTGATCGTGGCAGACCAAAGAGAGCTCCAGGTAAACCTGAGCGCTTGTGCACATCGGTAGCTGTAACAACATTTTCCAATGCGGTCATCTCGCCCCATAGTCGAACATTTTGAAATGTGCGCGCTAATCCAGTTCTAGCGATGATGTGACGTTTCTTGCCAAGGATGCTCTCGCCATTGAAGACAATCTCTCCCTCGGTGGCTTGATACACACCAGTTATAACGTTAAAGATCGTTGTCTTACCAGCACCATTTGGGCCAATCAACGCACAGATCTCGCCTTTAAAGACATGGAGGTCAACTTTATCGAGGGCAGTAACTCCGCCAAAGCGCATTGTTAAGTTCTTGAGTTCAAGAATCTTTTCGCTCATCTACTTCGCCTCCTTGTGCTTAATTTTTTCGCGTTTCTTCCGTGGAAGCAGACCATCTGGGCGAACATTCATAATAATTAATAGCACTAGTCCAAAGACGAGTTGACGAGCATTACTAATGAAACGAATTCGCTCAGGTAGGTAACCCAGAATCGAAGCTCCCAAAATAACGCCCCAGATATTTCCTAGTCCACCGAATACAACGCAGGCAAGAACGAGGATTGAAGTATTGAATGTAAACATGTCAGGTGCAATAAACATGGTTTTCGATGCATAAATAACACCACCCGCGCCGCCTACGGCGGCGCCAATCGTAAATGACCAAAGTTTGTAGACCAATAGATTGACGCCCATTAAAGCTGCTACATCCTCATCTTGGCGGATTGCCTCCCACGCGCGCCCTGGTCGGCGAACTGTAAAGCGGCGAACCATCCAAATAACGAGCAGGATCATTACCAAGATAACCCAGAAATAGGCGGCGTGATCATCGAGCTCGAACTTCTGTCCCAAAATTGGCGGAGGGTTCGGAACGCCAACAACTCCATTAGGTCCACCGGTAATACTTAAGTTAAGTGCAACGATACGAACAATCTCACCAAAACCTAAGGTCACAATCGCTAAGTAGTCACCCCGCAGACGAAGGGCGGGAAGTCCAAGAAGCAGTCCGGCGAGCATCGCAAAGAAAATTCCAAAAGGTAGAATCTCCCACGTATTCAGTGATGTCATCGTTCCCATAATGCCCATGGTGTAGGCACCGATAGCAAAAAATGCAACGTAGCCCAAATCTAGAAGGCCAGATTTACCAACGACGATGTTGAGTCCAAGGCCCATAAGTACAAAGAGGGCAATCGGGTATACCAACACCGCTTGGTATGAGGAGATCGGGGTATTAAGGAAACTTGTTGGGCCAAAACTGCCCGCATATGGCATGAGGGCTACGACGGTGATTGAAATTAAAACAAAGATAGATCGTTGGGTTCTATTCCAGTTTTCCCAGATAGAGGCACCCTTATCGCGAAGATTTATCATCATGTCCTCGTCTGCTGAACGGCTTCACCGAAGATGCCATTTGGTTTTAGGAGTAGAACCAGTACTAAGACGAGGAAAACGGTTACAGACTTCCATTGGGAGCCAAGAATCGCCGATGCAAACTGCTCAAGGACTCCAAGGAATAGGCCGCCATAGAAAGCTCCTCGAAGATTTCCAATTCCACCAAGAACTGCAGCGGTGAAAGCTGCCAGGCCTAAATTAAAGCCAACATTGAATTGGGTTGTCTCATAGACCGTTGTGTAAAAGAATGCGGCCGCGCCGGTTGTAAGTCCGCCGATGAAAAAAGTAAGAGATACAACTCGATTGAGGTTAACTCCCATTAACTTGGAGTTCTCTTCACTCATCGATACTGCTCGGATCGCTTTACCTAGTCTAGATTTAGTGACAAAGCGATCGAGTGCAAAGAAAATAACAATTCCAGAGACAATCACAGCTACGGTATCGATGCGAAAATTCGCTCCTGCAACTTCTCCAAATGACCACTTATCCAAGAGTCTAGGTGATGTCTGAGGACGCGAGAAGGTAACAATGCGCGTCGTTTCTAGGAGAACGATTGAGACTGCGATGGCAGAAATTAAACTTGCAAGACGATTCGTTCCTAGAGCGCGCAACCTACGATATGCGACGAGCTCAACTAACACACCTAACACGCCGCAGATAAGCATTGAAAATACTAATGAGAAGGCGAGGGTGTACAAAAGTTTAAAACCATGAAGTGGTTGCGAATTCGTTTGGTTCTGCAAAATACCAACTTGTGCAACCACGGTTGCGAAGGTGCCAACCATAAAGACTTCTGAGTTCGCAAAGTTGATCAGGCGAAGAACGCCATAAACCATGGTGTATCCCAGTGATATCAATACATAAATGAAGCCGAGGGCGACACCTTGTAAGCACAGTGACCAGAACTGACTACTCAATACCTGTAAATTCATGTTATCCACTTCATTGTAGTAATCGCAGCCGCTCCTAGCTTTAACTAGAAGCGGCTGCGATTAGGCAATACATTTTTACTACATTAATTAAGCAACTGCTACGTAAACAATCTTTCCATCTTTGATTGTGAAGGCTCCAACTGCAGCTCCACCGATGATGTCGCCATATCGGTCAAACTTAATTGTGTCTCCAGCAACGCCCTTGAAAGTTCCAGAAGTAAGGCAACCCTGGATACCGGCACGAGATGTCTTGCCCTGCTTGATGCAAGTAAGGAAGATGTTTGTAGCGTTATATGTTGATGTTACATAAGTTCCTGGAATCTTGATTCCTGTGAGCTTTGTGTAAGCAACCATCTGTGCTGCAGTAGCTACATCTTCAAATGGAACATCTGCTGCAGTTAGGCGTGAACCTTCTGCTGCAGTGTTACCCGCGTTATTTGGGAAAGTTGCCTTAAGTGTTCCGTCACCTGATGCGAAGATACCCTTGTATCCACCATCGCGAAGTGCCTTAACAAACTTAGCTGCGTCTGGTGCGTAACCACAGTAGATAACGACGTTAGCTCCTGATGCCTTTACCTTTGCAACTACTGATGTGTAATCGCTTGTGTTCTCAGGAACGCTGTCGGTTCCTGCAATTTTGCCCTTAAGGCTTGGTGATGTGTAATCAGCAAGACCCTTACCGTAAGCAGTCTTATCATCTACAAGATAAACACTTGGAGCTGTAACACCCTTGGTTGCATAACGTGCCAGTGCTGGACCTTGGTACTGATCATTTGCAACAACGCGCTTGAAAATTGGGAAGCCGTTAACTGGCGCCTTGCGATCTGTCAATGAAACACGTGTTGCTGACATTGAGATCAGTGCTAACCCACCAGCTTTGTAAGCAGGAAGTGAAGCCTGTGTCGCACCAGAGAATGCAGGTCCGATAAGACCGATGATCTTCTTGTTTGATGCAATTCCAGGTGCAACAACTGCTGCAACTTCTGCAAGACCCTGATCATCGGCTAGAACTAGCTCAACCTTGATTGATGGGTTTGTTGCGTTGTACTCTGAAAGTGCAAACTTTGCACCAGTTAATTCATCTTGACCTGTTAATGCATTTGGTCCAGTTAGTGGAGCCTGAAATGCTAGGTAAACAGTCTTTGGTGCTGCCATCGCTGATGAAACTGCTGAAACGCCTAGAACTAGCGCAGCTGCAGAAACAACGGCGAGGGACCGCTGGATCTTCTTATTCATGTAGTGCCTTCCTATAGGTTCATGCTGTCCCGGGATGGGGAAGATGCAAGGGTAGGGGTCAAACCCTAAAAGCAACAACTGCAAAGGGCTCTCCTGGGTTACTTTTGTATTACGAAATACTCGGCCTTTATTAAGGGCAGATACTGAACTATCCGCCTAAATAGGCCTTCGTAACTGCCTCGTCCTTAGCTAGATCTGAGGCCTTTCCACTCATCTTGATAAGACCCGACTCCAGTACATAGGCACGATCGGCTACATCTAGGGCTGCGGCAGCGTTTTGCTCAATCAGCAAAATTGTAATTCCTTGTTCACGGATTTTTATAATCGTTTCAAAGATCATGTCCACTAACACTGGAGCCAGACCCATGGATGGTTCATCCAACAGAAGAAGCTTTGGTGCACCCATCAGTGCGCGAGCAACGGCAAGCATCTGCTGCTCACCGCCGGACATGGTTCCACCCTTTTGTTCATAGCGCTCACGAAGGCGTGGAAAGAGATCGAGAACTCTTTCTCGATCGGCTTCAATTGCAACTTTGTCATTGCGCAAAAATGCTCCGAGATCTAGATTTTCACGAACCGACATGCGAGGAAAGATTCGGCGACCTTCAGGTGATTGGCATAGACCCATAGCAACAATGTCATGACCTGCTTTGCCCGCGATTTCTTGGCCTTTAAAAACGATGCTGCCCGAAACTGGTTTGAGCAGACCCGAAATCGTCCGAAGGGTCGTTGATTTTCCAGCGCCGTTCGATCCGATGAGCGTCACGATTTCACCTTCATTGACAGTCAGCGACAAACCTTTAACTGCCATAATCGAGCCATACGAGACTTTGAGATCTTTAACTTCAAGTAGTGCGCTCATGCCTTCTCACCCTTTGCCTTACCGAGGTATGCCTCGATTACTCGTTGGTTTGATTTTATCTCTGCAGGCAGGCCTTCGGCGATTTTTTCACCTTGATCTAAAACTGTTACCCGTTCAGAGACCGACATAACAACACTCATGTCGTGTTCAATAAGAAGAATCGAAACATCTTGTTCATCGCGCAGTTTGTAAACGAAGTTAATAAAGGTAAGAGATTCTTGAGGATTCATTCCAGCAGTTGGCTCATCGAGTAAGAGAACTTTTGGTTTAAGTGCTAGAGCTCGTGCAACCTCTAGGCGGCGCTGGTCACCGTATGAAAGATTTCGTGCGTACTCCCCCGCCATCTTTCCGATTCCCACAAAATCAAGAAGTCTGCGCGCATCCTCATGCGCCTGTTTTTCTTCACGGCGCTGACCTGGTGTACCAAGTATCGTTGCAACGATGCCGGCCTTCATGTGTGAGTGCATTGCGACCATGACATTTTCTTCAGCGGTCATTAGTCCAAAGAGGCGAATATTTTGGAAAGTACGCGCAATTCCACCAGCGGCAATTTTATGTGGTGGTCTGGCAGTAATGTCTTCTTCGCCAAATAAGACATTGCCGCTAGTTGGCTTATAGAGGCCAGTAAGTACGTTGAAAAACGTGGTTTTCCCGGCTCCATTAGGTCCAATCAAACTTACGATTTTTCCTTCAGGAATATCAAAGGTCACATTATTAACTGCAGTAAGGCCACCGAACTGGACAGTAATGTCTTTAGCAAGAAGAGCGCTAGCCATTAGTGACTACCTCCCAAGTTCGACGTTTCATCATCTGTTTCATGCAAAATCGCTTTCAAACGCGACTCAGGAATCATACCTTCACGTTTGTAGAGCATCATCAAGATCAGTACTCCACCGAAAAGTAAGAAGTTATATGACGGAAAGTTAATGCTCGTATCGAAAGTGTTATTCACTAAATCTCCGAAAGCTGGAAGACCAGTCGAGTTAATCCACGCTATAAGGAGCGCACCTACCATTACTCCCCAAACATTTCCCATTCCACCAAGCACAACCATCGCTAAGAGAATGATTGAAATTGAGAAGTTGAAGCGATCGGCAAAAATACCGTTAACGTGAGTAGCAAAAGCAACGCCGCCGACGCCGCCACTAAATGCACCAACTGCATAGGCAGCTAACTTAGTTGACATCAATGGGACACCCATCATACTGGCCGCTAATTCATCTTCACGAATTGCTAGCCAAGCTCGGCCAAGGCGACCTTTACGAAGTCGAAGTGAAACAAAGACCATAATCGCTGTAAGAAAAACGAAAATTGCAAACTTCCAACTAAAGTCGAAGGGTCCAAGAATCTTTCCCGGAACTGCAACGTTATCAATTGGAGAAATTCCCTTAGTTCCATTAGAAAGATTGAAGCCAGCGATATTTTCACCGTTAGTGAAAACCTGAGGAATAATTTCACCGAAGCCCAAAGTAACTAGGGCCAGGTAATCGCTCTTCAAACGAAGTGTTGGCGCTCCAATAATAATTCCAAATATTGCGCAAATGATTCCGCCGACGCCTAGAACTGCCCAAAAAGTTAAGTGGATTCCAGGCTGATCTGC
>CAEZZF010000005.1_pt1 | contig 24831 bp, 25 predicted proteins | sample 7266141 | NCBI WGS metagenome assembly CAEZZF01 (sample SAMEA6813953, study PRJEB35770) | freshwater metagenome | biome: Freshwater; feature: Freshwater reservoir; material: water | place: Czech Republic | collected 2016-08-15 | depth 30m m
AGTCGCGCCGTTCGTATTCAAGGTGCATATGTTTCAGAGCGTGAAATTGAGGCTGTCACAGCACATGTTAAAAAACAGTTGAAGCCTAGGTATCGCGACGATGTCACTGCGCCAATCAGTCATCCCAAGATGGTTGATAAAGAGATTGGTGATGACTTAGATATTTTGTGCCAGGCAGTTGAGCTAGTCGTAGGAACTCAGTTTGGTTCAACCTCAATGTTGCAACGCAAACTTCGAATTGGTTTTGCTAAAGCTGGTCGACTTATGGATTTGATGGAGTCTCGCGGAATCGTTGGCCCATCAGAGGGCTCTAAAGCTCGCACCGTTATGGTCAAGCCTGACGAACTCGATTCCGTGCTTGCCACGCTGCGAGACTATTAATTAAGGGCTATCACTTCACATAGCCTAGATTTCACCCCTCGTTCTCACTCCGGCCACTAGCACCAAGTGGAGCACTGGTTCTACACTTTGTACTTCTCAGATCTAGGTTCTTAGGATTTTTTATACTATGAGTATTGGAACATCAATAGCAAAGGCCCGTGCTTTAGCCGGGCTATCTATCGATGAACTCTCGGCAATTACAAAACTACGAGCAACGTTATTGCGTGAGATGGAAGCAGATGTTTTCACGCATTGTGGTGGCCGAATGTATGCTCGTGGCCATGTAAGAAATATCGCAGTAGCATTGAAAGTTGATGATAAAGAGTTCTTGCGTATTTTTGACGAGGAACAAGGCGTTGAAAAAAGAACTATGCGGGATCTTCTCGTTGAAAATAACGTTATGCGAGAACCCGGTGAGACTAGAAAAGTGTCATGGAAAACCCTCATTGCGATCTCGCTTGTCACGCTAAGTCTTGTTGGATTAATTCAAATTATCGTTTCTAACTCCCGAGTTGATCAAGTTGCGGCGCCGTCGGCCTCAACCTCACCAACTGCAGTGCTTACCCCGAGTGCGAGTGCAACACCTTCAGAGCAAAGTACATTCACAACAGGTCAAGGCGTAGAAGTGATTGTAAATACAACTCGCGCTAAGACATGGCTATTTGTTTCAGATGCCCAGGGAAGAACCTTATTTAGTGGGCAACTTTCTCAAGGCGCATCTAAAGTATTTACCAGCGATAGTCGATTAGATCTTAAAGTTGGTAACGCAGGGGGGGTGGATCTGCTGGTAAATGGCAAGCAGATTCCAGCCTTAGGCCTTGATAGTCAGGTGGTTAGCGTGTCGTATGGAGTAGATTCTTAACACGGTAAGATTCCTTCAATGAAGCGCACCGTAGCAGTCGTCACTTTAGGGTGCTCTCGTAATGAAGTTGATTCTGAAGAGCTAGCAGGACGCCTTGCTGCCGACGGTTGGACATTAGTTGATGATGTTGAGTCAGCCGAAGTTGCCTTAGTTAATACGTGTGGATTTATTGAATCTGCTAAGAAGGATTCCATTGACGCCCTTCTTGAAGCTAACTCTCTCAAAGGTCATGGAACTACACGGGCCGTTGTCGCGGTTGGGTGCATGGCCGAGCGATATGGACAGGAACTTGCAAACGCCTTACCTGAGGCCGATGCAATCTTAGGTTTTGATGACTATAAAGACATTTCTGCACGCCTACAATCGATAGTTGCCGGCAAGCCACATGTTCCCCATATTCCGCGTGATCGCAGAGCGCTTTTGCCAATTGCACCAAGTGATAGAGCCGATGCCCAGATAAGTGAAGAGTTCACGCGTAAACGCTTAGGTACTGCGCCGTGGGCCCCACTTAAAATTGCATCGGGCTGTGACCGCCGTTGTTCGTTCTGTGCGATCCCATATTTTCGAGGCGCATTTATTTCACGCCGCCCCCACGAAATTATGGATGAAGCGCGTTGGCTTATAGCAAATGGTGTAACTGAATTATTTCTTGTCAGTGAAAATACAACATCATATGGAAAAGATTTGGGCGATCTGCAGTTAATGGAAAAGATTTTGCCAGAGATTGCTGCTTTAGATGGCGTGGAGCGCGTTCGCTTGTCGTACTTGCAGCCAGCTGAGATGCGACCAACGTTGATTCAGGCGATGATTTCAACTCCAAAGACTGCGCCTTACTTTGATTTATCATTCCAACATACAAGCCCAACCGTTTTACGTCGCATGCGCCGCTTTGGTGACAATGAAAAATTCTTGCATTTAATTAATCAGATACGTGTCTTATCTCCTGAGGCTGGAATTAGATCCAACTTTATTGTTGGATTCCCGGGGGAGACGCAAGAGGATTTCGACGAGTTAGCCAGCTTTATTACTTCGGCCAAATTAGATGCCGTTGGAGTATTTGCTTACTCTGATGAGGACAATACAGAAGCTCTGAAGTTAGATTCTAAGATTGATGCAGATGTAATTGCAGAGCGGTTAGAAACTTTGTCATCGCTGGCCGATGAAATGGTTTCACAACGTGCACAGGCACGAATAGGTGAAAATGTCCGCGTCCTCATTGAGGATTCCGAGCTTCAAGAAGGTCGGGCTGCACATCAAGGTCCAGAAGTCGACGGTTCTACTACTTTTATAGGTACAGATTTTGTTGTTGGACAGTATGTTGATGCAGTGGTGATCGATTCAATGGGTGCAGATTTAGTGGCTAAGCCGCTATGAAGTTACCAGGTTTCATAACGCCAAACTTCATTACTATCGCGCGAGTACTGCTTGTACCGGTGGGTGCTTACACTTTGTTCAAGAATGGTGGAGATGACCCCACATGGCAATACATTTCATGGTTAGTATTTTTCTTCTTAGGACTTTCCGATATCGCAGATGGAAACCTAGCCCGCAGTCGCAACACGGTTACTGAGCTAGGCAAATTCTTAGATCCAGTCGCAGATAAGTTCATGATTGGAACGGCGATGGTCAGCCTTTCCATTCTGGGTCACCTGCCGTGGTGGATTACAGTCGTTATCTTGGTGAGAGAAATTGGAATTACGATTTTTCGGTTAGCAATCATTAAGCGCGGGGTAATTGCGGCTAATAAGGGCGGCAAGATTAAATCGACGCTCCAGAATTTTGGTGTGGGCTTCTACATGCTGCCCCTGCCTACAAGCCTTTACTGGTTCCGAGATGGCTTTATGGCTATTGCGGTTGTACTCACTGTCGTAACTGGGTTTTACTATGTACAGTCGGCGTTTAAGAAGACTAAGTAGGAGCACATGACACTTTCGCCAGAGATTATTGGCTTAGCTGCCGAGATTGTGGATACCTTGCGTGCGCGCGGTGAAACTCTCAGTACCGCTGAATCTCTAACAGCAGGTGCAGTGAGTTCGGCAATCGTTTCAATTGCTGGAGCATCCGATGTTTTTGTTGGCGCAGTTACTGCCTACCGCGATGAGATCAAGGTTTCACATTTGGGTGTAGATCCGGCGATTCTTGAAGAGCACACGGCCGTTAGCGAGCACGTTGCTATAGCTATGGCAAAGGGTGCGATTAAATCATTTGGTACTACATGGGCAATCAGTACAACCGGTGTTGCAGGACCAAATCCACTAGATGGCCATCCCGTTGGTGCAGTGTGGGTTGCGATCGAGGGGCCAATCTCGCAAACTATCGAATTAGCGCTATCGGGTGAGCGTGAATCTGTGCGAAACGCGGCTACGGCAAGCGCGATTGCATCATTTGCGCGTATCCTTAGACATCGTAATTAGAGAAGGGGGTATGACTGTGGTTCTTGTTCGTGAAGCCGTTGGTCAGACCCTTCGCTCTGCCCGAACATCGCAAAACAGAACCTTGCGCGATGTTGCTCGACAGGCTCGAGTCTCACTCGGATATTTATCAGAGGTTGAGCGCGGACAAAAAGAGGCCTCGTCAGAACTGCTCAACGCAATTGCTAGCGCCCTTGGACTTTCACTCTCTGGAATTTTTAGCGATGTTGCAATCGAATTAGCAAGTCACGAGAGCGTTACCCTCACTGTCGTCGATGCCGCTTAATAAGTACGCGCCACAAGCAACTACACATCGACGCACACAAAGTGCAATCCTTGCCGGTACTAAAGAGTTAATTGCAACTGTTGGTCTAGCAAAGATGTCTATGATTGAAATCGCTGATACATCGCAGGTTTCTCGCGCAACTTTATATAATCATTACCGCGATAAAGATAGTGTCATTGCAGCATTATGTGAATCTGAAATCTACCGACTGATAGCAATTGCTAACAGTGCGCCTAATGCGATCGATGCCCTCGAAATTCTATCAATTCAGATATCGACCGATATAGCACTTGCACATATGCGAATTCATGACCCTGCACCCCTTGCTAGTGCACTTTCTGCAACGGCAAATCCATTATGGGCAGCTCTCTCTGACGCCTTGGCAGTAATCACTGGCAGTCAGGTTGTAGCCGATTTAGCGCTTCGCTGGTTAGTAGGACAGGTTTTGCAACCACTGACACCAGATGATTCACGTTTAGCGGCAGAACTTCTTATCTCACGTGCGAATATCTGATCTGCGTGAGCGTATAACGCTCTCATTTGGCGTGGGCTCACATTTTCCTGTCGATATTGCGATATCAGAGCTTGGAAGTCGCAGCGTTAATCAAGCACTTGCAGATGGTTTTGAACCGCAGGATATTTGGCGCGCTGTATGTAAGGAACATCCCAAAGAGACGGAAAAGCATAGGTTCTAAATATGAAACTCGCTACGACAATTACACAAACAAGTGATTCACATCCACCATTAGTTCTCATTCACGGACTTGGTTCAGCAGCAACAGCATTCAAACCGATAGTTTCCAATCTCTCCCAATCTTTTCGCGTGATCACCGTTGATCTTCCGGGCCACGGACAAAGCCCTTTTATCCAGGGCTTAGCTATGGATCCACAATCACTTGGCAGAGCTATCTTTGACACTATTGATAGTGAGTATGGAATCGCGCAGTTTCATGTAGTTGGTAACTCTTTAGGTGGGTGGATAGCGCTGGAAATGGCGGCGGAACAACCTGAGCGCATTACATCTCTTACAGGCCTTGCGCCAGCAGGATTATGGGTGCAACCAGCATCAGGTCGTCTGCCAAGCGAGGCACGTTCCTTTTATTTAGCAAAGGCTTTGAAGCCATTTGTGAAAGTGGGATTGCGCGCAATGGCTTTGCGAAAAATTGGTTTTGCAAGTGTGAGCCCACAATGGCAAGAGTTAAGTTATGAGATTTGTTATGACGCAAGCATGGCGATGGGAAACTGCACGGGATATTTTCCCGCGTGGGATGGCATGTTAGGTCGGCGCTTTGATTCATCAGTCGATAGTTCGGTTCCGGTAACTATACTTTTTGGCGATACTGATAACACTTTGCCTTATCCCGTTTCACAAGAGCGCTCACTGGCGCCATCACACAGCACGTGGTTAGTAATCGATCAGTGTGGTCATGCGCCAATGTGGGATCACCCCGATTTAATTGTGAAGATTATTCGACAGACTAGCGGGCAGTAACCTCTAATACCCACGCAGAGTTATTTGTGGCCTCAATCAAATGGCATTTAAAGTGCAACGAAAGGCGCGCAAAGATTTCTTGCGGATCAGTAGGTGCAACTTCTTGCAAAAGGATTCGGGTGACTTCACCTCTAGTCTTTTTAGACATATGTGTTATGACCTTCTTCACGCCACCGATTTCGGTAAAGACCTTTATCTCAACGCATGTATCTCTTGGAGGAGTCCACACGCCTTGATAGGTAGATGAGCGGCAATCAACGATTAGTGAAGTCGAAATCGCTGCAAGGTAATCCGTGACGGGCTTGCGCATTAGCGAGTTATTGATTTTCTCTTTGTAGGGCTCGATCAGATCCAATGGTCGAAGCACGCCGTATTTGGCCGAGATAATTGCAATGGATTCCTGGCCTCGCTTGTGCTGTTTGGCAGTTAGAGATGGCCAGTCCAACGCCTTATAAAGTACGCCGGTATAGACATCGATTGCTGGGCCGGGTTCAGCTGCTTTTTTCTCACTAGGCGGCAGCAGTATTAACACGGGGTAAGTATGGGGCCTGACTGCCAGTTATTTATCAATCGATGAGACTTTTCGGCCTGATCGCTTAAAAGCTTCAATCAAAATATAGCTATCAAGGGCGTTAATGCCTGAGATTTTATTACCCAGCTCTTCAAGATAAATATTGAGATCTTTGCGATTGGCTGTGGTGACCTCACTGAGTATCTGGTAGTCGCCAGAGATGGTGGCCAAATAGCGGATTCGATGATCGAGAATTAGCTCTTCAGCAATGCGTGAAACATCGGCAGGAGCACATTTGATCCAAAGCCAGCATTCAACCTTAAAACCAATTATCGCCGGATCAACCACTGCGTGAATGGAGAGTGCTCCGGAATCTAATAACTGTGCGGTTTTGCGCCGAGCAGTTGGTTCGGTCAAACCGCAGGCGCGTGCAATCTGGTCAAAGGTTGCGCGACCATTCTTTGATAATGTCTCTAGAATCAATTGGTCATCGGCTAGAAGTTCAATCTCTTGAATCGGCCTTGGAACGCGATCGACGATAATTTTGGCTCGTTCGGCATCGCTAAGAATTCCGGGATTCCACTGCGCGGCAGTTCGATAATATTTAAGGCAGCCATAAGTAGTGGAGTTAACAACTCCCGGGATTCCAGGAATAACATTGAGCATAATATTTGTGATAACTGCAGTGCTTCCAAAAATCTCAGCTAAACACTCATTGCCACCTGTCGTGAGGTAGACAAAGATGCTTTCATCAAGGTTGGCCATCGCCGTTGCAACGATGATGTTCATGCCAGGCGCACATGTAATACGAACGATCATCGCCTCCTTACGGGCTAGGGCGCTGCGCTCTATTAACCCGGTGACTTGAATTGCGCCTTGGGCCAGTAACTCTTGGCCGCGTCGCGAGACTGTGCGATCAGGCAGTGCCAATACATCGGCGATGGTTGAAAACGGGGCACGTCCATCAACCTGTAAGTAACCGATGATGCGGCGATCGATCTCGTCTAATTCGTCATTCATGGCCATAAGTTTGGCGATTTCCGTCATCTCGTGTCAAGTATTGCTATTGATGACTGTCTGTGTGAATCTCCTCCCATTCATTGAAATATCTAGCCAAAGGTGGACCACATGGTTGATGAGAGCGGGTGGGCCGACCTTGTCATCTCAGGGGTCTCAAAGAGCTTTAGAGATCCTAAAGGTGGCGAAGTTAAGGCCTTGGCTGAGGTCTCTTTGAATATTCCATCAGGAGAGTTTGTCGTTCTTCTAGGTCCTTCAGGATGTGGAAAGACAACGCTGCTGCGCAGTATCGCCGGCTTTGAAAAAATAGATGCGGGCCATATCAATTTGGGTGGAACGAGAATCGATCTGTTGCCACCACACAAACGTCCTGTTAATACTGTCTTTCAAAGTTATGCCTTATTTCCACATATGACAGTGGCTGAGAATATTAGTTTTGGTCTTGAAAATGAAAAGATCGATAAGCGCGAAATTAAATCGCGTGTTGCCGAGGTATTAGAACTCGTCGAAATGAGCGCACTTTCAGAGCGCAAGCCGTCGCAGATGTCGGGCGGACAACAACAACGCGCTGCTCTAGCACGAGCGCTGGCCAAAAAGCCAAAGGTACTTTTACTTGATGAACCATTAGCTGCATTAGATTTGAAACTACGAAAGACGATGCAGATTGAGCTCAAGCGAATCCATCGAGCAACTGGCACAACATTTCTCTTCGTAACACATGATCAAAATGAAGCGATGGCGTTAGGTGATCGCATTGCAGTTTTCAATAGCGGTCAACTTGTACAAGTCGGAACACCATTTGAAATCTATACAGCGCCAACAACAGAATTTGTTGCCAACTTTATTGGCGAATCAACTGTCTTAACTGGATCCATCGATTCGCGCATATTTACAGGAGACGGCTTAATAATCCAACAAATCCCGAATCAGATTACAGATGGGTCAGATAAGAAGATAATTATTCGTCCCGAAGCTTTCTCTCTATTGAGTGGCAAGAGCTCAGTTGGAGAACTGCGAATTAAGGAGATCATCTTTGCAGGCGATGCGCTGGAAGTTCTATTAACCAGCAGCACTGGACATGAAGTAAAAGTTAAATCAGATGTCTCTATTTTGCCTCAGCTAAGCGTTGGCAACGATGTCGAACTTTTTGTCGATGCAACACAGATAGGTCAAGTTAACTAAATGAGGATTCCAGTTCGCTTGCAGCGAGAGCCGGGCATATATGGGCCAAATGCCGTCTCTTTTCCAGCGTATGTAACTGGTGTCTTCTTAGTAGGCATGCCGCTTGTAGTAATAACGGTATTCTCATTTTTATCGCGTGGTGATTTTGGATCTGGAGTTATTCGCAAATTTACACTTGAGGCTTACAGAACTGTATTTTTTGAAACTGATCTGATGGGCAATAGCTCATTTAACTTCACGTATCTGCACATTATTGGCCGTTCAGTTCTGTTGGCATTTACTGTAACTCTTATCTGTTTATTGGTGGGTATACCAACGGCAATCTGGATTGCATTGCAAAAGAAATCAACACAGAGAATATTGATTGCACTTGTAACGATTCCATTTTGGGTCAATGTGCTGGCACGCACCTATGCCTGGATGCTTCTGCTCTCAGAAGGTGGGCTCTTCGACAAACTGGGTTCACCCGTGCTGCTGTACACCTCTTGGGCAACCTTCATCGGGCTTACATATGCATTCTTACCGTTTATGGTGCTGCCAATCTATGCATCGGCAGAGAAATTAGATCGAAGTATTCTAGAGGCCGCCTTTGATTTAGGTGCATCAGGGTGGCGCGTTTTAATCCGCATCGTCATACCCATGATTCGCTTCGGCATCTTTGCCGGTATTGCCATTGTCTTTATCCCAGCCCTAGGCGCATATGTTCAACCAGCGCTACTAGGTGGAAATAAAGTAATGTTAATTGGAAGTTTGATTAACGATCAATTTGGTGAGTCTCGCAACTGGCCAGTTGGTTCTGCCCTTGCTGTTCTGCTCCTTGCTATGACCGGAGTCATTTTACTGAGCACCAGACGTCGCAAGCTGGAGTTTTCCTCATGAGACAACGGGCATGGAGCGTTTCAAATCTGCCCATAATCCGACCAATGGGAATCTCCAGTTTAATTTTTCTATACTTACCGCTCATAACAGTATTGATTTTTGCCTTCAATAAATCTGAGGATGCGACAACTTGGGGTGGCTTTTCCACTCGTTGGTTTAGCACTATCTTGGAGAATACGGATTTAATTCGCTCGGCAAAAGTTTCACTCTCCATTGCCGTCCCTTGCGCATTAATCGCAGCGATGATTGCCGCCGGCCTTGCTATTGGAATGGGACGGGCAACAGGGGCAGTGCAAAATGTTCTAAGAGCCCTTGTGAACGCACCGCTGGTACTTCCAGAAATTGTTACATCAGTTGGAACCCTTGCCTTCTTTTCACAAGTAGGAATACCACTTCGCTACGGCTCGCTGCTCTTTGCACATGTCGTGATGTGCGTTCCATTTGCCTTCCTACCTATACGCTCCAGACTGCGCGATTTTGATGAAAATATCTTTGAGGCCGCCAGAGACTTAGGCGCCAGCTCGTTTCGTGTGATGACAAAAATCTCTATTCCGTTGCTGGTTCCTGCACTTCTCTCCAGCGGCCTGCTCTCTTTCATCATCAGCATGGATGATTTTTTGACCTCGCTCTTTGTCTCTGGCCCTGAGACAACGACGTTACCGATCTACATATTTGGGCTCTTAAAACTGGGCGCAAGTCCAGAAGTAAACGTAATAGCCGCGCTATTGCTAATAATCCCAACCCTGGGCTTATTAGTAGGAATCACATGGACAGCAACAAGGAGGAGAAGCAATGAAGCTAGACATCAGTAAAATCACAATGGGTCGCCGAAAGCGTTTGTCGATTATCGGCGTAGCTGCAGCGGTCTCGCTACTTGTTGGAATTGCGGTTCCACAGGCACAGGCAGCTGTTGGATATCCAAAGAAGCCAGTTGGAACTGAATTAAATCTATACAACTGGAGTAATTACATTGACCCAGCTCTATTGAAGCGCTTTACCGCTGAAACCGGTATCAATGTAAATCTAGGTGTTTACGAGAGCAATGCTCAAATGTTGGCAAAGCTTGAAGCCGGTGCACGTGGATATGACATTATCGTTCCAACTGACTACATGGTTCAGATCATGGCTAAGAAGGGCTTACTACAACGTATTAAGCGCACCACATTTCCTAACGGTGCAAATCTAAAGGCAGAGTTTGCTAACCCATACTTTGACCAAGGTCGCAGTTACACGATTCCTTACCTTCATGGATTAACTGGCTTTGGGTACTTAAAGGACAAAGTCACAACAAATCCAACGACATGGAAAGAATTCTTTGCAGCTATTCCGTCTTACCCAGGTAAGACAACGATTTTTGATGACAAAAAAGAGGTCATCGATGCAGCGCTTCGTTCAATGGGATACAAGCCATGTACAAAGAGTCTTACTCAGCTTCAAGCTGCTCAGGATTTAATCAAGTCGATTAAGCCAAGCTTGAACACAATCGCAAGCTCAGGAAACATCGGCCGTTTATCATCTGGAACATCTGTTCTTTTGATGATGTACAACGGTGCAACGTATAAGGCAAAGCTTGCTAACCCAAATGTAGTCTTCGTTTATCCAAAAGATGGAATGCCACTATGGCAGGACAACTTTGCAATTCCAGTTGGCGCTAAGAATGTTGATAACGCCAAGATATTCCTGAACTGGATGATGGATCCAAAGAACATTGCACAGGCTTCAAACTGGGCCGGTTACAACAATGGAATCACTGGATCAGATAAGTACCTACTAGATGCTATGCAGGCAGATACTGCCTTCACTCCAACAGCTGCTCAAATGGCTCTGGGTGTTGCTATGGCTCCATGTTCAACTGCTGTCAATGACCTTTACACAAAGGTTTGGACTGCATTTAAGGGATAAGAAAATACTTTGTGCGGCGCCTCGGATCGAGGGTTGGGGCGCCGCGCAAATTTTCTCTACATGTACTGACAACCGCAACTTATTGAGGAAGTAGGTTCTTTTCGTGCTGACCGATGGCAGAAATCAATTCAACAGCGCTGATATCACGCTGGATAATTGGAAGGATTTCCCTTTTAGCACACATACTTTTCAGAATGTCTCGGAACTAATCCCTATCGAGAAGATAGATGGTTCAAGCAATACGCTCTTGCAATGCGATATCAGTGAGTCGATTTTGTCAGAGAGTTACATGATTCAAGGTCAGCTCACGAGCGCCGAGGAGTTTTTGAAACAGTCATATACGGATGCACTCTTAATTTGCAAGAGTGGCAGGGTTGTCTCTGAGTTTTACGCCAATGAGATGACAATGTTATCCCCACATCTCACTTTCTCGGTGAGCAAATCAATCACAGGTATCGTTGCAGGAAAAGTTCTTAAGAATTTCGATCTTAATTCAGATACTAAGATTTCTGACATCCTTGATGGAACCGAAGGCGGGGCCTATGCCGATGCCACGATTCGTCATTTACTTGATATGACAGTGAGTTTAGATTTCGATGAGAGTTACGCCAGTAAAGAAGGCGTTTACGCCAGATATCGCCAAGCAATGTTATGGATGCCTCGATTTGGTGATTCGGAGTTTTCCGATGAAGACCTAGCAAAATTTATCCTCAGTCTTCCTAAAGGCCCAGATGAGCATGGCTTTACATTCTCATATAAATCTCCCAATGCAGATTTACTAGGACTAGTTTTAGAGAAAATCTCCGGCCTTCCATTGGCTCAGTTGATCTCTGAAGAGCTTTGGATGCCACTTGGTTGCGGACCGGCGACAATTACAATTGATAGCAAGAAAATGGCACGTACGGCAGGTGGACTTAGCTGTTCGATTCAAGATTTAGTCATGGTCGGTGAACTGATGCGCGGTGGTGGAATTCATGGTGGGGCTGCATTACTTAATCCCATGTGGGTCGTTGATACATTTACTGGCGGCGACAAAGCGGTGTGGTCGCGCGGGGAGTTTGCAGATAGTTTTCCTGATGGCAGCTATCGCAACCAGTGGTATGCAATAGGTGAGGGCGTCTTGTGCGCCATTGGTATTCATGGTCAGTGGATCTATATAGATGCTGCCAAAGAAGTGGTGATTGCCAAGTTTTCATGCCAGCCAACTGCCGATGATGATGATTTAGATCGTAAAACCCTTGATTTCTTTAGAGGAGTTGCTAACGGTTTTTAATCTCATCGGCACGATCTTTGAGAATGAATGCTGGTATTTGGTCTAATGGGGCCGGTACTTGCACCCACTGCTCCCCAGAGAATTCTTCATCGTTCCAAAAACTAACCCACTCTCCCTTGGGTAAATAAATATTCTGAGTAAGTACCCCTGGCTGTGTAACAGGGGCGACGAGAATGCTTGTCCCGAGCATATATTCTGATGGCACAGACCAAATCTCTGGATCATCGTAAAAATCAAAAAATAGCCCAGCCATCAATGGGCGACCAGTTACTAATGCCAATTTCCCTTCGTAGGATAAGTATGGAAGTAATTCCTCACGAAGCTGTGCGAACTTCCTAAACGTTTCAAGAATAACTGGATCGTTATAGCGTCGAGCAAGGTTCCAAGGAGTTCGATCATTTGATGGAGTTTTATGGTGATTAAACTCTGAGTGGATCTGCATTATTGGGCAAAATGTAGCCATCGCTGTTCCACGAAGATAAAGCTCGGGACTTGGTAAGTCGCCACTGAATCCGCCTATGTCCCATCCCCAATGAAAGAAACCACTAGCCGATGCGGTGATACCTGCATTGATTGATGCGCGGTAGGCAGCCCACGTCGAGTTTTCATCACCTGCCCAAAAGCTTGGATATTTTTGGCTACCAGTGAATCCAGCTCGAGAAAACGTGACAGTGTCCTTTCCGCTTTCTTTCAATAGATCATGAAAAGTTTGAGCGTAGTGGACTGGAAAAGTATTATTTTTCTCTAACCCCACAGTGCCGTCGAGATACAGCAAATCTTGGCCCCATGCATGTTCGCCACCATCGGTTTTGAAACCATCAACGCCCAGCTCTGTAACTAGGTATCGACGTTGCTCGGCCCACCATTTACGAACTTTAGAGTCAGTTAAATCTGGCAATAATCCATCTCTAAACCAAAACCCTCTAACTCTGTAAGGGTCATTATGTGAGTCTCGAACAACCAGGTTATTGTCTATTGCGTAGTTCCAATTGACTTCAGCTTGTGATCCAGGATCACCAATTTCTTTAATGATCGGGATTTGCCAAAGAATTAAGCGTAAATCTTGATTGTGAAGTTCATCGATCATTTGCCGAGGATTTGGCCAAGCACCATCTTCGGGGTAAGTGATTTGATCTGCCTTGAGCCCGGTTAAACCATCCGTAACTGGGTATTGAGCATCCCTGAATACAGTAAATGTTGATTCATCAGACCAAGCTTCAATCACAACCACACCAGGCTTTATGCCAGCGCTGAAGCACTCTGCAATCTCGCGTTGCACCCGTTCCTGGGTATTCCATTCATTGCTACTAATCCATAGTGAGTAGATCCAGTCTGGGGGAGCAGCTGGCAATCCAACTTGATCTAGATATTGTTTAAGAACTTGTGTAGGAGTTCCAGAATAGGAATTTATCTCCAACACGGTGTCATATACACACAAATCGACTTCAATTTCAATCAGAGATTTATCTCGTGCGCCAATACTAAAACGAGAAGGATTAGATGTATTCAAATGCAAGCCAATACTTGCGCCGATAATATTCAAAAAAGGAGTAGGAAGGTAGGTTCGATGCCCTTGTCCCTTGTACTCTTCATACACGACGGCGTCTACTAACTCCCCTAATTGATCTACGGAGTGAAAACGCTCTCCTAGACCGACAACATGATTGTTCTCTGAAATTGTAAGATTGAAGTGAAGAGTATGAGCTGTACCTTTCGAATCGACCAGCCACTCAATTCCAGAGAGTGGAAGTACCGGACCTGTCGTGATAATTGAATGCGAGCAATCACTAACCCAACGTGAAAGTAAGACGCTAAAAATCTCAGACACTTCATTTTCACTTGAGAAAAAGTATTCAAAATCATGGGCAATTATGTGTCCAGGAATCTCAACTTCCCATTGAAGCCATTCTGAGTATTCGCCAGAGCGCTCGGCTGCATCAGAGAGGTGACTTTGGCTAACAAGTTCTTTGGCTGTCGTTCCAAATACGCCCAAATCTTCCGACATGGCATTACCAACGGAATGCATTGGGAACTCATGTGATCCGCTTTTGATCTGTAACGTTGCAATGACATTCTTCTGAGATTTCGTGGTGCATACACGCAGCTTTATTGGCTTAAGTGCAACCGGGTAGTGAGGAACCCTCTCAAAAGGCTCAGTTCGATACGGGTGTCCTAGACCTAGAGGTATATGTTTTAACATTGATTCTCTATATCACTTCTCTTAGTTGCAAGGCTGAAAATAGTTTTAAATACATCGCATGACTCCACAGTAGAGGCTGTGCAGGCTGACCCCACTTATCGATCCATTCCTGTCGGCTGTCAGGATGGAGCAACGGCGAAGAAAGTTGCTCAGGAAGATTGAGATCAGAATCTGCTTGGTCAAACATCCAATCAAGAACAGCTCGCGGCTTTTCAATCTCTCCGGTCTCAAGCATGGCAAGGGCTAAAAATGCCGAAAGGATGAGCCACTTTCCGCCTCCAAAGTACGAATCGTCAACATGACGAAAAGTTCCAAAGAGTCCGAGCTTGCCCTCGACAGCAAGAATTGTCTGATGAGCTATCGAAGAATCCGGTGGGAATATTGCAAAAGGGGAGATCAGTGATACCACACTGGAATCTAAGCCCTGATTGCCTATCCATTTGGTTAACTCTGAATTAGCGCCCAAGTTTTGGCTTATATAGTTAAAAATTAAATTGGACGTCTCACTCGCAAGCTCTCTATTGACTGGCGAAATCGATTGCCACTTGCTACAAGCTCTCAACCCAGCGCAAATACTTCCAAGAGTGGAAACGTGTTGGTGGCCGAAACTTTCTTCCCACCAGTCAAACGAGTCATGGCGCCAGAACTCTGCAAGATATGGAACGAGACACTCAACTGCAAGTAAGTTGTTAGTGGTTAACTGCCTTCCCAATTCTTGATAGCGGCCTAAAGACCAAATCCAGGTTCCAAACCCGTCTAATTGGAAGTTTGTCCAATCCTCGGTTGACTCATTTCCATCAACAGTAAACCTGCAATGTAGGTGTTCATCTGGCGAAATAGTGTCCCCAGATCTATTTCGAGCTATTAGTGTGCGAATCTTGACCTCTCTTGCAATGACGACCGATGAAACCCAATCATGAAATAGGGATGAACTATTAAATTCACTGTGATCTAACATTGCATCGGCTATGAATGCGCCATCACGGATCCAGCTGTAGTTATAAACACCGAAATTTGGGCTCGCAATATAAGCACCGGTTGGTGCTTGGTTTTCTAAAATTATTTTGATGCTTGCATCGCGTAGTACAATTAAATCCGATTTCATTTATCCCCACTAATTAAGCTCATGATGTTTGGAGAAAAGACGGTGCTGCAGTGATTCTGCAGCACCGTCGATCCATTTACTCCTTGGCTAGTATTGCATTTACTTCTGCAGCGGCAGAGTTCAATGCATCCTGAATGGAGACACTTCCGTTCTGAGCTTTTTCAAGCCAGGCATTGACAGCATCTTGCATGGCAGATTGTTGTCTAATAACTGGTGGAACAATTGGATTCTTTAGAGCATCGAATACGGCCTGACGATTTGCAGGTGGATTCTTTGCTAGATATGAAGCCAATGGTGCCTTTGCAGAGATTGCTGGAACTTCCCAAGCTGCATCAACACGTAGTTTCACGGCAGCGTTGTCGCTGGTCATGAACTTTGCCCATTTCCATGATGCAGCTGCATTCTTTGTCTTGGCAGATACAACAGTTGCGTTCGCAAAGAAGTGGTTTCCAGGAGTTACTCCACCTGGCTGAACCACGATGTCCCATTTGAATGGGGCATCTTTGAATGAGTCAAACATCCAGATACCTGTAGCAATCATTGCAAGCTTTCCAGCTTTAAACATTGCACCATCATCTAGTGAGCCCATTTGAGCCTTTGTTGGCATGTAACCATTTGCGACCTTGCTTGTTAACCAAGTCAAAGCATTAACGCCAGGTTGCTTATTAAAGAGAGCGGTCTTTTTATCATCGCTCAAGAACTTGCCACCAGCTTGGCCTAGGACTTTGTAGAACTCCCAGAACTGTGTTGGTTGAAAGTCTGCATAAGTTCCTGCAGGCAACTTGGCTTTAAGTGCCTTTGCTGCATTGGCTTCATCCGACCAGTCCCATGAACTCTTTGGATATGAAACGCCGGCTGCATCAAATAGATCCTTGTTGTAGACCAAAACTACAGTGGAGTATGAGGCTGGAAGACCGTACTGTTTTCCGTTGGCTGAAAAGACATCGTAGGCCTTGCCGAAGTAAACAGATTTTTTGAAGCTCTTGTCAGCAGCAGATACTGCGTTGAGATTCAAAAGTGAGCCTGCTGCAGCATAAGTTACGAAGTTTTCATAGTTGAGCTCAAATGTATCTGGAGCTTGGTTTGCAGCAACACGAGTCTTCAATTTTGTGAAGTAATCATCATAACTTGCTGTCTGCAGATTTATATGAATCGTTGGGTTTTGCTTCTCAAAAGCTGTGATCATCGCCTTCATTGTGTCGAGATGATCCGGTGCTGCAGAGAATGTGAAGTAATTAACTGTGGTTTTAGCGGCCTGAGCAGGCGCTAAAACCATTCCAAGACTCGCCACAAGAATGCCACTTAATGCGGCAGCGAGAATCGTTCTAGCTTTTCTTTGCATTATTCCTCCTTGGTTGATGTGAACTGTGCCCGTTAAGGCCCTCCTCATGGCAAGACCTAGAAGATGAGGGATTTTCATCCCTTAAGTCCCGCCGTGAGAAAACTTTGTGTTATTTGTCTTTGTAAGAGTATGTAGACGATTGCAATCGGGATAACGGCCAGTGTGGTTCCCGCCATGACCATCGGCCAATCCGTCTTATTTTCACCGTGAAGAATGGCCAAACCTAGAGGGATGGTCATCTTTTCCGGAGAAAATAGAATGATGAGCGGCCATAAGAATGAATTCCAGACGGACATAAAAGCCAAGATGCATAAGGCAGACAGCGCAGGAAGAGTCAATGGAATCGCGATCCGTGAAAAAATTCTGAAGTGGCCGGCGCCATCCAAAATTGCAGCCTCTTCTATCTCCTTTGGTATACCCATCATGGCCTGTCTCATAAAGAAAGTTCCAAATGCGGAGACAATCATGGGTAAGCCAAGACCTAAATATGAGTCGATTAAATTGAGTTCTCGCATCTCAATAAATAGTGGAACCACCACAACCTGCATGGGAATCATCATTGTTACTAAATAGGCCATAAAGATTATTGATTTACCTTTAAATTGAATCCTTGCAAAAGCATATCCAGCCATAGATGATGTGAGCAGCTGCATGAAAGTTACTATTAGTGAAATACTCATGCTATTGATGAATAACTGCTTCAAATCTAAATATTGGGCAACGGCTCGATAGTTATCAAGATTAGGCGATGAAGGAAATATCGTTGGGGGAGTAGCAAAAGCTTCAACATCATTTTTAAGAGAAGAACTAATCATCCAAAAGAATGGAAATAGCATTACAACTCCGCCAATAATTAGAAAAGCTCTTTGAAAATAGTTCACTTGGTGTAGAGATTTACTCATAATTCACCCAGCGTTTTTGCAATTTAACTTGAATTAAGGTTATGGATAAAATTATTACGAATAGGACCATACTTAATGCGGATGCATATCCCATGCGTCCGTAATCGAAAGAGTTCTTTACAATCTGCTGAACAATGACTGAAGTCGAACCCTCTGGACCGCCACTTGTCATAAGATAGATCTGGTCAAAGACCTGAAAGTTGTTGATTAAACTGATGACAATGACGAAGAAGGTTGCCGGCGTTAGCAGTGGCAGAGTAATCAGCCGAAGAATTTGAGTTTTAGATGCTCCATCAATAGCGGCGGCCTCTTGATATTCAGGAGGAATGGATTGCAATCCTGCCAGAAGTAGAAGCATGACGTAACCCAAATCTTTCCATGCTGACGCGATAATGACTGTCGGCATAGCCCAAGTGGTGCTTGTCCACCATCCAGGTCCTTGGATTCCAACTTCTGCAAGAAGGGAGTTCACTACGCCACCTTCTGGATTTAAGATCCACTTCCACAACAATGAAACAATTACCCAACTAGTTACCACTGGTAAGAAATAGGCTGCACGTAAGAAAACCGAGCCTTTAAATTTTTTGTTGAGAGCCAATGCAGCCGCAAGACCCAATGCGTAAACGAGGGGCAGATATCCTAAAATGAAAACTATTGAGTTTTTGAGTGTCTGCCAAAAAGAGGCCGACTTAAAGAGTTCAAAGTAGTTCTCTAACCCAACCCATGATGGTGGGGTAAGAAGATCCCACTGAGCAAATGAAAGGGTTACAGCTGCAAGCATTGGGATAATTAAGAAGGCAACCAATGGGAGAAAACTAGGAAGAATAAATAACGTTGCGGAGAGGTTCTCTCTTCTATATTTCATCGCGTAATTTTCTTGGCACTTGGAATAACCTTAAGGCGATTTTTAACTTCTTGAAAAGAGGCGTTATGCATATGTCCTCGGCTTAATGAAGCCTGTAAAACGATCGCCGTTGCACCTAACGCCCACTTTGCGTCATCCCATGGATCTATCTCAACTTCGAATTTTCGCATTGTTGGAACTACGTTCTCGTTAAGAGATTGAAGTACAAATTTCTGCCAGATATCCCAAGCTTGTGAGCCTTCACCGCTAATTAAAACAAGTTCAGGTCCAAATACATTAATGACATTCGCTAGAGCTATTCCTAATGCTTCTCCAGCTGGCTTAAAGTATTTGTTTGCAATCTTAGAATCCTTACGTGCAAGTTCCCATAACTTTTCAATCGTGGAGTTCTTCGAAAGTAGTCCATCGGTAATTGCTCTGCTGAGTATCGCTGGATCTGAAGCAATGGTTTCTAAACAGCCATTCTTTCCACACTCGCAGGGCAGCCCATCGACCACGGAAGTTACATGGCCTATCTCGCCCGCACCGTGGGATCCTGAAAATAGCTCACCGTTAATTACTATTCCAAGACCGATACCACGTCCCAAAGTGATCGTTAAAAAGTTGCTGACGTCTCGCCCACGACCAAATAAACTCTCTGTAATCGATAAAGTATTAACGTCATTCTCAAGTAGTACCGGGGTTTTCAGAAGTTCAGATAAAAGCTGTCCAACGTTGACAGAGGACCATCCAAGAATTGCTGAGTCAGTCGTGCCTGAATCGCCAGGAGAAACAACTCCAGGCACGCCAATGCCAATTCCTAGTAGTTGCCCCTTAACCTTTTTGCTGTGTTTTAAAAGAACTTTCGACAGAGAATTAATCGCATCGCTGCCTCGACTATTGAAGGCCTCATCAAAATTCCATTGAACGTTAGATTCAAGATCGACAACAACTCCCACAATGCGGTCTTCGGCCAACTTAATTCCAATGACCTGACCAGCACCGGCTACCAATCCAAGGAGAGTTGCTGGGCGACCCCCAGTAGAGGGGGACTGTTCTAGCTCGCAGACAAGGCCTCTTTCCATTAAATATTTTGTTGCCTGAGTCAGTGTTGGTCCGCTTAACCCTAAGTCTCTGGCAATTTGCGCCCTTGATAGCGGGCCATATGTGGCGATGGCGCGCAGGACTTCATTCGCACTGTCGCGCATCGCTCCACCCCCTAGATATTTCTTCTACCTTTAACCACTTTCTTTACTAAGTAAAGTAAGTAAGTAGGGTTGAGAGTAAATCCTTCGAGAGGGCAAAGCAATAGCGTCAGCAAATTATTTTGGTCTCGTTTTGGTAACGAATAAGTTTGAGCGATCTAGCGACACGCTCATATGTGTCAGTGGCACCTGCTACCTTTCGAACAGGTGTTCGGATACCCTTATGCCTGTACAACCAGAGCGGTTCCACCTTCCGCGCTCAGTTTGCCCACAGCCTCTGTGGCCAACGCTGAACTCCGTCGGTGGGTCTCCGTACCTTCTGGGCCAGAGACCAAACGTCACACGAGACGTTCTATCGAAAGGAATGAAGTGGCTACTGAAAAAAGCAATAAAGCCAATGATGCTGCACAAGAAAAAGCAACCACCGAACGCCAAAAGGCGCTCGACACAGCCCTAGCCCAGATCGAACGTCAATTTGGTAAAGGCTCAGTAATGAAAATGTCGGATCGCGCTAACCAAATTGTTGAGGTTATTCCAACTGGTTCAATCGCACTCGACATCGCACTCGGAATCGGCGGCTTACCACGCGGCCGTATCGTAGAGATTTATGGACCAGAGTCTTCAGGTAAGACGACACTGACATTGCATGCAATTGCTAATGCACAAAAGGCCGGCGGAATCTGTGCCTTCATCGATGCTGAGCATGCATTTGATGCAGAGTATGCAAAGAAGCTTGGCGTAGATATCGATGCACTATTAGTGTCACAACCAGATACAGGTGAACAAGCACTTGAGATTATGGATATGTTGATTCGCTCTGGTGCACTTGATTTAGTTGTTGTTGACTCAGTTGCAGCCCTTGTTCCTCGCGCTGAAATTGAGGGCGAGATGGGTGATTCGCATATGGGCTTACAGGCTCGTCTTATGTCGCAGGCGCTTCGTAAAATCACCGGTGCGCTACATCAATCAAAGACAACTGCGATCTTTATCAATCAGCTTCGTGAAAAGATCGGCGTCTTCTTTGGCTCACCTGAGACAACAACAGGCGGTAAGGCACTTAAGTTTTACGCATCAGTTCGCCTAGATATTCGTCGTATTGAAACTCTTAAAGATGGCCAAGATGCAGTCGGTAACCGTACTCGCGTTAAGGTTGTTAAGAACAAGATGGCACCACCATTTAAGCAGGCCGAGTTCGACATTATTTATGGCACAGGTATTTCACGTGAAGGCTCATTGATCGATATGGGTGTTGAAATCGGTATCGTGAAGAAGTCTGGCGCTTGGTACACATACGAGGCCGATCAGTTGGGTCAGGGTAAGGAGAATGCACGTACATTCCTTCTTGATAATCCAGATCTATCCAATGAGATTGAAGCCAAGATTCGCGCTCACTTTGTGCCAATCGTGGTCGATGCCGACCTGATTGCTGCAATCGATGAGGCCACAGCAGAGGTTGATTTCTAATTAGCCTTGAGTTTGCAAAGGTTGACCAGGACGCTGACCCTTACTCAATCGCGCATACGATTGCATTAAACGCACTCGTTACGCGGGCCAAGAGTAAGGGTGAGCTCCTGGCTCATCTTAAAAAGCGTGGCATCGAAGTCGATATTGCTAACGCCGTTATTTACCGCTTGCAAGAGGCCGGCTTAGTCAATGATGCTGAGTTTGCAAAGGCGTGGACACAGTCCAGACATACATCGAAGAAACTATCGAAGCGAATAATCGCAGGAGAGCTTCGAACTAGGGGAGTAGATCAAAACTCTATCGATGAGGCATTAGATGAGATCGATGATGAAGATGAGTATCGAATGGCATTTTCACTTGCAATGAAAAAATATTCGACGATGTCACGTTTAGATGCAGAGGTTCAGATTCGTAGAATTCAATCTTTACTACAACGCAAAGGTTTTAACTTTGGCGTTATTGGGCGCGTTATTCGCGAGCTAGATATTCACTCAGGCGAGCAGCTGTAGCAACAACGGCCGCTGCATGAATGCGACCAGGTTGGCGACCTAATCGCTCGATCGGTCCACTAATACTTACCGCCGCAATAACTTTTCCATTGGGCGCTTTAACTGGCGCAGAGACGGATGTAACTCCAGCTTCGCGCTCTCCAACTGATTGCGCCCAACCGCGACGACGATCTGCCGACAACTGTGCTGCGGTAAAGCGGGCATTTGTTAAACCGCGATGAATCTTTTCACTATCTTCCCACGCTAATAAAATCTGAGCGGCAGATCCCGCCTGCATCGTCAACGCTGCTCCAATTGGCACTGAGTCACGAAGTCCGGATAAACGCTCGGCTACGGCCACGCAGATGCGTTGATCACCTTGGCGCTTATATAACTGAGCACTTTCACCCGTTGCATCGCGCAGAGCGGCCAGTGCGGGACCGGCTGCTGCAAGTAAGCGATCTTCTCCAGCAGCTGCGCTTAACTCGGCAGCGCGGTTACCAATAATGAATCGTCCTGAAAGATCTCGTGCAACAAGGCGATGAAACTCAAGGGCTACGGCCAAGCGGTGAGCGGTAGGGCGGGCGATGCCGGTAGCTGCAACAAGCTCGGCCAATGAGTGAGGACCGGCTTCAAGCGTGCTCAAAATCGCTACGGCTTTATCTAATACGCCAACTCCGCTATTCTTCTTGACCATAGGGTGATATTAGCATCCCATTATTTGATATGGCAATGAGTTCAAAGGAGCAGGCGTCGATGGGTACAACGTTAGCGGAAAAGATTTGGGCAGAACACGTAGTACGTGCCGCCGATGGCGAGCCCGATCTGGTCTATATCGATCTGCATTTAATCCATGAAGTAACAAGTGCACAGGCCTTCGATGGTCTGCGCCTTACAGGTCGCAACGTGCGCCGACCGGATCTGACTATTGCAACCGAAGATCACAACGTTCCAACGCAAAATATTGATCAACCAATCGCCGATCCTGTATCAAAGCTTCAAGTAGATACGCTGCGCGCAAACTGTGCAGAGTTTGGTATTCGCTGTCACTCGTTGGGCGATAAAGATCAAGGCGTCGTGCATGTTGTTGGACCTCAATTAGGTTTGACCCAACCCGGAATGACAATTGTGTGTGGAGATTCCCATACATCAACTCATGGTGCATTTGGTTCCCTTGCCTTTGGAATCGGAACGTCAGAGGTTGAACATGTTTTGGCAACTCAAACACTGCCACTGCTGCGCCCAAAGACAATGGCGATTAATGTTGATGGAGTTTTAAAGCCAGGTGTAACGTCAAAGGATATTATCTTGGCGATCATTGCAAAGATCGGCACTGGCGGTGGTCAGGGTTATGTTATTGAGTATCGTGGAAGCACGATTAGAGCCTTATCGATGGAATCACGCATGACAGTGTGCAATATGTCTATTGAAGCCGGCGCGCGCGCAGGGTTGATTGCGCCAGATCAAACTACATTCGATTACATCAAGGGTAAGCCACACGCACCAGAGGATTTTGATTCTGCCGTTGCATATTGGAAGACTCTCTTTACTGACAGTGATGCTGTATTTGATGTGGAAGTTAATATAGATGCAGATACTTTGGAGCCTTTTGTAACGTGGGGAACCAATCCTGGTCAAGGCGCATCTCTAAGTTCGAATGTTCCAAATCCTGCAGATATAAAGGATGAGGAAGCGCGCGGAGCTGCCGAGCGCGCATTGGTCTATATGGGTCTTGAAGCTGGAACTCCGCTTAAAAACATAGCCATTGACACTGTTTTCTTGGGCTCGTGCACCAACGGTCGAATCGAAGATTTACGAGCCGCAGCCGATATTGTCAAGGGAAAGAAAATTGCATCAACGCTTCGCATGTTAGTTGTTCCAGGATCTGCACGGGTACGCCATGAAGCAGAAGCAGAGGGCTTGGATAAAGTATTTATCGATGCTGGAGCCGAATGGCGAAATGCGGGTTGCTCTATGTGTCTTGGAATGAATCCAGATCAATTAGCAGTCGGCGAGCGATCCGCGTCGACATCAAATAGAAACTTCGAGGGTCGCCAAGGCAAAGGCGGTCGTACACACTTAGTGAGTCCACTCGTTGCTGCTGCAACTGCGCTTCGTGGAACTCTTTCATCACCGGCAGATTTGTAAAGGGGCTGTTAGAAAAAAATGGAAAAATTTATTTCACACACAGGCACCGCAGTTCCACTTCGCCGCAGCAATGTTGATACCGATCAGATCATTCCTGCCGTCTATTTAAAGCGTGTAACTCGCAGTGGCTTTGAAGATGGTCTATTTGCAGCATGGCGCAACGATCCAGAGTTCGTATTAAATCAACCTGCATACAAAGCTGGCACAGTGTTGGTAGCTGGAGCCGATTTTGGAACTGGATCATCGCGCGAACACGCAGTATGGGCGCTACAAAATTATGGTTTCAAAGCAGTCATATCTAGCCGCTTTGCCGATATCTTCCGAGGCAACTCGCTCAAAGGTGGATTGCTAACTGTGATCATAAATCAAAGTGATGTTGAAGCTCTGTGGGCGGCAATAGAGGCCGATCCAACAACGAAGGTGTGCGTTGACCTTGAGTCACGCACGGTCAGCTATAACAACGTAGTTCTACCCTTTGACATCGATGATTACACTCGTTGGCGTCTGATGGAGGGTCTTGATGACATTGGCTTAACCGTCAAACACGTTGATTCCATTACAGAGTTTGAAAAATCGCGCCCTGCGCATAAGCCTGCAACGCTTCCAATCCGTGCCTAAGTAAAAGTGAGCGTAAATCACTGTTTTTTGCCATAGGGGCGGTCGGAAAATAAGAACTCTCAACGTCGCATTGAGAGTTTTATAAGCGTAAAACAAGCGTTTTTCGTTGCTTCAGAGAAAAATAAAGATGCGACACGCCTGCATTAATAGCGTAAAACCCCTATAAATCAGCGTAAGTTTGTTAACACGTTAAGCAATTGCTTAACATTTACGCGTAATAAGGGGATTTCAATGAATAAGGCCCAATTCATTGCGGCGTTGGCACCACACTTCAACGACAGCAAGAAGGAAGCAGCACACGCTGTAGATATCGTTTTTG
>CAEZZF010000007.1_pt1 | contig 19627 bp, 16 predicted proteins | sample 7266141 | NCBI WGS metagenome assembly CAEZZF01 (sample SAMEA6813953, study PRJEB35770) | freshwater metagenome | biome: Freshwater; feature: Freshwater reservoir; material: water | place: Czech Republic | collected 2016-08-15 | depth 30m m
GAAGGAATACCCAAAGCATTCGCGAGACAATTTCCATTACCCCACCAAGTTCGATAGCGCCCGGCACGATTCCAGTGATTGAAATCGATCAGTTAACGGTTACTTACGACGTGAAGCCCGCATTAAATTCAATTAATGCAACAATCTTTGATAATGAAATCGTTGCAGTGATGGGTCGAAACGGTGCCGGCAAGAGTTCCCTGCTTACATCCATCGCCGGAGTTGGCAGTTCCTCCATTGGTTCAGTTCGAATCCACTCGATGGATTCCAGGAAATTGGCAGGAAATACACGACGAGAATTGCTCGGATACATCCCACAGGAGCCCAGCGATCTTCTCTATGCCCAAACAGTTGCCAAAGAGTGCCAACAAGCAGATAAAGATAATGAGATTGAGGCTGGGACGACGTTCAATCTGCTTGAACAACTTGTACCTGGAATCTCGTTACATACTCACCCTCGTGATTTATCCGAAGGACAGCGACTAGGTCTTGCTCTGAGCATTGTGCTCTCCTCTAATCCACGAATTCTCGTTCTTGACGAACCAACTCGTGGCTTGGACTATGAGGCCAAGAAAATCCTGACTCGAATTTTGATTGGCTTTGCTAAAACATTTAACCGCGCAGTGGTCATAGCCACGCATGATGTTGAATTAGTTGCAGAACTTGCTACAAGGGTCATATTTCTGGCAGATGGTGACATCGTCGCCGATGGCCCAACCATTGAAGTTCTTCTATCCTCGCCAGCTTTTGCTCCACAGGTCTCTAAAGTTATGTCACCTGTTCCATGGTTAACAGTTCGCGACGTCATCGCCGAAATTGGCGAGAAGCCATGATCGCGAAGACATCGGATGTAGTCAGATTTTCACTACGAAACAGCTTGGTGCTCATAAGTGCATCCTTAGTGAGCGCCGTCGGTTTCTTATGGCCGTTTTTTTATTCGGGACAAAACCTTCCGCGAACACAAATCTTCTTCTGGGTAGCTATCACAATTGCAATTACCTTGATAGTGATCGAGATTTCTAACTCTAGACTTGATGCCAAATCCGTGGCCTTACTTGGAGTCTTATCGGCCTTAATTGCCGCCCTGCGCCCACTAGGGGCTGGCGCTGTAGGTATCGAACCCATGTGGTTTCTTTTAATATTAAGCGCACGTGTATTTGGTCCATCATTTGGTTTCTTACTCGGACTCACAGCCACGTTAGTTTCGGCGCTATTAACCGGCGGCATTGGACCATGGCTTGGCTATCAAATCTTTGCCGCAGCCTGGATTGGATTGCTAGCTGGACTTCTTCCTGGTCGCAGATCTCTGCGTGGAATGAAGGAGATCGCAATGCTGATTGTTTTCGCTGTATGTGCCAGCGAACTCTTTGGCATTTTGATGGATCTGCAGTTCTGGCCTTGGGCAGTCAGTGGCCAAACGCAGGTTTCCTACATTCCTGGCGGTGCATTGAATATAAATATTTCACGTTTTTTCACGTTTCATTTTCTCACCGCTATGGCCTGGGATGTGCCGCGAGCCGTCTTCACCGCAACATTAATTGCCGTAGCAGGCAGCCCGGTATTAAGTGCGCTGCGTCGTACGTATGTGCGTGCAGCCTTCTTAACGCCTGTTGAATTTAGCGAACGTGTGATGGAACAAAGGGAAGTTTAATAACTTCAACAACGCTATCTCTGCCACGTACATCAATAGTTAAGTGATCCCCAACTTTGACTGATGTATCTAGCAATGCAAGCCCAATACCCACTTTGAGCGTAGGTGAAAAAGTTCCGCTAGTAACAAGTCCTAACTCGCTGCCTTCACTATTCTTCACAACCATATGTCCACGTGGGATTCCGCGGTCAAGGGATTTAACTGCCACGCTTTTTTTGCCAGAACCCTCTGCTCGCTGGGCTCGTAAAACGGAACTGCCTAAGAAATCACCTTTATCCCAGCCAATAGCCCAAGAAGCACTTGCTTGAACTGGTGTTATTTCTAATGAAAGCTCATGGCCGTGCAATGGGTATCCCATCTCTGTACGCAATGTATCGCGCGCACCAAGGCCACAGACAAGTCCACCGTGAGGGGCAATGGCATTTACTAATGCATCCCATACACGTGAAGCATCGGCAACAAGCGGAAGTAGCTCATAGCCAAGTTCACCTGTGTAGCCCGTGCGACAGAGAATAACCTGGGCTCCATCAATGTTTACGTGAGTGAAAGCCATATAGTCGATATCGGTGTTGACTCCCAATGACTGCATGACCTTTGGGGCTAATGGACCTTGCACTGCGATGACTGCAAAATCATTGTGAAGGTTGGTCACTGTAATTGTCGGTGGAACATGTTGCTGCAATAGCGCAACAACATCACTGGTATTTGATGCATTTGGAACCAAGAAGAAATCACTCTCGCTATTGCGATAGGCAATTAAGTCATCAACGACCCCACCAGACTCATTACATAAGAGTGTGTACTGGGCAGATCCGTTATCGATGCGCTTCAAGTCATTGGTAAACATGGAGTTTAAAAACTCAAGGGAACCTGGTCCTTTTACGCTGGCCTTGCCTAAGTGAGAGACATCGAAGATTCCAACCGCGTTGCGCACTGCGGAATGTTCGGCCAAGACCCCGGCCCCGGCATATTCAATGGGCATCATCCAGCCACCAAAATCAGCCATTTTTGCGTTGAGTGCTAGGTGTTTATCATTTAAAGGCGAGGTCTTCATTGTGCAAACCTATCAAGACATCTACTACGCTGATAGCCATGACCACACTAAAGATCTCAGACGGCGTAATCAAGGATGAAGTTCTCGTACTTGGATTGGCGATGACTAATTCAAAGGCGGGCTTAGTTGTTGAATCTGGCGACTTAGTTATTGATACTAAATCTATTCTTGCCTCGCTCATTGAGATGGGCGCCACAGGCAAAGCCGATGAAGTGATTAAAGTACCCGGCACCACAGTTCGAATGATGGTCTTTACAGGTCTTGGCAAAAAGAGTGGTGTCTATTCTCATGAGGTTTTGCGTCGCGCAGCTGGCGCCGCATCACACGCTCTGGATGGCTCAACTGGTGCAACCTTTGCGATGCCGTCAGAGTCATTAGAGAGTGTGGCAGCTGTCGCAGAAGGCGCCGCACTTGGCGCATATGTATTCAACGAGTTTCGTGGCTCTTCAAAATCTGAGCATAAAGCCGCCATTAAGAGCATCACGGTTTATAGCAAATTAGCAAGTAAGGCCGATGCTAAATCAGCGATTACCCGCGCAAGAATTATTGCCGACTACACATTCTTAGTGAGAGATCTCATTAATACTCCACCGAGTCATTTAACTCCAGAGACTTTTTCTAAAAAATTAGTTGCAGCAGTTAAAGCTGCAGGCGGTGCTAAATCTGGGTTGAGCGTCAGCGTCTTAGATGAAAAACAACTTAAAGCACAGGGCTTTGGTGGAATTGTTGGAGTTGGACAGGGTTCGGCTAATCCCCCGCGACTTCTGCATATTTCATATACACCGAAAGCGGCCAGGAAGCGCTTTGCCTTCGTTGGCAAAGGAATCACCTTTGATACTGGCGGATTAAACCTTAAGCCGGGTCTAGGTATGGAAGCTATGAAATCAGATATGAGTGGCGCCGCCGCTGTGTGTGCAGCAACGTTAGCAATCGCGGCGTTGAAACTTCCTATTGCAATTGAAGCATGGGCTCCGCTTGCCGAGAACATGCCAAGTGATAAGGCAACTCGTCCAAGTGACATCATTACAATCTTTGGCGGCAAAACTATCGAGGTTCTGAATCCAGATGCCGAAGGACGTTTAGTTTTAGCCGATGGATTGGTTAAGGCGCAAAGCAGCAAAAATAAACTTGATGGCATCATCGATGTTGCTACGTTAACCGGCGCTCAAGTTATTGCTCTCGGTACGCGAACAAGTGCCGTCATGACAAACAATGAGTCATTCTCGGCCGAATTCTTGGATGCCGCTTCGCAAAGTGGTGAGCAGTTCTGGCCAATGCCCCTTCCTCAAGAGCTACGAGCATCTCTTGATTCACCAGTTGCCGATATGGCAAACATTGGTGACAAAAGCGGTGGCATGTTGGTTGCCGGCCTATTTCTCAAAGAGTTCATCGCCGAGGATCTACCGTGGCTTCACCTAGATATTGCAGGCCCTGCCTTTAATACGGCATCGGCCCATGGTTACACCCCAGTTGGTGGCACGGGAGTAGCCATGCGCTCACTTGTGACATTGGCTGAAAAGGCATAAATCTGCCCATTGGGTACTTTCGTACTCAGTACGGCAAGATAGAGCCCTGTCTTACGGGAGGTTCTATACGTGTCTGAGTTTGATCTAGTCATTTTAGGTGGCGGCAGTGGCGGCTACGCCTGTGCCCTTCGAAGTGCTCAACTTGGACTCTCGGTAGTTTTGATCGAGGCCGACAAGGTTGGCGGCACGTGCCTACATCGCGGATGTATTCCCACTAAGGCTCTTCTTCATAGCGCCGAAATCGCCGATGGCGCTCGTGAAGGCGCTCGCTTTGGTGTGAAGTCAAGCTTTGATGGAATCGATATGGCTGGGGTTAATAGTTACAAAGATGGCGTTGTCTCACGTTTGCACAAAGGCCTACAAGGTTTAGTTAAGTCTCGATCAATAACGTACGTAGAAGGTCATGGAAAGTTAACCTCAAAAAATACCATTGAGGTCAATGGCCAGACATACACTGGAAAAAATATTGTCCTTGCAACTGGATCGTATGCAAAGACACTTCCCGGAATTGAGATCGATGGAGTTCAAGTAATCACATCAGATCATGGAACCAAACTAGATCACGTTCCAAAGAGCGTCATTGTTTTAGGTGGCGGCGTTATTGGTTGCGAGTTTGCTTCAGTCTGGAAATCCTTCGGTTCAGAAGTAACAATCATTGAGGGTCTGCCACATTTAATTGCCTTAGAAGATGAGTCGTCCAGCAAGCAGTTAGAGCGAGCATTCAGAAAACGCGGGATCAATTTTGAGCTTGGCGTATTCTTTAAATCACTTACTAAAAATAAGGATGGCGTAACTATCACTTTAGAAGATGGCAAGACATTTTCTGCCGAACTTCTTATGGTCTCAGTTGGTCGTGGCCCAGTCTCTGCAAATCTTGGCTATGAAGCTGCAGGCATCACGATGGATCGCGGCTACGTGTTGGTTGACGAAAAGTGCCGAACAAATATTCCGGGAATCTGGGCCGTAGGAGATCTCATTCCCACCCTTCAATTAGCTCATGTTGGCTTTGCCGAAGGCATGTTAGTCGCCGAAGAAATCGCAGGTCTTAATCCTCGAGCAATTAATTACGATGGAATTCCACGTGTTACATATTCAGATCCTGAAGTTGCCTCAGTTGGTCTAACAACCGCTGAAGCTAAAAAGCGCGGGCATGACGTCGTTGAACTAAGTTATGACTTGGCAGGAAATGGCAAGGCTCAGATTCTCAATACTGCTGGTTCAATTAAGTTAATCGCCGAAAAGAATGGTCCAATCCTTGGCGTCCACATGGTTGGTGCACGTGTGGGTGAGTTATTAGCCGAAGCTGAATTAATATTTAATTGGGAGGCGCGAGCAGTTGATGTCGCATCTCTGATTCACGCACACCCAACGCTTTCAGAGGCAATGGGTGAGGCTCACATGGCACTTGCAGGCAAACCGCTTCACGCACACGGATAACCAAGGAGAGAAAACAATGACATTTTCCGTAAAGATGCCAGCGCTCGGTGAGAGCGTTAGCGAAGGAACTGTTACACGTTGGCTAAAGGCCGAGGGCGATCATGTCAATGTAGATGAAGCGCTCCTTGAAGTATCAACCGATAAAGTCGATACCGAAATTCCATCTCCTGTTGCTGGAACTCTGACAAAGATTCTTGTTCAAATCGATCAAACTGTTCCAGTTGGTGCAGAGCTTGCAGTAATTGCCGATGGAGTTCAATCATCGGCACCAGTTGTAGCAGCACCAGTTGTAGCAGCACCAGTTGTAGCCGCACCAGTTGTAGCCGCACCAGTTGTAGCCGCACCGGTTGTAGCTGCAACCACTGCTGGAACGGTTATAACAATGCCAGCCTTGGGTGAGAGCGTAAGTGAAGGAACAGTTACACGTTGGCTTAAAAATGTTGGTGACTCAATCGCAGTTGATGAAGCCTTACTTGAAGTATCTACTGACAAAGTAGATACAGAAATCCCATCTCCCGTTGCTGGCATATTGCTTGCAATTGACGTCCCAGTTGATACAACTGTTGCAGTCGGTGCACGTCTTGGACTCATCGGTGTTACCGGCGCAGCACCAGTAACGGTTGCACCCATAACGGTTGCACCAGTTGCAGTTGCTCCAGTGGCGTCCCAACCAGTGATTCACGTTGCTGTGTCCGAGATTGCAGCCCCAGTTGTTGCAGCCCCAGTTGTTGCAGCATCGATTGCACAACCGACAGATGTTTACGTAACTCCCCTAGTTCGACGTTTAGCAAGTGATTTGGGAGTAAATCTGGCCGCGGTGAAGGGCTCTGGTATCGGCGGACGTATTCGCCGAGAAGATGTCGAAGCAATGTCTAAGCCAGTGGTATCTGCAGCACCAGTTGCAGCTGTAGCAACATCTGTCCCTGCCGCTGTTGCGCGAACTGCAGCCCCTGTTGCAGTCTCACCATTGCGTGGAACAACGGTGACGATGTCACGACTTCGCAAAGTTATAGCAGCGCGAATGGTTGAATCGCTGCAGGTAAGTGCTCAACTAACAACTGTTGTTGAAGTTGATGTTACAAAGATTGCACGCCTGCGTGATCGTGCCAAAGCAACGTTTGAAGAACGAGAAGGCGTCAAACTTTCCTTCCTTCCATTCTTTGCAGTCTCAATCTGCGAAGCACTCAAACAACATCCTGTTTTGAACTCTTCAGTGGAGGGCGACCAAATTACCTATCACGGCGCCGAGCACCTAGGAATAGCCGTCGATACAGAGCGTGGATTATTGGTGCCAGTTATTTCCAATGCTGGTGATTTGAACATGGGTGGCATCGCTCGCAAGATTTCAGATCTAGCTGCACGTACACGCGACAATAAAGTCACACCTGATGAATTAGGCGGCGGAACTTTCACGCTAACTAATACTGGTAGCCGCGGGGCGCTTTTTGACACACCAATTATTAATCAGCCACAGGTTGCAATTCTTGGTCTGGGAGCAGTTGTTAAGCGTCCGATGGTTGTACGTGGAGAAGATGGTGGAGAAACTATTGCTATTAGATCAATGGTCTATCTCGCACTCTCTTATGATCACCGAGTAGTCGACGGCGCAGATGCAGCACGCTTCTTAGTCACGCTCAAAGAGCGTCTTGAAGGTGGAGCATTCGAATCTGATTTAGGTCTCTAAGTAACGATGAGAGTCCCGCAACGCATTGCGATTTCTGGTTCATCTGGATTAATCGGCTCGGCATTGGTAGGCCATTTAAAGAGCGAGGGGCATACGGTTCAGCGTTTAGTACGCAGAGCCCCCGTGGCTGCCGATGAAGTGACATGGGACCCTCAGACTGGTTACGTCGATCTTTCAGCACTCGAAGGTGTTAATGCAATTATTCACTTGGCTGGAGCTGGCGTTGGAGATAAACGTTGGACCAAAAAATATAAGAGCGAGATTCTTAACTCACGATTACTCGGAACAACTGCTATTGCACATGCAGTGGCCTCAGTGAAACCACAAGTTTTTATCTCAGCCAGTGCCATCGGTTGGTATGGCGAAAGTGGTAATCGAGCCGTTGTTGAAAGTGATCGCGTCGGTGATGATTTCTTAGCAACAATTTGTCGCGAATGGGAAGCTGCCGCGGATTTGGCCGGAGATGTTCGTACTGTGAAGTTACGTACTGGCTTAGTTTTAGATCCAACGGGCGGTGCGCTAGGAAAGATGTTGCCGCTCTTTCGTTTAGGCTTTGGCGGAAAACTGGGAAATGGTAAACAGTGGTGGTCATGGATAACTCTTCACGATGTGATTAGAGCCATCGATTTTGCACTTGTTGAAAAAATATCTGGTCCAGTTAATCTAACCTCGCCCAACCCTGTTACCAACCAAGAGTTCACTGCTGCCCTTGCTCGCGCACTTCATCGCCCTGCAGTGTTCCCGGCACCTGCAATTGGATTAAAGATTGCATTGGGTGGATTTTCAGCAGAAGTCTTAGGTTCAAAACGCGTCATGCCACAGAGTCTGCAGGATGCAGGGTTTACATGGGACTACCCACACATCACTGAAGCTCTGGTTGCCCTAGTTCAAGATTAACTGCGCCGCTAACTTTCCAGAAAATAACGCACCTTGTTGTGAGGGCACGCTGCGGTGATCTCCGATAACAAAGAGATTCTCGCCGATCTTTATCGGTTGGGTCAAAGCCTTGCCTGGCGAATGAATTGGCAGCGCCGATGCAATCTCATACTTTGCTACTAACTGCCAATCACGAGTATCAACTCCCCACATAAGGGCTAAATGACGTCTTACTTCTGACTCAGTAACACCAAGTCCGGTTGTCGATGAAATAAGACTCATGTGTGAATCCGAATAAGCCATTGAAATATCTGACATTACAACGGTATTAATAACGGGACCGCGGTTTTGACCATCTACCAATAATCGTCCTGTGCCGGATGGGTTATTTTCTGTTGCGTGATACCACGTTATGCAGCCCGTCATTGAAACAGCTTGGGGAAAATCTAAGAGTTGGGCGGCAGTGGTTGGATCAGTTGCGACAATCACATTCTTGCCATTGATGTCGCCAAGCGAAGTTTCTAACTGGCTTCCTTTTATCCGTTCAACTCGTGTATGTAAGATTAAATTTTCAACACGCTTGGATAACGCTTCGGGTAATTGCCCAACACCTAACCGTGGAACTCCAGGAGTACCACTGACGAATGACTTGATAACCGAAACTCCGTAATCAAAGTCGACCAAATCTGGATCACAGAGAAAGACACCCGTTAAGAAAGGTCGCAGTACACGTTCATATGTTGTGCCGAAGGCATGTAACGCTTGACCGATTGAGGCAGCTCGTGGCTTTGCAAAAAGAAGAAAGCGAAGAAGCGCCAACTTTTCTGGAATAGTTCCGGTCTCTTTATCAAGGGCTGATAATGGAGCTTTACGGGGATCACCAATCACACGTCGTGATGTCCCCAAAGAGATCTCAATGACTTTAGGAGCTGGCACAAAATCAAGTTCTGCAATTACATCAAGTTCAACGAGGGATGGATACTTCGAGTTAATAAGTTGAAAGCCTCGATCGCATATGAACCCATCGATGCGATCACTGGCAACGCGCCCACCGGTTCGATCACTGGCCTCTACTAGTGCAACATCCACACCTTTATTTTGCAGATGCAACGTTGCGCTTAAACCAGCCAATCCCCCACCAATAACAACAACATCGAAGCTCTTAGACATTTGCCGACATCTCACGAGCTTGATCGATGAATTTTGCCACCGTTAAGGCATCCTTATTATCAACTGGCCACGGACTAACTCCGGCTATCGCTCCAGCGACACCTTGATAGAACAAAGCGTAATTACCATTCTCAGCACTTATCTCAGCAACATCATCGCCGCGATGAATGAATGCACGTGAGGATGTAGGAACATCCCAAACGCCACCGTGAGGAAATTTGCCAGCCCTTAAGAGGTTTTCTTGTGGGTCTAAATCATTGATAACGAGTGCGCCTTTTGTACCCAGAATACGAACACGCGGACCGGGTGAACCAACTACTGCGCTAGCCGATAAATATGACATAACGCCACTGTCGTGACGTATAACTAGAACAGAATCGTCGTCGGCGCCGCCACGAAGTGAGCGAACAGATGCGTTGACTAGCTTTCCTTCTCCGAAGAAATCTATGGCCGATGAGATTAGATGAGGTTGTAAATCAAGTAATTGACCTCCTCCATCGCTTGCACTCATATTCTCTCGCCACGATGTCGGGTTAATGACTGGACGAAATCTTTCAAAACGCGAATCCATTCGGTGGATCTCGCCCAAGACTTGCGATGCCAAGACTCTCTTGATTGTAAGTGCATCGCTGTCCCAGCGACGATTAAAGAAAGTGCACACTGATATTCCAGCCAACGTGCCTGCTTCGATAATGGCAGCGGTTTCAGCGTATGTGCGTCCCATGGGCTTATCGATAACCACTGGAACGCCAGCCTTAATGGCAGCGAAGGCATACTCTGCGTGCACAATATTTGCCGAAGCTACAACCATGAGATCTAGATCTTGCGCAAGCATTTCATCAATCGTTGGTACGACTTTAGCTGATGGGAAATCTGAAACTGCTTGTTCTATTCGTATTGAGTTAGCAGTTTGGATTGCAGCGATTTCGTAGCCGCTTCCTTTGAGCAGTGGTGCGTGAAGGAGTCTTCCGGCCATTCCATAGCCAGCGATTCCAACACGTAAACTCATTTGTTGTTTTGCAACTTAGATGGCCACCAAATTCTGCTGCCGATGTCATAAGAAAGCGCAGGTACTAAAATAGTTCGAACTATTAAAGTATCCATCAAAACTCCAAAGGCAACGGCAAAGCCCAACTCGGCTAAGAAGACCAACGGCAAGATACCTAACACTCCAAATGTTGCAGCCAAGACAATTCCTGCCGATGTAATTACACCACCGGTAACAGTTAATCCCTTTATAACGCCTGCTCGGGTTCCGATCTTGGCACTTTCTTCGCGAACTCGCGTCATCAAGAAAATGTTGTAATCGATACCTAAAGCAACCAAGAAGATAAAGGCAAATAGTGGGAAGGATGTATCTGCACCCTTGAAGTGGAATATATGTTCAAAGACAAGTTGGCAAGCACCCAATGTTGCAAAGTATGACAAAACGACGGTCGATAGCAGCAACAGTGCAGAGATGATGCTGCGAAGTAGCAACCCCAGAATAATTGTGATTAAGAACAAGACAATAGGAATAATCGTTTTATTATCATGATCGGCAGCAACATCGGTATCAAATGCGACTGCAGTTGAGCCACCCACCAAAATACTGGGATCAATGGCATGCACAGCTGCACGAATTACTGGGATTACTTCGCGAGCAGTGGTCGAATCTGGATTCATAGAAAGCGTCGCATTCAGAATAATCTGTCCATCCACAACCTTCACTGCCGGAACAGGCTGGCCTGGAATTACTGGCCCGACTCTTACAGAGTCAACGGCGGCCACTCCATCAATACTGCGCAGAGTTGCGGTGACACGATCGGCTAAATCGGCATTAACAATAACCTCAGTGGGCTGACCAGCTCCACCCGGGAAATGTTGACCCAACAAGTCAAGACCAACAACGGAGTCCTGTTTCTTCGTAAATGAATCAACAGTAGAAAGTCCCTTTGCATTAAGCGTGGTTGAAAATCCGGCTAATACAACTAAGACAATCGATGTGACTATCCAAAGTTTGCGAGATCGCTTTTCAACTCCTGCGCCAATCTTGGCCCATGTGCCTTCTAACTGAGAATTCACATCGTCAAAGCGTGGAATTCGTGGCCAGAAAATCCAACGACCAAAGGCAACTAATAAGGCTGGCAAAAGCGTCAAAATCGTGAGCATTGAGGCAGCAATACCAATGGCACCCACTGGTCCCAGTCCTCGGTTATTGGAGAGCTCGCTCAATAGCAATACCAACAAACTGACAATTACAGTTGAACCGGAAGCAAGAATTGGCTCGAACACGCCCTTGTATGCCGCTTTCATGGCATCAAAACGAGATTCATAATGATGCAACTCTTCACGGTAACGAGAAATTAAGAGGAGTGCATAATCAGTTGCTGCACCTAATACAAGTACTGAAAGAATTCCTTGGGACTGCCCGCTCAAATCAATCGCATTGTTCTTTGCAAGTAAATAAACAATTCCGCCCGCAGTAGAAAGAGCAATTACTGATGAAAACAATGGGAGTATCCAAAGAACTGGCGATCGATAAACGACGATTAAGATAAATGCAACGACTCCAAGTGTTGTAAGCAGTAATGAGGAATCGATCCCACCAAAGGCACCAAAGAGATCCCCTAGCAAAGCGCCAACTCCCGTTACATTTGCAGTAAGACCATTTGCTTTTGCATACGTAGCTGAATCTTCGCGCAGAGTTTTAATGATTTCAGGCAGAACAGGTTTTTTACTGGGCAATAGATCTCGCGCAGAATCAAAAGTCAACGGCAAACTAACTAACAGGGCTTTTTTATCCTCTGATGGAAAAGCAAAAATAGCTTGACCCGGAATTAAATACTTCGAGATTGCGATATCTGAACCAAGTATTGGGGTTGATCCCAAAGTGGCCAAATGTGCGTTGAGGCCTGCAACTTTGGACTCATCAATCTCTCCTAGATACAGGACCAAGGTCGGAATTGTCTGAGTTTGATCGGCTGAAAACTTCGTGATGATCTTGGAGGCAAGCGTAGATTCAGCGTTTTGAGGCAGGAAGGCTGAGTTATCGTTCTCTTGCACCGTAGATAATGAGCCAAATAGGGGTCCGAAAACACCGCTAGCACCGAACCAAATAAAGATCACTACCAGTGCTGTGATAAATGGACGACGGCTCTTTTTAGTCGGGTTCAGATTCACGGAAAATATTGCCTCTCAGAAACATCCAATCAGTCCGATTGGTAAGGAGGCAATCCTACCTTTAGGCTAACCGTGTGCCAGTTGTAGATGCCCCTCACGAGTCGGCTATCGCCCTCTCTCGTCACGGCCTTATCGATTATGCCAAGGCGTGGGATATTCAACGCAAAATTCACGGCGAAGTTGCCCAGAAGAAACGTCCAAATACTCTTTTACTTGTAGAGCACCCCTCGGTTTATACAGCTGGCCGTCGTACCCAACCTGAAGAAAAGCCTTTGGATGGAACCCCCGTCATTGATGTTGACAGAGGCGGCAAGATTACGTGGCATGGGCCTGGACAAATTGTTGGCTACCCGATTGTGCGACTAGCTAAGCCACATGAATTAGTTGGCTTTGTTCGCGAGATTGAAGCAGGACTTATCAATGTGTGTGCAGATTTTGGAATTGCAGCAGTGTGTGTTGCGGGTCGATCCGGAGTTTGGATTCGTGATGAGAAAGGTGACAGAAAGATCGCAGCAATTGGAATTCGTGTTGCTCAAGGCGTAACAATGCATGGGTTCGCCCTTAATGTCTGTCCAGATTTAACTGCCTTCAAACAGATTATTCCCTGTGGAATCGCTGATGCCGATGTAACATCGATGCAGCAAGAGTTGGGCCGAGAAATTACTATTGATGAAGTAACTCCAATCATTGAAAGACATATCTTTGAATCATTAAAGAAGGTGAGTCAATGAGTATCGAACCTGATGGTCGCAAAATGATTCGTATCGAAGCTCGCAACGCTTTAACCCCAATAGAGCGCAAACCTGACTGGATCAAGACTCGCGCCAATATGGGGCCTGAGTACACGCGACTTCGTTCGTTAGTGAGCAGTGAAGGTCTACACACCGTGTGCCAAGAAGCTGCATGCCCAAATATCTTTGAGTGCTGGGAAGATAAAGAGGCAACTTTCCTTATCGGTGGGGACACATGCACCCGTCGCTGCGATTTTTGTAATATAGATACTGGCAAGCCCGATCCACTAGATCGCACTGAACCGCTGAAGGTTGCAGAATCAGTGAAAGCAATGGGCTTGGCATATGCCACCATCACTGGTGTCACGCGCGATGACCTGCCCGACGAAGGTGCCTGGTTATATGCCGAAACGATTCGACAAGTTCATGAGCTCAACCCCGGCTGCGGTGTTGAGATGTTGGCGCCAGATTTTCACGCTAAGAGTGAATTGCTCAACCAGATATTTGCAACCCAGCCTGAAGTTTTTGCACATAATTTGGAAACGGTTCCGCGCATATTTAAAGAGATTCGTCCTGCATTTACATATGAGAAATCTCTGCGCGTAATCACCATGGCCCGCGATTTTGGACTGATCACTAAATCCAATTTAATTCTTGGGCTTGGCGAGACCCGCGAAGAAGTTTCGCAAGCGTTGATCGATCTACGAAGTGCTGGTTGCGATTTAATCACGATTACACAGTATCTACGACCAACAAATCGCCATCATCCTGTTGTGCGTTGGGTAAAGCCAGAAGAGTTTGTTGAGCTAGCTGCCGAGGCAACTGAAGTGGGTTTCCTTGGTGTCATGAGTGGTCCATTAGTTCGTTCCAGTTACAAAGCCGGGCGTCTATATAAACAAGCCATGGCGGCTAAGGCGACACATGGCTGATTTGGTCTATCCCCCAGTAATTCTTGTAATCAAATCATTGTGGAAATACCTGGGTTTACAATTTGATTTTCAAGGGGAAGAAAACATTCCTCGTAAAGATGGTGCGATTCTTGCAATTAATCATGTGAGTTATCTTGACTTTGCAATTACCGGAACTGCGGCACTGCCTGCAGGTCGTTATGTTCGTTTTATGGCGAAGAAGGAAGTCTTTAACAATAAACTCGCTGGACCATTAATGCGCGGAATGCACCACATCAATGTAGATCGCGAAAATGGTGCAGCATCTTTCGTTGCAGCCCTTCGTGCATTGAAATCCGGTGAGATAATTGGAATCTTCCCAGAAGGCACCGTTTCAACAAGTTTTGAAATCAAGGGTCTCAAATCTGGAGCAGTGCGCCTTGCTATGGGCGCTGGAGTTCCAGTTATCCCAACTATTATCTGGGGAAGTCAGAGAATTTGGACAAAAGGCGTCAAACGAAATCTTCGCCGGCAATATATTCCAGTAACTGTTGTATTCGGTGAACCTATTTTCTATAAAAAGGGTGAGGACCTTGAGGCTGCTGAGGCGCACCTTCGCCAGATACTTATTGACATGCTCCACCAAGTGCAGGAGTCATACCCTGATAGCCACGTCGGTGAGCGTTGGGCACCGACCCGTCTTGGTGGAACTGCGCCTGCCCCACTAAACTAACGACCATGTTTAAGAGAAAAGCTAAAGAAAAGAAGATCAAGACACCACGGTTTCAAACTTTCCACGATGCCTATGACGTCACGAAGGTAGTAAAGCCTTGGATTCCATTTGCTCTCATTGGCATCTTTCTTGCCACGTGGAGTCTTGGAATTGTTATCGGTGCAACCCTTGGTCATCCGTACTACTTTGGCTTTATCTTTCTCCCACTATCTTTCTTGACAACACTTCTCTTTTTTACCCGCCAAGCCGGAACCGCGGCATATGCATCCATTGAAAATCAAATTGGTGCAGGCGCTAGTGTCTTGATGGCGATTCGCAAAGGTTGGACCACAACCCCCGCAGTTGCAGTGACACGTAACCAAGATATGGTTCATCGCAGCGTTGGTCGTGCTGGAATAGTTCTTACCGGTGAAGGCTCCCATGGAGTCAGTCAGATGTTAAATGACGAACGCAAGAAGACTGAGCGCTTTGCCCCCGGAGTGCCAATTACCCTGGTGGTTATTGGCGATCAAAAGGGTGAAGTTCCACTTCGTAAACTTCAAAAGCACCTGCAAAGAATGCCTAAGAAGTTAACTGCCCACCAGATGCGAGAAGTTCGTGCTCGCCTTAAGGCAGTTGGTGGTTTATCAATGCCAATTCCAAAGGGTCCAATGCCAACTCGCGCACCTAAGGTTCGTTAAACCCGCTTTAAAATCGAGCCACTTAAGCGCTCGTGAATTCCGCGACCATCATGGTCGTATGTCACAGCTGTAACTACTATGACAAGAAGAGTCGTTCGAATAAAGACATGAATCGGGCTTAAGGCTCCCCCATCAACGAAGCGAACTGCTCTGATTCCAAAAATCTTTTGACCCAAGGAGGCGCCTTGCAGCATGGTGAGAACCAGAACTTCGATATAGAACAAGGCCAAAATGCTAGGTGATCGATTCGGGCTCATCTGGCCTATTCCGCCCGAGAGCGCGGCGACTACGGCATAACAGGCCAGCCAATCCAGGGTGATAGCAGCCAGACGGCGCCCCAAAGTGACCTGTTCATTCATGGCCTGAGCCTAACGCCTTTGAATTATTAACATGGATGTAACAGGGCGGTTATGCCATTGAGGCCCTTAAACCATATTCTTGCGTCCAAGCAGAGGTGCTCAATGGCGAGAAATCTGCACTGATACACGAACTTTGTATCACATGTGAATTGGGAGAAGCATGTTTAAGAATTCAGCAGAAATCTTTGCCTACATTAAAAAGGAAGATATCAAGTTAGTCGATGTTCGATTTACTGATCTTCCTGGAATTCAGCACCACTTCAATGTTCCGGTCGAATCATTTGATGAGGCCGTCTTCACTGATGGCTTGATGTTTGATGGCTCATCAATTCGTGGATTCCAGTCAATTCATGAATCAGATATGAAACTACTTCCTGTACCTGAGTCTGCATACCTTGATCCATATCGCAAGGAAAAGACTCTTATTATTATTTTCTCGGTTCATAACCCTGGTGATGACTCGCCGTACAGTCGTGATCCACGTGGTGTCGTCGCTAAAGCTGTTGACTTCATGCGCGCACAAGGAATTGCCGACACTGCATTCTTTGCACCAGAGGCTGAGTTCTATGTCTTTGATCGCGTTCGCTTTAAGACCGATATCAACACTGCTTATCATGAGATTGATTCTTATGAAGGTGCTTGGAATACAGGCATTAAAGAAGATGCAGATGGAACTCCTAACCGCGGTTACCGCACTCGCGTAAAGGGCGGATATTTCCCAGTATCACCAACAGATCAGTTTGCCGATCTTCGCGATGAAATGGTTATGCAGTTAGGCAAGGTCGGTTTACTTGTTGAGCGCTCACACCATGAAGTTGGAACTGCCGGACAAATGGAGATCAACTATCGCTTCACCGATATTTTGCATGCAGGCGATGACATCATGAAGTTTAAGTACGTCATTCGCAATACTGCATGGCAGGGCGGAAAGACAGCAACCTTTATGCCAAAGCCACTCTTCGGAGATAACGGCTCAGGCATGCACGTTCACCAATCTCTATGGAAAAATGGCGAGCCATTATTCTTCGGAGATGGCTACGGAGACTTGTCAGAGATGGCCCGTCACTATGTCGGTGGACTTCTCAAGCACGCACCTTCATTGCTTGCCTTTACTAATCCAACCGTTAACTCATACCGTCGCTTAGTCCCAGGCTATGAAGCCCCAGTAAACCTTGTTTACTCAGCTCGTAACCGCTCGGCTTGTATCCGTATCCCAATTACAGGATCAAATCCAAAGGCAAAGCGTATTGAGTTCCGTTGCCCTGACCCATCATCGAATCCATATCTAGCATTTGCTGCGATGTTGATGGCCGGTCTCGATGGAATCATCAATAAGATCGAACCACCAGCCCCAGTTGATAAGGATCTCTACGAATTAACTGGCGATGAAGCCGCTGCAATTTCACAGGTTCCAGGTTCACTCGATGAGGTTCTGAACAACCTAGAGCGCGACCATGAGTTCTTGCTCAAGGGCGGCGTATTTACAAAGGATCTAATCGATACATGGATTGATTTCAAGCGCAAGCAAGAGGTTGATTATGTTCGCTTGCGTCCACATCCAGCAGAGTTCGAACTGTACTTCGACATCTAAAGATGTATGTCCCACAAAGCCCGTCAGAAATGGCGGGCTTTGTGCTTTCCCAACTAGTACATTTGAGTCATGTTTCTTGATCTCCTAATAGCAATCTTTTTCTTTTTGGTTGGTTTAGAGATCAAGGCAAGTCTTAAAGATCTGCGAACTACTGTAGTTCCGGTCGTGAGTGCTGTGGGTGGAATGATTGTTCCTGCGATCATTTACTTAGCCCTTAATCCAGGCTCCCATGTATGGGCAAGTGCGATGCCGACCGATATCGCTTTAGCACTGGGTGTTTTATCCCTGCTTGGCAATCGAGTAGATCCACAAGTAAGGATTTTCCTTCTTACTTTAGCAATTGCCGATGACCTCTTTTCCCTTATTGTGATGGGAATCTTCTACGGAGATGACCTTGAACCAGTTAAGGCAATTTCCACTCTTATAGCTGCAAGCCTTGGCTTTGTTTTGCCGTTGCGCAAACATCAGTTAAACAAAGTTATCAAGATTCTTTCTCCAGTTTCTACCTACTTTATAGTTCCGGTGATTATCGCTGTCAATATTCCATTGCACATTGATTTTTCAAGCTTTGGCTCTTCGACAACCGTATCGATTGTGATTGCACGGTCAATAGGAAAAATAGTCGGAATCACAATCTTTGCTGCAATGTGTATCAAATTAGGTGGGAAAGCCAGCATTTCCTTTAAGGAAATATTCGGAGTTGCCACACTTGCAGGAATGGGAATGACTGTTGCCTTGGTAATTGCAGATATAGCCGCAACCAATGAGGCTGAACTCAATCAAGTCCGATTAGGTCTTTTTATCTCTGCTCTACTCTCAGGAGTAGCTGGCTACATTTGGCTTAGAAGGACTCCTGCTGCGCGATAGTTTTTCGCGCTAGAAGAATATGGCCAAAGAATCCAATCAGTAGCGCGAAAATTATCCCGATATTTGAGTATGCCCAAGCACCATTTTTTCCACCAATCAGCCCCAGAAAATAACCCTGCCAGGACAACCATGACGCAAATGAGTTTGTAACAAATCCCCATCCAATAATCGTTCCTATAAACATAAGTGAAATAGATTTTCTATTCACCCTTCCATAGATTCCATGCTGATCAAAAAGATCACTTTCAGAGTACGGATTCTTGCGCATTACAACATCGGCTACAAAAATGGCCGACCAGACTGCGACAGGGACTCCCAATGTGATGAGGAAACCCTGAAAAGGTACGAAAAAGTTATCGGCAAACCAGACGATGTAGATAGTTCCCACCAACATAATGCATGCATCAATTGATGCAGCTATATGACGCTTGACCGGTAGGCCAATAGAGATAAGGGTTAAACCTGATGAGTACAGATCTAGAATCGCGCCTCCAACTAAACCCAAGACCGCGACTAAAGCAAAGGGAATTAAATACCAGGTAGGTAACAGTGAAGTGAGGGCTCCGATGGGATCCATCGCAATTGCATCACTTAAATCTTTGCTGCTGCCTGAAAGAGCTGCGCCATATATAACAAGAATAATCGGAACAATGGAGGCACCAAAAACCGTCCACCCAATAACGGCTTTGCTAGAGGCCGTGCGTGGCAAGTAACGTGAATAATCTGCAGCTGAATTAACCCAACCCAAACCAATTCCTGTAACTCCAAAAATTAATGCACCGATAAATCCCTGGGTCGAACCATCTTTGATTGACGTTACCGCACTCCAGTTAACATGATGCAGAGTCAATGCAATGTAGAGAATAGTCATCACAACGGTCACTAGAGTCAGCCACTTTTGGATCTTCATGATCACCGAAAAACCCAGCACTCCCCCAACTACTGTCAAAGCAACCGCGAAAATGAAACCAATGATGAGCGCTGCAGTGTGTTCAATATGTCCCACACGCGTGAATACGGTTCCTGTGGCAAGTGTTGCCAGCGAAACTAATACAGTCTCCCACCCTACAAAGATTAAGTAGGACAAAACCCCGGGCACAATATTTCCCTTAACCCCAAATGCTGCACGCGATAAAATCATCGTTGTGGCATTTGATTTTTTGCCAGCTAAAGAACTAAAACCCACGAGAAGAAATGAAAGCACGGTTCCAATAATCGC
>CAEZZF010000009.1_pt1 | contig 17729 bp, 15 predicted proteins | sample 7266141 | NCBI WGS metagenome assembly CAEZZF01 (sample SAMEA6813953, study PRJEB35770) | freshwater metagenome | biome: Freshwater; feature: Freshwater reservoir; material: water | place: Czech Republic | collected 2016-08-15 | depth 30m m
ATTTGCGCAATAACCACTTGGAAAGTCTTAAAGTTAAGAATATTGGAAATTGTGTATTCACCCAGAACTAAAGCAATCGCAATAAATGAGCCATTGACGATTCCGGTCTTAATGGTCGGCATAATGATTCCAAAGATAACTCGCGAAATTGATGCACCTAGGGTGGTGGCGGCTTCGGCTAGCGTATGGATATCAACGGCATCGAGGGCGGCAGACAGCGAACGGTAGGTGTACGGCAAAATCAACATTGAATAAACGCCAGCTAAAGTAATCGGTGACTCACTGACATTAATCGATATCCATCGATACAAGGGCGCGATTCCAACGACAATAACAATTGCCGGGATTGCAAGCGGAAGTAGACATAAAAGTTCAAATGGGCGACGCAAAACTGGGAGCTTTAAGTGAACCCAGATAGCGGTGGGAACAATCATGAACAAGATAAGGGCCATAACAATCGCCGCAGTTATCAATGAACGCGAAATTGCAGCCAATAGATCTGGTTGCGATGGAATCATCGTCCATGCTCTAAATGTTCGTCCCTTGTCGGCAAAGCCGAAGGGCTTAGTTGAAAAGTCGAACATTGCATAGAGCGGGACTAAAAGGTAAAGGGCGACGATTGAAATAATCGTCCAGCGCCACAAGCGCACTCCCATTGATTGCTTCATCGTCTTTGCTCCCATTTACTTACTTTGCGGCGAAGCAATGCATACAGACCCATAACGATGATGACGACAATTACCATAAAGAGCGCTAAGGACTTGGCTTCGGCCGGGTTTGAGCCGCCAGTCTCACTTGTTAATGCCGTAGCAATCTCTAAGGGTGTTAAGAAATCCGATAAGTTAATCAGGGTATTTGCCGTTGCATAGGCTGAAAAAGAGTTAACAAAAAGCAATAATGCAGCTCCGGCAAAAGAGGGCGTCAGAATCGGAATTCCAATTCGCAGCCAGTATTCGTAGGCTTTTCCACCCAAAGCATCTGATGCTTCTCGCCACTGCGGCTTTAGATTCTCTAACGTTGGTAAAAAGACTAAAACCATTAGCGGGATTTGAAAAAATGTGTAAAGAACGCTCAAACCATTCATGCTATAGAGCCAGCTTGCATCGGCTAGAAAAGTGTTAGGTATGTATTTCGCTGCTAACGTCAAAACTAAGCCGTTAAAACCAAAGGTTGCCAAGAAAGCAAAGGTCAACATGACGCCGCCAAACTGGGCCAGAACACTGCTGAGCGCAACTGAAACCTTATAAAAAACTCCTCCAGGCTTTCCGCTGGCTATCGCCCAAGCGAACAAGCCTCCGAGGATGGCACCGACTATCGCAGTCTTCGTCGAAAGTTCAAGTGAGTTAGCAAAAGCATGACGCGCAATGGGGGAGTTGAAGACTTCTTTTAGAACTGTCGTACTGAATTCTCCGTAGTTATCTTTAAATGCTCCAGAGACAACGTTCCAGGTTGGATATAAAAGAAAAAGTCCGCTGAAAAGTAAAAACGGTAGAACTCCTAAGTAGGCGCTCTTACTGCGCCAATACCGAGAACCGGTCCTGCCATTGGCAGAACCGGTTCCCTTGTATTGAAGCTGAGTCAATTAATTGACCTTAGTGATTAGTTTGTTCCAACAGCTGCTGGCCATGCTGTCTTTAGGTAAGCGCGAGCAGCTGCAGTCTGTGCTGCAGTTGCAGCCTCTGCTACTACCTTGCTCTTACCAATTGATGCAATACCGTCTGCTGATGCGCGGCGAGTCTTGACTAGCCATACCCATAGTGTTGGTGTTGCTCCGCCAGTTGCAAATACTGTTGCACCTGTCTCGCCAAGTGTGTATTCCATCCATAGACGAGCACACGCTGGGTGTGGTGCCCATGCTGATACTGCGCTGTTGTAGGTAGATCCCACTGAAGCAGGTGTGAACATCTTCCATACCTTGCCTGCAGCAGCCATCTGCTTTACAACGTTAGCTTGGATGTAACCATTATCAATAACAACTGGAGTCTGGCCAGATGCGATTGTTGCCTCTGTTGGGTTCACGTTGATGAAGTTACCGGCAGCCTTCAACTTAGCAAAGAATGCAACGCCTTTTGTAACATCTTCAAATGTTCCGCCAAGTGCCTTGTTGACCATGAAGATACCGTTCATGGCAGCTGATGAACCAAGTGGATCACCGTTAAGAGCAATCTTGCCCTTGAACTTTGGATCTAATAGGTCATCGAGCTTTGTAATTGTTCCAAGAGCTCCGGAATATCCGATTGTCATTGTTCCTGTGTAGTTAGGTGTTACTTCACCAGTAGCAGAGACAGCTGCTGCTCCTTGTAGGTAAGACCAAGTCTTAACTTTGTATGGAGCAAATGTCTTTGTGCCTAAGTACTTAACGGCAACGGCTAGACCGATGTCGAATACGTCAGGTGAGCGAGTTGTACCCTTGTTTGTAACTGCGGCATCGATCTCTTCTTGTGAAGAACCTTCTGGGTTAGCTTCATCGATCTTGACGCCGTAAGCCTTAGCAAATCCTGTAATCATGTCGCCGTAGTTTGCCCAGTAATGTGGCAGTGCGATGACGTTTAGTTGTCCCTCTTTCTTGCAAGCAGCTGCAAGCGCATTCATTCCGCCACCTTGAGAGGCGTTAGTAATAGTTGCGTAATTAACCTTTGCAGACGCTGGTGTAATACCAACTGCTGGAATCACTAGCGCTACAGCAACTGCTGCAACAACTGATCCCGTAGTGAGTTTTGAAAACTTCACTGATTTCCTCCTATGTGTAAGTGGTATGTGTTTTCCTCATACATCCTTATCGTTTGCAATACACGTGTTGATTGCAAACGATCTGGAATTTTGTACTTACGCGGGGCAATCTTTAGTCAAAGACCAAGACGTTTCGCGCTCCTTCTCCAGCTCTCAAACGATCGAAGGCTAGATTAAGACCCTCTAAACCTATCCGTTCGGAGATGAGTTCGTCTAGGAAAAGATGTCCGTTTAGATAACTTTTGACTAACTTTGGTACATCCTCTTGTAGGTTAGCCGAGCCAAAGTAACAGCCCTTTATGTACTGCTCGTTTACAAATGGTCCGGCCTCTAGGCTCACAGTGGCGCCATTTTTGAGCAGCCCCACCAAAATTAACCCTCCATCGACATCGACCGTGGCCCATGCCTGCTGGATTGTCGATTCGCGCCCTAAGGCTTCAAAGGCATAGTCGACTCCGCCACAGATTTTCTTAACTTCGGCAACAGGATCACTTGTTGCAGCATTAATCGTGTGGGTAGCACCCACTTTTCTAGCCAGCTCTAACTTTTCCTCAGTGACATCCACTGCGATGATCGTTGTTGCCCCAGCCATGCGAGCACCTTGAACAATATTTAATCCAACCCCGCCACACCCAAAGACCGCTACACGTGAACCGGCTTTTACTTTGGCAGTGTTCATCACTGCGCCATAGCCAGTAAGAACTGCGCAACTAATAAGTGCTGCGCGATCAAGTGGCATCTCTTTGGGGATTACCACTGCACCGGATGCCGGCACGACAACATATTCAGCAAATGAGGCAACGGTTAAGAAATGGTTTAATTTTTCACCGTTCTGACTCAAACGGCTGGTGCCATCAAATAATCCTCCGACTGACATGGCATTTCCAGCAGTCGAGCAGTAGTTAGGGCGCCCGGACGCGCAGTAATCACATGTGCCACAGTTTGGAACAATAGACATGATCACGTGATCACCTGTTGCAAAACCAATAGTGTCAGGACCAACTTCGACGACAACTCCCGATGCTTCATGACCGATCACTGCAGGAAATGGAACCAGTTTGCGCTTGCCATCGACGGCATTGAGATCACTTGCACAGAGTCCACTTGCCGCGACCTTAACCAGCAGTTCTCCAGATTTTGGTTTATCTAAATCAACTTCGCGAACTTCAAACTGTGCACCGATGCCATCTAATACTGCCGCTTTCATCTTCACGTTCGGGTACTCCTCCTGCTTAGTAGTGATGGTTAATTAAGATCAATCCACGTGGTTTTTAAGGCGCTATAGGCATCCAAGGCGTGTAGCGATTTATCGCGACCGCTACCCGATGCGCCAAAGCCTCCAAATGGTGTGATGACATCTAACATGTCAAAGGTATTTACCCAGACTGTTCCAGCACGAAGTTTGCGGGCAAACTTATGGGCTTTTGCGATATCACTAGTCCAGACTGAAGCAGCAAGACCATAGTGCGTACCGTTAGCTAACTGCAGAGCTTCATCTGCATTGTTGGCATCTATTGCCACCAGAACTGGTCCGAATATCTCTTCTTGGGCTAAGCGTGAATCTGGTTTTACGTTATCAACTAACGTAGGCATTATTAACAAGTCATCACCTTTAGTTTTTTCTCCACCAAAAACAATCTTCTCGCCATCGGCTCCAATGAGATCTAAATATGAATTAACGCGATCGCGCTGAACATGTGATACCAAGCCTGCCATCTGAGTTGCGGGATTAAATTGATCACCAACAATGAAACTCTCTAAGAATGTGTGCAGGTGACTAAAGAGCTCTTCTTTGATCTCTTTTTCAACAATGATTCGAGAACCAGCGTTACACGTTTGACCTGCGTTGTAATAAATCGCCCAACCAATAGTCGATGCAGCAGCTGCTAAATCAGCACAATCTTTGAGAACAACTTGCGGACTTTTACCGCCAAGCTCAAGTGAAACCTGCTTCATATTTGATTCTGAGGCGTACTGCATCATCTTGCGTCCTGTTGGACCACTGCCGGTAAATGCGATCTTGGCTACATCCATATGTCGAGCAAGAGCTTGACCTGCCTGGGCGCCTAAACCGGGAACAACGTTAAAGACTCCATCAGGTAATCCTGCGGCGCTGGCAAGCTCGGCCATTTTAAGTGCACTCAATGAAGAGTTTTCGGCAGGTTTAACGACGATGCTATTTCCCATGGCAATCGCCGGACCAAGCTTCCAACTAGTAATCATCATGGGGTAGTTCCATGGAACAACGGCGCCAATAACTCCCAGTGGTTCACGCGTGATCATCGCAAGTGCGTTACGTGGAGCTGGTGCAATCTCGTCATAGGTCTTATCAATTGTTTCGGCATACCACTGAATCACGCGTGTTGAATTTGGCGCGTCAACTGAGAGCGCATCACTAATAGGACGTCCAGTATCAATCGCCTCTAGGAAAGCTAACTCTTCACGGTGCTCACCCAACAGCTGTGCCCAGCGCAGCATAATAATTTTCTTATCACGAGGATTCATATCTCGCCAGATTCCAGCGTCAAATACGCGCTTGGCAGAGGCAACAGCTCTATTTATATCTTCGGTATCTCCCGATGCAATCTGACCTATAGTTCGATTTTGTCCCGGAGCAATGTTGTCGAAAGTTTTACCAGATGCAGCATCACAGTATTTTCCATCGATAAAAATCTTTGCATCTAATTGAAAAGAACCTGCTTTTTCCTGCCACATATCCTGTTGGGCCATGCGCCTATGCTAGTACCAATAAAAACTTTATTCCTGCAACGATAAGGACCGCTCCTAATGCGCGTTTGATTCCACTATGTGAAAATCGAGTTGTCCCAAAACGCGTTCCAATCAAAGCGCCAGCCAGTACCGCTACCAAAAATAGAGGCAAGACGGTTGGCAGAGATTTAGTTGAGGCAAAATTACCTAAAAGACCGGCAACTGAGTTAAGAAAGATAAAGGCTGCAACAGTTCCGCTGGCTTGGCGCACATTTGTCCAACCCAACCAAATGATTAGTGGGGAGAGAAAAATCCCGCCCCCTGTACCTGTAATTCCTGAGAGCAAGCCAATGCAGAGTCCGATCAACACTGCGAGAGCGGGAATAACCTTCTGAGGGTTTTTATCACTTTGTTGAGATTGCACAATGAATCGCACACCTGAAAGCAGCAATAGCACTCCAAGAATGGGTTTATAGATCGTGTCGGCTAAGTGAATGTGACCCCCAACAAATGCTGCTGGTACTGCGCCAATGCTTAAAAGGAGTAAGAGTTTTCTGTTAAAAAAACCTCGATTGATATATCGCCAACTTGAAAACGATGACACGGCGATGTTGAGTGTGAGCGCCGTTGGTTTTATAACAATTGCAGGTAGATCAAAGAGCGTCATAATCGCGATGTAGGCAGATGCCCCTGCGTGACCCACGGACGTATAAAGGACTGCGCCACAAAAAAGAAGTAATGCGATGACACAATTATGAAGCTCAAACACGCTTAGCCTTTAACTACGCGATATGTTGCAAGTGTTGGGTCTGTGGCATAGGCGATACGGACGCCGGCCGCCTTGGTAGTGGCTAAACCATCAACGATTTGCTGCGTCAAAATCTCACCAGGTGCAACGACTGCAACCCCAGGTGGATATGGTGCTATGAGGTCAGCCGAGATTCGACCGACTGCACTATTGGCGGCAATCATTTGAGTATCGGCAAAGTATGCCTCGCGCATTGAAATTCCCACTTGGGGCACTACCGACCAACTTAATGAAGTCGCTGTAGCTCGCGGCGTTTTCTGTAAGGATTTTAAAATCGGTGTTAGTGCATCACGGAGTTCGCTAAATTCATCTACCGAATCGGCCAAGGTCGCTAAGAAAACAACGGTGTCGTTATCGGCCATTTCAACACGAATATTGCTGCGCTGTAAAGTGTTTTCAATTTCTACTCCAGATGCCCCTAATTGATTAGCACGCAGAACAATCTTGGCCGGATCAAAGCGTCCAGCGGGAAAGTCGGTTGCGTTTAAGAAGATTGGCATCTCAAAGTGGGATTGGACTTCTGTCTTGAAGTTTTCAACATTAGTAACTAGCTCTTGGATTAACTCTTCACCGCGGGTTTGCAAAAGCGCTCGGCACCCATCGATAGATGCAAGAGGCGCACCGGCAGGTGAGGTTGTATGAGTAGTCTCAAAACTTTGTTCAATACGATCTAGATTTAAATATTTTCCCTGTGCCAGCAAGATTGCCGATGCGCTATAACCGGGAAGTGCTTTGTGAGTACTTGTAATTAAAGCATCGGCTCCCAGTTGAAGACAGTGCTGGGGGACTGCACTAGAAAAACCAAAGTGGGCGCCCCATGCAGCATCAACAATCACAGGAATCGAATGCGCATGTGCGCTGGAAATAAGTGCGGATAAATCTGAGAGCGTTCCAAGGTAGCCAGGTTCGGTGAGCAACAACGCAATTGGGTTTTGATCTAAATTTTTTTCAAACTCGCGCACCGAGATCCCAATCGGGACTCCAGTTGCCTCATCAATGTCGGGTGTAAGCCAGATTGGTTCAAGGCCCGCTAGAACCAAAGCACTTAAGACCGAACGATGTGCAGTTCGTGAGAGTGCAACCCTGTCTCCGGGTTTGCCAAGTGCCAAGATGATCGCCTGGTTTGCATGGGTTGAACCCCCAGTTGAAAACCGTGCACAGTCAGCGTTCCACAATGTGGCAGCAAGGGCTTCGGCTCTTCGTAAAACCTGATGAGTCAATTTAATTTCATCGAGGCCGCCGTATAAAGGAGTATCGCTATCGACAACTTGTCCGAGGCCAGCATCTAACCGTGATGCCCGTTGCTTGTGACCTGGAATCGTGAAGGGCGTTCGTGTGCTCTCGAAGTAAGAGAGGTAGGCATCTAATAACGGTGCCGAAACTCTCAGTGAACTCATGGGTATAGCCTAACTTTTAGGCCTTTGCTTGGGAAATATGGCCTTAGACTTTATACATGAACACACTCACTAATCTGACTCAAGAACGCCGTCTGGTCACTGCTATTCCAGGACCACGATCATTGGAAGCGCTCAAGCGCCGCAGTGAAGCGACATCTGGGGGATTGGGTATGGCGATACCAGTAATCATCGAGCGTGCAAGTGATGCCATTTTGCTGGATATCGATGGTAACCAAATCATCGACTTAGGTTCAGGTATTGGTGTTGTGAACGTTGGTAACTCGACTAGCCGCGTTGTAGATCGCGTGATTGAACAGGTACAGGCATTTACACATACATGCTTCACGGTTGCTCCTTACATGAACTACATCGAAGTGTGCGAAAAATTAAATGAACTCACACCTGGAAGTCACAAGAAGAAGTCATTGCTTGTTAACTCTGGCGCTGAGGCGGTAGAAAATGCGGTAAAAATTGCGCGCCACTATACAAAGCGTCCAGCAATTGTAGTTTTCGAACACAGCTATCACGGTCGTACAAATTTAACTATGGCGCTGACTGCCAAGAACATGCCATACAAAGAGGGCTTTGGTCCTTTTGCCCCTGAGGTGTATCGGGTACCGATGCCATATTCATTCCATTGGGTAGGCGATCAAGCCAGAATTACTGCCGATGCAATTGAGATGATTACGCACAAGATTGATAAAGAGATCGGTGCACACAATGTTGCCGCGATTTTGATCGAGCCAATTCAAGGTGAGGGTGGATTTATCGTTCCGCCAAAGGGTTTCTTACCTGCACTCTCGAAATACTCAGCAGATAATGGAATCCTCTTCATTGCCGATGAAGTTCAGACTGGCTTTGGTCGTACTGGCCACATGTTTGCTATGGAAGAAGAAAACGTTGTTCCAGATATTGTCGTAACGGCTAAGGGTATTGCAGGCGGGTTGCCACTTGCAGGAATCACTGGCCGAGCCGATGTCATGGACTCTGTTCATGCATCAGGCTTAGGTGGAACCTTTGGAGGAAATCCACTTGCATGTGCAGCAGCCCTTGGCGTTTTTGAAACTATCGAAGCTGAAAACTTGGTTGCTCGCGCCCAACATATCGGCACAATTCTGGGTGACTCACTTCGTGCGCTGGCCAAGAAGTATCCAATTATTGGTGAAGTTCGCGGCCGAGGCGCAATGCAGGCCATTGAATTAGTAGAAGCTGGAACTAAGAATCCAAATACAGCTGCCATGAATGCCGTAGTCAAATACTGCCAAAGCAAAGGCGTCCTCGTACTTACCGCCGGAACGTATTCCAACGTAGTCCGCTTTTTGCCTCCATTAGTAATTACTGATGAATTATTACTTGATGCTATGAGCGTTCTAGACGAGGCTTTCGCTTCGATTTAATCAATGATGGAGTGATAGCGGACTAAATCTCTATCACTTACTTCAGGCCATTCGCGTGCACTAGCTCGTACACCATGTGTTTTAAAGGCGTTAATTGTAATTTTCATATTCGGGTTAACTTTTTTGAGCCATAAGGCAGTCGTGATTAGCTCTTCATCTGAGTCGTTGTGGCCTGGAACCAAGAGCAGGCGGACTTCATATAGTTTATTAATCGAATCCAAATATTTAATTGACTCCAAAACTACCGTGTTGGAACTTCCAGTGAGCTCGATATGACTGGCATCATCTAGGGCTTTAAGGTCCAGCATTACTCCGTCGGTATATGGGGCCAGAAGATCCCATACTTCTTGCGGTGCATTTCCATTGCTATCAATCATGGTCGTTAAATGTTCGAACTCAGAGCGTTTCTTAATCTCTTTAAAGAGTTCTAGAACAAATTCATGTTGCACTGTTGCTTCACCACCCGAGACAGTGATGCCAGATATATATGGCATCGCACTTCTAATCTCAATAAGAACTTCTTGCACGCTCATCTCATTTGCCCGCGGAGTATGAAGCGGAATTGTGTGAGGGTTATGGCACACCAAACAGTTGAAGTTACATCCCTGTAAAAAGAGAACGAAGCGATTTCCTGGGCCATCGACCCACGAAAAAGGAATGATGCTAGCTACTTGAGCTTGGGGAGCTTTCGGCACTGGTCACCCGCTTTACATTTCGCTGATCAACATGTGAGTCGGCGACTGACCCTGCACCAAGGAAGGTGCTGCCGTGTCGTGCAGCTGGCATCTTTGCTAAATCGGATTTGCGAACTAAATAGCCGGTGATTCGAATGAAGTCATTGCTATCTAAATTGAAAGTGAAATCACGCATTCCACTCTTGAAGGCGCCTCGGATTACGTCAACGACTGCTTGTGGATTCTTAACTGCCGTTTCATCGAAGGATAAAACATCACTGATGCCTGATTGGAATAAGTGATGGTGACGGGCAACAGTTTTTAGATGAGCAATGAGCGGAGGCTCCGTACCAATGGGGATTCGAGTTCCAGCGGTGACGCCAATGTCTAAATCAATACCTGATTGTGAATGCAGAAATGCATAGCCATCATTGCCTTCGCAATAAGGCATTGTGCGCTTTGATACCCAATCGGCGATGAAAGATGTAATGCGATATCCAAGGTCGTCGGCGGCAATACTATGGCCGTAAGTGCCTTCGGTTCCCTCTTGCTGCATCAAAATATCTACCGCTTCAGCTAAACCAAAGATGCCAAACATCGCAGAGAACTTATCGAGATCCAGAAGACCTTCGGTAACTAACCAGCTTGATTCAAAAAAATGTGACTCTTCAACTAGATAGATAATTCGGGACTCCATTAATTCAGCGGTTAAATCTAAGTAATAAGGAAGCGTAGCTTCAAAGAAACTCTCGACTCCACCGCATCCAGCCTCAACCGTTGCCTTAAGGTTTATTCGAACCAAGGTATGTGCGCCACCACCAATTTTAAGTGAGTTATAGCAACTGACTGCGGCATAGTTTTCGCCAAGATCTGATTTCATCATGACATCATTGATGAAGTGTGGCTTACCGCATTCAAAGACAGTCTTCACTGCATCCAAAATATATTCATCACTCGTTAAAACTGGGTCTACTTTCAGTGAGATATTTGGAACAACTTGCAATAACTCGCGCTCCAGCTTAAAAATCATCTTTGAGACACGGTTATAAACTGGGCTTAAATTGGTGTGAGCAAAGGCATCTGGAAACATTCGATCCAGGCTTATCCAAAAGCGCTTGAGTTTGGAATATAGGTCCTCATCGGTGACACCTTCAATATAGGGAAGGAGCAGTGAATCTAGATCACCGAAATAAACGGGATATCCAGTAATCGATGGAGTTGATGAATAGATAATTAATAGAAATGCGAGAGCATCATCTAGATCTTTTGCCGGAGGGATTTCTAGAAAGGATGAACCATTAACGAGTACTTTTTTGTAATCTGGCAATAAGTAACGTGGGCGATATGGAGCGTGACCCTCGTACATATCGCAGATAATTCGATTTGTAAGCGCATCGCTGCATTGTTTGCGTACGGCCGGAGGATCGAGAAGATTTTCAGCTAATTGTGCAAGTGCCGAGACGCGCTGACGGTAGGTAAATTTTGGATCGGTTACTACTGCGCGGATATCTTGTAACGAAGTCATGTACAAATCTTAATTTCGATGACCAGATCAAGTGTCTCGATTGGCTCTCATAACAAGGTAGTGAGTGCTGACCCTCAGGGTTAACTCTCTAGTTTGTAGCCTAAGCCACGAATAGTCTGAATTAATACTGGGTTAGCTGGATCAGCTTCAATCTTTGCACGTAAGCGTTTGATGTGAACATCCAACGTTTTAGTGTCTCCGAAATAATCTCCGCCCCAGACGCGATCAATTAACTGCGAACGGGTCAATACGCGACCAGAGTTGCGCATTAAAAATTCAAGAAGCTCAAACTCTTTGAGTGGAAGTGCAATCGGATTTCCATTAATTGATGCTTGGTGACGTGCAGTATCTAGTCGAATTGGACCAACAGAGATAACTTCAAGATCACCATTTAAATCAGCATCAGATATTCCGCGACGAAGGACAGCCTTGATGCGAGCGATTAATTCGCGTGACGAATAAGGTTTAGTTACGTAGTCATCTGCGCCAAGTTCTAAGCCAACGACCTTATCAATTTCAGCATCCTTGGCCGTCAACATAATAATTGGCACCTGAGATGTAGTTCGAATCGTGCGACATACATCTACGCCAGAGATTTCAGGAATCATAAGATCCAACAGGATTAAATCTGCGCCCTCTTTACTAAACATATTCAGTGCTGCACGTCCATCTTCGGCGACACTTACTTCGAAGCCCTCTTTGCCAAGCAGGAATGCCAGAGCCTCAGAGAAAGAGCTTTCATCTTCAACGATTAGTATTTTGGTCATTCTGAGTTCTCCATGGGTGGCAAATAGATGGGTAATCGAAGAGAAAAAGTACTGCCAACATTTTCAACGCTCCAGATTTTTACTTCGCCGCCATGTTTAGATGCCACATGCTTGACGATGGAAAGACCAAGACCGGTACCGCCAGTTTGGCGAGAACGTGCAGGATCAACGCGATAGAAGCGTTCAAAGATTCGATCTTGTTCGGCCTCGGAAATTCCAATTCCTTGATCGGTAATTGCAATATCAATAACTCCATTTTCTATAGTCGTTGATATTGAAACTTTTGTATTCTCAGGAGAGTAGTTGATTGCATTCTCAATAAGGTTATGAATCGCCATTATTAACTGATCTCGGTCGCCAAGAACGATCGCGGGCGTTGTTTCCGAATATGTGACAGTTATATGTCGATTATCTGCGCCAATCTGACATTGATCTATGGCTTCACGAATCATGTATTCCACGCCGACTTCTTGTGCCAGTTGCAAAGGATCGGAGTCTTGCACTCTCGAGAGATTAATGATTTCCTGTACTAAATCTGTAAGGCGTTTAGCTTCAGACTGCATGCGAGTCGCAAATTTAACAACTGATTCAGGATCATCTTTAGAACCTAAAACCGCTTCGCTTAACAGTGAAAGCGCACCAATAGGAGTCTTTAACTCATGTGAAATATTGGCAACAAAATCTCGCCGTACATCGTGAACACGTTGTGCTTCACTTTCATCACTAACTAGGACCAGAACCAAATCATCTTTTGTTAGCGGCAAAACCTTTACTGTGAGCTCATGCTTGCCTTCACCAATTGGGCCTCGGGGGATATCGATTTTTCCGACTTGTTGAATATCGGTACGTCGGACAACACGAATAGTTGCTAGGAGTTCGGGGCTTTGAATTCGATCTTCTTTCAAAATCCCTAGCGCCTCAATTCCAGGAGTACTGAAAATAGGGACTTCTCCTGGGGCCAAAATGAGGGAGTCACCATCTAACTGGCTCAGGGTTTCAATGAGCATTTCGGGCAGATTCCTAGGATTTGACTGCTCTAAGTCCCGGCGTAAGAACTTCATAGCCACACTCTATAGGCTCTAAACCCCAGTTTACCTTCCGTTCACCTAAGCATGGCTCTCTATTCATCACCTCCACATAGGTTTTGCGTCATGGCCCTCATTAGATTCGTATTCCAAGACGAGCTCGATAGCGTTTCTCAATCCCTAGTAGATCTAACCACTATGGTTTCAGAATCAATGTCGAAAGCAACCACGGCAATTCTTACCCGTGATTTAAAACTTGCTGAAGAAGTTATTGCAGCAGATGAAAAGATTGATAACCTTCAACACGAGGTTGACTCTCGAATTATTGACATCATTGCAAGGCAGCAACCTGTTGCATCGGACTTGCGTGCTTTGGTCACGGCCCTAAGAATGGGTTCAGATCTTGAGCGCATGGGAGACCTATCACACCATGTAGCAAAGATTGCGCGCATGCGATATCCAGATGCAGCCGTGCCAACTGAGTTAGTTGAAACCATTACTGCCATGGGTAAGGCTGCGATAAAAATTACTGATAAAACAGGCGTTGTAATTTCTACACGCAATACGGAAATGGCACTTGAAGTTGAGCGCGATGATGATGAAATTGATGGCCTGCACCGTCAACTAATTAGCGTGCTTATTGAGCCAAACTGGCAATACGGAATTGAAACCGCAATCGACTTAACATTGTTGGGGCGCTACTACGAACGTTATGCAGACCATGCAGTTTCAATCTCTCGTCGGGTGTACTTTTTAGTCACAGGAAAGTTCGCTTCTTAATATGTCAGTTCAAGAGCTAGTAATCCCAAAACCGAGAGAAATCACTACCGAGCCTCGATTTTCGGACAAAGTTTTTCGTGGCGTTGTAACCACTGGTGGACTCTCATCCCTATTACTTCTTGGCCTCATTGCTCTATTCCTTGGCTACCGAGGTTTTGAGGTTTTGCGCCAAGAAGGAATCGGATTCATTACGCATTCGGATTGGTCAATCTCAACTGATGATGCCGGCAATGTGATTGAGAGCCACTTTGGCTTAGCTGCAATGCTCGTTGGAACAATTCTCTGTTCGCTAATCGCAGTGGTCATTGCGCTACCAGTATCTGTATTTTGTGCGCTTTTCTTAAACTTTTACGCACCAGGATGGCTCAAGAAAATCATGGTCACCATAATTGACATGATGGCAGCATTCCCATCGATCCTTTTTGGTATTTGGGGCTTTTTAGTACTTATGCCAAGCGTTGAGTACTGGGCAAAACTTCTGCACCGATATCTTGGATTTATTCCAGTCTTTAATATGCAGGTTCCGGTTTATACACGCTCACCTTTTGTTGCTGGCGTGGTTCTTGCAATAATGATTATTCCAATTATCACTTCAGTTTCTCGCGAGATTTTTTCACAAGCGCCACTTGACCGAATTCAAGCTGCCTATGCACTGGGTGCAACACGTTGGGCCATGATTAAAGCTGTAGTAATACCGCATGGTCGAAGCGGTGTCATTGGGGGAGCGATGCTTGGCCTTGGACGAGCGATGGGTGAAACAGTTGCAGTATTTACCGTTTTAAATATAGTTTTCCAAATCAACTGGCAGATGCTTTTGGGTGCAGGTGGAAACGTTGCATCACTCATTATTTTGAAGTTCGGTGATGCCAGCCCATATGAAATTAAAGCTTTGATGGCCGCCGGCCTTGTTTTATTTGCTTTGACATTAATCGTCAATGGTTTTGCCAACTTCATAGTTAAGACAACTGGAAAGTCGGGACGATGACTACCACGGTGACTGCAGTACCTACTAAGCCTTGGAAGGCCTCGACGCGTGAGCGCGCAACCGATGTATTGATTTTTCTGGTAGCTCTGTCAACATCTTTCGCTGCTGTTGAACTGACTCCTATGAAAGGCAAACTGGCGTACTTTGCAATCTTCTTTATTGCATATGCTTTTCTTACTGCCGCTTTTAAGGGAATTCAACGAGGCAATGCTGCAGCCAAAGATGCACTTGTTAACTCACTCGTTGCTATCGGAGCGATAGTTACAGTGATTCCTGTCCTTAGTATTTTGGTTACAGTTCTTAACAAAGGCCTACCGGGCATCAGCTTTGGCCTCTTTACACATGACATGGCGCTGGCGACTCCAACTGATCCACTGAACAATGGCGGACTGTTGCATGCGATCACAGGCACCTTAACCCTAGTTGCGATTGCGCTAGTACTAAGTGTGCCAATCGGAATTCTAACTGCGCTCTATTTAACTGAAATCAAGGGACGCTTCACAGGTCCGATTCGCTTCTTAGTTCAAGCTATGAGCGGTGTGCCATCGATTGTTGCTGGCCTTTTTATTCTTTCGGCAGTTCTGTATCCAATCACAAAAGCGTATTCCGGTTTAATGGGTGCACTTGCCTTAACTATTTTAATGATTCCAACGATTGCACGAACATCGGAAGAAGTACTCAATCTGATTCCCAATGAGTTGCGCGAGGCAGGAACCGCGTTAGGTGGCACTCAATGGCGCACAGTTGCCATGATTGTTCTACCAGCAGCCAAGAGCGGTTTAATCACTGCAATTATCTTAGGTGTCGCCCGCATCGCTGGAGAAACCGCACCAATTCTTTTGCTTACCGGTGGCGGAGACAAAGTTAACCCCAATGCCTTTAACGGGCCAATGGGATCACTGCCGTATTACATTTGGAAATCATTTAATGCTGGCTCACCAGAGGCTATTACTCGAGCATGGGCAGGACTTTTAGTTTTGGTGGGGCTGGTATTAATCCTCTTCACTTCGGCACGCTTCCTAGGTTCTAGAAAGGCTGCCAAATGACAACATCACATGAGAATGAGAAGGAAACAATGGATACGACAGTCAAGCCACATTCATTAGCCGATGTTGCGCAAGCGAAATCAGTTAAAGCACCTGGCACACGCGCTCTGGGTACAGGGCTTGAAACCCGTGGAGTCCATGCCTGGTTTGGTAAGCACCACGCCTTATCTAATATCTCTCTAGATTTTGCTGCAGGAACTGTGACTGCCTTAATTGGACCTTCGGGCTGCGGTAAATCAACGTTTATTCGAACTATTAACCGTATGCATGAATTCATTCCAACAGCAGCAATGGCCGGAGAAGTCTTGCTCGATGGCAAGGATGTCTACGCCCCGGGTACAGATGTCACCAAGATTCGTCTGCAGATTGGAATGGTCTTTCAAAAGCCAAATCCATTCCCATCGATGACTATCGGAGAGAACGTCTTATCTGGACTCAAACTCGCGCAGATTAAAGTAGATAATAAAGATGACTTGTTAGAAGAAAGCTTGGAGCGTGCAGGTTTATGGAGCGAAGTTAAAGATCGCTTAGGCGCACACGGTGGCTCACTTTCAGGCGGACAACAGCAACGTCTGTGTATTGCTCGTGCTCTAGCGGTTCGGCCGCAAGTTCTACTGATGGATGAGCCTTGCTCTGCCTTGGATCCAGGATCAACACTTCGCATTGAAGAGACGATTCGTCACTTATCTGACACGATGACAATCATCATCGTGACGCACAATATGCAGCAAGCTGCACGTGTCTCTGACTACACCGCTTTCTTCTTATCCGATGGTGGCCCTGGACAGATGATTGAAGTTGCCCCTACCAGTGAGATCTTCTCGCGGCCGCAGGATCAGCGCACAGAAAACTATGTAACGGGGCGATTCGGATAATCATTTACCTATTGTTCATCTAGTAGTCGAAGAGCGTTCGGATTCCGAGCGCTCTTCGTTCATGTCCGCTCCATATGTTTATCCCGTAGTTCAAACATACCTAAAAAGGGGAAATAAATTGAGAATTTCAAAGCTCGCGAAAGTTGCATCACTTGCACTCGCGTTTGGTTTAGTTGCAGGGTCACCTGCATACGCAGTTGATCTACAGGGCTCTGGTGCATCATTCCCAGCTCTATTAATCGAAGCGTGCAAGGCTGGCTTTGCAGCTAGCAATGGCGGCGCTAACTCTTATGTTTATGCATCATCATCTTCAGGTACAGGTCAAGCTAACTCCGATAAGTCAATCGGTGATTTTTGGATGTCAGACGGTGCTTACACTGCAGCAACAAAGCGCTCAACTCTTATCCATGTACCACTAGTTGCTGCACCAATCGCAGTTCTAACTAATTTAACTTCCAGCAAGACTCTGCAGCTATCAGCGGCAACTGTTGCGGGTATCTTTGGCGGAACAATTACACGTTGGAATGATCCACTAATTGCTGCCGATAACAACCGTACAACTACAGTTGTGAAGTACAAGCTAGATGCCAATGGAAACCCAAAGAAAGATTCAAAGGGTGATCCAATAGTCCTTTCAACACGAAAAGTGACAAATGTCTACACACTTCCAAACCAGCCAATCAAAGTAATCTATCGCTCTGATTCATCAGGAACTTCTGAGAACTTTACTAACTACCTTTCAAAATCGGCCTCTTCAATTTGGACTAAATCGAAGAACAAGGTTTTTAAGGATTCTTTCCCTGGGGACATCAATGCAATTAGTAACTTGGGTCGCGTAGTTGGTGCAGCTTCTTCAACTGGTGTTGCACAGCTTGCAGGCAAGACTCCTTACTCAATTACGTATGCAGAGGTTAACTATGCCGCCGCTAATCGTTTGAAGATTGCCAACATTATTAACCCAGCTGGTGCATCCGTTGCCCCAAATTCAACTGGTGTAGGCGCATTCCTTAC
>CAEZZF010000010.1_pt1 | contig 15673 bp, 14 predicted proteins | sample 7266141 | NCBI WGS metagenome assembly CAEZZF01 (sample SAMEA6813953, study PRJEB35770) | freshwater metagenome | biome: Freshwater; feature: Freshwater reservoir; material: water | place: Czech Republic | collected 2016-08-15 | depth 30m m
GAATGATGTTCTCTGATGCGTACTGCATGATCAAGCGGCCTGTTGTGGTCTCGCCCGTAAATGCGATCTTGGCAATACGAGGTGATGATGCCAATGGCTTACCGGCTTCAACACCAAAGCCGTTAACGATATTAACAACACCGTCTGGCTATAGATCCTTGATGATATCCATTAAGAACAAGATTGATACTGGAGTCTGTTCGGCTGGCTTTAATACAACACAGTTACCTGCAGCAATTGCTGGAGCTAGCTTCCAGACAGCCATCAAGATTGGGAAGTTCCACGGAATGATTTGACCGACTACACCCAGAGGTTCGTGGAAGTGATAGGCAACAGTGTCATTATCTAATTCGCCAGCTGATCCTTCTTGTGCACGGATAGCTGCAGCAAAATATCTAAAGTGATCGATTGCAAGTGGGATATCTACATAGAGCGCCTCACGAATTGGTTTTCCGTTTTCCCAAGTTTCGGCAACTGCTATGGCTTCAACATTTGCCTCCATGCGATCGGCAATTTTGTTAAGAATTATTGCGCGTTCAGTTGCAGATGTCTTACCCCATGCAGGAGCTGCAGCATGTGCAGCATCAAGTGCCTTATCAATATCCTTTGCATTTCCACGGGCAACGTCACAGAAAACTTTTCCAGTTACTGGAGTCACGTTTTCAAAGTACTGACCTGAATCTGGCTTTTCATACTTGCCATTAATCCAATGGTCATAACGAGGTAGATAGGTAACTTTGCTTCCAGGTTGGCCGGGAGCGATGAAATCAGTCATTTCTTCTCCAATTTCAGGTGCGCACGGGCGCGCACATGTTGGATTGAAACTAGACCTACGTCAGATGACTAACAAGGAGAATCTGAGGCCTACCCCTCAATAGAGTTGAGAGTTGAGGGCTATGCCATAGCTTTCTTAAGGTTCTCATCAATTGATGCCAAGAATTCTTGTGTTGTTTGCCATGGCGCAGTTTTAGATATAAGCAATGCTAGATCTTTCGTCATCTTGCCTTCTTCAACAGTTTCGATGCATACGCGTTCTAGCGTTGCACAAAAAGCTGCAAGTTCTGCGTTGTTATCTAACTTTGCGCGATGAGCTAAGCCACGCGTCCACGCAAAGATTGATGCAATTGGATTTGTCGATGTAGCCTTACCTTTTTGGTGATCGCGGTAGTGACGAGTCACTGTTCCGTGAGCGGCTTCTGATTCAACAATTTTTCCATCTGGTGTCATTAAGACAGATGTCATTAAACCAAGTGATCCATAACCCTGAGCAACGGTGTCGGATTGAACATCGCCGTCATAGTTCTTACATGCCCAGACATATCCACCCTCCATGCGAAGTGACATAGCGACCATGTCATCGATTAAGCGGTGCTCATACCAAATTCCTGCAGCTTCGAATGCAGTTTTGAACTCGGCTTGGAAGATCTCTTCAAAGATATCTTTGAATCGACCATCGTATGCCTTCAAGATTGTGTTTTTGGTTGAAAGGTAAACTGGGAAGTTACGGTTAAGTCCGTAGTTCAAAGAAGCTCGGGCAAAGTCACGGATTGATTCATCCATGTTGTACATACCCATTGCAACACCTGATGATGGGAAATCAAAAACATTGTATTCAACTGGCGCAGAACCATCTGCTGGAACAAATGTCATCGTTAGCTTGCCGGCACTTGGAACTTTGAAATCTGTTGCTTTGTACTGATCACCAAAAGCATGGCGACCAATAACAATTGGCTTAGTCCAGTGAGGTACCAAACGTGGAACGTTGCTGATAATGATTGGCTCGCGGAAAATCACGCCGCCCAAGATATTGCGGACAGTTCCATTAGGGGACTTCCACATCTTCTTAAGACCAAACTCTTCAACACGAGCCTCGTCAGGAGTAATCGTTGCGCACTTAATTCCAACGCCATGCTTTTGAATCGCATGTGCGGAATCAATGGTTACCTGATCATCCGTTGCATCACGGTTTTCCATGCCAAGATCGTAGTAATCAAGGTTGACGTCTAGATAAGGAAGGATCAATGACTCCTTAATGAACTGCCAAATAATGCGAGTCATCTCATCGCCATCTAGCTCGACTACGGTTCCTTCTACTTTAATCTTGGCCATGCGTTGATCTCCCCTTTAGAGTGTTTGGACGTCTGCTTGTTTTGCACGAACTGCCTCTGCGGCAGCTTTTAGCGCGGTAACTTCGGATTCAGTCAGTGCGCTTTCAACAACTTTTCTGATTCCGCTGCGGCCAATCTCGGCTTCAACACCAAGGTAGACGCCTGAAATTCCATATTCTCCATCGACCCATGCGCACACTGGCATTACTGCACCAGAGTCTTCAATGACCGCCTTTGCCATACGTGCAGCTGCAGCCGACGGCGCATAATATGCAGAGCCTGTCTTTAGTAGGGCAACAACTTCTGCGCCACCATTGCGTGTGCGATCAACTAGCTCATCGATTTCGGCTTGAGATAGAAGCTCACTAAGTGCTTTTCCATTAACTGTGCAGCGACTTGGAACTGGAACCATAGTGTCACCGTGTGAACCAAGTGTCAGCGTCTTAACAACACCTACTTTTACGGCCAACTTCTCTGCAACGAAGTTCGTAAAGCGCGCAGTATCTAACATTCCTGCTTGACCCATCACGCGATTCTTAGGAAATCCAGTTGCAATCTGAGCCAGTGCTGTCATCTCATCGAGTGGATTTGAAACCACGATAATCACTGCGTTAGGTGAATGCTTAGCAATGTTTTCTGCAACTCCACGGACGATTCCAGCGTTAACGCCGATTAAATCCATGCGACTCATACCAGGCTTGCGTGGAAGTCCGGCGGTAATAACGACTACATCTGAGTTTGCTGTGGCTTCATAGCCCGCACCTTCTGGTGTCGTTGTTGCGCCAATTATTTTTGTCTCGAAACCTTCAATAGAACGAGATTGATTCATATCGAGAGCTAAGCCTTCAGGTTTGCCTTCGACGATATCGGTAAGAACAACCGTGTCAAAAACATCGTATTCGGCTAATCTAAGTGCAGTTGTTGATCCATAAAAACCTGCGCCGACTACTGTGACTTTTCCGCCCATGGCGTACTCCCTTTGTTAAGTGAATGAGGCACTACGCAAACTCTACCGTCCACGAGGAAGTGCAACTGCCAAGGCAAAAAGGGCAATTGCAATAATGAGAGGAAAGTAAAAGTCGAAACGGCGGCGATGGCGCGCTTTGAGTGCTACACCTGCAGTGCCGGCCGCTATAAATAGTGACCCACCTCGCACTATTCCGCCCATGCCCAATGCCACACCAACAAGTATTGAAATATTACTGACAATACTTAGGAGTCGGTTCGTTAACTGCATGCATCAACTACGTTCTTGATCAACATTGCTCGAGTCATCGGACCTACACCACCAGGCATTGGTGCAACCCATGATGCAACTTCCATGACGCCAGGATCTACATCTCCCAATAAGCCTTGCTCTGTTCGTGAGATTCCAACATCGATCACGACTGCACCCGGCTTAATCATCTCGGCCTTTAAGAAATGAGCTTGCCCAATTGCGGCAACGATAATGTCGGCGTTTTTGGTGTGGGTTAATAAGTCATTGGTTCCAGTGTGAGTCAACGTCACTGTTGCATTTTCTTGTTTGCGAGTGAGAAGTAAACCAAGTGGGCGACCAACAGTTAACCCACGCCCGATAACTGTTACCTCAGCACCTTGTGTACTAATTCCATAATGAGTTAACAGTTCAACGATTCCATGTGGCGTACATGGCAATGGTGCGTCATAACCAGAGACTAAACGCCCTAAGTTCATCGGGTGTAACCCATCGGCATCTTTCGATGGATCGATTGCTTCAAGAACTCTCTGCGTGTTAATTCCCTTGGGCAGAGGCAACTGCACGATGTAGCCCGTGCATTCATTTGATGAATTTAAATCCTTAATGGCCGCCATCACATCGGCCTCAGTTGCATCGGCAGGCAAATCAACACGGATTGAGTTGATTCCTACTTCATGGCAGTCACGATGCTTTCCACCAACGTACGAGTGCGAACCTGGATCATCGCCAACTAAAACCGTTCCCAGACCTGGAGTTATTCCGCGGGACTTTAATTCAACGACTCTCACGGCTAATTGAGATTTAATCGAAGTTGCTAATGCCTTGCCATCTAAAATTTGTGCGCTCATGCTGTAATCCTATGCCCGCACTAAGCGTGAGAGAAATGCCGTGTGCCAGTGAAAAACATCGCAATTCCAGCGCTCTGTGCGGCAGCGATGACTTCGTCATCTCGAACACTCCCACCAGGTTGAACGACAGCTGCGATTCCGGCATCAATGAGAATTTGTAATCCATCTGCAAATGGGAAAAATGCATCACTTGCAGCAACAGAGCCCTTGACTCGATCACCCGCTCTGGTAACTGCAAGACGGGCAGAATCAACTCGATTCACTTGTCCCATTCCTATGCCAACAGATGCTCCGCCCTTACTTAACAAGATTGCGTTGCTCTTCACTGCGCGCACTGATTTCCACGCAAACTCTAAATCCATCATTACTTCATCACTAACTTTTTCGCCGCAAACTTGAGTCCATGATGCCGAGCTATCTCCGGGTGCGTTTATTAAGTCGGTCTCTTGAAGCAACACTCCCCCTGATACTGGGCGCATTTCAATAGTGGCAATAGAAGTAACATCGCATTGCAAAATCCGAATCGAAGGTTTCTTGGCTAGTATCTCTACTGCACCTGCTTCATAACTTGGCGCAATGACAACTTCGGTAAATATCTCAGATAGCTGTTCAGCCATTTTCACACTGACTTGGCGATTTGCTGCTACTACTCCGCCAAAAGCAGAAACAGGATCACACTCGTGTGCTCTGCTGTGCGCTTGAGCTATATCACTTGCAACTGCTATGCCACACGGGTTAGCGTGTTTGATGATTGCCACACATGGCTGATCATGATCTAACGCTGCTCGCCATGCCGCATCGGCATCGGTGTAGTTATTAAATGACATCTCTTTGCCATGTAACTGAACAGCGCCAACGATTCCTGCTGGTCCACCGGAGTAAATTGCTGCACTTTGATGTGGGTTTTCACCATAGCGCAAAGTATTCTCGCGCTTATAGATTCGGCCAAACCAATCTGGTAACCCTTTACTTTCATCTAGCCATGTTGCTATCGCTAAGTCGTATTCAGCCGTAGTTCTAAAGACCTCTAAAGCCAATGCTTTGCGCTGCTCGTAAGTAAAGCCATCAGCTTTAATCGCTTCAATCAAAGCATCGTACTGAGATGTCTTACAGACCACCGCCACTGAGTTGTGGTTCTTTGCACCGCCGCGCAACATAGATGGACCACCGATATCAATCTGCTCTATACATTCGGCAAAATCAGCTCCCGATGCAATGGTTTCGGCAAAGGGATAAAGATTGATAATCACTAGATCAAATGGCGCGATATCTAATTCGGCAATTGCCTTGAGGTGTTCAGGATTACCTTGATCGGCCAGAATTCCAGAGTGCACACGAGGGTGCAGAGTTTTAACTCGCCCGCCCATTATTTCTGGAAAGCCCGTGTACTGACTGACTTCAGTGACAGCAATACCTGCTGCAGCTAGATTCTTGGCAGTTGAACCCGTCGACAGAATTTCGACTCCAGCATCACAAAGGGCTTGCCCAACTTCTAGTAAACGAGCTTTGTCATAGACGCTAACTAGTGCCCGTCGAATTACTTTACGTTCAGACATGTCGCTCCAAAGTTGGAAGAATTAGTGCAATGGTCGCAACAATGAGACCTCGTTCAACTTTCTTAATTCTCTCATGAAGTGTTGACTCATCCTCACCGGGCACAATGGGAACCTCCATCTGCGTGATGATTGGCCCAGTATCGACACCATCATCTACCCAGTGCACTGTTGTGCCAGTTACTGCAACGCCTGCAGCTAGTGCATCTCTCACGGCGTGTGCACCTGGAAAGTTCGGCAATAGCGCTGGATGGATATTAATTGTTGGAAATCTATTGACGAAATCGGCGGGCAGGATGCGCATGAAGCCAGCGCTGACAACTAGATCAGGCTTATATGCACCTACTCGTTCAATTATCTGAGTATTCCACTCATGGCGTGAAGCCCCAACAGCAACGACCTCGGTTGTTATACCCATTGACTGTGCTTTACCTAAGACAGGTGCTGCATCGTTATCACTAATTACTGCTGCGATTTCAATACCTAATTCGTCCCGCGCATCAACAATTGCTTGTGCCAACGTTCCTGATCCTGATGCCAACACTACAAGGCAATACGCCATTAACGCTTACCTATGCGGGGAATATACAGCGCTAGTAACGCCCCGAATATTAACTCTGCACCAACGCTGAGAGTAAATTTCCACGGTGAGACGCCAACAGCCGACATTGCATCAGTAAAGAGCGCCCCGCTACCGGCATATCCAATTAAAGCGATAATCACAACGGAGGCAAACAAACTCTGTATCAAAATCTTTGTATTAAGTGCAACGGTCCAGATTGTAAGCATGGCACCAGAGAGAACTACACATGCAATACCAATCAGAGCAATGTGATATTTACCCGCTGGAAGTGTTCCGAGAAGTGGAAAAGCTGGAATTGAGTTCACATGAAAACTTAACGGGGAAATAAGCGAGCCTGAACCAACGGCAAAGCCTGCGCCTGAAAAATAGCCGAGCGTGGCAACTACAGCATTAGGTAGATACACAATATTTAATAGGAGTAAGAGAAAACCACCTAGCAATCCTGGCTCAAGAACTGTAGTTAAGTTTTTTACCGTAGATAAATGGGTAAAGATTGTGATTCCAAAGATGATCGATGAGATTCCCAGCAAGAAGGCAATGATTCGAGAGCTGTAGAGAATTGCTTGCCCGAAAATTAGGCGGCGGCCAACGGTAGCTGCGCTGATGAAAGTTAGCGGTAAAAAGAAAAGTGGCACAAAGTACCAAACTGGTTTTACTGCACTAGTGGATGAGAAATAAGCAAAGAGAGCGCCAATTGCGCTATACATAACGGCAAATAATACTCGAGCCAACGGAATGAGTGATGAATCATGATCGAGGCGATCAATTGTTCGTGCTATTCCATTTCGAATTGCCAGGACTGGAAATACCAGTGCACCTAGCGGTAAGTACGACAGATAGCCCGCAGCGTTAACTGGCGGAAGCGCTAAAGAAAAGGGGAGTTGATGTGCCGCTAACCAAATCCATAACGCCGCCCGGAGTGGATCTCCGGTGTTTCCAGTAGCACTGCCGGCAGTTGCCCAAGCAAGTAGTGCAATAAATGATGTTGGCAGAAGTAGAAGTGCGATGCTGCGCAGCACTTGGGTCGCTGTGACCCCAAGTACGCGCCCGAACATTTCTGTTAACGGCCTAAAATATCGCGCAGTAACTGCGCCGTTTCACTAGGAGTCTTGCCGACTTTTACGCCTGCTGCCTCTAGTGCATCTTGCTTTCCTTGAGCCGTACCTGAAGAGCCAGAAACAATTGCGCCTGCGTGACCCATTGTCTTTCCTTCAGGTGCGGTAAATCCTGCTACGTAGCCAACAACTGGCTTAGTTACATATTCAGCGATAAATGCAGCTGCGCGCTCTTCTGCATCGCCGCCAATTTCACCAATCATGACGATTGCAGTTGTCTCTGGATCATCTTGAAATGCTCGCAAGCAATCAATGTGTGTTGTTCCAATAACAGGGTCTCCACCGATTCCAACTGCCGTACTAAATCCAATATCGCGCAGTTCATACATCATTTGGTAAGTAAGAGTTCCTGATTTTGATACTAAGCCAATTGGCCCCGCACCAGTGATGTCGGCAGGGATGATTCCAATATTTGATTTTCCGGGGCTAATCAATCCAGGACAGTTTGGCCCAATAATGCGTGTTGTTCCCTTACTAGCTGAGTATGCATAGAAACTTGCTGAGTCGTGAACTGGAATACCTTCGGTAATCACAACGACTAATGGCATTGCTGCATCGATTGCATCGATCACTGCAGCTTTTGCAAACTTAGGCGGAACGAAGACAACAGATGCATTGGCACCAGTTGCCGACATTGCCTCTGCAACGGTGTTAAAAACTGGAAGCTGGTGGCCATCAATATCTACGACTTGTCCACCCTTACCCGGTGTTACTCCGCCAACAATCTTGGTACCCGATGCCAACATGCGGCGTGTGTGTTTGGTTCCTTCAGAGCCAGTCATCCCTTGAACAATGACCTTAGTATTTTCATTCAAGAAGATAGCCATTACTTTGCCGCCAATTCTGCAGCACGGTTAGCTGCTCCATCCATCGTGTCGGCCTGTTCGATGAGCGGGTGTGCCGCTTTTGCCAAAATTGCTCGTCCTTCAACGACATTGTTGCCATCTAGGCGTACAACGATCGGCTTAGTTGCTTTGTCACCTAGTAGCTCTAAAGCTTGAACGATTCCATCTGCAACGGCGTCACACGCAGTGATTCCGCCAAATACATTTACGAAGACGCTCTTCACGTCTTTATCGCCAAGAATAATTGAGAGACCATCGGCCATAATCTGCGCCGATGCTCCGCCACCAATATCTAAGAAGTTAGCTGGGCGAACTCCACCATGCTTTTGGCCTGCATATGCAACAACATCCAAAGTGCTCATGACAAGACCTGCACCGTTGCCGATGATTCCAACTTCACCATCAAGCTTTACATAATTAAGATTCTTCGCTTTAGCTGCAGCTTCAAGTGCATTTGTTGCTGCGTGGTCAACCAAGGCCTCATGACCTGGTTGGCGAAACTCTGCATTGTCATCAAGAGTAATTTTTCCATCGAGAGCAATTACTTTTCCATCTTTGGTCTTAACCAATGGATTAACTTCAACAAGTGTTGCATCTTCAGATTGGAAAACTTCCCACAGCTTTAAGAGAACCTGCGCAACTTGATCGGCAACATCACTTGGAAAGTTAGCTGCGGCGACAATCTCTGTAGCCTTTGCCAAACTAATTCCATCAACTGCAGAGACCGGGATCTTCGCTAATTTTTCGGGCGCAGTATGTGCAACTTCTTCAATATCCATTCCGCCAGAAACCGATGCCATTACAAGGAATGTTCGATTTGAGCGGTCAAGCAAAATCGCTAAGTAGTATTCAGATTCGATTGGCGCAGCAGCTGCAATCATTACAGTGCGAACCTCGTGGCCCTTGATATCCATTCCCAGAATTGCCGCGGCTTTTTCGCGGGCATCTGCAGGATTCTCGGCCAGCTTTACGCCGCCAGCTTTACCTCGACCACCAACTTTTACCTGCGCCTTAACGACTACCTTGCCGCCGATTTTTGTTGCTGCAGCTTCGGCTTCATCGGCCGTTGTTGCAATAGCCGCTGCTAGAACTGGGACGCCATGCTTTTCAAATAAGTCACGGGCTTGATATTCAAAGAGATCCACTGGTACTCCGTATCATGTTTAGGGGGTAATCCTAGAGCTTCTCAACAGGTGCATAGCGCAGCAACAATCGCTTCTCGCCATACTGTCCAAATTTTATTGTCGCCTCCGCCTTATCGCCCTCACCCGCCACTGATACGACCGTGCCTAAACCAAATGTGTCATGTGACACACGCTCGCCGATACTGAGTTCAATTGAAGAAATCTTCTTGCCCGTTGCTCGTGGAGGCGGTGCTGTAGCAACACGAGAGCGCTTAATAGAGGCTGGTGAGAACGATGCAGAGGATTGATTGCGCCATTCAATGACATCGTCGGGAATCTCATCGAGGAAGCGTGAGGGTGGATTGTAATTTGGTGCACCCCAGGTTGATCGATATTCAGCGCGTGAAAGATAGAGCCGTTCACGTGCGCGAGTTAAACCAACGTAGGCAAGTCTGCGCTCTTCTTCAATCTCATCTTTTTCACCAAGCGTTCGTGAATGCGGAAATATTCCATCTTCCATGCCAGTGAGAAATACTGTCGGGAACTCAAGACCTTTTGCAGTGTGAAGTGTCATCATCGTAACTACTCCTCCGTGGTCTTCGCCTTCGGGAATTTCATCGGCATCAGCAACAAGTGAAACTTTTTCTAGAAAGCCTGACAGTGAAATCTCTTCATCTTCGGCCAGTTCATCAAACTCTCGTTCTTCATACTCCATTGAAACGGCGACTAGCTCTTTAAGGTTTTCAACTCGTACCTCATCTTGTGGATCAGCGCTATCTACTAACTCTTTTAATAAACCCGACTGTTCTAATGCAGCTTCGACAATGACAGATGGGCGAGTTTTGGCTTCTACTAAAACATTGAGCGCGCTAATCATCGAAGTGAAATCATTTATCGAAAGCGCTGCCCGAGATGATAAGGCTTCAATGTGTGAGGCACGAAGCAAGCCTTGCCAAAAAGAAACTCCATGCAGTCGTGCAAATTCATCGACATAATCAAGTGTTGTATCACCAATGCCCCGCTTTGGAACGTTAATGATTCGTCGAAGAGAGATTTCATCTTCCAGGTTTGTCAGAACGCGCAAATATGCCAGCAAATCTTTGACTTCACGGCGCTCATAGAATCGAAGCCCGCCTACAACTTTATAAGGCAGAGCGTTTCGCATAAAGACTTCTTCAAAGACTCGAGACTGTGCATTGGTGCGATAGAAAATAGCCGTATCGCCAGGATTTGAATGTGAATCCTTTTGAAGCTGCCGGATCTCGTCGGCGACAAAGTTGGCTTCATCGTGTTCGCTCTCAGCGACATAGCCGGTAAGCAGTGCTCCAGAACCTGAATCAGTCCAGAGGTTTTTCTCTTTGCGACTCTCATTCTTTGTTATGACCGCATTGGCCGCGTTAAGAATGTTCTGAGTTGAACGGTAGTTCTGCTCTAATAGCACCGTAGTCGCATTGGGATAATCCAATTCAAACTGCAAAATATTGCGAATCGTGGCTCCGCGAAAGCCATAAATTGATTGATCGGCGTCGCCAACTACGCATAGTTCTGCCGGTGGCATGCCTTCGCTATCCGTGCCCACTAACTCTTTTACAAGAATGTATTGAGCGTGATTCGTGTCCTGGTATTCATCGACTAAGACATGTCGAAAGCGCGACCTAAAACGCGCTTTGGCTTCAGGAAATCGCTGCAAGACTTCAACGGTCTTGGAAATCAGATCATCAAAATCCATTGCATTAGCGCGTTGCAGTCGTGCCTGATAGACGCCATAGACATCGCCCACGACTTGTTCAAATTGATTACTCGAGGCATTGACGTAATCTTGGGGTCCCATGAGTTCATTCTTAGCATTTGAAATCATCGATTGAAATTGGCGAGCTGGATATCTCTTTGAATCCAAGTTGAGCTCTTTTGCAACGATAGTAATAAGACGCAAAGAATCGGCAGAGTCATAAATAGAAAATGAGTTGCTATAACCCATACGCACAGCCTCTTGGCGCAAGATACGTACACATGCCGAGTGGAAAGTAGATACCCACATTGATTGAGCTACAGGTCCAACTAATTCCCCAACGCGCGCCTTCATTTCTCCGGCGGCTTTATTTGTAAATGTAATTGCCAGAATTTGATACGGGGCAACGTGCCTGTGAGACATCAAATATGCAATTCGTCTGGTTAACACACGGGTCTTGCCCGAGCCCGCACCTGCCACCACGAGCAATGGTCCACCTGCGTGAGTAACTGCGGTGCTTTGTGCAGGATTTAGACCCGCAAGCAAAGTTTCATTACTCATCATGGCCTTAAGTCTATTAGGCTAACGCGATGGAACCGATCGCAGATAGTGAGATCAAACGAGTTTTGGTCATTAGTGCCCACCCTGATGACTCTGATTTTGGAGCTTCAGGAACCATTGCCCAATGGGTTAAAAAGGGTATTGACGTCGCATATGTATTTTGCACAAATGGTGACCAAGGCGGCGAAGAGTCGGGATTTACAAAAGAAGAGATGCCTGCAATTCGCCAACGCGAACAACGTGCCGCAGGTGCTGCAATTGGTGTTACCGATATAACTTTCCTCAACTACGTAGATGGCCACTTAGAGCCCACGCTTGCGCTGCGTAAAGATCTAGTTCGTCAGATGCGTATTTCAAAGCCAGATCGCTTAGTCTGCCAAAGTCCAGAGCGTAACTGGGACCGAATCGGTGCAAGCCATCCAGATCACTTAGCTGCTGGTGAGGCTTCGATTCAAGCGGTGTATCCAGATGCCCGCAATCCATTTGCTTTCACTGATTTATTAGATGTTGAAGGTCTAGAACCATGGCGAGTTAAAGAGGTATGGGTGAGCTCATTTGCGCACCCAGATCACTTTGTTGATATCACAGATACCTTTGAATTAAAGATGAAAGCTCTGCACGCACATGCATCTCAAACTGCTCATAATCCTGAGTTGGAGCGAATGATTCGTGAGTGGGGTCAACGAAATGCTGCAGCTGCAGGCTTTGCTGAAGGTCGAATCGCTGAAGCTTTTAAAATTGTAAATACAAATTAATTATCGAAGCGTTACTGATTTAATCTCAACGCTTTGTATTGGATAACCATCAGAGGCGTAGTAGGCCTTGCCATCGCTTTGGTTAACCGTGTACGAACCAACTTCAGAAAGTTTTAATAGAAAATCTAGACCTGACGTTATCTTTCCCCAAATTGTGTAGTTGGGCGGAAGTTGCGTGTCCTTATAGACCAAGAAGAATTGGCTCCCATTTGTTCCAGGACCAGAGTTAGCCATGGCAACGGTTCCAGCTGGATAGTTAGCTGCCTTGTTAGCTGGAAGATTCTCGTCCTTATAGCCCTTCCAACCAGTTGGCGAACCTGAACCAGAAGCCGTTGGATCTCCGCACTGCAAAACAAAGAGTCCATCTGTTGTCAGGCGATGGCACAACGAGGCATTGAAATACTTTGCCTTAGCAAGAGCAGTAATCTTTGTAACGGTGAGCGGCGCTTGCTTTGAAAGTAATGAGATCACGATTGAGCCACAGTTAGTAACAATCGTCATAGTCTTTGGCAAGCTCTTACTAATGACTGCCGGTTCGCTAACTTTCATGGGTGTATGACTTTTAGCAGTTACCGCCGCGCAACCGGAGACAGTAGTAGGTCGCTGTGCAGCCTGTGAAACAGGAGACATAAAAGTGGCAACTAAAACCAAGCTCACACAAGTTGGAGCAATCAGCTTCTTCATCATTGTTCTATTCCCATTCGATCGTGCCTGGTGGTTTGCTAGTTACATCTAACACGACTCGGTTGACTTCGCGCACCTCGTTAGTAATACGCGTTGAGATTTTCTCAAGAACTTCATAGGGAACTCTCGACCAATCCGCAGTCATGGCATCTTCACTCGATACTGGGCGTAAAACAATAGGGTGCCCATAGGTTCGACCATCTCCTTGAACGCCTACCGAGCGCACATCGGCTAGCAGGACAACTGGGCACTGCCAGATATCTCGATCAAGGCCCGCAGCTTTGAGTTCAAAACGCGCGATTGCATCGGCTTCGCGTAATAGATCAAGACGCTCTTGTGTAACTTCACCCACAATACGGATTCCAAGGCCTGGGCCTGGAAATGGCTGTCGCCAAATAATCTCTTCAGGTAGCCCTAGTTCAAGACCAACTAAACGAACTTCATCCTTAAACAAAGTGCGAAGTGGTTCAATTAAGGAAAACTTTAAATCATCTGGCAAGCCACCGACATTGTGGTGAGATTTAATATTTGCAGTACCTGTTCCTCCGCCAGATTCAACTACATCGGGATAAAGGGTTCCCTGTACTAAGAATTCAACTTCGCCACCAGATGCAATATCGCGCGCAGCTTTTTCAAAGGCACGAATGAATTCGCGGCCTATAATCTTTCGTTTCTCTTCAGGGTCAGTTACGCCTTTAAGAGATGTAAGAAAAATCTCTTTGGCATCAATAACTACTAAGTTAACGCCAGTTGATGCAACAAAGTCACGTTCAACTTGTTCGGCTTCACCTTTTCGCAAGAGTCCGTGATCAACAAAAACACAGGTTAGTTGAGTACCAACTGCGCGTTGAATAATTGCGGCAGCAACGGCTGAATCAACTCCACCTGATAAGCCACAGATAACTCGCTTGTCACCAATGATTGCTTTAGCTTTGGCAATTTCAGTCTGAGCAATATTGGCCGTTGTCCATGTCGCATCACACTTAGCAATATTGACTAACCAGTTATGTAAAATTGCTTGACCGTGCTCGGAGTGCAAAACCTCTGGATGGAACTGGACTCCAGCTAATAGCCCTGTTTCATTTTCAAAGGCGGCGATGGGTGTATCTGCAGTTGTTGCACAAATAGTAAATCCGGCAGGCGCAGCAGTAACTGCGTCACCATGTGACATCCATACACGTTGCTTGGCAGGCAGAGTTGAGAAAATCTTAGAAGCCCCTGCAGTGGTTAAATCAGTTCGACCAAACTCAGATTTTCCTGTCTGACTAACGATGCCACCAAGGGCTGCAGCCATCGCCTGAAATCCATAGCAGATGCCAAAAGTTGGGATGCCAAGTTCAAATATTGCTGGATCCATTACTGGGGCGTTGTCGGCATAGACACTCGATGGGCCGCCAGAGAGAATGATGGCTTCTGGGTTCTTAGCCTTTATCTCTGCTGCCGTAATCGTTGATGGAACTATCTCTGAAAAAACATTGGCTTCGCGAACACGACGTGCGATTAGCTGGGCGTACTGCGCACCAAAATCGACTACAAGTACACCGTGTGATTTAGGCACGGTGAATAAGAACCTCTACGCGCTGAAACTCTTTAACATCTGAATATCCGCATGTGGCCATTGCGCGACGAAGTGCACCAAAGAGATTCATAGAGCCATCAGATGTATGTGATGGGCCAAGCAAAATCTCTTCCAAAGTTCCAACTGTTCCAACTGCAACGCGCTCACCACGAGGTAGAACTTGGTGATGGGCTTCAGATCCCCAGTGCCAACCAAGGCCTGGTGCCTCAACGGCCTTAGCAAGTGGTGAACCCATCATGACGGCATCTGCGCCACAAGCGATTGCCTTAGCAATGTCGCCACTGCGACCCACTGCGCCATCGGCAATTACATGTACGTATCGACCGCCTGATTCATCCAAATATTCGCGACGTGCAGATGCAACTTCGGCAACGGCCGATGCCATAGGAACTTCAATACCTAAGACTTTGCGCGTTGTATGCGTTGCACCGCCCCCGAAACCAACAAGAACACCTGCAGCCCCTGCGCGCATTAAGTGAAGAGCAGCCGTCGCAGTTGCTACTCCACCAACGATGACTGGAACGTCGAGTTCGTAAATAAATTTCTTCAAATTCAGCGCTTCTGATTCAGCGGCAACGTGTTCGGCGCTGACAGTTGTTCCGCGAATTACAAAGATATCAACGCCAGCATCGATAACTGCTTTATGCAGTTGGGCAGTACGTGCAGGTGAGAGTGATGCTGCAACAGTTACGCCAGCTTCGCGAATTTGTTGGATCCGCTCTTTAATAAGTTCAGGACGAATCGGCGCGCTATAAATCTCTTGCATGCGCTGAGTTGCATGCTTATCTGGCATCGATGCGATCTCGCCCAATGGAATGCGTGGATCTTCATAACGAGTCCACAGACCTTCAAGATTTAATACTCCGATTCCACCCAGACGGCCGATTTCAATGGCAGTTTGTGGCGAAACAACAGAGTCCATGGGGGCGGCCAACATAGGCAGTTCAAACTTATATGCATCGATCTGCCA
>CAEZZF010000015.1_pt1 | contig 15023 bp, 15 predicted proteins | sample 7266141 | NCBI WGS metagenome assembly CAEZZF01 (sample SAMEA6813953, study PRJEB35770) | freshwater metagenome | biome: Freshwater; feature: Freshwater reservoir; material: water | place: Czech Republic | collected 2016-08-15 | depth 30m m
GATATCCGCAACTTTGGTTCAAAATCAATCGATGAAGTTAAGGCAAAGCTTGTCTCTATGGGGATGAACTTAAAAGATAGCCCAGTCGGATTTGATCCAACACAGCACCAAAATTACAACGCATCTGTCGATGACGAGTTCGTCGAAGCAGATCAGGCCTAGGAGAAATAGACAATGCCAAAACCAACTAAAGGTCCTCGTCTGGGTTCAGGCCCATCACACGAACGACTACTCCTACGCACTCTCGCAGAGCAGTTGTTCGAGCACGGCAAGATCACAACAACCGAGGCAAAGGCTAAGCGCCTGCGTCCATTAGCCGAAAAGTTAATCACTTTCGCTAAGAAGGGTGATCTTCCAGCTCGCCGCCAAGTTATGGCTCAGATTTCAAATAAGAGTGTTGTACATACACTTTTCACTGTAATCGGACCACGCTTTACAGCGCGCAATGGTGGCTACACACGCATCACAAAGATTGGGCCACGCAAGGGCGATAACGCTCCAATGGCAGTAATCGAAGTTTTAACTGAGAAAGATAACTAAGCTTTAAAAACTTAGAAATTTATTCTTATGTCGGAGCCCACTCTCTACCCAGAGAGTGGGTTTCTTCGTTTACGCATTGATTTAGCATACGACGGCACGAATTATTCAGGCTGGGCTAAACAACCAGATCGCCGCACGATTCAAGAAGAGATTGAAAACGCACTTAGTAAAATTACGCAGACAACAATTGAAACTATTGTTGCTGGTCGCACCGATGCGGGAGTTCACGCTAGCGGACAAGTAATTCACGTTGATGTGCCTGAGTCAGTCGATCTTAAAGAACTTCCATTTAAGTTAAATCGAATGCTCGATGAAGATATTCGAATTCTGCGCGTTACGGTTATGAGCGAAGCTTTTCACGCCAGATTTAGTCCAACTCAACGCAGCTACACCTACAAAATTTTAGATGCCAATCAAGTCGTTTCACCTTTGCATCGCTTTGATGTTGCACCGTGGTATCGCGCTTTAGATCTTGATGTATTAAATGCTGCTAGCGCTTTACTTATAGGCAACCACGACTTTGCGGCATTTTGTAAGTTCCGTGAAGGTGCAACAACAGTGCGCAACTTGGTGCGTTTTAACTGGATTCGCGATGAAGAGGGCTATTTAGTCGCCGATATCGCCGCGGATGCTTTCTGTTATTCAATGGTGCGAAACTTAGTTGGTGCTGTTGTATGTGTAGCCGAAGGCCGCAATAGTTTGGACTGGATTGTGGCAATGTTGGCTAACAAAGAGCGCGTACCCGATTCACTTGTCTTTGAAGCCCGCGGATTAACACTTCGCCACGTTGATTACCCCGGAAGCAACTAATGGGCCATATTGATGTCAGCGCCGTTGATTACTCCCTCTCTGACGGTCGCGTGCTACTTAACGATGTCAGTTTTCGCGTTGGTGATGGTGCAAAAGTTGCGTTAATCGGGGCTAATGGTTCAGGTAAGACAACGCTCTTTCGCATGATTAGTGGAGATTTACAACCAGATTCAGGACAGGTTTCAATTACTGGCGGCCTTGGAGTCATGCGTCAGTTCATCGGCTCGGTGCGAGATAACACCACTGTGCATCAAATGCTGTTATCGGTTGCACCAAAGCGAATTCGTGATGCTGCCGCACTTGTGGAAAGCGCCGAAGCGCATATGAATGAAAAAGACTCTGAGAAATCACAGATGGCATATGCCCAAGCGATTATTGGCTGGGGAGATGCCGGCGGTTATGAATACGAAGTTATATGGGATGTCTGTTGTACGGCAGCTCTAGGTAAATCATTTGATGATGTAGCAAAGCGAGAAGTAAATACATTATCCGGGGGAGAACAAAAGAAATTAGTATTAACCGCGCTTCTTGAGGGCCCCGATGAAGTGCTGCTTCTGGATGAGCCTGATAACTATCTTGATGTCCCATCAAAGCGCTGGCTAGAAGAAGTCATTACTGGTACAAAAAAGACTGTCCTCTTTATCAGTCACGATCGCGAATTATTGGAGAACACCGCAAACAGAATCGTGACGCTCGAACAAGGCTCAACCGGCAATACAACGTGGGTACATGGTGGAAAGTTTTCAACATGGCATGAGGCACGTAAAGCACGCAATGCTCGCTTTGCCGAGATTTTGTTACGTTGGGAACAAGAACATCAACGCTTAAAGGACTTAGTTCGCACACTACAAGTGCAAGCGGCAATAAGCCCCGATATGGCAAATAAATATCACGCCATGCAGACTCGACTAAAGAAGTTTCAAGAAGTTGGTGCTCCAGAAGCTCCGCCTATTGAACAAGATGTACAAGTTGGTTTACGTGGTGGTCGTACTGGTCTGCGGGCATTAACCTTTGAAAACCTAGCTCTTGAGAATTTAACTGAACCTTTTAACTTTGAAGTTTTCTTTGGGGATCGAATTGCAGTTCTGGGCAAGAATGGCAGCGGGAAGTCGCACTTTCTTCGATTAATTTCGGGGGATGAAAGCGTTAAACACTCTGGTGTATTTAAAGTAGGTGCACGCGTTGAGATTGGCTACTTTGCTCAGACTCATGCGCACCCTGAGTTTGAAAACCAAAGCTTGTTGGAAATCTTGTGGCAGACCTATTCACTGCAGCTAGGTCCAGCAAAAAGTGTGTTGCGTAGGTATGAAATAGATCAACAAGCAGAGCAAAAGTTCTCATCATTATCTGGTGGACAACAGGCGCGTTTTCAAGTTCTCTTGCTCGAACTCTCTGGCTCAACGTTGCTCTTGCTGGATGAACCAACCGACAACTTAGATTTGGCGAGCGCCCAAAGTCTTGAAGCCGCCCTCGATAGATATGAGGGAACGGTCATCACCGTGACGCATGATCGTTGGTTCACCAGAGGCTTTAGTCGATTCCTTGTCTTTGGCAGCGACGGACGTGTATTCGAGAGCCCTGAGCCTGTTTTTGAGCATTAATTACTCGATTTTGACCCCTGCCCCAAGCACGGGTACCCTTACTCCTCTGCGCTCCAAAGGGCGCTTGAAGAAAAACTCGAAATAGAAGGTAGGCAAGAGCGTGCGTACATATAGTCCAAAAGCCGGTGATGCAGTCCGTCAGTGGCACGTGATCGATGCACAAGATGTGGTCTTAGGCCGTCTTGCAACGCATGCTGCCGCTCTACTTCGTGGAAAGCACAAGACAACATTTGCACCACACATGGACATGGGCGACTTCGTCATTGTTATTAACGCAGAGAAGATTGCCTTGTCAGGTAACAAGACAAAGCAGAAGTGGGCACACCACCACTCAGGTTTCCCAGGCGGTTTAACATCAACTGTTTACGGCGAGCTACTTGAGAAGTTCCCAACACGCGCTGTAGAAAAAGCGATTAAGGGAATGATTCCTAAGAACCGCTTAGGTCGCGACATTGCTTCAAAGCTCAAGGTTTATGCGGGTCCAAACCACCCACATGCAGCACAAGCACCAACACCATATGTATTCGATCAAGTTTCACAAATCGTGAAGTAAGGGATAAAAATGTCAGAGAACACAACTTTTGAAGATCTCGACGAGAACGAAGTTCCTACTTCATACTCATCATCAACTCCAGCTGCTGCAACTAACCGCCCAGCTATCAAGGCTCCAGGTGGCGGAACAGGTCGTCGTAAAGAGGCTGTTGCACGCGTTCGCTTAGTACCAGGTACTGGCAAGTGGGTTGTAAACGGTAAGACTTTAGAAAATTACTTTCCAAATAAGGTTCACCAACAATCAGTCTCAGAGCCATTTCGCACAGTAGGTGCTGAAAACCAATACGATGTTTTTGCTCGTATCAATGGTGGCGGAGTTTCTGGTCAAGCTGGTGCACTTCGTTTAGGTGTTGCACGTTCATTAAATCAAATTGATGAAGAAGCAAACCGTCCAGCACTTAAAAAGGCTGGATTCTTATCACGTGATGCACGTGTTATCGAGCGCAAGAAGTACGGCCTTAAGAAGGCACGTAAGCGTTCTCAATACAGCAAGCGCTAATTCACATTTAACGAGGGAGTTCCAATGGCGCTCTTTGGTACCGATGGAATTCGCGGCTTAGCCAATAGCGAACTCACTGCAGAAATCGCATTAGATGTCTCTGTCGCTGCTGCCCATATCTTGGTTGAAAGCTCATCAAATAAAGACCATCAGCCAACGGCAATTGTTGGTCAAGATTCTCGAGCATCTGGTGAGTTTCTAGAAGCTGCCGTAGTAGCGGGCTTAACAAGTGCTGGAATCAATGTCTATCGCGTAGGGGTTTTACCAACTCCAGCGATTGCACATTTAGTTGCAGAATCTAAGTGCGATCTAGGTGTGATGATCAGCGCTTCACATAATCCAATGCCAGATAATGGAATTAAATTATTTGCTCGCGGTGGTGGAAAGCTAGATGATGCAATTGAGGCGCGCATTGAAGCTCGAATGGGCGAGGATTGGAAACGTCCAACTGGTCGCGGCGTTGGTCGTGCAATTAATGATGACACCGCAACTGAGCGCTATTTGAAGCACTTAATGGCATCGGTTGAAACTCCCTTAAAAGGTTTAAAAATTGTTGTCGACTGCGCTAATGGCGCATCATCTGCTGTAGCGCCAGAGGCTTATCGTCTCGCGGGCGCAGAAGTGATTGCGATTTTTAATCAACCCGATGGTTGGAATATTAACGATGATTGTGGCTCTACACATTTGCACCAACTGCGCTCGGCTGTGCTTAAAGAAGGCGCTGATGTTGGAATCGCACATGATGGTGATGCCGATAGGTGTCTAGCAATTGATGCCGCCGGTAATGAAATCGATGGGGATCACATTTTAACGATCTTGGCGCGTGGCTTTAAAGCCCGAGGCAAGCTGAATAAAAATACAGTTGTTGGAACGGTTATGAGCAACCTTGGTTTTATGCATGCAATGAAAGAGTCAGGTATCGACGTAGTCACGACTCCTGTCGGTGATCGCTATGTTCTAGAGAACATGATTGCTAATAATTACTCATTGGGTGGCGAGCAATCTGGTCACGTTATTATGCGCGATTTAGCTAATACGGGTGATGGAATACTTACTGCTCTAGCGCTACTGCAAGAAATAGTTCGTACCGGGAAAACTTTGCAAGAACTAGCCGCCACAATGGTGCGATTCCCTCAGGTGCTAATCAATGTAAGAGATGTCAATAAAGCCAAACTCACTACCTCTTCCGCAGTTTCATCGGCTGTCCGTGAAGCTGAAAATCGCTTAGGCGATAGTGGACGTGTTTTACTGCGCGCATCTGGTACGGAGGCCCTTGTAAGAGTGATGGTTGAAGCCGCCAGTGATAGCCTTGCCGAGGAAGTTGCCCGATCACTTGCAGATGTAGTTAAAGCCGAACTGGGGTAGTTATAAATGTGCGGAATTGTGGGATATACAGGGCCGCAATCTGCAGTTACCCCACTCATTGAAGGTCTTCGCCGTCTGGAATATCGCGGTTATGACTCAGCAGGAATCGCACTGGGAACTGCGGGCAGATTATTTATTGAGAAAAAAGCGGGCAAGCTAGCCAATTTAGAAAATGCTTTAGATACCTCACTTCCAACCGTGCACTCTGGTATTGGTCATACCCGCTGGGCTACTCACGGTGGTCCAACAGATCGCAACGCCCATCCTCACGTAGATAACGAAGGCAAGTTAGCGGTAATTCACAATGGGATTATTGAAAACTACTCAGAACTTCGATCAGCCCTGGAAGCGCGCGGACATACATTTTCCTCACAGACCGATACTGAATCAGTGGCACACCTATTAAGTGATCTTCGCAAAGAGCACAATGGAGATCTCTCGGCAGCGATGCGCGCGGGCGTCAAGGTCTTGCGAGGTTCATTCACATTGGTTGCAATACATGCCGATGCTCCCGATGTCGTTGTTGGAGTTCGTCGAAACTCACCTCTTGTAGTTGGCCTTGGTAAAGGTGAAAACTTCATGGCATCTGATGTCGCTGCATTTATTGATTACACCAAGCGTGCAGTTGAACTAGGTCAAGATGAAGTTGTAACAATGACCCCAACATCGGTACAGATCACTGATTTAGAAGGCAATGTAGTCACACCAAAAGAGTATGAGATTTCTTGGGATGCTACTGCGGCACAAAAAGGTGGATTCACCCACTTTATGCTTAAGGAGATTTTCGAGCAGCCAAAGGCCGTCGCGGATACATTGATTGGCCGTTTAAGTGATAACAAGCAGATTGTCTTAGATGAGCTGCATATGAGCCCGCAAGAGATTCGCGAGATCAAAAAGATAGTCGTGATTGCTTGCGGAACGGCTTATCACGCGGGAATGGTTGCCAAATATGCAATCGAAAAGTGGTCCAAGATTCCAGTGGAAGTTGAGATTGCAAGTGAATACCGTTATCGCGACCCAATCATTGATGCAGGCACGTTGGTAATTGCAATCTCGCAATCGGGTGAAACTATGGATACGTTGATGGCTGTGCGTCATGCAAAGGCCTCAGGTGCACGAGTTCTTGCAATTTGTAATACAAATAGTTCAACTATTCCGCGCGAATCCGATGCAGTCTTGTATACGCACGCTGGCCCCGAAATCGCTGTGGCATCCACTAAAGCACTTCTCACCCAAATGATCGCCGTCTATTTGATTGGTCTGCATTTAGCTCAAGTCAACGGATCGCTGACTGACTTAGAAGTTGAAGAGTTATACGGTGAACTATTAGAGCTTCCCGGCAAGATCGAACAGATTTTAGAGACCGTTGAGCCACTACGAGCACTTACGCGTAGTTTTGCTAGCAACAACATAGTTTTATTCTTGGGCAGAAATATTGGATATCCAGTTGCACTTGAAGGCGCACTCAAACTTAAAGAGCTTGCCTACATTCACGCCGAAGGTTTTGCAGGTGGCGAGCTCAAGCATGGGCCAATCGCTCTCATTGATGAGGGAACTCCCGTTATAGCAATCTTGCCGGCAGGACATGAGCACGCGCTCGATGAAAAAATGCTGAGCAATATTCAAGAGGTAAAGGCCCGTGGGGCACGAGTGATAGTTATCGCCGAAGAAGGCGCAGTGGTTGAAGGAGCAGAACACATCATCCGAATTCCCGTTGTGCCAGCGCTTTTTCAGCCAGTACTTGCAACGGTTCCCTTGCAGGTATTTGCATATGAAATGGCCGTGGCTCGGGGAAATGATGTAGACCAACCTAGAAACTTAGCTAAGTCAGTTACTGTGGAATAAATGCGAAAAGCTCAAATGTTTCGTGCACTTCGCTGGTCTTCGCTCTTGTTTTTTGGTTTTTTGATAGTTACTCAACAAGTTATGAGTTATGGCCCGTTAGTTAATTTCGATAACCACGTCAATCGCACGCATAGACCTCGCTTTGATGGCTTTTCAGGCTTTGTATTGCGCAGACTCGATGATTTAGGTCTTCGATGGCTAACTGCCACAGTTCTATTGATCGCAGCGGCATATATCGCTTACAAGTTTAAAACGTGGCGCCCTTTAAATTTAGCGCTGCTATCACTTCTTGCCCTCAATCTTGTTGTAGGAGTCTTTAAAATCTTTTTGGGCCGTACCAAGCCGCGCGATGGCTTTGATTTATTACATGCAGGCGGAATGTCATACCCAAGTGGTCATGCATCCAATGCAATTCTTTCGTGGGGAATCTTGGCGTATCTGATTTACAGATATGCACGTGTGGATAGATTTCAAGGGCGGTTAGCAAGTGCAGCGGTAGTACTAATCTCCTTAACGATATGTATCGTCTCTTTGATTCGCCATACGCACTGGTTTACAGATTTATTGGGTGGTTTATTTATTGGTGCATCTCTCTTGGTCGCCGTAATTGCAGTAGATCGATACGTTCCTTCAAAGAGTCAGCTGCACTAGGCTTTAACCATGATTGATGGAATTGGAATCGACGTCGTTGATATCGAGCGCTTTAAATCCTCCATCGAGCGCACCCCTGGCTTAAAGGCCAAACTATTCACTGAATCAGAAGCGCTAAAACCAATTCACTCATTGGCTGCTCGTTTTGCCGCTAAAGAGGCCCTCTATAAAGCTCTCAATGCCGGCAAAGGTCTGCCGTGGCACGATGCTGAAGTAATTAACTTAGAAAGCGGAAAGCCAGCATTTCTTTTTCGTGGAGAAATCGCCGATTTAGTAGATGGCGCAACCGTGCATCTGTCACTTTCACATGATGCGGGTATCGCATCTGCCATGGTCATTGTGGAGCGCATCTAATGGAGCATCGCGCTGAAGCACGCGTCGACGTCTCTGCAATTGCTGCAAATATTGCACTGCTTAAAAATAAGGCCGGCGTTGAACTCTTGGCGGTAGTAAAGGCCGATGCTTATGGTCATGGGCTCATTGAAGTTGGTCTTGCCGCAGAACGTGCCGGTGCAGATTGGTTAGGAGTCGCCTTGCTTGAAGAAGCGATTGCACTTCGTACGCATGGAGTCAGGATCCCAATTCTTGCCTGGTTAGTTTCATCCGGCTCGGATTTTAAGTCGGCAGTAACTCACGACATAGATATTGCAGTCTCATCGATTGCAGTCTTCAATGAACTCGCAACCTTAAAGGCAAAACCAAGAATCCATATTGAGCTAGATACCGGGATGACTCGTGGGGGATTTCTCGACGAGTGGCAAGAGTTCTTAACACTAGGTTTTTCGCAGGTAGAAATCGTTGGAGTCTTTTCACACTTTGCCCGGGCCGACGAGCCAGGTGAGAAACAAAATAGTGATCAGCTCGTGTGCTTTAAGAAAATGGTCGCAGATTTAGCTGCAATCGGAGTCAATCCTCCTATCAAGCATCTTTCGAATTCGGCTGCAACGTTAATGAATCACGATGCCGCCTTTGACCTAGTACGTACAGGAATCGCGATGTATGGACTTAGTCCTGATGTGAACACACTTGGATCCAGTAAAGATTTAGGATTAAAACCTGCCATGCAGCTGCGCGCAAAGCTTCACTTAGTGAAATCAGTTCCTGCAGGTGCACTTGTTGGTTATGGGGCAACTGCAGGTACGCACAGAGATACCAAGCTAGGTGTTGTCGCGATGGGCTATGCCGATGGCATTCCTCGGAATTCCCAAGGCGCAGGGGTCACTTTCGAGGGGGCAAAAGCCCCCATTATCGGACGAGTCTCAATGGATCAGTTTGTTGTGGATCTAGGCGCAGATTCAACGGCGCAATCAGGGGATTGGGTCATAGTTTTCGGTGATGGCTCACATGGCGAGTACACGGCCGATGATTGGGCGCGCGCATCGGGCTCAATTAACTATGAAATAACCACACGGATTGGGCCACGGGTGCCTAGAATCTATGCACCTCATGTCTACTAATACTGCAGCGCTGCGTGTCGAGGGAGTAACAGTCTCCTTTGGCGGTCTTCGGGCTCTCAATGATGTGTACTTTGAAATCGGACGACACGAAGTCGTGGGTTTAATCGGTCCCAATGGTGCGGGAAAGACAACTTTATTTAACGCACTGTGCGGTTTAGTTCAACCAGACCATGGCACATTTTTCTTGGATGGAAAAGAGAGCGCCTTCCCCCGTACAGATAATTTAGTTGACCTTGGCATTGCACGTACATTGCAGGGCGTTGGATTATTTGGTGACCTCACAGTTTTAGAAAATGTCATGATTGGTGCGCAGCATTTAGCTCAGACCGGATTAATCTCTGCTGCTCTAGCGCGCAATGGCAAGGATGAGAATCGAATTCGTGAACGCTCGCGCATAGCTCTAGAACGTGTCTATGCCGGAGGCCTTGCAGAACGTCGTGCAGACACACTTTCATATCCAGATACCAAACGTGTGGCAATTGCCCGCGCACTTGTAAGCGAGCCATCAATCTTGATGTTGGATGAGCCTGCTGGAGGATTAGGCACACAAGATATTGAGTGGATGAATCTCTTGATTCGTAATTTAAGTGCACAGATGTCAGTGCTCTTAGTCGAACATCATATGGATGTTGTTATGAGTGTGTGTAGCAAGTTATATGTACTGAACTTTGGTGAAGTAATTTCAAGTGGAAGTGCTGAAACAGTTCGCCGAGATCCAGCCGTTATTGCCGCCTATCTTGGAACGGGGGCTTAAATGACGCTGACTGTTTCTGAACTCACGATTCACCATGGCGCGATCTGCGCTATCAACAATGTCTCCTTCACCGTACCCAAGGGCCAGTTGACCGCGGTAATTGGGGCTAATGGCGCAGGCAAGACCACTCTTTTACGGACGCTTTCAGGACTGAATAAACCTACTCATGGACATGCAACATGGAACGATCACGATCTTCTACATTCAAAACCCGAGACGATCGTGCGCCATGGTGTTTCGCATGTATCTGAAGGTAAAGCAGTTATTCCGGAGTTAAGTGTTCATGAAAATCTAGAGCTCGGTGCAATTTGGCGCAAGAATAAAAAAGAAGCGGCAGAGAGCAAAGATCAGATCACCTCTATTTTTCCGCGGCTAGGCGAGAGATTAAATCAGCGGGCAGATACGTTATCTGGCGGAGAGCGTCAGATGTTAGCTATCGGCCGCGCGCTGATGTCTAAACCCCAACTTCTTCTACTTGATGAACCTTCACTAGGTTTGGCTCCTCTAGTCATTGAACAAATATTTCAAACGATCAGGGATTTAACAACATCGATGGGTTTAACTGTTGTGCTTGTCGAGCAAAACGCCATGGGCGCTCTAAAGATTGCTGACTACGGAATCGTATTGAACTTGGGAAAAGTTGCAGTTGCTGGAACTGCACAATCGCTGATGGCCGATCCGCAAGTGCGCGCGGCCTATTTGGGGTATTAAAAATGTTTCAATTCATAAATACCATACTCATTGGAATCACTGCCGGAGCCATTTACTCATTAATGGCAATATCTATTGTCTTGGTGTGGCGGAGCACTCGAGTTATTAACTTTGCTCAAGCTGGAATGGCGCTTCTGTCGACTTACATTGGGTACGAGGCAATGGTGCACTTCAACTCATTTTGGATTGCACTGCCAGTTGCCATGATTGGCGGAGCGGCAGTATCGGCGTTCATTGAATTAGTTTTCATGCGATTGCTTGTTAAGAGAAGTTCAACTGGTCCCATTGCCGCCGTTGCACCGATCATCGCGACATTAGGTTTGCTCGGATTAATTAAGGGAGTAATCAGCACAGTCTGGGGTGGGGCCGATGTTCGCCTTGTGGGTCCAGTCACGAACATTGGTTACAGCATTGGCGATAAAACTTTGGCATTTTCCCCGCTTAAACTGCTGACTTTAGTCACCGTTGTCGTGTTGATGTTGTTGCTGACTGTGTTATTTCAAAGAAGCAGTATCGGATTATCACTTCGAGCTTCGGCCTATTCCCCAGAGATTGCGCGACTCTCAGGAGTCAAGGTTGATTTTATTCGCACGCTTGGGTGGTCGCTCGCAGGCACATCTGGTGCAGTGGCTGGAATGTTTCAAACAATAAATGGAAATGGTGCTTTTTCTCCAGAGTCAATTGAGTTTTCACTTTTATTAATTACTGGATTTATCGCGGCTGTCATTGGTGGACTTGAGAGTTTAGTTGGCGCAGTTGTTGGCGGACTTGTTCTTGGATTAGTAATCTCGTTCGTACTTATGTATGTCAGCGGTTCATTGTTTTTTATTGCACCATTTGTGATTCTACTTATTGTTCTTATTATAAAACCACAGGGAATCGTGGGGACAAAGGTGGCTCGGCGTGCATAAGTTAAAGAGCTCACGCAACTTAGGCTTTTTTGTTGTTTTTGGTTTTATTCTCTTTCTTGTGGGAAACCGAGTTGATGAACTGCGGGTGTATCAAGGTGCCACGATTGCTGTATATGTTGTTGCAATCTCATCGATTATTTTATTGACTGGATACTCGGGTCAAGTCTCACTTGGTCACGGTGCCTTACTTGCGATAGGCGCATATAGCGCAGCAGTTGCACGAAACAATTTTCATTCACCAGTTGTACTGACATTTGTAATTGCAGTCCTAGCCGCTGCAATTGGAGGCGCACTCTTAGGTGTTGCAGCAGCACGTCTTTCAGGACCTTACTTAGCCGGCACGACACTTGCATTAGCAATTGGTTTACCATCTCTTGCCAACCAGTTTCCAATCTTTGGTGGAGAACAAGGAATCTTCTTCGATGTCGGTGTCCCACCAGCATCGTTGGGCGAAGATTTCACCCAATACAAGTGGTTCTTTTGGATTGGCGCTTTAGCTGCTTTGGTCTCCACCTGGCTCGTTGCCAATATTTTGCGCTCTAGATATGGACGCAACTGGCGAGCTGGACGTAGCAATGAAACGGCCGCCTCCCTGTCAGGGATCAACGTTGCTGGGTCTAAAATCCTGGCCTTTACCATCAGCGCCGGCATAGCTGGATTGGCCGGAGCGCTCCTTTCGATGACTATTGGGGTGGTTTCACCCAGCGCCTTCCCCCTAGCGCTCTCATTTTCCCTATTGACGGGTGCCGTTCTCTCTGGCGTAAGTACCCTCTCAGGCGTCATGATTGGGGCAGTGACTTTGGTGGCAATCCCAGAGATCGCCGATGTCGTGGCAACACGGCTCGGAGTTTCTGAGACTCTCACCACAAACTTGCCGGGTCTGATGGTGAGTTCGTTGTTGATTCTTACCGTTCTATTTGTACCAAATGGACCGATTGAACAGCATCGCACACGTCATGCTCGTAAAGCGGCAAAGGAAAAGAATTAAAACTCAATAAACCCTCGATGGAAGGAAACACATGAAAGCAATGAATCGCCGGAAACTGTTTACAGTTTGCGCGACTATCGCAGTAGCTAGTCTTGCAATTACTGCAATTCCAGCTCAAGCTGCAGAAGTTGGAGTCAGCTCAACTGAGATCAAACTCGGAATGACGCTTCCAATGACCGGTACCGCATCTCCGGGCTACAACAAGATTCCTGCAGCAGTGAAGGCGTATTTTGATTACGTCAACGCTAATGGTGGCATCAATGGTCGTAAACTGACTCTAGTAGTCAAAGATGATCAGTACGTTCCAACATTGGCAGTTGCAAAGACCAATGAACTTATCTTGAAAGATAAGGTCATGGCACTTTTGGCTCCACTTGGAACCGCCAACAACAAGGCCGTTGCTGCAGTTGTGAATCCAGGCGCTCGCAAAATTCCAGTCCTGTTTGTTAATACGGGCTTCAGCGGATTTGCCGATAAGAAGAAGTACCCAACTACCTTCTCAATCCTTCCTTCTTACATCATGGAAGCCAAGATTATGGCTGAGTACATCAAAGATAATTTTGCAGGCAAGAAATTAGGTTTGCTGTACCAAGATGATGACTTCGGTGATGATGCACTTGCTGGTTTCAAGCAAGCTGGACTGAACTTCGACATCAAGGTTGCATATGCATCTGGTTCACAAGGTGACAAAGTCAGCCCTGGAGGCTGGATCACTAAGTTACAAGCCAGTGGTGCTGAAGTTGTTATCCTCTTCGGTGTATCAAGTGCAACAGCTGCAGCTCTAGGTACCGCTGCTGTTATGAAATATGCACCACAGTGGATCCTCGGTTCCGTTGGTGGAGATGCAACGACTATTAAGGCCTCTGGTGTTCCAGCTGGCGTGCTCTATAACGCAGTTGGAGCTTCATTTGCTCCAGCAACTACTGACACAGCCGATGAGTACGTCAAGCTGTTCCAGGAAATCTATTTGAAGGCAAATCCAACCGAGACTTTTGATAACAACGTCATGGTTGGAATGAACACTGCCTTCGTGACTGCTCAAGCCATTAAGGCTGCCGGCAAGAACCCAACTCGTGCGACTCTCATTGCAGCGATTGAAAAGTCAGGAAAGAGTTTTGCTAGTGCAGCTCTGGTTCCACTGAACTTCTCAACTACTAGCCATGTTGGTTATAACGGTTACTGGTTCGGTAAGTACTCACCCACTGGCGATCTAAAGCCAGCAGGTGGCGTGTATACCGTTTACACAACTGATTCAGGAACTGGCGCCGTTGTTAAATCAACATACAAGCGACCAGCAATGCCAGCGAAGGGATTACCTAACTAATGAGAAAACAACGTTTACTTGCCCTACTAAGTGCAACATCACTTGCAGTAGGCATCATTGTTTCGATTCCAGTTGCAGCTAACGCTGCACCTGCATGCGATGGCAAGGTTCCAGTTCAATCATGTGCCGGCGTTACATCTGACGGTGCGCCTTATGCAATGATGGTTCCAGCTAACTTCAACGGAACCGTTGCACTGTACTCACATGGATATCGCTACAACATTGATATTCCAGCTGGAATCCCAATCGTTGGTGGCTACAAAATAACTAACACTCCAGAGCCTGTCCCAGGTGGCAACATGACCGTTGCTAGCTACCTCTTTAGCCAAGGTGTGGCCATTGTGGGTTCAGGTTTTGCACGTCAAGGTTGGAATCTAGATTCAGCGCTAGCTACAAACGTTGAATTGATTGACACATTTAAGAAGGCGTTCCCAACGACTAAGAAAGTTGTCGCATGGGGCTCATCTCTTGGTGGAGCAATTACACAGGCACTTGCCGAAACACATCCAGAACTAATCTCTTCTGCAGCACCTATGTGTATGGCAGATACATCAGTTAATGCTGAGCTCACAATGGCTGGCGATTTCTTGTGGGGCGTAAAGACCCTCTTTGATCCAACAATCAAGGGTGGAAACTACTCTGCAGGAGCTGCCGGTAATGGCGAAGCAATCACAGATATTGTGAAAGTTCTTACCGTTATGGGCAAGCTGCAAGCTGGCGTAGCCAGTGGTGCATGGCCAGATACATCAAGTGCAACAGGTAAGGCGCTTGCAGCCGGTGGAATTCCATCTCGCAGCGCTCTATTACTACTTGGCTTGATGTCAGGACTTCCAACACAGTCTGCCCACTTTGATTCACTCAGTGGTCCAGCAGGTGCGTTGAAGTTAACTTTCCCATTAGCGATTAGTCCAGCTCTTGCAATTCTAGAAAATGGAACTAACGCTGCGATTCTTGCGATTCTTGCAACGCAAGATGTTGAGCTACAGGCTGGCGGAGCGATCTTTGATAACACAAA
>CAEZZF010000019.1_pt1 | contig 13413 bp, 11 predicted proteins | sample 7266141 | NCBI WGS metagenome assembly CAEZZF01 (sample SAMEA6813953, study PRJEB35770) | freshwater metagenome | biome: Freshwater; feature: Freshwater reservoir; material: water | place: Czech Republic | collected 2016-08-15 | depth 30m m
CAGCTACAACTTGAACGCGTTGTGCTGGTTGGTGTTTGGACTGAGGGAACATCGTTGATGGCTGAAAACTCTTTAGCTGAACTCAAAGCTTTAGCCGAAACTGCAGGATCAGAAGTCTTAGAAGGTTTAATTCAGCGTCGCGATAAACCAGATCCTGCTACTTATATTGGCTCTGGAAAAGTCGAAGAACTGCGTCAAGTAGTTATCGCAACGGGAGCAGATACGGTTATTTGCGATGGAGAACTTTCGCCCTCCCAACTGCGCCAGTTGGAAGAAAAAGTTAAAGTTAAAGTTGTCGATAGAACTGCATTGATTCTCGACATTTTTGCCCAGCACGCAAAAAGTAAAGAGGGCAAGGCGCAAGTTGAGCTGGCACAGATTGCTTACCTGCTTCCACGTTTGCGAGGATGGGGTGATTCCTTATCTCGTCAGGTCGGCGGACGCGCTGCAGGCGGTGCTGGTATTGGTGGACGCGGTCCAGGTGAAACTAAGATCGAAACAGATCGCCGCCGAATTCGCGACAAGATGGCAAAGCTTCGCCGTGAGATCGCAGAAATGAAAGTCTCACGAGATACCAAGCGACAAGAGCGCAAACGATTTAATATCCCCTCAGTTGCTATCGCTGGATATACAAATGCTGGAAAATCATCTCTTCTTAATCGCCTGACAGATGCGGGCGTCTTAGTCGAAAATGCGCTTTTTGCAACGCTTGATCCAACGGTTCGAAAATCTTCAACGAGTGATGGACGTGTTTATACATTAACTGACACCGTTGGATTCGTCCGTCACCTGCCACATCAATTAATCGATGCCTTTAAATCAACACTAGAAGAAGTAGCTGGCGCAGATGTGATCGTTCATGTTGTTGATGGATCACATTCAGATCCATTTGAACAGATTCGCGCAGTGCGTGAAGTAATCACTGAAATCGGTGGGGGAGATATCCCGGAAATCATCGCAGTTAATAAGGTAGATATCGCAGATCCGCAGACCGTCATGGATATTTTGCGTAAAGAGCCCAATAGTTTTGCATTTTCAGTTAGAACAGGTTTTGGGGTGGCAGCACTTGTCCATGCCATTGAAAGTTCGCTGCCTCGTCCAAGCATAGAAATCAAAACGATCATCGCGTATGACCGTGGAGATTTGATTCACGCTATCCACGAGCATGGTGAGATCTTTTCCGAGGAGTATGTGGCGGAGGGCACAGCGATTCATGCCCGAGTTGACGCGGCACTGGCTCAGGCGATAGACATCGCCCAGGTGAGGGGGGAATAACCCCGACACGCCGCGGGTTATATCAACTAGTTCGGCCTCAATAGGTCATGATGCGCCCGCAGGGAAAGAGAATTGTTGGTCAGCGAAATATCTAGGTAATGGAAAAGAGGTGAGAGCAGTGGCAACAGATTACGACACTCCCAGAAAAACTGATGAAGAACTCCACGAAGAGTCGTTAGAAGAGTTAAAAGCCAAACGTGTCGATGCTCAATCCGGTCAAATAGATGTTGACGAAGCAGAGGCCGCCGAGACTCTGGAACTTCCTGGTGCAGATTTATCAGGTGAAGAGTTAACTGTTCGTGTAGTTCCAAAACAGGTCGATGAGTTCACTTGCTCTCGCTGTTTCTTGGTTCATCACATTACTCAACTTGCTAAAGGTGAGGGCGCTAAGGCCGTTTGTAAAGAGTGCAACTAAGCTTTTAACGAATTAAGCAGTTGTGCTAACTCTTGGCTCTTCTTACTTGTAATTAGCCAGTAAGGCGTTGAATCTCGAATGTCATTGAGCTCAACTTTTACGCCATGTGCATTCCAAAAACGAATTGCTAGAAATGCCGATGGATTGGCATCGCGCGTACGAATTCTTTTCATGTCATCGGTACTCAACGAAATCGTTGTATCTAGATACTTAAGCTCGATATGAGCATTGCCAACTCTGAGTTCGACCTCATCGACCTCAATGACTAAGGCCGACTTCACAGCAAGGATTAGTAAGAGCCCCGATAGCGCACACACAGCGATCAGCGCTGGGAGATCACCTAGTGAGACCCAGATAGACATAACGAAGGATAAGAAGAAGAGATAGATCAGAGATAAGAGCCACAGTGGCATACGGATCACTTCTCGGTATCGCATAGGCGTTACGGTATCGGATAGGCTTACATTATGAGTCGCATCGCTAGCACGACGCCTCCAGAGGGTGCACTAATTCCAGAGCGTCACCCAAAGGCGCCACCAGTCGGTTCGCGAATTCCATCACACTTTGGGCACTGCTTTGGTTGTGGAGAACTTCATCCGACGGGGCTGCATTTAGTTGCCTATGTTGGTGAAAGCGTAAATATCACTGCGCAGTTCACAGTCACTGAAGATCATCAAGGTGCTCCAGGTTTGGCTCATGGTGGTTTGCTATCGCTAGCCTTTGATGAAGCTTTGGGAAAGTTGATGTGGTTACTACGTGCACCAGCAGTTACAGCCAGACTTGAAACTGATTTCTTAAAACCTGTCCCACTGGGCTCAACGCTGCATATCTCTGCACGGATTACGGGCCAAGTAAATCGCAAGGTCTATGGAAGCGCAGAAGGACGTTTGAACTCACCCGATGGCCCTATCGCTCTACGGGCAGCAGCGCTCTATGTCATCGTTCCGATGGATCACTTTCTCACTAATGCGCCAAAGGAATACTTAGAACATATTTCTAAGAGTCCAGAGCTGTTGGCATTTGTCGATCCTGATTTTGAGATTAATCCATAAGTATGAAAGCCATCGACGTTCTGATTACACGCTTGGATCCAGAAGTTAGCCTTCCTACATATGCAAAGCCAGGGGATGCGGGTGCAGATTTAACAACAAGGATTGATTTCACCCTTAAACCGGGGGAGCGCGCCCTCATACCAACTGGCATCAGCATTGCACTGCCACCCGGATATGTTGCCCTTGTTCATCCACGTTCAGGTCTTGCCTTAAAAAATGGAGTTACTCTACTTAACGCACCTGGAACGATTGATGCTGGATATCGCGGTGAGATTTCATGCATTCTCATTAACTTAGATCCTACGATTGCCGTCAGTTTTACAAAGGGTGATCGAATCGCCCAACTTGTTATTCAAAGCGTTGAGCACGCGCGTTTTATAGAAGTTTCTACTCTTCCTGGATCAAGCCGGGCAGACGGCGGATTTGGATCAACGGGGAGCTCATGAGCGAACATAATGTAGACCGCGACAAAGTAATGCAGGCCTTAGGCGGCAAGAAGGGTCTGATTGATTCAGGCTTACCCGCAGTTGTATTTTTGATTGTTTTTAATCTTAATAAGGATTTAAAGAACGCTCTGACATCAGCTGTCATTCTCTCTGCCATATTGGCAATAATTCGACTTGCGCGCAAAGACACCGTTCAGCACGCGGTTTCTGGCGTATTAGGCGTTTTGATTTGTGCATACTTTGCGAATAAGAGCGGTAATGCATCTGATTTCTATATTCCTAAACTTCTTACAAACCTTGCCTATGGCAGCGCATATTTGATCGGCAATCTGGTGGGGTGGCCATTGCTGGGAGTTGTACTCGGCCCACTATTGGGAGAGAACTTCTTGTGGCGACTTGACCCTGCACGCAAGGCTATTTACATCAAGGCCAGTTGGATTTGGGTCGCAATGTTTTTTGCTCGTATCGCAGTTCAGTATCCAATTTACAGAAGTGGAAACGTTAATCTTCTAGGCAGCGTTAACTTAGCGATGGGGTATCCATTATTTTTTGCCGCAGCTTATCTATCATGGCTTGTCATCAAGACGGCGCCGCCAGTGCATAGATCTGAGGATTAAACGATAAAGCAGGCTTTAATCTGAACTTCGGCAGCAGTTGATGCTACAAAAAGTAGTTCATCTCCGGCAGCAAATACCTCATGTGCCTTAGCGGTAATTACGCGACCATCGCGAACAATGGCAGCAAGGGCTGCATCATCTGGCAGAGCGATTTCTTCAACAGTCTTTCCTATGCAGTCTGAGCCATCTGGCAGTGTAAGTTCAACCAAGTTTGCTTGACCTTTTTTAAAGGAAAATAAGCGAACGACATCGCCAACGCTAACTGCCTCTTCAACGAGGGCAGAGATTATTCGCGGAGTCGAAACTGCAACATCTACGCCCCATGAGGAGTCAAAGAGCCACTCGTTTTTTGGGTGATTAATTCGAGCCACTACGCGTGGAACACCGTATTCGGTTTTACCAAGTAGGGATGTCACCAAATTTGCTTTGTCATCGCCGGTTGCTGCAACTAAAACATGACAGTTATTGAGATGGGCGTTATCTAGGGAAGTGATCTCACAGGCATCGGCCATCAACCATTCGGCATCTGGAACGCTCTCGAGTTTCAAGGCCTTTGGATCTTTATCAATAAGAAGCACCTGGTGGCCATTATCAAGGAGCTCACGCGCGATAGCGCGACCAACATTTCCGGCACCTGCGATAGCTATTCTCATGGGCGATCGCCTTCCGGTGATTGTGCAAGCATGGATTCCACACGTGCAATATCTTCATCGGCGACCATTACATGAATTAAATCGCCTTGTTGTAAAACGGTGTGTTCATCTGGAATCATGCCGACTCCTAAGCGCGTAATAAATGCAACTCGTGCGCTGGTCAGTTGATCTATCAATATAATCGAACGTCCATACCAATCATTGTGTGGGTGCATCTCACACAACTGAATAGTTCCGCTGGCATCGCGCCATTCAGATCTAGAGCCCTCAGGCAAGAGCCTGCGAAGAATCTGATCTGTTGCCCACAAGACAGTTGCAACAGTTGGGATGCCCAAGCGCTGATAAATCTCAGCACGGCCTGGATCATAAATTCTTGCAACTACATTTTGAACGCCATATGTTTCACGAGCTACGCGAGCTGCCAGGATGTTGGAGTTATCGCCGTTACTGACTGCAGCAAAAGCATCGGCATCTTGAATGCCCGCTTCTAATAATGTATCTCGATCAAAGCCAACACCGGTAACCGTGCGTCCTTTGAAATCTGGCCCAAGACGTCTAAAAGCTTCTCGAGCTTGGTCAATGACTGAAACGGTATGACCAGCGGCCTCAAGTTCGGTAGCTAAAGAAGATCCGACTCGACCGCAACCCATGATGACTACGTGCACAGGTAGCAACTTACACCCATAGGCTTGCTTCCATGACATCACAGAAGAAAACACTCGTGGCGGTAGGGGATGTCTTAGAGGTTGAGATTGAAAAGGTCGCCCACGGGGGCCATTTCATTGCACGCCACAACGGAGCGGTTATTTTTGTTCGCCACGCAATTCCAGGCGAGACATGTCGAATCGAAATTACCTCGACAGGTAGCACCACTAATCGCGCAGATGTCATTGAAGTGATTCAGGCATCACCTGATCGAGTAGCAGCACCATGTACTTTTTCTCATCGCCTTGGCTGCGGAGGCTGCGATTTCCAACATATTTCGATCGCGCGACAACGTCTGCTAAAAGCCGACGTGATTACAGAACAGTTTGCACGCATCGCCAAAGTGGAACTTTCAGTGCAGGTCGAGGAGGTCGGTGACGCTTTGCGCTGGCGAACAAGGGCTATAGCTACGACAAATAATAAAGGCCAGCTTGGCTTCTACGGAGCCAGAAGTCACGGAGTTATTCCTATAGATGATTGCCTTACCACTGTAGAAGAAATGCAGATATCGCAATTAACTACAAAGATTTGGAAAGGCGATGTTCGTGTTGAGATTGCAGTCGCAAATACTGGAGAACGCAACATAGCGCTAGCGCCTACTCGCGGCACTGAGAAGTCGCGACTTACTGAAGGCGCTCAGGTTCTGCATGAAGATATTGCAGGTAGAAGCTTGGAAGTGAGTCAAGAATCATTTTGGCAAAGTCATAAAGATGCACCTGCAGTATTAACTGGCGCAGTCTTGGGCTTTGCAAATATTCAAGAGGGTGATCATGTATTAGATCTCTATGGTGGAGTTGGACTGTTCACTGCCGCCCTGATTTCGCAAGTTGGCAGTGCAGGATCTATCGAACTCTATGAAGGATCCAAGAGCGCAACAAGTGATGCAAGACGTAACTTCGCACATGATGAAAACGTGAAAGTGATAACCGGGGACGTTGCGCAATTGCTTCCACGAGTAACTCGTGCTGATGTTATTGTTTTAGATCCTCCGCGAGATGGTGCTGGAAAAATCGTACTCACGGAGATAGCACGGATTAAACCGCGCGCAGTTGTCTACGTGGCATGCGACCCGGCTGCGCTGGCACGTGATTCTGCTTACTTTTCCGAACTTGGCTATTCACTCGATAAAATAAGGGCTTTTGATCTCTTTCCGATGACGCATCACATCGAGTGTGTTGCGTTGTACCTTCCCGCTAAGGTATCTTGACGCTTAAATCCTTAACGTGGAAGGTACATAATGAGCAGAAACTCTTTCAGCGCAAAAAAGAATCTCGAAGTTGCGGGTAAGAGTTATGAGATTTTTGATATCTCTGCCATTGATGGTGCGGCAACGCTTCCATTTTCATTAAAGGTACTTCTTGAGAACCTTCTTCGCACTGAAGATGGCGCCAACATCACTGCCGAGCATATAAAGGCTTTGGCATCATGGGACCCATCGGTGGAGCCAGATACTGAAATTCAATTCACGCCTGCCCGTGTAATTATGCAGGATTTCACAGGGGTTCCTTGCGTCGTTGACCTAGCAACTATGCGTGAGGCGATCGTTGAACTTGGAGGAGATCCTTCAAAAGTAAATCCTTTGGCACCGGCTGAGTTAGTTATTGATCACTCTGTGATCGCCGATGTCTTTGGTACTAAAGACTCTTTCGAGAAGAACACAGATATTGAGTACGAACGTAATCAAGAGCGTTATCGCTTCCTGCGTTGGGGACAGAGCGCATTTGATGAATTCAAAGTAGTTCCACCTGGAACTGGAATCGTCCACCAAGTAAATATCGAGTATTTAGCTCGCGTTGTCATGACTCGTGAAGTAGCCGGCGTACTCCGTGCCTATCCAGATACTGTCGTAGGCACTGATTCGCACACAACAATGGTTAATGGTTTAGGAGTCCTTGGCTGGGGCGTTGGCGGTATTGAGGCCGAGGCCGCACTGCTCGGACAACCAGTATCAATGTTGATTCCGCGCGTTGTTGGTTTCAAGTTAACTGGCCAGTTACCACTCGGCACGACTGCAACTGATATGGCTCTAACAATTACTGAAATATTACGCAAAGTTGGAGTAGTTGGAAAATTTGTAGAGTTCTTTGGTCCAGGCGTTGTTTCAGTGCCTATGGCTAATCGCACAACCATCGGAAACATGAGCCCTGAGTATGGTTCAACCTGTGCAATCTTCCCGATAGATGATGAAACTCTCCGATACCTTCGCTTGACTGGCCGAAGCGATGATCAAGTTGCACTAGTTGAAAAATACGCAAAGTCTCAGGGTCTCTGGCACGATCCATCACTTGCTCCTCGCTTTTCACACGTTGTTGAGTTGGATCTATCGACAGTTGTTCCATCTATCTCTGGTCCGAAGCGCCCGCAGGATCGCATCTCCTTAAGTGATTCCAAAGAGGCCTTCGCAAAGATTGTCCCAACATACTTTTCTGACAAAACGGTAAAGAGTGAAGTCGCTGCCGGAAGTACGCGCGTGAAAAATGGCGATGTTGTGATTGCATCTATTACATCCTGTACTAATACATCTAATCCATCGGTCATGATCGGCGCGGCCTTATTAGCTAAGAAGGCGGTAGAAAAGGGTTTGCGTTCCAAGCCGTGGGTTAAAACTACGCTGGCACCTGGTTCCAAAGTTGTCACTGATTATTATGATCGCGCCGACTTAACCCAGTACATGCAGGCTCTGGGCTTCCACTTGGTGGGCTACGGATGCGTTACATGTATTGGAAACTCAGGACCTTTGCCAATCGATATCAGTAAGGCTATTAATGAGAGTGATTTAGCTGTAACTGCAGTGCTATCGGGAAACCGTAACTTTGAGGGCCGCATTAGTCCAGACGTGAAAATGAACTATTTAGCATCACCACCCTTAGTTGTTGCATATGCAATCGCAGGCACAATGGATCACGACTTTGAAAAAGACTCTCTTGGTAATGACACCAATGGCAACCCTGTGTATCTAAAAGATATTTGGCCATCACCACAAGAGATTCAAACGGTCATCGAGGCATCAATCTCCTCAGCTATGTTTACCAAAGATTATGAATCAGTCTTTGAAGGCGATCATCGTTGGAAGTCATTGGCAACACCTACAGGTAAAACCTTTGAATGGGATGCCAAGTCAACCTATGTTCGAAAGCCTCCGTATTTTGAAAATATGCCTAAAAATCCAACTCCTGTAATTGATATTTCTGGAGCTCGAGTATTGGCAGTTCTTGGAGATTCAGTGACTACTGACCATATTTCTCCAGCTGGAAATATCAAAGCCGATTCTCCTGCAGGAAAATACTTAGCTGACCATGGAATCGATCGCAAAGATTTCAACTCTTATGGATCTAGGCGAGGAAATCACGAAGTAATGATTCGTGGAACGTTTGCAAATATTCGCCTAAAGAATATGTTGCTAGATGGAGTCGAAGGTGGCTTCACTCGCAACTTCCTCAACAATGGTGAGCAGACAACAATTTACGATGCATCTGCTGCCTACCAAAGCGCGGCAGTTCCATTAGTCATCATTGCTGGTAAAGAATATGGCTCAGGTTCTTCTCGCGATTGGGCCGCTAAAGGCACAGCACTTCTGGGAGTCCGCGCGGTGATAGCAGAGAGCTTTGAGCGAATTCACCGTTCTAATTTGATCGGCATGGGAGTGTTACCTCTTCAATTCAAAGATGGTGAAAGCGCTGCAACGTTAGGCCTGGATGGGACTGAAGTTTTCGCAATCACTGGAATCACTGCACTCAATAGTGGGGGAGTTCCTAAAGAGTTGACCGTTGCCGCCGGTGATAAGAGTTTTTCAGCCACAGTACGCATAGATACGCCAGGGGAAGCTGATTATTATCGCCATGGCGGCATCATGCAGTACGTGCTGCGTTCGCTCTTAGGATAGTTCTCGCATAAACTTCACTCTATGTTGAGCCAGATTAAATCGCCTGCCGATTTAGCATCATTATCACTGGCCCAACTCAATGAGTTAAGCCAGGAGATTAGAGACTTCTTAATTGAGAAGGTATCCAAATCAGGTGGCCATTTAGGTCCCAATCTTGGAGTGGTCGAATTAACTCTGGCTATTCATCGAGTTTTTGATTCACCTAACGACGTCGTTTTATTTGATACTGGCCATCAATCCTATGTTCATAAGATTTTGACTGGTCGTCAGGAAAGCTTTGATCAACTTCGCCAACGCGGAGGTATCTCTGGATACCCAAGTCGCAGTGAGAGTCCAGATGATGTCATCGAAAATTCGCATGCATCGACAGCTCTTTCGTGGGGCGATGGAATATCTCGAGGCTTCCAATTACAAGGTTTAGATGATCGTTTTGTCGTTGTAGTAGTGGGCGATGGCGCTCTCACTGGTGGAATGTCGTGGGAGGCGCTCAACAACATCGCACCTGCTGAGAAAAGGAATTTAATCATTGTTGTTAATGACAATGAACGCTCGTATTCACCCACGATTGGTGGAGTTGCAACTTATTTATCAACTCTGCGCGTTACAAGCGGATATGAAAAGTTCCTTGATTGGGGGAAAGAAGTTTTACATAAAACCCCAGTCGTCGGTGGACCAATTTTCGATACGTTGCATGGAATGAAAAAAGGAATTAAGGACATCGTTGCCCCTCAAGGCATGTTTGAAGATCTAGGACTTAAGTACATGGGCCCTATTGATGGACATGACATTGGTGCGATGGAGAGAGCCCTGTCACAGGCCAAGGCATTTGGTGCTCCTATTTTGGTGCATGCAATTACTGAAAAAGGCCGTGGCCACCAACCTGCAGTTGCAGATGAGGCTGAGAAGTTTCATGCAGTTGGGGTTGTAGATCCTGAAACTGGAGAGCCACTTGCTAAGGCCGGCATGACGTGGACTAAGGTTTTTTCCGATGAGATAGTTAAAGTCGGAACAAAGCGCAGCGATGTCGTTGCAATAACGGCAGCGATGCTTGGTCCTACTGGCTTAGATGAGTTCCACAAACACTTTCCCGAACGCACAATTGATGTGGGCATTGCTGAGCAGCATGCCGTTACAAGTGCCGCTGGAATGGCATTTACTGGCCTCCATCCTGTCGTGGCCGTATATTCAACTTTTCTTAATAGGGCCTTCGATCAAATGCTCCTCGATGTCGCCTTACATAAGGCTGGAGTGACATTTGTTTTAGATCGCTCAGGAGTAACAGGTGATGATGGTCCTTCACACCACGGTATTTGGGATTTAGCACTTACTGGCATCGTTCCAACGATGCACGTAGCTGCACCGCGTGATGGTGCACGACTGCGTGAACTTCTTAATGAGGCCGTAGCTATTAGCGATGCACCGTCAATGATTCGTTTTCCAAAAGGTGCAGTAACTACAGATATTCCAGCCTTTGAACGACGCGATGGTATCGATGTTCTCTATCGAGGCGAGAGCGCTGATGTCTTGATGATTAGCGTTGGAGCAATGGCCTCGATAGCAGTTGAAGCCGCCTCACAGGCATATCGTGAAGGCGTTGGTGTCACCGTTATAGATCTGCGTTGGGTTAAACCGTTACCGCAATCTCTATTGACTATGGTCACGCGCTATTCCACCCTCGTTGTTGTCGAAGATGGAATTCGACATGCAGGCATCGGAAGTTCCATCTCTGAAATGCTACGAGATGCTGGCATTGACATTCCGCTTCACTCAATTGGAGTACCTCTTGAGTTTATTGAACACTCCAAGCGCAGTGAGATATTGAGTGACTTAGGAATTACTGCTCAAAATATTGCGCGAAGCGTTGTTGGATGGAGCAGTAGTTTTAAGGAAGAGATGCAACCCCAGCAGGATGAAAACGCTTCCCGCAGGCAGAATCGCTAATACCCGTACGATCTAAGTACGGCAAGATTCCACCTAAGTGCATTGGCCATCCAGCGCCCATCAGCATGCAGAGATCGATTTCAGCTGCGCTAGTTACTACTCCTTCATCGAGCATCATCCGCGCTTCAACGGCTAGGGCAGTCAGCGCACGTGTACGAACTTGTTCGGCAGTTGAAGGCGAACCGGCGGCAGTGATCAGCTCTAAAGCGGCAGGGTTTGCCGTTACTGAACCATTCTCATCCTTGATATAAAAGTTACGAACGCCCTTATCTACCATTGCCTGCATAGTTGGAGAGATTCGGTAACGATCTCCAAGATTATTATGTAAGGTCTTTGAAACATGTAGACCAACACCAGGGCCCACTAGGTCAAGTAGTTGGAAAGGTGACATGGGGAAGCCGATTGAACTCATTGCACTATCGGCAATCTCTGGTGGCGTTCCTTCATCGACTGCATCGGTAATCTCACCCATAAAGCGCGTGAGTAATCGATTAACGACAAATCCAGGTGCATCTTTGCAGATGATCATTGTTTTCTTAAGTTCTTTACCGACAGCGATAGCCGTAGCAGTAGTTGCATCATCGGTAGTGCTAGTTCGTGCAACTTCAAGAAGTGGCATTACTGCAACTGGATTAAAGAAGTGGAAGCCGACAACGCGCTCTGGATTCTTTAAACCTTCGCTCATCTTTTCTACCGATAATGAGGATGTGTTTGTAGCCAGTACACATTCAGAAGAGACGATGGTCTCTAACTTCTTGAAGAGCTCTTGCTTAAGCGATAACTCTTCAAAGATCGCCTCAATAATAAAGTCACACCCAGAAAAAACACTCTGATCAGCAGAACCTGAAATCAATAAACTCAAACGTCCAGCGGCCTCAGCGCTCATGCGCTTTTTTTCAACGGCCTTAACAAGTTCATTTTTGACCCAGGCGACACCTTTGTCGGCGCGCTCTTGGTCGATGTCGGTCATTACGACAGGGCATTTAAGATTTCTAAGAAGTAAAAGCGCTAGCTGCGATGCCATTAGGCCTGCTCCAACGACTCCTACCTTTGAAACCTTGCGCGCTAGGGCAGGCTTAGGCGCACCTTCTACCTTTTTGCGCTTCTTTTGTATCAGATTAAATGCATACAGTGAGGCTCGAAGCTCATCACTCATAGTTAAATCTGCAAGCACTTGGTCTTCGGCATCGAAGCCTTCTCCACGCGTGTTGGTCTTAGCCGCAGCGATAAGTCCCAAGGCCTTCATGGGTGATGCTATTAATGCGCCACCATACTTTTTAAGCACAGCCGCTTTTCCGGTAGCTACAGCGCTTTCCCACGATGGATCGTTGGTGTAATCACTTCGCACAATTGGCGTAGAACCGTTGAGGACATTGACTGCAAATCCAATTGAGCGCTCAATAAAATCGGCTGGCTCAAAGACGGCATCTACAACGCCAAGATTTAATGCATCTTTTGCCTTCATCATTGTGTTGTTATTAAGGGCATTGAGCATAATTACCTGAACTGCGCGTTCTGGGCCAATGAGCTTAGGCAGAATTGTTGCACCGCCCCAACCAGGAACCAGGCCAAGAAATACTTCAGGAAGGGCTGTAAAGGCAGTACTTGCCAAAGTTCGGTAGTTACAGTGAAGTCCGACTTCCAAACCGCCACCAAGTGCTAAACCATTAATGAAAGCAAATGTTGGGATACCGCACTCATCTAAACGGCGAAATACGTCGTGACCAAGTTTACCGATAGCTGATGATTGCTCGCGACTTTGGATAAATGAAAGCGCCGACAAATCTACGCCAGCTGCAAAGATAAAGGGCTTTCCCGTAATAGCGATCGCTGTGGGTTTGCGTGAGATCGCATCAGTGATCGCTGCATCAAGGTGTGCAAGTGATGCTGGACCAAAAGTATTGGGACGGTTATGGTCTCGACCATTATCTAAAGTAATCAGTGCGAGACTGCCAGAACCGCCGAATGCACGAAGGTCGACTTCGCGCACTAATGCATGTGTAACAACTTCCTCTGGCGCACCCTCAGGCATTTTAATATCAGTGGTCATTTACTGTTGCACTCCTTTAAAGTGTGGGTTCTCCCAAATAATGGTGCCGCCCATTCCAAGTCCAATACACATTGTGGTGATTCCATAACGCACTTCTGGATGAGCTTTAAAACTATTAGCTAAGTTTAAAATTAAGCGAACACCTGATGAAGCCAAGGGATGGCCTACTGCTATTGCGCCACCAAATGGATTAACGCGCACGTCGTCATCGGCTATTCCGAAATGCTCTAAAAATGCCAATACTTGAACGGCAAAGGCCTCATTAATCTCGAAGAGGCCAATGTCTTCAATAGTTAAGCCGGCCTGCTTCAGAGCTTTAATGGTGGATGGAACTGGGCCATAACCCATAATCTCTGGTGCTACTCCAGCAAATGCA
>CAEZZF010000020.1_pt1 | contig 13329 bp, 12 predicted proteins | sample 7266141 | NCBI WGS metagenome assembly CAEZZF01 (sample SAMEA6813953, study PRJEB35770) | freshwater metagenome | biome: Freshwater; feature: Freshwater reservoir; material: water | place: Czech Republic | collected 2016-08-15 | depth 30m m
ATCGTAATACTTCTTAAACCGTTCATCCGAAACGTACATAAGCGCCAAATTCTTTTGCATCTCAACTGAACAATCATAAAACCATTTCGAGATCGCATCACGATGCGCTATTACTGCGGCTTGAGCTTCGGATGATGTAATTGGCAAACTATTTCCATATGCATAGGCAAATGCCTCTGTCGCAGCTTCCTGGTCAACTTTTGCTAGCTCAAAATCCGCCGGTGAATACCTAGAGGTGCGCTCTTTGGATTGACGATACTCACTGGTATCGCCCCAACGCTTCTCTACTTCTTGTTCATACTGACTCATAATCTATTCTTCTAATAGTGCAGTTAACTCAGAGACAGTGCAGGTTTCACCTAAACGGGGAAAGATAATCTCAATACTATTATTATGCGCTTCTAGATTTGTATCTGTCATTGCATCAGTGACAAGCGTGACTGAGTATCCAAGTTCGCGTGCATGGCGTGCCGTTGATTCGACGCCGATACTTGTGGACATGCCGACAACAACAACTTGAGTGACGCCTTTGGACTTTAGGTATTCATCTAAGTCAGTATTTGTAAATGCTCCCCACTGTTTTTTTGTAATCAAATGATCGGTTGGCTGTTGGTTAAGTTCAGGGATTAAGTCGCTCCACCCTTGTGGCAGTGCATCGAGCCCTGATGGTTTTTCAGTCCGACCTTTAGGTGCAGCATCCACATTGACTAAGACAACGGGAAGATTGTGAATTCGATAGAGGGCAACGAGGGCAGCTACATGAGCGATTACTTCATTGGCCGGGTGCACTTTTGGGCTGGCAACTATGCCATGCTGCAGATCTATGACAACAATGGCCGAGACGGGATCTAGAGCAGATACAGGCATACGGGCAGCTCCTTGCGGGCAGGAAAATAGGGTGTTCACAGGGTACGGTTCTTTATCCAAAAAAGGGTGTGATCTCGGCCTTTTCCTTGATTGTTGACAATACCGCCCTATATAGGCTAAAAATATCCTCGAAAGAGCATTGACAGCGGGATTGTTGATAATTTAGCCTACAGCAAACGTGTGATTCGTTGCACAACTATGTTCAGGAGGGTTATAACTGTGAAGTCAAGAGTTTCTCGTATTTTTGCACTGCTTGTTGTAATTGGGTTGGCATTCACCATGGTTCCCCAAGCACTAGCGGCCTCAGCAAAGCCAAAAGAGGTTCGAATTGGTTTGCTGTTCCCAACATCTGGCGGATTTTCACTTCTCGGCACTGATCAAATGAAGGGTGCTGAAATGGTTCTGAAGTGGGCAAATTCCAACGGCGGAATCAACGGCGTACCAATCAAAATTGTTTACGGCGATTCAGCAAGTAACGCTGCAGCAGGAGCAACTGCTGCACAAAGAATGATCGATAATGACAAAGTAAACATCATTATTGGTTCATACAGTTCTGGAATTGCGCAGGCTGTTATGCCTGTTGCACAGCGCAATAATGTAATTCTTTGGGAAGTTGGCGCGGTTTCTCCTACCGTTAACTCTCAGGGTTATTCAAATTTCTTGCGCACAGTTGGCGTATCTAAGACATACGCAGCTGCAGATTATGACTTTGTAACTAAGTTCCTAGCGAAGAAGTTAGGCAAGAAGGCAACAGATCTTAAGATTGCAATTGCTAACAATGATGGCGCATTTGCGGCTAGCGTTGGCGATGCAGTAAAAGATCTTTTTGTTGCAAAGGGTATGAATATTGTTGCTAAGGAAGTTTATCCTGCAACATCAACTGACCTAACACCTTTGGTCCTAAAGCTTAAGGCTGCAGCACCAGATGTTCTCTTCTTAACTCCTGATGCTCCAGATTCACTTCTATTCTGGCAAACAGCTAAGACACAGGATTTCAATGTGTCTGCATTAGTTGGTTCTTCAGGAATTGGTGGAGCTGGCTTTGTTGCTAAATTCGGCAATGCTGGCGTAGAAGGCGTTTATGACGTTGAAGCACCTGCTTTAGCATCTATGAACACTTCAGGCTTAAAGTCACGTGTTGCAGATTTGACTGCACAGTGGGTTAAGGATTTTGCACTAGCGATGGGTCACCCATGTGCAGTTCACTGTGGTGATGGAATTGGTGGAACTTATACATTAGTTACAGATGTACTTCCACGTGCACTGCGCGTAAGCAATAGCTTCAGCGCATCTGCAATAGTTTCAGCAGCTAGCAAGACGCTCATCCAAGATGGTGGAACACCACAAGGATTCGGCGTTCAATTCACTGGAACTAATTCATCTACTGTTGGTGAAAACATCAAGGCAAAGTCTGTGATTATGCAGTGGCAGGGTGGCGCGCTTAAGGTCGTATGGCCGGCAGCACTAGCAACCTCGACTCCATCTGCACCTATGAAGACATGGGCGCAGCGCTAGTTCGCACTAGCACACTAAATAACCACCAGAAATAACGTTAGTCAACGAGGGAAAGTGGGAGCCACCAATGTTCGGTTCGGCCTTAATAAGTGGGCTGGTCATTGGTGGCTTCTATTCCTTGGTAGGTGCGGGACTTAACTTGGTTTTTGGTGTTATTAAGATTATTAATTTCGCGCAAGGAGCCATGTTAACGATCGGTGCTTACCTAACATATTGGTTTGTAATCACAACAAAATTCGATCCATATCTTGCTCTGCCATTTGTAGTTCTAGTAATGGCAGCTTTTGGTTTTTTAATTCAAAGATTTCTCATCAATCGCGTGCTAGGTCAAGAACGAACCAGTCAATTGCTCATAACTTTTGGCATTGCACTTGCAATACAAAATGCCACACTAGCTTTCTGGGGTCCAGATCATCGTTTCGTAACTACTTTTGCTAGCGATAAAACCTTTGATATTTCAGGTATTAGAGTTGCTGCGACGGCTGCGATAGCACTACTTGGCGCAGTCATCATTCTTTCTGGGCTTTTCTTATTCCTTTCACGTACTCGGATAGGTACAGCAATTCGCGCCGTAGCTCAGCAATCTGATTCAGCCCTTTTGTCTGGAATTGATGTAAAGAGAATTTACGCCATAGCTTTTGCAATAGGCACTGGTCTAGTTGGATTTGCTTCAGTCTTAATAGTCCCGATTTATGATGTGTATCCGCTAGTAGGCGAACGCTTTGGAATTATTGCCTTTATCGTTGTTGTACTTGGTGGGCTTGGAAACATTCAGGGGGCTGCAATTGCTGGGGTTTTCTTAGGCGTAGTTCAAAATCTATTTGCGGTTTATGTCAGCGATGCACTTTCAACTGCAATTCTATTCCTAATGTTTTTAGTTACCTTGCTATTTCGCCCTCAAGGCCTATTTATTAGAAAGATGCGGGTTTCATAACGTGAGTTCAACGAAAGTATTAACTGATAGCGAGCGAGCTGAAATACTTCGCCCTCCTGGACTTCGCTCAGCAGGTTTACCTGCATTCATTGTAATGTCAGTAATTCTCGTCCTTCTTTTAGCGGTACCAGTCTTAACGGATATCCGCTTCTATTATCTACAAGTAACAATCTTGATATTTTTCTATGCAACTCTTGGTACTGCATGGGGAATTGTAGGTGGCTACTGTGGACAGCACTCTATTGGCCAGGCAGCATTTGTTGGTATTGGCGCTTATGCATCGACCTTGCTTTATATGAAAAAAGACATTTCACCGTGGATTGGCTTATTTGCCGGGATGTTATTGGCTGCACTCATAGCTCTAATAATTGGATACCCTCTCTTTAAATATGGATTAAGGGGAGATTACTTTGCTCTGGGAACCGTTGCGCTCGGACTAATTATTTACGAATTAACCAATAGTTTTTCGACAATTACTGGGGGATCGCAAGGTATTCCTTTGAAGTATGAAGATAATCCATGGAACTTCCAATTTCCGGATCGTAAATATTATTATTACATTGGTTTCATTCTTTGGTTAGTCACGGTTGTAATTTCTTATCGCCTGAGAAGGTCTCGCCGTGGGTTTGAAATGCTGGCTGTTCGAGATGATGAAATCGCAGCAGCCCGTGGCGGAATCAGCATCATGCGTGCCAAGCTCACAGCATTCGTTATCGGCGCTGTAATTTCAGCGGCTGCCGGTACGTTTTTCGCACAATTCCTCTTGTTTATAGATCCAGGAACTGTAATGAGTTTAGAAATCTCAGTTCAAGTAATTTTAGTTGCTGTTTTGGGCGGTATGAATAGTTATCTCGGCGGCACCGTGGGAGCAATAGTTTTGGTACCCGTTTCTCAATTCTTGTCGTCACGATTCACTCAATCACCTGGCGCCGATGTGGCTGTTTATGGAGTAATTTTGGTTTTGCTCGTTATTTTTATGCCTAATGGAATTCTTGGATTACTTCGCAAATCACCTCGATGGCGCAAGGTTATTGGGTGGTAGCAGTGAGTAATTCAATACTTACCGTAGAGGGCGTAACGAAGAGCTTCGGTGGCCTTGATGTGCTCAAGGGGATTTCGTTAGAGATAGAAAAGGGATCTATCACCGGAATTATCGGCCCAAATGGCGCTGGCAAGAGCACCCTCTTTGACATTATTACGGGCTATCAAAAATCAGATAAAGGTTCAATATTATTTGATGGAGAGAATATTGCTGGCCTCCCTCCACATCTATTTGCACGCCGTGGGTTGATTCGTACTTTTCAGTTAACTCGTGTTTTTACTCATTTAACGGTTTCAGAAAACCTTTTAGTCTTTGCTGATGCTAAAAGTTATGGTGGTTCGGCGGGCACCAAAGAAAAAGCCCTTGAATTGCTTGAGTTTGTTCATCTAATTGGATTAGCAAATGCCGAAGCTTCAACACTTTCATATGGACAGCTTAAATTGCTTGAGCTTGCTCAAGTTTTAATGCATTCACCCAAGTTGCTCCTGCTTGATGAGCCTTTCGCAGGAATAAATCCTGGACTAATTGAGAAAATCATTCAACACTTGCGTGATCTGAATAAGAGCGGCATGACCATTGTTCTGATTGAACACAATCTGCCCATGGTGGCAAGTCTGTGTGATTCCATAGCTGTGGTCAGTAACGGAATTATTGAGATAGTTGGCCCACCTGATGAAGTCGTAAATAACCCTCGCGTTAAGGAGGTGTTCTTAGGTGGCTAAGACAAAGGGAGAAAATATTCTTGAAGTTCGCAACCTAGTCTCAGGTTATGGGCGAATTGAAACTCTCCATGGCATCAATATGGATGTACCTACGGGTGGTATTACCGCAATTATTGGCCCCAATGGTTCAGGTAAGAGCTCTCTACTCAAATCTGTTTCAGGCCTTATTAAGACATGGAGCGGCAGTGTTGCCTTAGATGGCAAGGACATAACAAATTTTGCAGCTCATAAACTGGTTACCGAGGGCATGACAATGGTGCCACAGGGCAGAGTAGTTTTTCCACAGTTATCAGTTGAAGAAAATTTGCGAATAAATGCCTTTACCGTCAAATCACGCGAGCTAGTCCAAACACGTCTTGAAGAAGTGTATGAATTCTTACCGATTCTTTCTGAACGCCGTAAGCAATTTGCTGGCAATCTTTCAGGGGGAGAGCAAGTCATGCTTTCCATAGCGAAAGTCTTAATGCAGAAGCCAAAATTACTGTTATTGGATGAACCATCACTGGGGCTATCTCCGAAAATAGTGGACTTTGTCTATGACAGGATCCAGCAACTTGCTAAAAATGGAGTTGATGTACTGGTAGTTGAGCAAAATACTAAGAAAGCATTGAGCATTGCCGAACATGTGGTGGTTTTAGTTTTAGGAAATGTGCGTTTTGAAGGTGCTCCAAAAGTTCTTGAACAAGAAGTTGATCTTGGAAGGTTATTTCTCGAGGGAAGGATTGCCGAATGAGTACTTCAAACGAAACTCTGCCTTTGGCGTGCACCATTATGCGAGGCGGAACGAGCCGTGCGATCTTCTTTCGTGCAGAGAATCTGCCAACTTCGCGCCCCCGTATCGAAAAGATATTGCGTAACGTTCTAGGAAGCCCAGATGCTAGGCAGATAAATGGCTTAGGTGGTGCAACCCCACAGACAAGTAAAGTTGCAATCATCTCACTATCAGAGCGAGAAGATGCCGATATCGATTACCTATTTGCCCAAGTTGACATTACGAGTGAGTTAATCGACTGGGGAGGCAATTGTGGAAATATCTCATCAGCTGTCGGCCCATATTCAGTTAATGAGGGATTTGTTAAGGCGCATGCAGATGGATCTATTACCCCTGTAAGAATCCATAATGTAAACACCGGGAAGATTATTGTGGCTCAAGTTCCAGTTTTCGGGAGTCGCGCAGCTGTTGAGGGTTCAACCTATATTGCGGGAGTTCCGAGCCCTGGGGCACGCATAGATCTAGATTTCCTAAAACCAACAGGATCTGTTTCTGGAAAGATACTGCCAACAGGGAATTTGCAGGACGACATCAAACTTGTAGATGGCCGAGTAATTCGCGTATCAGTTGTAGATGCTGCAAATCCTACGGTTTTTGTTCGCGCTCAAGACATTAATATGGTTGGAACTGAGTTACCAACCGAAATTGAGAGTCGTCAAGATATTTTGAATGTTATTGAAGAGATTCGTGGAAACGTTGCTGTATGGCTAGGTCTAACTAAAAGTGCAGAGCGAGCATCTGCCGAGACCCCAGGACTTCCAAAGATTGGTTTCATAAGCGCTGCAACAGATTATGTAATGAGTTCTGGAGAAAAGATATCTAGGAACGATATTGATTTAACAGTAAGAATGTTTTCAATACGATCACCTCACAAAGCCTGCCAAATTACCGCAGGTATTGCGACCGGTGTTGCTAGTTTGCTGCCAGGAACTGTGGTCGCTGAGATGATGACTTTAAAGCCCTCAAGCTCAGGTCACACTGAAGTTCGATTGGGGCATCCATCTGGAGTGATGCAGACTGTCGTACATCACGAGAATGGCGATCCGGCACAAGTGTCCAAGGTTTCAGTAGTTCGAACCTCTCGGGCGATCATGGATGGTTTCGTTCATGTGCCACGACAGCTGCTTGAGGACATCAAATGATGAGGATTAGTTCACATGCCGGATAGACGCATAACTAAGGTATCGGGGGCTGCTGCAATAACGCATGCAGAAAACTCAGTTCGCAGACTTATCTTGGAGGGTTTTTTCACTCCTGGCGAACGTGTAAGTGATACAGCTCTATCCGATGAACTTGGAGTGAGCAGAACCACCATTCGCGAGGCCTTTCAAAGACTCGTAAAGGATGGCTTAATTAATGTAATCCCCAATAGGGGTGCTTTTGTCATAAAACTAAGTCGTGATGAAATTACCAAGTTATATGAAGTTCGCGAGGCACTTGAAGTACATGCTGTCCGATTGGCCACGGAAAAGGCTTCAGTAGAGCGATTAATAGCCTTACAAGGCATGCTCTCGGTTACCGAAATCTCGATAGTTGAGCATGGGGGCCGGTACCCAATCGAACTAGATTTTCATGAAATGATCTTTGAATTAGCTGGCAACTCTTTATTAACAGAACACGCTAACCAGGTAAATGCAAAGTTAAGGCTTTCGCGAAGCAAGTCAGGCTTTATGCCTTCTCGAGCACGCGATGCTTATGCAGAACATGTCGCAATTCTCAATGCAATGTTACGCAGAGATGTTCTAAGCGCAGTTGATGCGATGCGAATTCATATATCGAATTCACGTCTGAATTCAGAAGAAAGCGAAAATTCTACCAATCCGCTTAAGCAAATTTTGCTTAAGCGATAATCGAAAGGGAAGAAAATGCAAAAACTAAGAGGCGCAGATATTGTTGCTGAATCATTGGTTCGATTAGGCATTGAGTATGTGATTGGCGTGCCTGGTCACACAGTCTTAGATTTGCTTGATGCCCTTCGACTTCGTCAAGATCGAATTCGAGCAATTATGGTTCGCAATGAGGAAGCATCTGGATATATTGCTGATGCCTACTTTAGAATTTCACATAAACCAATGGTCGTCTTAGCCCACAACAGTGTAGGAGCTGCGAATACGCTCACAGGTGTTATGAGTGCGATGTTAGATTCGTCAGCGATGATTGTAATCACAGGTGATGCTTGGACTAAGACACAGGGTCGTGGAGCATTTCAAGAGCTGACACACTCCCGAGATGCAGGAACAGCAGATATTTTCCGTGGCAGTGTTAAGCGCTCTTGGACCGTTAATAAACCTGAAAAACTCCTTGAAGTATTACTTAAGGCATACAAAGAGGCCGTTAGTGGCCGTCCAGGGCCAGTACATATTGACATTACTCAAGAGGCATTTACGCAACTGGCAGAGGTTGAATTTCCAGATGATGTCTTTGATTTTGTTCCAAATTCTCGTACTCGTGGTGATGCTCAGTCCACTGCGCGCGCCTTTGAGTTATTGAAATCAGCTAAAAGGCCAGTAATTTTGGCTGGCGGCGGCACTAACAGAGGCCAAGCAAGCGCAGCTCTTATTGCATTTGCTGAAGCTATGGATATACCCGTTGCAACAACGTCCATGGGAAAGAGCTCTATTCCTGACGGACATCGCCTTTCATTGGGTGTGAGTGGTTGGGTCGGAACAACAGTTGCAAACCATGCACTTCGAAGCGCAGATGTAATTCTAGCTTTAGGTACACGCTTGTCCGAGACCGATACCGCTGGATTTACTGATGGAGCCGTCATATCGATTTCAACCACAAAATTAATCCATGTTGATATAGATCCAGTTGAGATTGCACGTTACTACCCCGTTGCCGAGGGAATAGTAGGAGATGTAGCTGCAGTACTCGAAGATCTATTTGTTTTAGCTAAAGCATCTGGAGATGCAGCACCTTCGCGTTCAGATTGGTGGACATCAATTAAGGAAGTCCAAACATCTTGGGCTAAAGAAGTTTCTGATTCATTTGATCCAGATTCAGATCCGATTGAACCTGGCCGTCTAACTCAGGAAATTAGAAAAGCACTTCCAAAAGATGGCATCATGATGACCGACGTTGGAAATTCGCAGAAATGGATTATTCAACAGTTCCCAACATATGCACCAGATACTTTTATCACTAGCCTTGGTGGGGCATCAATGGGCTTTGGTCCATGCGGTGTTGCAGGTGCCCAACTAGCGGCACCAGGTAAGCGTGTTGCAATCATCACTGGTGATGGCAGCATGTCGATGAGCTTGCATATTTATCCCACAATTGTTGAGCTCGGATTGCCGATCGTTTACATTGTTGCAAATGATTATGCATGGGCATCTGTTGACGGACCTCAAGCACGACGTTTTGGTGCTAACCAGAGTTTCTTCACTCGATTTACCCTTCCAAATGGTGAGCCGTATAAATTAGATTTTGCGGCAGTAGCTAATGCATGTGGGCTCAAAGCCGAACGCGTACTTTCAGTTAAAGATCTGCCTGCAGCCCTTGAACGAGCATTTGCTTCAGGGGTTCCATATCTATTGGATGTTGAAGTCCGACGCGATACCTATGTTCCTATGACAGCACGCGGGGCATATCCGCTTCCAGAAGTGGAATAGAGATGCCAGGCATAGTTCCAAAACGAGGAATTTGGATTAATGGTCAAGAACGGGCGGGTGCCAGCGGCAAGGTTTTAGACGTTGTAAACCCTTACAACGGCCTAACGTTGGCAACTGTTTCAATGGCTTCACGAAAAGACTCCGATGAAGCAGTTGCATCGGCTTCAGCGACTTTTAAGAATGTCATGCGAAATATGCCTGCATATGAGCGCGCCCAAATTCTGCGACGTGCTGCCCAAGAGATAAGAAATGGCTCAAAAGAGCTCATCGAAATCGTTGTCGGTGAGGCGGGTAAGCCAATTCGTGATGCAACTCGTGAAATCGGTAGAGCTTCGACACTTCTGGAATTAGCAGCCGATTACACAATGGTGCAACAGGGACAAGTAATCCCAATGGACATTGTAGAAAGCGGTGTTAACCGAACTGGAATCGCAAATAGAGTTCCGGTAGGTGTCATTGTCGCAATTGCACCATCAAATTCACCGGTGAACTTAACGGTAAACAAGATTGGTCCAGCATTTGCTGCAGGAAATACCGTAGTTCTAAAACCATCGGATCAAACTCCCATTTCAGCTCTATGGCTAGCTGCAGCATTCAAACGAGCTGGATTACCTGATGGCGCATTCAATGTGATCATCGGCGAAGTTGAAGAGGCAATTGAGCCCCTTGTCCGTGATCCACGTGTACGAATGATTAGTATCACGGGCGGCGTGCCAGCTGGTTTGGCCGTCTTAAAAGCTGCTGGAATTAAGAAAGTTGTATTGGAACTTGGTTCCAGTGCAGCAAATGTTGTACGTGCCGATGCCGATATTTCTGCGGCAGCACGAAGCCTTGCAACATCTGCATATCTCTCTTCCGGACAAGCCTGTATATCTGCGCAGAGGTTATTTGTGCATAGTTCAATTGAGAAAGAGTTCACAAAGGAGTTCATTACAGCAACTGAAGCAATGAAAATTGGCGACCCAATGGATCCTGCAGTTGAAATTGGACCAATGGTTTCCCAGGTCCAGGTACAACGTGTATTGGGTTGGATTCAAGAAGCTGTCGCTGCTGGGGCACGCGTTCTAACTGGTGGTGTAGCAGAAGCAAGAACCATTAGGCCAACTTTGCTTGCCGATGTGCCAGATAATGTAACACTGGCCCACAGCGAAGCATTTTCTCCAATCGCAGTCTTACAAACCTTCACTGAGGATGACGATGTCATCGAACGCGTCAACTCTTCAGTATTTGGTCTACAGGCCGGCGTTTTCACGAACGATCTGCGAGCGGCATTTCGCTTCGGCCGCGATATCGATGCTGGTGCTATTTGGATTAATGATTCATCTAGATATCGACAGGATAACTATCCTTTCGGCGGCATGAAGATGAGCGGAGTGGGTCGAGAAGGCGTGCAATATGCAATAGAAGAGATGACTGAGTGGAAGTTTCTAGGCTTAAAGCTTGGACCTTCGGCAGGAATTCTTTAAAAAGTATGAAACCTGATGCACGTGATTGGAGAATGAATGAGCGTCGTCGATAGCAGAGGCCTTCCCTGGAATGAACCACCGGGACACTTTGGGGGTTTCTCAAAGTACCTGGTCAATGAAGAAAATGAAGGCAGCAAGTACTTTGATTTTAGGATTTCACGTTACCCAATTAAGGGCCTAGTTGAACAACACACCCATGAGATAGCTGAACAGATTTTTTACTTTATCTCCGGTACTGGAACTGTTTGGTTTGGAGATGAAAAGTCAATCGTTGGTCCGGGATTCACAATGTTTATCCCACCAAAAATTAATCATGGAGTTGAAAACACAGGAGATGAAGATTTGGTCTTTATTGTTGCAACATCGCCTCCTAATGATGTCCCAAGGAACTAGCATTTATGGACTCGCAATATGGCGTCATAGTCGTTGGTGCAGGTAACGCAGCATTATGTGCTGCGCTACAAGCCCGCGAAGGCGGGGCAAGAGTATTAGTGTTAGAAAGTGCACCAGCTTCAGCACGTGGAGGAAACTCATTTTTCTCAGGTGGGTGGATGCGCTTTACCCACCAAGGTGCTGAAGATTTAGGAAAATCATTTCCTGAGCTTGCACTGGCCGGTACCGAAGATTTCGATGTTTTGAGTTATCCCGATAATGAATTCTTTGACGACATGACTTACATAACTGAGTTTCGTGGAGATCCGGATTTAACATCCCTGGTTGTACAGCAGTCACGAAATTCCATGGAATGGCTTCATAAAAAGGGAGTTCGTTTCGTATTTACATTTAGCAAGCAAGGAATAAAGAAGAATAAACGTTTCCAGCTTGGTGGTGGCTCAATTGCAGTTAGTGGTGGCGGGGCAGGCTTAGTAGAAAAGTTGTTTGAAAGCGCCGAAGAAATGGGCATCGAGATTCAATATCAAACTCGGGTAATTGAGCTCTTAGGTATTCCGGGAAAGCGCGTTAACGGCGTTCGGATTCGAAACTCTGCTGGCGAATTAGTTGATGTGAAATCACATTCAGTGGTACTAGCAAGTGGTGGTTTTGGAGCAAGTACAGAGAAACGAACACGCTACCTTGGTCCAGGGTGGGATTTAGCAAAACTGCGTGGAAGTGAGTTTAATCTTGGAGATGGTTTAGATATGGCACTAGCATTCGGTGCCAAATCAGCTGGGCACTGGAGCGGCAGTCATGCCGTGGCTTGGGATGCTAGCGCACCAACAAGTGGAGATAGAAATAGAGGCAATGAGTTTTCAAGAAATTCCTACACGATGGGAATTATGGTTAACAAGAATTCAGAGCGTTTCTTGGATGAAGGTGTAGATTTCTCTGCAATTACTTATGGAAAAGTTGGAGCAGAAATAATGCGCCAACCAGACTCGATGGCATTTCAAATTTATGATTCAAAAGTTCTAGATATCCTAGATCCGAATTACAATGGACGTCAGGTTTCTAGAATTACCGCTAGTACGATTGAAGAGTTAGCAATAAAATTAGAGTTAGATCCAACCCTTCTTCGCCGTACGGTCGATGAATTCAATGCATCAGTTGATGTGACAATAGACTTTGATCCAAATACCAAGGATGGAAAAGGAACATCCGGATTGATTCCTAAAAAATCAAATTGGGCAAATGCAATCGATGTTGCACCTTTCCTGGCATTTCCAGTAACGACTGGTTTGACCTTTACTCTTGGTGGTATAAAAGTCGATGAAAAAGCACGAGTCATTGATACACAAAATCAACCCATAGAAGGATTGTTTGGAGCTGGAGAGCTTGTAGGTGGAATTTTCTATTACTCGTCACCATCCGGAGCAGGGTTGACTGCAGGAACCGTTTTAGGGAGAACTGCAGGCCGTGAAGCTGCATTAGACGCACTCAGTAGCCCTTCCTAATAATTATGTGCCATGATGTTTAAGAAACCTGATTGGCCATACACGTTATTAGCACACGCACTTTTCTTGCAATTAGCTACCTTCGTTGTCCGCCCGGCAGCTTCTTATCGAGCAATTGAATTGGGTGTTAATCCAGGTTTAATAGGCTTAATCGCGGCAAGTTTTGCCTTCTTACCTCTGTTTGCCGCAGTGGTTATTGGTAGGGCTTCGGATTCTGGCCATAACTCAGCAATTCTTATAATCGGCTCTACGATATTGATAGTCGCTGGCTTCGGATTCATTCTTTTTGCACATTCAGTAATTTCCCTCATCATCTTAAACTTATTGCTCGGACTTGGGCACTTAATGAGTGTCATAGGGCAACAGAGCAAGGTTGCACAAGGTGATAACTCAACTTTGGATTCAGCTTTTGGTCTTTATACTTTTGCGGGATCGGTTGGACAAACTCTGGGACCAGTTCTAATCGTTATTTTCGGCGGAGATAGAATTATTCCTGATACCGGAC
>CAEZZF010000023.1_pt1 | contig 13086 bp, 10 predicted proteins | sample 7266141 | NCBI WGS metagenome assembly CAEZZF01 (sample SAMEA6813953, study PRJEB35770) | freshwater metagenome | biome: Freshwater; feature: Freshwater reservoir; material: water | place: Czech Republic | collected 2016-08-15 | depth 30m m
ATATGTAACTGCGTGTGCTGAAGGAATTAGTAGGGAGACTAATACTGCGACGGCCGTGGCAACTGCGCCAAAGCCTTGTAACTTGCGGGATACGAGGGTTTGTTTCATGGTGCAATCTAACCAGAGAGGGTTTTGGTGCACCTAAATAGAAGGTAACGACATGATTTCGACCGTATGAACAGCGGCTATAAACCAGCCAAACCAAGCAGTTCCATGCGCTTCATACTCTTAACCCGAGGTTTACTCTTTATCGGTCACTCAAATAACAGGGACGTTGCTTCCATTAACCACTTTCGTGGATCATCCAAAGAAGCTTGCACACCTCCCGCAAGATTACTCATTGAAATAAGACTGGCTTTCTGTTCATGCAGCTGAATGTTCTCAATATCTCCAGCTATTAAAATACAATCTTTGGCTGAATTAGATGACTCCTCAATGATTTTTCCGGTAATTTTTCCCATAGTTGATTGAGCATCAAATCTTCCTTCAGTTGTTATTACCAAATCAGCCTGCCTAATTTTTTTCTTGAGGTCTAACCGTTCTAAAAACCAATCAGAGCCTGAGATAACTGTTGATTCAAAAAGTTTTACTAAAGCCAGTGGAACCCCACCGGCTGCACCTAGTCCATTGGCGTAAAACATTTTTTCATTCCCTTGAGGAGATAACACTTCAAACAAATTCTTAAGGGCAAGATCCACTTCCTGTAACTCTTCCTCTTTTAAGCCCTTCTGTAATCCAAATGTATAAGCTGCGCCGTTTGGACCACATAAAGGATTGTCTACGTCAACAAGTACCGTCACTTTAACTTCCTTATAAGTCTCCTTTATCCCTCGCAGATCAACCGAGGATAAATTTCTAAGACCATTTAGATCCGCTGAAACCTCTCTCCCTTTGTCATCAAAACCTTGAGCACCTAATGCGCATAGAAATCCAAACCCGCCATCAATAGATGCACTTCCTCCAAGGGAAAAGGTGACTTCATTAGCACCATTCTTAATCGCAGAAAGGAACGCCTCGCCTAAACCAAAAGTCGAAGCTCGAAAGGGATCTAAATTACCTTTGCCGAGCAAGCCAATGCCACAAATTTCAGCAAGTTCAATAAAAACGTGGTGGTCTTCGATCCCGATTCTACGTAAACCGATATCTCCAAGTGCACCTTGGCAGGTCAGCGGAATTTCCCTAAAATTTTCTCTTAGCAAAATCACTAGTGAGCCGTCCCCGCCGTCAGCAACAGGTTGTACTTCTACTATCCATTTATCAGTTGTGGCAGAAATTGTCTCCGCAATTACTTGACCTGCTTCAATCGCGCTTAAACTACCTTTAAATTTTTCCGGAAGAACTAGAACTTGTAAGGGTTCCCTTGGGTTATATTTTTTCATTACGCTCTCGAACTATTTGAAAGCTTGTGATAAACCCCATTCCACCTTATTTCTCTTTGAAAATCCTGAGTATTTGTCGTTTCCGAAATATGTAAGTGTTCAATATTTAATATATTCGCAAAATCATTGAGCGTTTCAATATCTAATGAGGTACTCAATACTGTGTGATGCGAACCGCCTGCATAGATCCATGACTCTGCCGATGTTGATAATGAGGGCATAGGTTTCCAGACAGCTGAAGCAACTGGAAGATTCTTTAGTTCTTTATCTGGCTTAACGATTTCTATATCATTTGAAACTAGTCGGAAACGATCTCCTAAGTCCATTAGACCAACTACGCGCCCCTTAGAGGGGGTTGCGTTAAAGACAAGTCGCACGGGATCTTCTTTGCCTCCGATACCTAAGGCGTGTATTTCACACCGAGGTTTTTGTGTGGTGATAGATGGGCAAACTTCAAGCATGTGCGCTCCCAGTACTTTGGGTTCGCCTGGGCCAAAATGATAGGTGTAGTCCTCCATAAATGAACTGCCACCTATGGACCCTGTAGTCATGCTTTTAATGATTCGCAAGAGGGCAGACGTCTTCCAATCTCCTTCACCACCAAAGCCGTAACCCTTTGCCATCAGGCGTTGTACTGCTAATCCTGGAAGTTGTTTTAAATTCCCTAAATCCTCAAAATTGGTTGTAAAAGCACTAAATCCACCTCTTTTGAGAAAATTTTCCAAAGCTATCTCGATCGAAGCTTGGTATCTCAGTGAATTATGCCGAGCTCCTCCTTTGCAAAGTTCGGGTGCAACGTCAAATACTTTTTCGTATTCGGCGACCACAGTATCAATCTCCTGCTCGCTAACAGCTTCAACGGCTGCGCAGAGTTCATTAACTCCATATGCTTCGATCGAAATTCCCAATGTAATTTGTGCACTTGTTTTATCGCCATCAGTAACTGCCACGTAACGCATGTTGTCACCAAAACGTGCCAGCTTAAGGTTTTGTGCGGTGTGCCAACCAATTACTGCTCGCATCCAATGTGTAATGCGTGATATCACAAGAGAATCTGAAACGTGTCCTGCGATAATCTTCCGCGGTAAATTTAATCTTGCCTGGATATGACCATGTTCGCGGTCACCATGCGCGGCTTGATTCAAATTCATAAAATCCATATCTAAACTTTCCCAAGGAAGTTCAGCATTAATTTGAGTGTGAAAATGGAGTATTGGTACTTGCAAAGCGTTCAATCCAGAGATCCACATTTTTGCTGGTGAAAAAGTATGCATCCATGTAATAACACCAATACACGATGGGTTACTTGAAGCATCTAGACATACTTTCTTTATTGCTTCCGGCGTAGTTAGAACTGGTTTCCAAACTATCTTTATCGGCAGGTTAGTAGAAATATTTAGACTCTCAACAACACTTTGAGATTGTGAAGCAACTTGTAATAAAACTTCTCCTCCGTATAGTGCTTGGCTTCCCGTTAGGAACCAGATTTCAAGTTGCTCATCCGTGTTTGGCATACTACTTCTCCCTTTGTCCATAAATATTGTGGTATCGGTTATATAGATAATCGATATCGCTCTGCGAAATTGGATCTAAGTGCCCCAGTTGGGTAGCTAGCCAAACAGTTTTTGCTACATCCTCACACATGACTGCAGATTTAACGGAAGCCTCGGCGGTAATACCAACTGTAAATACTCCATGTTTAGCCATTAATACCGCGCTTGAACGGCTTGTACTCAATGTCGCTACCACTCCACGCCCGATTTCATCGTTACCGATCAACGCAAAGGGTCCAATTGGAATCTCTCCACCAAATTCATCGGCCATCGCAGTTAGTACACATGGAATTGCCTTGCCGGCTGCAGCCCAAGCGCTTGCATACTGCGAGTGCGTGTGAGTAATTCCCCCCACTTCTGGCATGTTCCGGTAAATATATGCATGAGCTGCGGTATCACTAGAAGGCTGTAAATCGCCCTCGATGACTAGGCCATCTAAATCACATAGAACCATTTTGTCAGGTGTTAATTGAGAATACGGTACACCGCTAGGTTTTATATAGAATGCAGATCTATCCTCAAGACAATGCGAGACATTACCGGATGTCCATTTGACCAATTCCTCAGTGACTAAAAGTAGATTCATCGCACATAGATGCTCTCTTATTTCTATTCTACTCTGCATCTATTGTCACCTTTGTTCGGTCGCGCAAGTCGCGCAAGTCATGCATCTTCTCTCCATTACCAAATAAGTCATATAGATAAACGTAGTGGTCGTAGAATCTGTCATAGATCTCAACTGCTTTTTGATCGGGCAAGAATTTCCCTTTCTCTCTGCCCCCCATTTTTGAAGCAGCTTCTTCAATGTTGCTATATGCACCTGCAGCCACTGCAGCGTGAATAGCCGAACCAAGCGCAGACCCTTGATCAGATAAAATAATGTCTATCGGGCGGTTCAAAATATTCGCATAAATTTGCATCACATAATCACTCTTGGTTAATCCGCCAGCGGCGATGAATGATTTTACGGGCACACCGTTTTGCTCGAAAGCTTCAATGATTCTTCTTGCTCCGAAAGCCGTTGACTCAACGAGGGCTTGATAAATCTCCTCGGGCTTAGTTGCTAACGTAAGGCCCATAATTAATCCGGAAAGTGTGTGGTCTATAAGGGTTGATCGATTCCCACCCTGCCAATCGAGAGCTATTAATCCATGTGAACCTACAGGATTAAGTTGAGCCAGTTGAGCTAAATAGCTGTGAATATCCAGCCCCGCGGCCTCTGCAGCTGTTTCATACTCGGCGTTAATGAAGGTTTTAGTAAACCAAGCAAATATGTCTCCGACCCCACTTTGCCCTGCTTCATATCCCCACTTGCCGGGAATTATTCCGCCCATCACAACACCACACATACCAGGTACCAATGAAAGTTCTTCTCCTACCATGACGTGACATGTTGAAGTTCCCATGATTGCCACTAGGTCCCCGGCTTGAGTTGCATTTGCTGCAGCAACTGTCGCATGTGCATCAACATTGCCCACGGCAACAACAATTCCTGGATTAAGTCCGGTCCAGTCTGCAGCTTGCTTGGTTAATACTCCTGCAACTTCTCCTAATTGCCCAAGCTTGTGACGAATCTTTGAATCTACGAAGTCTTCAAACTTAGGATTGAGGGTTTTCAAAAACTCTCTACTCGGATACTCATCATCCTGCAAAATAGCTTTGTATCCGGTTGCACAAATATTGCGAATATAATTTCCACAAAGTTGCCAGACTATCCAATCTGATGCTTCAACCCAATGCTCCATTGTTGAATAAACCTCTGGGGATTCCTCTAAAACTTGAAGTCCTTTTGCAAACTCCCATTCTGAAGAAATCTTTCCACCGTAGCGGTTGATCCAGGGCTCTTTTCGTTCGTGAGCTAAAATATTAATGCGATCAGCGTGCTTTTGAGCTGCATGATGCTTCCAAAGTTTTGCATACGCATGAGGATCGGTCTTAAATTGTTCGAGTTCGCATAATGGCGTTCCATCAGCAGTGGTAGGCAAAACAGTGCAGGCTGTAAAATCAGTAGCAATGCCGATCACATCATCACTTGAAATTCCAGAATCAGATAACACTTTTGGAACCGTTATCTTTAAAACATCCACATAGTCTTGCGGAACTTGCAGCGCCCAATCTGGAGGAAGCACACCAGTGGAACCGGGTAAAGAATCCTCTAAAACACCGTTTTTATAGGCATGAACAGCAGTAGCAACCTCAGCCCCATCAGAGACGCGCACTAAAAGTGCGCGCCCTGACAGTGTGCCGTAATCAATACCGATTACGTATTTTTCGCCTAGTTTTTCTGCTGACATAGAGATTTCTTACTTAGCTTCGTCCAGGATTTGCTTGCCTGTCATAACTCTTCCGATTTTTGGAAAGATCCAACGTTCGGCGTAAGACTGCTCTTCGGCTGTATCGGTTGCCGTACAGTCGCTGGCGACAATCACACGGTATCCCTTGTCATATGCCGAGCGCGCACTTGACTCAACACACCAGTTTGTATGAAACCCACTAAAAACTACGTGTTCAATTTGATTTGCACGAAGCATGTAATCAAGTGCAGTTGAGTGAAATGCATCTAAGGTTTTCTTTCCTTCAATGACAATATCGCCAGGCTGAGGAGTGAGCGGTGTAACTATCTCTGGACCTGGAGTGCCTTTTAACCAAGCACCAGTGCCCCAATCCGCTTCCATATCCATTTCGATTCCCCGAAGGCCCGTTGCACCAGGCCCAGAGCGCGGAAGCTCTGGAAATCCCTTTTCAAATGGGTGAAAGGGGACGTACATAACTTTTATCCCTTTCTTACGTGCGCCTTCAAGCAAGTCAGCAATATGTTGAATCGTATTTCGCTCTTTTAGTTGATCCGCAATATGTGCATACATCGTTCCACCGGCTGATAAAAAATCATTTTGTGGTTCGATTAAAACAATTGCCGTCTTATCGATTGGTAGTGTCATTACTTTCTCCCCTAGTCTTTTTAGTCGGTGTCTTCATGAAAAGGAATCCACACACGCATGGTTGAAAAACCGCGATTTGACCATGCGTAATATGGAATGAGCTCTATCTCTGCTTTTACTCTTTCTCTACTCTGTTTATTTTCAGCGTACGGCCACAATCTTTCATCTTCTTTATTTAGAGACTTGCCTGATACGCGAATGGACTTAGTAGTATCACTCGGTCCAACCGTATTAATCTCGTGCATCTTCTGATTAAGGTCGACAATGAAGTTATCTAGATCGATCTTGCCCGCGTTGTCTTCTAGCTCTTCTGCGCAAAACAGGAGAGGTCCACGCTCAATGGCAACGGTGTCGCGAATTGCGTTAATCCTTGTGTCGGGCTTAAGAACCCTTATCTCCATCGGTAAGTTGAGAGTGACTGTGTCGTTAGCCTTGAAATCACGTCGTATTTCAGCATACCCGGGAGCTACTTGTTGAACCTCTCCATCAAAAGTTAGCGTTGCACCTTTAGCCCATTCCGGAACGCGTAGTGCCAGATTGATATTGCCAGGTGAATTATTGAACTGAACTTTGATTTCACCATCCCATGGGTAATTGGTCTCAATAGTCAGTTCGACACTCTTGCCATCTTCAGTAGTTGTCCTTATTTCACCGGTAAAGAATTGGTGGATTCGAACCTCTGAATTTGCAGTAGTTGCCATATAGCCTGAAAGACTTGCCAATAATCGAACATAATTTGTTGGACAGCACGAAACCCAAAACCATTCCGCTCTCAATGTATCTTTTCTAAATGGCGCTTCACCGGGTTCGGCATAAATTCCTGGTTCACGTTTTTGTAATGGATTTGCGTAGAAGAAACGTCTTCCATCCTCAGATGGATGAGTTGCAACCATATTATAAAGTAAACGCTCAATAGCATCACCGTAGTGCGAATCATTTGTAGCCAATAGCAAACGCCATGCGACCATAATTGCTGCGATGGAACCACATGTTTCTGTGTAGGCACGCTCTGAGGAGAGTTCGAAATCCTCTCCGAATGACTCACCCAGGTGCCGAGAGCCCATACCCCCAGTTATGTAAGTTCTCTTAGCCCATGTGTTTGCCCACTGTAATTCAAGTACCTTGAGTAGCTCTACATCACTAGTTTCAACTGCCAGATCAACAACTCCAGCAGCAAAATACAGCGCTCTTACTACGTGTCCTCTGAAAATTGTTGCTTCTCGAACGGGCATATCATCGCTGTAATATTCGTGTCCGATTGCATGTTGTTCAAATGTCTTGTACCCGCGTCCATCAATGAATCGCTTAGCTTGTGCCAAATATTTTTTGTCGCCTGTGGCTCGGTAAAGCTCCATCATTCCAACTTCTATTTCTGGATGCCCATCAGAACCTTCTATGCCTCCAACACCAAAATCTTCACATATCCGATCTGCAAAACGAATTGCAGTTTGGGTCAAAACATCATCCCTGCCGCTTCTAATTCGGGCTACAGCTGCTTGGAAAAAGTGCCCTCCGCAGTAAAGCTCGTGCCCATGAGCTACATCTGAATAGCGAAACTCACGCCCTTTTATTCCGAAAAAGGTATTTACATAGCCATCTGGTTCTTGGGCAGCTGCAATTAAGTGCGCGATCTCCATAATTCGCGCTTCCCTTTTGGGATCTGGTCTGGCCGCAACCTCCCAAACCATAGCCTCAAGAGTTTTGTATACATCTGCATCTGTAAATAGTTTGCCTTGTAATGGTCGTTTTGGTTCACCGCCAGCGGCTGCAACAAAAGCGTCGTACCAACCTAGTTTTTCAATCCATGAGTCAGCATGGTCAAGGACAACTTCGGTATTTTGTTGTTGTCTTTTATGCCAGAACCCATCCGTAAGCACTACATCACGAAGATCTAATGCGCGTAACTTGTATGATGATGGAACTACAGGCACCACTTTTTGTTGACTATTAGTCATTGTCTTTTCATCTCCCATTTCATTCTTACCCTTTAACCGCTCCAGCTGTAAAACCACCAACAAAATGCTTTTGTAAAATGAAGAATAAAAGGACGCAAGGGGCGGCAGAAATAACAATTCCTGCTTGCAAGGCACCAAAGTCGATAGAACCGAAATCTCCTCTTACGAGGTTGACGAGCATGAGAGGAATAGTGAACTTACTGCCATCATTGAGCAAAATAAGTGCTGTAATAAACTCATTCCAGGCTGCAAGAAAAGCAAATAATCCCACTGTTATGAGGCCTGGACTCACGGCTGGAAGTAAGACAAGGAATATCATTTTCAATCGCCCGCACCCGTCGATCATCGCAGCTTCATCAAGTTCTTTTGGTACCGATTCAAAAGAGTTACGCATCATAAAGACTGAAAACGGTAATTGATACATAATCATTACAAAACTCAAACCTATAAGACTGTTCCCTAGGTGCAACTTACTGAGCCAAATAAAGAGGGGTATTAATAGACTCGCATGTGGCACCATCAAAATTGAAAGAATCGCAATGAAGAGAAATTTACTACCTCGAAAATTGATTCGAGCAAAAGCGTAGCCGGCAAATAAAGAAACAATTAGAGAGCCTACGACGGTAATTAAAACAACGAGTAACGTATTTTTTAAATAAGTTGCGAGTCCTTCTCCGTAAGTAAATAAACGAGAGAAATTTTGAAAACTAATATTAACCTCGCCATACCTGAATGCACCTAATAGAACCCATAAAATAGGTCCGAGGAATAAAGTGGCCATAACAATAGAAAATGGTGTCCGGAATTTCATCGGCTATCACCTGAGTCATCTTTACGGACTAAACGCAGCTGCAATATATTCATTATGACTAAGGCTAGGAGTAAAACAACTGACATCGCTGCGGCTGCGCCCATTTCAAATTGGCTAAAGGCCTGGCGAAAAATTGTCATGACAATTGTTACCGTTGAATTATCTGGTCCTCCAGCAGTAAGTATGTAAAATTGCTCGAAGGCAACCATGCCACCTGTCAAAATTAGTATTAGGCAAAGAGCTAACGTAGATTTCATGAGAGGAATGGTTATAAATCTAAAAGTACTCAACCGGCTGGATCCATCCACTGATGCTGACTCATAGATATCCCGTGGAATCGCTTGTAAACCCGAAAGCATAATTACCATATAGAAGCCAGTAAATCGCCAGGTCATCATCATTACAGTGCTTGTCAGCGCCATATTGGGCGTACCAAGCCAGTCCGGATTCATACCAAACTTATTAAATATAAATGTCATCGGTCCAACTGTTGGATTTAGAAAACCCAGAAAAAGTAAAGCTGCGGTGCTTAGCCCTGTAACTACTGGAAGAAAATAAATCGTCCTTAGGATTCCGTTTCTTCTGCTCTTACCCTCTTGAATAAGTAAGGCAAGCCCAAGGCTTAGGGTTAGTAGAATTGTCGTAATAATTGCTGTGTATTTAACCGTAAATGATAATGAATTTATAAATAACTCATTATCAGATATTTTCATATAGTTAGTAGGAAAGTTTGTTGGGTGATCAGGACCAAGAAGCGGCCAATCTTTTGTCGAAATAAGAATTGAATACCCCAAAGGGATAATAAAAAATAGAAGAAGAACCACCACTGCTGGAGCTGAAAATGCCCAGCCGACCCACGTAGACCCTAACCCTCGCTTGGATCTATTGGAGAGTATTGAAGCTTTCTTCTTCAATATCTCTTTCTGGGCTATTGCCACAGTGTGGTGGTTCCTCTCTATTTATTTCTTACGTTTGATTCTTATTTTACAAACTGGTTCAACCCGCTAATGAAGAATCAAGCTTCGCTAGCAACGTCTTTGATACTCCGCTTCCAAAGATTGCTTCTCTTACGAAAAGAATCCATGGACCGTTTGCATCATTAAATGTCTGGAAGAACCGTGCTGAATAAGGGCTCTGTCCTGTTACAAGGAGCTTATTCAAAAGCACCATGCGAGGATCTGCCAGAGCAAACTTATTCTCCGCTAAGTCACGGCGAGAAGTCATGAAGTTCTTTGCAGCGTAGATATCAATCTGCTGCTTATCCTCAAGAGTCCATTGCAAGAAATTCCAAGCAGCATCAGCGTTTTTGGATGTAGCCGAGATACCGATTGTGTCTCCACCAACAAATGTTGAGGTTCCACCATCAGGACCACTTAAAGCTACTAAGCCAATTTTTAGCTTGTCGCTTTCCTTAATAGTTCCAAGTGCTTTTGATCCAAGCAATGCAAAGCCTGCTTTACCAGATTCAAATACAGCATTTTGTGTAGCTCCGGCTTCATTCTTAGAACCTACAGCCATAGTTCCGTCTTTCCACATTTTCGCGTAGACGTTAAAGACAGCTTTTGCTTTTGTAGTTCCAAGGTATGACGCAGTGCCTTGCAGATTCAAAACTTTCTGCCCGCTCGCCCAAATTGATGGGAACAAAGTGAATGCTAGACATCCTCCGCAGTTACCTGGGAAGTACAAACCATCTACTCCACCACCGAGTGCGCTAATCTTTGCAGCAGCAGTTGCCATATCTTTGAGAGTTGTAGGTGGCTTGTTTGGATCTAAGCCAGCTTTTTCAAAGAGAACCTTGTTGTAGTAGATTGATGAAGCATCAACTACGTGTGGGACTGCATAGTATTTGCGGTTATACATAGCTGATGCCATGTGACCAGTTGCTAATTGTTGCCAATAAGGAAGTTTCTTGATGCGACTATCAATATTTAGCCACAATCCAGAACGTGTATAGTTTGGTCCATCAATAACATTTGCAGCCAGAATATCTGGTAAGCCACCGGCTGCAGCTGCAGCTGAAACTTTTGCTAGGTATTCAGTAAATGGAACAACTGTCAATTTGATTTCGACTTTGCCCTTATTGGCTGTGTTGTATGCATTAACCATGTCTTGTGACTGCACGGCAGTGGTCGAACGAGTCCACATAGTTAAGGTAATTGGATCTGCAGCTTTTGCCGGAGCTGTCGCTGAAAGCCCTCCGACTAACAACACCGCAAGCCCAGAAGAGACTAAGCGCCTCAATTTGATGCTTCTATTCATATCTCACTCCTAATGCCGCGTTTGCGTCACCTGTCGTAACAACTCCATAAAACAGGGGGTTTTCAACTGGTTCCACCAATACCCTAGGAATTGTTATCGATAACAATTATCGATAGGATTATTTAAAACTATCGGCCCATGAAAGTCAATAGTATTTCGCAAAGGCGTGTCCACTAAAAGGGGTTGGAAATGAAGAAGCGGCCAGTTTCAATGCTTGACGTTGCCGCCCATAGTGGCGTTTCCCACCAGACTGTTTCTAGGGTTCTCAATAATCATGTACATGTAAGCCAAAAAACTCGAGCTAAAGTCTTGGAAGCCATGACTAGCCTTGGCTATGCTCCTAATTTGGCTGCACGCGCACTTTCAAACGGCAAAACAACAACTATCGGGGTTTTAAGTTATGACTCCGCTCTCTTTGGCCCAGCTACAAGGCTCCATGCGGTTCAAAGAGCTGCTCGAGATATTGGCTATGCGGTTACTTTGGCTACAACAAAAGGTGTCGATGAATCCACTGTAGCAAATGGCATCCAAGAATTGATTCATAGTGGCGTAGATGGAATTATTTTAATCACTCCACTTACCGGAGGTAGTGTGCTGAAGGCAGAAGTCTTGGGCGGAATTCCATGTGTAACTGTGGTTGGAGATATTTTAAAAGACACGCCATCGGTAAATGTCGATCAATTACTTGGTGCAAAGAAAGCCGTTGACTACTTAATAAGTCTTGGCCATAAGAACATTGGCCATATCTCTGGGCCAAAAACTTGGTATGAAGCTAGCGAACGTAGAGAAGGTTGGCGAAAAGCCCTTGAAGGTGCGGGATTAGCTAAAGGGCCGCTCATTTATGGTGACTGGTCGGCAGAATCTGGTTATCAAGCAATAAAAGCAATTATTAAAAAAGGTGACACAACTGCGGTATTTGTTGCAAATGACGCGATGGCCTTAGGGGTCTTGAAGGCGTTAAGTGAACTTAGAATTAAAGTGCCACAACACATGAGTGTTGTCGGTTTTGATGATATTCCCGAGGCGGAGTTCCTAATTCCTGGGTTAACTACAATTCGTCAAGACTTTGTTGAAGTTGGAAAAAGATCTGTTGAACTCCTCATGGACCTCATTGGAAAGAAAGAACGTGATTCTTACCAAATCGCAATCAAGCCTGAACTGATTGTAAGAATGAGCACTTCTTCACCATCAAGTTCGCGCTAAAGCAACTAGTTCTGAAAGTTTTACGCTCTTAACCCGAGGTTTACCCTTTGCCTCACCTGCAGCAACTTCGGCTTCATTGATCTTCTGCCAAGCGCTTTGATCAATAACAATCTGGTCGGTCAGAAGATCTGAGATGTCACCGTTATTTTTCGCAGCCGGTAAATCAGCAACCAACAGTTCAATAACCGCTGCTGCGTCGGACTTATTCGTACCGATTACCCCCGATGGGCCGCGCTTTGCCCAACCGACAACATAAATATTTTCCTTTACTCGGCCATCGGTATTTACAACTTTCCCATTTTCATATGCCACGCCTTCAACGCCGGCGGCGTGATAACCAATAGCTGTAATGACAAGTCCGCATTTAACCGTTACATCGCCTGTAGGAGTGGAATACGTAATGCCCTCAACGCGCTCAGTACCAAGGATCTCTTTAGGTGTGTGTTGAAAAAGAAAGTGCATGGTTCGCTCATGGTTTTTAGGTTCGGCACTAGCAATCAACAGCATTGCATCTAAATTACTCTTTACATCTTTTTCGGGTGCATCCCCCGCACGAACAATCGCTGCATTCACGTCATCAATATTCATAATTACGTTGGTGTGCTCGAGCTTTGACAGCTCACGTAGTTCTGGTGAAGTAAAGGCTGCGTGCTCTGGACCTCTGCGAGCGCTGATATAAACATCGCGCACTGAGCTTTTCTTCAAGGCCTCAATCGCATGATCTGCAGTATCGGTCGGATCAAGTTCACTTGGATCAAGGGCCAACATTCGTGCAACATCCATTGCAACATTACCGGCGCCAATTACAACTGCTGTGTCGCAACTTAAATCAACGTTTAAGTCGGCAAAGTCAGGATGTGCGTTATACCAAGGGACAAAGTCAGCAGCCGACATTGAGCCGTGCAAATTTTCACCTGGGATTCCCAGTTGCTTACCTAGGGATGAACCTGTCGCAATAATTACCGCGTCATATTTTTCGGCTAACTG
>CAEZZF010000026.1_pt1 | contig 12308 bp, 10 predicted proteins | sample 7266141 | NCBI WGS metagenome assembly CAEZZF01 (sample SAMEA6813953, study PRJEB35770) | freshwater metagenome | biome: Freshwater; feature: Freshwater reservoir; material: water | place: Czech Republic | collected 2016-08-15 | depth 30m m
CAGTAGAGATCGCTTATTAATTCATTATCGCCAAGTTTTACTTGCAGGTGGTGGGCTTCATAGACAGTTTTGCCCAAACGATTAAGTGCAAACTTAAGAAGTTCACCTTGGTTACGGGGTTCGGGCTCACCGGCGATTAAAACATTTGCGGCATCGACTCGAAACTTTGGCTTTACTGTTTGCGCAGGCGCTCCACGGCGCAGCCAGGCAAGCTCTTTCTTGATCAGCATATTACGGCGCTGATCCATCACTGATGTTTGACGCGCGCGCTCTGCTTTTGCTAAAACAAAAGCGCTATAGCCGCCGTCATATTCTTCAACTTTCCCACCAACCACTTCCCATGTGCGATCTGTTACTGCATCCAGAAACCATCGATCGTGCGTTACGACAGTGACAGCTAAGCCCTTACGATTATTTATGTAGCTTGCAAGCCAAGCGACGCCTTCAACATCTAAATGGTTGGTTGGCTCGTCAAGTAAAATCAAATCGAGTTCATTGATTAAGAGTTTTGCTAGACCAACACGCCTGCGTTCTCCGCCAGATAGTTGACCAAATTTACGGTCAAAGATGTGATCATCAAAACTTCCGAATAAACCAGTAAAGACTTCGCGGATATTTGGCTCACTCGCCCATTCATGCTTTGCGGTATCGCCCAAAACAACTTCCCCGACAGTACTTTCCGGATTTTCAAAATCAACTTGTGAAAGAATTCCAATGCGCGCAGAGTTTGATTTAGTGACGCGACCCGAATCAGGCGATTCGATTCCGGCAATAACTTTCATCAAAGTACTCTTGCCGCTACCGTTTCGGCCCACGATTCCAATGCGATCGCCTTCAGATACGCCAAGTGATACGGCTACTAAAAGCTCTTTAACGTCAAAGGCTTTGGAGACCTCTTCAATATTTACAACGTTGCGCGCCATGATGGGAGAGCGTACCTTTCATCCATGAATGTGACTGACCGCGAATATGCGCTAGAACTAGATAGAAACGATCCTTTAGCCCATTTCAAGTCACAGTTTGTGGTCTCAGATCCAGAGTTGTGTTATTTAGACGGCAATTCACTTGGCCGCCTGCCCAAGGCCACCGTGGCTGCGATCAATAACTTCATGACACATGAATGGGGCCCAGAGGTCGTTACAGGATGGAGTCACTGGGTTGATGAAGCGCAACCAACCGGTGATTTACTGGCCGCTGCTGCATTAGGGGCAGCTCCTGGTCAGACATTGGTCTGCGATACAACCTCGGTTAACTTCTATCAGCTGTGTTTGGCAGCAATTCAGGCACGACCTGGGCGAAAGACAATCATTACTGATGCCGCTAACTTTCCAACTGATCGATACATACTTGATGGAATTGCCAAGCAGTTCAACTTAAACCTTGTCATTATCAATAACGAGGATCCCTCTAAAGCCACCCATGAGCGAATTACTCCGGAGGTTTTAGCTCCATACCTAAATGATGACGTTGCGCTCGTTACATTTGAAGTTATTCAATATCGTTCTGGTGCTCGCACTGATATGAAGTCGATAACCGAACAAGTGCGCGCAATAGGAGGCTTAGTTGTTTGGGATGCCAGCCACGCAGTCGGTGCTATCAATTTAGATCTTGATGAAAACGGCGTTGACTTGTGTGTTGGGTGTACTTATAAATATGGTAACTCTGGCCCTGGTTCACCAGCTTGGTTATATGTAAGTACAAGAATTCAAAAAGAGTTACAGGTACCAATTCAAGGTTGGTTTGCACAAGGCGCTCAGTTTGAAATGGGGCCAGCTTTTGAAAAGGCCGATGGTATTAGAGGTTTCCAAATCGCAAGCCCTTCATTAATGGGAATTCGTTGCGTTCAAACTGCTTTCGGAATGATTAACGAAGCTGGCATCGATGCAATTGAAGCTAAAGCTGCACTTGGAACCCAGATGATGATCGATCTCTACGATGCGTGGCTAAAGCCTCTAGGGATTGAACTAAATACTTCGCGCAACCCCAAAGAGCGCGGGGGACATATCTCATTGGTGCACCCAGATGCTGCACAGATTTGTGTCGCTCTTCGCCAATTCTCAAATGTAATTCCAGATTACAGAACTCCTAACTCCATTCGCTTAGCCATATCCCCACTTCCAACTTCATATACTGAAGTCTGGGATGGGTTTGAGCGCATGCGTGATCTAGTTGCATCCAAGGCCTATAAGAGCGTTAAAGAAGGCGGTTCACGAGTCACATGAGCGAAAACTTCGATCCTGCGTTGACATACACGTCATATTTAGCTGTAGATGAACTACTTAACCTGCAGCGTCCATTATCTGCTGGCCCCGAACATGATGAGATGTTATTTATCATTATTCACCAAACATATGAGCTGTGGTTTAAACAGATAATTCATGAGTTTTTTCAGGCTCAACGCAGTATGGAGTCTGGTGACACACATTACTCATTAGCGCTTCTAGGTCGTATTCGTACCATCATGAAAGTCTGCGTAACTCAGATAGATATTTTGGAGACGATGACGCCATTGCAGTTTAATTCTTTCCGTTCATACTTATCATCCTCTAGTGGATTTCAATCTGCGCAGTTTAGAAAAGTTGAAGCCTTATTGGGACGTCGCGATACTAAAATGGCTGGGCACTTACCACCAGCTGTTCAAGCAGAGATCGCTCTTATTACTTCTGAGAATTCTATTTGGGACTCAGCTCTTGCATATTTAGTTAAACGTGGACATGCAATTCCAACTGATGTTCTAGCTCGCGATAGAACTTTGCCGTATGAAGCAAATCTACGAGTTCAGGATGTATTGCTCGATATCCATCGCAATGATCCTGAAAGTGCCTCTGTCTGTGAACGCTTATTAGATATAGATGAAGGTATTCAGGAGTGGCGCTACCGCCATGTAAAGATGGTGGAACGAACTATCGGACACAAGATTGGTACTGGCGGGTCTAGCGGAGTTGAATATTTATCGAGTACGTTATTTAACCCGGTCTTTAAAGATCTGTGGGAGATTCGTTCGCGTTTTTAGTCAGGCAAGCCCTGCAACACAAGCTCGCTAAGTTCCTTACGCACTCGTGGTGCGCTCTCGCGTGCAATCATTGCTGCATCTAACTGTTCAATCGAGCCTTGCTTGCCAATTGCAATAACGATTACTGGGCTCAGGTTTTCAGTGAGCTCGAATACGTGAGCTGTTACTGCTTTATCAAAGCCACCCATTTGATGAGCTACATATCCACGATCGTGAGCCTCAAGGGTTAATTGGGCAACGGATAGGCCACAGTCATATTGAAAACCCATATAAGGCGTGCCATCGGGGCGTTGGTTTTGTGCGACCACCAGGATTAAGGTCGATGCACGAAAAGCCCACCCTTGATTAAAAGGGGCTAAGGATTGCAGAACTTTATTAAAAACTTCATCACCGCGTTGGCCAATCACAAACCTCCACGGCTGAATATTGCTGCCCGAAGGTGCCCACCGCGCCGCCTCAAGCATTGCCAACAAATCATCCTTGGAAATCTCTGCACTTTCATCAAAGGAGCGAGGACTTCGACGTTCGGCAAACAGATCATTAATTCTTACGGAAGTTTCAGCTCTCATCATTCGAGAACCTTATTGCACCGATAGAGTTAGCGCATGTCAGGTTGGATACATAGCGCAGCTGATTGGCTTGTTGCAAACAACCTGCAGGTTCTACTTTTTATATTACTGATTTTATTTGCATTCGCCGAAGCCGCCGCCTTCGTTGGCTTTGTTTTGCCTGGTGAGACATCCCTGCTTATCGGTGGCGTCCTGGCTCATTCACACGTATGGCCTCTTTGGCTCTTCATTGTCTGCGCAATCATTGGCGCTATTGCTGGGGACTCTGTGGGCTATGAGGTAGGAAAACATTTTGGCCCCAGAATAAAAACTACACAATTTGGAAAGTTCGTCGGAGATAAACGGTGGAAGTTGGCCGAACATATTTTTGCTAAGTACCACGGTGGGGCAATCTTTTTTGGCCGTGCCCAAGCTCTGCTGCGCGCATTGGTTCCAGCATTAGCTGGAATGAATAAGGTCCCCTACCTAACTTTCTTGAAATGGAACGCAGCAGGGGGAATTGTTTTTAGCACAACCGTTATTGTATTAGGCTATGAATTTGCTAATTCTCTGCATGTGCTCGAGAAATATCTTAAATACTGGGCTATTTTCTTCTTAATTGTTGTAGCGAGCCTAGTAATGATTCTTAAGAAGAAGCTGGAAGAAATGATTGAAGATTAGGGGATTCTTAGCTCTTATTCTTCTTTGTAACCAGTAATTCAATTCCATAAGCCTCTTCGGCAATCGCTTTACGGCGTTCTAAGTACTTTTCAGAATAATCTTCAACTAAGTGTTCAAAGCGAATATCTCCACGTATCAATTTATGCAGGTCGCTCGATTGAGTTTGCGAGCCGAAAATTGGCGGTTCTAGTCGAATCTCTTCGACAACAATGTGTGGGTGGAAAAAACGGTAAATCAAGGCAAGTCTTCGAATGCCTAAGTTGATAATGTACTTAACTCCACGACTTAAATGAACTTGAACCATTAACCGTTTAAAAGTTACATCTTTCGGGTTTACTGATTTATCCTCTGTTGCGAGTTCGTACAAAATCTTTGCAATTTCATCTCCACCAGCTGTATCTGGAAGTCCGGCACATTTGCTTGATAATTGTTTTCGCAACTCTGGATCTTGAAGTCTCCTTACTGTCGCTGCGATATCTGCTAAATCGCTTTGATCGGCGCGAAGTGCATATCCGAAATCCTGACACCATTTAGCCCGTGCTTCTTGATCATCTGTGCCTCGAATATTCGAAACAAATACTGTTGGAATTTGAGCAGGTAATAACTCATGTACTCCGTTATATCCGGTAGCACAAATACCTGCATCAAAGGCGTGCAGCACTCTGGCAAGTGGGAAATATCTAACGACCTTAATATCTAAACCCTCGGGTGCTAACGAATTTCCATTTATATCAATCGGTGCCTTAGTTAAAACTACTTGAAGATCTTTCCATCCGATTAAGCCTTCAAGAGCTGCAGTCATCTTATGGTTCACATCGCTATCGCCAGTTCCAAGCTGTACAAGAGCCACCGGTCTATTTAAATCCAAACCTAAAATCGTGCGAGCTTCATCGCGAGAAAATGCAGTCTCTTTCCGAAATAGAGATACTGGAGATGTGAGCGTTGCATCTTTGCGCTTGGCTGTTGGACCAAAATCATATGCACGAGCAATATCACCAGGCTCAACAATTTTATCCATCATTGCAGCCTGTAAACCTAAGACGAAACGTTGAGGCTTCTTTTGCCACAACCCACGACGTACCCACACTAGTTTTAGTTCAGGATTTGAATTTCTTGCTGCAATCACACCAGGGTATGGAACCACGCCATCAAAGGAAAGTACCTTTGCATCAGTCTCTTCGATAAGGGCTAAAAGGCGATCACGAAGATAGCTATCCCACTTTCGTCGAGTCATCCAAAGGCGATCACGTCCTGGAATATATTCGCATCTAATGCCCATAAAGCCTGGCACTTCTGCAATTCCACCTGCCATTGAAACAATTATCGGATTAGCTACATCTTTTAGTGCCAATGCAATCGCGCTGGCTCGTGCTAGATGGCCCATTCCAACGCCATTGCTGGTTGCAAGGATGATTGTGGGCTTAGACATGTGGCTTAGCCTACCCAAATGCCCGTGTGAATTAGACTCAAGCCGTGAACCTAGTTGCTGCTAAGGCCTTGATTGCAGGAAATCTAGAGTCCAACGTGGCTATCGAATGCGAAGATGGACTAATTACCTCTATCGATGTTGATAGTGCTGCCTTACCCACTATTGCCGGAACTCTCTTGCCGGGCTTTGTTGATATTCATACTCATGGAGGTGGAGGTTATTATTTTTCGGCGCTAACACCTGATCAGATTTCAACTGTAATCAATACACATAGCGCGCATGGCACAACATCGATGCTGGCGAGTTTGGTTTCAGAGCCTATTGAAGCTTTAGTCACACAAATCAAAGCGTTAGCTCCCTTTATAAACCACAGCACAATCAGGGGCATCCACCTAGAGGGCCCTTATCTTGCGCACGCTCATTGCGGGGCGCACGATCCAACACTTCTTCGCACACCGACAATTGCCGAGCTAGAGCAGCTTATTGCTGCATCAGGTGACACGGTTCGAATGGTAACAATCGCACCTGAACTAGATGGTGCGATTGACGCAATTGAATTTTTGGTCAGCCGGGAAATCACAGTGGCCCTTGGCCATTCTGGAGCCGATTCGGCGACTACTCACGCTGCCATTAAAGCTGGTGCCACGATTATTACCCACTTTAATAATGGAATGCCCAAACTCAATACAGGCGAGAATATATCTTCAGTTTCACTGAGTGATTCAACAATAGCCCTTGAACTTATTCTCGATGGCATTCATGTAAATGCCGATGATGTTCGGAGAATTCTTAGTGCTGCTCCGAAACGTATCATCGCGGTGACTGATGCAATGTCTGCGGCAGGTGCTGGCGATGGCGATTACACAATCGGAAAACTCGGAGTTCGTGTTGAAAATGGTGTAGCCCGCTTAATGTCAAAGGATTCATTAGCGGGCAGCACTTTAACGATGGACCGCGCATTTCTTAACTTAATTAACAACTTTGGGTTTTCTATTGCAGATGCCAGTTTCGCCACTTCAACTTTGCCAGCGATTCGAATTGGGCTCAACAATGTGGGAAGTATTGAGGTTGGCAAGCGTGCTGACTTTATTGAATTCACTAACAACGGTGTGATTAAAACACTTTAGTTTTAGTTGCCCCATGAAGAGTGAAGTGGTCGACCTTCGGCATAGCCTGCCGATGATTGAATCCCAATAACGGCGCGTTCTGCGAACTCTTCTAAAGTGCGAGCGCCAGCATATGTGCATGATGAACGTAGTCCGGCAATGATTTCATCAAGCAAGTCTTCAACACCGGGTCGCTGCGGATTCAAATACATGCGCGAGGTTGAGATGCCTTCTTCAAACAGGGATTTACGGGCGCGATCGAATGCATCTTCGCCAGTTGTACGAGCAGCAACGGCACGCGCCGACGCCATTCCAAAGGATTCTTTAAAGAGCTTGCCGTTGACATCACTTTGTAAATCGCCAGGTGATTCATATGTACCCGCAAACCATGAACCAATCATCACTTGTGATGCACCTGCCGCTAGGGCCAATGCGACATCGCGCGGATGGCGCACGCCACCGTCGGCCCATACATGGGCACCAAGCTTCTTGGCCTGCGCTGCACACTCAAGTACGGCTGAAAACTGCGGTCTGCCAACGCCTGTCTGCATGCGCGTGGTGCACATGGCTCCTGGACCTACGCCAACCTTGATAATTGTTGCTCCAGCTTCTACTAAATCTCTAACGCCATCGGCAGTTACAACATTGCCCGCAACAATTGGTATGGAAGTTCCTAAAGATCTAATCGCATGCAGCGCCTCAATCATCTTCTTTTGATGCCCATGGGCAGTATCAACGACCAAAACATCGGCCCCTGATTCGATTAGCGCGCCAGCCTTTGCAGCTACATCACCATTAATCCCAACAGCTGCGGCGATTCGAAGTCTGTTGTTTTTATCAACTGCCGGTGTATATAGAGTGCCTCGTAAGGCGCCAATGCGCGTCATGATTCCGACTAAATCACCGTTTGCTGAAACAACTGGGGCTAACTTATGGCGATGTGAGTTTAGGAATTCAAATGCCGCACGCGCATCTAAACCATCTGCCATTGTTACTAGGTCTTTACTCATGACTTGATGCAGCTGAGTAAAACGATCTACGCCTTTGCAATCCTCTTCTGTGACGATTCCGAGAGGTTTGCCACCGTCAACAACCACAATTGCACCGTGTGCGCGTTTATGTAACAAGCTCACTGCGTCAGCTACCGTTTGATGAGAACTAAGCGTTAAGGGTGTATCAAAGAATGTGTGACGTGATTTCACCCATTTAATTACACTGTCAACAACGGTCAATGGGATATCTTGAGGAATAACAGAGATGCCACCACGTCGCGCAATAGTCTCGGCCATTCGCCGCCCTGATACAGCGGTCATATTTGCAACTACCAGCGGAATTGTTGTTCCTGAACCGTCACTAGATGATAAATTAACATCCATTCGGCTGGAGAGTTCTGATGCACTAGGCACCATGAAGACGTCATCGTAAGTTAGATCATGATTTGGATTATTTATGAAGCGCACGTGTGGAAACTATACTCAGGTAAGATACAAACATGTCTGAATCCCTTATTTCGGCCCGTGGTTTAACCAAGAAATTTGGCGACTTCACCGCCGTTAATGGCATCGATTTTGATGTCGCAAAAGGTGAATCCTTTGGCCTGCTAGGCCCAAATGGCGCTGGAAAATCAACGGTTATGCGGATGGTTGGGGCCACATCCCAGCGCAATGCCGGTGATTTATCGATTCTAGGTAAGGACCCAGAAAAGAACGGCCCTCAGATTCGTGCGCACTTAGGCGTAGTCCCCCAACAGGACAACTTAGATATGCAGTTAAGTGTTACTGAAAACCTGTATATCTATGGCCGTTATTTTGGTCTACCTCGAAAGTTTGTTAAGGGCAAAATCGAAGAGCTACTGAGTTTTGCTCAGTTGGAAGAAAAACGTAATGCCAAAGTTGAATCCTTGAGCGGTGGGATGAAACGCCGCTTAACTATCGCGAGAGCCCTTGTCAGTGAGCCTGAAATCTTAATGTTGGATGAACCTACAACAGGCTTAGATCCGCAGGCCCGTCATATTTTATGGGACCGTTTATTTAGATTGAAAGAACAAGGCGTAACTCTCGTAATTACTACGCATTTCATGGATGAAGCAGAGCAGTTGTGTGATCGCCTGATTGTTATGGATAGAGGCAACATCATGGCCGAAGGAAGTCCGGCCTCGCTGATTAAGGATTACTCCACTAAAGAGGTCTTAGAAGTTCGCTTTGGTTCAGATCGAAATCAAGAGGTTGCCGACAAACTCCGCACAATGTGCGATCGCATAGAAGAACTGCCTGATCGCGTCTTGATGTATACCGATGATGGCGAATCATTGCTTGAAAAGATTTATGCCTCAGGCCTACATCCAAAGACGTCTCTTGTCCGCAGAAGTTCTTTGGAAGATGTTTTCTTGCGTCTAACTGGAAGAACATTAATCGAATAATGAGTACAGCAACTCTCCGCCAAGGCTCCTTGCAGTTAATTGACGCTGCCAAAATCCGCTCCCGCGGAGCGCTCTATGTCGCTGAAGCTCGCATCCGAATAATGATGAAGTGGATCGTCATCATTATTGGAATCGCAATTGCTAATCCTGTGCTCTATTTAATCTCCGTAGGTATTGGCCTGGGTGGCCTTATTGATAAAAGTGTTGGCGCAGTGGGCGTAGATGGCGTTAAATACTTAACCTTTCTAGCCCCAGCTTTGTTAGCCCAAGCGGCGATTCAAGGCACAATGGATGAAACAGTTTATCCAACAATTGAAGGCTTTAAATGGCATAAAACCTTTTACTCCATGAACTCAACTCCTCTCAGCGGCGCCCAAATATCAATAGGTGTTTTCCTGGCTGCGTTTTTTCGGACTGTATATACGGTCTTACTTTATTTTGGAGTTATGTGGGCTTTCGGTGCCCTTGAATCCCCTCATGCATGGCTAGCAATTCCTACATCAATCTTTGCAGGCGCTTCATTTGGTGCACTTATGCAAGCCGTTGCCGCCCGTTTAGAAGATGAGAACTTTTTCTTTGTAGTGCTAGGCCGCTTCATCATGATGCCGCTCTTTTTATTCTCCGGCACCTTCTTTCCGCTGACGTCGATGCCATTCTTTTTACAATGGATCGGTTGGGTTTCACCGTTATGGCATGCAACTGAACTTGGCCGTTATTTAACGTATGGGCATGCACTATCGTCAACAATGATGTGGGTGCACTTCTTAGTTTTACTGACCATGCTTGTAAGTGGCGTAATTCTCTCGGCGCGTATCTTCACCAAGAGATTGGCTAAGTAAATGTTTATCCCAATGGCCGTAGCCATCGCCGAAGCCCGTGTTGGCAAGATGGGCGAACGTTTCTATTCTGGCCGAGTCCCGCAGCTTCTAGAACGGGGCTTTATCGCATTCAGATCTTCTACCTGGATGATTGTTCTTTCTGGTTTTGTTGAGCCAGTTCTGTACCTGCTCTCTTTTGGTTATGGAATCGGAAAGCTGCTTCCAAGTATCACGGTGGGCGGAGAAAGCATTAAATACGCCGTTTTTATCGCCCCTGCTCTCTTGGCAACTAGCGCAATGAATGGTGCAATCTACGACTCGACCATGAATGTTTTCTTTAAACTCAATCATGACCGCATCTATCACGGCATGTTGGCAACCTCTATGGGCCCACTCGATGTTGCCCTAGGTGAAATTGGCTGGGCGTTATTGCGTGGTTTTTCTTATGCGTGTGCGTTTATGGCTGTAGTTACACCACTTGGATTAATTCCTAGTATTTGGGGATTGCTTGCGATTCCAGCGGCCGTCCTTATTGCATTTGGTTTTGCATCCTGCGGTATGGCGTTGACTTCCTATATGACATCTTTTCAACAACTTGAAATTATTAACATATTCTTGTTGCCAATGTTTCTCTTTTCCGGCTCTTTTTATCCATTAACCGTTTTCCCTCAATGGCTACAGTTCACAGTTAACTTACTGCCCCTAACGCACGCCATTAATTTAGTGCGCGGCTTATGTCTTGGACATATAAACATGGGCTTGGCTGGCCATGCCCTGTACTTCGTAATAATGATTATTTGTGGACTTTTCTTTACAACTAAACGCTTAAACGCGCTTTTTATGAAATAAATTATTTTTCCCCGCGTAAAATCAAGGAGTTTCGGGGTTGCTTTTAAAAAACGGCATGAGATACTTAAGCCTTAGTTCGCAAGAACTAAAAAACCGAACCGGGAGAGTACTTCTCAAACGAGTTTCAAACGCTGAAACCTTTGCCGTACAAGCTTTACAATGATTACACAAACTAATCACAAGGAAACATTTAGATTTGTCCCAACGACTTCAGCAGAAATTCCACCTGAAAGAGTCGCCGAACTCCTGAAATCCGAATGGGAGTTATTTACTAAGAAGACTGGCAAGAGTGCTGAGGAAAGCAGGCGCTCGTTTAAATCCCTGCCTCTGGGTGTTACCTCTAGCTTCCAGCATTGGGATCCTTACCCGATCTCAATTGTTAGCGCTAAAGGCGCTTGGATGACCGACGTAGATGGTCGCGAACTGCTGGACCTATCCATGGGCTTTGGCGCAATGTTGGCCGGTCATTTAAACCCAACCGTGGTTGAAGAGGTCAAGAATTCTCTTGAAACCGGCATGCTCTTTGTTACCCCGTCGCCGATCTCAACCGATGCAGCAGAGCGAATCTGCCGCCGCTTCGTGATCGACCAAGTTCGATTTACCAACAGTGGCACCGAATCAACTATGTATGCCGTTCGTACTGCACGCGCAGCAACTGGTAAAGATGGCATCGTCAAGGTCGAAGGTGGTTACCACGGTAGCTATGACCCATTTGTGGTGTCTAGCAAGCCGCCGGTGGATCTGATTGGTGATGTTGAAAATCCAATTGCTCACGTGCCGGCTGGCATAGTCCCTGGAGACATCTATGTTGTCTCTTACAACGACGCTGATGCACTTGAACGTATATTTGAAAAGAACGCGTCAAAGATTGCCTGCTTTATTATCGAACCCGTAATGGAGAACCTTGGCATTGTTTTGCCTGATGCTGGTTATCTAGAAAGAGTTCGCGAACTTTGCGACCAATACAACGTTGTTTTAATCTTTGATGAAGTTAAAACAGGTTTGACCGCTGGCCATCAAGGTGCAGCGCAACGCTTAGGTGTTATTCCAGACTTAATTACTTTAGCGAAATCAATTGGTGGCGGACTTACTTTGGCGGCTTTTGGTGGCAAAAAGAAGTACATGGATTTTGTCACTAACGGCAAAATGGCACACTTTGGTACTTTCAACGGAAACCCACTAGCAATGGCTGGTATTCGTGCGGTTGATAAAATCTGTACTAAAGAAACCCTTGCAGTTGCTGAAGCATTTAATCAGCAAGCTCTAGATCGTATTAATGTAATTATTGAGGAGTACCAGTTACCTGCACACACAGTTGGATTTGGTGTGAAGGGTTGCATAACCTGGACAACAAAGCCACTTCGTAACTACCGTGATTATAAATCAACAGATTTTGCGATTGCAGAACTGTCGTGGTTGTTCTCGCTTAACCGCGGAATCATTAC
>CAEZZF010000027.1_pt1 | contig 12243 bp, 10 predicted proteins | sample 7266141 | NCBI WGS metagenome assembly CAEZZF01 (sample SAMEA6813953, study PRJEB35770) | freshwater metagenome | biome: Freshwater; feature: Freshwater reservoir; material: water | place: Czech Republic | collected 2016-08-15 | depth 30m m
ATATGGCCAAGGAGATGCGCTCGCAGGTGTACGTATAAATCTAGAGTTTATTAGTGCAAACCCAACTGGACCGTTGCACTTGGGTCATACACGCTGGGCTGCAGTTGGAGATGCACTAGGACGAGTACTCAGTGCAGCAGGGGCCGATGTAACTCGCGAATTTTATATTAATGACCGTGGAAATCAGATGGATCTCTTTGGCGCATCCGTTGAGGCCGCTGCCCTTGGTAATACGATTCCAGAGGATGGATATCAAGGCGCCTATATTTTAGATTTAGCTAAGGAAGTTGTAACCGCTAATTCTGAAATAATAAATCTTCCAGAAGGCGTTCGTCATGAAGCTTTTCGTGAGGCTGCATATGCAGTTCAATTGAAAGATCAACAGCGCGTACTCGATACTTTTGGTACTCATTTTGATGTGTGGTTTTCGGAGCGTTCTTTGCACCAACAAGGCGCCGTAGAACACGGGTTAGAAAAACTTCGTAAAGAGGGCCATGTCTTTGAAGAAGAAGGCGCCATATGGCTTCGTACAACTGATTTTGGTGATGACAAAGACCGGGTACTCACTAAATCCGATGGGTCACTTACTTATTTCTCATCAGATACCGCTTATTACATTAACAAACGCGAGCGTGGCTTTGATATCTGTATTTATATGTTGGGTGCTGACCATCATGGTTATGTGGGCCGCCTTAAAGCAATTGCTGCATGTGCCGGTGATAATCCCGATTACAACATCCATGTATTAATTGGTCAGCTAGTAAAAATTATGGAGGGCGGGGAAGAGGTAAAACTCTCCAAGCGCGCCGGAACAATTATTACGTTAGAAGAACTTGTAGAAAAAGTTGGCGTTGATGCCGCCCGATATACGTTGATTAGATATCCCGTTGATACGCCTATGGTGATGGATATCGATGTATTGAAGCGCAATACCAATGAAAATCCGGTCTACTACGTTCAATATGCCCATGCACGAATCGCTGCAGTATTGCGCAACGCTGCCGACCTTCATATCTCTGTGGACGTGAAGGATTTCGATTCGGCCCAGTTAACACATGATCGTGAGAACGAACTATTGGGGGTGCTTGCTCAATTTCCCCGAGTCGTTGCAACAGCTGCAGAACTGCGCCAGCCTCACAGAGTCGCCCGTTATTTAGAGGAGTTAGCCGGTACATATCACGGCTTTTATGCCGATTGCCGGGTTCTGCCTATGGGCGATGAAAATCCCTCGTCACTGCATACGGCCCGACTATTACTGTGTGCATCTACAAAACAAGTTATTGCAAATGGATTAGCGCTATTAGGCGTCAGTGCACCAGAGAGGATGTAGTCATGTGGTCCTCTAACGTCTCGCAGTCTGAACAACTTCGTATTTCATCAATTTCTGCAACGGCTCTTGCAGACGAATTCGGTACTCCTGCATTCATTATGGATGAAGCCGACTTTTATAACCGTGCAAAAAGTTGGGACCAGGCGCTCAAGAATGCTTTTGGTTCACATGCCGGCAACGTGTATTACGCAGCAAAAGCCTTTATCTGCGTTGAGGTTGCACGGTGGATTAAAGAGATTGGTATTGGTATCGATGTCTGCACTGGTGGAGAACTAGCCGTTGCACTTGCCGGCGGAATTGATCCATTAAAGATTGAAGTTCACGGAAACAACAAATCGGTTGCAGAGATTGAGAAAGCTGTCAGCGCTGGCGTAGGCACAATCGTTATTGATTCCCTTGTTGAAATTGAACGAGTTGCCGCAGCGGCAAATAAGTTTGGCGTAGTTCAAGGCGTGCTCTTGAGATTAACCCCTGGTATCGAAGCCCATACGCACGAATCGATTGCTACTGCACACGAAGATGTGAAATTTGGGTTTTCAATTGCCAGTGGTGCCGCTTGGAAAGCAGTAGAAGCCACGCGAGTCCACGCATCAATTGCGCTGCGCGGTTTTCATGCACATATTGGCTCACAGATATTGGACACGGATTCATTTGAAATTAGCGCAGAGCGTCTGATTGCACTGCTGGCAAAATATCGAGATACATTTAACGAAGAGCTACCCGAATTAGATTTAGGGGGCGGTTATGGGATTGCTTATTTACCAGGAGATGAAGAGCTCTCACCAACTATTGTGATGAACGCCCTTGCCGCTGCCGTGAAAGAAAACTGCGATACATACACTCTGACTCACCCGCGCATATCGATTGAACCGGGACGGGCAATCGTTGGTCCGACAATGTTTACTTTGTATGAAGTGGGAACCGTGAAAGATGTCACTTTAGAAAACGGAGATAACCGTCGGTACATATCGATAGACGGCGGAATGAGCGAGAACATTCGCCCTGCCCTTTATGGTGCTGAATACACTGCAGTACTTGCTAATCGAACTAGCACGGCTCCAACACTTTCAACTCGACTTGTTGGAAAGCATTGCGAAACCGGCGACATCGTTATTCGAGAGATTGAGCTGGCCAGCGATATCGCACCAGGAGATTTATTAGCTACCCCAGTAACAGGTGCATATGGTCGAAGCATGGCAAGTAATTACAACCACATGCCACGTCCACCAGTTATTGCAGTAAAAGATGGAAAAGCACGTGTAATTCTGCGTCGTGAGACCGAAGCTGATCTGTTAGGGCTCGATATTTAACGCCGATACAGGCATCTGTGAAAGAATAACCCGCATGGACGCAGGCTTAAAGACAATATCAATCGGAATGCTTGGCGCTGGAGTAGTTGGCAGCCAAGTAGCTCGCCTGCTGCAAAATGATGAACAAGAGTTATCTGAGCGCTCAGGTGCGCTATTAGTTTTGAAAAAAGTCGGTGTCCGCACTAACGCTCCACGAGACGGCATTGATGCCTCAATGATTACAACCGACCTTCACTCAATCGTGACTGATCCAGAGATAAATATTGTCATTGAAGTCATGGGCGGAATCGAACCTGCACGTACATTGATTTTAGAAGCGATTAAAAATAAGAAATCTGTGATTACTGCCAATAAAGCTTTATTGGCGACCCATGGGCATGAGTTATTTAATGCAGCCGATGCCGCCAAAGTTGATTTGTATTATGAGGCAGCTGTAGCTGGTGCGATTCCCATTATTCGATCTATGCGCGAATCACTAGCTGGTGATCAAATTACTCGCGTCATGGGAATTGTTAATGGCACTACTAATTATATTTTGACAAAGATGCATGAAGAAGGCCGCGACTTTGCCGAAGTCCTCAAAGAGGCACAGGCGTTGGGTTACGCCGAGGCCGATCCAACCGCTGATATTCAAGGCCATGATGCCGCTGCTAAAGCTGCGCTGTTGGCAAGTTTGGCATTTCATAGCACAGTAACTATTGATGAGGTTTATTGCGAAGGTATTACAGGAATCTCTCTAGAAGATGTCAATGCCGCTAAAGCTATGGGTTCAGTCATTAAGTTATTGGCAATCGCCGAACTCACTTTAAAGGATGAGATTTCAGTTCGCGTGCATCCGGTGATCCTGCCAAATTCACATCCGCTGGCATCGGTTCGTAACGCCTTTAACGCTGTGTACGTAGAGTCTGAGTCTGCTGGCCAGCTGATGTTTTATGGTCGAGGAGCAGGTGGGGCACCCACAGCATCTGCAATCTTGGGTGACCTAGTTGCCGTTACTCGCCACCGTGCATATTCAACAGTTGGTTATGGTGAATCAGATTATGCAGATCTAGATATCGCGCCAGTGAGTGAAGTTAAATCACAGTTCTTCGTCCGTTTGCATGTTGCCGATAAGTCAGGTGTTTTAGCCGCGATTGCGCAGACTTTTGCGAGTGAAGATATTTCGATTCAAACTGTACGCCAGGCAGGCATGGGCAAAGACGCTGAATTAGTTGTGGTCACACACAATGCATCAGAGGCAGCGCTTAATGCTTGCATCAAGAAATTAACCGATATGGATATTGTCAGCAAAGTTGAATCAGTAATTCGCGTTGAAGGAGCGGTCTCATAAATGGCGATTTTTGGTAACAGTAAAAAGGGTGCACATCAATGGCGCGGAGTTATTGAGGAATACCGCCACCGCTTGCCAGTTAATGCCAACACGCCCATCATCTCTTTGCGCGAAGGCGGCACACCACTTATTCATGCCGCTTTTCTCTCTGAATTATTAGGCAACAATGTTTGGATTAAGTACGAAGGCTTAAACCCAACTGGATCATTTAAAGATCGCGGAATGACGATGGCGATTTCAAAAGCTGCCGAAGAAGGTGCTAAAGCCGTTATCTGCGCCTCAACTGGAAACACTTCAGCATCAGCTGCAGCTTATGCAGTGAAGGCGGGGATGACACCAGCGGTATTAATTCCTAAAGGCAAGATTGCCATGGGCAAATTAGCTCAGGCCGTAATCCACGATTCAACCATCTTGCAAGTTAATGGAAACTTTGATGATTGCTTAACTCTTGCACGCGAGCTTTCGGAGAACTATCCAGTTGCACTTGTTAACTCAGTTAATCCATTTCGCATCGAGGGTCAAAAAACTGCTGCATTTGAAGTTGTAGATATGTTGGGCAACGCTCCAGATATTCACGCACTACCCGTCGGCAATGCAGGAAACATCACGGCCTATTGGAAGGGCTATAAGGAGTACTTCAAAGACGGTATGTCCCAACGTCTGCCAGCTATGTATGGTTTTCAAGCTGCAGGGGCGGCGCCAATTGTTAAAGGCAAAATCATTAAGAATCCAGACACTATTGCAACGGCAATACGTATTGGAAATCCTGCATCATGGGCACAGGCCGTTGATGCCCGCGATACGTCCGGTGGAGTTATCGATTCAGTTACAGATCGAGAAATTCTTGCCGCATACCGACTAATCGCAGCTAAAGAGGGAATTTTCGTAGAGCCTTCATCGGCCGCCGGTTTAGCAGGATTAATTAAGTACAAGAAGGCTGGAAAACTTCCAAAGGATAAGACGATAGTTATTACCGTTACTGGACATGGATTAAAAGATATTCCGTATGCACTTGAGACTGCCAAAAAACCCGTCGTTGTTCCAGTCAATGTTAAAGCCGCCGCAAAGGCGCTAGGCCTTAGTTAACATGAAGCCAACTTTTAGAGCCCAATCAATGCAGGTGCAGGTTCCTGCAACGAGCGCCAATTTGGGTCCAGGTTTTGACAGCCTTGGTTTAGCTCTGGGTATGCATGATCGATACATTGCGCAGATATTAGATGAAAAGATTATTGATATCGATGTTACGGGTGAAGGCGCCGACAGCGTGCCACGCAATGATAAAAACTTAGTAATTAAATCAATGCATAAGGGCTTTGAATTTTTAGGTGGTCAGCCTCGCGGAATCGCCCTTCGTGCACTCAATGTAATTCCACACGGCCGCGGACTTGGTTCCTCGGCCAGCGCAATCGTTGGTGGCTTATCACTTGCTCGCGCATTGGTACTTGGCGGCAATGAACGTATGAGCAACGACGACATGTTGAATTTGGCTAATGAACTAGAGGGCCATCCCGACAATGTCGCTGCAGCAATTTATGGCGGAGCAACAGTTGCCTGGCAAGAAATTCAACATGGTCATAACGTCGCACTCTCTGTGCAACTAGAAGTTGACCCACGTATTGGTGCAATCGCATTTGTGCCAGCAACCTCGGTTGCAACATCTAAAGCGCGAAAGATGTTGCCAGAGTTAATTACTCATGCCGATGCAGTCAAGAATTCGGCTAACACCGCATTGCTAGTTCATGCATTGCAATTTCGCCCTGATTTATTGCACACGGCTACCGAAGACTTCCTGCATCAGAGTTATCGCGCCGATGCAATGCCGGGCTCCTTTGCGCTCTTACAAAAACTTCGCAAAGCTGGCGTCGCAGCCTTTATCTCTGGGGCTGGGCCAACGGTTTTGGTCCTCCATACTGGCGGAGCTACCGAAGTCGATGAGTTAGCCCGTGCCGCTGGCGATAAGTTCATTACGAGCGCTTTGAGCCTCTCACGCACTGGTGCCAGCCTGGTCGCAGGCTAGATTTTGCCCTCAGCTGGGCACACTGCTAACATTTAGGCATCTGTTCGGCCTGCTTATTGTGGCCAGCAACATCTACAGATAATCACAAAAATCCACGGTCCATTGGGAATATCTAAAAACCCAAAGGCCAATAGCGAAAAGATACACATGACAACAACTGATGAACCCGTACGCTCACAAAGTCCAGAGCTAGCTGCGATGACCCTGCCTAAGTTAAAGACAGTTGCAACACAACTGGGCGTAGAGGGTGCAGCCAAGATGAAGAAGGATGTACTTGTAGAAGCGATCGCCGATTTACAGGCTAAGAATCGCGATGCTGCAAAGGCTGAACGCGAAGCACGCCGTGAAGCGCGCAATAGCCGTAAGAAAGAGACCAAGCCAGCGGCAAGCACCGCTCAAGATTCCGATGATGATTCAAGCGATGAAACGCCATCAAATGATCGCAGCAATCGCAACGATCGCTTCGACCGAAATGATCGCACTCGTGGGCGTGATCGCAATCGCGACCGCAATAACCGCGACCGTGCACCGCGCGAAGAGCGCGAACCAGTTATCAGCGAGGACGATGTTCTAGTACCGGTCAGCGGACTTCTAGATATTTTGGACAGCTATGGCTTTATCCGTACATCGGGTTACTTGCCAGGTCCAAACGATGTTTACGTAACGTTGCAACAGATTCGTAAGAATGGTCTGCGCAAGGGCGATGTCGTAACAGGTCAAGTTCGCCAGCCACGTGAAGGTGAAACTAAGCAGAAGTTCAACGCGTTAATCACTCTTGAAACCGTCAATGGCATGAGCCCTGAAGAGGCGCGAAATCGCGTTGAATTTGGCAAGTTAACTCCGTTGTATCCACAAGAGCGCCTGCGCCTTGAGACCGAGCCAAATATTTTAACAACTCGCGTTATCGATTTAATTGCGCCAATTGGTAAAGGTCAGCGCGGACTTATTGTTTCACCACCTAAAGCGGGTAAGACAATGGTTTTGCAGGCAATTGCTAATGCGATTACAACAAATAACCCAGAGTGTCACTTGATGGTTGTCTTAGTTGATGAGCGTCCAGAAGAAGTTACCGATATGCAGCGCAGCGTTAAGGGTGAAGTTATCGCTTCAACTTTCGACCGCCCAGCCGATGATCACACAACAATTGCCGAGCTCGCTATTGAGCGCGCAAAGCGACTTGTTGAACTTGGTCATGACGTAGTTGTTCTTCTTGATTCAATTACTCGTCTAGGTCGTGCATACAACATTGCAGCTCCTGCCTCAGGTCGTATCTTGTCCGGTGGCGTTGACTCAGCTGCGTTGTATCCACCTAAGAAGTTCTTTGGAGCTGCTCGTAATATTGAAGATGGTGGATCACTAACAATTCTTGCAACTGCACTTGTCGATACAGGTTCTCGCATGGATGAAGTTATCTTCGAAGAGTTCAAGGGAACTGGAAACATGGAGTTAATCCTTGATCGTCGCCTTGCAGATAAGCGCATCTTCCCAGCGGTAAATGTTGTGGCATCTGGTACTCGTAAGGAAGAAATCCTTATGGGCTCTGAGGAACTCAATATTGTCTGGAAGCTTCGCCGCGTCCTTCACGCACTTGAGCCACAGGCTGCTCTAGAGCTTCTCCTTGAGAAGATGAAGGGCACCAAATCAAACGTTGAGTTCTTGATGCAGATCCAGAAGACAACTTCTGGGCCTGATGACAGCAAGTAATTAGGCGCAAATTTCATAAAAGTAGCGCTTTGGCCTACTCTTATCCACGTTAACCAATCCGCTTGGTTCACTGAAGAGATTCAGACCCAGGCACGAAATTAGGGAAGAACTATGAAGCCAGAGATCCACCCAGAGTACAAAGAGACCCAAGTAACCTGTGGTTGCGGTGAGAAGTTTGTTACTCGCTCAACAGTTGCAAGTGGTTCAATCTATGTTGAAGTGTGTTCTGTATGCCACCCGTTCTACACCGGCAAGCAGCGCATCCTTGATACTGGCGGACGTGTTGCTAAGTTCGAAGAGCGCTTTGGAAAAAAGACCACCGAAGCCAAGTAGCTTTTTAAAGAAACCGCATCGCAGCCTTAACGGTTGCGGTCGCGGTTTTTTTATTTCCCGCAGAGTCGAATGCAAGAGTTAGAAAGGAGAAGCCCATGACTAATGATCGCTTTGCATCTGCCCATGAAATGGTTCGCGAGTATGCCGAACTTGAAGCCAAGATGGCCGATCCTTCTATTCATGAAGATCAAAATAACGCACGCAAACTTGGTCGTCGCTATGCCCAACTAGGACCTGTGGTGGCCGGCTTTAAAGCCTGGAAATCTGCCGAAGAAGATTTAGTTGCAGCCAAAGAGCTAGCCCAGATTGATGCTGATTTTGCATCTGAGATTCCAGCCCTTATAGCTAGTGCAGAGGCCGCAGCTGAAAAGCTAGAAGAGTTGTTGTTGCCGCGTGACCCAAATGATGATCGCGATGTAATTTTAGAGGTCAAGGCCGGCGCCGGTGGCGATGAATCTGCAATCTTTGCCGGAGATTTACTGCGTATGTACATGCGCTATGCCGAAAAACATAATTGGAAAGTAGAAATCATCGATGCCACTGAAAGTGAAATGGGTGGTTACAAAGATATTTCAGTAGGAGTTAAATCTAAAGGTGTTCCAGCTCCAGGTGAATCTCCATATGCGCGGTTGAAGTTTGAAGGTGGCGTGCACCGTGTACAACGTGTGCCAGAGACTGAAAGTCAGGGTCGCATCCATACATCGGCCGCTGGGGTTTTAATCTTGCCCGAGGCCGAGGAAGTCGATGTTGAGTTAAATATGAATGATGTGCGAGTAGATGTATTTCGCTCATCAGGACCTGGTGGACAGTCGGTTAATACAACCGATTCAGCAGTGCGTTTAACCCACGTACCAACTGGCATTGTCGTCTCATGCCAGAATGAAAAGAGCCAACTGCAAAATAAAGAGTCGGCGCTTCGTATTCTTCGTGCGCGTTTATTAGCTGCGGCTCAAGAGGCACAAGAGGCAGCAGCTTCGGCAGAGCGTAAAAGTCAGGTTCGCACCGTTGATCGTTCAGAGAGAATTCGCACATATAACTATCCAGAGAATCGAATCAGTGATCACCGCGTGAACTACAAAGCTAACAACTTAGATGCAGTTTTAAACGGTGACCTCGATGACATGATTCAAGCCTTAATCGATGCCGACAAAGCTGCGCGCTTAGCACATACTAAGTAAATTTCTTATGGAGATTAAGTCGGTACTGCGCGCGGCCAAGTCAGCTCTAGCAGAGTCTGCAATCTCTGAAGTCGATGCCGAACATTTGTTAGCTCATGTTTTAGGTCTCTCGCGAATGGATTTACATAATCCAGTACTCGTTGAATCAACGCTGGAGGCGATAAGTGATCCGGATGTCATAGAGGAGCAGTTCTTTACGCTGCTAGATCGCCGATTAAATCATGAACCACTCCAATACATCACTGGTGTTGCACCATTTCGTTACCTACAACTAGAAGTTGGTCCAGGCGTATTAGTTCCTCGTCCTGAATCTGAGTTATTAGTTGACGCCGTGTTGGCGCACATCAAAAATCTTCCTGCACCTGTTAGCGTGATAGATCTGGGTGCAGGGTCAGGTGCTTTAGCTTTAGCGATCGCAACTGAGGCACCGGACACTCGTGTGATTGCCGTTGAAAAATCTACAGAAGCTATTTATTGGCTCAAGAAAAACGTCGCTGTTTATGCAGAAAACGTTCGCGTCGTTGAGGGCGATGTCGCCGACGTCTTACCTGGAATCAAATGCGATGTCGTCATTGCAAATCCACCATATATTCCAGATTCACAGATCCTGCCACGTGATGTTGTTGGATTTGAACCCCATGGTGCACTTTTTGGAGGCCCAAGTGGGATGGAGTTACCGGCGATTTTTATTGCAGCGGCATCACGGTTACTAAAATCCGGGGGAGTCTTGGTTATTGAACACACTGAAGAACAAGGGATTGCCATTGCAGGTGAATTAGCCCTAGATTTTGTAGATATTGCGCTCCATGATGACCTGGTTGGTCGTCCTCGATGGACTAGTGCGGTCAGAAAGTAAATCATGGGCAAAGAGGTTGACTTAAAAAAGGGTGAACTCAATCGCCATGTTAATAAAGCGCTCAAAGCAATCTCTGATGGTTACATCATTGCGATTCCACTAGAACACAGTTATGCCTTTGCATGTGATGCATTTAAACACGATGCCGTACGCGCTATGCATGTATTGCGCGCAGATACGTTATTTACTTCCGCTCAAGTATTGGTTGGCAGTGCCAAGACAGCCCAAGGCGTAGTGCGCGAAGTAACGCCGGAAATTTCAGCGTTAATGAAGAAGTTTTGGCCCGGAATGCTGTCAATGAATCTACGCCCACAAATGGGTTTAAATTGGGATTTAGGTGATGCCAATCAACTCGATCGGGTCAGTATCAGAGTTCCAAAAAATAAATTTGCAAAAGCTCTGGTAACCGAGAGCGGTCCCTTGGCAGTAGCCAGCGCTGTACGTCTTGGACGACCTTCACCAAAAGCGCTCAATGACATCTTTGTCCTTGACTCGGATTTAGCCTTTCAGTTCAACAATGGAAATCTGCGCAAAGGCCCTCTAACTACCGTTATTGAAGCCGATGCGACAGGAGTGCGAGTCCTACGAGTTGGCGCAATCACCTTAGAAGCTATTCAAGAGATCGTGCCTGGAGCAACTGGACTATAGGATTGAGCCATGTCTACTTTCTATGGCCCAGATTTTGAACTATTAACTCACCAAGATCCAGAGATCGCCGCTGTTCTTTTATCAGAACTCAAGCGTCAGCAGACAAATCTGCAGCTCATCGCATCGGAAAACTTTACTTCCCGTGCAGTATTGGCCGCCATGGGCTCTACGCTTTCAAATAAATATGCCGAGGGTTATCCGGGCAAGCGTTATTACGGCGGATGTGAAGAAGTAGATAAAGCCGAATATTTAGCCATCGATCGCGCAAAGAGTTTGTTCGGTGCAGATCATGCAAATGTTCAACCTCATTCTGGAGCAAGTGCAAATATCGCGGTTTATCAAGCCTTTACTAAGCCAGGCGATACAGTTTTAGCGATGTCTTTGCCGCATGGTGGCCACTTAACACATGGTTCAGCCGTTAACTTTTCGGGTAAATGGTTTAACGTTGAATCATATGGAGTTCGCGCCGATAACGAACTTATCGATTATGACGAGCTTCGCGATAAAGCGATTGCCACTCAACCAAAGATGATTTGTTCAGGTGCAACTGCATATCCATCACTGATTGATTTCGAAAAAATTCGTGCTATTTGCGATGAGGTCGGAGCAATCATGTGGGTAGATGCTGCCCACTTCATTGGTTTAGTTGCCGGTAAAGCGATTCCATCACCGGTTCCATTTGCCGACGTTGTCTCATTTACAACACATAAAGTTTTGCGTGGACCTCGTGGAGGAATGATTTTGGCTAAGGCCCAGCACGCCGCTGCAATTGATAAGGCAGTCTTTCCGGGAATGCAAGGTGGGCCCATAATGTCGGCCGTGGCAGGAAAAGCTGTGGCGCTGGCAGAGTGTGCAACGCCGGCATATCAAAAGTATGCCAAGGATGTAATTGTGAATGCACAAGCCTTAGCTGCATCTCTTGAAGCTGAGGGAATGCGTGCAGTGTCGGGTGGAACTCAAACGCACCTTGCTTTGATGGATATTCGCAGCACTGGCGTAACTGGAAAAGTTGCCGATGAGCGTTGCGGGGCCTCAGGAATTGTCATGAATAAGAATTCGATTCCATATGACCCAGAAAAGCCTGGAATTACTAGTGGTGTGCGCGTTGGTTCACCCGCAACAACTACTCAAGGTATGGGCGTAAATGAGATGAAGCAGATTGCATCGCTGATTGCACGCGCCATCGCCAGTGATGATTCTGCAGTTCATGCAGCAATCAAAACTGAAGTTCATGCCTTAACTGCACGCTTTCCTATCTACCAGGCGTAATCAATGCGTGAATATTTAGTAACTCTGCTCATTTCGGCAGCGCTCTGCTATCTAATTACCCCTTTTGTACGCAGCCAGGCATTACGTTTTGGAGCAGTAGCCGAAATTCGAGGCCGAGACATACATACAACTCCAACCGCCCGTTGGGGTGGTGTAGCCATGTGGTTGGCGATGTCAGTCACATTTATGATTGTTAATCACTTGCCACTTGTCGGAAAATCATTTGGCCATGAAGCACAAGGCATCTTTTTGGCCTCTACGACCATTG
>CAEZZF010000028.1_pt1 | contig 11084 bp, 11 predicted proteins | sample 7266141 | NCBI WGS metagenome assembly CAEZZF01 (sample SAMEA6813953, study PRJEB35770) | freshwater metagenome | biome: Freshwater; feature: Freshwater reservoir; material: water | place: Czech Republic | collected 2016-08-15 | depth 30m m
AAAAACTCAGCATGTGCCATGGTGTAATCAATTGGAACACGTGTGAACTTGGGGATTACTGGATCTTGGCAGCTCTCAAATATTGATGGAATATCGCTCTCTGTAATCGGACGCAGCGTTATGAGACCGTGTGTAAGGGTCGGAGTGTGTGTTGGCCACCAAATCATTGAGAAAGTATGGCAGGTGGAGCCGGGCAGGTTCTTACAAAATCTACGACATCTATCTGATGGGGATTGATCGATGGGGATTGATCGATGGGGATGCGTTATACGGATTCGTTGATAGGGCGAGCGGGAACGAAGTAGTTCTTACCTGATGGGGAAGTCCAATTACATGATCCATCGGCACTACTGACCAAACTCCATTTACCATGCGTCTTCAAACGATGATGTCGCCGACAAAGCAATCCGAGATTTTCAGGCGTAGTTTCGCCTCCGCTTTCCCAGCTCTCAGCATGATCTATATCTGTTCTTGTTGCAGGTTGCCGACACCCTGGAAAGCGACATGTGCGATCCCTTGCAAGTAGGAAATCTACAAGAGCCTGCGGAGGTTCATATTTTTCGCGGCCATAATCCAAAAGATTTCCAGTTTGGGGATCGGTAATAAATCGCTTCCATGTTGCATCCGATGCTAATTCGCGTGCAACCGATGCGGGAATTGCGCCGTAACCCGAGAGCTGACCTGGATTTTCTGCCAAACCTAAGAGTGTTGGTAAGTCGATCGTCACATTCACCGTTACTGGGCGTCGATGAGGGCGAACGTGGTCGACCTTCTCTGCCAAGGCGCTAGTGAGTATGGCGGTAAGTGCATCGGCGCGCTTATTGTCGGCAGATAGCAATGACCAAGTGCTTGTTGCATCGCTTACACCGTTTGAACGTGCATCGCTTACACCGTTTGAACGTGCATCGTTTACACCGTTTGAACGTGCATCGCTTGCACCGTTTGAACGTGCATCGCTTACCCAGCCTCTGTTGCCTGCACGTTCAACTTCATCGCGTTCATTCATTGTCAAGATGTATGCCTCGATAGATTTCATGACTGTCTGTGCATCCTGTGCAGGCAGTATTGCAACGACTGTGGCCATTCCATCGGCCTCGTTGTAGCAACTTACTCGACGAGTTTCACGGGCCCGATCAACTACCTCTTCAAACTCTGCTGGAGCTAACTGTGCGATTGTGGTTCGCACCTTGCTTGCAACCTGACCTGGAGTATGAAACTCCGCATGGGCTAAAGCTTTTTCCTCTATCTGGTAGATAGCGAACTCGCTTATTCCATCACGAATCGCAGCAGCCGTCTCTTTTGCAATAACCGTTGCATGGGCCGATGAAATTTCGCCCATGGCAAGTGCTGAACATGTATTTGGCAAATGATTAACTAATGTGCGAGCGACATCGATTCGCATCTGCGCCGTATTGCCTGAAAGGCGCAGAGCTGCGGCTACATCTTCGCGCTCGGCTCCATCGATTCCATCCCACATATGTTCTGCCACCGATGGTGTTTCACCAGCTACGGCAACGATTGCGCGTTGTAACACTGCTTGCAGCCACGCACTTTGGCGCTCTAGTGCAGACAGGTAATCAATGCGGCCACCGTGATTGAGATTAGAGGGATCTATTGCAACCAGAGATGCAAGGGTTTTGATTCCTGGGAAAGCGGCAAGGAGTTCAGTAACTTCCTGGTTCAGATCGATGGCGCAATCTTTGACACTCATTGTGTGAAGTGCGGCCGTAGTCATAGGTGCAACTATTTAGGTGGGCGCTGACAATCTAGAAAAGTTATTAACAGGCTTTTGCTGAAGGCGATACAGGCTTTTGCTGAAGGCGATACAGGCTTTTGCTGAAGGCGATACAGGCTTTTGCTGAAGGCGATACAGGCGATACAGGCGCGAAGTTTTTGATTAACCCTCGTGCATCTCGGTTGGTGCGCCGTGCACATTGAGCACATCTGCATTCGCCGCAGCACCTGCTGTACCAGAAGTCTCTGATGTACTAGCGCCACTAACCGTGGACCCTGACTTTGAGCCTTCACCACTTCTATTCAACGGTTTCTTGGCATCATCCTTATAGATAGCTGGAATCGAACCCAATAATCCCTTTTGAAAATCTTCAAAGGCCTGCAGAACTTCGCGCTTAGTGTTCATGACAAATGGCCCCATCCATGCGACAGGCTCTTTAATTGGAGCGCCACCTAAGATAAATAGTTCTAGCTCAGGTGAACGGCTCTCTTGCACATCGGCGGCACGCACAACAATTGTGTCTCCATCACCAAAAACAGTTGACTGACCCGTATGCACTGGACGATGTTCATCGCCCACATAACCATTACCGGCAGCGACATAAACAAGTGCGTTGTAATCCTTGCGCCATGGAAGACGAAGCTCTGCACCTGCTGCAATAGTTGCGTGAATTAATGTGATTGGTGTCTGCGTAGTTCCAGGACCCTCATGACCGTCGACTTCGCCTGCGATTACGCGAATAAGTGCACCGCCATCGGCCGATGACAACAGCGCAACATCTTTAGCGCGCACATCTTGATAGGCAGGGGCCGACCATTTCTTTGCCGCAGGTAAATTTACCCACAATTGAAATCCATGAAATAAACCACCTGACATCACTAAATGTTCCGGGGGAGTTTCAATATGCAAAATTCCAGCACCGGCTGTCATCCATTGAGTATCGCCATTTGAAATAGTTCCGCCGCCGCCATTGTTATCTTTATGATCAAAGATTCCATCAATAATGTATGTAACGGTTTCAAAACCGCGATGAGGATGCCAAGGAGTTCCCTTTGGCTCACCCGGTGCGTACTCAACTTCACCCATTTGATCCATCATGATGAATGGATCAAGCTCTGCCATATCGATTCCGGCAAATGTTCGGCGAACTGGAAAGCCCTCACCCTCGTAACCTTGCGGGGCGGTAGTAATACTCTTCACCGAACGTGCGCGCGCGCCAGCAACTTCATGGACGCGAGGCAAAATAGTTATATCGGCAACGGTTACAGCAGGCATTCTCAACTCCCTTGTGAATACCTCAAGGGTAGTTGAAGATTCAACTACCTGCAAGCTCAACGTTATTCCATACCCGGGCTGCAGCCTTTACGCTTGGAATATGTTAAAAATCCAATGCATAACAATTGACTGCCACGATCCAATTGCCCTTGCAGAGTTCTGGGCACAGGCACTGGGATGGAAAGTTGGCGACGGTGCAACAGATACTGAGGCCTACATTGAGAAGAACCTGAGCGCGGCAAACGTTGATGGCTATCCAGATTTACTCTTTATCAAAACTCCTGATGCAAAGATCTCTAAAAATAGAGTGCATGTAGATCTTCGCCCAGCGAATCAACTGGAAGAAGTTCGGCGCCTTGAAGAAATAGGAGCAACGCAGATTGAAATCGGGCAATCAGATGATTCCGATACAACCTGGATTGTCATGGCAGATCCCGAAGGAAATGAGTTTTGCGTACTTAAAGCTCTTGGTTAGAGAGCTTTAAGCGCTGACACAACCTTGGTTAATGAAGCTTTTGCATCTCCGAAGAGCAACATTGTCTTTGGATCATACAGAAGTTCATTTTCGATTCCAGCAAAGCCTGGACGCATCGAACGCTTCAAGAAGATCACGTTAGAAGCGTTAGCGACTTTCAAGATCGGCATTCCATAGATTGGACATCCTGGAGTATTTTCTGCCGCTGGATTTACTACGTCGTTTGCTCCAATAACAATTGCAACATCGGTCTGACTAAAAGTTGGATTAATCTCATCCATCTCCTCTAGTTGATCATAAGGAACATTTGCTTCAGCCAGTAGAACGTTCATGTGTCCTGGCATGCGACCTGCAACTGGGTGAATTCCATAAGCAACATCAATGCCCTTAGAAATCATTAAGTCTGCAAGTTCGCGGACTGTGTGCTGTGCTTGTGCAACAGCTAAACCAAAGCCAGGAACGATTACTACACGACGTGCATAGTTCAGCAAGATCGCTACGTCATCAGGTGAGCCTGAACGCACTGGACGCTCTTCTGCAGAATCTGATGCAGCTTGTGGCTTTGCGGTAAATGCACCGAACAAAGTTCCAAAGAGTGAACGACCCATGGCTTCGGCCATAAGACGCGTCAGAATTGTTCCTGAAGCGCCAACCAATGTTCCAGCGATAATAAGTAGCACTGAATCAAGCACATAACCACTTGCTGCCACAGTTAAACCAGTAAAGGCGTTCAACAGTGAGATAACAATTGGAACATCTGCGCCACCAACTGGCAGTACAAAGAGCACACCAAAGAGAAGCGATAGTCCAGCTAGAACAAGCAGAGGTGTTGTTCCAAGTGCTGCAACAACCCAACCACCAACGCCAATAACGCTCACCAAAGTGGCAGCAATAATAAAGCGGCCCGCAGGGAAAATAACTGGGCGAGTGGTCATGAGCTCTTGCAATTTCATGAAGGTAATAACAGATCCGCTGAATGAAACGCAGCCCACGATTACTGTGAACACTGTAAAGATAACTTCGGCCTTTGTTGCTCCGCTACCAAGGTGTAAGTACTCAACGATTGCAACAAGTGCAGCTGCGCCACCACCAACACCATTAAATAGTGCAACGAGTTGTGGCATTTGAGTCATTTCAACTTTACGTGCAGCAGGTACACCTATAGCTAAACCAACTGCCATTGCACCAAGAATCCAACCAAGGTGATGAAGTGGAAGTGCGTGAGCAACTCCAGTTTTAGGAGCTACAACAAAGAAGAAGACAACGATTGTTGCCAACGTTGCACCAAATGCGCCAATTAAGTTTCCTCGACGCGCAGTCTTTGGATGTGACAAGCCTTTTAGGGCAAGGATGAAGGCGACACCAGCAGCTAGGCCAATGAGGTCATACAGAGTGCGGCTCATTTCTTTTTTCCTTTGAACATTTCAAGCATTCGATCGGTAACGACGAAGCCGCCAACCATGTTGATTGTCGCCAGAACAATTGCGGCAACCGCAAGTCCGAGCTCCAAATTTGTTGAACTGTGGTCGGCCACAATGATTGCGCCAACCAAGATCACTCCGTGAATCGCATTAGCACCCGACATAAGCGGAGTGTGTAGCGTGGAAGAGACTTTAGATACGACTTCAAACCCGACGAAGACCGCTAATACGAAGATCGAAATAACTGCAATCGGCTCCATTTACTTACCTCCCGCATTTCTACGTGATCCGCCATGAGTTACTGCGGCTCCATTAATGATTTCATCCTCAAAATCGAGGTTAAATGCAACGGCAGCCTCATCTTTAGCTGCTGTTGTAAAGAGAGTAAGAAGATTGACAACGTTACGTGAATAAAGGAATGAAGCGTGGAATGGAAGTTGGCTTGGAACATCTTTTCCGCCCCAGATTCGCACTCCATTGTCAGTTGAAACAATTTCTCCTGGCTTTGAACCTTCTACGTTGCCGCCAGTTTCTGCAGCTAAGTCAATGATGATTGTTCCTGGAGCCATTGAGTCAACCATTGCCTTAGTCATCAAGCGTGGTGCTTGGCGACCAGGAACTGCTGCAGTTGTAATAACTACATGTGACTTAGCGATGTATGGAGTAAGAAGTGCTTGCTGTTGCGCTGCGCGATCCTCTGTCATCTCGCGTGCATAACCGCCAGTGCCTTCTAGCGCTTCAAGTTCTAACTCAATAAATGTTGCACCCATTGAACGAACTTCATCGGCCGATGCAGGTCGCACATCGTATGCAGATACAACTGCACCTAAGCGACGTGCAGTTGCAATTGCTTGCAGACCTGCAACGCCTGCACCAAGAACTAAGACTTGTGCAGGAGTAACAGTTCCTGCAGCAGTCATAAGCATTGGGAAAAAGCGTGGAGATAATTCAGCACCAACTAATGCAGCGCGATAACCTGCACACAAAGCTTGCGAAGAAAGTGCATCCATTGACTGAGCACGTGAAATACGTGGGACAAGTTCTAATGAGAATGCAGTAACTCCGGCGGCGACAGCGGCATCAATTGAATCAACTGCAGTAACGGGTGACATGAAACTGAGAGTTACTGCGCCTTTCTTCAAAGTAGCCATCTGGGCTGGTGTTAAAGGCTGTACAGATAGAACGGCATCAGCGGCGCTGAGAACTTCACCATTCGAGATCGTCGCACCAGCGCTTACGTAATCAGCATCTGTTGCTTGCGAGAAAACTCCGGCACCGGATTCGATAACAACATCGAAACCTAGTCGAGTTAATTTATTGATAATGTCTGGAACAAGCGCCACGCGCTTTTCCCCATCACGAATTTCTTTAGGTACGGCTATGCGCATGCGCCAAATACTAGTGGTTGGATCCTTTAAGGTCACCATTTACTAGGTGGTAAAGCAAAGATTGAATCGTTGTACGACGATGATATGCCTCACGCCAGATAACAGATCTTGTTCCGTCTATCACAGAGGCCTCTACCTCTTCACCGCGATGTGCAGGTAAACAATGCATAAACACTGAATCTTTTTGTGTCAGAGACATTAAATTTTCTGTTACCGCAAATGGTGAGAGTGCCAGCACTTTTTCTTCACGTTCATTGTCAGGATCTCCCATAGACATCCATACATCTGTGTATAAAACACTCGCATCTTTAGCAGCAGCTTCTGCATCGTGCAGAACTTCAACTTTTCCGCCACTTTGTTCTGCAATTTTTTGTGCAATTTCAACAACATGTGGATTAGGCGCCCATGCACCTTCTGGTGTTGCAGTGACAACATGTGCACCCATGATTGCACCCATAATTAACCACGCATGAGACATATTGTTACCGTCACCTAAATAAACAAATTTGCGACCTGCGATATCTTTTCCAAACTGTTCGCGAATTGTTAACCAATCAGCAAGTAACTGTGTTGGGTGATCATCATCGGTTAAGGCATTAATGACTGGAATCGAAGCATTCGCGCCGAGTTCATTAACATCAGATTGTGCAAAAGTTCTAATAATCAATGCGCTGCAGTAGCCACTTATAATTCGTGCAGTATCTGCAATAGTTTCACCACGGCCGAGTTGTAACTCATCACCGCGGATGAATATTGGTGTTCCACCTAAGTGGGCTACTGCCGTTTCTGAGGACAGGCGAGTTCGGGTTGAAGGCTTAGTCATATAAATGGCTACGGATTTATTTGCCAATGCGGTATTAGATCGCAAGGGATTTTTCGCAAAATCGGCGGCGGTATCCAGCAAAAGCTCAACATCGGCTCGGCACAGGTCTTGGGTGCGCAGTAAGTCCTTCATTTGCGAATTCTACCCGTAGTTTTGCCGCGCTCACAGGTATTCTTATCTACCTCATGGGAATCTTTAGAAAATCAGGTAACGAGACCGAAGGCAGCACCGACCTCTTAACTCGCCCTGTCCTTGAAGAAGATGATGGTGGCCATGATCGCTTTGCGCACTATGTGAAAAAAGAGAAGATTGTTGAGTCGGCCGTAACTGGCAAATCAGTGCGTGCGTTGTGTGGAAAAAAATGGACCCCATCACGCGATCCAGAGAAATACCCCATCTGCCCTACATGTAAAGAGATCTACGCCGGCCTTAAGCCAGCCCCTGAAGATTCATAGCAATGAGGCGCTCGTTTTCTATCGTGCTCTCAGTGGCTCTAGTTATAACTTTATCTACATATGGTGTTGCACGAGCCGATGAAAAGCAGCCGCGAAAGATCGTAAGCGGCTGGATTCCATATTATTCAGTGCGAACGGTTATGCCCTTTATCAAGAAGTTACCCACTACTGAGGCAGCTTTACCAAGTGCACCAGTGACATGTGAGCCAAATGAGTATTCACCCGAAGATATAGCGGCCCTCAATTCATCCTATTTATTTACTAATAAAGATTTGATGAAAGAGGTAATGCCCTTTTGGTACACGCTGAAAGCTCCAACGGTTATTCGAGATGATTATTCAACGGGTAATCCTTCATGGCCAATGGATGATGCTCTGTGCCTCATGCGCAAGTCTGGAGTAAAAATAATTCCAACGATGACTGATGGCACTTCAAAGTTGGTGCTATCTGGGTATTTAGCTAACTCTGTAACCCGTACAACGATCGTTAAATCGATTGTAGATTTGGTAAATATAAAGAACTTCGATGGAATCGATTTAGATTATGAAGGTTTTGCATTTGTCGATGGCAGCACAACCTGGGCCAAGACTGCGCCTAATTGGGTTTTATTCATTAAAGAGTTAAGTGTTGCACTTCATGCATCACAAAAATTACTTTCAGTTTCAACTCCGTATGCATTTAACCCAAGTGAAAAAGCAAAGGGCTATACGGTTTATTCGTGGGCAGAGATCGCATCAAGCATCGATCGCTTACGCATAATGACTTATGACTATTCAGTTGCAAAGCCAGGTCCCATTGGCCCAATAAGCTGGACAGAAAAAACATTGCAGTATGCAATAAGTGTCATGGCATCCTCGAAAGTATTCATTGGTCTTCCCGGATATGGCAGAGATTGGATCACGGCGGTGCAAGGTACGTGTCCTGTTTCAGCACCACCAGGACTAATCGGAGGAGCTAAAGCGGCGACATTTAAGATGAACTACGCCGCAGCCAAGGCGATAATTGACGGTGCAACTCCAATCTTCGATGAGAAATTTAGCGAAGCAACTTACTCGTATAAAAAGGTATTCAATGGATTAACTGCTAAAGGGGCATCCACAAGCTGCAGTGTCAATAGAACGGTGTGGTATCAAAGTGACCGCAGTTATTCTGAACGAACAAAACTTGTTGGAAAGTATCAATTAGGTGGTGTTGCGCTCTGGACACTTGGAATGGAAGATCCAACAGCAACAACTGCCATGCGCACTGTTGCACTCGATACTGCGCCGGAAACTGTTGTCAGCACTGCAATTCTTGAAGGCGCTGCAGAGGGTCGAATCAATTATGGTGAAATCTTTACTCTCAAGGGCCAGATAACACTAAAAGATGGAACTCCCATTGCAGGTTTGAACGTTCATGTACAAATCAGGCGGACTAATCAAAGTGCATGGTCTGTATTTACCGAATCGATAACAGATGCTGCAGGCATAGTGTTGGTCCCAATCACTCTAGGAACTAGTGCCTCTTTCCAGCTGATAACAGATGGTACGTGGGAGCGCTCGGATTCAGTGAGTACTGAAGTTGCAGTTACGGTTGCGCCCAAACTACTTATCAAAGCTCCCACAAGTGCTGTGCATGGCGGCTCAGTACTTATCAGCGGAAAACTGTTTCCCTTAATCGCAGGGCAAAAAGTGCAACTGCAGAAATTCACTGCCGGGAAGTGGCAAAATATAGGTAAAGAAAGCGTGACAGATTCAAATGGAGAGTTCACGCTTTCAACGATTGAAGCTAAGAGAGGAGTCATCACAGTGCGAGTGTTCGGTCTTGTTGGCTCCGAATCAATTCTTTCGTCAGAGCGTTCAATAGTGGTGCGTTAACCATGGTCAAGCTCGATGACAAGATAGATGAAGCAATACAGGAGATTTTCAGAAGTGATAGACCCTGGATAACAATTGTGTGGGATGACCCAGTTAATCTCATGAGCTATGTAACCTACGTATTAATGGAGCTTTTTGGCTTTACTAAAGAAAAAGCACACGAGCTAATGATGAAAGTTCACACCGAGGGTAAAGCCGTAGTTTCAAGCGGCAGCCGTGAAGAGATGGAACATGATGTTGCGCGTCTACACGAATACGGACTCTGGGCAACACTTCAACGTGAAGATCAAAATATATGAGCCAAGAACCTGAAGAGCGCCAAACCGGTTTTAGACGCCATGGCGATAATGCATTTGTAGCAGATTTCTTGGCAGCCGAGAGTGAAGTGTTAGTGAATTTAGTTGAACAGATAATTGAACTATTGGGCGAACGCAAAGATCACCACAGCACCGATCCACTTGCTGCAATGGTTGGAATTACCAGTCACGATTCACCACCTGAAGATGAAGTTTTGCTTCGATTATTACCCAATGCATATGCCGATCAAGTCGATGCATCTGAGTTTCGTAGATACACCGAAGCGACTCTGAGGGCAAAGAAAACTGCGCATGCAATGTCTATGCGAATTGATTTAAAGAGTTCACCAGATGGCAGTGTTGAAGTCGATCACGAAGGAGCTAATGCGTGGTTGGGTGCAATTAATGACATTCGCTTAGCGTTAGGCGTTCGATTAAGAGTTGAAGAAAAGAGCCATGAAGAGTTAGAGATTCTGGCACCTGATGACCCACTGCGCGGTGTTTATGCCGTGTATAGCTGGCTAGGTTGGTTACAAGAGAGTTTGATTCTGGCATTGATGGATCAAGCTCTATAGATAGGTATATCGCAGGGTAGGCTTAGCGCCGTGAGTGATGCCCCAATTGGAATATTTGATTCAGGTGTAGGTGGGCTGACCGTTGCCAGATCGATTCTGGATCAACTTCCTAATGAATCCACGCTCTACATAGGCGACACAGCTCGTGGACCTTATGGACCCCGACCACTGGCCGAGGTACGCGAATTTGCTTTAGAGTCACTGGATTTTCTAGTTGAACAAGGCGTAAAAGCGCTTGTGATCGCCTGTAATACCGCAAGTGCTGCAATGTTGCGCGATGCGCGTGAGCGTTACTCAGTACCGGTAATTGAAGTTATTCAACCTGCTGTTCGCCGCGCGGTATCTGCAACTCGTACCGGCAATATCGGCGTCATCGGTACCCGTGCAACAATCGATTCAGCTGCTTACTTAGATGCATTTGCCGCCGCACCTCAACTTCATATTACATCGATTGCCTGCCCGCTATTCGTTGAGTTTGTAGAACGCGGTGAAACATCTGGACCAGAAATTACGAAGATCGCACGCGACTATTTAGCACCAATAATGGCAAACAACGTGGACACATTAGTTTTAGGGTGTACTCATTACCCGCTCCTAACCGGTGTGATCTCATATGTGATGAGTGAAGGTGTCACGCTTGTTTCAAGTGCTGAAGAAACTGCGAAGGATTTATATCGCACTTTGGTCGAGACTAATCAGCTTCGGGCTCAACAAGCTTTGCCCCCAACTCATACATTCTTAGCAACTGGTGACGCCAAGGCCTTTGAAAGTTTGGCTCGCCGTTT
>CAEZZF010000032.1_pt1 | contig 10457 bp, 6 predicted proteins | sample 7266141 | NCBI WGS metagenome assembly CAEZZF01 (sample SAMEA6813953, study PRJEB35770) | freshwater metagenome | biome: Freshwater; feature: Freshwater reservoir; material: water | place: Czech Republic | collected 2016-08-15 | depth 30m m
ACCGCAACCTGCTTGCCATCTTGTACCGCTTTAAAGGCGGCACGTATCGCAATCTCAGTTTTGCCGTAGCCAACATCGCCACAAATAATTCGATCCATTGGATATGGGCGCTCCATATCCCGCTTAACATCATTGATCGTTGATAACTGATCTGGTGTTTCAATATATGAAAAAGAGTCTTCAAGCTCACGCTGCCACGGTGTATCGGGTGAAAATGCAAAGCCTGGCGAACTAGTTCTGGCCGCATACAGACGGATCAACTCTCCAGCAATTTGGCGTACCGCTTTGCGCGCACGGCTCTTAGCTTTCTGCCATTCGCCACTACCAATGCGGTGCACCGTTGGCGCTTCTCCTCCAACGTATTTGCTGACTTGCTCCAAGGCATCTGTCGGTACAAAAACTCGATCGCCGGGTTGACCCCGTTTCGCCGATGCATATTCGATCACTAAATATTCGCGCGTTACTCCGGCAACTGTGCGCTGTAATAACTCTACATAGCGACCGATTCCGTGTTGTTCGTGAACAACAAAGTCACCAGCTCGTAACTCCAAAGGATCAATCGCCTGCTTGCGCTTTGATGGAAGCCGATCACCATCTTTCACACTGCCTTTGCTGCCGGTTAAATCTCGTTCGGTCATGAAAAAGATTTGATCACTTGCACTTTCAAAGCCATGCGCGATAACCGACGTCGTCAGATGCACGCTTCCTCTGGTTGGTTTGGCAATGAGTTTTTCAACAATGTGTACTGGCAGATCGGCATTTCGAAATATTCCTGCATAGCGCTCTAACATTCCATGGCCGTGGGTAGCGAAAACAACCGTAAAGTGCGCTTCAACGGCGGTACGCAGTGCATCTATTGTGCGATCGATATCCCCGCGCATTGGGTCAATCGCGCTGTAATCTAAAAATTCAGTGTCCTCGGCTAAGTCACTTCCAAATGGGCTTAACGAGTTGCTGGCTAGCCCGCAGCGTTCTAATTCGCTGACAAGCTCAACCCATGACATGTACGTTCCAGAACCGTCATGAATAGGCGCAATTGCGCCGTGAGCAGCGTTAGACCACGATGCATTGAGGAACTCTTCATTAGTTGCAAGTAAGTCGCCTGCACGCGACTTGATTCGCTCTTGGTCAATAAATATTACTTGCGTATTAGCGGGCATGCGCGCAAGAAGAGTCTCTGTTTCATCTATCAACAATGGAATCAATGACTCCATACCTTCAAAAACTATTCCTTCGCTAATCTTTTCTAGCAACTCCGCTGCAGCTGGAAGCTCTGACTTTAAAGTCAGAGCACGTGCCTTTATAAGCGCGGTCAGTAGGAGTTCGCGGCATGGATAAATCTCAATGCTTCCAATAACTGGTTCAAATGTTCGTTGGTCTGCAACTTCAAAGTAACTTAAATCTTCAATCTCATCACCAAAGAAATCAATTCGAATCGGATGCGCGCTCAATGGCAAGAAGAGATCGACAATTCCTCCCCGAACAGCAAACTCTCCGCGGCGTTCTACTAAATCGGTTCGAGCATAAGCAAGCGCACCTAGATGTCTAACGAGCTCATCGAGTGACTGTTCTTTGCCAATCTCTAACTTCATTAGAGGGGCTTTCCCTAGTTGCGCAATTATTCGGTGAATCGCACCTCGCACTGGTGTAACAACAATGGGGTTCACCGAGTGCGCGGAATTTAGGGCGTATAGCGTTTGGATGCGCTTAGCTACCGTATCGCTGCGTGGACTCAATCGCTCATGTGGCAGGGTTTCCCAGGCCGGAAACTCCATAACGTTGCTGTGAAGTTCACTGAGTTCGCTCACTAAATCTTCAGCGCTTCGACTAGAGCTCGTAATAACCAGAATTGGTGTGGCATCAGCGCGCGCAGCAATTAAGAATGGATACAGCGGTGCTGGCGCCACAATATGAGTTGCCGAGGGCCCAGCAGTGTTGACTAAACCGCGCATGCACTGCCCCCAAACGTCTATTGGCCCCAACTCCCAATGGGAGGGGGCTTACAAGTAGTGAGTCTAATTTATTTTGTCATGTACCTGCTAACTGAGAGGATTGGCCAATGACAACTCAGCCCGGCGCAGTAGCAGCAGATGATGCTGGTCTGCGCAGCGATGTTCGCCGTTTAGGTGACTTATTGGGCCAGACCCTTGTGCGCCAAGAAGGTCCAGAGCTTTTAGCCCTTGTCGAAGATGTTCGTAGGGCAGTTCGTGAAGGCGATGGTGTTGAACTTCTAGCATCACTATCAGTTGAAGATTCGGTTCAACTTGTTCGAGCTTTTAGTACGTACTTTCACTTAGCTAACGTTGCTGAACAAGTTCACCGCGCTCGAGTCTTAGCTGATTCACGCGCCGAAGGCGGATCCTGGCTCACACGTGCCGTTGATAAAATTGAGGCGGCACTTGTGGCGCAAACTCCAGGCCATGAATTATCGCGCGATGAAATCTCTGCATGGATTAATGAAATGTCTGTGCGGCCAGTTTTTACTGCGCACCCAACTGAAGCTGCGCGCAGATCTGTGCTCAATAAAATGGGTCGTGTTGCAGATTTGTTAGATACTCCACGAGATCCATCTCAAGGAGAACGTTTAGCCGAGACAATTGATTTACTGTGGCAGACCGATGAACTGCGCTTAGATCGTCCTGAACCGTTGGATGAGGCCATGAATGCGCTGTATTACTTAGATGATTTATTTCGCCAAACTGTGCCAGAAGTTCTCAATGACTTTGCACGTGAAATGAAGCGAATCGGAATTGACGTTCCTGTCACTGCGCGTCCACTGTCATTTGGAAGTTGGATCGGTGGCGACCGCGATGGTAATCCCAATGTGACGGCCAAAGTAACAACCGATGCGATGGTCTTACAGGTTGGCCACGCAATACGCGTAACAATTGCCGCGATGGATGCGCTTCGACAACTGCTCTCAGTATCTACGCGCATAGTTGGTGCGACGCCTGAATTAAGTGCATCGGTTGCTAAAGACCTTGCCCACATCCCTGAGTTTGAGGCGCGCTTCTTACGTTTAAATGCCGAAGAGCCTTATCGACTCAAGGCCACGGCAATAGTGCATCGATTGGCAATGACTCGTAACCGTCACGCCGTAGATGGCCCGCATGTTGACCACCGTGATTACAAAGATACTGCCGAGCTGTTAGCTGATCTCACGTTGATGCGTGATTCACTCTTTGAACATAAGGGTGAACTGATTGCTACGGGCTTACTTGAGCGCACAATTCGTACTGTTGCCGCCTTTGGAATTACGCATGCAACTATGGATATCCGTGAACACTCTGATGCTCACCACCACGTTTTGAATCAACTATTGCAAATGCCTGGCTATTTAGAGAAAACGCATGATGAAAAATTTGAGATTCTCACCGCTGTTTTACTCAATGAAAGTACATTTGATCCGAGCGGTCTAGACGCCGCAGGTAAGAACACATTGGATACCTTTACCGCAATTGCAGATTTAATTGAGCGCTTCGGTCCAGAGGCGATTGAGACTTACATAGTTTCTATGACTAAAGGCGCCGATGATTTAATTGCAGCAGTTGTCATTGGTGCCCACGTTGGACTGGTTGATCTTGCCAACAAATCTGTACATGTAAATTTTGCTCCGCTTCTTGAAACTGTTGCCGAGCTTCGTGCATCGGGTGAGATTTTGGAAAAACTATTAAGCAACTCAACATATCGTTCAGTGGTTGCACTGCGCGGCAATGTTCAAGAGGTCATGTTGGGTTATTCAGATTCCAATAAAGATGCTGGTATTGCAACAAGCCAGTGGGAGATTCACCGAGCGCAACGCTCATTGCGCGATGTTGCAATGAAGTACGGCGTGAAGCTGCGTTTATTCCATGGCCGTGGTGGTTCAGTTGGTCGAGGCGGCGGACCAACCTACGAAGCTCTCATCGCCCTTCCGTGGGGCAGTGTTGATGGTCAGATAAAGATGACCGAACAAGGTGAAGTTATTAGCGATAAGTACGCTCTTGCATCCCTTGCTCGCGAGAATGTTGAACTGACTCTGGCCGCAAGCTTAGAAGCGACCGTCTTAAATCGCGGTCCGCGCCAAAGTTCAGAAGCATTAGCTACGTGGGGCGAGTGTATGCAGTTAGTCAGTGATAGCTCTTTTGTGCGCTATCGCCAATTAATTGATCACGACGATCTTCCCGCATATTTCTATGCCTCAACACCTGTGGAACAACTTGGAAATCTATTTCTAGGCTCACGGCCATCGCGTCGGCCAGATGCTAAAGCCGGGCTCGATTCATTGCGTGCGATTCCATGGGTTTTTGGCTGGACTCAATCACGCCAAATTGTTCCTGGTTGGTACGGCGTAGGTTCGGGCCTTAAAGCTGCTCGCGAGGCGGGTAAATCCGACGTCTTAGCGACAATGCTGAAAGATTGGCACTTCTTTAATACTTTTATCAGCAATGTTGAAATGACTTTAGCTAAAACAGATTTGGTTCTGGCACGCAGATATGTCAATGCTCTTGTTCCCAAAGAGCTGCATCACTTTCTGGATGAGATACAAGATGAGTTTGATTTAACAGTTGCCGAGATCCTCTTACTTACTAAGAAGACCTCTCTGCTTGGAGACCAAGCCATTCTTGCTCGAACTCTGCAGGTACGAGATGCATATTTGTCACCGATTCATCTGCTTCAAATCAACTTATTAAAGCGCGTACGTGATGCTGGTGAATCTGCCGATCCTATTTTGCGCAGAGCGTTGCTGTTAACGATCAACGGTGTCGCTGCGGGTCTTCGAAATACTGGTTGATACTTAACTATTGAATGCGGTTTGTGTGCGCTCTAAACCTTGACTAATAAGAGATTCGACGACATCTGCACCACGGTCTATAAACTCCGCTAAGTCTTTTTGTTCAACCTTTGAAAATGCTTTGAGAACAAAATCTGCAGGATCTTGTTGACCCATAGGTCGCCCAATCCCCAACCGAACACGGTAATAATCAGGGGTATTAAAGGCTGATGTCATGGACTTCAAACCATTGTGACCGTTATCCCCGCCACCTAACTTGCTGCGTATTGTTGCAAAGGCGATATCGAGCTCATCGTGCAGAGCAATAATATTTTCTGGCTCTATCGAATAAAAATTAGCGAGCGCCTTAATGGGGCCACCGGTCTCATTCATATAGCTCTTTGACTTTGCAACAATGATTGAATGCGCGGAATCGCCAACGCCTAACTTGTACGCGGCGATATCGGTTCGCGATTTATGTGAGGATAATTTAAGGCTATGACGACGGACTAACTGGTCGATAACCATCTGACCTACGTTGTGACGGGTGGCAGCGTATTGATCTCCTGGATTACCCAGGCCCACTACCAACCACGTCATAACGGTAAGCGTAAGGGGTTAAGCGTCCTTCTTGTCTGAATCAGCAGCAGCTGCAGGAGCTTCTGTCGCAGCAGCCACTGGTGCTACTTCTTCAGAGGCTGTTGAGCGCTCAGATAAGTGAACCACGATCATCTTTGGATCAGATTCAAGTTCAACACCAGCTGGAAGTTTGATATCTGCTGCATACAGTGATGTACCAGCGGCAAGGCCATTGATGTCGAGTTCAAAGAAGCTTGGAATTGCAGTTGCCTCAACGCGAACTTCGACTGTGTTATTAACGTGCTCAAGAACGCCATCGCGATCGTGCTCTCCTACTGCGTGAACTGGGACTGCAACAACAACCTTCTCACCGCGGCGCACAAGAACTAAGTCGATGTGTTCAATGATCTGCTTCAGTGGGTGGCGAACGATCGCCTTTGGAAGTGTGAGCTCAGTCTTTCCATCGATAACGATGTCGAGCAAAACGTTTGACTGCTTCAACGCAACACCAAGTTCGCGTGAAGGAAGTGTGATGTGTTGTGGCTTCTCACCGTGACCGTAGATAACAGCAGGTACTAAACCATCGCGACGTGCACGACGTGATGCGCCTTTACCAAATTCGGTACGAGTGACGCCATTGATAGTGATCTCTGCCATTTTTATTACTCCTCATAGTGGAAACTTCGGTTTGAACACAAAGTTCCAGAAAGGATTTAACTCCTACACCGTCGATAACGGAAGTAATTCATACCCTCGCCGGAACAGCCCAAAGGTTAGCCTGTGGGGCCGAGATTGTGCAAATTGCGCTTAGGAAAGGCCGTCAAAGAGGCTAGTAACTGAGCCATCTTCAAAGACTTCACGAATCGCGCGTGCGATCAGTGGGGCGATTGAAAGAACAGTCAGACCATCAAATTTCTGATCCTCTGAAATCGGCAGCGTATCTGTAATGACAACTTCTGATGCCTTCGAGGCCTTCAGGCGATCAATTGCTGGGCCTGAAAGAACTGCGTGCGTTGCCGCAATGATTACATCCTTTGCGCCAGCTTCAAATAAGGCATCCACGGCCTTAGTAATAGTGCCAGCGGTGTCGATCATGTCATCGATAACTACGCATGTTTGGCCTTGTACATCGCCCACTACACGCCCAGTAATAGATTCATTAGGAATCCGTGGATCGCGAGTTTTGTGAATAAATGCAATTGGGCAGCCACCTAAGAGATCAGACCAACGCTCGGCTACGCGCACTCGACCAGAATCTGGTGAAACGATTGTTAAGCGCGAGCGATCAACTTTACTGCCAACATAGTTGGCCAACATTGGAAGTGCGAAGAGATGATCAACAGGGCCGTCAAAGAAACCTTGAATCTGTGATGTGTGCAGATCTACAACCATTAAGCGATCAGCGCCAGCAGTTTTAAATAGATCGGCCATTAAACGTGCAGAGATTGGTTCACGTCCGCGATGCTTTTTATCTTGACGGGCATAACCATAAAAAGGTGCAACGACTGTAATGCGCTTTGCCGATGCGCGCTTAAGTGCATCGACCATGATCAGCTGTTCCATAATCTGCTTATTAACTGGAGCTGTGTGGCTCTGCAAAACAAATGCATCGCAGCCACGAACTGACTCTTCGAAACGAACAAAGATTTCGCCATTTGCAAAGTCATAGGCAGATGTTGGAGTTAATTGAATGCCAAGTTCTGAAGCAACATCATCGGCTAATTCGGGGTATCCGCGACCAGCAAATAATCGCAATCGCTTTTCTGAGGATAACCGGATCTCGCCCATATTTAGCCCTTCATATCGCTAGATTCGGCTGCTTGTGCAGACTTTGTACCTGCGCGCTTGCGCAGGACCCAACTTAATACATTTTTCTGACGTGCTCTGCCAACACCAATCGCACCGGCCGGAACATCCTCTGTAATCACTGAGCCTGCAGCTGTGTATGCTCCATCGCCAATCGTGACTGGAGCCACCAGCATCGTGTCGCTGCCGATTCGAACGTGATCGCCCACTGTGGTGTGATGTTTATCGACCCCGTCGTAGTTAACGAAAATGGTTGCTGCGCCGATATTGGTACCTTCGCCAATAGTTGCATCGCCGACGTACGACAGATGTGGCACCTTTGAGTCGTTACCGATGGTGGAGTTCTTCATCTCGACAAAGGCCCCTGCCTTAGAGCCATCGCCTAACACGGTTCCATTGCGCAGATATGTAAATGGGCCAACGCTGGCGCCCTCGCCAATAACCGTACCTGTGGCTATCGATTCAAGGACGCTGGCGCCCTCTTTTACGATGCAGTCGGTCAGGGTTGTTCGGGGGCCAATGACAGCGCCAGTTGCGATCTGTGTTGAACCCAAAATCGCACTGCCTGGATGAATCGTTACATCATTAGATAAGACAGCCGTTGAATCGATCCATGTAGTTGTTGGATCGATAATTGTTACACCTTCACGCATCCAGTTTTCATTGATGCGATCGCGCAGAAGTGCAGCCGATTCAGCTAACTGAACTCGATCATTAACACCTAAAATCTCAGTGAAGTCATCGATAATGATGGCGGCAATCGATGCTCCTTGGTCTTTCAGGATTCCAATCACATCGGTTAAATAGAGTTCGCCCTGAGCATTTGAATTTTTTATCTGAGTAATCGCATCTGCGAGGGCGGCGCCATCGAATGCATACACTCCAGAATTAATTTCAAAGATAATTTTCTCATCCTCGGTGGCATCTTTTTCTTCAACGATACGTAAGAGTTCATCGGCATCATCGCGAATTATTCGGCCATAGCCAGTTGGATCTGGATGTTCGGCAGTTAATACCGATGCGACGAATTTTCCAGATACGTGAGTATCTAGAAACAGTGCAAGTGATTGCCCTGTAAGCATCGGTGTATCTCCAGCAAGAACCAAGACGGTGCCTGTTGGAGTTTTTCCAGCCAACGCTAACTGAGCCGCATGGCCTGTACCGCCGCGGTGCTCTTGAAAAACTGTTACTGCTGTCGGTGCAATCTCGGCGATATGGGCTTCAACGCTCTGGCGACCAGCACCAACAACTATGCGCAACTCTTGTGGTGATAAATGTGAGACTGCATGCAGAACGTGGCCTAATAAGGAACGACCGGCAACGCTATGGAGAACTTTCGGCTGAGTTGATTTCATTCGCGTGCCTTCACCTGCTGCCAGGATAATCACGGTTTCAACGGCCACGAGTGAATCCTATCGGTGGCCTCAGATTAGTTGCTCCGCCACCAGGTATCGATCCTGGACCCTGGGCTTCAAAGGCCCATGTGCTAGCCACTACACAATGGCGGAACCCGTATTCTCCCTCATAAAAGGTGGTGCTGATGACCACCGTGCCATTGATTGAAGGCCGCTGCTTTAGGTCAGTACTTTTGCCCCACCCACTGGCCCATATGCGCGAGCAATACTGCCAACCACGCCACTGGCCGTTAATGCAACGGCCAAATCAAGGCCCGCCTCTTCATCGGCTACTAGAAATGCAACGGTTGGTCCAGAGCCAGATACGAGTGCACCCAAGGCTCCATATTCCTGACCGACATCTAAAACTAAGCGAAGTGCTGGGCGAAGTGAACATGCAGCTGCCTGTAAATCATTCACAAGTGATGCACCAACTGTTATGGCGTCGGATGCTAGAAGTGCCTGTAATAAAACTTCATTGGCTGCAGGTTCAACGATTTCAGATTCTGCACGCAGACGATCGCACTCTGCATAGACAGCAGGGGTTGTAAGCCCCACGGTCGAAAGTGCTAATACCCAGTGATAGGTTCCGCGCGAAAGTGCCGGCGTCAACTGTTCGCCATGCCCAGTACCAATTGCAGTACCGCCACTTAACATGAAGGGAACATCGCTACCTAACTGTGCAGCGATTTCTGACATCTCTTCACGATTCATTCCAAGTGAAAATAAATAATCTATTGCAACAATTGTTGCAGCGGCGTCGGCACTTCCGCCAGCCATGCCGCCGGCAACTGGAATCGATTTCTTAATATCAATATGAACATCTAAATCCAAGTCATACTCTTGTGCAATAAGCGCCGCTGCCTTTACAGCTAAATTATTACTATCGGCTGGAACACCATGAGTGTGATCTCCACTAATCGAAATTGAGACACCAGAATTAGGTTGAGCCAAAGTAACTGTGACTTCATCAAAGATTGAGATTGCTTGAAAGACAGTCACTAGATTATGAAAACCATCGGCTTCGCGCGGGCCAACCGAGAGCTGCAAATTAACCTTTGCAGGTACGCGGACCGTTACGGTTTTAACTGGCATGAATTGACCCTATTACGTTGGTTAATAAATGTCAGGTGCAATTGAGGCGATGGCGCAAAAACTTGAAATCTCTAGAGCTTCACCGCGAAGTGTTGGATCGATTCCCGCCTTGATTAAAATAGCTTCGGCAGCTGCCGATGTGCCATAAAGGGCGGAAAGCGCCGAACGCAGCATTTTTCGGCGTTGGGCAAAGGCGGCATCGATGATCGTAAAAACCTTCTTGCGCAGAACTTCATCCCCTGGTGTTGGCCGACGAGTAAAGGAGACTAATTTGGAATCAACATTAGGTGCTGGCCAAAATACCGAACGCGACACTGAGCCTGCGCCTTTTACATCGGCCCACCATGCGGCTTTAACGCTTGGAATTCCATACTCTTTTGTACCTGGACGACCAGCAAGGCGATCTGCAACTTCGGCTTGCACCATGACGACACCGGTACGAAGCGTTGGAAATTTTTCAAGCAAGTGCAATAAGACTGGAACTGAAACATTGTAAGGAAGGTTTGCTACTAAGACGGTTGGCGCAGCAGGAAGGCTTTCAAGCCTCAAGGCATCGTGATGAATAACGGTCAAATTTTCGGGGTGATCAAAGTTTTCGCTAACGGTTATTGGTAACTGCCGTGCAAGTCGATCATCAATTTCAACTGCTATGACCGATGCCGCACTCTGTAAAAGCGCCAATGTCAGTGAACCTAAGCCCGGACCAATCTCCAGTGCCACATCATCGCTATCCACTTGAGCAGTGCGAACGATTTTGGTGCAGATATTTGAATCGATAACAAAGTTTTGCCCCAGTGACTTTGAGGGTTTTAAGTCAAGGGCAGCTGCTA
>CAEZZF010000033.1_pt1 | contig 10062 bp, 10 predicted proteins | sample 7266141 | NCBI WGS metagenome assembly CAEZZF01 (sample SAMEA6813953, study PRJEB35770) | freshwater metagenome | biome: Freshwater; feature: Freshwater reservoir; material: water | place: Czech Republic | collected 2016-08-15 | depth 30m m
TTAAACGTTGAACCTAAATTCAACGACATCTCCATCATGCATGACGTAGTCCTTACCTTCCATGCGAACTTTGCCTTTGGCCTTTGCTTCTGCCATCGAACCTGCTGCGATTAGATCATCGAAGCTGACGATTTCGGCTTTAATAAAACCTTTTTGGAAGTCGGTATGAATAACGCCGGCGGCCATTGGCGCAGTGTCACCTTTGTGAATCGTCCATGCGCGAACTTCTTTCGGTCCAGCAGTTAAATATGTTTGCAGACCAAGCGTGCGAAAGCCGACGTGGGCCAGTGTTGCAAGTCCAGGCTCCTCTAAACCGATTGATTGCAAAAGCTCTAACGCATCCTCGTCGCTGAGTTCGGCGAGTTCGGCCTCCGTCTTTGCATCTAAAAATATTGCTTCAGCTGGTGCAACAAGGGCCGCAAGCTTTGTTCGCAGTTCGCCATCGCTTAATTCGGCAGCATCGACGTTAAAGACATAGAGAAATGGTTTAGCAGTGAGAAGCTGTAATTCAGCAACAAGTGAGAGATCGACTTTGCTGCTAGATAATGGCTTGCCGGAGTTGAGAACAGCTTCGGCCTCTTTGACTGCATCTACAACATGTTGGCGTTCTTTATTAACGCGCGCCTCTTTTTCAAGTCGGGGCAAAGCTTTTTCAATCGTCTGTAAATCTGCGAGCGCAAGCTCGGTGTTGATGATCTCCATGTCACTTGCTGGATCAACGCGGCCTTCGACGTGAATAACATCGCCATCACTAAAGACTCGAATAACTTGGCAGATCGCATCGGTTTCGCGGATATTGGCCAAGAACTTATTGCCAAGGCCCGCACCCTCTGATGCACCCTTAACGATTCCGGCGATATCGACGAAGGAGACGACGGCTGGCAACAACGTCTGCGAACCCACAATCCCGGCCAAAGCCGCTAAGCGAGTATCGGGGACTCCGACTACGCCAACGTTTGGTTCGATCGTGGCAAAGGGATAGTTGGCGGCCAAGACATTGTTCTTGGTCAGGGCGTTAAAGAGGGTGGACTTGCCCACATTGGGCATTCCGACGATTCCGATTGAAAGACTCATAGGCGGTAGAGCCTACGCGCAAATGTCAGTGCAAACTGCCACGATAGGCCCATGCCCGCATACGTAGTGACTCTTCTAATAGGCCTTATCGCTGGAGCTGCGATTGGCTACCTACTTCGCGCCCTTAAATCTGGCAGCGCCGTGGCCGATCGCGCACTGCTCGATGATTACAAAGTGCAGTTGGCGGCCGAGCGAGGCAAAACTGAATCGGCCGTTAAGTTAAATGCGGAGTTAGTTGCCATGAAGGAGTCAGTGAACAAACTTTCAACGCAGGCCGCTGAAGCTAATCGTATTCGCACAGAGGCCGAGGCGAAGTTAGAGACAACTATTACCGAGATGCGCCGAGCATCTGAATCGATCTTTGATGAGACCAAGAAAATCGCTGGCGCATTAAGCAACAACCAAGTTCGTGGAAAGTTTGGCGAGGCACAGTTAGAGCTCCTACTACAAGGCGCGGGTCTGCGCGAAGGTCACGAGTACAGCCGGCAGAGATCAACCACTGATGCCGACTCATCTGGAATCCCAGATATCACAGTAAACATGCCTGGCGGCAGCTCGATATTTATCGACTCAAAGTTTCCCTTCGATCGCTTCTTAGAGGCCTTTGGAACCGAGGTTCAGTCAGAGCGCGATGAGTTCTTTAAACAGCACACCGATGATTTACTCAAGCATGTTCAAGCACTGGCAAAGCGCGGCTATCACAAGTCAGAGGGCTCGCCTGATTTTGTCGTTCTCTTTGTTCCCTTTGAAACCTTGTTGTCAGAGGCGTTGCGTATCGACCCGAACTTCCTAGAAAAGGCCTTTAAAGTAGGCGTCACTATTGCAACTCCAACGTCGATGATGGCGTTGCTGCGCACCATCGGCTTTATCTTTACTCGCAATAAGTTAGCTGAAAACGCCGATGAGATCCAAAAAGTGGCCAGCACGTTTTTAAAGAACATCACTTTGCTGCACACCAAGATCGTTGCAGTTGGTAAGGCCATCACATCTACTGCCAAAGCCTACGAAGATCTTGTACCAACGGCTGAAAAAACAGTTCTCAGCCCAGCCAGACGTATTCATAACTTGGGTGTATCAGGGGATAAAGATAAACTGGCGATTGAATATCCAGAGGCACCAGGTGCTGTTCGCGAACTTAACACTATCGAGCTCGCCGGAGAAGATGATTTTATCGATGCAGAAGAGATTAGCGATGGAGATAAGTAGATGAGCGCACTTAAGCAGATTGCAATGACAGGACCTGGTTTAAAGAAGCAGGGCATCGTAGTTCTGCAAGCCTTATTAATCGGCTTCTTCACGTTTATCGAACTAACTCTGCGCAGTGGGGTTGGAATCCTTACTGGCATTGCACTTCTCGTAGCCTTCTTTGGTGGCATCCGTTTTGGTCGCCCCGGTACAACCTATGTCTCGGTTGTAACTCCACCCATTGCATTTGCCGCAATTGCAGGATTCTGGATTCTGATTCTTGATGGCTTTAGACCATCACGCATCGGTATAGATTTCATCGCAGCCCTTGCCAGTGAAGCGCCATTTCTCATCATCGGTGCGCTCTATGGGTGGTATGTCTTTCTTAATGCAAAGGCTAAGAAGAAGCCATCTAAGCCCCGCCGAGCTGAATAGTTAGGCCTTACCCGCAGCCTTCATATCTTTGCGAAGCTCTGGTGGCAGTGAGAAGAGCAAGGACTCTTGTGTAGCCGTTACCGTTTCAACATCGCCAAAGCCGCGCTCTGCTAGCCAAACCAAGACATCATCGACCAATATCTCTGGCACTGATGCCCCACTGGTTAATCCAATTGTTTCAACGTTGCTCAACCAGTGCTCTTGAATCTCTTCGGCATAGTCAACCAAGTGCGATGCTTTCGCGCCATATTCCAGTGCAACTTCAGCCAAGCGAACTGAGTTGGAAGAGTTCTGTGAACCAACAACGATTACTAAATCGGCCTTAGCCGAGATAGCTTTGATCGCCTCTTGGCGATTTTGAGTGGCATAACAAATATCATCACTGGGCGGATCTTGAATATCTGGAAAGCGCTCTTTCAAAATCGCAACGGCAGATAGCGTCTCATCCACACTCAACGTTGTCTGCGATAACCAGACTAATTTCTTACCCGGAGTCGGAACAACTGTGCGCGCGCCATCTAAGCCATCGATTACTCGAACCTTATCCAGCGCCTCACCGGCTGTGCCCTCAACCTCTTCATGACCATGATGGCCAATTAACAAAATTTCAGCATCCTCGTTAGCAAAGCGACGGACCTCGTGGTGCACCTTGGTCACTAGCGGACAGGTTGCATCGATAGTTTTTAAACCGCGCGTTGCCGCTTCGGCATGAACGCTGGGTGCAACACCGTGGGCAGAAAAAACTACCGTCTTGCCTTCTGGAACTTCATCGGTCTCATTGACAAAGATTGCGCCTTTAGCTTCAAGGCTGGCCACAACGTGAACATTGTGAACGATCTGCTTTCGGACATAGACCGGTGCGCCATAGAGCTCTAGCGCTTTTTCCACCGTCACCACTGCGCGATCAACACCTGCGCAATATCCGCGGGGCGCAGCAAGCAGAACTCTCTTAGCCATGGGGTGAGTCTATTAGGCTCATCCCATGTTCGAAACTTCAAGTGAGTCCCCGGCAACAGTGCGGGTAGTTACTGAAGCCATTAAAGAGTACGTCGATCGCTTAGGCCCTATCTGGGTAGAGGGTGAAATCAGCGAGCTCAATGAACGCAGCGGAATGATGGCCTTTATTCGCCTTCGCGATCCCAGCGTTGATATGTCGCTATCGGTGATGTGTCATAAATCAGTTATCGCTGCCGCCCAACCATTGCCGCCCAATGCCCGCGTAGTTTTGTATGCAAAGCCATCCTGGTATACAAAAAATGGTTCGCTTACTTTATCGGCGCGTGAAATACGACAAGTTGGCGTCGGTGAATTACTTGCCCGACTTGAAGCGCTGAAGACTGCGCTAGCCAGTGAAGGTTTATTTGATTCCGATCGCAAAGTTGAACTTCCACTTCTGCCTAAAAAAGTCGGTCTCATTTGTGGACGCAATACCGATGCCGAAAAAGATGTGGTTGAAAATGCTAAGCGCCGCTGGCCCAGTGTTGTCTTTGAAATCCGTGAAGTCACAGTGCAAGGCGCAGCGGCAGTTACTGAAGTATCGGCAGCGCTCATGGAGCTTGAAGCTGATCCAGATGTTGAGGTCATTGTTATTACACGTGGTGGTGGATCCTTTGAAGATCTGCTGCCATTTAGCGATGAAGGTTTAGTACGTCTAGCTGCATCATGCACAACGCCAATTGTGAGCGCAATCGGCCATGAAAAAGATTCACCGCTGCTAGATCTTGTTGCAGATTTTCGTGCATCAACTCCAACTGATGCTGCAAAGCATGTGGTGCCAGATATCGCCGAAGAGATTGCGATGATTGGGGAACTGCGCGAGCGCGCCCGCAGAAAACTGATGGGCCTGATTGAGTTAGAGCTCGCACGAATCGCTAACTTTAAAGATCGCCCGGTGATGAAAGATCCGCACGTCATTATTACCAGCCGCGCCGAAATCATTACCGCCTATCGCCAAAGGTCTCACCGCAGTTTTGCTAGCCACGTGAAGTTAGCTACAGAAGAGCTCGTCCAGATCAAAGCTCGTGTTCGCGCACTGTCTCCCCAGGCAACCCTTGACCGCGGGTATTCGGTAGTGCAGCTAGCCAATGGCGATATCGCCCGCGATGCCAGCGCCTTAAAAACTGGAGACTTACTGCGGCTGCGTTTAGCCAAGGGCGAGACCAATGCCATAGTGACCGCCAATAGTGTGAAGGAGTAGATTTCATCCATGACTGAGAAGAAGGTGTCCTATGAAGCGGCCCGCGATGAGCTGGCCGAGGTAGTTGCCGCCCTTGAAACCGGCAGTGCAACCTTAGAAGAGTCCCTCAAGCTGTGGGAGCGCGGAGAAGTGCTGGCTGCTATCTGCCAAGAGTGGCTAGATGGTGCTAAAAAGAAGCTCGATGCGGTTAAGCCTTAATAATGCCAACTTTTTCCTACTCAGAGCTTTTGCCCCTTGGCAACGATGAGACCACATATCGCCTCGTAAGTCGCGAGGGCGTCAGCGTTGTACAACTAGGCGATAAAGAGTTTCTCCAGGTTGAACCCAGCGCTTTAGAAAAACTAACGGCCGAAGCGATTCACGATATTTCACATTACTTACGTCCAGCCCACTTGCAGCAGTTAGCCAGCATTGTGGCCGATCCAGAGGCTTCACCTAATGATCGCTTTGTTGCAACCGATCTTTTGAAAAACGCCAACATATCGGCCGGCGGGATCTTGCCCATGTGCCAAGACACAGGTACGGCATTGGTCATGGCTAAAAAGGGTCAATATGTTTTAACGACATCAAAGGACGAGGTCGCAATTTCACAGGGTATCTACGATGCCTACACAACCTTAAACCTTCGATACTCACAGATGGCACCCGTCACAACATGGGATGAAAAGAACACTGGCAACAACCTGCCCGCCCAAATTGAGATCTTCGCTGATAGCGATCACCCCGATGAGTACAACTTTTTATTTATCGCCAAAGGTGGCGGCAGCGCCAACAAATCATTTCTCTATCAAGAGACAAAGGCGATTTTAAATCCGACATCCTTTATGACCTGGTTGGATGAGAAACTCCGATCCATCGGAACAGCGGCCTGCCCTCCGTATCACTTAGCAATCGTCATCGGCGGCACCAGCGCCGAGCACACAGTTAAGACTGCCAAGTTAGCCAGCACTAAGTATTTAGATTCACTGCCCACAAGTGGTGATGCCGCCACTGGCCATGGCTTCCGTGACCTTGAGCTAGAACAACAAGTCCTTGAACTCACTCGCACCTTAGGAATCGGTGCTCAATTTGGCGGCAAGTATTTCTGTCACGATGTTCGGGTCGTGCGCCTGCCTCGTCACGGTGCATCACTGCCGATCGCCATCGCCGTATCGTGCTCGGCCGATCGCCAGGCCAAGGCCAAGATCACGAAAGATGGAATCTTCCTCGAAGAGCTCGAGCGGGATCCAGCGCATTTTCTGCCTGAGACAACCGATGAGCATTTAGCCGATGACGTCGTAGCGATCGATTTAAATCAATCGATGGATCAGATATGCGCCGAGCTATCCAAGCATCCAGTCAAAACACGGCTCTCCCTAACAGGAACATTGGTCGTGGCCCGCGACTTAGCCCACGCCAAAATTAAAGCGGCGATGGACAAGGGCGAAGCGATGCCTGAGTACTTACAAAAATATGCCGTGTACTACGCAGGCCCAGCTAAGACGCCGGCCGGCTATGCATCTGGCTCTTTTGGTCCCACAACGGCCGGTCGCATGGACTCATATGTTGAGTACTTTCAATCAAAGGGCGGCTCTCGCGTGATGTTGGCCAAGGGCAATCGCTCAAAAGCTGTCACCGATGCCTGCAATACCCATGGTGGTTTCTACTTAGGATCAATCGGTGGACCGGCAGCGCGTTTGGCGTTGGAGTGCATCACAAAGGTTGAGGTTCTAGATTTTGAAGAGCTCGGTATGGAAGCGGTCTGGAAGATTGACGTTGTAGATTTTCCAGCCTTCATCGTTGTCGATGATAAGGGAAATGATTTCTATGCCTCTACTTCGACCCCGCTAAGAATTGGAACGAAGCCGTAAATTCAGATTAGTAATAATGCTTAGCTTTAAAGTGTGACCAGGCCTTGCATGGAGTGTCATAGCGGATCGTGATGTAGCGAAGTCCCCAACGAATCTGCGTCACTGGGTTGGTGCGCCAATCTGTTCCAACGACGCTCATCTTTTCTGCTGGCAGCGCCTGCGCAATTCCATGGGCACCAGAGCGATAGTTATGCGCCTTATAGTTCCAGTGGCTCTCTTTAGTCCACAAGCTATTAAGACAGGAGTACTGGGCATTACTAAAGCCAAACTCATTAACTAATATCGCCTGAGCAACCTTCTTGGCGCCAAATGGTGTGCGCGCCATTTCAACTTGGCGACTAATGGAAGAGACAAGTGCTAAGTCGCTAGAGAAGACTGAGCCCATAGGGGTAGATGCAAGTTCGATAGAGCCAAAGAGCGCCACCGACGATGCCATGGGATCGACCTGCGCAGCCAGAGCTTGGGTATCTGGATTGATCTCGATCTGGGAGGTCATAGGAAACTCAAGACCATAGGCACTTGGAAGGGCGCTCGAGAGAAAGAGCATGGCGGCAACGACGCCCCAGATTGCAACTGACTTATTAACAAGCTTCAACTCATCCCCTCCTCTCACCCACTCGCTTGGCCCGTGCGCTATCAGCCTCATTGAAAGGGGCTTATAACTAACGGGGAATGGCCATAGCCTGTCGGTGTGCACTGACATCGGCAAATCAAATCCCGCATGAGTCGTAGATTCTCAGGAAAGTGATTACCTGTGGATGGGTAAAAGCGCAGGTCAGTAAGGGGAATGTCCGAAATGCACCAAATGTGACTGTGAGATTGATTCTGGGGCTTATTGGGCCTTATCCAGGCAAAGGCCCTTCCAGCATCTCGGTCACCAAGGCAGCGATCGGCGAGCGCTCGCTGCGAGTTAAGGTCACATGGGCAAAGAGCGGGTGACCCTTAAGGGTTTCAACAACTGCGACAACACCATCGTGGCGCCCGACCCGCAAGTTATCGCGCTGGGCGACGTCGTGAGTCAAGATCACGCGCGAGCCCTGACCGATGCGAGAGAGCACCGTTAATAAAACTCCTCGTTCTAGCGACTGCGCCTCATCAACGATGACAAAGGAGTCGTGCAGAGAGCGGCCGCGGATATGTGTCAGTGGCAAGACTTCAATTAAGCCCCGGTCAACGATCTCATCGATGACGGCCTGACTCACTAGTGCTCCCAATGTGTCAAAGACGGCCTGGGCCCAGGGCGACATCTTCTCGCCCTCACTGCCCGGCAGGTATCCCAGCTCTTGGCCACCGACTGGATAGAGCGGCCTGAAGATGACAACCTTCTTATGGATGCGCTTTTCCATTACCGCTTCAAGTCCGGCGCACAATGCCAGCGCTGATTTTCCAGTTCCGGCTCGACCACCAAGGGAGACGATGCCGATTGAATCATCCAGAAGTAAATCGAGGGCAACGCGCTGTTCGGCGCTTCGACCATGCAGACCAAAGGCGCTGCGATCTCCACGAACTAATTGCAGCTGTTTATCTGCAGTGACTCTGGCCAAGGCGCTGCCACGCTCTGAGTGCAAAACGATTCCAGTATGAACGGGAAGTTCAAAGGCGACTTCATGGTCGGCGCGATCGCTGCTGTATAAATCATCGATTACCTGCGAACCCACATCGAGTTCAACGATTCCAGTCCAGCCACTGTTGGAGACGAGTTCGGCCAAATACTCCTGGGCCTCAACACCAACCGAGGATGCCTTCACGCGAAGGGGTAAATCTTTAGTAACTAGAACTACATCTTTTCCATCACCCATCAGGTTCTTGGCAATTGCCAAGATTCGCGAATCATTGGTTCCATCGCGCAAGAAGCCTTGTGGCAGGGTCGATAGGTCGGTGTGGTTGAGTTCGACTGACAAGGTTCCGCCCTCAGGCGTTACGGTCAGCGCTTTATCCAGGCGTCCATGGGTAAGGCGCAGATCATCAAGGGCTCGAAGGGCGGCCCGGGCGAAGTAGCCAAGCTCTGGGTGGTCTCTTTTAGTCTCTAATTCGCCGATTACAGCGATAGGAATAATCACTTCATGCTCTGCAAATCTATAGAGCGCGCCAGGATCGGCCAGCAAAACACTGGTATCTAATACAAAGGTCTTCTTACCGTTTTGACTCTTAGAAGCCAATGGCTGAGCTCCTCGATTTAAGTTGTACTAGTTGGAACCTGCTTCGGATAAGAAAAAGGTAGAACTAGTTGCCTGAAAGCAGGTCGCGACACGCGTACATGAACTGTTAAATCTTGGAGAATTAATTACGAACCAAAACGGCGTTGACGCAAAGAGTATGCACGCAGAGCACGTAAGAAATCGACGCGACGAAAATCTGGCCAATAGGCTTCACAAAAATAGAACTCAGATGATGCGCTCTGCCACAACATGAAGCCACCAAGGCGTTGTTCACCGGATGTTCGAATCAAAAGCTCTGGATCTGGCTGACCTGCGGTGTATAAAAACTTTGAAATGTCCTCACTTGTTAAAGCAGCAGAGGCGGCACTGAGGGAGTGGCCCGCTTTTTCTTCCTCACTTAAATAGCACTTAACAGCATCAACGATTTCGCGACGACCGCCATAGCTAATTGCAACATTTACTTCAACGCCATCGGTGCGAACCGGTTTTAGATCGCTCAGTTTTTTCGAAAGCCAATCAGGCAGCAAATCAAGTGCTCCAACGGCCTTAATATTCCATCGACCGGTTGCTGCTAATTCGTCAACAGTGTCGCCAATAATATGTAGCAGTTCATCTATCTCTGCCGCACTGCGTTTAAAGTTATCGGTCGATAACAGCCACAGCGTTACCACCTGAACATCGGCCTCGTCGCACCAACCCAAGAATTCAATAATCTTGCTGGCCCCAGCTTTGTGCCCATTGGGATCGGCCAGATTTGGATTAGCTTTTGCCCATCGGCGATTGCCATCAAGGATGACACCAACGTGATGTGGGGTCTTGGAAAAATCTAATGCACGTACTAAGCGCCGCTCATAGAGTGGGTATAGAAGTGATTTGATGAACTTACGAATAGCGGCGTACAACTCGGCGCTCAGCAATCAGGGATGCAATTGGAAGCGTTCCGGCCAGCATTAAACCCAGCATCTTCATGAGGGGCCAACGGGCTTTGAGAGAAAATGAGATCGCGGTCAAAATATAAAGTGGGTACAGGTAGCCGTGGACCATAGGTATCCAAGTAATGGCACTGTGTAGATCGGGGGCGTCAAAGAGATATTTGATTGGCATATAAACAAACCACAAAAGAAGTGACATGACGCCAGAGATTATTGCCATGACGCGAAAA
>CAEZZF010000034.1_pt1 | contig 9975 bp, 11 predicted proteins | sample 7266141 | NCBI WGS metagenome assembly CAEZZF01 (sample SAMEA6813953, study PRJEB35770) | freshwater metagenome | biome: Freshwater; feature: Freshwater reservoir; material: water | place: Czech Republic | collected 2016-08-15 | depth 30m m
AAACAGCGCACTTAATTCCCAAAATTGGAAGGGCCAGACCTCTTGCTGAAAGGAGTTTGGGTCATCCTGATGCTGGAGCAGTTTCTTTCGCAATGATTGTTCAAACAATTAATACACACCTATAAGCACTTTCAAAATTTAAGATTGGAAAACAATGGCGCTAAAGCTAGATGGTTCTAAAGTTCTTATAACTGGTGCTACAAGTGGAATTGGTCGTGAGACAGCTAAACTGCTGGCCCAATTAGGTTGTGTGGTTGCAATTACTGGCAGACGACAAGAACGTCTCGATGAATTAGAGACTGAGATTAAAGATTTTGGCGGAAAAGTATTCTCTTTTTGTGGCGACTTAGTTGATCCAACTGTTGTGCAAAATACTGTTGCAGGTGCAGCAGATCAACTCGATGGCATTGATATCTGCATAAACAACGCCGGATTGCTACTCACTGGGCCGTTCAAGGATGCTCCTTTGGAAGAATTTGATCGAATGCTCGATATTAATCTGAGGAGCTTAATCCATGTAGCACATGCAGTCACACCTCACTTAATCAACTCTGCGCGAACTAATAAGAATAAGATCTCTGATTTGGTTAATGTCGCATCCGCTGCCGGACGTAGGGCGGTCAAGAATTCAGCTGTTTATAACGCAACTAAGTGGGGTACCATCGGATTTAGCGACACTCTTCGAATGGAACTTGCAGGTGAATCTGTACGGGTTAGTTTAATTGAGCCAGGATCTGTAACAACTGAAATCCAAAATAACATTCGCCCAGAAATCCGAGCGATACCTAGGCCTGAGTTTTCAGGTTATGACAAGTTAGAGTCAATAGATATAGCTGAAGCGATAGCGTTTATGGTGACGCGTGAGCGAAGGGTTGCAATAAGCGAAATGTTGGTTCGCCCTTCTGCACAAGTAACGTAAGAGAAGATTTCTAAACTTCTACTACTACCGCGATTCCTTGACCAACTCCAATACACAAAGTTGCCACTCCATATCCTCCGCCTGCACGTTTTAGTCCGTGTACAAGCGTTGTAAGAATCCTTGAACCAGAGCTTCCAAGGGCGTGACCAAGTGCTAGCGCACCACCAGATACGTTCACTTTTGACGGATCTAAATCTGGCCACTCATTCATACATGCTAAAGACTGAACCGCAAAGGCCTCATTGAGTTCTACTAACTTCACGTCATTCCAAGAAATTCCAGCTCTCTGAAGAGCCATCTTTGACGCTTCAACTGGACCTAGCCCGTACAGCTGTGGTTCAACGCCAGATGTACCTCGTGAGACTATGCGCGCAATTGGTTCAGCTCCTAAATGCCTACCTGCATCTGAATTACCAAGAAGGATTGCCGATGCTCCGTCATTAAGCGGTGAAGAATTACCGCCCGTCACGGTTCCTGCATTAGCAAATGCTGGCTTGAGTTTTGCGAGAGCCTCTAAGGAAGTATTTGGACGAATTGATTCATCTCTTTCGAGTACAGAGTTCTGCACAGAAACCACTTCGGCGCTGAAATCTCCATTTTCCCAGGCTTTTAATGCTTTCATGTGGCTTTGATAAGCAAACTCATCTTGGCTTTCGCGAGAAATCGCATACATGTTCGCCAAAATTTCAGCCCCGCCTCCAAGAGAAGTCGTCCATTCTTCGCGCATTAATGGATTGATAAATCTCCATCCCAAGGTTGATGAGTGCATAGTCTCTGCGGTTCTAGGAAAAGCTTTATCAGGCTTACCGATTACCCATGGTGCACGCGTCATAGATTCAACGCCACCAGCAACGATGATTGTTGAGTCTCCTACTGCTATTGAACGTGAGGCCATAACTACTGCTTCTAATCCTGATGCGCACAACCGATTCACTGTGCTGCCCGGAACTGACGTTGGAATTCCAGCTAGTAAGGAAGCCATTCGTGCAACATTTCTATTTTCTTCGCCAGCTCCGTTTGCATTGCCCAAAATAACTTCACTTATCTGTGCAGGGTCAAAGCCCGGAGTTCTCATTAGTAAAGATCTAATTACACCTGCAGCTAAATCATCTGGACGAATGCCCGCTAGACCACCGCCGTATGCTCCTGTAGGTGTTCTCACTGCATCATAAATAAAAACTTCTTCAATAGTGGAGGTCATTTATAGTCCTAGGTGTGCTAGAAAAGGTAAGAATGAGTCTGGAAGAGGTACATCTAACAGCTTTTCAAAGACTAAATAGATCCCAAAACTCGAAGCAAGGGAGACAATTACGTTGGTGACAACTCTTCCCTTACCCATTGTTGACGTTAGGAAAAGCATAAAAAGCAGCACTGAAATGTTGTATCCAACAGGAACAAAGCAGAATGTTAGAGCCATGACTGAAAATAGAAGTCGAGCCACTCGGTAAATCCCTTTTGGGTCCAGATCTTGTTCAACTTGTGAGTCTTTGTGAGCCCTAAATTCAGCAATCAGCCAGAAGAAAGCTGCAATCGAAAGAAATAGTCCAACCCAGAAAGGAAAGAAACCTGGGCCAGGCCCACTCATGTCGCTGTATCCAATTTTGCCTGACTGCGAAATTAAATAAAGCCCCATTGCCATCAACAGAAATGCCAGTACTAATCGTAAGTACCTAATCCATGCACGCCCTTCGACGATTACTGTTGCTTCATCCATATTAACTACCTTTCCTATTGTATTACTTGGCCATTTCGAAGCTGTGTGATTTGTTCTGGTTTATAACCTATCTCCTGAAGTATTTCGTCGGTGTGCTCACCAAGTCGTGGAGGAGATAGTCGTGCAGACACCGGTGTAGCTGAAAGCCACAACGGTGTCTGCACTAACTTTGCGACACGGTCTCCCTCGACAACCATATCGACAGTCGCATTTGATTCTTCAATAATTTCGTGGTTTGCAATGTCTGAAATTGTATTTACTGGAACACATGGCACATTCGCGAGCTCCATGGCTCTAACACACTCATCCGTTGTCATCTTCTGTGTTGCATTTGAAACTAATCTAACAAGCTCAGCACGGTTGGCATATCTGGATTTAAGTAAATTAAAACGAGGGTCATCGCTTATTTCAGGCATGCCAAGTCCGCTTGCGCACCTCTTCCACATGTCATCATTTGCTGACGTAATGCATACCCATCCATCAGATGTTGGAAAAGCCTCATTTGGGAGGCCGAGTCGATTCGCAGTTCCCCATTTCTCTGGCAATCGGCCATTCATCCAAAAATCAGTTAAGAAATGATTCAAGAAAGCTAACTGACCGCCCAGCATTGATGTAGAAACTTCTTGGCCAAGCCCTGTCCTCTCACGATAAAATAGAGCAGCCATAATTCCCATTGTTGCGAACATGCCTGCCGTTAAATCTGCAACAGAGGCTGGATTTCGAGTTGGTGGCCCTCCAGGATGACCTGTAATACTCAATAGCCCACTGAAGGATTGGATGGACAAATCATTAGCTGCTCTTTTACTCATTGATCCTGTATGTCCGAAGCCAGATATCGATGCAAAGACCAGCCGGGGATTGATTTCAGAGAGATCTTTGTACGCCAAACCTAACCTTTCCATAACTCCAGGCCTGAAATTATGGAGCAGCACATCAGCATCACGAATCAAATCTATAAGAATCTTCTTTCCATCAGGTGATTTTAAATCCAGCGAAATACTTCTCTTGTTTCTATTGTGGGTTAAAAAAGGTGAACCTGGTTTTACTTCACCATCGTCAACACCATAATCACGAGATTCATCGCCACGGCCATATCTCTCAACTTTAATAACGTCAGCGCCGAGGTCTCCCAAGATCTGAGATGAAAAAGGACCGGCAAAAACTCGAGTGAGGTCGATGACTTTAACTCCGGTGAGTGCTCCGGGTGTTAACTGTCGTTGCGCTGTTTCCAATTTAATTATTCTCCCAGGACTGCTGTGACTAGAACTGAGGCATCTCCAACTGTTAATTTTGTGCCTTTATCGTCCTCGCACCAGACGTCAAGTGTAATTTTGATGTCACCGTTTGCATTAACCATGCGATCGGTAATCTGCCCGCGTGCAGTTATTGGAATATTTGCATACGTTGGCTTGATGAACTTTGTTCTTAACTCACCATTCGCAACATAATGGGCGCCAAAATGATCGGCCATCATTGCAGATAGCCAGTTAGTTGAGTGCATGCCATCCGCGATCGCCGCAGGAAGGCCTTGTGATCGGGCATATGCATCATCGGTATGGATATTGTGTTGAATAGTTTGCAAGCTACCCATTGCCGCTGAAAGCATGCCAATGCTGTACCAACCAATTCTTTCCTGAGAAAAAGGTCGAGTAGGGCCATTGATTTCATCACCCTTTTGGTATTGTGCAGCCTTCTTAATTGTTGTTGTCATTATTTGCTCTTTTCGATTGTTTTATAAGATAACAATGTTCGATCTTTATAGGTTGTTACTAATCTTCCGTCGCTTGTCTCTACCTTAAGATTATAAAAAAGGTAGTCGCCTCCACGTTTTATGTATCGCTCTTCGATTCGGCCACTAACTATTAGCTCTTCACCCACAAATGCTGGGGAGTGGTGCTGGGCGTGGTATTCATAGTGGATGCGGGCATCATCTGTCCGAATTCCAGCCATTCTGCGCTCTTCATAGCAGTTAGCTTCCAACAAACGCATTTTGTCAGCATGAATCATGCTAGGTGGCCGAAGTTGGCGATCAAACGGTGCCGCTGCCGAGTAATACCACTCTGTCGTGTCTTCCATCGCGTGTGCATACTCTGAACATATAAAGGGTGTCAGCACATATCGAATGGGTTCAAATACATCTCCGGTTTCAAGATGTGCAATTGTTTTACCTAGCACCATGTTGCCTCTCTGTTGATTCTTGCATCGATGTTCTTCTTATATTCCTGCTCTAGAAAGATTTAATGTGAAGTTCGCTTCTGTGATGCTCGCTAATATCTCTGCAGTCATGCCATCTGCCATCTCTACAACAGCGAGCCCGCTTGAATTTATCACCATTACAGCGAACTCAGTAACAATATAATCAACCACCTTGCGAGCGGTTATTGGATATGTGCAATCTCTAACAATTTTTGCTGCGCCACTCTTATCTAAATGCTTCATCATTACGATCACTTCTTTAGCACCAACAGCTAAATCCATTGCTCCGCCTACTCCAGCAATTAGCGCATTAGGGGATTTCCAATTGGCTAAATCTCCCGACTCCGAGACTTGGAAGGCGCCTAAAACTGCCGTGTCTAACCTTCCTCCTCTAGCAATCGCAAAAGAGAGATCGTGGGCAACGACAGCTGCTCCAGCAATTAGTCCTACAGGCTTGGTAGCAGCATCGATGATGTCTAAGTCCACCTCTTCTTCTGATTCCAAACCTCTGTACCCAATAATTCCATTTTCGCAGTGGAAATATATGTTGCGTGTGTCATCTAACATTTCAGCAACTATGCCGGGCATGCCTACGCCAAGATTTACATAACTGTATGGGCGCAAGTATCTAATAACTCTCTCAGCCTGTTCGTACTTACTCCACCCTTTTGGCAAATTCATCAGCGGCTACCCGATACATAAATAGTGTCTACAAATATTCCTGGCAAGTGAATATCGTCAGGTTTTATAGCACCAATGGGTACTAATTCCCTTACTTCTACAATAGTTTTTCTAGCCGCCATCGCCATCAGAGGATTAAAGCTACGGGCAGCAAATCTGAATCGTAAATTGCCCATCTCATCAGCTAAATCCGCCGTAATAATTGCAAAATCTCCATGTAAGGGTTCCTCTAAAATATGTTCTGTTCCATTTATAGTACGACTCTCTTTATTCTCACCGAGTTCGGTACCAGCGCCAGTGGGTGTGAAGAAACCGCCCAATCCGGCGCCTGCACATCGCAAACGTTCAGCTAACGTCCCCTGCGGCGTTAGTTCCACTTCAACTTCACCCTTTTTCACTCGATCTAAGTAATCAATTGCTTCGGAATGAACTGGAAAAGTAGTAATTGCTTTTGAAACCATCCCAGCCTTAAACAGTTCACCTACATCACCTGCTCTGCCCATTCCGCAGTTGTTGGAAACTATTGTCAGATTCCGAACTGGAAGTTTGCTTGTCGCCACAATTAATTCATGCGGAACGCCTATGCCCCCCCACCCTCCTACCAGGAGGAGGGCGCCGTCGATAATTCCGGCGACCGCCTCCTGGGGAGTGCGAACGAGTTTCCTATGGCTGGGAGTATCTACGCCCACTGTATTTACTCCCATTCCTCGCGACTATTACTTCTTTAGTACTTTGCCCACGGAACGAAGTACTGGCAAATAACCATTTCTGGCTGCAACAGCAATTCCCTTTGCCTGAGGGCCAGTTTTGAATCTGACCATTTCAAAAGTCTTCTCCATATTTGCCTTAATTGTTGGATCGTCCAAAGCTGCCTTAATAGCCTTTTGGATTTCCAAACGAACAAGAGCTGGCAGACCCGGAGGTCCCACAACTGCAGACGGATTAGAAATTGAATAACCGTAGAGATCCTTTGACTTTGGAATTCCCATTTCTTCAAGTAGAGGCCAGCTAGCTGACTCAATAAGAACTGGAATTAAGTCACCAGTTTTGATGTGGGCAACAGTTGTCGAAGCTGAGTTTTGACCCATATCGGCATCGCCAGAAAGTAAACGAAGTACTGATTCAGCGCCACCAGCTGTAGCCAGGGCTCGGTACTTGATTCCACCGTTCTTCTTACTAAGCAGGGCAGTTCCTAAGTCCGGAAGCCCATACCCGCCTGATGTCACATCGATTAGGAAACGAGTTTTACCGGCAGCTATGACATCTTGAATCGTCTTAAAGCCCGACTTCTTAGAAACAAAGCGAGCCGCTACAGATTCGTGTGTTGATGCAATGTAAGACATATTAAATGGGTCGAAACCAATCGCTGTGGTTGGAGGAATGATTGTTTGAATCGAACCTGAAAGCATCGCAATAGTTAAGCCATCTGGCTTAGCGTTATAGACACGTTGGGCTCCAACTGCACCATTTCCACCTGCTACGTTTTCAACTACAACAGGAACATGAAAATAGGTTTCCATGCTTTTAGCAAGTAACCGTCCAATAATGTCCGTGCTTCCTCCGGCGCCATAAGGAATCACCAAGGTAATTGGACCTGATGGTTTCCAAGCAGCATTTGCGGGAGCAATCGAATAAACAACAGAGCTGAAAATCCAAGTAATTGCAATACCCAGAGTCAGCAGTTTCTTACCTTTCATTGAGTTCTCCATCTCTTTCCATAGGGTTTTCGTTCTCGCGGTTGTATTACTCCTGTTCAGAAATAATCTTCAGAACAGAACTCTTTTTGGTCTTCTTAATCTTTCTGTAGATTGCAAAACCTATTGGTGTTAGAACTATAAGAAATGCAATCGAAATAAAAGCCGTCGATGCTGGACTGCGGAAGAGAATATCCAATGACCCTCCGGACATCTGTAACGACTGTCTTAACGACTTCTCTAAAATGGGGCCAAGAATTACCGTTAATGTAATTGGGACCAATGGAAAATCTAAGAGCTTGGCAATATATCCAAATATTCCGAAACCTATAAGAATCCAAATATCAAAGATGCTGCGATTAATGCTAAATGATCCAACAAGCATAAAAACTAAAATTAGTGGAAACAAAATGTGATAAGGAACTTGTAATATTTTTACCCAAACACCTACAAGCGGTAGATTCATGACTAAAAGTATTAAGTTTCCAATAAATAGGCTTGCGATGATTCCCCAGACGAGTGTCGGGTTTTCCTGAAACAGAGCCGCACCGGGCTGTAAACCATTGATTAGAAAGGCTCCCATTAATATCGCTAAGGTCGGAGATGCTGGGATTCCTAAAGTAAACAAGGGAATCATCGCTGCATTGGCATAAGCGTTATTTGTGGTCTCAGGTCCTGCAACACCTTGAATCGCGCCTTTACCAAACTTCTCTGGCGTCTTAGAGACTCGCTTCTCCACTGCATAAGAAACCAATGTCGGAGCAACGGTTCCTATGCCAGGAATAATTCCAAGAACCGTACCAATAATGGATCCACGCGCTATAGCGCCTTTTGATTCATTTAAATCAGCCTTTGAGAAAGAAGACTTCGTTTTTCCTGTAGCAAATGTTTCTACTACTTTGCCGTGGGCATGGTGGAGGATTTCCCCTAGTCCAAAGAGTCCCATAATAATTGGAACAAAATTGATCCCGTCTAACAATTCATTTCTTCCAAAGGTCAAACGTGTCGTGCCAGTAAATAGATCTGTTCCAGGAATGACTATTGCTAGACCAAGTAAGCCGCTCAAAATACTTAGCAAAACCGATCGCGAACCTAGTCCAATTAAGAGAGTAAGACCTACGAGTAACAGGGCAAATAATTCTGGTGGTCCAAAACGTAGTGCTACTCGGCCTAATACTGGTGCGGCAAAAACTAAAACTATTGTTGCAAAAGTACCGCCAATAAATGAACCGATTGCAGCTATTCCTAAAGCTGAACTTCCTCGCCCTTGTTTTGCCATCTGATAACCGTCAAGGGCCGTTATGGCAGAAGACCCCTCGCCAGGTACATTAAAGAGAACCGTAGTTATTGTTCCGCCGTACATGGCGCCGTAATATATTGCGCACAACATAATGATTGCGCCTGTAGCGTCTAAGTAAAAAGTTACTGGTAACAAAATTGCAATTCCCGCAATTGGGCCGATTCCCGGTAGCATTCCTACCAACATTCCTAATGAGCAGCCAATAAAGGCGAAAAGTAAGTTGGCTGGCTGAATGGCAGTTGAAAAACCTGACATTAAGAAGTGAATAGTGTCCATCGATCTCCTTTGATCGTTTTCAGTTATCCATTTGCATTTTGAACGGTTTACTGTATTGTGCGCATTGCGAACAATTGTTCGTAATGAGTACAACGCTACTCATGCGCTACGTCCAGTCAAGAGTTTGGAGCCGTTTATGACAATAAATTCTCGTTACATTTATGATCTTTCGCGCTCAGCTTGCGGAATTGCGAATAAATGATGGCAAAAATTCCAAATGCTAATAACGATGGACCCATTGATAGAGATCCATTCGTTCAATCTCTTGCCAGGGGCTTAAGTATTATTAAATGTTTTGATGCCGATAACTCCGTGATGACATTGACTCAAATAGCAGAACGCGTCAGTTTGAGCCGTGCCGCTGCCCGACGTTTCTTATTGACTCTTGAAAATCTTGGGTACGTCTCTTTAGAGGGTAGGAATTTTCAACTTACGGCGAAGGTTCTAGATTTGGGGTATGGATATCTTTCATCGCTCTCGCTACCAGAAATCGCACAACCTCACTTAGAAACATTGGCATCGAGAATTCATGAGTCAGCTTCGGCTTCTGTATTAGATGGAACAGATATTGTTTATGTTGCGCGCGTTCCGATTCGTCGAATTATGTCTGTAAAGATAAATATTGGAACCCGTATGCCAGCCCACGCCACTTCAATGGGCAGAGTTTTGCTTTCAGGATTAACAGATCAAGAACTTAAAACATTAATAGCAAATTTTGAAATGCCAAAGTACACCAGAAATACAATTACAACCAAGAGCCACCTCCTCCAAGAAATTACTAAGGTGAAGAAGCAGGGTTGGTCGATTAATGACGAAGAGTTAGAGTATGGACTTAGATCAATTGCAGTGCCTATTTTCCATAAATCAAATAAAATGATTGCGGCGATAAATATCTCAACAACGGCTCAAAGTAATACCCTTGAATCTATGGAGAAGATGTTTCTTCCGGAGCTTAAGATGACTGCTCAAAGAATTTCTGAAGACTTGGCCATTGCTAGACCTTTTTCATCCACTATTTAAGCCGTCTCGGAAAGATAGAGTCTTTAAACAAGCCTGTACTCCGGCAACCATCTGTGCCAATGGCATGGATGGCAGGCCACTAAATTCAATGCGTTGTTGATCCATTAATGGAACATGCATAAATCCACTCTTTATTGCGCTGCCCTGTAGTTGATGCTGCATGGAATAGAAAAGA
>CAEZZF010000035.1_pt1 | contig 9954 bp, 7 predicted proteins | sample 7266141 | NCBI WGS metagenome assembly CAEZZF01 (sample SAMEA6813953, study PRJEB35770) | freshwater metagenome | biome: Freshwater; feature: Freshwater reservoir; material: water | place: Czech Republic | collected 2016-08-15 | depth 30m m
ATGATTGCTATTGTACTTGATAGCCACAGATTGCTTATTATTGAATCACACGGAGTTGGTAAGTGGTGGGATAGAAGAGATAACCACGATTACAACATTGGAACCAGCGGGTTTTATGGTTTAACGGCCTATATAGTTGAAACAATGATTGATTCTCCATCAATGCAAACTGACGGGTTAGGGATTGTACTTTCCGATGATGATGGTAATAACGATGTGTATAAACGTTTTACGAAGTTTGAAAAGATTGATGGAGTTGCTTCCAATCTTTATCGATTAACAAGCGCCTCACAAGTGGGCCGTGGTCAAGTCATCTCAAACGCATACATAGCAGTGCTTGGGGACTCATTTACGATTGCGGGAGTTAAATTCACATTTATTGGAACAGGGGATTTTGACACGGTAAGGATCGAAAAAGTAGGCAGCTGATCTACTTCATTCCTGGTGAAATAACTTTAAGCCCTAGTTTCTTAGCGTTTTCAATCATTTGCTTGTCGTAAGTTACAACGCCCTCAATAGATTTATCTAAAAAGATCACTGTTGCAATCTGAATAGCATCAAGTGATCTAAGCGTAATAGATTCAGGAAAGTTCTCCGCAGAACTTAGGATTGCTGGGTTCATAGGCGTCAATAGAAACTTAGAAAGAATTTCTTTACCTTTTGTGACGGAAAGTGGATACATGCGATTGAGTGTGCGGACCACTTCAACTCTAGAGATAGTTGAAGTCATCGTCTCTTCAGACAGAAAATTAATCAGTGCCTTGGATTCTGTCTCACTAAGAATTAGCTTTAAGATTGCAGAACTATCAAGATACCAACTCAATATCGTTCCTCTGCGCGCATCTCCATAAGAACTTCCGTGGAAGTCTTCTTACCTTTTAATTTAATAGTTGGCATCTCGAAGCGCCAATCAGGATTTTCTGCAGGAATGATTAATCCAGCCGCAATATATTCTTCGTATAGTGATTTAGTAATTGGCACTAATCGAGCAACAGGTACCCCGTGTTCGGTAATTTCAATCACCGTTCCATCTTTCACCCTATCGAGAATCTTTGAAGCTGATTGTCGTAGTTCGCGGACTCCAACACTCTGGGTATGAATAGTTGCTTCAACTTCTTTTTTAGCGGGGGCGGTCTTTGCTTTTTTCGTTGCGGTTGCCATATAGCAACAATAGCACAATCAAGTAAATGTGCTACACCTAATATTCCCTTCACTATTGCGCTCAAAAGCCTCCCTTGGGTGGTTGCAAGTGCCCCGATAGACTCACGCCATGTCTAGAACGCTACCAACCCCTGCTGCCCCGGCGCAGGACGAGACTCGTGGAGTTCTAGCGATTCGTCCCTTTAGAAAACTATGGAACTCCATGGTCTTCTCATCATTAGGTGACTGGTTAGGGTTATTGGCAACTACTGCCCTGGCTCAACAGCTTTCTGGTGGCAACTATTCAACAGCTAACTACGCAATAGCTGGAGTTTTCATCGCACGTTTATTGCCAGCGGTTTTCTTAGGACCGATTGCTGGAGTAATTGCCGATCGCTTTGATAGACGCAAGTTAATGGTCAGTTGCGACATAGTGCGAACTGGTTTATATATTTCAATCCCAATTGCACATAATTATTTCTGGCTTTACACGGCAACAATTTTGGTCGAGTGCGTAACTCTGTTTTGGTCACCAGCTAAAGAAGCGTCAGTGCCAAATCTTGTTCCACGCGAAAAATTAGAGTCAGCTAATCAAGTCTCGTTGCTGGCTGCATACGGAACTGCACCAATTGCCGCTTTACTCTTTACGTTTCTTTCTCTTTTCACCAGCGCCTTCGTTGCAGTTATTCCAGGCTTTAGCGCAACGGCCGTTGATGTTGCTCTGTATGTAAACGCGGCTAGCTTTGCCTTTGCCGCATTTACAATCTTTAACTTGCATGAGATTCCAAAGGGCGCAGCGGCAAAGAAATCTGCCGATACAAGCATTGTTAAATCACTTATTGAAGGATGGAAAGCCGTAAGTGGATCAAAGATTATTCGCGGCCTTGTTGTGGGAATGGTTGGCGCATTCGTTGCCGCTGGCGCAGTTATTGGTTTGGCACGTACATTCGTGGGTGACTTAGGTGGCGGTGAAGCCGCTTACGGTGTTTTGTTTGGTTCGGTATTTAGTGGGCTGGCTGCAGGAATCGCCTTTGGGCCTAAGTTTTTCGCTCAGTTTTCACGCCGACGCTTATTTGGCGCATCATTAACTATCGCAGGCTTCTTTCTAGTTCTATTAGCTGCTATCCCCAACTTAGTATTGGCCGTCTTTATCGTTGTAGTCCTTGGTGCATTTAGCGGAATCAGCTGGGTTACCGGCTTCACCATGCTGGGCATGGAAGTTGCCGATGAAGTTCGCGGACGTACATTTGCCTTCGTTCAAAGTTTGATTCGTGTGGTTTTAGTTGGCGTGCTTGCGATTGCGCCATTGATCGCCGCCGCCGTTGGCCAACACACGTTTAAATTTCAAAATACACAGGTCAGCTATAACGGTGCATCGGTAACGATTTTGATCGCCGGTTTGATTGCAACGTTCATTGGCGCAATTTCATATCAGCAGATGAAAGATCGCCCAAATGTTTCTTTATGGTCAGATATTGCTAATGCGATTAAGGGCGAGCTAGGCAGTATCACGGGTGCACCAACTAAGGGAATTTTTATTGTCTTTGAGGGCGGCGAAGGTACAGGTAAGTCAACGCAGTCCAAACTTCTTAAAGCGTGGTTAGAGCAAGAAGGTGAGACTGTTGTTCTTTCGCGCGAACCTGGTGGTAGTGATTTAGGTATTGAGATTCGAAAGATTTTGCTGTCGCATTCAACGGGGGAAATCAGCCCACGTGCTGAAGCGTTGTTGTATGCCGCCGATCGCGCTCACCATGTTTTCGGCGTGATTCGTCCGGCACTGGCTGCTGGCGATGTCGTGATTAGTGATCGCTACTTTGATTCATCCATTGCATACCAAGGTGCCGGGCGCGTTTTAGAGCCAGGTGAAGTTGCACGGATTTCGCGTTGGGCTACTGAGTCACTGTTTCCAACGCTAACAATTGTCATTGATTTACCTGCGGAAATTGGCCTTGGGCGCTTAAAGAGCAAAGACCGCTTAGAAGCACAGCCATTAGCTTTCCACGAACGCGTGCGCCAAGAGTTCTTACAGATTTCATTACTAGACCCCGAGCGTTACATCATTATCGATGGCAATCAAAGTATTGATGATATTCATGCCGACATTATTGAACGCGTCAGCGAAATCTCAGGCCTCAAGCGCAATGCTCGTGAAGATAAAGGTAATTTGTTGCTGCGCCCGATTCGCGCAGTTGAAAAAGCTGTGCGATCTACAGCTGCGAAAACATCGGCTAGCGCCACTAAGGCCGTTAAGAACGCGACTAAGAAATCACCAGCTAAGAAGAAAACGGCGCCCAAGAAGTGAGCGTGTTCGACAACTTAGTTGGCCAAGAACACGTAGTTGAAATAATTAAAAACGCTGTGGCTGAATCAACCAGCCAAAGCATGACTCACGCCTGGGTCTTCACCGGCCCTCCGGGTAGTGGGCGATCAAGTGCAGCAATTGCATTTGCCCAAGCTTTGGTCTGCCCCAACAATGGCTGCGGCACATGTAATGCCTGCAAGAGCACAGCTAATGGCGCACATCCAGATGTAGAGATTATTCGTACCGAAGGCTTATCAATCAAGATTGATGAAGTTCGCGAACTTCTAGCGCGGGTTGCTTGGGCACCATCCATGGGCGGCTGGCGAGTAGTGGTTATGGAAGATGCTGATCGCTTAACTGAATCTGCCGCCAATGCTCTATTGAAGGCGATTGAAGAGCCCGGCAATCGCACGGTGTGGTTGTTGTGTGCACCAACCTTGCACGATGTTTTGCCAACTATCCGCAGCCGATGCCGCCACTTACAACTGGTGACGCCATCAACGACAGCCGTTGCCCAAGTACTACAAAATCGCGATGGAATAAGCCCGCAGATGGCTGACTTTGCCGCCAGAGTAAGCCAGGGCCATATTGGGCGTGCACGATATTTAGCTAACAACGAATCCGTTCGCAACACACGCACCACGATTATGAAGCTACCGTTGACACTCAATGGAATCTCTTCGGCCTTTGCCGCCGCACAAACACTCGTTGATCTTGCAACTAATCAAGCACAAGAAGCTGCCGAAGAGCGCAATCAAATCGAGATTGATGATTTAGCACTTGCTTACGGCAAAGGTGCAACTGGTCGCGGAATGGCTACGGGCGGAAGTAAAGCAATCAAGGAGTTAGAGAAAGAGCAAAAGACTCGCAGTACTCGAATGGTGCGCGATGGTTTAGATGCTGCGCTTTTAGATATTGCAACTTTTTATCGCGATGTCATGATGGTGCAATCAGGTGCCACTGATTCGTTAATCAATAAAGAGTTAGAGCACCAAATCACGACACATGCTCATAACACCAAACCGCACACAACGATAAATAAAATAAATGCCATCATGGCTGCTCGTACAAATTTGGGTCACAACGCTGCACCCCTGTTAACTATTGAAGCTTTAATGTGCGTATTAGCTCGCTAAGAACTAACGGCAAGTTAGCCGTCCTCATTTCTCTTTTATTGATCCTTACAGGCTGCGCCCAAACGGCCAGCAAACCATTTCCAATGGCAACCAATGATTCATCCACCCTTGACTGGCACAAATGCGAAAAGTATTTTCAGTGCGCCACAATGACTCTGCCAATCGATTATCAGGATGCGTCCATAGGTACTTTTGACATGGCGGTAATTCGTTTTCGCGATGCTAATCAGCACGATCGCCTTGGCTCATTAGTTGTTAACCCTGGTGGTCCCGGGGTCAGCGGCATCGAATACGCCCTTAACGCCCAATACGTAATCGACCCCGACGTGCTTGATAGATATGACATTGTGGGCTTTGACCCCCGCGGTATAGGTAAAAGCAGCCCCATTCACTGTTTAGACGATGCCCAGCAAGATGCCTCATTTTCTGGTGATTCCAAGCCTGACAACCAGGATGAGTTCAACACTTTGGTTAATGATGCTCAAACTTTCGCTGCAAACTGTGTTGCTAAGACAAATTACCTAGCCAGTTTTACAACTGAAAATACCGCCAGAGATATGGAGCAGCTACGAATCGCTCTTGGTGATTCACAGTTGAATTACATGGGCTTTTCTTACGGTACATATCTTGGAACAAAATATGCGCAGCAGTTTCCAACAACGGTAGGGCGTTTTGTTTTAGACGGCGCAATAGATCCAACGTTGGACGTATACCAACAAAATTTAGTTCAAGCACAAGCCTTTGATAAAGCGTTGGCCAATTTCACTGCCGATTGTTTGCGCAGAACTTCATGCCCATTACCAAAGACTGCCGACGCCCAATTCTTTGCAGATTTCTTCACCAAACTTGCACAAGCTCCATTAACTTCACAAGAGTCACCGGATCGCCCAGTAACACAATCACTTGTTGTGACTGGTGCAGCATCAGCGCTGTATGACAATCAAGTCGGTTGGCCGATGCTGCGCACAGCATTTGAAGAAGCCAACAATGGCGACGGTACAACTTTTCTTAAACTTGCCGACGCATATAGTGGCCGTAATCTAGATGGCACATATATGGATAATCAAAATGATGCCAATATTGTTATCGATTGTTTAGATTGGTATCAAACTCGCAGCAACGAAGGTGTCCAAACTCATGCGGCTGATTTTGCAGCAGCTGCGCCAGTATTTGGCCCATACGTTGCTTTCAGCGGAGTCGTTTGCAATTCAATCAATGAGGTCTTAAATATTCCGATGAGCACCGATCAAAATACGGTGAGAATTGAAAAGACCGCGACCCCAGTTCTAATTATCGGCACCACTCAAGACCCCGCCACTCCATATGCCTGGGCTAAAGCTCTATCTAATTACATTGTGGGTTCACGTTTAATAACGCTCAAAGGCGAGGGCCATACGGGCTATGGCCGGGGCTCGACCTGCACTGATGCAGCCGTTGATGCCTACCTGATTACGGGCAAAGCCCCCGCTAAAAACCTGGTCTGTACCCACTAACTACGCCAGTCCCGATGGTAAAGAGCACCCCTTTTGATAGGGCAAGATTTACCTATGCGCTTAGACCACGTCTCATATGTAACGTCGCACGATCAATTAGCCGACACAGTCCAGCGTTTAGGTTCGCGCCTTGGTAGCACCTTTGTTGATGGCGGCGTTCACCCACGCTTTGGTACTCGCAACTTCACAATGCCATTGCAAAACGGTCAATACATTGAAGTTGTCTGCCCACTAGATCACCCTGCAACAGAGCAAACCCCTTGGGGTAAAGCTGTTAGCAAGAAATCACAAGAAGGTGGCGGTTGGCTAACCTGGGTTTTTGCAACTGACAATATTTCAAAGATTGAAGAGAAGTTTGGACGCAGCGCCATCGAAGGTCACCGCACACGTCCCGATGGTACCGATCTTAAATGGAAGCAAATTGGTGTTAATGAGATTAGTGATTCTCGTGAACTTCCATTTTTTATTCAATGGTTAACCGCTGATCATCCATCACAAGATGGAAAAGCAGTCGCTGCAATTGAGAAAATTACGATTGCCGATCCTGATCAATTAGCAGACTCATGGTTTAAAACAGAAATTCTCGATGGCTTGAGCGGCGCAGACATTGAGTTTGTTAACCCCTCAACAAACGATGGTGAGTCAGGGATTGTTGCAGTGCATTTAATGACACCTAACGGAGTTGTTCGTCTAGATTAATTTTTCGCATAACGCGAAAAGCTTTATCTTAGTTCCGCCGCCTTAGCTCAGTCGGTAGAGCGTCGCTCTCGTAAAGCGAAGGCCTCGGGTTCGATTCCCGAAGGCGGCTCCACAACTCACTATTTGCGTAGTTTTTAGCGCGCCATTTGCCTCTGTGTAGTAATTTTCCGATCTCTCTGATTGCATTACGCCATGAGAAAAACCCTTGCAACACGCTTTGTATTGAGCACGCTATTAATCAGCTCATTACTCACGATTCCTGCCACACCAGCAACAGCAGCTAACGATGACATCAAAGTTGCAGTGATGGGAGCAATTGGAACTCGTACAGAGCGCGCAACAATGCCATACGACTTACCGGACTCTGGAGCGTTAACAGGTAAGACAGTGACTGCAATTTCGATTGGAATGTATTCAACATGTGTTGTTGCAAGCGGCGCTCCATATTGCTGGGGTTCAAGCGGTTACGTACTAGGTAATGGAACAAGTAGTGGGGCAAAAATTCCAACTGCTGTAGATACCTCGGGTGTTCTGTCGGGTAAGACTGTGACGTCAGTGTCAGTGGGAAGCAATTTTGCATGTGCGCTTGCCGGTGGCGCTCCCTATTGCTGGGGAAACAATGATCAAGGTCAACTAGGAAATTCAACTTCAACGACATCAGCAGTTCCTGTCGCAGTCATAATGTCAGGTGTTTTAACCGGCAAAACGATTACCTCGATTTCAGCCGGTATGTACCATGCATGTGTCGTTGCGTCAGGTGCCGTTTACTGCTGGGGATATAACAATTCAGGTCAATTAGGAAATGGAAGCACTACAAGCGCAATTGTTCCGGTAGCTGTAGATACATCTGGGGTGTTAGCTGGCAAAACCGTATCCGCTGTCTCTGCCGGTGCTTACGCAACTTGTGCTGTCGCATCTGGAGCTGCTTTTTGTTGGGGTGCTGGGGGTAATGGTGAACTAGGAAATAGCGCATCATTAAATTCAAGTTCACCCGTTGCTGTTACAACAATCGGAGCGCTAGCCGGAAAGACTGTAACAAGCATTGATGCTGGCCAAAGCCACATTTGTGCGATCGCATCGGGAGCAGCATTTTGCTGGGGATATGCCGGAAATGGAAGATTGGGAAATACCTCAGTTTCTAGTTACTACGGCAGCGTTAATGCACCTTTAGCCGTAGATGTATCTGGGGTGCTTGCCGGCAAGACAGTTACAAGTATTAGTTCTGGCGAAGCAAACAGTTGCGCCATCGCAAGTGGTGCTGCCTACTGTTGGGGCTATGGTGAAGCAGGTCAACTCGGGAATAATTCATCGGCTAGCTCAACTTTGCCTGTCGCAGTTGACACTACTTTATTGAAAAGCGGTAGTACCTACGATATTTCTAGCGGATCCTACTTTTCATGTGCAATCGCAAGTGGCGCCGCATATTGCTGGGGGACAAACGAAAGCGGCAGGCTAGGAAACAACTCAACCACAGATTCTAAAACACCCGTTGCAGTAACTGCGACTGCAGCGTTTGCCGGCAAATCAGTTACCTCAATTTCTGCTGGCGCCAACCACACCTGCGTAATCGCAAGTGGTGCTGCATATTGCTGGGGTAGTGGGGATTACGGGAAGTTAGGTGATGGTTCTGGACAAACATTTACAACGCCAGTCGCTGTTTCAACCACTGGGGTTTTAGCCGGTAAGACCGTTACTGCAATCTCTGCGGGCTACAACCATACGTGCGCGATTGCAAGTGGTGCTGCATATTGCTGGGGTTACAACGAGCAAGGGCAGTTAGGAAATTCATCTACAGTAAGTTCGATTACACCAGTCGCCGTGACGGCAAATGGCGTGCTTGCTGGCAAAACAGTTACAGCAATTACGACCGGCGCCCGTCACGCATGTGTAATCGCAAGTGGCGCCGCATATTGCTGGGGTAACAACGAGCAAGGGCAGTTAGGTGTCGATGTAGCTAAAGACTTTTTTGGCGCATATGTTCAAACGGTATTTACATCCCCGGCTGCAGTAGATACAACTGGAGTATTAAAAGGAAAGTCCGTGACTTCTTTTGCGCTTCAACAAAGCTCGGCATCATCCACGGCAGTTATTGCAGATAAAAAGATCTATTCGTGGGGCAATGGAGTGCGACTTCCCGTAATTGATGCTATTTGGGCAACAGGAGAACTAGCAGGCAAAGAGATTGTTTCTGCGTCCGGGAACAATGGTGCTGGCTGCGCCTTAACTACTTCAGCACTCATTTGTTTTGGCAGTGCGAGTGTTTCTACAGATGGCTCTTACAGAACAGCATCAATTGTAACTTCAACAGTGATTGGCGAAAAACCAATATCAGCAGTGTTCAGTTACAACGGAAACACTTGTGTAATAGCCGTTAGTTCTCTGTACTGCTGGGGATATAACTCAAATGGTCAGTTAGGCAATCACTCTGTAACAAACAGTTCAGTTCCGGTAGTTGTTGATACATCCGATACTCTGAAAGATCGAGAAATAGTCTCAGTGGCAATCGGATCAAATGTTATTTATGTCTTACACCGCGCCATGAGCGCAGAAGCAAAGGCGGCTGCTGAAAAAACTGCGGCCGAAGAAGTGGCTAAAGCAAAAGCTGCAGCTGATAAAGCATTAGCCGATGCGGCAGCGGCAGCGAAGGCCAAGACTGATGCAGAAACTAAAGCTGCTGCCGACGCAGCCAAAGCAGCTAAAGCACAAACAGATGCCGCAGCTAAAGCACAAGCCGAGATTGATGCAGCAATAAAAGCTAAAGCCGATGCGGAGGCTAAAGCCAAAGCTGCTGCAGAGGCGGCCGTAAAAGCAAAGTCCGATGCCGCCGCTAAAGCCCAATCCGATTCTGAAAGCGCACTAACAAAAGCACTGGCTAGTTTGAATGATGCGAATTCAACTATTGCAAACTTGAAACAGACTAATACAACACTCAATAATATGATTCTCACTTTGACGGCAACTAGCATGACGCAACAGATGCAGATCGATGCGTTAAACGCTCAGATCGCTTCCCTGTTAAAGCCCAAGCCAACAATAATCGTGTGCGTAAAGGGCACCACCGTTAAGAAAGTCTCCGCTATTAATCCAGTATGTCCAACTGGATATAAAAAGCAGTAACGCTTTTACTGCTGCAAGACCATTGTGCTTTGTGGACCAACGTTTACGGTGGCCATGTTTGCACTGC
>CAEZZF010000036.1_pt1 | contig 9895 bp, 9 predicted proteins | sample 7266141 | NCBI WGS metagenome assembly CAEZZF01 (sample SAMEA6813953, study PRJEB35770) | freshwater metagenome | biome: Freshwater; feature: Freshwater reservoir; material: water | place: Czech Republic | collected 2016-08-15 | depth 30m m
ACAAAGTGGTCTTTTCCCAGTCTTTGAGGCCGAACATGGCGAAGTCGTTGCATCGACTCCGATTAGAAAACGCGAAAGCGTAGAAGAGTATTTGAAACTTCAAGTTCGATACTCGCACTTATTTTCACCAACTCGTCGCGATGATGTTATCGATCATCTGCAGGCGATAGCCGATAAGAATATTGCCCGCTACAACTTAATGAGCACAGAAAATGAGGGCCAATAATGGAAAAGCCATTTGCAATCACCCTTAACCTCAACTCCTCTTTAGCTAACCACACTGGTTCTTGGCGCGTTGAAAAACCTGAATATGTTCACCGCATGCCTCCGTGCAATAACGCTTGCCCAGCGGGGGAAAATATTCAAAACTGGTTATACATAGCCGAAGATGGCTCCTATGAAGCGGCTTGGCGCGCATTAGTTGAAGAGAATCCATTTCCAGCAATCATGGGACGAGTGTGTTATCACCCATGCCAAAGCGTTTGTAACCGCGCAGAATTAGATGAAGCCGTTGGTATTAACTCAGTTGAGCGATTCTTAGGCGATCACGCTATCGAAAAGGGATGGTCGATCCCTGGTCCAAGCGTTGAAAGCGGACTAAAGGTTTTGATCATTGGAGCCGGCCCAGCCGGATTATCGGCGGCATATCACTTGCGTCGCTTGGGTCATGGCGTAACCGTGCGCGATGCAACGCATGCACCTGGCGGAATGATGCGTTATGGAATTCCAAAGTATCGCTTGCCGCGTGAAGTATTAGATGCAGAGATTGCCCGCGTAAAAGATATGGGTGTGGTCTTTGAGATGAATACCCGTGTCGATGATGTTCACGAAGCACTCAACGAGGGATTTAATGCAGTGTTCTTGGCAATTGGCGCTCAGCTCAGTAAGCGCGCATATATTCCGGCTAGTGAGGCCGCTCGGGTTTTGGATGCAATTAAAGTTCTGCACGATGTTGAAGATGGAAATCAACCATTACTAGGGCGCAAAGTTGTTGTTTATGGCGGCGGTAATACCGCGATGGATGTTGCGCGTACAGCAAAACGTCTTGGCGCAGAAGAAGCCATCATCGTTTATCGTCGCACACGCGATAAGGCGCCGGCCAACGATGAAGAGATTACTGAAGCTCTAGAAGAAGGCATCTTAGTTAAATGGTTATCAACGGTTAAGCATGCCGGTGATAAGCATCTAGAGATTGAAAAAATGGCTCTCGATGAGAATGGTTTCCCACAACCAACTGGAGAGTTTGAAACTTTAGAGGCCGACTCACTTATTTTGGCACTTGGACAAGAAGTCGATTTCTCACTTCTAGGTAACAGCGCCGATTTAGATACTAAAGATGGCACCATGCCAGTTGATGCAACCATGATGACATCTCACCCAGGGATCTTTGCCGGTGGAGACATGATTCCAGCAGAGCGCACAGTGACAACCGGTGTTGGCCACGGTAAGAAAGCTGCACGCAATATCGATGCATGGCTAAGAAAAACAACGTATGAAAAAATTGAGAACAATGATCTTGTAACTTTCGATCAACTCAATACCTGGTACTACACCGATGCCCCACATGTTGTACGTGAGCGCTTAGAAGCAACACGTCGTGCAAAGGATTTCTCAGAAGTCGTTAAAGGTTTAGATGAGTCCAACGCGCTGTATGAAGCACGACGCTGTATGTCATGCGGTAACTGCTTTGAGTGCGATAACTGCTTTGGCGTCTGCCCTGATAATGCCATCATTAAGTTAGGTCCTGGCAATGGCTTTGAAATCAACTTGGACTACTGCAAGGGCTGTGGAATCTGCGTCAGTGAGTGTCCATCAAGTTCTATCGTGATGGTTCCCGATAAGTAAAACTACTTAGTTAACTAAGGTTCCAATCATTTCACCGCGTACTGCGCGAGCGATGTTTCCATTTTTCATTAAGTCAAAGACAACGATTGGCAGCGCATTTTCACGGCAGAGCGCAAAGGCTGCAGCATCGGCTACCGCTAATGACTTTGTTAGGACTTCGTTGTAACTAATCGTGTCGTACTTAGTTGCAGTTGGATCCTTTTTGGGATCGGCGCTATAAACACCATCGACACCGCTCTTTGCAAGCAGCAAAGCCTCAGCGCCGATTTCTAATGCGCGTTGAGCTGAAACCGTATCGGTGGTGAAGTACGGCATTCCAGCTCCTGCGCCAAAGATTACAACTCGACCTTTTTCTAGATGGCGAATCGCACGTAGTGGAACATAAGGTTCAGCAACTTGTCCCATAGTGATTGCAGTCTGTACGCGAGTTTGTACGCCCTCTTTTTCAAGAAAATCTTGTAGAGCTAAACAGTTCATTACGGTTCCGAGCATTCCCATGTAGTCAGCGCGCGCACGATCCATTCCACGCTGCTGCAGTTCGGCTCCTCGGAAGTAATTACCGCCACCGACAACGATGGCAACCTGTACGCCAGTTCTGGCTACATCGGCGATTTGTTTAGCGATATCTTGAACAACATCGGGATCAACACCGATGCCTTTTGCTCCACCAAAAACTTCACCAGAAAGTTTAAGGAGCACCCGCCGATACGTTCCTCGTGTACCGGGCATGAGTGCTCCTTATAACTAGTAGGTCTATGAGTAAATCTTAAGCGTTAACCCTTTAAAGCCTATTGACCCACGCGGAAGCGATGGAAAGCCTTAACGGCAGTTCCTGCCTCATCGAGAATCTGCTTAACGGTCTTCTTGGCATCTTTAGCAAAGGACTGCTCAATGAGTGAGACTTCCTTAACAAAGCCAGTCACGCGGCCTTCGACAATCTTTGAAAGGGAAGGTTCTGACTTACCCTCTTCAATTGCTGTCTCATGTGCAATGCGACGCTCATTCTCGATCAGATCTGCAGGCACATCTTCGCGATTAACGAACTGTGGAGCAAAAGCTGCGATGTGCTGGGCGATATCTTTTCCAACGTCGCCAGCATCTTTAGCTAACTGAACAAGTACGCCAACTTGTGGTGGCAAATCTGGACTTGTTCGGTGTAGATAGATTCCAACTGGTGAGTCTTTAAGAACGGCAATACGGCGAACTTCAATCTTCTCGCCCAACATTGCATTGGCCTCATCGATTACTGATTGAACAGTGTTTCCACTGGCCATAGTCGAAGCAAGGAATGCCTCAACTGAATCTGATTGAGCATTTTGTAGATGGGCAAGAAGCTCATCGGCAAGTGCAACAAATCGATCACCCTTGGCAACGAAATCTGTTTCGCAGTTCAGTTCTAGCATCACACCGAGGTTGCCCTCGACCTTTGCTACAACTGCGCCATTTGATGTCAGACGTCCTTCGCGCTTGGTAACTCCCTTGAGTCCCTTAACGCGAATTAAATCAATAGCTTTGTCGTAATCGCCTTCTGCTTCATCGAGTGCTTTCTTGCAATCAAGCATTCCCGCAGCAGTTGCTTCGCGAAGTCTTTTTACATCGGCAGCTGTATATGCAGCCATAGTGATTATTCTCCTTCTACTGGTGTTGCAGCTTCAACTGGAACCTCGGACACAGCGGCAACCTCAGGGGTTACAGCGATCTCTTTTTCCCAGTCAGCCATTGGCTCGCCGGAAGCAACTTCTGCTGGGGCATCAGACTTAGTCTCTTCCTTAACAGTTGCAGAGCGTGCGGCAAGGCCGGCCACGATTGCATCGGTGATAACGCGAGTAAGCAGACCGATTGAACGGATTGCATCATCGTTACCTGGAATCTTGTAATCAACTTCATCTGGATCACAGTTCGTATCCAAGATTGCAATAACTGGAATACCTAGCTTCTTAGCCTCTTGAACTGCTAAGTGCTCTTTCTTTGTATCAACGACCCAGATTGCAGAAGGCAACTTGGTCATGTGACGAATTCCGTCGAGGTTCTTGAAAAGCTTTTCGCGTTCGCGGCGAAGCATCAAGAGCTCCTTCTTGGTAAGAAGAAGATCGTTGGTGTTCTCAAGTGCTTCTAGCTCCTTGAGGCGCTGAATACGCTTGTAGACAGTTGGGAAGTTAGTAAGCATTCCACCTAACCAGCGCTCAGTCACAGTTGGCATACCAACGCGTGCTGCTTGCTGAATAATTGGCTCGTGTGCTTGCTTCTTTGTTCCAACAAAAAGAATGTGACCACCCTTGGCGACCGTATCCTTTACAAACTCATATGCATTATCGATAAGTGCAAGTGATTGCTGAATATCGATGATGTAAATACCGTTGCGCTCGGTGAAAATAAAGCGCTTCATCTTTGGATTCCATCGACGAGTCTGGTGTCCGAAGTGGACTCCGCTGTCGAGGAGCTCTCGCATTGTTACAACTGCCATGACGGCATACTCCTTCTTAGGTTTTGTGTGCAAGCAGCACTGTCAAAACCCGCTCGGTTTTGGCTTAACTATTTGTTAGGCCCGTCGCACTGAGATTCATCGACCGAATAAACGGACCGAGATGATTCACCTGGTTGTAAGGCCAAGGCAGTGCTGAGATGTCACCAGCGGATTGCTCTGCTGGTGCAGGTGGAATCTTACCTGAGGTGCGCGAGCAGATTTACCGCCCGATGAGGCGCAAAAGCCCCCATGATGTGATGCGAAGGACGGCCTCAAGGGCAATTGCCACCGACATCTTTGATGTCCCATGGGCTCGCTCGATGAAAGTAATAGGAATCTCGCCGACCGATCCCCCTCGAGCAATGGCCCGCCGGGTCATCTCGATTTGAAAGCAGTAGCCCTCGCTCTTAATCGTCGCCACATCCATGCGCCTCAGCAGATCGGCGCTATATATTCGAAAACCCGACGTAGTGTCCTTTACGCCTAAAGACAACAGCAGATTGGCATAGGCGTTTGCGCCTTTGGATAAGTACTCGCGAAACTTGCTCCAGTTTTCAATGGCACCATCGGCTACCCACCTAGATCCAATCAAAAGCTCACTAGTGCCTATCCACTCCATCATTGTCTTTAGATCGTGCACCTGGTGTGAACCATCGGCATCCATCTCAATCACATTGGCATATCCGCGCTCTAGCGCGATAGCAAAGCCGGTGCGATATGCGCTACCTAAACCCATTTTTGCTGGGCGAGAAATAACTTCAACCCCGTGTGCCACACAAATCTGGGCAGTGCCATCAGGTGACCCATCATCGATGACTAAAACATCGACTGGTAAATTCTGCAAGGCATCAAGTAATGAACCAATGCTCTCAACTTCGTTATAAGTAGGAATAACAACCAATGATGTATTCATGCGCGTGGGTGTGCCTGCTTGAATACTTTTTGCAATCGAGCCGTTGAAACGTGCGTATAAATCTGTGTTGTGGCCAAAGATGCATGGCCTAAAATCTCCTGCACTGTTCGCAAATCCGCACCACCTTCTAACAAGTGTGTGGCTGCCGAATGTCGCAACGCGTGTGGACCCATTCGCTCGACTCCCTCAATGGCAGATAGCGCTTCATAGACAACGGTGCGCACCGTGCGCTGATCAATGCGCTTTCCTCGAGCGCCTAGAAAAACTGCCGAACCCGATTGTGAGTTCATAAGTTCTTGGCGCCCTTTGGCCAACCATACGTGCAAAGCTTTAATTGCAGGTTTTCCAACTGGAATCGTTCGCTCTTTATTTCCCTTACCTAATACTCTAATTGTGTTGCGGTTGTAATCGATATCATCGATATCTAAACCACACAGCTCACCAACTCGCGCACCGGTTGCATATAACAACTCCAGCATTGCAACATCACGCAGGGCTATAGGCGTCTCTTCTTCACCTGCACGCACAGCCATAGACTCCATTGCCTGCTGTGCATCGTTGACATTGAGGATCTCAGGCAGAGTTCGTTGACCCTTAGGTGTTGCTAGGGATACCCCGACATCTTTTGCCAAGTAATTATTTTTCACTGCCCACTGTGTAAATAATCGAATGGAAACAGCTCTGCGCGATAGCGAGGTGCGCGCGCCTCCTTTAACTTGTTGGTTAGCCAGCCATGAACGCAGGTGTGCTAACTCAAGTTCAGAGATCTGCGATATTCCTAGTAACTCTAGATGCTGTAACAGCGAGGTTAAATCCCCCATATAAGCGCGAACTGTATGTACCGAGAGAGTGCGCTCACGTTCTAAGTAGCGCTCAAAAGCATTCAGCAGCTTCTCGAATTGATCGCTCATAGATATAGAGTACCTCTACAGGGTAAAACACCCAGTAGAAATCTCATCGAGGGCGAGACGTCGACATGTTTTTGGCCTATGTTTCTGAGTTCATCGCCTTCTTATCGCTCAAGGATCGTTCGCTGGAAGAAATCCTCGAGCATGTAGTCAAGCAAACGCTGAATCCGCTAGAAGTCTCTTCGGCCTTTATTTCGCAACTAAACGATAAAAATCAGGTAGAGAAAGTAGCTTCTTTTGGAATATTCGAAGAAGCTAGTAACAATTTCGATACCTCTTATGATCTCCATGTAAAACTTCCCTTGACTGAAGCAATTAATCAGCACAGTACCGTGTGGATTAACTCTCTGCCCGAATGGCCAATCGAATATCCAACTCTCCAAAATTCACCATATAACTCTGGTGAAAAGAGTTTCATCTGCTTTCCTATAGAAAAATCACATACACCCGTAGCCGTTCTTGGAATTTTCTCTTCGTCGGTAATCCATCCCGATGCCGAAACTGATGCATTTCTAAAGGCAATCGGACACGTGATGTCGCTGTATATGTATCGCAACATCCATGCGACGCCCGAATTCAAAAATTCATTAACAAAAAGAACAATTCATAGACCAGAAGTTAAAGATCCTCGCATTACTGAACGCCAGCGCATCATTATTCGTATGATCGATGAAGGGCGAACCAATTTGGCTATCAGTAAACTTTTGGGGTACTCCGAATCAACTATTAGACAAGAGACGATTAAGATTTATGCCAAGCTTGGTTGTAATGGCCGTGAAGAAACTGCCAAGATTTATCGTGAACATCTAATCCATACACCTGATTTCCAGATGTAATTATTCAGGTTTGCGCCCCTGACGTAACAACCCAAAGGTCAGTGCATCCTCTAACGCCATCGCCGATGCTGCAATAACGTTTTCATGTACACCAACGGTGTTCCACTCGCCTTTGCCGTCAGTTGTTTCAACTAATACGCGTGTAATAGCCCCAGTACCTAGTCGACCTTCGAGAATACGAACTTTGTAGTCCGTAAGCTCCAGAACCTCAAGCTCTGGATAGAGCTGCTTCAAACCCGTCCGAAGCGCGTTATCAAAGGCATTGACTGGACCATTGCCGATTCCAGTGCAGATAATCTTCTTGCCCAACGCAGTCACAGTTACTTCGGCTTTGGTAAGAATACTTTGATCTTCAGCACGTTCTACCGTTGTTAACCAATGCTCGATTGTAAAAAATGATGGACGTTTGCCATTAACCTCTTCGTGCACCAACAGTTCGAATGAGGCATCGGCGGCTTCAAAGGTAAAACCGCGCGACTCCATTTCTTTAACCCGATCAACGATGCGACCAATAAGTTCTTTATCGCCGCCTAAATCAACACCTAGCTCTTGAGACTTTAATTCGATAGATGCGCGTCCAGCCATGTCGCTCACCAACATACGCATGTCATTTCCAACTGATGCAGGATCTTCATGTTGGTAAAGCGATGGATCAATTTTAATTGCACTTGCATGTAAACCCGCTTTGTGGGCAAATGCTGATACGCCAACATATGGTTGGCGTGCGCTGGATGAAACATTTGTTACTTCGGCGATTGCGTGTGAGATTCTAAAGGCTTCACGCAAAGCGTTCTTAGGCAAGACTAACTGCTGCTTTTTTAACTCAAGATTGGCGATGATGGTGACGAGATCGGCATTACCTGTGCGCTCACCATAACCATTCAGCGTTCCCTGAACATGCGTTGCACCTGCAGCAACAGCTGCCATTGAGTTTGCAACCGCGCAGCCAGTGTCGTTGTGGCAGTGAATTCCAAGTCGTGCAGAGCTTGCAGTGAGAACATCATGAACAACGTGCGATAGCTCATCCGGCAACATTCCACCATTGGTATCGCACAAGGCAATGACGTCGGCGCCGGCTTCAGCGGCAACGCGTACTACTTCCAAGGCATATGCGCGATTACTTCGATATCCATCAAAGAAGTGTTCGGCATCTAGAAAAACTCGTTGACCTTCTTGAATTAAATGCGTGACGGAGTCTCGGATCATCTCCAAGTTTTCATCCAAAGTTGTCTTGAGCGCTAGATCAACGTGGCGATCAAATGCTTTAGCGACAAGCGTTACGGCGGGTGCCCCGCTGTCTCGAAGTGCACCCAGAAGTACGTCATCGGCGGCCTTGGCATTGGGACGGCGGGTGGCTCCAAATGCAACAAAGGTGGCGTTCTTTAGCACTAACTCTTTTTTAGCCCTTGCAAAGAACTCGGTATCTTTCGGATTGGCCCCTGGCCATCCACCTTCGATAAAACCAACTCCCAAATCATCTAAGTGACGCGCAATCGCTAACTTGTCATGAACCGAGAGATTTAATCCTTCTTGCTGAGCACCATCGCGCAGAGTGGTGTCATAGATATGGAAGGCATCAGATACTGGCATTTACTTAACCGCACTCATCCAATGGTGCGTGTCCGGGGCCGTGCCGTGTTGAATCGCTAGCAGTGCATTTCGAATCTGCATTGTAATTTTTCCAGGTTGACCATCTCCAGTTACCCATGTACCCATGGCACTCTTTGCCTGACCAACGGGTGATACAACTGCTGCAGTTCCGCAAGCAAAGATTTCGGTGATCTCACCGGATGCAACACCATCTCGCCAGTCATCAATACTGAGCATGACTTCCTCAGTCTTATACCCTAAATCTTTAGCCACACTTAAAATCGAATCACGAGTAATACCCGGAAGCAAAGTACCGGTAAGTTTTGGCGTCACTACAGTTGCATCGGCTCCGCTACCTTTAACAAAGTACAGGTTCATGCCGCCCATCTCTTCAACCCATTTACGCTCTTTTGCATCGATCCACACAACTTGATCGCAGCCCTCTTTAGCTGCAGCTTTTTGCGCAACCAATGATGCTGCATAGTTTCCACCGCACTTAGCCTCACCGGTTCCGCCTTGAGCTGCACGAACGTACTCCGTTGAAATCCACACAGATACAGCCTTAGATGGATCAAAGTAGGCACCTGCTGGTGTTGCAATTATCAAATATGTAGCTTTATTAGAGGGACGAACACCTAAACCAACTTCAGTTGCGATCATAAATGGGCGTATGTATAGCGCCTCACCGATTTTATTGGGTACCCATCCACCATCTTGGCTCACCAAGGCATTAACAGTTTCGATAAAGAGAGCCTCGGGCATTTCTGGCAAAGCTAAGCGGGCCGCTGATTTAGCAAAGCGCTTGGCGTTGGCATCTGGACGAAAGAGTGCAATAGAGCCATCAGGTTGGCGATAAGCCTTGAGACCTTCAAAGATCTCTTGACCGTAATGAAGAACAGCTGTCGCTGGATCTAAAGAGATTGGACCATAAGCCTTTAGCTCTGGTTCGCCCCAACCCTCTGTTTCACTCCACTCACACACGACCATGTGGTCGGTGTAGTACTTACCAAAACCGCCTTCGGCAACTAAGGCATCTCGCGTAGCAGCATCTTTGGCGTGTGGGTTGAGTGATATTTTCATAGTTTTATAGCGCTGCGACCAGCGCATCTCCTACCTCGGTTGTGCTTCGTTTTTTATCTGCTCGTGTTAATAGATCCGATGCGACTGCGCGCTCAATATCGCGGGCTGCCTCGGCATAACCTAAGTGATCTAGCATCATGGCAACTGACATAACCGTGGCTGTTGGATCGGCAATATTTTTACCGGCAATGTCAGGTGCTGAACCGTGAACGGGCTCAAACATCGATGGGAACTTACGAGTTGGATTGATATTGCCAGA
>CAEZZF010000038.1_pt1 | contig 9297 bp, 11 predicted proteins | sample 7266141 | NCBI WGS metagenome assembly CAEZZF01 (sample SAMEA6813953, study PRJEB35770) | freshwater metagenome | biome: Freshwater; feature: Freshwater reservoir; material: water | place: Czech Republic | collected 2016-08-15 | depth 30m m
GAAAACAGCTCTTTTTGCCCCTAACTAAGGGCGAGCGCCTCTTTGATCACATTTCCCACTGATTCCACCTCTACAAGGAAGCCATCATGGCCAAAAGGTGATGAAATCGTTATAAGCGGCAGGGAATGTGGGGCAAACTCAGCGATTTCGGCTTGAAGCCGGACTGGAAAGAGACGGTCGGTATCGATAGCAACTGCCACCACTGGAATAGTGATGCTAGCCAGGGCTGCGGCAACTCCCCCACGATCTCGACCAATATCGTGACTATTCATAGCTTCGGTTAAGACAATGTAGGTATTTGCATCAAATCGTTGGGCCAACTTGTCGGCTTGATGATCTAAGTACGACTCAACGGCAAATCGCCCCGTGTCATCACCTTGAAGCTCTCGCCCAAAGCGCACATCCATCTCGGCCTCAGTGCGATATGTCAGGTGCGCTATCCGGCGTGCGATTCCCATACCCTCGATAGGACCAACACTAGATTGGTAATAATCACCGCCATGAAAATTAGGATCAGATTTGATAGCGCGAATTTGAATCGACGATGTTCCGATTTGATCTCCGGTTGCAACTGCCGATGAACCGATCGTGCAGATAGCACTTACGCGATCTGGCAACTGCACTGCCCATTCCAATGCACGCATTCCGCCAAGGGATGGACCAACGGCCAGCACATACTTTTCAATACCCAATGCGTCACTGAATGCAACTTCGGCGGCGACCATGTCACGAATCGTCAGCGATGGAAAACGCGAACCATACCGCTTGCCATCGGGGGCGATCGAAGAAGGACCAGTTGATCCCTGGCAGCCCCCAATTACATTGGGACAGATAATAAAATACTTATCGCTATCAAATGGTAATCCAGGGCCAACCATTGAAGGCCACCAACCGGGAACATCTGACCAACCTGTCATTGCATGGTTAACTAAAATTGCATTGTTTTTTTCAGCGTTTAACGTGCCCCAACTTTGATAAGCAATGGTTATATCTTTAAGCGTTTCACCGCTCTCTAGCAGCAGGTCACCTATTTTTATGAATAGGCGATTGACCGGTGCATGGGTTTCAAGCCATGCACCGGTAACCATTGCGCCTATTTCAGTCATTTATTTAGCTGCTGCAAAGCCATCTGCTAAGTCAGCCTTAATGTCATCGATATCTTCTAGACCAACAGATAAACGGATTAACCCTGGATTAACTCCTGCATTGAGCAACTCATCGGCAGAGAGCTGCGAATGCGTTGTTGACGCTGGATGAATAACGAGGGATCTCACATCACCGATATTAGCAACGTGCGAGTGCAAGGTAAGAGCTTCAACAAACTTCTTGCCCGCCTCGATGCCACCTTTGATTTCAAAGGAGAGAACTGAGCCTGAACCCTTAGGCGCATACTTAGTAGCAAGAGCGTTATACGGTGAATTTGGTAGCCACGAGTAGTTCACTTTCTCTACCTGCGGATGCGCCTCTAGCCATGTTGCAACGGCCTTAGCATTTTCTAGGTGTTGCTTCATGCGAAGTGTCAGTGTCTCAAGACCTTGAGCCAATAGCCATGCGTTAAATGGGCTAACCGCAGCTCCGATATCGCGCAGCAGAGTCAGGCGAATTTTGAAGATGTACGCCAAGTTAGCGCCAAAGGCACTTCCAACGCCAAGGGCTTGGGCATAGACCAGGCCGTGATACGAAGGATCTGGCGTATTAAAGCTTGTGAACTTTTCTGGGTACAGGGCGTAATCAAAGTTACCTGAATCCACAATCGCACCAACAACTGCATTTCCATGGCCCGATAAGAACTTCGTTGCCGAGTGCACAACTACATCGGCGCCGAATTCGATTGGCTTAATAACATATGGAGTTGCCACAGTGTTATCAACGATTAGTGGCACATGGCTTTCATGGGCGACTTTGGCAACAGCTGCGATATCTAAAATATCGTTATTAGGATTTGAAATCGTCTCACCAAAAAACGCTTTAGTGTTTGGTCGAACCGCTTTGCGCCACTCTTCGGGATCGTTGGGATTATCAACAAAGGTTACTTCCACACCAAAAGTTGGCAGGGTGTAATGGAACAAGTTATATGTTCCACCATAAAGATACTTTGAAGAAACAATGTGATCACCTGCAGTTGCAACAGCTAAGACAGCAAAGGTTGTCGCTGCAGATCCTGATGCAAGAAGCAAAGCAGCAACTCCGCCTTCTAACGATGCGATTCGCTTTTCTACAACATCCTGCGTTGGATTCATGATGCGGGTATAGATGTTGCCAAGCTCTGCTAAACCAAATAAATCAGCGGCATGTTTAGTATCGCGAAACTGATAGGCAGTGGTTTGATAGAGCGGTAGTGCGCGTGCACCTGTTGTTGGATCGGCAATTTGACCCGCATGAATCTGGCGGGTTTCAAAGGCGGCTTCTTCTAGTGAAAAATGTGACACGTGATGTATTCCTCCCAGTTATGGGACCACTCACCTAGGTATGCCGACGCTGGCATAAACAATGTGGTTCGAGTGATCCACGCTTATCGATGGCGTTGTTGCTATCGATCTGGTCTTCACCCGGAGCACCCCACCGTGGTGGAGGGTTGCCGTCTAGTAAGCCGGGGCTAAACACTAGAACTCGTGACCTGGGTGGACTCTAACAGATGAGTGCTTTTAGCCAAAAATCCCAGCGGTCACTTTTGGGTGAAGCTCAACGCGCATTGCAGCAAAGGCGCCAGCTGGCCAGCCCGAGCCAAAGACTCGTCGCAGCAAGATGCTTAGGGAATAGTTGGGTTGATCCTGGGTTGCTCGATCTAGCGCCTTAAAGGCAAGGGTTGTGTCCCCTCGTTCGTAGGCAAGTGTTGCAAACAGACAGGCAACTGGTGCCACAAAGCCAGTAGGTGCGATCTGTAATAGATGGTGCCACATGCTCCAATACGTTTGAAAGCTATTCCGGTTATGCGAACCCAGCGCAAAGTCTCGCACTTGAATATCACTTAAGCGCCCGATCACTCGCGCGCAGTGTTCGATCTGACTATCGGTTCCAAACTTTTCAAACTCAGCTGCTAAGTCAACAACTGCAGTTGCTCCCTCTTGTTGCTGGGTTGCAAGTGAGGCAGAACTCTCATCGACATAGAAGCTCTTTACGTGGGCAATAAAACTTTCCTCTAAGGACTGAGGAAGTGCATGAATAGATAGTTCTTCATTATGGGCTTTCATATTTTTCTCATTTCGTGAATCGAGTTCGTGCCGATACAACGGTGACGGTTGCCACCGAGGTCTTAATCACTTGGCCATTAATTGCTCGAACCGCACCGTTATGGGTAAAGCTGCCATTCCATGTCGTAACTAATATGACGGCATACACTCCGGGCTGTTTGTATGTGTGTTTAATTGTTGCTTTCGGATATGGCGCACCTGGGCTGCCCGTTGAATACATCGTGCCGTCACCAAAGGACCAGATAAATCCTGGACGCACTGCAACATCAACAATTTCACCAATAATGCTTACTTGGCTCTGAAAAATCTGGGGAACATCACACCAAAAAATAACGGGAACATGTGTCAGTGGCTCGATCTCTGGTGCAAATGCAACACCGGCCGTTGGAATCATCTTTATCAAACGATCGCTCAAATTGGCCGTTTTTACCACCGGCTTTTTGATGACAACGCGTGGCTTGTAACTGCGCTTCGCCGTTGGGGCAGGTGATGGCTTAGGTGGAAACCACAACGTGGGCGTGGGTTTTGGCACTGCACGCTTTTTGGCCACGGTGGTAGTTGCACCCTTATGGGCTTCGATGATTATCTGGTTGTCTTGGGTATACACATCGACGCACGCCGTGTCGATGCAGTCGGCAAAAGCGCTGACAGGTGTGAGAAAACTAAGCGTGAGAATCAGCAATAGTGGGTATTTCATGTCGGGCACATTAAGCGTGGGCTCTGACCGTTATGGGGCTCACAGCGCTAACTGTGGATAGGTGTGACACTCTATGACTATGGCAGCGCGCGATGGAGATGGATGGGTCCAGTGCGACTGCGGAAATAAACACTGGGGACTCAATGGCGCCGCAGGAATTCTGATTCTGCGCGGTGATGAAATCTTGTTACAACACCGTGCGCCGTGGGTACACAACGGTGATACCTGGGGAATTCCAGGTGGTGCCCGCGATAGTCATGAGAGCGTCATACAAGGTGCAATTCGTGAAGCAATTGAAGAAACTGGAATCGATCCAGCTTTTGTCACAGCGATTGAAACTTTTAGTGACGATCACGGCAACTGGCGCTACGACACAGTTATTGCCCGTGCCACTGATGAGTTAATTGCGCACGAAGTCAATGACGAATCACATGAAGTGCGTTGGGTTGAGATTGAAAAAGTAGATCACCTTAACCTGCATCCAAGTTTTGCTAAGTCGTGGCCAGCTTTAAAGGAAATCCTTAATAACCTTATCGGCCCACGATAAATCACTCTCATGTGAATGAGCCACAACCACGACAGTTGTACCAGCATCTGCAAGCTTTTTTAGTAAGTCAATAATTCGTCGACGGCTATCTATATCTTGTGCAGCCAGTGGTTCATCCAACAAAAGCACTGGAGTTTTTTGCGCGATGGCTTGTGCGATTGCAACACGTTGAGATTCACCGCCAGATAACGTTGTTACATGGCGATCTGCAATATGGGTTAAATGTAGTTGCTCCATAATGTCATCGGCAGATCCGCCCATTTCAATAATCTGGCGAACGGTAAATCCAAGTGTGTACAACTGGTTTTGTATGGCCATGGCACGCAACGTAGCTAATTTCGCAGCAGAAGTCAGAGCAGGGTGTGCATCATCGATAGTGATGGTCCCCTTAGTTGGAACAATGTCTCCGGCAATGGCGGCCAGTAACGTTGATTTTCCACTTCCATTGGGGCCAACGATTACTGTGATTGAGCCGGCTGGAATCTGATCGGAGTAATCATAAATAATCTCTCGATTATCTCGAACAATTGTGATCTCGTTGATTGTGATCATGGAGTTTTCCAAATAGTGTTTTTGACTGATACCAGTGCAATTAAAATCGGAGCACCGATTAAGGAAGTAACTAAGCCAATGGGCAGTTCATTGGGGGCTGCAACTGTACGGGCCGCAGTGTCGGCGAGGACTAACAGTGATGCACCAATCAGAGCGCTTTGAATAATCAGATACCGATGAGCAGGGCCATACAAAAAACGTGCAATATGTGGTGCAGCTAAACCTAAAAATGCAATCGTGCCAACTGTGCTTACGGCTCCCCCAGCCAAAATGGATAAGGCAACTAAGGCCAGCGCTCGAACTCTGCGGGTATCGATTCCTAAGTGAAATGCGGTGGCATCTCCTAATGACAATAAATCTAAGGACGGCGCTACTTTCCACGCAATACTTGCGCCAACGATAAATACGCAAAAAAGTGACCAGACGTTACTAGTGGTAATTAGTGAGAGCGAACCAAAGTTCCAAAATGAAATCGATCTGGCATCTGCGCGGGTAACCATGGTTGTAGCTAAACCAACAAGTGCCGTAATGGTGGCCGAAACCGCGATTCCTACGATGATGAGGGCAAATGATGAAAGATTGCTGCGCAGTGATGCCAACTTAAAAGTTAACGATGTTGCAAGCAAAGCTCCAACAGCACCGCACAGCACCGCTGCGACAGAACCTACTTGGACCAGACCAGTTAGTATCGCAATCACTGCACCGAAGGATGCCCCGGCCGAAGTTCCAAGAATTGCCGGCTCGGCTAAAGCGTTATTGCAGGCACCTTGGGCCATTAATCCCGCGATTCCAAGTGCTCCGCCAACCAGCACTGCTGCTGCAACTCGAGGGATCCTTATCTGCCACAAAATCTCATTGCTGCCAGGGTGTGTAAGCGCCGACCAGAAATTATCGATATGTGTTGCACCCACAGAAAGTGCCACAAAAATAAAGACCAAAAGAATCAGTCCATTGGCAAAAGAGCGGTACTTCTTCATTTCATCACCTTAGTAACTGCAGTTGCTAGGGCTGTAACTAAGGAAGGCGTACGAGTTCCAAAGGCCAACAATAGTGAGTCATCTACATCGATGATTCGACCGTTCTTACCTGCGGCAGTTTGTGCCACACCTGGCAGTTGTAATAACCCTGTTATTCCACCTACAGATTCAAGACCATTCGTCATCACAAGAATAATGTCGGGATTAGCTTTAGCTAAACTTTCAGCAGTTAATGTATTAAAGGCGTGTGGAAAAATACTTACTCCCACATCGATTGCGCCAATTGCGGAAATCAAAGAATCGGCACCAGAACCTGGACCGCCAATTAGATAAATCGAACTTGTGCCTCGAAGATATAGAAAGGCAATACGTGGTGAACCAGTAACCGAGGATTGACTGAAACTCTTTTCTACTTGCAGATTAAGTTGCTGGGCCTGCTGGCTGGCACCGATGGCAGCACCTACTGCACTAATCTTTTGTGCAAGATCAGCTAACGTCCAGCTCTCTGGTGTTTGTACAACTGTGATTCCAGCCTTTGTGATTTGATCCAGTGCTGACTTGGGCCCTGTCGATGCATCGATAATGACCAGATCTGGGTGTAAAGAAATGACTTTCTCTGACATTACTTGGTGGCCTGATGTAACGATGGGAATATCTTTCAAGGACTCCTGAGTGCTTGAAATATCTCGGCCTACCAAGAGCGATGTGGCATTGAGCGAACTCATGATTTCAGCCACGCCATTTGCCAGTGAAACCACTCGGTGAACTGAAAACTGTGCCGAATCAGTCAGTGAAATAGTTGTGACATCATTGTGAGAAATACTGTAGCTATGGCCGGCATTTGTTGATGCACACGCTGATAAGAGCACCATCAGGGATATCAGTAGTGCGGGTTTTCTCACGTGCGCAGTCTGCCAAAGCTTTTCCTGACATGGTGGCGTGTTCTGTCGGATAAGTCCGCGCAAGTGCCCTTCTAGAGTTCTAACCATGAAGAAGGCCCTGGCAGTTCTGATGGTTCTCTCGTGTGCCTGCTTTTTTATCTCACCAGCCCAGGCCGCACCTAAAACCGTAACTGGCAGCAATGGGGCAACGTTGACCGCATCGGCCACGACGGCAAAGTCTGGTGCAACTCTGAACGTTACGGGCAATCACTTTGATGAAACCGTCGGAATCTACGTAGGTTTTTGTGTTGTTCCAAAAAAAGGTAAGCCCCCGACTCCCTGCGGAGGCGGAATTAACAAAGCCGGGACAGGTGAAGCGTCATTTTGGATTTCCTCGAATCCCCCACCATATGGAGTTGGTCTGGCAGAGGAATTTCTACCCGGCGGACGTTTTACTAAGAAAATTAAGATCTCCCGAATGATCGGAAAATTCGACTGCACCAAAGTTAAATGTGCAATCGCTACGCGCGCCGATCACTTAATGAGCGATGACCGAAGTTTTGATATCTATATCCCTATAACAGTCAAATAATAAGGAGTACGCATGAAGAAGATCGCAGTAGTTGTTGCACTTATTGCATCAATGGTTGTTCCAACCCAAGCACATGCTGCACAAACAGGTTTCATGGGTGGACCACTTACTAACCTTGATCCAACTGCGGCTTCGGTTCATATAGCACTGAGCAATTTTCCTAAGGCTGGCGGCCTCTACATTCAACAGTGTGTTCAAGCCGCTGCTGCAGTACGCCCAACGGTGTGTAACAACGCCGTACAACTATGGATCTCTACTTCCGCCGGTGCATCCTTTGTCCCTACCGCTGACATTGTTTTCAAACCCACCACTCTTTTTAACTCCGGCACAACTGCCGTTGACTGCACCGTTTCACAATGCGGAATCTTTATCCGATATGACCACACTGTTCCTGCAGATTTTACTGAAGACCAATTCATTGCTCTGACATTTAAATCCGGCACAGTCCTATCGACAAAGCCTGTCGATGAAATCACTGCCACGATTAACGGCCTTGCATTGAGCTCGCGTGCGCCAATGAAAATCTCATATCGCCAACTAGCAGTACTCGCTGCTTCCTCTAAATCTGGTGCGGTTTTAACATATGCATCTTTGGCTCCAGCGTGTGCATTAAAGGCGATGGCTATCACTGCTCTAAAGGCAAGTGGATACTGTGACATCGCAATTACTTCCCCGGGATCACTTGAATTTGCCCCAGTAACGGCGCATTTCCCTTTAGAACTGACCCTAGGCGTTCAAACTATTCCAACGATTCAGGTGAGTGGAAAACGGCGAACTTCGGTGCCAAAGAAAACTAACTTCGGTGAAGTTGTGACGTATGTAGGTACCGGCAGCTGCACCGTTGAGAAAAATATTATTACTGCCAAAAAAGGCACGTGCATCATTGTTGCTGGGGCACGTGGAGTTGATGGTCTTTATTCACCGCTGAATCTGAGAGTTGTTACCGTCATTAAATAGTTTACAGCGAGCCTAGGCCAGTAATGCAGAACTTAGTTGCAGAAGCAATCTCAATCTCTGCATCATGGCCAGCTTCAATTCGCTTAGTAGCAACATCGGTCGTGGCTTGAATATAAGCAAGTGCCTGATTGATATCGCGTACGCCTTGAATCTCTAGGGCATTGCGAAGTGGTGCCAACAATGCGCGGTGTGCTGTCCCGATTTGTGCTGCGCGATCATGTGGCAATGACGTGGCATTGAGTGCTTTTGCTAATAAGTGACGACCATCGGCGATGTAACGAAGGGCGCCTGCAATCCACGATTCAACGCACGTGCATGGTTGAGTGCACTCACCCACTGCCTTACTTAATACATCGGCAAAAATGTGCAGCTCCTCGATTACTAAATCTGCCACCAAGTCGGCGCTACTACCAAAGTATTCATAGACCGATGTGCGCGATAATCCGGCACGTGCTGCAACCGCTGAAACCGTTACAGCCGATCCACCGGATTCCATAGCGATGGCGGCAGCGGCTTCGATTAACTGGCTGCGTCGCCAATCGCGATGTTGTGCCAGTGTGTCGGTTTCTATGCGAGGCATTTCATTAGTCTTTCACAGATTGACCAAGGCGGCGCAATGATTCGCGAACAACATCCTTATCTGAGGTTCTCCACAAGGGTGGCATAGAGTTTAAAAGCACGCTGCCGTAGCGCTTGGTAACGATTCGCGAATCAAGAATTGCAACAACGCCGCGATCCTCAACCGAACGAATCAATCGGCCAGTTCCCTGGGCTAAAAGCAACGCTGCACGCGGCAGAGATACTTGCATGAAGCCACTTCCGCCTGCTGCATCGGCCTGGGCCGCACGCGCCGACATTACGGGTTCATCGGGACGCGGAAATGGAATGCGATCGATGGCCACA
>CAEZZF010000044.1_pt1 | contig 8489 bp, 8 predicted proteins | sample 7266141 | NCBI WGS metagenome assembly CAEZZF01 (sample SAMEA6813953, study PRJEB35770) | freshwater metagenome | biome: Freshwater; feature: Freshwater reservoir; material: water | place: Czech Republic | collected 2016-08-15 | depth 30m m
GAAACGTACTTTGGGGATACGCCTCTAGGGCGTCCCATTTTGGGAACTATCGATTCGATGAACTCGATGTCCCGCACGAGTGTCTTTAACTATTACAAGAAGCGCTACCTTCCACAAGACTTAGTTGTCGCTGTAGCTGGAAATATCAATCACAAACGAGTTGTCGCAATGGTTGACAAAGCGCTGTCGTGCGATGGTTTCTTAGATGTAACAGGCGTTCCAGTTCTTCGTCCTAATACTGCGCCTAAAAAAGCGGCCCAACAGAGTGTTGGATTAATATCTAGGCCAACTGAACAAGCTCATATGTTTTATGGCATGGAGGGTGTTGCCCGCCATGATGATCGCCGTTTTGCGATGGGAATCTTGGCATCTGCACTCGGCGGTGGAATGTCCTCGCGCTTGTTTCAGGAGATTCGCGAGAAGCGCGGCCTTGCATACTCGGTCTATGCCTATGCCCAACAGTTTGCTGGAAGCGGCCAAATCGGTTTCTATGCCGGCTGTAAACCAGATAAGGCGGTAGAAGTTCTAGAGATTATTCGCGAAGTCTTAGCCGATGTTGCAGATAATGGAATGTCACATGAAGAGATTGAAAGGGCCAAGGGAGCTGTACGTGGCTCGCTAGTTCTTAGCCAAGAGGATTCGGGTTCTCGCATGAGCCGCATCGGTAAAAATGAGATTGTTTACGGAGCAATAATGGGCTTCGATGATATTTTGAAGGCGGTTTCAAAGGTTAATGAGGCAGACATTCGCGAAATTGCAAGCGCCTATCTGACTAAAACGCCTACGCTTGCACTAGTTGGACCATTTAAGAACACCACTAAGTTTGAGAAGGTATTGAAATGATAAATGTCGCAGTGTTAGGTGCCAAGGGGCGCATGGGTGCCGAGGTCGTTAAGGCTGTAGAAGCCGAGCCTGGAATGTCACTCATCGCCGCTTTAGATTTGGGCGATTCACTCGATCAACTAATTGGGTCAGGAACACACGTAGTTGTTGATTTCACTACTCCGGACTCTGTCATGACTAACTTAGATTTTCTTATTAACAAGGGAATCAATGTTGTTGTTGGCACCACTGGCTTTGACGATAAGAAGCTGGCAGTAGTTGCAGAAATGTGTAATCAGAATCCATCTGTTGGGGTTTTGATTGCACCGAATTTTGCTATTGGCGCAGTGCTGATGATGGAGTTTGCAACTAAAGCAGCTCGATACTTTGAATCAGCTGAAATTATCGAGCTACATCATCCAGATAAAGTCGATGCGCCAAGTGGCACTGCTGCGCGTACTGCGCAGTTAATGAGTGATGCACGTAAGGCTGCAGGATTAGCACCTATGCCGGATGCAACCTCTACATCTCTAGAAGGTGCTCGCGGTTCACTAGTGGGAGATATTCCCGTCCACTCAGTTCGAGCTCGGGGTTTAGTTGCCCATCAAGAAGTTATCTTTGGTGGATTAGGGGAAACTCTCACTATTCGCCACGATTCAATCGATCGCGCTGGATTTATGCCAGGTGTCTTATTGGGAGTTCGTAAAGTTATTACTGCACCGGGGCTTACACATGGCCTCGATAAATTCATGTAAAGGGAGAAATACATGTCAAGCAAAGAGATCACAATGTATAGCGCCGACTGGTGCGGTGACTGCCGACGCTCAAAGCGCTTACTCGATGAACTCAATGTTGCGTACACGCTCATTGATATTGAAGCAGATTCAGCTGCTGCCGATAAAGTAATTGAGATTAATGGCGGAATGAAATCAATTCCAGTTATTGTCTTTGCGGATGGAACACATATGACTGAGCCATCGGATATCGATTTAACAGCCAAACTAACTGCACTAGGAATTATCTAAGAAAGAGGAAGAGTGATGATCGATACCGAGCTGCACCCGCAACGATGGAAGGCAATGCCGTTCATTGCACTTGCAGTCTCACTGATCATCATGGATGCAACTGTTGTAAATGTTGCCCTGCCAGTCATTGTTCGAGATCTTTCACTGTCGGCATCTGATGCCGAATGGATTAACTCAATCTATTCACTTGTCTTTGCTGCGCTCTTAATTACTCTTGGGCGAGTTGGAGACCTCTATGGCCGGCGCAAACTCTTACTTGCCGGAGTCATTGTCTTTGGTATTGCAAGTGTTATTGCAAGCTATTCGACCAGTGGGGCAACACTTATTAGCGCCCGTCTTTTGCAAGGTATTGGTGGGGCGATGGTTTTGCCAGCGACCCTTTCTACTGTCAACGCGCTCTTTAAGGGCAAGGAGCGCGGTATTGCCTTTGCAATTTGGGGATCAACAATCGGTGGCATGGCCGCCGTAGGTCCAGTTGTTGGTGGTTGGCTCACAACTGTTTCATCCTGGCATTGGGCATTCCTAATAAATATTCCTATCGTAGCCATCGTTGTGATAGGTACCTTGATCTATGTTCCTGAGACTAAAGATGATCATGTACAAAAAGGTGCAGATTTTGCCGGCATAGCCTTATCAATTTGTGGTTTAGGTTTGATTGTCTTTGGCCTGATTGAAGGAATTCGCTTTGGTTGGTGGAGTACTCAAGAGCAGTTCTCTGTGGGCTCTTTGACGTGGACATGGTCAATTTCACCCGTGGTGATTGCATTTGCCATTGGCGCAATTGCAATGGTGCTTTTTGTAAAGATTGAAAAATCACGGGCGATTGCTAGTAAACCAATTCTGCTCGACTTAAATCTTTTGAAAATTAAATCCTTTCGCTATGGCAGCATTGCGGCATTAGTTGTTGCACTGGGGGAGTTTGGCATGTTGTTTTCTTTGCCGCTTTTCCTGCAGGGTGGACTTGGTTTTACGGCCCTGCATACCGGAGTCTTGATTCTTGCTTTAGCGATGGGAACCTTCTTAATCTCTGGAGGAACCCCGCAATTATCAGCGCGCATGGGTGGACGCGCAGTAGTGCGCTTAGGACTTGGCCTTGAAGCGATAGCTATTATGGGGTTGAGTTTTTCATTCTCTCTTACTATTTCTAGCGTAGTAATCGCAGCATGGCTCTTTCTCTATGGCGCAGGAGTCGGTTTAGCAACTGCGCAGTTAACAAGTGTCATTTTGGCCGAAGTCCCAATTGCCCAAAGTGGTCAGGCATCTGGTTTGCAAAGTACGTTTAGGCAGTTAGGTTCATCCCTTGGGGTCGCACTTTTAGGTGCACTTTTCTTCATGACTCTAGGTTCAACGCAGATTCAAGGCGCAGATATCGATGGATTACTTCATGCAGTCAAGACAACCACGTTGATTGCGGCAATTGTTATTGGCTTTGGTTTACTTGCGACTATCGCTTTGCCAGCACAAAAAAATCAGAGCCAGTTATAGATTGCTGCCGATGTTAATGCGGCAGACATAACGACAACTGGAAATGGTGCCTTCAATATCAGCGCAAGAACGGCGACGCTGACTCCGGCAAGGCGATGATCAATCATTACCTTACTTTCTGATGTGAAGGTTTGCACCGCAACCAATGCGCTCAACAATGCAATTGGAATCAAGGCATTGACTCGTTGAAGCCTCGGATTATCCAGCCAATGTTGCGGTATCGAATGTCCGGTGAACTTTAGAATAAAGGCAATAACGCTGGTACCTAAAGTTGCAATCCAGAATACATTCATCGTCGCAACCCAACTGCAATTGCTATAAATGCCGTTGCAATTATCGGTAAGCCAGCTGGCAGTAGTGGAGTCATTGCAATTGCGAAGAAAATCGAGGCAACAGCCAAAGTGCGATCGCTATTTTTCTCAAGTCGCGGCCACAGTAATCCCAAGAAAGCTGCGGGTACTGCAGAATCTAATCCCCATGAACGAGCATCGCCCATTGCTTGAGCTCCCAACGCTCCAGCCAGCGTAAAGAGATTCCAGAAGAAAAATACGCCAAAGCCCGTTAGCCAAAAACCATGTCGCATTGCTGCTTCGTTTCTTTTTTCAGCGCCCAGAGCAACACCGGTAGATTCATCTATGGTTATTTGTGCAGCAACAACTCGCTTGAAACCTTTTACTTTTAATCGAGGCGCCATGATTACGCCATATAGTCCATTTCGAATTCCAAGAAGTGAGGCCGTTGCGATTGCGCTTATGGCGCCGCCTCCTGCGCCTATCACACCAACAACAGCAAACTGAGATGCACCTGAAAATGTCAGAAGAGATAAGAGGCAGCTCTGAAGAACTGAAAATCCATTGGCAACGGATGCTGCGCCAAATGCGACCCCGTAGGCACCAACAGTCAGGGATACGCTCAGCGAATCGCGGAGTGTGATGGATTCAATTTTGGACACGCGGCCATTCTGCCGTAGATATCCAAAGCCTCCAACACCTACCTAGATAAGGTCAGGCTATGAGTGAAGAGATTATTTACCGCGACGATATGACTGTCGAACTTATTAAATCCAGCGCCAGTGATGCCGATGTTATTTGGGCGGCACGAGTTTCAACGGCTGGTGAACAGTCAATGGATGAGATCGGCGAAGATCCAGCTCGCTCAGCAGGATTAATCAATTACTTAGCGCGCGAGCGTCACGGCTCTCCATTTGAACACACATCAATGACTTTTTTTGTCTCAGCTCCGATATTTGTATTCCGTGAATTCATGAGACATCGCATCGCTTCATACAATGAAGAAAGCGGTCGCTATCGCGAACTAAGGCCTGTTTTTTATATTCCTTCGAAAGAGCGCAAACTGCTTCAGGTCGGAAAGACCGGTGCATATACATTTGAAGATGGAACAACCGAGCAGTTCGAACTCTCGATTCAAGCCATGAAGGATGCCTACACAGTGGCTTATGCAAGTTACCAAAAAATGCTCGATGCGGGAATTGCACGTGAAGTTGCACGCGTTGTGTTACCGGTTGCAACGTATTCATCGATGTATGTAACGATGAACGCGCGTGCCTTGATGAACTTTTTATCACTTCGTACATCCCGCGAGGGGTCACATTTTCCTAGCTACCCGCAACGTGAAATAGAGATGGTGGCCGAGAAAATGGAGGCTGAATTCGCGAAATTAATGCCTCTTACATACGGCGCATTCGAAAAATCTGGACGAATAGCACCTTAGTACGGGTAGAGTTAGGCGCATGAGTACACCAGCGCCTTTTGGTCGAATGTTGACCGCTATGGTCACTCCCTTCAATAAAGATGGCAGCATCGATTGGAATGGTGTCGAGAAGATTGCCGACCATCTAGTTAATACTGGTCATGATGGAATCGTCGTCAATGGCACAACAGGTGAAGCGCCTACAACTAAATCCTCTGAGAAAGAGGAGATCATTAAAGTTGTTAAGAAAGTTGTTGGCTCAAACATCAAAGTAGTCTCTGGTGCTGGTGATAATGAAACTGATTACTCAATTAATCAGGCAAAGCGCAGTGAGGCAGCTGGGGCAGATGGCATTCTGGTTGTTACTCCGTATTACAACAAACCGCCACAGGCTGGTATCAAAGCGCACTTCTTAGCTATGGCCAATGCAACTGGTCTGCCGATGATGCTCTACGACATTCCGGGTCGTACAGGTGTAGAGATCGAGTCTGACACGATCGTTGAACTCTTTGAACATCCATCGATCGTTGCGCTCAAAGATGCCAAAGGAAATGTTGCGGCAACCTCGTGGGTGATAAAGCGTTGCGGAATCCCGGTTTATTCAGGTGATGACATTCTCAATCTTGCGCTGTTATCTGTCGGCGCAGTTGGTTTCGTTTCAGTCTGCGGACACACAGTCGGCAGTGATTTAAAGGCGATGCTCAACGCATGGTTTGATGGCAATGCCGTCAGAGCCCTTGAGATTCATCAAAAACTATTACCTGTATTTACAGGAACTTTCCGCACCCAAGGTGCCATTATGACCAAAGCAGCGCTCACGCTCATGGGTCTGCCCGGTGGCCATACTCGTCTTCCTTTAGTTGATGCAACCGATGCGCAGATTGCGCAGTTGCGCGAAGATCTTCGCGCCGGTGGCGTTGGCGTTTAATATATGAATCATCCACATCCAGATTTAGGTCTTCCCGCCACATTAGTTAAGGGTGGGTTACGTATTGTTGCCCTCGGTGGTCTAGCTGAAATTGGTCGCAACATGACCGTTTTTGAAACCAAGGGCAAACTTCTTATCGTTGATTGTGGTGTTTTATTTCCAGAAGATAGCCAGCCTGGAATTGATTTGATTTTGCCTGATTTTTCCTACATTCGCGATCGTTTAGATGATGTAGTTGGCTTAGTGTTAACACACGGCCATGAGGACCACATCGGCGCAGTTCCTTATCTATTGCGCGAACGTGGAGACATCGCCATATATGGCTCAGCACTGACTTTGGCACTTATCACCGCAAAATTAAAAGAGCATCGGATTTCACCACTAACTCGTGAGGTTCGTGAAGGTGGACATGAAGATATCGGTCCCTTTGAACTTGAATTTGTTGCAGTAAATCACTCGATCCCAGATGCTCTTGCAATAGTTATTAATACCGATGCCGGTCGCGTTCTGCATACAGGTGATTTTAAGATGGATCAACTTCCCTTAGATGGCCGCATAACTGATTTGAGAACTTTTGCCCGTCTTGGAGAAGAAGGCGTGGATCTATTTCTTGTTGACTCCACTAACGCTGATGTTCCAGGTTTTACTCCATCTGAGCGGGAAATCATGCCGGCCCTCAACCGAGTTATTGCATCGACTAAGCGTCGCGTCATTGTCGCCTCATTTTCTTCACACGTTCATCGCGTGCAACAAGTTATAGATATTGCTGCTTTGCATGGACGCAAAGTAATTTTCATTGGTCGCTCCATGGTTCGTAATATGAAGATTGCTGAAGACATGGGCTATTTGACTGTGCCGCCGGGTGTCTTAATGGATGTAAAAGAGCTTGATAAATTTGATGACAACGTGGTGTTGATTTGTACGGGTTCACAAGGTGAACCGATGGCCGCCCTTGCTCGAATGGCCAATGGAGATCACCAAATTAGAGTTGGCGAGGGTGACACGGTCATTCTTGCATCCTCGCTGATTCCCGGAAATGAAAACTCGGTCTTTCGAATTATTAATGAGTTGACGCGCTTTGGAGCCAAGGTCGTCCACAAAGCAAATGCGATGGTTCACGTTTCAGGCCACGCCGCAGCCGGTGAGCTCTTGTACTGCTACAACATAGTTAAACCTAAGTATGTGATGCCAGTGCACGGGGAGTGGCGACATTTGAAAGCAAACGCTGAACTAGCAATTTCAGCAGGTGTTGCGCGCAGCAACGCATTAATAATTGAGAATGGAATAGTCGTTGATCTCATTGATCATGAGGCAAGCGTTGTAGGTTCGGTACCGTGCGGTTTTGTCTATGTCGATGGTCAAAGTATTGGGGATATTACTGAAACGTCATTAAAGGACCGGCGCATATTGGGTGAAGAAGGTTTTATCTCAGTAGTAGTTGTCATTGACTCACAAAGTGGAAAAATAGTTGCTGGCCCAGATATTCATGCACGAGGATTTAATGAAGACATCGCGCTCTTTGATGACGTTAAGTTAAAGATAGAGAAGGCTTTAGCAGCGGCCGTAGTCGAAGGAATTAATGGAACACATCAGTTGTCGCAGATTGTTCGAAAAACTGTGGGTGGTTGGGTTGGTGGAGAACATCGAAGAAAACCTATGATCATCCCGGTTGTCATTGAGGTGTGAGTGCGGCGAGCCTAGCTCGGCATAAATTAGCCATCCTTTAGGATTGTGCGTGTGGCTAAACGTAGAAAATCTAAAAGCAAGACCCGTGCAGTTGGTGGAGCACTAGGTCGAGGCTTATCTGCGCTTTGGCGTATGGTGGCAAAAGCGCTTGGGGGTTCGATCCGTTTTATCGCTCGTGGCGCTAAGGATTTAGACCCAGCACATCAACGCGATGGTATTGCCTTTCTTATTTTGATCTTGGCCCTTATAGCAACGGCTGGAACTTGGTTTAATGCAGATAATATATTGAGTCGCGAGGTTTACTCTTTTATCTACGGAGGTATTGGAAGAATCGGTTTTGCTGCTCCTTTAGTTCTAGTTTATTTTGCAATCAAATTGTTTAGAACACCAGAAGATAAAAAAGCCTTGGGCAGAGTAATTGTCGGAACTTTAGCGCTACTTATTTCATCTACCGGTCTTGCTCATTTACTCAATGGGTCGACTGGAACTGGCGCTACTGCAATGCGCCATGGGGGAGGCTGGATTGGTTATGCGGTAACAACGCCATTAGTTGCCTTGATGACTTCCGTGTTGACGTATCCCGTACTCGTCCTAATTTTTATTTTCGGCATATTAGTTGTGACTGCAACACCGGTTAGTGATGTCTTTGCAAAGATTTCTGGAGCTAGCGCTTGGGCATGGTCAAAGCGCCCGGAACGCTCACTTAAAGTAGAAGATTTCGAGGTCACTGATACCCCGCCTTTTGAATCCCCGGTCGTTGCTGCATGGAATGCACCAGAGGAAGAAGAGCTCGATGAAGAGAGTTTTGATGAAGAGTTCACAGTGCCAATTCC
>CAEZZF010000046.1_pt1 | contig 8323 bp, 7 predicted proteins | sample 7266141 | NCBI WGS metagenome assembly CAEZZF01 (sample SAMEA6813953, study PRJEB35770) | freshwater metagenome | biome: Freshwater; feature: Freshwater reservoir; material: water | place: Czech Republic | collected 2016-08-15 | depth 30m m
GTTCCATGGGGCAAGAATGTCATGGTTGGATTGATACCTACAAAAGGGAGTTCTACCGTGCCAGGAATCAACATATCTCGCATCGAAGCCAAAGAGCGTGCTGACCATCTAGTCGTTCATAGCTACGACATCACCCTAGATGTCACAACTGGGGCAGAGACCTTTTATTCAAAGTCGGTTGTGAAGTTCTCTTGCAACACCCCAGGATATTCAACCTTTATCGATGCATGTGGTCGCTCAATTATCTCAGCTAGCTTAAATGGCTCCCCTGTCGATACAAGCGACTTCGATGGCGAAACCGTTTACCTAAAGAATCTTGCTGCCGAGAATGAGTTGATTATCGAAATCGATGCTATTTATTCAAAGTCCGGAGAAGGCCTTCAACGTTCAGTTGATCCATCCGATAATGAGATCTACTTATATTCACAAGGTGAAACCGCATATATCCGCCACATGTTCCCTTGCTTTGATCAGCCATCCCTTAAGGCAACTTTTGCTTTAACAGTTACTACTCCTGGCCATTGGGAAGCGATTTCAAATAACACCCAGATTGGTAAAGAAGTTAAGGCCGATAAAGCAACGTGGAAGTTCGCTGCAACTCCACGAATCCCAATGTATTTAGCTGCACTCATTGCAGGTCCATATTCACATGTTCACGATGTTTATAAGGGCTCTAAAGATGTACCGCTCGGAATCTACTGCCGCAAATCAATGGCACAGTATTTAGATCCAGATGATATTTTCTTACTAACCAAGCAGGGCTTTGATCACTTCGAAAAGACATTTGGTCTTGCCTATCCTTTTGAAAAATACGATCAGATTGCAGTTGTTGACTTTAACTTTGGCGCTATGGAAAATGCAGGTGCAGTTACTTTCCGCGAGGACTTGTTAGTTTTCCGCAGTCACATGCCAGAAAAAATGTATATGTCTCGTGCAAACGTAATCTTGCATGAAATGGCACACATGTGGTTCGGCGACTTAGTAACTATGTCGTGGTGGGATGATCTGTGGCTTAACGAATCCTTTGCCGAGTTCATGGCCTATCTTGCAATGGTAGAAGCAACTCGATTTACGGGTGGCTGGGCGGGCTTTAACAGCGAGCGAAAGAACTGGGCCTATCGACAAGACCAGTTAATTTCGACGCATCCAATCGTTGCCGACATGGTCGATATTGAGGCTGTTAACGCTAACTTTGACGGCATTACCTATGCCAAGGGAGCATCTGTGTTGCAGCAACTAGTTGCACACGTTGGTCGTGATAATTTTATTACTGGCCTTCAAAAGTACTTTGCTAAGCATGCTTGGGGCAATACAACACTTAAAGATCTCTTTGACCAACTAGAAGCTGCCAGTGGTCGCTCCCTCGATTCATGGGCAGCGACATGGTTGCAAACCGCAGGTGTAAACACTCTGCGCCCAGAGCTAACTATCGATGGAGATACATACGCATCGGTTGCAATCAAGCAAGAAGCACCGTTGATTCCTGCCGGATCTACTGAGCTTCGCCCACATCGCTTAGCTGTGGCTTTGTATGACATCGATGGTGATTCAGTCAAGCTTCGCACATCAGTAGAGCTCGATGTTGCTGGTGCACTCACTGACGTTCCACAGTTTGCCGGTCAAAAGGTCGCCGATTTATTGTTAATTAATGATCGCGACTTGTCGTATGCAAAACTGCGCTTTGATGCACGCTCACTCACAACTCTTAAAACACATCTCGGAAAGATTGCAGATCCATTAACTCGCGCTCTATGTTGGGCTGCAGTGTGGGACATGCACCGCGATGGGCAGATTTCATCATCTGACTTCCTAGATATCGCCTTTGCTGGACTGCCAGGTGAAAATGATGATGCTGTTGTCAACATTGTGTTAACACAGATGTACACATCGGTTGAGGCTTACACACCAGATAGCGCGCGCGATCAGATGCGCCTAAAGATTGCTAATGGTTTGGATGCACTAACTAAGAGTTCTGCGTCTGGCAGTGACTTACAGATGTTGTTTGCGCGCGCCTTTGCTCAAAACGCCGTGACTGCCGAACACATAAATGCAGTGCGAGGACTTCTCAACGGTTCAGCTCCTGGTTTTATTGTCGATGCAGATCAACGTTGGTTCTTCATAATCGCTTTGTCCGAGCGCGGAGCCATCACCAAGGAAGAGCTCGATGCCGAACTTGCACGAGATAACACCACTAGCGGTAACTGTTTCCATGAGACTGCAGTTGCTGCATCTCCAACAGTTGAGGCCAAGAACTATGCCTGGAACAAGATTATCAATGAGGATATTCAAACCTCAGTGCGCTCGGCCCTTGTAGTTGGATTCCAGAGACCGATTCAACGTGAACTATTGGCCTCATACGTAGATCAATACTTCGATTCAATCATCACCGTCTGGGAATCTAAGTCATACGAGGGAGCAAGCAAAATAGTGAGCGGTCTTTACCCAACGTGGGTCTTATCTCAATCAACTATTGATAAGACGACTTCCTGGTTAGATACCGTTGGCAAAGATGCGCCAACAGTCTTGCGCAAGTTAGTTACCGAAGCTCGCGATGGTTTATTGCGTGCTGTGAACGTTCAAAGCAGTAAGTAATTAATTAATAGATGTAATTGAAGACGTGGTCGTTGCTTTTCGTGGTGCACTAACCGCCCACGAAAGCACGGCGATGACTGCAAATAGAGCAATGGGAATCAGAATAAAAGTTACAACGGTTTCAATTGCGCTAAGGCCTGGACCAGCGACAGTGCCATCTTCAACGGCTGACATAATAAAATTCATGTGTGCAGTGTAATTTACTTATGCCGTTGCCGCTGCCACACCAAATGGCTGCAAGTACTGCAGCCATCGGTCATCGGTTCGACCGGTACCTAGAATTCGCCACGCAGCCCCAACGGGTTCGCGAGGCAACTGTCGAAGCCTCCACCCAATCTCCTTGAGCTGTTTATCGGCCTTTAAGTGATTGCACTTGTGACAGGCCGAAACCACGTTCTCCCAATTATGACCACCACCACGGCTACGAGGAATCACATGATCAATCGATGTAGCAGGGGCCGTGCAGTACACACACCGACCACCGTCGCGAGCAAAGATTGCTCGGCGCGACAACGGCACAGCATGGCGATAAGGAATTCGAACAAATTTGTTAAGGCGAATTACTGATGGCAGATCCAAATGACCGCCAGAAAAATGTACAACGGAGCCAGACTGTTCAATCATTGTGGCTCTATGGTTTAAGACAAGGATCAGGGCGCGACGCTCTGTTATGACACCCAAAGGTTCATACGTAGCATTGAGCACTAGTGTCCGCGACATAATCGCTCCCGATCTGGCGCATGGCCTGCGCCGATTGGTTTATCTTGCACTACAACACGCTCGGTTACGGGTATTTCAAAGCGGTATTTGGGTAAAGATTTGGCTACAGTCATACCCACTATGAGCGATTCAGTACAACACATCATCGATTGGGTTAGCGGGACCCCCCTTCGCATCCTCATCATCCTCATTACGGCCGTACTGGCCCAGAGCTTTGGTAGCCGAGCAATTCACAGAGCGATGAACCGATTATCAACTGCCGATCTAGTTCCGGGACCACGCAATATTGTGGCCCGCCAAAAAGAGCGCGCTCGCACAATCGGTGGCGTATTGGCAGCAACATTGAAATCAGCTATCTGGATCATTGCATCGGGAATGACCCTCGGTGAGTTTGGATTTAACTTAGGGCCACTTATTGCATCAGCTGGAATTCTTGGCGTTGCACTTGGCCTTGGTGCCCAGACTTTAGTTCGAGATATTTTATCTGGAATCTTTATGCTGATCGAAGATCAATATGGTGTCGGTGACAATGTGGATGTTCTAGATATTCAAGGTGTTGTAGAAAAAGTTGGACTGCGCGTAACTACTGTTCGCGATAAAAAAGGAACGCTGTGGTACTTACGAAATGGTGAGATCTTAAAAGTTGGAAACCAATCTCAATCTGGTTGATTTACCATCGAATCTGCCGCCATCTCTAAATAGCTCCACAGTTGTGCACGGTGTGTAGCATCCATTTCGATTCCACCAACAACTTTATGCATCGCATTTAACCACGCATCACGAGCGGCGGCATCGATATGAAATCCCGCATGGCGCATGCGCAAACGTGGATGTCCGCGATTTTCTTGATACGTCGTTGGTCCGCCCCAGTACTGTTCTAGAAACATTTGTAGACGCTCGGCCGCGCCTTTCATATCTGTATCTGGATACATGGGACGCAGAATTGGATCTGTGGCAACGTAGCCATAAAACTGCGAAACTAAATTGCTAAAAAACTCTTCGCCACCGACTTCTTCATAGAAGGTACTCATACGCTAAGGCTAGCCGTGTCTTTGCCCTTGGCGATCTGTAAAACAAAGTAGCTAGTCACTAAACAAAGGGCACCACTCACATAAAACGCCGCTGCATAGTCGCCAAACTTCACTCGAATAACTGCAGCTCCTAATGCAGCGATAGAGCCACCGAGCTGATGAGCCGCAAAGACCCAGCCATAAATAACCGTGCCGCGATCAGGACCCAACACCGTGCGGCATAACATCACTGTTGGAGGCACGGTTGCTACCCAATCAAGGCCATAGAAAATAATGAAAACTAATGTCGATGGGTGCATCGTTGAAAATAGGATCGATGGAAGTAAAAACAACGATAATCCGCGCAACCCATAATAAAAGAATAGAAGTTTGCGGGGATCGTATTTATCTGTGAGCCAGCCTGAAAACAATGTGCCTATGACATCAAAGACTCCAACGAGAGCAAGAAGTGATGCGGCGACAACTTGCCCCATCCCATGATCATGAGCTGCCGGAATAAAGTGAGTTCCAATCAAGCCGCTGGTAGATAACCCGCATACGAAAAATGAACCGCTCAAATACCAAAAATCTTTATGGGCGCTGGCCTCTTTCAATGTAACTAAAGCTAATTTTGCTGCATTCATGTTGGATTTAACTGGTGGCTGCCAATCAGCTGGTGCACCGTATGGCAATAGCCCTAGATCGGCCGGTTTTTCACGTAAGAACAAATAAATCATTGGAACCATAAATAAAGATGCACTACCAATCGTAAGGCCGATAGATTTCCAACCATATAGATCTGACAGACGTGTTAGTCCTGGCAAAAAGATCAACTGCCCCATTGCAGCCGCTGCGGTTAATCCACCAATAACAATTCCGCGACGCTTAACAAACCATCGGTTAGCAACGGTTGCTGCAAAGACCAAGGCCATAGAGCCCGTGCCTATACCAACGATGAATCCCCACGTAGCAACTAGCTGCCATGGTGCATTTATCTGGGTTGTTAAGAAAGCTCCCGTGCTAACTGTTGTGAGTGCGGCCATAACAACTTTTCGCACGGTAAAACGCTCCATTAACGCCGCAGCAAAGGGAGCAGTTAAGCCATAGAGCAACACATTGACTGACACCGCTAATGAAATTTGATCGCGGCTCCAACCAAATGCATCTTCTAGGGGAATTATTAATACGGAGGGTGCTGATCTAAAACCTGCAGTTGCAACCAACGTAAAGAAGGTGACAATTGCAGCTATCCACGCTGGGTGTAGCTTGGATCTAGTCGACAATGAGGCCAATTTTCCTAGATAGATAAGCCAAGATGATTACCGGGATTGCGGCAAATAAACAGAGCCATCCATAACTTAACGTTCCGATGATTACCCCAGCTAAAGCTCCACCGCCGGCACCGGCGAGGTTCATCACTAAGTCACTTGCACCTTGCGATGCAGGGCGCATCTCCAATGAAACCGCCTCAGATAAGAACGCTGAGCCACCAATGAGTGTGCACGACCAACCAAGGCCTAAGAGAAATAACCCAACCCCTAGCTGGTAGGCATTACCGGCTGCAGATGCACCGGCAACAATTGTGGAGAGCAAGAGAATTACTAAACCAATTTGGATAACTCGCACTCGTCCTAAACGATCACTGAGCGAACCAATGATTGGTGAAAACGCATACATACCAAGCACATGCACGCTGATGACAAAACCAATAATCCGTAAAGAGACATCAACATGCTTCATATGAATTGGTGTCATTACCATCACCGACACCATTGCAACATGGCCAATGGCTATTGCAGAGATGGCAAAGAGCGCCTGCGGGTTGGAACGAATATGTGTCAAAGCTTTTTTAGTTGATCCTTTGTGCTGCTTCACTGATGCCTGTTTTTCGGCTGTTAAATAGGGATCTGGACGTAAGAAAATCTGGATAACGACCATTGCAAAAAACAAAGTCGCCGCTGAAATTAAGTAGGGACCAACTAAGCGCGGTAAGTTCAAGCGCTCGGCTAAGTTTCCAGAAGGATCCATTAAATTTGGACCAGCCACAGCGCCAACTGTTGAGCCCCACACAACGAATGAAAGCTGTTTGGCACGGCTTTCTTTAGTGGCTAAATCAATTGCGGCAAAACGAGCTTGATAACCTGCAGCCGATGCAGCGCCTACCAGAAAAGTTCCGAGCAACATAAAAAATAGGTTGCGGTGTGATCCACCAAGAATTGCAAAGATAGATCCCAAAACTCCCGATGAATAACCAACCGACAGCGCTAAACGTCGTCCGCCTTTAGCGGTTAACCGAGCTAGTGGCAGCGCTAAAGCTGCCGCCCCTAATACCGCGCTTGTTTGTGCCAGACCCGCAAGAGTTTCAGAGTCAGTAATTGATGAAACTAGCAGAGAGCCAGCTGCAACGGTGCCGGCTACGCCCACGCCATTTAGTACCTGCGCCGATGCAAGCGTGCGCACAACCTTGTGCTGTAGCTGCGTGTTTGGCATTAGTTAATTAATCTGACCCAGACTGCGGTATCAGTTGGCAGCGTGTGTCCATTAACAGGTCCGCTGCTCAGTAAAATTTGCGAGTTAGATGGCAGTTGGATCGGTGCACCTAGATTGATATAACACGCAAAATCTCCTGGACGCTCGAAGGCGACAACATCTTTACCGGCTTCAATCCACTCCATTGGACCATCGCCTAAGCCTTGCTCTGCTTTGCGAATAGCCAACGCCTCTTGGTACATAGACAATGTTGAATTCTCAACGCCCTCTTGTGAATCAGCAGAAAACTTGCCCCACCATGGTGACTGTGGCAGCCATGCTTGATCAATTGTCAGCGCAGCGTTGCTAGAAAAACCAAAGGCGCCAGCTGGATCAGATGACCACGGCAACGGCACGCGACAACCATCGCGACCACGATCGGTGTACCCACTCATCTTCCAGCGTGGATCAGTTAAGCGATCCTCTGGAATATCGCGAACTTCAGGCAGCGCTAGCTCTTCGCCCTGATACATATATGCACCACCTGGCAACGCCAACATCATCAATGCTGCACTGCGCGCACGCAACGTTCCACGAGCGATATTGAACTTAGCTGGATCTCCTTGGCGCGAAAACGTTGTATCACCGTGGTTAGTCAGACCAAGATCTAAACGATCAACTGAACGCACTACATCGTGATTATTAAATACCCATGATGTTGGTGCTCCGACTTCTTGCAATGCACCAATTGAGTTATCAATCTTTGCGCGAATCTGATCTGCCTTCCATAAAGATGTGAGCATCTCGAAGTTAAATGAGTTTTGAAGTTCATCGTGTCGAACGTAACGGGCTATGCGCTCTGCGGGGCTGACCCATGCTTCGGCAACTGCCATACGATCACCTGGATATGAATCGAAGATTTTGCGCCAAGAGCGATAAATATCATGCACGCCTTCTTGATCCCAGAAAGGTTTATGTTCTGTTCCAAGCATCTCGGCGGCTGGATCTTTCTGAATATCTGGCAAGCCTTCTTCCTTAAACATTCCATGAGCAACATCGATGCGGAAACCATCGACGCCACGATCTAACCAAAACTTTAAAACATCTTCTAAATGCGAAACAACTTCTGGGTTCTCCCAATTTAGATCGGGCTGCTCAATCGCGAAAATGTGTAAATACCACTGGCCTAACTTGCCATCGGCCTCTGTAATTCGTTGCCACGCACAACCACCAAAGACTGCCTCCCAGTTATTAGGTGGCAAATCACCGTTTGGACCTTTCCCGTCGCGGAAAATATAACGCTCGCGCTCGAGTGAACCCGGCGCAGCATTGAGTGCGGCTTGGAACCATTCGTGATCACTGGATGTGTGGTTAGGAACGATGTCAACGATAAATTTAATTCCAAACTCATGTGCCTCTTTTATTAACTGCTCAGCCTGGGCTAGCGTGCCGTAATCAGGTTCGATATCCATGTAATTAGCGACGTCATAACCATGATCATGCTGCGGCGATGGGTACCACGGTGTAATCCA
>CAEZZF010000047.1_pt1 | contig 8296 bp, 8 predicted proteins | sample 7266141 | NCBI WGS metagenome assembly CAEZZF01 (sample SAMEA6813953, study PRJEB35770) | freshwater metagenome | biome: Freshwater; feature: Freshwater reservoir; material: water | place: Czech Republic | collected 2016-08-15 | depth 30m m
ATATGAGATGACAGAGATTCACAATCGTGGATTAAATACAGTCCTTGATGAATCCTTTGCAATATTGACTAATGAATGCGATGGAGTTTTCTTATCAGTAGATATCGATGTAGTTGACCCAGGAATGGCGCCAGGTACTGGAACGCCAGAGCCTGGTGGAATGACTAGCCGTGAACTTCTGGAGTCGGTTCGTAGAATCTGTTTAGAGCTTCCAATAGTTGGAATCGATATTGTTGAAGTTGCACCAGCCTTTGATAGCGCCGATATCACTGCAATTTTAGCTAATCGCGTTGTTCTTGAAGCGCTCAGCGCGATCGCAAAACGCCGCTCGGGTGAGGCGTATTCACCGGCACAAAATCTATTGGATCGATAGATGCGTGAAGTAGTAATTCTTGGCTCTACAGGATCCATTGGTACTCAAGCCTTAGAAATCATCGCTAATAACCCCGCTATGTTTCGAGTTAGAGCCCTGACGTCGACTGGAAAGAATCCAGCATTGATTATTGAACAAGCTAAAAAGTTTAAGGTTACGTATGTAGGCGTAGTAGATAACGCCGCTGTCATAAGAGATGCACTTCCTGGAGTAACGGTCATCGATGGTCGGCTTGCATCGACCCAGATTGCAGCTATTGAATGCGATGTAGTTCTCAATGCGATTACTGGCTCAATTGGATTGGGGCCAACACTTGCAGCTTTAGATGCTGGAAATACTCTGGCTCTTGCTAATAAAGAGTCTTTAGTTGCCGGTGGCGATTTAGTAATGAAGCGAGCCAAACCCAACCAGATAATTCCCGTTGACTCCGAGCACAGTGCGATTTGGCAGTGCGCACAGGCCGGACGTGACAGTGAAATAAGTAGATTAATTCTGACAGCAAGTGGTGGACCTTTTAAAGATCGCGCCGATTTAAGCAGCGTCAGTATTAGTGATGCCCTTGCACATCCAACGTGGAGCATGGGCGCAGTCGTAACAATTAACTCAGCAACCCTAGTCAATAAAGGTTTAGAGATAATTGAGGCCCATCATTTATTCTCTATGGCATACGAAAAAATCGAAGCAGTCATTCACCCCCAATCAGTGGTCCATTCGATGGTTGAGTTCAACGATGGCTCAACAATTGCTCAAGCAAGTCCGCCTAATATGAAGGGCGCAATTGCTTATGCCCTTCATTGGCCGCATCGCTTAGAGAATGCAACGAAAGCTATCGACTGGAGTTCTTCCCACACCTGGAGTTTTGCGCCAATCGATGCCGTGAGATTTCCAGCAGTTGATTTAGCGCGCCACTGTGGTCAGGCAGCTGGAGCACTTCCCGCAATTTTTAACGCCGCCAATGAAGTCGCAGTGGATGCTTTTCTTGCAGGTTCTTTAGCTTTCTCATCCATAGTGAACATTGTCGGGGCCATTGTGAGCGATTTCGACAAGGGTGGCACCGTTGTGTTGCGCGATTTAGACGATGTCAGTGCTATCGAAGATGATGCACGGATAAAGACCAGCGAACACCTATTACGATTGGCTCCATAATGCAGATAATTGGAATTCTCTCCTTCGTTGTGGCGCTACTGCTATCAGTAATGCTCCATGAGTTTGGGCACTATGTCATGGCCAAACGTTTTGGCATGAAGGTCTCAGAGTTTTTCTTAGGATTTGGTCAGCGCCTTTGGTCTACACGTCGCGGTGAGACCGAGTTTGGAATCAAGCTTATTCCGGCCGGCGGGTACTGCAAGATCGAAGGAATGACACCTACAGATGTAATGCCCGCGGGTGAAGAGGATCGAGCTTTTTATTCAGCCACTTCTGGTCGCAAACTTATTGTCTTAGGCGCGGGCTCATTTCTGCACTTTGTTCTTGGTTACCTATTACTTTTTGTACTCTTTGCAGGAATTGGCACCAACCAACTTCTTCCAGTTGTGAGCGAAGTTGTTAAGGGATCGGTTGCACAAAGTGTTGGCATAGAAGTCGGCGATGAGATTACCTCTATCAATGGCGTCAAGGTCACCGATTGGTATGTCGATGTCTTAAAGATTAGAAACTCTCATGGCAAGGAGTTAACTTTAGGAATTAAACGTGATTCACAGGATTTGATTCTTGTTGCTACTCCTAAACTTGAAAACGTTGATGGCACCGATCGCTTTATTCTTGGAATCATCAGTGATATTGGTCTTAAGCGCACTGGAGTAGTTACCTCTTTTAAAAACGCTGGCCTTGTAACTCGAGACTTCTTAAGCCAGAGTGTTACATCACTGACAAGACTTCCAGGCAAGATTCCAGCGTTGTGGGGCCAAACTGTCAACGGTGACAAGCGTGATGCCAATGGGTTAGTAGGAGTAGTAGGAGTCGCGCGAGTTTCCGGTGAGACATTGAGCAATAGCCAACGCTCGCCAATGGAGCGCTTTGCTACCTTCATATTAATCATCGCAAGCTTAAATATATTTGTTGGCCTTTTTAATTTGCTGCCGATCCTGCCGCTAGATGGTGGGCATATGGCGGTGGCGATCGCTGATGAGATTCGAGCCTTTATCGCCCGTTTGCGCGGACGCGCACGACCTGCTGCAATCGATGTGACCACGCTTACCCCAATAACAATGGTGGTCTTTGCAATTTTGGCCGCATTAACGCTCTTGCTCTTAGTTGCCGACATAGTCAATCCAGTCATTCTTAATCTTTAGCGCAACTCAGATTCATACGGCAGAATAGCCACATGGTTGATTTAGGTATTCCAAGCGCACCTGCCCAAACACTGGCTCCACGCCGTAAGACCAGACAGATGATGGTTGGAAAAGTTGGGGTAGGCAGCGACTCACCTGTGAGCGTTCAATCTATGTGCACGACGCTGACATCAGATGTCAATGCAACGTTGCAACAGATCGCCGAATTAACTGCCGCCGGCTGCCAGATAGTTCGCGTTGCAGTTCCGAGCCAAGATGATGCCGACGCTCTTGCCCAGATTGCCAAGAAGTCTCAGATTCCAGTTATCGCCGATATTCACTTTCAACCAAAATATATCTTTGCTGCCATAGATGCCGGCTGCGCCGCAGTGCGCGTTAACCCTGGCAACATTAAACAGTTCGATGACAAAGTTAAAGAGGTTGCCAAAGCTGCAGGAGATGCTGGAGTACCGATTCGAATTGGAGTTAACGCTGGCTCGCTAGACCCACGATTGCTAGCAAAATATGGAAAGGCAACACCTGAGGCGCTAGCTGAATCGGCAATGTGGGAGGCATCCTTATTTGAAGAGCATGGTTTTTCCGATATTAAGATCTCGGTAAAGCACCATGATCCAGTAACGATGGTTAAGGCTTATAGATTATTAGCGGCTCAATGTGATTATCCATTGCATTTAGGTGTGACAGAGGCTGGACCGATTTTTCAAGGAACAATCAAATCTGCAACGGCATTTGGAATTCTATTGGCCGAAGGAATTGGTGACACTATTCGCGTCTCGTTGTCGGCGCCACCGGTTGAGGAAGTAAAAGTCGGAATATCAATTTTAGAGTCGCTTAACTTGCGCCAGCGAAAGCTTGAGATTGTTTCATGCCCATCATGTGGTCGCGCTCAAGTAGATGTTTACACATTGGCCGAAAAAGTTCAGGCAGGCTTGCAAGGTATGACAGTTCCACTTCGAGTTGCAGTTATGGGGTGTGTGGTCAATGGCCCGGGGGAGGCACGTGAGGCAGACCTAGGTGTTGCATCAGGAAATGGCAAGGGTCAGATATTTGTTAAGGGTGAAGTCATTAAGACCGTACCTGAAGCGATGATTGTTGAGACTTTGATTGAAGAAGCGATGCGATTGGCCGAAGAAATGGAAGCGGCAGGCGTTGCTTCGGGTAAACCTACTGTTGATGTTGGATAGGCTCGCCCCATGTTGAAAATGTCTACGCTCTTTCTGCGTACGTTGCGCGATGATCCAGCCGATGCTGAGGTCACAAGCCACCGCTTGCTTGTGCGCGCCGGATACATTCGACGAATCGCCGCAGGTATCTATTCATGGCTTCCGCTTGGTGTTATTACCCTTCGCAACATCGAAAATGTCGTCCGCCAAGAGATGGATGCCGCCGGTTTTCAGGAAGTGCATTTTCCAGCGTTATTGCCGCGTGAGGCATATGAGACAACTAATCGCTGGGAAGAGTACGGCCCATCGCTTTTTCGCCTTCAAGATCGCAAGGGTGGAGATTATCTTTTAGGACCAACCCACGAAGAGATGTTTACCTTGATGGTCAAGAGCGAATATTCATCGTATAAAGATCTACCTCTATCGATTTATCAGATACAAACAAAGTATCGAGACGAAGCACGACCACGCAGTGGAATTATCCGCGGACGTGAGTTCGTTATGAAGGATTCATACTCATTTGATATCGATGATGCAGGTCTTGATCTTTCTTACCAAAGACACCGTGATGCATACATCAGTTGTTTTGATCGCCTAGGCATGAAGTACAACATTGTTAAGGCCGTTTCAGGTGCAATGGGTGGTTCAAAATCTGAAGAGTTCTTAGCCCCTTGTGATACTGGCGAAGATACATATGTTTTATGTCCTTCATGTGGATACGCGGCAAACGTTGAAGCGATGGTGACTAAAGTCGCCGCCGGTGATCCAACTGGAGTACCTGCACTTGAAGAGTTAGATACACCTAATACGCCAACTATTGATTCACTTGTTGCAGTCATGAATGAGAAATTTGGTGGGGGATTTACCGCTTCCGACACTTTGAAAAATATTATGTTAGTTGCCGACGGCAAACCAATTGCGGTTTTGGTGCCTGGAGATCGTGAAGTTGATCTCAAACGACTGCAAGAGAATTTAGGCGGAGTGCACGAGCTTCGCGTTTTTGAAGAGGCAGATTTTGCAAAGCATTCAGGTTTAGTGAAGGGATATATCGGCCCACAGGATGCAGCCAAGTCTGGCATCACTGTGTATGCAGATCCTCGCGTTGCACCTGGAACTTCATGGATAAGCGGTGCAAATAAAAAAGATCGCCACGCACGCTTTGTCCTTAATGGTCGCGACTTCACTCCAGATGCCTACATTGAAGCAGCTGAAGTTCGCGCAGGGGATGCTTGCCCTGAATGCAATACCGAGGTCATTATCGATCGCGCGATTGAGATAGGCCATATCTTTCAGTTAGGCCGAAAATATGCCAAGGCGCTGGATCTAACTGTCTTAGATAACAATGGAAAGTCACAAGTTGTCACAATGGGCTCTTATGGGATCGGCGTTTCGCGAGCAGTAGCTGCAATCGCAGAACAGACAAGTGATGCGATTGGACTTAACTGGCCAGTTGAAATTGCACCGGCCAAGGTGCATATTGTTGCAACCGGCAAAGAGGATTTACCTTTTGATACCGCACTCACATTAGGTCAAGATTTAGAGGCCGCAGGAATAACAGTAATGCTCGATGATCGCCGTGATGCCAGCGCCGGAGTGAAGTTCAAAGATGCCGAGTTAATCGGCAATCCCATTATTGTTGTAGTCGGTAAAGCTTTAGCTGATGGAAACGTTGAAGTTCGAGTGCGCAGAAGTGGCGACAAGCAAGAGGTTGCACTTGGCCAAGCAGTTGCAACAATCATGCAACTCCTAAAATAACCCGTGTTTCTAGATCTTGAAATAACAACTGCTGTATTTCTTTTACTAGCGGCTTTTTTTGCCGGCTTTGTTGACTCCATCGCAGGTGGTGGTGGGCTGATTCAGCTTCCCGCGCTTCTGATTGGATTGCCTAAGACTGAAACAGTCACAGTGCTTGGAACTAATAAATTAGCGGCAGTCTTTGGAACAACTAGTGCGGCAGCGTTGTATCGCCGACAGATTAAACCCGATCGTTCAATTCTTATCGCTATGGCGATTCCGGCATTTATTGGCTCTGCGATAGGGGCGATGCTGGCTTCTAGAATTCCTACGTCGAGCATGCGTCCAATAATTCTCGTTCTTTTAGTTGGTGTCGCTCTATACACGTGGTTAAAACCTGATTTGGGAAAGATCGAGCTCCTTAAGCACCAATCAAAGCGTCGGATCCAGATTTCAATTCTTGCAGGTCTTGGTATCGGTTTCTATGATGGAATCTTTGGTCCAGGCACGGGTTCATTTCTTATGCTCGTACTTGTCGCATCCCTTGGCTATGCATTCATTAGCGCCTCTGCGATTGCCAAAGTTGTCAATGTGGCAACTAACGTTGGAGCACTTCTTATATTTGGCTTTCATGGCGCCATTATTTGGCAGATCGGTTTAGCACTTGGTGCGGCCAATATATGTGGCGCAGTTGTTGGATCTCGCCTGGCAATAAAGGGTGGGTCAACGCTTATACGTAAGGTTTTTCTACTTGTGACCGTGGCCCTGATTATTAAGGTGGGAATTGTAACTTTCCAAAGTTTTTAGTTACAATCACCACTACAACTTAATAAGAAAGTAGCGTCACATGACATTAAAAGATTCACTGACTGAACTTCTTACACCTGCAGTTGAAGAGGCAGGGTTTTTCCTCGAGGAAGTTATCCCAACAAACCCAGGCAATCACCGCATCATTACTTGCGTAGTTGATGGCCAAAAACCTTTAAATTTAGATGAAGTCACCGTGGTTTCACGATTAATCTCTGAGCTACTGGATGAGACAACGTTGGTCGATGGAGCATTTACTTTAGAAGTTACATCCCCAGGTGTTGATCGGCCAATTACTAAGCGCCGCCACTGGGAGAAGAATCTGACTCGAATCATCACATCTACCTTCAATGATGGAACCACTTTGACTGCGCGCTTAACTGAACTTCGCGAGGATGATGCAACGTTTGTTGAAAATATTAAGGGCAGAATGAAGACGCACGTGATTGTATTGGCCGATATTAAAAAGGCCCATGCTGAAGTCGAATTCAACCGTAAGGATGAAGAATAAATGCATGTAGAGATGAGCGCGTTGCTTGCGCTAACAACTGAAAAAGGGATTCCGCTAGAGCAGTTAATTCAAGCTATAGAGATCGGTGTCCTAACGGCATACAACCAAACCGATGAAGCTAAGCGCCATGCCCGTGCGCATCTAGATCGCGAAACTGGCGAGATCCAAATCTTGATTCCACAGTTCAACGAACTTGGTGAAAAAGTTGGTGATGAGGCCGATATGCCTGATGGTTTCTCACGAGTGGCCACTTCAACGGCGCGACAAATTATTAAGTTAAAGATGCGCGAGACAAATGATGCTTCAATCGTCGGAGAGTTCACTGGCAATGTTGGCGATGTAATCTCTGGTGTGGTTCAACAAGGTCGCGATCCGAAGATGATCAACGTTAACTTGGGTCGCACTGAAGGACGCATCCCTCCTCAGGAGCAAGTGCCGGGTGAGGTCTACAACCACGGTGATCGCATCAAGTGTTTCGTCGTTGAAGTAAAGCAGGGATTAAAGGGTCCAGAGATTATGTTGTCTCGCAGCCACCCAGCACTTGTTAAGCAGTTATTTGCATTTGAAGTTCCAGAGATTAATGATCGAATCGTTGAAATCATGGCCGTTGCACGTGAGGCGGGTCATCGAACTAAGGTTGCAGTGAAATCTCATCGTGCAGGCGTAAGCCCTAAAGGCTCACTCATTGGACCCATGGGTTCACGTGCGCGTGCTGTAATGGATGAGCTCCACGGTGAGAAGATCGATATTGTGGATTGGTCTGAAAATCCTGCCACCTTTATTGCTCACGCCCTTGCACCGGCCAAGGTAACCTCGGTTGAAATCGTCGATCTGACCTCACGCTCGGCCAAAGTGATTGTTCCCGATTATCAATTATCGCTGGCAATCGGTAAAGATGGACAAAATGCACGCTTGGCCGCACGTCTGACTGGCTGGCGCATCGATATTCATCCCGATAACCCCATTATGTGAACCGGCCCATCATTGGATACGATGAGCCCCTGCACTTTTAATGAATGGATATGAAAGATATGAAACTCACATGAGCTCGCTAGAACTATGAGGTCGTACAACTAGGGCTTGCATGTGAAAAACATTGCGGGCCAAGACAGGGGAAAATGTGTCAAAGGTCCGCGTACACGAGTTAGCAAAACAACTCGGTATGGAGAGCAAGGAAGTTCTTGCAAAGCTCCAAGATATGGGTGAGTTTGTAAAATCGGCATCATCGACAGTAGAAGCGCCAGTTGTGCGCAAGCTCATCGAAATGTTTCCCGATGCTAAGCCAACTGAAGAGAAGAAGCCGGTTAAAAAAGCCGCTGCAAAGAAGGCCGCAGCAGCAAAGCCGGAAGTAAGTGCTGAACAGGCCGCATCTCTTGCCGCCGAGTTAGGTGTTGATCTAGAAGCGATCAAAGCTGAA
>CAEZZF010000048.1_pt1 | contig 8232 bp, 7 predicted proteins | sample 7266141 | NCBI WGS metagenome assembly CAEZZF01 (sample SAMEA6813953, study PRJEB35770) | freshwater metagenome | biome: Freshwater; feature: Freshwater reservoir; material: water | place: Czech Republic | collected 2016-08-15 | depth 30m m
CACCGGCATTGCGCTGGGATGTAGCCCCAACCATCCGCATAACCGTTGATTTTCCAGCGCCATTTGGGCCTAGCAGGCCAAAGGATTCACCTTTTGTGACATCAAAGTCGATGCCATTAACGGCGGTGAAGTCGCCGAATTTTTTGGTTAAACCACGGGCCGAAATAAGGGATTCAGACATGTTTGTATCTTACCTGAGTATAGTTTCCACACGTGCGCTTCATAAATAATCCAACTCATGATTTAACTTACGACGATGTCTTCATGGTGCCTAGTGCATCTGAACTCTCTAGCCGAATGGATGTTAATTTAGCATCTAGCGATGGTTCCGGAACAACAATTCCGCTGGTAGTTGCAAATATGACAGCTGTATCAGGACGGCGAATGGCCGAGACTATTGCACGTCGTGGGGGCATCTCTGTTATTCCTCAAGATATCCCATTGGCTGTCGTTGACAGTGTTATTAAATGGGTGAAATCACGGCATACATTCTTTGATACACCATTAACGCTTAATTCTCATCAAACAGTCGCCGATGCAGTGAGCTTGTTGCATAAACGCGCACACGGTGCGATTGTCGTTGTAGATGGAGGGAAACCTCTCGGAATCGTCACAGAAGAGGATTGCAAAGGTGTAGATCGTTTTACTCAACTGCACCAAGTCATGAGCAAAGACTTAGTAACAATGGCAGATGATTTAGATGCGCGTGCAGCATTTGAATTCCTAAATTCGCATCGCCACAAACTAGCTCCAGTTGTATCAGCCAATGGTGATTTAGTCGGCATCATGACGCGTATTGGTGCGCTGCGAGGCACTCTGTATACCCCCGCTATTGATAAAAATAACAGACTCCGAATCGCTGCAGCGGTTGGAATAAATGGTGATGTAGCTGCCAAGGCTGCTGCACTTATTGAATCAGGCGCCGATGTATTGGTAGTAGACACCGCCCATGGCCATCAAAAAAAGATGATGGAAGCGCTCAAAGCCATCTCTGCACTGGGATTCTCGGTTCCAATTGTTGCGGGCAATGTTGTAACTGCCGATGGAGTGAGAGATTTAGTAGAAGCCGGCGCAACCATCATTAAGGTAGGCGTGGGTCCAGGGGCTATGTGCACAACGCGCATGCAGACAGGCGTTGGCAGACCCCAGTTTTCAGCTGTTCTTGAGTGTGCAACTGAGGCCAAGAAGTTAGGTGCCCATGTATGGGCCGATGGCGGCGTTCGCCACCCTCGCGATGTCGCACTGGCATTGGCCGCTGGAGCATCCCAAGTCATGATCGGATCGTGGTTTGCAGGTACATATGAATCACCTGGCGATCTACAGAGTGATGTCAACGGCAAGCTATTTAAAGAGTCCTTCGGGATGGCATCTGCCCGTGCGGTTGCAGCACGCACAACAGGTGAAGATGCCTTTGATCGCGCGCGCAAAGCGTTATTTGAAGAAGGCATCTCAACATCGCGCATGTATTTGAATCCACAACGCCCGGGTGTTGAGGATTTACTCGATGAAATTATCGCTGGATTACGCTCATCGTGCACATATGCAGGCGCTCGCACTTTAAAAGAGTTCGCAGAACGCGCCGTTATTGGAATTCAATCATCGGCAGGTTACGCCGAAGGTCGCCCACTGCATTCCTCATGGGGTAGTTAAGTTAAAGCTTTTTAATTATACCGCTGCTAGTGAATTCAATAAAGTCAGCACGTTTGCCCACCCCAATACTGCCCACATCGTTAAGCCCAATTCGAATCGCAGGCAAGGTTGAAGTAGCAAAACTTGCATCTGCAATAGAAAACTCAAAGTTATTTATTAGATTCAAAAATGCACGATCCATCGTTAAAGTACTTCCAGCTAAAGAGTTATTAGATACAAGACGTGCAACACCATTCTCAACACGTACATCTAGCTTGCCAATTGTGTAATCGCCATCGCCGGCACCCGCAGCCGACATTGCATCAGTTACGGCCATAATGCGATGCGGAGCAGCACTAAGAATTCTCTGAACATCTTCGGCGCCTATGTGTACGCCATCAAGAATTAATTCAAGAGCCATTGTTGAATCACTCAGCGAAACTGAAGAGATATTTTCTCCTGTATTAAGCTTGGGCATCCCATTATTAAAGTGAGTAATGATTGTGGCGCCAGCTTTAATGGCAGCGCGCGCAGTGTGTTCATCTGCTCCAGTGTGTCCAAGTGCAACTGTTACACCTTGCTTAACTAAGAATTCAATTGCAGCGATTGCACCTTCTAGCTCCGGGGCCAGCGTGACCATTCGAATTGTGTTGCCTGAAGCAGAAATCAGATTCTCTAATTCGGCAATAGTTGGTGTACGAAGAAGTGACGGGTCGTGTGCACCGCAATGGGAGTGCGCAAGATAAGGACCCTCTAAGTGAATGCCCTTGATTGCGCTGTGGTTAATAAATGGGACAAGCGCTCTAATTTGTGTGGTCAACGCTTCGATGGGCTCTGAAACCAAGCTGGCCAGCATCGATGTTGTGCCATGCGCGCTGTGTGTATTGATCACCGTTGAGATCTGCTCAGGTGTTAGTGCCGAAAAGTAATAGCCGCCACCCCCGTGAGTATGAATATCAACAAAGCCCGGCAAGAGAATTCCGGCAATAGTGGGCGAAACAGCACTATCAATTTCAATTGAGGTGATTACCCCGTCATGCGATTCGATAGCTACATTGGACGCTAGCTTTCCAGCAATCAAGGCCTGCGCAGCAACTAGGTTCACGGCTTGAGTCTAATTCACACGGGCATTTGGGTAGGCTAAGCCACATGTCGAAGCCAACAATCATCCTGGCAACCAGCAATGGCGTTGGAATGGGCCATCTAGCAAGAGCCAGCGCAATTGCGTTAGCGCTAAAAGATGTAGCTAATCCAATAATTGTTTCAATGGCAGGTGGTATCGCAGAAGTACCGTCCTTTATGGGCATTAGATGCGAATATATTCCAGGACGCGATCGTCTTTGGATGACGAGACGAAAGTGGGATAGCTATCTTCGTGATCGTCTTTTAGCTCTTATCGAAGAGACCGATGCAAAGGTGCTTTCCTTTGATGGTGTGGTTCCATACCCTGGTGTAATCGCGGCAAGAAATTCAAACCCTGAACTAAAACTAGTGTGGGTACGTCGCGGATTGTGGCAAAAAAAGCCACAACGTTTTGTTTTAGGCTTACAAGCTGCCATGATGGACAAGATCGTTGAACCTGGCGATATTGCGCGAGACTATGATTTTGGTCCAACAGCAAAGCGCAAAGATGCAACGCTCACATCTCCAGTATCTCTATTTCGGAAAGAGACCGCATTTTCTCGGGACGAAGCTCGCACGATTTTAGGTTTGGATTTAAATAGACCGGTGGCTCTTGTGCAGCTTGGAACTGGCGATAGCGATGTGAACCATAAGATGACTGCAGCTCTTGAAGGTTTAATCGGATGGAAAGATCTTCAAGTCGTTCTAACTAAGGCGCCTATTGATATTAATGGTAATTCGCTTGCACCCGAAGGCCTAGATATTAAGGTCGTAAGATATTTCCCACTAGCCAAGGTTCTTCATGCTTTTGATGCAGGTATTTGTGCTACCGGATATAACGGAGTACATGAGTTATTGCCTGCTCAAATTCCAACAGTATTTGTTTCGAATATTCGAGGTACAGATGATCAAGAGGCACGGGCTAAATGGTGTCAGGATTTCGGATACGCACTTCGCGCCGATCAAAGCGATTTAGCGGATATAACAGCAACGGTGAGGAAACTTCAAGACCCAGAGCTGCGAAGACAATTATCAACCAAGTGTTCTGAGCTTGCCGATACAACCGGGGGAGATGAAATTGCAAAAATTTTGTACGAACTCGCAACAGAGGATAAATCAGCAAACGCGAAGGATGTCACTTTTAAACGGTTAATGGTTCAAGTTCATTTAAGTCGTGGAGTTAAGTACATTATCAATTTAGGCATTCGAAGACTTGCCTTGATTTACCGTTTTTTCCACCCACACATTGTTGTCGAAGAGATTCGACTAGATCCGCCGATTTTCGGCTCACAAACTCAATCAGGCGAGCTCAATAAATTGATTCGTGGGGATATTCGCTTTGAACACTTAGTCGAAGATTATTCTGAAAAATACTTAGAGCGCCGCAAAGAGATAGCAGAACAGGCCTATGGGATTGAAATATTAGTAACTAAGAAGAATAGAAATTAAGAAACCTCTATTCTTCAATCATCTCTTCTAACCTCTTTTTAAGAATCATCACCAAACTCGCTACAACAATTATGAAGAAAATTGCCCAATACTTAAGATATTTCTCCAGCACATGCAGTGAACTAGCGAATTCATAGCCTAAAACAATAACAATCGTGCTAAAAACTATTCCCCCTGCCGCGTTCCATTTCAAGAAAGTTCGATAGGGAACGTTATTCATTCCAGCTAATGCGGGAACCAATGCGCGCAGCAGAGCTTGGGCACGGCCAAAAAAGATTGCCCCACCATGGTACTTAGCAAAAATATGTTCGGCCAACTTCCACCGTTTTTCTCCGACGAACTTTCCGAATTGCGTGGTCTTAATTCTGGGGCCAAAGTGTTTTCCTACCTCATAACCCACAGAGTCTCCGGCGATTGCACCAATGATGGCACACACAATAAAGAGCCATAGTGGCCATACGTGTGAATGGGCTAGAACGCCACCGATAAGAAGTGAAGTCTCGCCTGGCAGAACAAAGCCAACAAAAGCAGCGGCTTCAGCGAATGCAAATAAAATAAGTAAAATAAAAAGTGGAACCTGCAAGTTATTAGCAATAAGCCAATCTGCTGCGGTATGTATCCACCCTGACATGCGCTAACTCTATCGGTGCAATAAGGTTCTCGAATGATGAGAGCTGAGACTTCCGTAAGAATTAACAGTTTAATTGCCGAACGTCGAAGCCCCCGTTCCTTTGATGAAAGCGCAGAGCTTCCTAAGGATGATTTGTTGGCAATTCTGGAGGCGGCACGTTGGGCACCCTCTGGTAGCAATATTCAACCGTGGAGGTTTGTGATTGGCCAACGCGGCGATGAAGTTTTTAATAACGTTCTGCAATCCTTAGCCCCTTTTAATCAAGGGTGGGCTTTTCGTGCATCGACCTTAATTTTGGTGGTCGCAGAAAACCTACGTCCAGATGGCACGCCTTATCTGGGTTTTCAATATGACTGTGGCTTAGCAGTTGCCCAATTAACCCTTGAGGCGCATGATCGTGGCTATGTAGCTCACCAAATGGGCGGCTTTGATAAAACAAAGGCGGCACACGCATTCGGTCTTACTGAAAACCTTAGCCCAGTAATAGTTATTGCAATTGGCAGACAGGGATCTATTGAACAGTTAGATGAAGCCACGGCTGCACGCGAGAGCGCACCGCGGGAGCGTAAGGAACTTAGCGAGCTGGTGTTGCAGGGTCTGCCAGACTAAAAACGGGAGCGAATCTCCCACAGATCTTTAAAGACTGGGTTAAATAATGTACTTGATAGATATTCAACTCCACTAGATCCTCCGGTACCAATCTTGTGGCCAATAGTTCGCTCCACCATCTTTACATGGCGATACCGCCACTCCTGAATACCTTCATCTATATCTAATAGACGTTCACAGACAGATGCGCTTTCAGGGTCTTTGCGATGCACATCTAGCAATACATCTTGGACTCGAAGATTTGCTTCATACGGCAAAGTTCTATCGCGAGCTAGAACATCAGTTGGAATCGCATGTCCGCGTTTAACTAAATACGCAAGGGCTGAGTCCCAAACAGAGTTTTCAGAAGTAATAAGGGCGATCTCTGCTTGAACAGCTGGCGGCAAGTGCCCAGCCATTTTAGTATCTCGACGTCCCAGTAAGGCCTCTACTTTTCTAAATTGAGCAGATTGGAATCCACTAGAGGACGATAAGTAAGAACGGAAAGCATTGAACTGCAATGGCGTCATCGTCTCCAAAATATCTATCTGTGTGACACAGACTTTCATAATGGTACGGATGCGACCTAATAGCGCCAATGAGTAATGCGTGTCGCCAGATTCCATAGTGCGTTGAGCTTGAAGAAACTCATGAATTATCTGCTTAAACCACAGTTCATACGTTTGGTGAATAATTATAAATAACATCTCATCGTGTTCTGGACCTGCAGATAAAGGACGCTGCAGATTTAGTAGCTCATCTACAGCTAAATATGACGTGTAAGTCAGTGCTGGATCGAAGTTTTCGCTCATGTGACTCGTGAACCGCCTTCTTTGACGCTCTTATAGGCTTCGGATGTAACTAGATCTCGCATGCGCTCAAACCCATCCCAAACTTCACAATATGAAGTTGGAAGCGGGGATATGGCCAAGCGAATGGAGTTAGGGGTTCTGTAATCTGGAATCACATTAGAGATTTCTCGAAGGGCGACACAGATCTGTGCAGCATCTGGGTGCACTAAGGAGATATGACCACCACGCTCTTTAGGGTTACGTGATGTATTTAGTTCGATACCAAGAGGCTTCAACCATGCATCGTAAAGATCGATCATCATCTGGGTTCCAATTGCAGCTTTAGCTTCAATTGCAGCAATGTCGGCCTCCTTGATCATTTCAAAAGCAGTTTGCACGCAGCGGATTCCCATTAATGAAGGGCTTGCGATTTGGAAACCTCGAATACCATCAGCCTTTTCAAACTGTGGCCCCATTTCAAACTGTGCGCCTTGTGCAAACCAACCTTGAATCGGTACCTGTAACTCTTTTTGAATTCTTGTACTTACATATAACCAAGCTGGTGAACCAGGGCCAGAGTTACCATATTTATAAGTACACCCAACACACAAGTCAACGCCATTGGTATCAAGATCTAGATCTATTGCACCAACGGCATGACTGGCATCCCAGACAACTAAGCCTCCAATTGCGCGCACTTGATCTGTAATAGCTTTGACATCCGTACGCGCTCCTGAGCGATATTGAATAATTTCAAATGTAACGAGTGCTACATCATCATTTAAGTAGGGAGCTAAGATTTCTGGAGTGATTCGCTCATGAACTGCAGCGGAAGAATCTTCATTATCAATAATTACCAGTTTTAAATTAAATTGTTTAGCGATTCCATCAAGGATGTATCGATCCGTAGGAAAGTTCGCTGCATCGGTAATAATTGTCTTTCGCCCAGGACGGGCGTGAATTGCAGCCAGACATAATTGATAGAAATTAACTGAGGTTGTATCGCAGACCAATGTCTGACCAGGGCCTGCCCCTAAAGCAGCAGCAGCTAGTAAATCTCCAGTGGGTTGAGCCTCATCAACCCAATGACTCCATCCAGTAACGACCTCTGGGCCCCATTCATGCGTCATGAAGTTATTGATTGCGGCCACAGTGGCTTTGGGCAAGCGACCAAGTGAATTACCGTCTAAATAACACATCTGCGGATCTGAGACCACAAACTGTGACTTGAAATGGGCTAAAGGATCGTTTCTATCCAGTTCTAACGCATATTCACGGTCAGTCACATTCATGGATGAAAGGTACGCTCTCCCATCATGGCGCGCAACGTTGTAAATATCGAAGAGGTCTCCAAAGCCTTTGACGTTAAAGAGCTTTTAATAGCTGTATCACTTGGCGTATCTGAAGGCGATCGCATTGGAATCGTGGGCCGAAACGGTAGCGGCAAGAGCACTTTGATGAAGATTATCGCCGGTGTTGAATCGCCAGATATGGGGCGTGTTACAAAATCCAACTCTGCGCGAATCGGGATTCTTTCACAAGTTGATTTTGAAAACCCTGAAAGTACTGTTGGGGAAGTCGTCCTAGGTGATACCGCAAAACATGAATGGGCGAGTGAGCCAAATATTCGCGAGGTCTTCACGGGACTATTTGGAAGTTTTGATGATCACATCTTTGATCGTAAATTTGGTCAACTATCTGGCGGCGAACGCAGACGCGTTGGTCTAGCAAAACTCTTAATCAATGAACTCGATTTGATTTTACTTGACGAGCCAACCAACCATTTAGATGTTGAAGGCGTTGCCTGGCTTGCAAGCTACATAAATAGTCGTAAGGGCTTAGCTGTCACTGTCGTTACGCACGATCGATGGTTTCTGGATGCGGTAACAGATCGCACATGGGAAGTGGTTGGTGGGAAAGTTGAAGAATATGACGGCGGCTATAGCGCTTTTGTTTTAGCAAAAGCAGAGCGCGCGCGTCAAACATCAGTGATGGATCAGCGCCGTAATATGCTGATCAAGA
>CAEZZF010000050.1_pt1 | contig 8039 bp, 7 predicted proteins | sample 7266141 | NCBI WGS metagenome assembly CAEZZF01 (sample SAMEA6813953, study PRJEB35770) | freshwater metagenome | biome: Freshwater; feature: Freshwater reservoir; material: water | place: Czech Republic | collected 2016-08-15 | depth 30m m
ACGGTAATTCGCGGACTGGTCCAATCGGCTGTGCGATTAGATAACACTGCAGCGGCCATCGGTGAACGGCAGATATTGCCCATACAGACCATTGTTATTCGTATCTCGGGCAGGAGCTTTAATCGCTGAATCAAGCCTCTGGCTCTTCTTCTAAGGCCTCTTGTACCGATTTTAAGCGTCGTTCAATTTCATCGGCCTCTTCAATGCGCCCCTGCATACGTATGATCTTTGCAATTCGAGATTCAACATCGATAATGAACTCGAAGTCCTTAGGTTCATCGTCGGTGACGACTGAAAGTACTTGTTCCAATGTTGCTAAGCCATCATCGAATTTCTCCAATAAAACCTGTGCTTTTCCAAACTCAAAGAGTGCAAAAGTCTCACGTCGGTGATCGTGACCAGTTTCAAATACATCAATGGCTCGTCGGGCAGTCTCAAGGGCGAGTTCGCCTTCATTAAGTTCAATCAGACATGAAGCCATTTTTTGATCGCACCTGGCAACATGGATTACTTCTTTGTTGCGTTTAAATAATATGCGCGCTTCTTTGAAGGAATCGATCGCTTTTTCGTAGTTCTTTAACTCGCGCTCTGCACAACCAATAAGGTGTAGATCATTAGCTGCGCCAATTTCATTTCCATCTACTAGGTGCTCCTGTGCGCATTCGTGCATCGTCTCTACAACTTTGTCGTACTGTTTGGATGTGTACCACCATTCGCCAAGTGTGCAAGCAAGCTCTAAAGCGATAGGCGATTTATTTTCGCGCAAAATCTCAACTGCTTTACTCATCGCAGTTGCAGCTTCATCCATACGTTTTAATTGATTTAAGTTATATCCAATCGCTGAATACGCCTGAGCTAAACCCTCGCTAGGCGCGTTGGCACCTAGCGTTGAATAAATATCGCGCGCAGTTTCAGCTAAGGCGAGTGCTTCGTCATATTGCCCACGGGCATAAATACGGGCACTGAGTTCGTAATATGTGCTGGCACGTTCTTCGCCATCGACTTCAGGAATTCGATCCCAGAGCATTTCCTCTGTGATGATTTCATCCATATCATCGTCTTCGTTCACGCAGCCCGCCTCTCCTGTGCAAACTCTTTAACCGACTCTATACGCAAATAGTTAAGGGCGCGTGGGAATTTCAATCTGAGCCACCCTCCAATTTCCAGATTTTGCAGCCTTAAGCACTGCTGCCGTTACAAGTCTGACCTGACTCTGCGCATAGGCATCAAAGCTGTGCCCCCAAGGACAGCGGTTCTGCATCGCGCAAACCCAGCCATTGGTGCCCATATTGAGCACTGTGGCACCGCTAGCGCCCGTGTAATAAGTGGACATTGCTACCCATCCTTTTTCAGTAGGGCTTATCGTCGCTCGTGCCAAAATCTCTACTCCTGGCCCCCTCGTACCCATTGCTGTATCGGCTTCGTAGCCATAAATACCTTTGATGATTGCATTATTTCCTAAGACAGAAAAAGGCCATCTATTTTGTGACTCTAGATCTTTCTTAATCCCCAATGCAAAGTACTGCGAGCCGATTAATAGAGATTCCGGATTATTAATATCGCGGAATGGAATACGGCCAATTAATTCTCTACCTGTTAATTCTGTGCGCGCATAAGCGGTATTTCCACCAAATATCAAAAGATTTATTCCGGAGGCTACAGCGTTTTCTACAGTAGAGCGCATTGATTGAGTCCAGAATTCGCTGTGACCACCAAAGACTAGTGAGCCAGAGTTAATAACTGGTCCCTTATCTAAATCTACATCAGTCATATAACTAGTATCTAAACCTAACTGTTCAATCATCGTCACTAAAGGCTGTTCCATGTATCGGAACTGACCAGTGCCATCTCCATCATAAGGGCGATCAAAACTCACTTGGCTGCTCTTGGTATCACTCTTACCGTTAGCACCTTTATAGATTGATGCACCTCCCCACTGGTTATATGCCTGCCATGTTAAGACCGATGAGACAAAAGTTATGTCGCTTTTCTGTGACTGCGATCGAATTACGATTGGGATAAAAGTTGATGCTCTCCCTGCCGATTTTAATTTTGCTATATACGCTCCGGGCGGGGTCTTTGAACTAGCCGTAAAACTTTGTGCAGACTTAATGTGTGCAACTAAGCGAGCGCCCTTGCCTTGGTAATAACCGATTCGATAGATGTACATATCTGCACGTTGTGTCCCAACAATTGTTAGCTTCGCGCTCTGCCCACATCCAATGCTGGTTGCATCAAAGTAGCCTTCAACGCGAGGTAGGTTTTTTCGGCGGGAATAGTCTGCGCTCAATCGAAATGGAACATCAGATGCCCAATCGGCATTTCCTGCGTGAAGGTTTTCTCTGGCCACCCACCCAGAGCTTTGATCCCAGCCACAATCCTGCGCCTGCGCTGGCAGTGGTGCCATCAGGGCCACAATGAGGCTCAGGATTGCCAATACCTTCATGGGGCAACTCTAGGTTGATTTCAAATAGACAGTCGAATGAGCCTGCTTTACGCTTTCTACTTGCAAACCACTTGCATCTAGGAGGCACATGAACGTAGTCGTAGCCAAGCCGGCTTCTGCGCCCCAACGTCTGACGACCGATGAATGGCGTCGCATGGCGGCCATGTTCGGCTTCATCCTCTTTTTACACGTTGCTGGTGCTCTGCTGATGTGGAAGGCCACAACTGGAAATTACATTCTTAGCGATGGATCCTTATTTGGCTGGGGAACGGCCGCCCTTGCCTACACATTAGGGATGCGCCACGCATTTGATGCCGACCACATCAGTGCCATCGATAACACAACACGTAAGTTGATGTCGGAAGGTAAGCGCCCATTGGCTGTTGGTTTTTTCTTCTCCCTTGGTCACTCATCCGTTGTTTTTGTTTTAGCGATGTTACTCAACTTTGGAATTAAAGCCCTTGGCTCCCAGCTTAAAGATGAAAACTCCTCGCTGCACCATTACACAGGATTAATCGGTACCACGATTAGTGGAAGCTTTTTGATGCTCATTGCAATTTTGAATCTTATTATCTTGATTTCAATTGTTCGAGTCTTTATGCAGATGCGCAAAGGCGCCTACAACGAGGAAGAGTTAGAAAAACATTTAGATTCTCGTGGTTTCCTGATGCGATTCTTTGGGCCCATTGCTCGACGCATAGATGCATCATGGAAAATGTATCCATTGGGTATTTTGTTCGGCTTAGGCTTTGATACTGCAACTGAGATCGGACTACTCGTACTAGCCGGCTCATCTGTAATCGCCGGCTTGCCATGGTGGGCAATAATCTCACTTCCTCTGTTTTTCGCCGGAGGAATGAGTTTGCTCGATACCATCGATGGATCTTTTATGAACTTTGCTTATGGGTGGGCTTTTTCAAAACCTGTTCGTAAGGTTTACTACAACATCATTATTACCGGCTTATCTGTCTCGGTTGCATTCTTTGTTGGCGGACTGGAGCTGTGTCAAGTATTCGCACGACAGCTAAACCTCACTGGTGGTTTTTGGGACTACGCACTAGCTTTTAACCTAAATAATGCAGGCTACTTTATCGTTGCCTCATTTGTGATTGTGTGGAGCATTGCATTATTGCTGTGGAAGTACGGCAAGATTGAAGAGCGCTGGCACAATAAAGCCCATGCGGCACAGTTGGCACGGGGCGAAAAGAGCGATCACGCCGCAGCCGGTATAGATCTTGGACCAATTACCGATGGTTTTATCATCGACTAAATATTTTAATGCGGGCCTGCCCGATGGCTGCCCCTAACAGAACTATTGCTGCACCGACTGGTTCATACCAACTAACTTGTTCACCTAAGAAGATAATGCCAACAATCACTGCAACTACAGGTGTTACATATGTGACCGTGCTTGCAATCGCACTTCCTGCAGCCTCCATAATCTTAAAATTCCAAATATAGGCAAAGCCGCTTCCAAATACTCCCAGGGCGATCATTGCAAATACCGGGCCAGGTCGATATTCATCCTTTGCTATTCCATCCATAAGATAAAAAGGAAGCAGTGTAAGCGCTCCGGTTGATACTTGAGCCGCTGCGATTGCCTCAGGCCGTAGCTTGTGCGGCAAAACAAATTTACGAGAATAAGGAAATGAAACGCCATAACATGTCACTGCCAACAAAAGTGCAAGCACGGCAATTAATGGATTTGTTCCTAATCCCTTCCATGCACCTAAAACTGTGAGTACACCAAGAAATCCAATCAACAATCCGACTACTTGGTAGTTCTTTGGTTTTTCTTCACGGAAGGCAATCATGATCGCAAGCAAAGTCATCAATGGAGTGACGGCATTAATGATTCCCGCCAAAATAGATGTCACTTTTGTTTCGGCAAAGGCAAATAAAACACCAGGAATAACATTAAGAAGAAGTGAAACTATCCATAAGTGCAGCCATAGTTTTTTATTGTTAGGTAGATCAATCCCTTTAAAGCGAGCCCAGAACACTAGGGTTAACGCGCCGAGTGATACCCGACCAAAAGCCACGCCAATTGGGGTTAAGAACTCAAGGCCTAACTTTATGAAGATAAAGGAACAGCCCCAGACAACGCCTAAGGCGATGTAGAGGCTGATCCAGTTAGAGCTGTTTTTATGGGTTACTGAGGGTGAATGCACCAAGCAATGATGACACAACCATCCAAATCCACCACACACGGACGATCTCTACGTGCCAATGATCTGCAACGTATAGGCCGAGGCGTGAGCGATTCCAGTTTCCCAGAGAGATAAAAATAGTAAGTAATATGTGAACAAAGTTCATTATTGTAAATAGATAGAAGCAGGAAACATAGGCACCGTCAGAGAAGGTAAATGGCGCATTGGCGATTGTATTGAACTGTAAAACTATTGCAACGACAGATGCAACTAATGCAACTAGCGATCCAAGTTTTAACTGGGTTTGATTCTTCGCCTGCGCTCCCTTAAGAGCGTAGATATGAGAAAGAAGTCCAAATGCCGCCACAGCAGTAACAATCCATGCTGGCCCTGAAGATAGCGGTTCAATTGCAGCGCGTTCTTCAGTAGCTGCTGGAAGCCACATGTCATTTACATTCTGCCCTTTTAAGTAGAAGAAGACAAAGACCATGCTGAGCGTAAATGTAATGTCAGCGACCAGAATAAGAATGACGCCAAGTCGATTACGACTTCCGACTACATCTGGGTGTTCGTGGTGTGCGTGGGTCTCAACGCTCATGATTGTGCCTTTCCATAGCCGTATGCGTCCGAAGTAACTACTGGAAGAACATCAAAGTTTTCAAGCGGAATCGGATTTGCAACTGTCCACTCCAAAGTCTTTGCCTGCCATGGATTCATTGGCGCTTTAACTCCACTGCGGGCCGATGAGATCACGCCATACAGTAGAACTAACATTCCGGTCATAATGACATAAGCACCCATTGTTGTGACCATGTTTCCAGTATTGAACGCCGATGCATAAGCCTCAACACGGCGAGGCTGACCTGCAAGTCCAACTGTAAACATGCCAGCAAAGGTCACGTTAAAGCCGATTTGAACTAGCCAGAAGCTAATCCAACTTAACTTCTTATCAAACATGCGACCTGTCATCTTTGGGAACCAATAGATAAGAGCTGCTAATGCACCTGTAAGCCCTGCGCCCATTAATGTGTAATGGAAGTGTGCGGTTACATACATCGATCCATGCAAGAAGGCATCGGCAGGTACATCTGAAAGATAGATACCTGTAATTCCACCAATCATGAAGTTCCACAACAGTGCGAAAATCGACATCGTTGGCACTGTCATCCATAGACGTCCACGCCATAACGTTCCTATTAACACTAAGAACAACATGCCAGTTGGTATCGAAATTAGCTCCGTCGTTAACATGAATGGTGCGTTAAGTAGAGGCGCCCACCCTGATACGTACATATGGTGCGCCCATACAAGTACTGAGAGGCCAGATATTCCAGCGATTCCCATAATTGCAACGTTGAAGCTAAATAGAGGTCGGCGTGTAAATACTGGTGCCATCTCCATGAGTGCTGCAAGTGCAGGAATCAGGATCACATAAACCTCTGGGTGACCCATCAGCCAAAATAGATTTTCATAAAGCCATCCGCTGCCACCACCTGCGGTGTTGTAGAAAGATGTATCCAGCGCTCGGTCAAATGCCGATAACACTTGCGATAAGAAGAAAACTGGGAACACTGGAAGGGCCAAGGCTACCGAAGCAACAGTTCCATAGATAAATATTGGGGTGCGATTCCACGTCATACCCTTTGCGCGCATACGTACAACCGTGGTTGTGATATTTGCGCCTGCCACCATTGTTGAGATGGCAAAGATACAGATGTACATGATGTATCCATCCATGCCCAATGGAGCCTGACCGGCCAACGGATTATAAGCAGACCACCCAGTTGAGATTCCACCGAGAAACTGACCCCACATTAATGGAATCGCTGCAGCGATGATTAACCAGAAGCTAAGTGCATTTAAGCGAGGGAAGGCCATATCTCTTGCGCCAATCATGATTGGCATAATGAAGTTTCCAAATGGACCTGTAACCATGATGATCGTTGCAACAATCATCAAGATTCCATGGGTTCCGACGATGGAGTTATAAGCCTGTGGGTGAATCCACCCACCTTCTGGTGTTCCTAAGTTCATGCGTATCAGCATCGCCATGATTCCACCAAGTAGCAGAATTAAAATCGTCACAAATAAATATTGGATTCCTACAACTTTATGATCAGTTGTATATCGGAAGTAACGCTTGGGGCCCAAATCTTTGCCCGCTAAGAACATATTTTCATCATGCGATAAATCTTTACCCATTAACCATCGGAATGGTCCAACGAGCGCACCGATACCGGTCATGAACCCGATAAACCATGCACACATTGAAAGCAAAGTAATTTTATCTTCACGGGTGAATAGACGCACCTCGCTGTCTGCTGGCAACAATGCCAGTGACAAACGCCAAACAACTATCGCACTTACTGCTCCAAGAGCGATTGCTGTTACAACATTTAGCTTTTCAATTATTGATTTTCCAGGCGCTGCAACCGACTTATTCATCAGAGTGGTCATTATGCTCTTGCCTCCGCTTCGGCTTGTTTAGCTACCCAAACGTCATAATCTGCTTGGCTTACAACGTGAACTTTATTTTGCATATATGCATGAAGTAGCCCACACAGTTCTGCGCATCGAATGTCGAATACGCCAATCTTGTTTGGTGTAACCGCCGTCTCTGTCGTGTAACCAGGATTAGCATCAATTTTGATTCCCATCTGAACAATCCAGAATGAGTGCTTTACATCAACGCTAGTTACGTGAAAAACCACTGGCTTATCAACTGGTAGATATAGAACTTCACTGCGAGCACCGTTTGGATAATCAAAGTTCCAAGCCCACTGTTGACCAGTTACGTTCATTTGAATAGCAGTATCTTCTAATACTGCTTCGGCGTCTTTTTGCAGAACAATCATTCCGCCAATAAGTGCGAATAAACAAAGCAGCGCAGAAACAACGATCCACACAGCATTTGTTCGGGGAGAGTTGCTAATCTGGTGATCGGCTTCAGGTGGAGGGTTATCTCCATAGTGCCGCTTTGACGTTAGAACAGTCACACACATTGCAGCGACTAATCCAGCTACGGGTGATGCTGCCCATGTGAAGGTAGCAATTAGGTCAATAACACCTGACATGGTTTCAGATGCTGGATCGCCAATAAAGTGAGTGTGGAAGTAAGTTCCGAAGAATCCAATTATTGGTGTCAAAATTACCCACAGAATAAAGGTCTTCTTAACATCTGACTTCTTCCACCATTGTGGAGTTTGAGGAGTCATTAAATCATTCATGGCTTTATCCCTTCACCGTAAAGTGGCCCGACATATAGCTCATGGCAGACATCGCATTTCCAAAACGGGCAATTGTGCCATCACCGCAAGGGAATTCGCAGTTCCATATATATTCACCTTCATCACCGGTAATGAATGTAAAAGTTGTCATTGTTGGGAACTGAGTAAAACCGCCTTCTTCTTCAGCTGCGGTGACTTCTGCATCATCTGCTAAAA
>CAEZZF010000055.1_pt1 | contig 7325 bp, 6 predicted proteins | sample 7266141 | NCBI WGS metagenome assembly CAEZZF01 (sample SAMEA6813953, study PRJEB35770) | freshwater metagenome | biome: Freshwater; feature: Freshwater reservoir; material: water | place: Czech Republic | collected 2016-08-15 | depth 30m m
CGGTGCAACCGGAACAGGTAAATATCAAATCAATGATTGTTCGCCAAATTGTGCTGATGGCAAAATCTATTATGCCGATGTGCAGATCCAACTAAGCAAAAGCAAGACTCTAAACGGTAAAGATGTGCTGACCTTTATTTCACTGAAAACTAAGGATGGAAAGAATTTGCCGTTGAGCTCATCCCCGCGTGATGCCTGGCCACTTGAGTTAGCGGGCTAGATAAGACCAAATTCACTAGCTTGTGCCACTAACTCTTCCCGAACATCAGGATGTGCCGCATTGTGAATAATGTTGATCGCTTGATCATTTTGTGAGTGACCAAAGCATGCTGCAACACCTTGCTCAGTTACAACATAGGAGTGCTGAAAGTGCGTGATATTGCTCTGCAAACGGGGCACAATCGTTGAAACATTGGCTTTTGGATGCCATGAAGGTAATGCCACAAATGACTGCCCTCCACGGCTGTGTAAAGCGCCGACGATAAAGTCAGTCGAACCACCGAAGCCACTATAAATTCTGCCTCGTACATGGCTGGCATTAGCTTGATCAAATAGATCCACTTCTAATGCGCTATTAATCGAGGTCATCTTCGCTTGGCGTGCAATTTGCGATGGATCATTAGTCCGCTCAGTTCGAAGCATTCGGACTTTCTTATTCAGATCTAACCATTGGTATAACTCGTTAGTACCGAAGATGAATGAGGCTGTTATTAATATCTCATCATCTAAAGTTCCGGCTCTACTTAGTTCAAGAACGCCATCGGAAAACATCTCTGTCCAAATACGAAGACCCTTACGATCTTTAAGTGCCATGAGTACGGCATCAGGTACTCCCCCAATACCCAACTGCAACGTTGAATTATCCTCAATCAAACTGGCGATTCGGCTGCCGATTTGGGCTTGAATATCAGTAACTGGCGTCGCCGGTTTTTCCTGCAATGGTTCATCAACTTCAACTAGATAGTCGATCTCACTGTCATAAATCTGTGCGTCACCGTATGTATATGGCATCTGCTTATTAGATTGTGCGATGACAAGTCCGCCATGCGCTCTTGCAGTTTCTATCGAGCGCGGCAGAATATTAACTTCCGTTCCAAGACTTACAGTGTCAAAGCGCTGCTGTGAGGTATGTAAAAACACTACATCTGGGCGGTAAAAGTTACGGATTAATACTGGCAGTAAAGAAAGCCGTGAAGGAATATATTCAAGGCGTGGATGATTTCGCATTGCAGGTCCAACGAATGCGGTTTCGTAAGTAATGCCATCACGATCTGGAATATCACCGTGAGCGTTGAGCATATGCAACCTGAACTCAGGAATTACCTCATCGGCGATCTTTAGCAGAGTACGTGGGGCAGAGAAATTACCTGAAGCTATGACTCGAGGATTACTTGGCAGATTGGCAAGTATCGACTTGAGCTGTTCAGTGTTAATCACTCGCATAATGAAAGTCTAGGCCATCACAGTCGTACTACCGTGGTGAGGTAAGCAACAGAGTCGCTGCCAAAAAGAGAATACCGAGAGAAGAAAAAGCGGTAAGTAGTCGACGTACCTTTGGTTTGGCCAAAGTAGTGGTGGCCCTCCCGATAACACTAATGAGAAATGCATACCACGAGGCCGATGTAAGCGCCCAAACAATCGAGAGAAGAAATATTCCCCATCCTAAATTGAAATCTGTTGGAACGAATTGCGGAACAAAAGCAACTGCAAATACTGCAGCTTTTACATTTGTTAAATTAGTTATTAAACCTAAACGAAAAGCGGGCCCAAGACCAGTCTTTGCAGTTCCATCGTAATCAAACCTGCCATACTCTTTGCGCAATGACCACAAAGTTTGAATTGCCAAAATAGTTAAGAATGCAACGCCTGCATATTTAAGTGCGGTGTAAGCAGCGTGCGAATGTGCAAATATCTGAGATAGACCAACGGACGATGCCGCACCCCACACAACCAATGCACCGCTGGTCCCAAGCAGCGTAGTAAATGCGACTTTAGTTCCACCAACAATTGCTTGGCGCAACATCATGGCAGCGGTTTGACCTGGAACCATTGCCAATAAAAAGGCAGTTGCCATGAATGCCGGAAGGACCTTCAATAAAGAAATCATGCGTAGCCCCGAAGGGATTCGAACCCTCGTAGCTGACTTGAGAAGCCAGAGTCCTAGGCCGCTAGACGACGGGGCCGTGCCTTAAAAACTTTGTAGTACTAGGACAAAACATATGAAGTTGTAGTTCGCTGGGGTACCAGGACTCGAACCTAGACTTACTGAACCAGAATCAGCAGGGCTGCCAATTACCCCATACCCCAAGTTTTTATACTTGTACTGCAGTGGCAAAGAATACCAGCGCAATCACAGTGCTAATGCCGCCGAGATTCGGGCTAATGAGGCCTCTTTACCCAGTAATTCCATCGATTCAAAGAGTGGCGGTGAAATCGTGCTTCCAGTGGCTGCAATACGTACTGCACCGAATGCAATGCGAGGCTTTAACCCCATATCTTCGATGAGCGATGAGCGAAGTGCAGTTTCAATGCTGGCATGAGTCCAATCGCTCAGTGGCTCTAGCTCTTTTAGCGATCGTTTTAGAACGGCCTTTGCTCCATCATCTGTGACCTTAGAAAGGCAATCCTGCTCGATCGCAAAATCCTTAACAAAGAGGAATTTCAACATAGCTGGAACTTCACTAAACATAACAATGCGTTCTTGAATGATTGGCAAAGCACGCTTGACCAAATCAATCTCTTCTACAGAACCAGAAATAACTTCAGCCTTAATAAGAAATGGCAGAACCCATGTGAGGAACTCATCAATAGTAAGTGCGCGAATCTTGTCACCGTTAATGGCTTCAAGCTTCTTCATATCAAAGCGTGCAGGTGAACTATTTACCTTTTCAACAGTGAACAGTTCGCACAGCTCTTTCATTGTTACGTTCTCGCGATCATCTCCTGGCGACCAACCTAACAGTGCTAAATAGTTACAAATCGCTTCAGGAAGAAATCCTTTGTCACGATACCAAGCAATAGATACTTCTCCGTTGCGTTTTGATAGTTTGGCATTATCTGCGCCCATTACAAATGGAAGGTGAGCAAAAACTGGGTAATCCTCTGGTGCTACTCCCATAGCTTGATACACGCGAATCTGGCGTGGAGTAGATGAGAGTAAATCTTCTCCACGTAAAATGTGCGTGACTTTCATTAAAATATCATCAACGGCAACGGCCAATGTATAAAGAGGTGATCCATCGGCCCGTGCTAAAACAAAGTCGGGCACGAACTTATGATCAAAGGCCATCTCTCCACGGATTAAGTCGTTAAATGTCGTTCCACCATCAGGCATTCGCATGCGCACTACTCCGGCACGGCCCTCTGCCTTATAAGCCGTTATCTGCTCTGGCGTTAAATCGCGACAGTGGCGGTTATAGCCTGGCGCAACGTTAGCTGCGCGCTGGGCTTCACGTACCGCTTCGAGTTCTTCAGGTGAGCAGTAACAAAAGTAAGCATCCTTTTGTTCGATGAACTTTGCTGCCCAATGTGCGTAGATATCTAGACGTTTAGATTGTAAATAGGGACCATTTTCTCCACCAACCCCTGGACCCTCATCCCAATCAAGACCTAGCCACTTCAACGTATCAATGGCGGCATTGATGTATTCATCGGTTACTCGCGTTGTATCGGTATCTTCAATTCTAAATAGAAATGTTCCACCAGTGTGACGAGCGTATGCCCAATCAAAAAGGGCGGTACGTATGTTACCGACGTGCAGATCTCCAGTTGGAGATGGCGCAAATCGAACTTTTACTTTTTGACTCAATTTCTACTCACTTTATTAGTTAACTCGCCTAGGCCTTCAATTGCCATTGTTGCCGTGCCACCAGCGACCATTGGGCCAATGCCCGCAGGCGTACCAGTCAAAATAATGTCGCCCGGCAATAAAGTCATGACACGAGAAACAAAGTTAATGATCTCTGGAACTTTAAACATCATGTCACTGAGTTGTGCAGATTGCTTGAGTTCACCATTTACGGTGGCAGTAATCTTTTGTGTTCCGGGAATAAAATCAGTATCAATCCAGGGGCCAATTGGACAGAAAGTATCGAAGCCTTTTCCACGAGTCCATTGACCGTCTTTTTTCTGCAAATCTCGTGCAGTTACATCATTGGCGATTGTGTATCCAAAGATCACATCATTTACCCGTTCGATTGGAACGTCTTTACACAAACGACCAATCACAATTGCTAATTCGGATTCATGATCAACGCGCTCAGACATATCGGGCCATACGATGGTGTCGCCTGGACCAATGACAGATGTGTTGGGCTTTAGAAAAATGATGGGCTCATCAGGTACAACTCCACCCATCTCAGCTGCGTGATCGGCGTAATTCTTACCGATACAGACAACTTTAGAGCGGGGAATCACAGGTGCAAGTAAGCGAACCTTGCTCAATTCAATCGAAGCGGCGGTTTTAGTAATGCCGGAATAGATTGGATCCCCAGTGATGATCGAAATCGTTGAATCATCCTCTAAAACGCCAAAGAGGGGATCTGTTCCTAAACCTGAATCGGGACCTGGAGAGAATCTGACTATGCGCATTGGGCGATTCTATCGCTTACTCGTGGTCTTCAATCTCTTTCTCTAATCGCTCTATCAATACGCTACTTATTCTGCGACGACGGCCCAAAGGACGCTCAGATGTTACTGACCAACCATTTAATGAGATTGTGCTGCCAGCGATCGGTACTCGACCTAACTTTTGAGCCATGAGCCCACCGATGGTGTCAACATCCGCAAAATCGGATTCGTTGATTTCAATCTTTAATTCATCAGCTAAGTCTTCGATATGAAGTGTTGCAATTGCTCGAGCCTTGTCAGCAGATAACCAGGTGAAATTATCTTCGCCGTCATCGAATTCATCTTCAATCTCTCCAACGATTTCTTCAATAATATCTTCAATAGTGATAATTCCTGCAGTTCCACCGTACTCATCGACCACGACCGCTAAGTGAATTTGATCGCGCTGCATCTCTTTTAGTAACTCATCGGCCATCTTTATTTCTGGAACAAAATTAGCTGGACGCATGTGCTGCTCAATATTTTCACTCTGCTCAGCTTCATGATGATCCAAAGCTCGCTTTGCTAAATCTTTGACATAAACGATTCCAATAATGTTATCTGGGCCAGTACCCACCACGGGAATTCGGGAGAAACCTGATCGAAGCGCCAGCGAAAGCCCTTGACGCAAACTCTTATCTTTTTCGATCCAGACCATATCTGTGCGTGGCACCATAAGTTCGCGCACTAAAGTATCGCCGAGTTCAAAAACCGAGTGAATCATCTCGTGCTCATCAGATTCCACTAAACCACGCTCATGGGCTTGGTCTACTAAATCTCGAAGTTCAGCTTCAGATGTAAATGGGCCAGATCTAAAGCCCTTACCCGGTGTTATTGCATTACCGACCGTAATAAGTAGTTTTGTTACTGGGCCTAAGAGAAATGCCAAACCGTAGGCAACGATGATTCCGTATCGGGCATATTTGTGCGGCTGTTGCTTTCCTAATGTTCGCGGGCCAACGCCAACAACCACATACGAAAGAACCACCATAATTGCCACTGTCAATGCCATGGCCTGTGCCGACGAATAGTTGCGAAGCAAAATCGAAGCAAGCAGAACTGTTGCCGTTAATTCGCAGAGTTTTCTGACTAATAAAATGACATTGAGATAGCGTGCCGGTTGGGCACTGTATTTACGAAGTAAAGCTCCACCACGCTTGCCCTCAAGCTCTTCTACAACAATGCGTGAAATTGAGGTCAAGGCAGATTCACTGGCAGCAAGAAAGCCGGCAAATGCCAAGAGTGCGATGATGCTAAATATTGCTATCGGGCTCATTGAGTTTCCAGTTCCTTACTATCTCTTCTTGAAGTGCAAACATGACACGTTCTTCCTCTGGTTCTGCATGGTCATAACCAATAATGTGCAGTAATCCATGGGTAGCTAAAATATAAATCTCATGCTCACTCGAATGTCCGGCAGTTTTTGCCTGAGCCGCGGCAAAGGTGGGACTAATAACGATGTCCCCCAAAGTAACGATATCGCCCTCAAACTCAGGCATATCCATTGGGAATGAAAGTACGTCCGTGCTGCCAGGTTCATCCATCCATTTAATGTGAAGCTCAGTCATCGCTTCATCTTCAATGAAACCAATAGATAGATCGCATTCAGGATTCAACTTCAACGCTTTCATGGCAAACTCCATGAGAGAGGTTACTTCTGCAGTTGGAACTAACTGACCTGAAGAGTTTGTAACATCGATTGTCATTTATTGCCGAATCGGACGTAATGATTGGCGATGCTCATCGAAGCTGTCATAGGCCCTCACAATGTCACCAATTAAACGGTGACGAACTACGTCTTCAGCGGTGAGCTCTAAGAAGGCAATGTCATCGATGTCTTTCAAAATATCGCGTACAACACGTAAGCCTGAATGCTGGCCATTAGGAAGATCAATCTGAGTGACATCTCCTGTCACAACCATCTTTGAACCAAAACCAAGGCGCGTTAGGAACATCTTCATTTGTTCAGGAGTCGTATTTTGAGCTTCATCCAGAATAATAAAAGCATCATTTAATGTTCGCCCACGCATGTATGCAAGAGGCGCAACTTCAATAACTCCAGATTGCATTAAACGCGGCACTGTATCTATATCAATCATGTCGCGGAGTGCATCAAATAGTGGACGCAGATACGGATCAATCTTTTCACTCAAGGTGCCAGGTAAGAAACCCAGGTGCTCCCCCGCCTCTACTGCAGGGCGAGTTAAAATAATTCGATTAACTTGCTTGCTCTGCAAAGCTGCAACTGCTTTAGCCATCGCTAAATAAGTCTTTCCTGTACCGGCTGGACCAATTCCAAATGTTATTGTGTGATCCTCAATGGCATCAACATATCTTTTTTGATTTGCAGTTTTTGGGCGAATCGTTCGTCCGCGGTTGCTGACGATATTAAGTGATAAGACTTCAGCTGGATGATCGATTGGCGTTGTATCTAACATTGCAATGGATCGATTAACAGCATCAACGTTTAGAGTGTTGCCTGAGCGAATCACAACCATTAACTCGGCAAAGAGATTTTCAAGGTTTTGACAGTCAATGTGTGGACCTCGCAGAGTAATTTCATTTCCACGAACCGTGATATTTACCGATGGGAATGCCGCTTCAACGGCACGTAAGTTGACATCGTGTGGACCGATGAGTGCAACCATGGGTATTGCAATAGGTACCGTAATCAGTGTGCGCTCCATTAAGGATAAATCTATCTTTAACCGGGTGGC
>CAEZZF010000059.1_pt1 | contig 6839 bp, 4 predicted proteins | sample 7266141 | NCBI WGS metagenome assembly CAEZZF01 (sample SAMEA6813953, study PRJEB35770) | freshwater metagenome | biome: Freshwater; feature: Freshwater reservoir; material: water | place: Czech Republic | collected 2016-08-15 | depth 30m m
CACCAAGATCTCATCGGCCATATCGGCGACAACACCCATGTCATGAGTAATCAAAAGGATGGCAGAGTTGAACTTGCCTTTAAGGTCGCGCATTAAATCCAAAATCTCAGCCTGAACCGTTACATCAAGAGCTGTGGTTGGTTCATCGGCGACTAGAAGACCTGGATCGCACGCGAGGGCTTGTGCGATCATTGCGCGTTGGCGCTGACCACCTGATAGCTGATGCGGGTACTTATTAATTGATTTTTCTGGATCTGGAATATCCACCATCGTGATTAATTCAAGTGCGCGAGCATGCGCCTGATGAGGACCCATGTCGAAGTGATTGCGCAAAGTCTCCATGATCTGGAAACCAATTGTGTAGACAGGATTTAGTGCAGTCATTGGCTCTTGGAAAATGTAGGCAACTTCTTTTCCTCGGAAATGGCGAAGCGTTACCGCTTTAGCGTTGAGCATCTCCTGCTCTTTAACTTTTACGCTTCCTGACATGCGCGCATTAGATGCAAGAAGTGACATCAATCCAAGGGCGGTAGTTGATTTACCCGAACCTGATTCGCCAACGATGGCAGTTACTTTGCCGGGTTCAAGTGAGAGGTTCATATCGATAACAGCTGGATACCAAACACCATCCACCCAGAAATCAACGTTAAATCCCGCGATCTCTAAAATTGGCTTACTCATAGGTGTGCCTCCGCTAGCTTCATATCAAGGTTTAGATCCAACTGTGACAAACTGGGTGCATGAACAATCCCGAAAAGTTCCGTCCCACTAGTGCGCTGGTCATGGGTTGGGTGTTGATCGCTTTTTTCGGCGGTTTTATCGCTCAAAGTATTTACTACGGTGGAGTCGCTGAGGCGATTTTCACACTGGCAATCTGCGGTCTGGGCGTTTTCGGGAGCTACTTGAGTTTCATTAAGCCCTACGTTGTGATCTTTGATGAAGGCATCAAGATCGTTAACCCAACCAAAGAGATCACTGCTAGCTGGGATCGCGTCGATGAGATCGAGACCAAGTACAGCATGTCGATCATTGTTGACGGCCGCACTTTCTACGCGTGGGCCGCTCCAGCTCCGAGTCGTCGTCACGGAAAGCGTATGCATAAGAGTGACTTCACTCCCCGAGGCAGTGCGCACCCGGTTCGAATTGGTGACTCGCCGCGAAGTGATTCGGGTGCGTGTGCCTACATTGCTCGACTGCGCCGCAAAGATTTCATCTCCCGAGCTGTGCCGGCTCACAATATCTTCCAGGTTAAGAGCGGTCTGTTCATTAAATAAATTACTCATCAGCCTGTGCCAGTTTTCTAGCCGTGGCTGACTCTTGGCGCTCTTTCTTAGAAATGCGTCGACGTTGGCGCGGATCGAATGCATCACGCAGACCATCACCAATAAAGTTAATACTCAGAGCAATTGAGATAATAAAGAAGCCCGGATACCAAAACAGCCATGGGCGGGTCGTAAACGAATCCTGATACTGGCTAATCAATAGACCCAGTGAAACATCCGGTGGAACCACGCCAAAGCCTAAGTAAGACAGTGCGGTCTCAAGCAAAATTGCTCCCGATAAGAGCAGCGTTACTGAGACGATGATGATTCCAACAGCATTAGGCAAAATGTGCTTGAAGATAATGCGGCGATTAGATGCGCCAGCAACGCGCGCTGCATCAACGAACTCGCGTTCACGAAGGGTTAAGAACTCTCCACGCACTAAACGTGACAGGCCAGTCCAGGCAAATAAACCTAAGTAAAACGCTAAGAAAATCGCGCCCAGGTTGCCGTAGTGGTAGCCGATGACAGAGCCAATTAGAACTGCTGGAACTGTGATCATAAAGTCCACTAGGCGCATCAGGATTGAGTCAATCTTTCCGCGATAGAAGCCAGAGATTGAACCGACGATAGTTCCAATTGTTCCGCCGAGGAAGCCAATAACTACCATTACAGATAATGAGCGCTGCGCACCCTTCATCACCAAAGCAAAAAAGTCATGTCCGATGTCATCTTGACCAAATGGATGTGTACCAAGTCCAATGCCTGCTCCACCTAAAAACTTAGGTCGCAATGAGATTGTCGGACATCCAACGGTTCCACCTGGACAGTCGCCAACGCGAAGCTCGGGCAGATCCTCAGTCGTCCATTTCCACCAACCTGGAATTCTCCATACTCCAAATAATCTAAAGTCCAGAGCCGAAAATACAAAGATGACGATTGAAATAATCGTTACTAAAGAGATAACTGCAGCACGGTGACGGAAGAAGCGGCGGCGAACTATTTGCCCCTGGCTTAAGCCTTCAACTTCTCGGTTGGAAATCGCGTTCTCACCGCTTAGAACCTCAGTTGATTCCGCTGACTTTTTAGATTTGCGGGCCATTTATGCACCACTTCCTACTCGAATACGTGGGTCTAAGGCCGAGTACAACAAATCTGCAACTAAGTTAGCCAGGACCGACAAAGTGGATGTTACAAAGAAGACGCCCATTAAGAGATTTAAGTCAAAGGAGAGAATGCCTCGATAAAACAGTGTTCCCATACCAGACCAACCAAAGACGCGTTCAGTAATGAGCGCACCGCCAATAACGCCGGCAAAGTCAACGACCATAATCGTTGTTAAAGGAATCATCGTGTTTCTAAATGCGTGGCGCATGATCACAGTTCGTTCAGTTAATCCCTTCGCACGGGCAGTACGGATGTAATCCTGATTAAGCACCTCTAGCAGCGTTCCGCGGGAGTATCGAATATAGCCCGCAAAGGAAATCAACGTCAGTGCAACAGTCGGTAAGAATAAGTGCATGACTACGTCAAGATTAGAAATCCAAAAATCTTGTGTATCTAATAAATCACTGCGCTGGCCAATGGTTGGTACCGGTCGATAGTTAATCGCATCGGTCTCCATGTATGGCTGCCACGTTTGCATAAACTTATCGACGACGACAATTATCGATGAAAGAAATGCGGTTAGGACTGCGGTTCGAATAATTGGTCCACGATCGATTTTTGAGAAGGAAATTCCGGCAAAGACTCCTACTGTGATCAGAATTGAGAAGATTGCAAAGACCCCAAGTGCACCTTGATGGTTATCAAATACCCAGTTTGCTGGGTAATACACCAGCAAAGTCGCAGCTGAGACGGTTAGTGATGCGCGCAGGGCAGCTTTATTGGTAATGCCTACAGAAAGTTGAGTAACGCCATATGCAATACCTACAGATAAGCCACCAACAATGATTGGCCCAAGACCTGGGTGTAAGAACCAGTTCATGGCATCCATAATCGCAACCATTCCACCGGCGATTAAAGTGGCAGTGCCAAATACAGTCCAGAAAGTTTTGCGCGTTCCGCCGATAACCGAGGCCCAGAAAATGCCACTCGCTAGCGCTAGAAGGAATAAGCCTTTCAGCGGAACATTTGGTTCACGTAAAAAGTTATTAAATGAGATCGCTAGGTACTGCTTAAGCAATACGGCTACCCAGAAAATTGGGAGTGAGAACATTAAGAATGATACGAATGTCATCGAATAGTCGAAGCGGCTGTACTGGCGAAGTGCAGTAACAACACCGATTCCAATACCCATGACTATTGCAAGAATTGTTGAAGCTAAAACCAGGCGAAGAGTGACTGGAATTGCTTGGGCTAAATCGGCCCCTACTGTTGCACCTTCGCGGGTCATACCAAAGTTTGCATTACCTACAAATAGGCCAAGGACGCCTTTGAGCCAGAGGAAATATCGAGCTGGGGGCGGAACATCTAACTGCAGCTCGCGCGAGAGAGAAATCATTAAGAAGTCACGATTGGGATCAGTACTGGTCTTTAAATCAGCCAGTGGATCACCTGAATATGCCGCAAGGTTGTAGAGGATAAAACTAGAACCCATGAGGATGACGCCCAAAACGCCCAAACGGCGCATGATGAAAGCAAACATCGTGAAATAGAACCTTTCTAGCAACAAGAACTGCGGTCAAAAACTTTTCAGACTATACAGGCAATGACACCCGGAAGTTACCTTCCGGGTGTCATCTTTACTACCTATTTATTACTAAGGATTAATAACCCTTAGTAGGTCCACTCCCAGTAGTTCCACACCATCTGTGGAGACAATGGGCCTGGCTTTACGTTCTTGAGATCCTTATTAACTGCTACAACACCTGGGTGTACGAATACACCTGTTGTGATTGCATCAGCATTTGTTAGGCGCTCAATTGCGATGTACTTAGCACCAAGGATCGCCTCTGAAAGAGGAGTATCCAAAGTTGCAATGATTCCATCAACTGCTGGGTTGCTGTAACCAAGGATGTTATTGCCACCATTGGAATCAAAGACCTCAGCTGATTGACGCTGTGTTACAGATGATGCAACCCAAGCGAAGAAGTATGCATCGTAGTTTGAGTTACCTAGAAGTGAAGGCCAGTCAGTACGAACATCTCCTACTAGGTCGAATCCAATCTTTGCCATGTTTGCCTTAGCTAGAGCGAACTCTGAGGCACGACGTGGATTGTTTCCTGGAACAAGTACGCGAACCTTTACTGGGCTCTTAAGCGCATTTGGATAGTACTTCTTAACCAAGTTAAGTGCAGTTAGGTTACGTGATGCTTGAGTTCCACGTGTTAGGAATGAAGATCCGTTAGCTGCAATCACCTTTGAGTAAAGTGCTGATCCTGGTGAAACCCATGTTGATGAAAGTGGAGTTGTAACACCGTTAATTGGTGCAATCAACTTCTCCATGATTTCATCGCGTGGAATTCCAAGTAGGAATGCTTGACGAAGTGCCTTTGACTTAGCGCCATCTTTTACTGAGAAAAGACCAGTGTATGGAGCCTCATCAACAACAGTGTCATAGTGAAGATCCCAGTGCTCGTAAGCAACTTGTTCTACACCAACGACGTTGACTGCAGAGATCTTCTTAAGTGCTGCAACGCCATCGGCAGTTGCCTGACCTGCGTAAACATCGAGCTCGCCGTTAGCAAGTGCCTGTGCAGCAGCTGTGCCATCACCGATGAACTTGAATACAACAGTATCGATTGATCCGCTCATCGCTGGACCTGAGTTGTACTTAGGGTTCTTCTTAAGAGTTACAGAAGTCTTTGCAACTGCGCTGTCAAGAATAAATCCACCATTGCTTACGAGAAGCAGTGGGTTAGTTGTCTTGTCAACAGTTGTGATTGTGAAATCTTCTGACCAGACTTTGCCAATTTTCTTGAGCAAAACTGAGTCCTTGGCATTGAATGCAGTAACAAAGCGATCACGAGCAGCTTCGTTTTGTGCAACAGTTCCAAGATCCTTCTTGCCTTCAGCCAAAAGTACCAATGCGTGAACAGAGGCTGGTCCTGGACCGTAGAGATCCCAGTTAGCAATTGGCTTCTTGAAGCGAAGAGTTACTGTCATCTTGTCGGCAGAAAGCGTTGGCTCTCCAACGATGTTGTCAGCATAAACTCCTGAGTATCCAAGACCGTTAAATGCTGGCTTGGCAGTCTTGCTTGTTGGATCTCCAAGACCTGCGGCGATTGAATATGCATCGCTCTGCAGAACGTGTGAAAGAAGAAGGTCTTCACCAGTAATTGGTGTTCCATCTGACCATACGCGGCCTGGGTTAACTGTCCATGATGTACGGAAGTCAGTCTTTGTGTTCTTAGAGATCTTGTATGAACCAAAAACAGTGTTCTTTACAAGCTCTTTTTTGTTGTTGTAATAGTTAAAACCTGCGCCCTGCAGGTATGAAACTGCAGAACATGTTGTTGAGTTCGTAGCTGAAAGGCTGCAGTTCAAACCAGTGATTGCGTTTGTTTCATGCAGGATTACAGTTGAACGCGTTGCAGCCTGGGCTGGGGTCAGTAGTGATACTGCCAAAGCCGCAGAAGCTGTAATTGCTAACGCAAATTTTGCGCTGCGTTGTAACTTCATTAGTCCTCCTTGAGGGGTTATTGGATACATGTGAAGAGTCGACTAACCCCACACCTATCCATTGGTGGAGAGAGTCTGCCGTACGCTCCACTGTGAAGCAACAGGCAAATGGCTCGCACCTGCCTCACATCGCCATTTATACCTATATATAAGGTAAGAAACTGAGAAAAATCACCCCTGCTGGCGGGCTTTTTCGATTTTTGCGGTGGTTAAGCGAGGCGCCGCCAAGGCCCACAACAACAGGCCCAGTACGACCGAAATCAAGTAGGGGGCCCGGAGGGCGCTTTCGCGAGATACCACGTGAGTCATGACCGTGACCAATCCCCCGCCCACAAACATTCCAATAGGGATCGAACCCCAGGCAAAGAATCGATAGACGCTATTGACCCGACCCAGCAACGCCGGCGGGATGATGCTTTGGCGAAGTGAGACAGTGATTGTGTTCCATAAAATCGCAACAAATGTCTCAAAGGCCGTCACAACCCAGACCACTTGCCATGAAGAGGTTAGGCCAATAATCAGATTTCCAATGGGGGCCGCGGCTAAAGCTAAGGCCAACGATGGACCACTTCCCAACTTAGCTGAGACTTTCGGTGCAAAAAATCCGCCAATAGTTCCGCCGATTGCACCTGCTGTACCCAAAATGGCAAATATAAAGACGGTGGTATGTAAAACCTCTTGGGCAAATAAAATATAGACGGCACCGACCATAGTGCCCAACCCATTCATGCAGCCCAAGATAATCGCCATGGGCCGAAGTAATGGATGCGCCCACAACCAATCGTAGCCTTCTCGAATCTCAGCTCTGAAATTGATTTTTTCACGCGGTGCATCGCTTTGAATTGGCCTGAAACTTCCAGCTAGTGAGGCAATCAGAGCGACAGCAATAAAAAATGAAACTGCATCAAAGAAGAAAGGCAAGAAGATTGCGATTCCTATTAACAAGGAACCCAG
>CAEZZF010000063.1_pt1 | contig 6410 bp, 6 predicted proteins | sample 7266141 | NCBI WGS metagenome assembly CAEZZF01 (sample SAMEA6813953, study PRJEB35770) | freshwater metagenome | biome: Freshwater; feature: Freshwater reservoir; material: water | place: Czech Republic | collected 2016-08-15 | depth 30m m
ACCAGAATTGCTTTTCCGATGAAATAACTTGAGGCCGGCATTGGCGTGCCTCGTAACCGCTTTAGGGCGCCAAAATCACGCTCCAGAGGAATAGTAATTGCTAGTGCTTGAAAACCAGTATTAACTAAACCAGAAGCAATCATTCCTGCGACGAAGTATTGAGAAAAAGTTACGTTAGGCGCAATTGTGTCAGTAAAGACTGAACCGAAGATAACGAGCAAAATAACTGGAAAAAGAAGCGTGAAGACGACGGATTCACGCTGGCGTGAAAACTGTTTAATCTCTAATCCGCCGCGACGAATACCCAGAGAAATCGCACTGGGAATCTTATTCATGAGTTATGCCAATCATTGTTAAATAGATATCTTCAAGTGATGGACGAGTAACAGTGAGTTCTGGAATCTCACCATTAAATTGTGCAGTTAACTTACTGACCAAGGACGTTGGATTATCTGTTGCTAATGATTTGATCTCTGCTCCATCACGCCATGAAACAAGGGCCTGTGCTGTGCTACGCCCTCCTAGTTCGGCAGGAGTAGAGACTTCAATAATCTTTCCATCGTTAATAACGCCTACTCGATCGGCCAATGCTTCAGCTTCATCTAAGTAATGGGTGGTCAGTAAAATAGTTGTTCCATTGCCGCGAAGTTTTTCGATTAACGCCCAAAAGGAGCGTCGAGCTTCAGGGTCAAAACCTGTAGTTGGTTCATCAAGAAATAGAAGCTCGGGGTTGCCAATGATGCCAAGTGCAACATCTAAGCGTCTGCGCTGCCCACCTGATAAATTTCGAATCAATGAACCAGCTTTTTCATCTAATCCAACAGAGTTAATAACTTCTTCAATATTACGAGGATTGGAGTAGTAGCCGCTGAAGTGTTCGATGGTCTCGATAACAGTTAAATCTCCTGAATCTGATGTCGACTGTAGGACTATGCCGATCCGATTGCGCCATTGCCGCGCAGCATTGCCTTCATCGTGTGGGTCAAAGCCTAAAACCCTTACCTGTCCGGCATCACGCATGCGAAAGCCTTCAAGGATTTCAACGATTGTCGTCTTACCAGCGCCATTTGGTCCCAGAAGAGCGAAAATCTCACCGGTTGCTATTGTGAGGTCAACTCCCCGAACGGCATGAACATCGCCGTAACTCTTTGTAAGGCCGCTCACCTCGATAGCGTTCATATTGCAATACTACTATGGGAATTACTATGCGAAAATAGGGCCATGAGTCCGCGTAAAAACTACCCCAAGAACAAGCGGCCGAAATCCGATGATCGAGATATTGCAACCTCGAATCAAAGCTTTGAAGAACACCACGAGGGTCTCTATACAGTTCGCAAATTAACTGGCTCAGGTTCAACTAAACCATATCGTTGTCCGGGGTGTGATCAAATGATCCCTATGGCAACCCCACACGTGGTTGCATGGTTAGATGGAGATGAAGATAGTCGCAGGCATTGGCACAGTGCATGCTGGGCAAAGAAAAATAATCGTCGTCCTAATACTGAACGAACTCGTAACGCTCCGCGTTATTAGCCTAAGCGCCCTTTTAATAACTTCGTTAGCTTTATAACGATGGCGTCATCTTGAGGTCTACGTTTAAAGCTTAAGAACTGCAACGGAAGATAGAAACGTGTGCGAACAACGGTTCGTGCAAATGTATATTCCAATAATCCCTCTGGCCCATGCACGCGACCCGAACCGCTATCTTTCACACCGCCAAATGGCACTGATGCTATTGCGGCAAATGCAAATGTTGAATTTATTGCCACCATTCCACACATAAGTTGGCTTGCAATTCGCTTACCTTGACGCTTGGACCATACATTGGCACCTAGCCCATATTTAGAGGCGTTAGAAAGATCAACTGCTTCACGCATATTAGCTACGCGATTAATAATAATAATTGGACCAAAAGTCTCTTCACGTACGGCCGTTGAATCCTCTGGAACATCTACTAATACAACTGGTTGCACAAATGGAGCTTGTACGGACTTCGGTCCTCCATAAACACATGTGCCTCCATCTGCAATTGCAGCTTTGATGTGAGATTGGATGACTTTGATTTGGGCAGGCATTGTTGCAGGCCCGTAGTTACCGTCCCCAGGTGCGCCAGCATGAATTGTGGCAGCTAGCTCAACTGCGCGAACAATAAACTCATCGGCAACTTTTTCATCGACATACACTCGCTCAGCACCGATGCATGATTGACCTGCATTAGCCATGGCAGACCACATAGTTGCATCGGCAGCACGCTTAATATCGGCATCAGCGGCGACAATAACTGGATCTTTTCCACCACACTCAAGGACAACAGGTATCATGGTTGCAGCGCATTGGGCGGCGACTAATTTGGCGGTGCGAGTAGATCCGGTAAATGAGAGTTTATCGATGCCGCTTGCACAAAGTGCGCTTCCAGTTTCGCCTAAGCCAGTGATGGTTGTGAGAATATCGGCGAAAGGTGCGACTTCACTAAAACTTTCTTCAAGCCACACACCAACACCAGGTGTGTACTCACTCGGCTTGAAAACAACTGTATTTCCAGCGGCCAAGGCATAAGCGATAGATCCCACTGGAGTAAAGATTGGATAGTTCCATGGTCCAATAATTCCAACAACACCAAGAGGTGCACGTTCAACGGTCGCCGACATATTTGCCATCAGCAAACCAGGACGTCGATAGGAGGTTCGCATGACATCTTCTGCATTACGCGCAGCCCAACCAATATGGTTCACGGCAATACTGGCTTCAAGGCGTGCATCACTGAGAGGCTTTCCAGTCTCTAAGGAGATCAGCTCTGCTATGTGTTCTACTCGATCAATAATGAGAGCGCTCCATGCCAGCAAAACTTTCTTTCTACCGGTAAATCCAAGAGCTTGCCAGGCAGTAGTAGCAGTTCGAGCGTGATCAACTGCATCATTAACCTGTTCTTTGCTCATAATTGCATACGTACCGATATCTTCACCAGTAACTGGATTATGTGAATTGAACGAAGGTTTACGTTTAGCAGCCATAAGCACAATCGTAGTCGTGAGTAGATAGGATTTGTAGCATGAGCGAGATCATTAGACCCAGCACTATCTTGCCTGCCAATCGCACGGTTTTCCATGTAATAACCAGTGATGGCGTTGACCTCATTGGAGAAGTTGCTGCACCACTTGGTGCTTCACGAGGGGCGATTTTGTGTCTGCACCCGCTGCCTATCGCTGGCGGAATGATGGATAGTCATGTACTTAAGAAAGCGGCTTATCGTTTACCCGCGATGGCTGGCATTACCGTAGTGCGATTTAATACTCGTGGCACCACAAGTGAAGTAGGAAGCAGTACGGGTGAGTTTGATAATGGAAATGCTGAAGGTTTAGATGTGTCAGCAATGCTTTCTTACTGTTTTGATACCTTGAAGTTAGAGAATGTATGGGTAGTAGGCTGGTCATTTGGAACAGATTTAGCGCTGCAGCACGCAAAAGATCTTCGCCACAAAGGTCTTATTCTGCTTAGTCCGCCGCTTCGAACCACAACTGATGAAGAGTTGCAGTATTGGAATGTAGATCAACGTCCAATCGTGGCATTAGTTCCTGAACTCGATGATTACTTAAAACCACAAGAGGCTGCACTGCGTTTTTCAATTACTCCGAGAGTGAAGATAATCGCAGTTGATGGCGCAAAGCATTTATGGTTAGGCGAACCCTTTGTTAATAGGGTGTTATCTGAGATAAATTCAATTGTTACTGGCGATATCGAGACGCTTCCGCTTGAGTTTTAAGAATTATTTGCTCTAGGAATTACCACTTCATCCAAGATCAAAATGATGGCTGCAGCTACTGGCACTGCAAGTAAGCCACCAATGAGCCCGAGCAACGAAGAGCCAATAAGTGCAGAGATGATTGTTACCGCACCTGGAACCGAGAGAGTCTTTTTCATGATTCGCGGCGTAACAACATAGTTTTCGATTTGAACGTAGACAACATAGGCAAGAAAAGCGATGAGGCCTAGCAGAACTGATTGAGTGAGCCCAATTATTGTGACGATTGAACAGCCAATAAAGTGGCCAACCAGCGGAATCAGTCCACAAACTAAGACGATCATGCCAATTGCAATTGGTGAAGGTAGTCCAAGAACCAGAGATAAGAAGAAGACAAAAACCGATGCCATCGCTGCGATAATTATTTGGCTGCCTACGAATGAGCCAACTCGCGCAATAATCGCCTCTGTTAGGCGTCCTACACGCTCGCGGCGACTAGATGGAACAAGTGATAAACCAAGTTCAACGGCTTGTGGAAGTGAGGTGATGAAGTACAAAGTCAGAACAAGAACAGTCAAGAATGAAAAGAATCCTGATAGAACTGATTTACCAACGCCAATGACTCCACCGAAAGTCGAGATCAGTAAAGTACCGTTAGATGTAACAGATTTCAATTTTTCTTGCAGCGTGTCAATGATTCCATAATGGTCATTAAGATTTGAAATAGTCGAGTTATTTTTTAGATCTGTCAGTAACTGCGGAGCCTTATCAATTAATTGAGTTCCTTGAGAGATTACTGGTGGCAAGACAACAAGGGCAAAAAAGATAACGAAAAGAATTACGGCAGAAAAAATAACGGCTACTGCTGCGCTGCGAGACATGTTTCGCCTGCGAAGTGCCTCAACAGCAGGGTTTAGTCCGGTCGCCAAAAATAGAGCGATAAGTATCAAGACGAAAATTTGGCTAACGCTTGCAAGGGCACGCATTAATAGAATTGCCGTTAGTGCGCCTAGTGTCGCAATGAAGCCAAAGTAAAAAGGATGAGCTCGATTTATTGGCTCGCCCAAAGTTCCATAGTCAACTGCCGGGGTGGGGGCTTTAACGGTTCGAGCCGTTGCCTTCTTAATTCGCGTTGAAATTGCCATGGAGACATTGTAAAACCACCACCTGCTCTAGTGGTGACACGCAGTTCATCTTCCCGTCACATTTATACGCAAGAATGGGCTCCATGGCACTGCGCATCACTGGGTTAGGCGAAGAGATCGCCGCGGTTACTGGCCTGCCATGGAATCAATCGCTGGAGGAGTGGCCTGAAGATCCAGCATTGGCTGAAAAGCGGGGAATCTCTCGACACGTTGTGCGATTAGTGCGCGCCACGAGTGACCCCGAATCACAGGTCTATGCAGTGAAAGAGACGGTCTCTGAATTTGCTAACCGGGAGTACAAAGTACTTCGCGAACTCAGCCACTTAAATGCACCATGTGTTGAACAGATCGCTGTCGTTGAAGGTCGAACCGACCGCAATGGCGAAGAGCTTCCATGCGCAATTGTCACTAGATTCCTGCCGTACTCACTTCCATATCGGATTTTGCTTTCAGGCTCGGTGACCGCCCATGACATAACAACGATGGCAAGTGGCTTAGCTCTCTTGCTCGTGCGTCTGCACTTGCTTGGATTTTGGTGGGGAGATTGCTCGCTCTCCAATACTTTATTTCGCAGAGACGCAGAAGGTTTTGCCGCATATCTTGTCGATGCTGAAACTGGTGAGTTCCAAAAAACTTTGAGTGATGGTCAGCGCGAACATGATTTGGATATTGCAATGTTTAACGTTGCTGCCGAACTCGAAGACTTATCTTTATCTGGCGTTCTCTATCCAGGAATGGATCCAGTTCGCGCAGCTGAAGCAGTTATTCGCCGCTATCGCCGTATTTGGGCAGCGCTAAAAGAGCGCCAATTACTGGATCCCAAGGATCGGCATGCAGTAGAACGCGCGATGCGCCAGTTACATGATTTAGGTTTTGCCGTTGAAGAAGTCTCAATCACAATCGATGGAGATTCGCAGATGCTCTCTTTCCAACCTAAATTAGTTGCAGCTGGTTATCACAGTGCCAGACTCCGCGAATTAATGGGAATTGAGACCGAAGAGCTACAAGCAAAGCGCATACTTGCATCCTTTGATCGCTACCACGCTCGTGAACAAAAGTCTGGGGCATCAGTCAGCGAGTTAGCTAAGCGCTGGTTTATAGAAGTCTATGAAGCTACGATTTCGCGCGTTCCCGAACACATGCGTGGTCGCGTTGAACATGCACAGATGTTCCATGAGATTTTGGAAAATCGCTGGTATCTCAGTGAGCACAGTGGAAGTGATGTAGGTCTTGAAAGTGCAATCGATAACTATGTTGCCGAAATCCTTCCGTATCGCCGCGATTCTGGCGTTGAGGTTCCAGTAGTATGAGTACGTGAGCCAGCCCCCAAACTTTGGACAAGCCTTTGATCTGAGCTCGCTAGGACGACCAAAAACCGCACCATCGGCGCACATGCCTGGCCTAGAAGTGACTACTGAGAACTTAACCACTGATTTCTTGCCTAGCTCAAAAGAAAAACCGGTCATCATTATCGCCTGGTCATCACGATCACCAGAATCCCAAGAGATGGTTACGACGCTAGCTTC
>CAEZZF010000066.1_pt1 | contig 6305 bp, 6 predicted proteins | sample 7266141 | NCBI WGS metagenome assembly CAEZZF01 (sample SAMEA6813953, study PRJEB35770) | freshwater metagenome | biome: Freshwater; feature: Freshwater reservoir; material: water | place: Czech Republic | collected 2016-08-15 | depth 30m m
ATCGCATCGAAGATGTCGTGGGCAGATGCAATGGGTCTTGTCGTAATTGAGGGTCTTATTATCACTGTCCTTGTTTTGACTGGATTTAGAACTGCAGTCTTTAAGGCAGTACCACCACAACTAAAGATTGCGATCTCAGTTGGAATTGGTCTCTTTATCGCACTCATCGGTCTAGTTGACGCCGGCTTCGTTCGAAAGACCGGATCCGGTCCAGTTCCAGTCACCCTTGGTGATAATGGAACATTGGTCGGCTGGCCAATTATCATCTTCGCTTTTGGTCTCTTCTTGACGATTGCTCTGATGGTTAAGAAGATTAAGGGCGCACTTCTTATCGGAATCGCTGCAGCAACTGTTGCCGCCATTGCCGTTGAATCAGCGTTTAAGATCGGACCAAACTTTAACGGTGCAACAGGGGCCGTTAATGCGAAGGGTTGGGGACTCAATGTTCCAGCAATTCCAACTGACATCGTTGGAAAACCCGACTTCGGTCTATTTGGTCAATTCAATCTATTAGGTTCATTTGATCGAATCTCATTGATTTCTGGAATTCTCTTTGTATTTACTCTCATGTTGTCTGACTTCTTTGACACAGTAGGAACAGTTACTGCTATTGGACATGAATCCGACTTGATTGATAAAAATGGAGACATTCCAAATAACGATCGAATTCTTCTAGTTGACTCATTAGCTGCAGTTGCTGGTGGTGCTGGAAGCATTTCATCAAACACAAGCTACATCGAATCAGCTGCAGGAGTTGGAGAAGGAGCACGCACTGGTCTGGCATCAGTGGTAACCGGAGTTCTCTTCTTGTTAACAACTTTCTTAGCACCACTCGTAGCAGTTATTCCGTATGAGGCAGCAACTCCAGCTTTGGTGATTGTTGGCTTCTTAATGATGACGCAAATTAAGAATATTGATTGGGAAGATTATGGAATTGCAATTCCAGCATTCTTAACGATTATTCTGATGCCATTTACCTACAATATTTCAGTAGGTATCGGAGCAGGATTTGTATCTCATGTTGTAATCCGCCTAGTACAAGGTCGTCGCAAGGATGTTCATCCTCTGCTGCTACTTGTTTCTGGACTCTTTATGATCTACTTCCTATCCTCACCAATCAACGCCTGGATAGGTTAACCACTTACGATAGTTATAGCCCCGCATATCTTTTTGCGGGGCTATAACTATGTCCAATTGACTATCGTTTTACCGTTAGAAATGAGTAGCGAGTTAGTTCGCGAAAAGGGCTTAGAGCCAAAGAATCCGCGGTAGGCAGAGAGTGGACTTGGGTGTACTGAATGGATTGCTAATCCTGGGTCAAAGTAGTGTTGTAGCTCTTGGGCCGAATTACCCCAGAAAATACCGACACTATCTAATTGACCTAATATCCTTGCCACTTCGCTTGTGATTTTCTGCCACCCTAAATTCTGGTGCGCAAGAGAGGTACCAGAATCTGTAGTTAACATGCGATTGAGTAGAAAAACTCCTTGGTCGTGCCAATCCGATAAGTCTCCATTTGTGCGTAAAGGGGTTCGTAAATCATCACTTAACTCCTTAAAGATATTTCGCAATGAGGCAGGCAGCACGGGTGATTTAACCGAGAAGGCCAGACCCTGGGCTTGCCCAACTCCTGGGTATGGATCCTGTCCAATAATCACTACTTTAACGCGATCAATAGGTTGTGAAAAGACTTTCATAATGTTGGAATAATCTGGTCTCACTCTGTCGTGATCGATGAGTGAGTCAATCAAATCAATATCGGTCTTGATGTGATCTAGTGCAACCTGCCACTGCAGATCCATTTGTTGGAACAGTGACATTTATTTACAACGTTGCACGCGCAAAGAATCGACCAGAATCGTATGTAACCTCGATTGATGTTTCAAAAACAGCAGATATATGCTCGGATGTAATGACGGCTGCCACTGGACCAGAGACAGCGACTAACCCATCCTTAATCAGCATTGCATGTGTTGTACCCACTGGGATCTCTTCAATATGGTGAGTAACTAAAATTGTCGCTGGAGAAAGTGGGTCATGTGAGAACTCGGCAAATCGCCGCAGAAGATCTTCACGTCCCCCAACATCTAATCCCCCTGCCGGCTCATCTAATAGAAGCAGTTCAGGGTCAGTCATTAACGCCCTTGCAATCTGTACTCTTTTGCGTTCGCCCTCGCTAAGGGTTCCGTAATAACGATCTCCTAATTCACGAACACCAAAGGTCGTTAGCAGAGCCATCGCACGAGACTCATCCCATAAATCATAAACTTCATTCCAGCGTCCTGATATTGCATACGCTGCAGTCAGTACAACATCTCGAACTGTTTCGTAGTACGGAATCTCTTCATTGGTAAGAGCCCCGCACGTGCCGATCCGTGTTCGCAGTTCGAAGAGATCCACGCGGCCCATCTGTTTGCCCAACACGGTTACGGTGCCAGTAGTTGGAAACATCTTTGTGCCTAAAACCCGCAGCAAGGTCGATTTGCCGGCGCCATTTGGTCCAAGGATTACCCATCGCTCCCCTGGCATAATCGCAAAACTCAAAGGACCCAGGATGGTGTTGCCACCCCGCGAAACGGTGACATCGTTAATGTTCAACACAGATGTACTCGTCATAGGCCATGAAGATACTGGGTAGATGCATCACACACAGCGATTTTGCCCAAATACGCCTAGTGATTCGCGATAAACTCGCCAGTCTTATGACTCCTGAAGAACAGTTCACCGGATTGATCCTGCTCAGCGGCGTGGATAAGCCAGGCATTAGCCAGGCCCTGTTTCAAGCCTTGGCGCCGTTTTCCATTACGGTATTAGATATTGAGCAGGTAGTTATTAGTAATCGCCTGATACTCACCGTGCTTATTGCACTCAATCCTGCACACGAGCGCGCGATTGAAGCCGACCTTATGGCCTGTGGGCAAGAGTTAGAGGTAGATATAGCAACGCTTTTTTCCACAACCCCAGCCGCGACGATTGCTGTACAACAGGGCTTGGTGCACGTTGTAGCGCTCAGTTCAAAGATGCTGCCACACGATATCGCTTTGATCTCTGCAGCAATTGGTAATGTGGGTGGAAACATAGAGAGAATTTCACGAACTGCTTCTTCACCTGTCACCGTGATTGAGATGGCTGTTTCTGGTGTAAATCATGGGTTGCTTACTTCAGCACTTGCCCCGATATCGGCCGAACAAAGTATAGATATCGCTGTGCAACCAGAGGGCTTATTGCGTTATTCTCGCAAATTAGTTCAACTCGACGTTGATTCAACCTTGATTCAACAAGAGGTTATTGACTTACTAGCAATAAAAGCCGGTGTTGGCGATCAGGTAAAAGAGATTACTGACTCTGCCATGCGTGGAGATTTAGATTTTGCCCAATCACTCAAAGCCAGAGTGCTACTGCTAAAGGGATTACCAGAAACTGCCATAGCAGATGTTCAAAATCAGATCTTAATGACACCTGGTGCGAAAGTTCTCGTTGACACTCTTCATCGGCTAGGACACAGTGTTGCAGTTGTATCTGGGGGTTTTATCAATGTACTTGCGCCATTACTAGCCGACTTGAAGATTAAACATTACAAAGCTAACACGTTAGAGATTGTAGATGGGCTTTTAACTGGGCAGGTCATCGGTCCAATTATTGATCGAGCGGCAAAGGCTGATGCACTTCGAGAGTTTGCAGCACTTGAATCATTAACAATGGAACAGACTGTTGCAATCGGTGATGGTGCAAATGATCTGGACATGATCGCCGCCGCTGGTTTGGGAGTAGCTTTCAATGCTAAGCCTGCAGTTAAGGCCGCTGCAGATAGCTCGTTGAGTGATCCCAATCTTGACTCGGTTCTCTATCTGTTGGGAATTACCCGCGACGATATAACTGATTAAAGCCGGCAGGCGTGAATATCAGTAACTAGAATTCCACGTGCACCAACTGCCCACAATTCATCCATGACTCTATTTGTATCTTTACGCAATACCATCGCACGCACAGCTACCCAATCGGGGCGCTGTAGTGGAGAAATAGTAGGCGATTCTAAACCTGGCGTTATTGCACATGCAGTCTCAACACTCACGGTCGGAATATCATAATCAAGTAGTACGTACTGTCTGGCAGTAACAACTCCTTGTAAACGTCGAATAAGGATTTCTAGTTCAGCAGGTATTTCGGCTCCATTACGAGAAATTACAATCGCCTCGCTGGTTAAAATTGGATCGGAGAAAACAGCTAAGCCTGCTTGCCGAAGGGTATTGCCAGTACTGACTACATCTGCAATTAAATCGGCCACCCCAAGTCTGACACTACTTTCAACTGCTCCATCGAGTCTCACTACATCTGCAGTAATGCCAAGAGATGCTAAGTGTGAAGCCACTAAACCTGGATAAGCAGTCGCCACACGCTTTCCAGCGATGTCGGAGAGTTGCCATTCACGATCAGATGGTGCAGCAAAACGAAACGTGGAACCTCCGAAATTAAGGCTCATCAACTCTGTAGCTTTAGCGCCAGAATCTATAAGTAAATCCCGTCCAGTAATACCTGCTTCAAGCTCACCTGTCCCCACATAGATCGCAATATCTCGTGGCCGTAGGTAATAGAACTCCACTACGTTATCTGTATCGATAAGAACCAGGTCGCGCGAATCCGTGCGTTGCTTATATCCAGCTTCTTTGAGAATCGAGATCGAATCCTCAGCTAAAGATCCTTTGTTGGGAACTGCAATGCGCAACATTTTTTCTGCTTCCTAAAGAAACTTATAGATATCGGCCGGGGTCAAACCACGTGCAAGCATCAGAGTTTGAAGATGATAAATCAGTTGACTGATCTCTTCCGACAACGCTGCATCCGATTCATGTTCGGCGGCTAGCCAGACTTCCCCGGCCTCTTCAAGAATCTTCTTCCCAATCGAGTGGATTCCGGCATCTAAAGCGGCAACCGTCCCCGAGCCTTCAGGTCGTGTCTGTGCCTTTTCTGCCAGTTCGATCCACAGTGAGTCAAAGGATTTCATCCAGCCAGTTTACTAGGCTCGCACCGCCTGAGGCAGACCATTTTCCTGATTACGAGAGATTCGCAGCCATGAGATGAAGCCCCAAATAACGAAGGGTAAGTAGATGGCATAGAGAGTACCCGTTGGGTAATAACCATTTTTGAATGCGAATGGAACGCCGACCAGATCCACTGCTATCCAGACTAACCAAAACTCAACATAGCCCCGACTCATTCCATACGTTGCTAGCGCTGTTCCAGTAAATATCCACGTATCTACAAGCAACCAGGTTCCAGTTTCACCAAGTGCTTTGAATATCTGCATAGAGGAAAGAAAGAATATGGCAATAACTGGCACAAGAATTAAACGCTCTTTGGCAGTTGTCCATCGGGGATCTACCGGAGATTTACTCTCCGAGTGAGCCTTTTTATGGGCAGACCAACGAATCCAACCGTAGGTGCTAACAATTATCAGTAAGAGATTTCGGCTTGCTTGACCATAAAAATTTGCCGATGGTTGATCACCGTAAGCGAACACTGCTCCAAGAAAAACGGTGAAGAGAAGTCCATCTCCAATTATTCCTATCGGCCAAGCCCACATATTCCTGCGTGCCCCGAATATGGCACTAGTTAAACCAAGACTGCCACCGATTACTTCTCGCACAGCGATGGATTTAGAGCCAAAATGTATTGTGGCTTCGAAAAGCCATGTGATGATATTCAAAAGTTGATCCTCCCTAGGAAAAAAAGCTCCAGGAAGCAACAGCGCAGATGTATGCACCCTGCACACATCCACATGTCCCTTTATCCAGACTTTAACTGTCGGTTTTGGAGTTTCACCAAATCAACCGATCACTGGATGTGATCGGGTCGCGGACTTTACCGCCGGTTCGGAATTATCACCGACCCCCGGAACAACTTGAGGGTTAGTCTGCCACAGCACTGGCAAGTTTGCGCAATGAATCAATCATCGCCGCTGGATCATCGGCATTAAAGACCGCACTTCCAGCCACAAACGTATCGGCGCCGGCTTCGGCAGCAGCACTTATCGTCTTTAGAGAAACACCACCATCGACTTGAAGCCATATTGGACGATCTCCGATGATTGTTCGAGTTCGACTCACCTTCTCCATCATGTCATACATAAATTTTTGTCCTCCGAATCCAGGCTCCACTGTCATAATCAAAAACATATCTATCTCATCAACGTAGTCCGCATATTCCTCTATCGATGTCGCAGGTTTAATTCCAAGGCCACACCTAGAACCTGCACGACGTATCGCGCGTGATGTAGCACGTATATCCGACGTGGCCTCGACATGAAT
>CAEZZF010000067.1_pt1 | contig 6032 bp, 4 predicted proteins | sample 7266141 | NCBI WGS metagenome assembly CAEZZF01 (sample SAMEA6813953, study PRJEB35770) | freshwater metagenome | biome: Freshwater; feature: Freshwater reservoir; material: water | place: Czech Republic | collected 2016-08-15 | depth 30m m
ATGCGGCAGGTGCGTTGTACAAATTCTCTAGCGCTGCGTCGGTCTCAGTTGTTGCCTTGGGATCAAATGCAGCGTATCCACGCTGATTAAACGCCCGTCCTAAAACAGGGTTTGAACTGCGCATATTTTTTCTCTCCTTTTGTTGTGCCGCCAGAAGTTCTGGCAGTTGTCGTACATAACCATTCTAGGGGCAAGAAGATTCCCGGGCTAAATGAAACGACGCTCACAGGCTTAAAAAACCCTGAGACTTCCGCCAATTTAACGCTTTTTCGTATATCCGGCAGGACAGACAGGTTTAACTGCCGTTACCTTCTTAGTCAGTTTGCCCTTGATGCACGTGATTGTTGTTTTCTTAAGCGCTGCAGCTTTCGCAGCTGCGGCTGCCTTTTGTTGTGCAAGTAAGTCTGCTGCAGCTTTTTCTGCGACTGCCTTAGCATCGGCTTCTTGTTTAGCAATTAGCTCTGCAGCGGCCTTTACCTCTGCATCTTGCTTGGTCTTAAGCAAAAGAGTATTTTCCGACTTCTTTAGTGCCGCCTGATTGATAAGTTTGAGAGACTCTTCGGAATCAATTTTACTACTTGGAATCAGATTTATAACAACCTTGGAACCGTTGTTATCGCTTACTAGAAGCGTAAAATCAGGGGATTTCAACTGCAATCCAACTCCCGCATACCCAGTTATTTTCAAACTACTGACGAGAGTCTTAGGTGTCGAAAAAATCTCAATAGGTGGACGTGCATCATTTTCTAGAGAGTAGTAAAGCAAATTCGTTCCTTGTAGATAGGTCATCACGTCTACAACTAAAGCTGACGTAGCTCCAATCGGAATAACTAGACTCTGATCGCCTTTTGAGTAATCTAAAACAAACTTATTCTCCATTGGGTTTTGCGTAAGCTCGTTCTTTTGACTTACGCAAGTAACGCTCGAATCTGGAAGCCAACCCAACACCCATTGCTCATACGGAAGTATGGGCCCACCTAGCAAACCAGAACCCGACATAACACTGAATGGCGGACTGGTCGCCGATCCATATAGGTCTGCCAAGCCGAATAAGTGCATAATTTCATGGGTAAGCGTTCCTACTGTTGCATTATTCCATTCATTAAAAAGTAACGTGACATTAGTAATATCTCCTTCATCGGTTTGTATGGGATCGAACAAACTTTCATCGATTTTTTTTGGATCCCACCACTTACTATTAATGATAGATGACTTCCTGATATTACCGAAAGCTAATTTGTCCCTCGTATACATCATAGCTTCAGCAATTTGCTGATTTCTGATGCGAGAATTTCCCCATAGTACAACCGCATCTACTCCAGTGTAATTTACCTTGTAGTCATTTTCTATTAAAGTCTTTTTAACAAAACCCCATGTTGAATTGTCTAGGTCTTTTTCGTGATTTTCTTGATTAAAGAACTTGATATCATCTAATTCTGTGGCAGTAGTACTTATTTCAATAGTCGGATTGAAGACAAAATCAATATTGCTCTTATTATGTGAGAGCTCATTAATATTCGCCGCAGTTTTACCAAAGAAAGCCTTTTCTTCATCAGTGAGAGTGTATGCAGGTTCATCTTTTAACTGATAGGGCAACACAAGAATTTTAGGATTTATAATGTTTGCAAGTCTTTCAGCTCTCAATGGAAAGCCAAGCGAAACAATTTGGCTTTTAGATGCAGCTATGCGGCAGTTTTCGAGGGACTGAGCATTGGCAGCCAAGGGAAAACTGGCGAGAAGTAGCGAGCCGATCAACAAGCTGATGGGGAGGCGCTTCATATTGAAATGCTAATCGATTGAGTCCAATTAGCTGCAATCATTTGCGCGCTTAGAGTGCTCGAAATGAGAGTCGCACCGCCCAAATAGGGCTGCAACTCCTCTAACCCTCCAATGTGCCTACCTGGAGATTGGCTGTCCCTGAATCTATTGAGCGGCCTTGCCTCAGATAAATGCTCTCAAGTACTTTTTAAGCTCTTTATTGTAAGAGTTGAAATCATTGGATCCGAATAGAGTTTCCAATCAATGAACTCTTCGCTTTCCATGTATGCAGCATGGCTTTGTTCATCGCTCCACACTTCATACAAGAAAATGGTGTTATCTCGGTCCGCTTCGATTAACACATCAAGACGTTCGCACCCATTGATTTTACGTACGTGCTTGGCATGCTTGTTTAAGGCATCAATTAACTGTCCATTATCATTTGGCAGAGGCTTCATTTGGACGAAGAAATATTGCTTTTCATGGGAGGCCTTATCTGTCATCCCCTGAATCTCAACATCCTTTTCGCCTCGATAAACACGCCAATGGTAGGTAGATACAAAAAGAGTAGTAATCAGAATTCCTAATGCAAAACGAGCCCCATGAAATGTTGTCATACCAATCTGACCGTTAAATAAGTCCTTAAATGAAATATATGTAATAACAATTAATGAGATCAGGGATGCCACAGCTGCAAGACCGAAGAGCACAAACAAATAGACTCTCCTAACGAGAGAGCTCTGCTCGGCTAAAGAATCTACTGCGACTTTGCTTTGAATTGATTTCCATATGAACCACCAAATTGGACCACCAACTATTATTAATGTCAGAGCAAGAATAAGAGTATTGGATGACTGAGACCCCGTAACTTGCGTCGACTTTGTAATTGACTGAACAATTGACACTAAAATCATCGTGATACCGCCAACCGCGGCAAGTAAACCGATACTGGCAATCACGTATTCATAAATGCGGCGAATTTCGGTACGTGCCTTGCTCTGTGCCTGTTCAAGTACATCGCGGTGATACCAAACAATCATTAGACCAACAATGACAGCAGCTAAGGTCGCAGGAGCATCATGGAAGAACTTGGCTGCACTTTCGGATTTAGTGTCACCAAAAAACCACACCAATACTGCGTACAAGGTACTTGAGGAGGCGATTACGGAAGTAAGCAATCCACCGCCCACCCCAATAAGCAGAACATATGCATACCAAATACTGTCTTTGGTCGCTTTTGCAGCTGTTCGAACCCAATATAGATACCAAACTGGAGCACCGACCAACAAGGTTATTAGGCCAGTCTCTAGTGAATCATTTGAGTTAAGTATGGCTACATTTGTTTCCGCTGGAAAGACTGATCGCAAGAGTGCTTCTACCAACTTAAGTAATCCAACAAAACTAAAGCCAAGGCCAATTAGTGAGCCAATTAAGTGGTCGACACTTGTATTTTCTTCCCTGCCCAATTTATTATGCAGTCTGAAATGAAAATACCAAACGCTTCCCCAAACAATAAATTGAGCAATATCTTTGCCTTGCAGTAGATCTCCATGAATCAGGACTCCGTATAGATGTATCTGTGAATTTAGGTTGATTGCAAGGGCAGCGATGGAGACTCCCGTTAAGTAAAGGTTCCAACCAAAAGTCGATGTCTCATTTGGATCTTTACGTATTGTGTTGCGTGTCCACACTGCTGTAGCTATGTACAGAGGCACTCCCACTAAGGTGAAGGAAGAATCAAGGGCCAGTGCTGCTCGGTCACTGTAAATAGTTGTTCCGATATGCAAAAACCGTCCCAAAAGACCACTAATTCCTATACCCGAGATAATTGTTAAGGCCAGAAGTAACCCATATTGAAAGAAGCGGCGAATTCCTCCACCTTTTGTCAGTTGATTCCGGCCACCAGAAAATACTTTCCTGACGATAAAGATAAATAGTCCCAGTATTAGAAGGTTCGCTAGAAAGGATAGAAAGATCATTTTGGATACTCCCCGCAGTTATAAAGCGGCCACGGAATACCCGCAAGCCTCCAAAGCCCATTTTCCCTGTTTAACCGAAGTGTCTGTTCCTCATTGTTCATACTATCGTTGAAAATAGAAGATCCCCGTTGAATAGAAATATGAACAACTGCAATATCTTGTGTTATTTCAGTTTTCACAAGAGATACTTCTATGTTCTTATCTACGTATGCACGATCAATATCCTCTACGGTGCATTTGCTTGACTTCGAAAAATATTTGGCAGCCAGGTCATTGCGACCATCATTAATTGACTGTAAATAGGATTGAATTACTTGTTGCGGTGAGCCTTGTTCAAAGCTATTTACTGTGTTTCTTGACTGCGTAGCCAGAACAATTGCCAGAATAGTAATGGCCGCAATAATTATTGCTAAGTAGAGATTGGCTGAACTTTTAACTTTTCTCATATCTTAAGGATATTAGAACAGTAAATAAGAGCAATGGCGCAAGCAGCGACTGAGGGGGTCAACCCACAGATGCAGGACTTGTTCAAATTTCCTATGTCTTCTTCTTATACCCGGTTGGGCAAACTGGCTTAACTGACGTTACTTTCTTTGTGAGTTTACCCTTGATGCAAATAATGGTCGTTTTCTTAAGCGCTGCAGCTCTCGCAGCTGCGGCTGCCTTTTGTTGAGCAAGTAAATCTGCTGCAGCTCTATCTGCTGCAGCCTTTGCATCTGCCTCTTGTTTGGCTCTTAATTCTACGGCCGCTTTTGCATCTGCCTCTTGCTTGGCTTTAGTCAAGCGATCATTCTCTAACTTCTTCAGCTCTGCCAGGTTGATAAGTTGTTTCGATTCTTCAGAACTAATTTTACCGCTTGGAATTACGTTGATAACAACGCTCGAACCATCGTTATCACTGATCAGCACCGTATAGTCAGGTGATGTTAGCTGCGCTGAAACACCTGCATACCCAGTTATATTCAAACTTCCATCAAGAGTTTTAACTGGAGGGAAGGTAATTATCGCTGGTCGTGCTTCGTTATCTAAAGAATAGTAAAGCAGATAAGTGCTTTGCTTATAGATAACCACGTCCACAATTAACGCTGTCGTAGATCCAGTGGGAATAACTAAGCTTTGATGACCCTTTGAATAGTTAAGAACGAATCTATTGTCTTTTAGATTTTGTGATATCTCGTTTTTTAAGCTGACACACGTAACGTTTGAATCCGGGAGCCAACCTATAATCCATAGCTCATATGGAAGTAGGGCAATTTTCGTGCCATCGGACATTAAAGACAAGGGTGGACTAGTTTTAGCGCCATATAGATCAGTTAATCCATAAAGATGCATAATTTCGTGAGTGATAGTTGGAGCAGTAAAATCGTTGTAAAGTAATATCGTATTATTAATTTCGCCTTCACTTGTTTTTATTGGATCCGACCAATTACCGCCATTAGCTTTTTTGGGGTTATTTTTGTAGTTTAGATCCTTAGTAAACTCCATCGCCTCGGCAATCATTTGATTTACGCTGGCGGAGGAACCAAAGAGAATCACTGCATCAATACCTTTATAGTCTGTAAACTTGTCTGCTTCTAATAAGGCTTTTTCAACAAACCCAAACGTTGAATTATCAAAGTCCTTTTGCCAGGTTGATTGAACGTTCATTTTGACTTCGTCTAAATCAGCGGCTGTAGCTGTTAATTGAACCGTTTGGCTGAATATAAAATTGACATTACTAAAATCGTTTGAGAGTTGGCTTATATTCTTGCCCACTTCCGCAAATTTAGCTTTATGCCAATCGGTGATTTCGAACTTTGGCTCGCCTTTCAACTGGTACGGCAAAACAAGTATTTTAGGATTCCTAATGTGTGCAAGCCTCTCGGTTCTAACGGGAAATCCAAGTGAGACAGCATTCCAGTTAGATGCCTCTATGCGGCAATTTTCCAGAGGTTGAGCATTTGCTAAAAATGGAAATAGCGCGAGTAGTAACGAGCCGATGAACAAGCCGATCGTGAATCGCTTCATTTTGAGATACTAAACGATTAAGGCGCAATAAGTGCCAACATCCGCGCACATCTGGTGCCCCGAGTGGGGGTCGAACCCACACTGGGAGGATTTTAAGTCCTCTGCCTCTGCCATTGGGCTATCGGGGCCACGTGAAAGCATGAGTGTACTAGGGCTTTAGTGCTACTTATTACGCTTAATAACGCCTAGCAACCCTTAGGTTTTGGCTTAACACTACAAATCTTGGTGATCTTCGCATTCGACGTTGCAAGCAGTTTCTGGGTGCTTGAAACCTGTGCAGTCAAAGAA
>CAEZZF010000071.1_pt1 | contig 5774 bp, 5 predicted proteins | sample 7266141 | NCBI WGS metagenome assembly CAEZZF01 (sample SAMEA6813953, study PRJEB35770) | freshwater metagenome | biome: Freshwater; feature: Freshwater reservoir; material: water | place: Czech Republic | collected 2016-08-15 | depth 30m m
CCAAAGGATCAATTTGATTTCTTTCCTTTAACAGTTGATGTTGAAGAGAAGATGTATGCAGTTGGTCGTATTCCAGGATCATTCTTCCGTCGTGAAGGTCGTCCATCAGAGGATGCGATTCTTACCTGCCGCTTAATCGATCGTCCATTGCGTCCATCATTTGTTAAGGGTCTTCGTAACGAAGTACAGATTGTTGTAACCGTTATGGCATTAGATCCAGATCATATGTATGACGTGATTGCTATTAACGCAGCATCAATGTCTACACAACTTGCAGGTCTTCCATTCTCTGGTCCAATTGGTGGCGTTCGCGTTGCTTTGATTGATGGCCAGTGGGTTGCATTCCCTAATCACTCACAGGTTGCTAACGCAGTCTTTGACATGGTTGTTGCAGGTCGCATAAGCGATGATGGCGATGTTGCAATCATGATGGTTGAAGCAGAAGCCACAACACAGACAATTGAGCTCATTAAGAGCGGAGCACCAACTCCTAATGAGGAAGTTGTTGCACAAGGCCTAGATGCTGCAAAGCCATTCATCAAGATTCTCTGTGATGCACAAGCCAAGCTTGCAAAGGTGGCCGCAAAGCCAACTGCTGAGTTCCCAGTATTTCTTGATTACCAAGATGATGTTTATGCAGCCGTTGAAAAGGCAGCATCAACAGATCTTGCTAAGGCACTTACAGTTTCAGGCAAGCAAGAGCGCGAAAGTGCAATTGATGCAATTAGCGCATCGACTAAAGAGAGCGTTAGCGCAGCTTTTGAAGGACGTGAAAAGGAAGTCCCAGCGGCATTCCGTTCATTGACTAAGAAGCTAGTTCGTCAGCGCGTTCTTCGCGACAAGATTCGTATGGATGGCCGTGGACTTCGCGACATCCGTGCCCTTTCTGCCGAGGTTGAAGTTATTCCTCGTGTTCACGGTTCAGCAATTTTCGAACGTGGCGAGACACAGATTCTTGGAATCACAACACTTAACATGCTCAAAATGGAGCAGCAGTTAGATACGTTGAATCCAGAGAATCACAAGCGTTACATGCACAACTACAACTTCCCACCATATTCAACTGGTGAAACCGGTCGTGTTGGCACACCTAAGCGTCGCGAAATCGGCCACGGTGCACTTGCTGAGCGCGCACTGATTCCAGTTCTTCCAACACGCGAAGAGTTCCCTTACGCAATCCGTCAGGTCTCTGAAGCACTTGGTTCAAATGGTTCAACATCAATGGGATCTGTTTGTGCATCAACGCTCGCGTTGTACAACGCAGGTGTTCCATTGCGCGCACCAGTTGCTGGAATTGCAATGGGTCTAATCTCTGACACTGTCGATGGCAAGGTTGAGTACGTTGCCCTTACCGATATTCTCGGAGCAGAAGATGCCTTTGGCGATATGGACTTCAAAGTTGCCGGTACAAAAGATTTCGTTACTGCGCTGCAACTAGACACTAAGCTCGATGGAATCCCAGCATCAGTTCTTGCCGGAGCACTTCTTCAAGCTAAGGAAGCACGTCTTGCAATCCTTGATGTAATGAATGAAGCAATCGATGGCCCAGATGAGATGAGCCCGTTTGCTCCACGTATTATCTCAGTCAAGATTCCAGTTGATCAGATCGGTGCTGTAATCGGGCCTAAGGGCAAGATTATTAACCAGATTCAAGATGAAACTGGCGCAGATATTTCTATCGAAGATGATGGAACGATCTACATTGGCGCAGTAGATGGCCCATCGGCCGAAGCTGCACGCGCACAAATCAACGCAATTGCTAACCCACAGATGCCAGAAGTTGGCGAGCGTTACTTAGGTACCGTTGTGAAGCTTGCAGCATTTGGTGCCTTTATCTCATTGATGCCAGGAAAAGATGGACTTCTACACGTATCTCAGATTCGCAAGATGCATGGTGGAAAGCGCATTGAAAACTTGGAAGAGGTCATGAAGGTTGGCGACAAGATTCAAGTTGAAATCGGAGAGATTGATCCAAAGGGCAAGTTATCTTTGGTACCAGTTCTTGAAGATGGAACAACTGGTTCAGCCGAATAAATGAGCGTTCGTCGCTCAGTTTTACCTAGCGGTCTGCGTATCGTTACTGAAGAAGTTGCTTCGGTACGCAGTGCCGCAATTGGTATCTGGGTCAATGTTGGTTCGCGTGATGAAACCCCGGCAGTTGCTGGGGCTTCTCACTTTCTAGAGCATTTATTGTTTAAAGGAACCAAACGACGCACAGCATTGGAGATTTCATCCTCGATTGAATCTGTTGGTGGAGAGATGAACGCCTTCACTTCCAAGGAGTACACCTGTTTTTATGCTCGTGTGATTGATACCGATTTACCAATGGCCATAGATGTCATTAGCGATTTGATTACTTCCTCCATCGTTACAGCGCTAGATGTCGATGCCGAACGCAAAGTTGTTCTAGAGGAAATTGCGATGCGCGATGATGACCCCAGCGATTTAGTGCATGACTTATATGCCGAAACGTACTTTGGGGATACGCCTCTAGGGCGTCCCATTTTGGGAACTATCGATTCGATGAACTCGATGTCCCGCACGAGTGTCTTTAACTATTACAAGAAGCGCTACCTTCCGCAAGACTTAGTTGTAGCTGTAGCTGGAAATATCAATCACAAACGAGTTGTCGCAATGGTTGAAAAAGCGCTGTCGTGCGATGGTTTCTTAGATGTAACAGGCGTTCCAGTTCTTCGTCCTAATACTTCGCCTAAAAAAGCGGCCCAACAGAGTGTTGGATTAATATCTAGGCCAACTGAACAAGCTCATATGTTTTATGGCATGGAGGGTGTTGCCCGGCATGATGATCGCCGTTTTGCGATGGGAATCTTGGCATCTGCACTCGGCGGTGGAATGTCCTCACGCTTGTTTCAGGAGATTCGTGAGAAGCGCGGCCTTGCATACTCGGTCTATGCCTATGCTCAACAGTTTGCTGGAAGCGGCCAGATTGGTTTCTATGCAGGCTGTAAACCAGATAAAGCGGTAGAGGTCCTAGAGATTATTCGCGAAGTCTTAGCCGATGTTGCAGATAATGGAATGTCACATGAAGAGATTGAACGGGCCAAAGGCGCTGTTCGGGGCTCACTTGTTCTCAGTCAAGAGGATTCAGGTTCTCGCATGAGCCGAATCGGTAAAAATGAGATTGTCTACGGAGCGATAATGGGCTTCGATGATATTTTAAAGGCGGTTTCAAAGGTTAATGAGGTAGACATACGCGAAATTGCAAGCGCCTATCTGACTAAAACGCCTACGCTTGCACTAGTTGGACCATTTAAGAACACCACTAAGTTTGAGAAGGTATTGAAATGATAAATGTTGCAGTGTTAGGGGCCAAGGGTCGCATGGGCGCCGAGGTCGTTAAGGCCGTACAAGCTGAACCCGGGATGTCACTTATTGCCGCCTTAGATTTGGGCGATTCGCTAGATCAGTTGATTGGGTCAGGAACACATGTAGTTGTTGATTTCACTACGCCCGACTCTGTTATGGCTAACTTAGATTTTCTCATTAACAATGGAATCCATGTAGTTGTTGGTACTACGGGCTTTGATGATAAAAAACTTGCAGCAGTTGCAGAAATTTGTAAGCAGAATCCATCGGTAGGCGTCTTGATTGCTCCAAACTTTGCAATTGGAGCAGTGTTGATGATGGAGTTTGCAACGAAAGCAGCCCAATATTTTGAATCTGCTGAAATTATCGAGCTACATCATCCAGACAAAGTCGATGCACCTAGTGGAACCGCAGCGCGTACTGCGCAGTTAATGAGTGATGCGCGTAAGTCTGCTGGATTAGCACCTATGCCAGATGCAACCACGACATCTTTAGATGGTGCTCGCGGCTCACTAGTGGGGGATATTCCAGTCCACTCGGTTCGAGCTCGAGGCTTGGTTGCCCATCAAGAAGTTATCTTTGGCGGTTTAGGTGAAACATTAACTATTCGTCATGATTCAATAGATCGTGTTGGATTTATGCCAGGTGTCTTACTGGGAGTACGTAAAGTTATATCTGCACCGGGGCTTACGCATGGCCTCGATAAATTCATGTAAAGGGAGAAATACACGTGGCAAACCAAGAAATCATCATGTACAGCGGAGAATGGTGCGGCGACTGCCGACGCTCAAAGCGCTTGCTCGATGAACTCAATGTCGAATACACACTCATTGATATTGAAGCAGATACTGCTGCTTCCGATAAAGTTATTGAGATTAATGGCGGAATGCGATCAATTCCAGTTATCGTCTTTGCCGATGGAACACATTTGACTGAACCATCGGATATCGATTTGAAGGCCAAACTGAGTTCGTTGGGCGTGATTTAGAGCCAGTTATAGATTGCTGCCGAAGTCAACGCGGCAGAAATAACGACAACTGGAAATGGTGCCTTGAGTATCAATGTCAGAACGGCGATACTGACTCCGGCAAGGCGATGATCAATCAGTACTTTACTTTCCGATGTGAATGTTTGCACTGCAACTAACGCACTCAACAGTGCGATAGGAATCAATGTATTGACTCTTTGAAGTCTTGGATTATCAAGCCAATGCTGTGGAATCGAATGGCCAGTGAACTTTAAAATAAAGGCAATTACGCTGGTACCAATAGTTGCGATCCAGAATGCATTCATCGTCGCAAGCCAACCACTATGGCTATAAAAGCCGTCGCAATTATCGGCAATCCAGCTGGCAATAACGGAGTCATCGCGATTGCAAAGAGAATCGATACAACAGCCAAAGCGCGATCACTATTTTTCTCCAGTCGTGGCCAAAGCAATCCCAAGAAGGCTGCGGGTACTGCAGAATCTAAACCCCAAGCACGGGCATCGCCCATCGCTTGAGCTCCCAAAGCTCCTGCCAGCGTAAAGAGATTCCAGAAGAAAAATACGCCAAAGCCGGTTAGCCAAAACCCCTGTCGCATAGCGGAGTCGCTTCTTTTTTCGGCGCCTAGAGCAACACCAGTAGATTCATCGATTGTTATCTGTGCAGCGACAATTCGACGCCAGCCTTTAACTTTCAATCGAGGCGCCATGATTACGCCATATAAACCATTTCGAATTCCAAGTAGTGATGCAGTTGCGATTGCGCTTATGGCACCGCCCCCTGCACCTATCACACCGACCACTGCAAATTGGGATGCACCTGAAAATGTCAGCAGAGATAAGAGGCAGCTCTGAAGAACTGAAAATCCATTGGCAACCGATGCTGCACCAAATGCGACCCCATAGGCACCAACAGTCAGGGAGACGCTCAGCGAATCACGGAGTGTGATGGATTCAATTTTGGACACGCGGACATTCTGCCTTAGATATCCAAAGCCTCCAACTCTTACCTAGATAAGGTCATGCTATGAGTGAAGAGATTATTTACCGCGACGATATGACTGTAGAACTTATTAAATCCAGCGCCAGTGATGCCGATGTTATTTGGGCGGCACGTGTTTCAACGGCTGGTGAACAGTCAATGGATGAGATTGGTGAAGATCCAGCTCGCTCAGCAGGATTGATCAATTACTTAGCGCGCGAGCGTCACGGATCTCCTTTTGAACACACATCGATGACATTTTTTATATCTGCACCAATCTTTGTCTTTCGTGAATTCATGAGACATCGCATCGCTTCATACAATGAAGAAAGCGGCCGCTACCGCGAGTTAAGGCCTGTTTTTTATATTCCTTCGAAAGAGCGCAAACTGCTTCAGGTCGGAAAGACCGGTGCATATACATTTGAAGATGGAACAAGCGAGCAGTTCGAACTCTCGATTCAAGCCATGAAGGATGCCTACA
>CAEZZF010000075.1_pt1 | contig 5453 bp, 6 predicted proteins | sample 7266141 | NCBI WGS metagenome assembly CAEZZF01 (sample SAMEA6813953, study PRJEB35770) | freshwater metagenome | biome: Freshwater; feature: Freshwater reservoir; material: water | place: Czech Republic | collected 2016-08-15 | depth 30m m
CAGCGATCTTCTTCATCGCCTTAGTCTGAGCAGATCCACCTACACGGGAAACCGAAACACCAACGTTGATCGCTGGGCGAACACCGGCGTTGAACAAATCTGTTTCAAGGAAGCACTGTCCATCGGTAATTGAAATAACGTTTGTAGGAATAAACGCTGAAACGTCATTTCCCTTAGTCTCAATGATTGGAAGTCCAGTCATTGATCCGCCACCGAGTTCATCAGATAGCTTGGCGCAACGCTCTAACAAACGTGAGTGTAAGTAGAAAACATCGCCAGGGTATGCCTCGCGGCCTGGTGGACGGCGAAGCAGGAGTGAGACTGAACGATAAGCCTCGGCCTGCTTAGAAAGATCATCAAAGACAATTAGAACGTGCTCGCCGTTATACATCCAGTGCTGACCAATTGATGAGCCAGTGTATGGAGCTAAGTACTTAAAGCCTGCAGGATCTGATGCTGGAGATGCAACGATTGTCGTGTACTCCATTGCGCCAGCTTCTTCGAGCGCGCCTTTAACTGCAGCGATCGTTGAACCTTTCTGGCCAATTGCAACGTAGATACATTTAACTTGCTTCTTCTTATCTCCAGATTTCCAGTTTTCTTTCTGGTTAATAATTGTGTCAACAGCAACTGCGGTTTTACCTGTCTGACGGTCACCAATAATCAACTGGCGCTGTCCGCGACCGATAGCAGTCATCGCATCGATTGCTTTAATTCCTGTTGCAAGTGGCTCTTTAACTGGTTGGCGCTGAACAACAGAGGGAGCCTGAAGTTCTAGTGCACGACGAGCATCGGCCTTGATTTCACCCTTGCCATCGATTGGACGGCCAAGTGGATCTACAACGCGACCTAGGAATGCATCTCCCACTGGTACGGAGAGAATTTCTCCTGTGCGTCGTACTGATGTGCCTTCTTCAATTCCTTCGTAACCACCCAAGATAACAACGCCGATTTCGCGTACGTCGAGGTTGAGTGCAAGGCCGAGTGTGCCGTTTTCAAACTGCAGCAACTCATTTGCCATAGTTGATGGCAGCCCTTCAACGCGTGCGATTCCATCGCCTGCTTGGCTTACGGTTCCGACTTCGTCGCGTGCTGCAACGCCTGGATCGTAAGACTTAACAAAGTTCGCTAAGGCTCCCTGGATTTCTGCCGGGTTGATCGTTAGGTCTGCCATGTGTTTCTCCCTTTATTTGCTTCCGACTACGGCGCGTGCGGCCCCAGCCAAACGATTTGATACGGTTCCATCGACTAACTCATCTGCAAACTTGACCGAAACTCCACCAATAACTGCTGGGTCGATCTCAATATTGATTCGAACTGGCTGTCCAACCTGCTTATTTAATGAAGCAGATAGGCGCTCGGACTGGGCGCTGCTCAATGGAGCTGCAACGCGCACAAGTGCGATCACTCGGCTGCGCCTGGCAGCAAGTGAGTGCGCATAGTCTGCAAAAGCCGACTCGACACTGCGTCCACGCCAGGTATTAACAAGTTCGGATACTAACTTCACGGTTGAACCAGATGCGCCCTTGAGAATCTCGCTAACCAAAGTGGCCTTAGCGAGCTTTGCATCTGATGTCAGCGCTTTGCGAAGCTCGGCTGAGCCAGCAATCGCGCGTGAAGCGGTAAAGATTTCATCTTCTACGCGGTCGAGTTCGCCAGCGATATTGGCAGCTGATGCTTCTGCCTCAATAGCTAGTTGCTCGATAACGTGCACAAGATCCTTCGGTGCCGACCAGCGCATCGCTGAAATCTCGGTTGTAATGCCGAGTGCAAGTGCACCAATCTTTGAACTAAACAACTCTGCTAGAAAAACTTTCTTGGAATCTGCATCGCGAGAGTTATCAGTTAAAGCACGACGAACTGCGATATGTGAATCCAATACCTCGGTTACAAAGAAGAGCTCAGCACTTAGTGCAGATGCAGCCTGTGCATCAACGCCTTTTACGGCAGCATCTAAGGCATCACGTGCAGTCACAAGTGACTGACGACTACTTCCTCCGAGGTGAGCTCTCATGTCTTACTTACTCTTCTCTAAATCTTCTAGGAAGCGATCAACAACGCGCGACTGGCGTGCAGCATCATCGAGTGACTCCCCGACGATCTTTGACGCAAGCTCTACTGCCAAAGCACCAACTTCGGTACGAAGTGAGGTGATTGCTTGTTGGCGCTCGGCCTCAATTGATGCATGTGCGGTCGCAGTAATGCGGGCAGCTTCTTCTTGTGCTTTAGCACGAAGATCTTCAATGATGGATGCTCCTTGAACACGGGCTTCTTCGCGCAAAGTCTGCGCTTCGGCCTGTGCCTTAGAGAGTTGTTCGGTGTACTGAGCAAGTGCGCGCTGTGCTTCTAGCTGCGCCTTTTCAGCACGTTCGATTCCACCTTGAATTGCATTAGTGCGCTCGGTGAATGCCTTCTCAAACATTGGCACTACAAACTTGCGCAGGGTTAAGAAGAGCAGAGTAAACGCGATTGCACCAACTACAAGCTCTGCAGTGTGTGGAATCAGCGGATTAATCTTCTCTTCCGCAGCCAAGTTAACAAATCGCATCAGTTGTCCTTAATGTTAAATTCTTATGAATTAGAGAACGAATGCGAGAACGAGGCCGAAGAGTGCAAGAGCTTCAGCAAGTGCGAAGCCAAGGAAAGCGATTGGCTGTAGGACGCTGCGGGCTTCTGGCTGACGAGCTACGCCGTTGATGTATGCGGCGAAGATGAGGCCAGTTGCGATTCCGGGACCGATTGCTGCAAGGCCAAAACCAACGAGGTTAAGTGTGCCTGTCATTTTTTTCTCCTTATTTCCTATTAGTGCTCGTCGGCAAGGGCGCCGGCGATGTAAAGAGCTGCTAGCAGAGTAAAGATGTACGCCTGCAAGCATTGGACCATGAATTCAAAGAAGGTCAACGCAATGCCGATACCGAAGGCAAATGGGCTGATCAACTTCAAACCAATAACACCTTGGAGTAGATGATCTCCACCCAAGATAAAGACGAGCAACAACAAGTGGCCCGCAAACATATTTGCAAATAATCGAAGTGCAAGCGTCAATGGACGTACTACAAAGAATGTAAGAATTTCTAGCGGGGTGATAAGAATGTACGCAGCCTTAGGCACTCCAGGCATAAACATGATCTCTTTAAAGTACTTAAGAGCACCTTGTTTACGAATTCCGACGTAGTGGAAAACAATATAAATAGTCATCGCTAAAACGTAAGGGAAAGAGACACGCGACATTGAGGGAAATTGCAATAGCGGAATGATTCCAAATAAATTATTTACTAAGATGAAGGTGAAGAGCGTAAAAAGATACGGCACAAAGCGCAGAAAATCATGGCCGATAACGTCTTTAGCTAAGTCATTTCGTACAAAAGAGTAAATTGATTCACCGGCAAATTGAAGCTTTGACGGCACTACCGCAGCCTTACGTGAAGAGATAATAAAGAAAACTGAAATAAGAATGACTGAAAGAAAGACTAAGAGGATTGGCTTAGTTGTATATGCGTTGTCGCCAAAAATCGGTGGAAGTTCGAAGTCGTTGCTGCTTGGTGGGACAAAGCCCTCACCTGAACGCAGTAGAACGCGCACGCATAACTCCTTAGGAACTCGTATACGGTTGACTAAACGGGGAAGTTAAGACGAGGTAACCCTAAGGCAGAGACGGCTCAGTTGAGAAATCGAGGGTGGCGTGGGAGCTGTGGAGCAGGTCTCACTCGCGCCCGAAGCGCAGCCAGACCAGATAAATCGCCCCGCTGATACCGACCAACAGGCCGATCAAGGTGAAATATGACGTGTTGAGCCACTTATCCAGCCCGAAGCCGATTCCACCCCAAAAAAGTAGGCCTGATAGCAGGTAGCCAAAAATCGACCACATCGCACTCTCTTCTCGCTTAGCCATGGCTTACTCCTTCTTATCTGGAAGAGGCAAATGTAGGCGCAAGGCCATGAAACTAGCAATCTCCCCCCACAGCCAGGCGATAGTCAGGGCAACTGCGCTGATTCCGAAGGTAGTTCGGCTTATGGTTGCGCGATCCGTGTACTTTGAAATCGCCCACAATAAGAGGCCAAGTGCAAAAAGCTTTGCAAAGTAAGAAAAGAGCGCCATCGCCATCGTAGAAATCGGATCTAGATTTCTAGTCATTCTAGAAACTGCGATATGAATAATAAAGAAGATGACGACTACAAACTGCGCAAGCAGCGCTCCATATAAACCACTGAGCCCAAGAGTAAATGTTGAAATAACAATGGCAAGGATGCCTGTAATTAAAGTTGGTCGAAAAGCGCCACGCAGTAATTGACTTTCATTGCTGCTCATGATGAAAGCTTATTCTTGCTTTTTAAAAGAATTAATGTAACTGCAGCAAGTACCACTGCAGTTAGTAGCGCAATCCATGCAGGAGCAAATGCCAGGACGGTTACAGGAAATGCGATTGTTGCCGTTACCAGATACAAAATAAAAGATGTCTTAAGTTGAGAATTTCCGGCACTCAATAATCGATGGTGCAAATGCTCATTATCTGGAGCAAAGGGAGACCTGCCTGCCTTTACTCTACGACCAACGGCCAACAATAAATCAGCCAGTGGAACTGCTAACACTGCAAAAGGTAATAACAAAGGCAACAATGTTGGTCCGGCAGATTCTGCTGAAATTGCGTTGGGATCGACTTGGCCAGTTAAAGTAATCGCAGCCGATGCAAGCAACAGGCCAAGCAACATAGAGCCACTATCGCCCATGAATATCCTTGCTGGGTGTGCGTTATGGGGCAAGAAACCAATACAAACTCCAACTAAAACTGCGGTAATAAGAGATGGTGCACCGGCACGACTAAAGCCATAATCAACGGCCAATAAATAGGCAAAAGCGAAAAATGCAATACCCGCAATTGCAACTATTCCAGCTGCAAGACCATCCATCCCATCGATAAAGTTAACGGCGTTAATTGTTATAACAACAATAAGAACTGTCACCAGTTGGCCAATGCTCGGTGGCAATGTGATGACTCCGTTGATCGGTAGCCAGAGAATCTGAATTCCATACATTAATAAGATTCCAGCAACGAAGACTTGGCCAGTTAATTTGGTCAATGCATCTAGTTGAAAGCGATCATCGGCCATACCCAACAAAACAATGGTCGTAGAGGCCAAAAAGATGCCTTGTGCTTCATGGCCAAATGATTTTCCGACAAGTGGCAAGTGATTAACAATCATAAATGTGACTGACATCGCCAACCACATTGCTACACCACCCCAACGGGCGGTTGGAGTTGTATGTATGTCTCGGCCTCGAATTTCGGCTACTGCTCCAAAACGTATTGCCTGGCTGCGTACAAAAGGGGTAAATAGATAGCAGAGCGCTGCCGAAATGAGCAGAGTTACTAAATATTCACGCATTGATTACGCCTGGTAGATAGGAAAGCGTGCAGTTAAGGCATGAACTTCAGTTTTGATTGCTGCATGAA
>CAEZZF010000097.1_pt1 | contig 4503 bp, 1 predicted proteins | sample 7266141 | NCBI WGS metagenome assembly CAEZZF01 (sample SAMEA6813953, study PRJEB35770) | freshwater metagenome | biome: Freshwater; feature: Freshwater reservoir; material: water | place: Czech Republic | collected 2016-08-15 | depth 30m m
CCCATCAGGTCAAAACGGAAACCGTCGACGTTGTATTGAGTAGCCCAATACTTAACAGAGTCCACAATAAATTTACTAACCATCGGACGCTCTGATGCAACATCGTTACCACATCCACTGCCGCTAGTTAAGTTGCCGTTGTTATCGGTTCTAAAGAAATAGCCCGGCACAATTTGTTGCTCGCTAAATGATGGAGCGTTGAAAACATGGTTATAAACCACATCCATATTTACCCGCAGCCCCTGGGTGTGCAGCGCCTGAATCGCTGATTTAAATTCGACGATACGAGTAGTTGGGTTGGTCGGATCAGAGCTATACGAGCCCTCGGGAACGTTGTAATTCTGAGGGTCATAGCCCCAGTTAAAGCTTGGATTGTTCTCATCCACCGATGCGTAATCAAAGACTGGCAACAGTTCAACGTGAGTCACGCCGAGATCCTTAATAGATGCAACTGCGGTAGATGTTCCGCTAACGCTGGTTTTTGGCTCAGTAAAGGCTAAAAACTTGCCGGCGTTACGTGCCTTCACTCCGCTGGATGCATCGATTGATAAATCGCGAACATGAAGTTCGTAAATAACTGCATCACTTGGCTTGCCACTAAATGCTGGCTTCTTAGTCGACCAACCTTTGGGATTAGTCTTCGATAGATCTACAACGACTCCGCGCAGACCATTAACTGTTGTTGCACGTACATATGGATCAACGGCATCTCGCGTGACTCCATCAACTTTTACGCGATATGTATAGATCAAACCATTCTTGTCGCCGTTAATTGCAGCGGTCCATGTTCCATTCACACTGGCCTTCATTGCAACAAGACTTGCGCTGGCAGCAGTGCTATCGGCCGATGCATATGTTGCAATCGAAACTGCGCTGGCAGTTGGAGCCCACACACGAAATGCCGTCTTGGCTTTGCTATATGTATTTCCTAAATCATCACCTTTATATGTGTACTTCTTCGTAAAATTTAATGAGTCATATAACTTGGCCTGTGCAATTGCCGGATTAGCTTTCACCGGTTCGGTTGGTAGCGAGTAGTGAACTTCGGGATCTCCTTGGCGCAGCCAGACTTCGGCCTTGCCATTGGCATCGAAAATACTAATGAATCGATCATCACCAATATCTTTTTGCGCCCAATCATTGAGGCGAACAAGCACACCGATATCTTCAAAGCCCTTCATATCTGGAACTTCAAGAGTGAGAACTTTTCCAAATGCGTCATCTCCGTTGAACTGCACACCCTTTGTATCCAACGTCTTATCATTAGTGTTGACTAATGAGTTTCTCCATAACCATAAGTTCCATCCTGTGTAATCTCCGGCAGGGCGCTGGTAGTGGATCACCAGCTTGACTACATCGGGGGCAGCTGCCGAACTAATAGATGGCAGGGCAAAGGCCGACAGCGCAATGGCCAATAGCGTTACAAGGGTTAAGCGGAAGGTTTTGGGTGCAGTTCTCATGGGCACAATTTAGTCGTAAGCCTTGAATACCAAGGGTACTAACTGGCCGTATTGACCGTATTAGGGCATCGATTTACCTAATTGTTATGTAGGTGCTCCCTTGCATATGAGCGTTGCAGAGCAGCGCGCAGTTATTTTTTCTGTGTCCATCCTGCAGGACACTTTGGAACAGCCCCGCTAGATTGCAACGTTAGTTTGCCTTTAACGCAAGTGATCGTAATCTTTTTTGTTGTTACTTTTTTATAGACAGCCAACTCTACTTTCAATGAAGCAATCTCCTTTGCCAGTGCACCAGATATTGCATTGGCTTCGGCACTTGCTTTAGCCAACGCATTTACTAGCGCAACTTCTGCATCGGCTGCCGCCCTTGAGAGTGCATTAGCCAGTGCCGCTTCAGCTTGGATTTTGGCAATGGCTGCCGCCAGATCCGCCTCCGCCTTTGCTTTTGCCACAGCATTTAATAGCGCGACGTGTGCATCGGCTGCCGCCTTTGATAGTGCAGTAGCCAGTGCAGCATCGGCTTGAGCTTTGGCAAGTTCTTCTGCAGTTGAAACTGCTGACTTAACATCACCAAAGGCGAGCAAGTCAGCGCTGAGCGATTTATCAAGTAAAAGCGATTTTTGGATAACACCTAGAAGTTCGGGCTGGTAATCGGCTGAAATACGTTCGAGTCCTGATTCATATGCAGATTCTCCGGCTGTTGAAAAACTCCCCTTTGGAAAGTAATAAGTAGTGACATTTGAATAATCACCATTCTTATCAATTAATGTAATTCTTAAAACGCCACCCGTACCAAAATCTTTCGGGATGCTCATCGTGTGTCTATCAGTTGTACTTCCTGAAATTAAACGCGCGATATATGCCGTTGAAGGGGAATCCGCCGGGCTGAACTCAATGTAGGTACACGAAAGTCGAGTCGCATTTTGAATCCCCAAACCAAGGTCAACTAACTTGGCATTGAGTTTATTAACACCAAGAATTTCATAGTGCCCAAAATTCGGTGCCCTGATTGCCAATAGTTTGCCTGAGGGATTACACCAACTGCCTAAATTGCTGACAGGGAATGTCAGCGAAAGCTCCTTGATTGAAGTCACAGTGCCATCGGCTTCGATGGCCTCAACCTTCACGCTCAGATCAGTGCTATCGGTTGGTTTATTAAGGACTATTTCACCATCGTCTCCAGGCAACAGTTGAGGCGTTTGGCCATTAACTGTAATTCTTACTTTCGCTGGCTTAACACCAACCGCCCAACTCAAAGTTACAGATTTTTCAGTTAGATTGCTTGACGATATAGATTTGATTGACCCAAGTGCTTTAAGGTTCAAGATTTTCTGAACAAACTTATCAAAGTTCACTCTGCGCAAATCTTTAATAACCACGTCATCAATTGACGTTGCCGTCGAACGTGCAATGGCTGTCAGTTCATCAACTGTTGAAGTAGGCGAAACACTGTGGCCAATCGCCATCATGGCCGCAATAACCGGCGCCGCCGCAGAAGTTCCACCAAAGTGATCTATCCACTCATCAAGCTTGATTGGATCCTGTGGCACCGTCGCAGATTCAAACTCCGTTGGTGCCGCCAATGTTAAATTCTGTGCAACATTTGAATAGTTTGTGAACTTATCAGTAGGCAGTACCGCTCCAACACTTATAACGGCGTCTTCACAAGCAGGATGCGATATCTGGGTCAATCTTCCTCCATTGCCAGATGCAACAACAACCGCTACTCCTAGAGCTTTCACTTTCTTAATTCCCGTAACCCAACTTTGATACCCTGTGTCCTCTTCACAGTTTGCGAAAGTTCTAGGGAACCAATCGGCACCGAAAGACATATTTACTGCAGCGATATTATATTTTTTTGCGTTAGCTGCAATCCAATCAAGGGCCGCTGTACCTTGCTGGTTCCACTTTATTGAAATAATTCGCACGCTTGGCGCAAACTCTAAAACCGCGCTGCTGACCATAGTTCCATGGGCTGAGTCTCTATAAGGTGTTCCATCTGCATTCTTCTTGTATTCCGCTGCGCCAACGCTTACATCAAAAGTTGCTTTATCTTTGCATTGATACTGCAGATCCATAGGGCCATCACTTGATGTACACACCTCTTGAATAATGCGTCCATCTAACTGCACATGCGCTGCCTGAGTTCCTTCATCCATGACGACAACAGATACTCCTTGCCCTGTGTATCCATGTTCAATCGTCCAGTCAGCGCCGATTTGTTCACGCGCAGTTGTTAGCGCAGGATGCGATGGTGCAAGGGGGAGCTCGGGCATCACTTTATTCAGTGCCGTCTGTATGGGATCCACATCGGCAAATACTGGCGCCGGTGAGATAAGTGAGAATGCAATAGCCGACACAACAATCAATACAGATTTACGCACGATAGGACTCCTCAAATATGTTATGCATGAAGTCTGCCAAGTGAAATTGGCTTTTCAAGTGTTTTAAAGGTCAACATTTAGTTATGAGTGATAACCTGCGCAATTGTGACCCAAAAAGCCACAGTTTTAGGGCAATCATTCGTGCCTGCTTACATATACTCGCCCCATGAGTTTTAGCGCCAGCCAATTCGCACTGTTGGGATTAATGGCCTTCGCACTTACCGGGCTTCTCACATGGCCCGTCAGAGCTCTGGCTATTCGCATTGGCGCTATGGACAAACCAAACCTTGAGCGCAAAACACAAAAAGAGCCCGTCCCATATTTAGGCGGAGTCTCCATTGCAATTACAGTCACCGCGCTTACATATGCAGGAGTTATTCAATCGGATTTCACAACCATCAACTTTCCACTTGCAAGTTACGTTCTGATACCTGCAATCGTTTTAGGCTTCATGGGTTTAGTTGATGATCTGCGAGGCCTGCCGGCATTACCTCGATTAGTTTTTCAAACACTTGTCGCTGTTGCTGCGGCTCTAGTTTTAATCAACACCGGTTCAGTCGGCGCTGCCTTTGGCCAGAGCATTCTCAGCGAGGCGTTAACAGTGTTCTGGATTGTAGGAATCTGCAACTCCATTAACTTCTTTGATAACTTAGATGGCG
>CAEZZF010000104.1_pt1 | contig 4245 bp, 7 predicted proteins | sample 7266141 | NCBI WGS metagenome assembly CAEZZF01 (sample SAMEA6813953, study PRJEB35770) | freshwater metagenome | biome: Freshwater; feature: Freshwater reservoir; material: water | place: Czech Republic | collected 2016-08-15 | depth 30m m
GCTCAAGCGTTTTCCCGAAGCGATCGAGGCTTATAACAAGGCTCGTGAGGCTTTTAAGGAAGATCGTTCGCAGAGTAACGTCGTTGATTGCGACTTCAACTTATCGGATATCTATGCGAAGTTAAGGCAGTCGGTCGGAACCGAGTTCCACGCCCAACGTGCACTCGATTACTACGAGACGGTCGGTCATCACTCAAAGATTTGGTGGCTCAAGTATTACTTGGGAATCGCCAAGAGGTTACAAAACGAAATTGATAAGGCCAGTGAGTACTTGGATCAGGCCAAGAGTTTGGCACAAGCGATGGGCTGGCAAGAATGGAAGTTCTTGATAGCCGTCGAGAAAGAAAATGCCGAGATTTTGATCCTTCGTGGTCACGATGATGAGGCCAAAGAGATCCTGCGGCGCGTGAAGAGCGTTGAAGAGATTCTCACAAGTGCGAGTTTTCATGAAGCTGCTTAAGGGTGGAAAGTCAGATCTAGCAGGAATACCCATCCTGCTGGAGCCTGACTATCGCGTGAGTTATGACAACGTCACAGTTACTGACGGCCAATTGCGCAAGCTAAAAGCTGCTCTAGATACAGCCTCGGATATGGCCAAATACGCTCGGTATAGGACCTGGCTGTACTACGCCAACTTGAAGCGCTGGCAGGGGCAGGGTTATCACTTTCATTATGAGAGTGGAGAAGATTCAACTAGCTGCACATGTGGTTTAACGCTTAATACTTATGGCAGTGCTGATCAAGATATTGCAGTCGTAATTTCTGAGGCAGTTGCTAAGAAATTAGAAGCAATTGATCTGCAGGATTTGCAGACTATCCGCCAGCATAGAAAATTACCAACGTTGCGGGGTATTTCAGTCGCAATCATTGTTGGTTTTATCTGGCGAGAAGATTTGAGCTCATATCTATGGACCGCAATTTGTCAGCAGTGTGGTGCCTGTGAGATTGAGATATTTAATGTTGAAGCACAGGAATTTGTGAAGATTCATAACAAAGTTTGTGGCGCAATTATCGGTGAGGGTGGTGAGTGATGGGCGTCTACGATTTCATGCTTTATGAACAAGAGAGAAAGAAGTGGCTTAAGCGTGCAGAAGATCCGTTGCTTGCACCAGCAGAGCGAGCAGTCTTCATTGCGATGGTTGAATTAATTATCGCTCAAAAAAATCTGGCATCTGCTAGATGGGATGAACAAATCTACTTACGAGAAGGGCGGAAGACATGATGGGAAATGTAGCTAATCGGCAGTGCCCGATGTGTCGCAGCACTGATATTGATCAGAAGTACGTAACTACAACGCCGTTTTATCAGTGTAATCAATGTGGAGAAAGGTATAAAAATTAAATGAAGAAACTAATTATCGCGCTCTTTGTAAGCGCACTAACAGTCAGCACAGTTCCGGCCGTTGTTGCCGATACTCCCCCAACGATTGCAGTAATCGATGTTGGAACAAACTCATCTTTGTTCACAAATGCGATTGCAACTGAGGTCTGCGTTATATCGAGTTACAAGTGCCCAAATGGCAAACTCTTCATGGAAGGCCCTGGAGCTGCAAATATCGCAATAACCACCAATAAGGAGGTTAATCACGGAACACAAATGCTCTCTATTGTCACTATGGTTAATCCCAGCGCAAAGATCATCCCTATCCGTATCGCTGGCATAAACCCTAATGGAAACTTAGCCCTGTATTCTCTTGAGGATGTGAAGGCTGCGCTGGATTGGGTGATTGCAAACCGAATTAAATACAACATCGCTGTGGTTTCTCTTTCTCAGGGAAGAATCTTTGCTAACTGCAAAGTCCCAGTTGGAATGGCTGCACAGATTGCAACGTTAAAGGCTGCGCAAGTACCTGTTATTACGGCGGTTGGAAATGATGGTAATCACACAACAGTTATGGCACCTTCATGCTTAACTGACACAGTTGCAGTGGGTGCAACCGATAATCCATACCCTGGTGTTCAACCAATTGCTTATGACGTGAAAGCAGTTCCGTATATCGCCCGTTATAGTAACGGGGCACAAGGACAAACTGATTTCTTTCTTAATGCTCGTTGGTACACGTTACAACTTGATGGCACTAAGCGATTTACTGTTGGTACTTCTAACGCAACAGCTGCACTCAGTGGATATTGGTTACTGAATCGTAAGGCAACATTTGATGAAACCTTTGCTTCAATTTTGTCTAACACAACTAAAATCAAGAATGAGTTCCAATCAGGGTCATTTGTGACAATCGATTCGCTGAGTTTGGGAAACAATAAATGATAAATCAGGGTACTGACTGCGGGTTTATCCCAAACCGTGTAAAGGTTACATCATGAGCACAATTCATTTATGGAGACTAGATTCAGAGAAGAAGGCATTGCTACAAAGGGCAATTGCTCCGCCGTGCTCGTATAAGAATCGGGTGCAATATCTAAAAGAGGCCGAGGATATTCAAAGTGAGATCTTCAAGCGCTGGCGTGAGGGAATCGCCCACAATGTGGCGCGAGCGCTAGGCGTGGATCTGCATAAGCCCGAGTAAGTGAATCTGTCAGTGGTGGGTTCTAGGGTCACTCCATGACTACACGCCGTAGGCCTTCGATCAAGAGATTGATCTGTCCTGGATGCACGCAAAAGGCGACCTTGAAGACCATTCTCTATGGGATGCCTGGAGATGATTTCGACTTCGGACGATACGCCGTGGGCGGTTGTTTGATGGAAGATGGGCAACCGGATATTACTTGCACGGTGTGCGAGTGGAGTGGTCTGCGAAATGATTTAGATAACTTCTATCCTGATCGGCTCTATTGATGAACTGTGCGGATTGCAGGTGGGTATGAGAAATCTTCGCTTAGGGATAAGCCTTATTGGTATCTCTATCTTTTCGATACTGATACTGGACTTTCTACCGGGGCCGTGGGTCAATGAGATGCCCTTTGCCGACTCAACGTTTGTCTATGTTGTTATGGGATTAGTTTTTTATGTAGCAATTTATTTTTTGGGGTCGCCATCCCTGAAGTACTTTGGGCTGCCCCGCTGGCATTTCAAGACTGGGGTGGGGCTGTTGGTTGGCTCATTCTTTGTAATCTCTGAAATAACTGGATCTGACAATGTACATCTGGGTGCGATTATTTCAATTCGTGGAGTAATTTTCTTGCTAGCTGTGGGCTTTGGTGAAGAGATGGTTAGCCGTGGCCTTGTTTATGGTGCTTTAGAAAAGTTTGGCAATCCCTCTGCCATTTTTATCTCTTCGCTTCTTTTTGGTTTGATGCATTTGAATCTATACACGGGTGGGGACTGGGATCCGTGGGAGGCGTATTGGCATGTTACGAGCGCCTTTGCATTTGGGCTACTTGCCTGTGCGTTGATGATCATTACGCGAAGTATTTGGGTGGCAGTTATTTTTCATGCGCTGTGTGATTGGAGCATTGTCTTTGACAAGACCAGTGCAAACTTACCTGGCAGGCAAGATTGGGGCGTTGGGTTTTGGGAAGGGGTAACCGTGCCCTTCAGTAATGTCTCGCTATATATTGGTTGCGCTCTAGTGCTGTTATGGATTGATCGTGGTGGCGTGCCTGTGTGGGTTTATCGCTTGGCGCTTAAGTGGAAGTTAGTGAAGCCAGAAGTTCAATACCTTGCTAATTAGTGGCTGGCGCTGCGCCACTTCTTCCAAGCCCCAGTGCTGAGCAAGGCCCAGGCTACTAAAAGAGGTTGAAATAGCAGACGCACAAAGCGCGAACGATCACTATTTAAACCAAAGGCATCGGTGTGGTTTATGTATTGCGAGATGTTGCCCCAGAAGACTGCAACAAAGAACAGTGCAACTATCCAACCGATCTGGGTTCTGTATTTCCATAGTGCAATTAATGCAAGCCCCAATGCAATCTCAACAACTCCAGATGCGATAACTACTTGATCTGCCCATGTTTGTAAAAGGGATGGTACCTGAGCTTGAAACTCAATTCGGCTAGTTGTTAAGTGTTTGATGCCGGCATAGGCAAGAGCTATTCCTAGAACCACTTGGGATGTGCGTTGTGCGATTTTCATAGAGGCATTAAACACCATCTGGAATCGCAAGTTTGAGGGAAGTGCTGATTGAGTTTCCGGTAACCAACAATTACCAAGGTACGACCTGCATCTCTTCCCATAGGACTCCCGTTAACTTCTTTTGATCGGTTGTCCCAGTGGCATCGAATTCGCGAGTTGCTAGCCAGATCGCTGTTAGCGCACCTTCTTCGGCAGATAAAGGTGCATCAGCTCCAC
>CAEZZF010000121.1_pt1 | contig 3727 bp, 1 predicted proteins | sample 7266141 | NCBI WGS metagenome assembly CAEZZF01 (sample SAMEA6813953, study PRJEB35770) | freshwater metagenome | biome: Freshwater; feature: Freshwater reservoir; material: water | place: Czech Republic | collected 2016-08-15 | depth 30m m
AGGTATCTACAGAGCTTGCAGCAGTTTCTGCAGCTCTTACTGCCAAGATCGCAGCCGATGCAGCAGCAGCAACAGCTGCAGCTACTAAGGCAGCAGCTGATAAGTTAGCTCTAGATGCAGCAATTGCTGCAGTTCTAGATGCTGCTAACAGTGCAACAGATGCAGCAACTGAGGCAATTGACAACGGTTCTGCAGCAACTGCTGCAGCTCAGGATGCAATTGATGCAGGAGATGCAGCAACAGCTGCAGCTCAAGATGCAGCCGATGCAGCAGCAGAGGCAACAGCCGCTGCTGAAGCAGCTGGTGAAATCGCTCAGACAGCAGCAGATACAGCAACTGAGGCAGTAGATGCCGCTAATGCAGCAACTGATGCAGCTAACGCTGCAGCAGAAGCAGCAGATGCAGCAACTAATGCAGCTCTAGATGCAGTAGATGCAGCTAATGCAGCATCAGATGCAGTAGCAGCACTTGCTACACAGATGGCAACAGCAATCTCAGCTCTAAAGGCTCAGATCACTGCGTTGACTAATCTCGTAGTTAAGATCCAGAAGAAGGTAAACGCGTAAGCCTTTAAGATCTTCTAAAAGATCTATAACCGAGACCCGGTTCCCACTTCGGTGGGGGCCGGGTTTCGGCCTTTTTATGGGGTTGGTAAGTATCCTTAGGGAATGGAAAAGAGAGCCGTAGAGAATCTTTTGGGCTGGTTAGTATCACTTGGGTTAGTAGTGACCACCCTGATTATCACCCCCTATCTGTCTGCTGATCTAGTTAATCCGCCTAAGTTTCTGATTCTTTCAATTACTGGGGCTATTGGCCTTGGAGTATTAATAACTAATCGTAAAATTTGGAGCTTTAATACCTATAAGTGGATTCTTCTAACTGTTGGAGCCTTCTTGATATGGCAAGTCGTTGTTCTTTTTGCTTCAGGGGCTAATAAGTATCAGCAGTTATTTGGTATTGGTGGGCGAAATACCGGGCTGATTACTTATTATGGCTTGGCACTGGTAATGATCAGTGCAGTATTTGCAGCGTCACACAATGCATTAAAGCGTGTTTCATGTGCTGGCATTATCGCCGGGTTTTTTTCAGTAGGTTATGGATTACTGCAAGGTGTAGGAAAAGACCCTTTGCCGTGGAACAATATTTATAACCCAGTCCATGGTTTCTTGGGCAACCCTGATTTTCAATCTGCCTTTGTGGGCATTGCTTGCTCCGTTGCGCTTGCTTTGGTCTGTGACAAGGGGGCTTCAATAGTCAAGCGGGCTGGACTATTGGCATTTATAGCGATTGGCCTTTATACGATAAAAGACGGCGGATCTATCCAAGGATTCTTAGTATTTATTATCGGCAGTGCAGTGGTTTTTTTCATTGTTATCAAGGTTCATTTAGGTAAGGCTTATAGCAATGGTTATCTTGGCCTAGGGACCATTGGCTTCTTGGCGATTGCATTGGGTTCGTTGAATATCGGCCCGTTAGCCAGTTTTTTATATCGCAGTTCTGTGACTGTACGCGGTGATTATTGGCGGGCTGCTTGGAAAATGACGATGGATAATCCAATCGTTGGTGTTGGCATGGATAGCTACGGTGATTGGTATCGCAGATCGCGAAATATAGATGCAACTTTGAGGTCTGGACCAGATGGTATTAGCAACGCCGCACACAATGTCTTTTTAGATATTTCCTCAAATGGTGGGTTGCCATTATTATTTATTTACTGTGCCATTACGGGTTTAGTGATTGTATCTTTGTGGAAAGTTATTGCGCGCTCACAGGAATTTAATCCTTACTTTGCTGCAGTCGCTGGTGCATGGGTTGCATATCAAGCTCAATCTATTATCAGTATCAATCAGATTGGTGTAGCTATTTGGGGTTGGGCGCTGGGTGGAATCATTATTGGTTATGAGATCGATTCACGGGTATCTGAGATTGAACCAGTGAGGAAAGTTAAGAGCGCTATTAAGCAATCGAAGTTTTCAATGACAACAGGAGTAGCCGTAGTAATCTCATTTGCCATAGGCATTGGCGTTGGACTGCCACCGCTGGTGGCTTCGGCCAAGTTTAAAGATGCCACTGAAAGTGACAGTTTGGCGCAGGCGATATCTGCAGCATATTTATTTCCGCTAGATGTTGAGCGCTTAGTTATCGTTGGTGCAAATTTAAGTGATAATAAGTATGAAAAAGAGGCGCTGAGCATCATCAATGATGCTGTGAAGAGTTTCCCCGATTCGTTTGATGCATGGAAGACATTGGCATCTCTGCCGAACGCGACGCCGGCCCAGGTGGCCAATGCCAAGGCGCAGATGAAGCGGTTGGATCCGCTGAATCCAGAGCTTAAATAGAGGTGGCACACCGTGAAGGCTCAGGTGCTTCACAGGTTTTAGCGGTGTAATAGGCACATGACTGCGCCTACACGAATCTATAAGAATTCCGCCGCCGGTACTGATTGGGCCGCCTTATTAATGGGTGGAGGTCTGGGGCTGACCTTGGCGCTGCAGCTGACAACAGTGCGAAAGAGTGACTTCACATCGCTGTATGCCTCGGTTGCATCTTTTTCACGGCTGTCGGCTTTGGTGGGTACTTACTTTGCAATCGTTGGGATCTTTTTAGTTGCACGAATCCCTTGGATTGAACGAGGCGTAGGCCATGATCGATTGGTGACCTGGCATCGCAAGTTGGGGCCGTACTCGTTATTTGCAATTGGTTTTCACGTTTTATTTATTGTCTTCTCTTTTGCCGGTCAAGATAATGTGCGTTTATACGTAGAAATGTGGCGCATGCTCAACACCTTTGACTGGATGTGGGCGGCGTTAGCTGGCTTTGTTTTAATGATTATGGCCGGTGTGACATCGTATAAAAAAGCACGCGCAAAGATGAGTTATGAGACGTGGTGGATTATTCATATCTACACATACTTTGCGATCGCCGCATCGTTTATGCATCAAGTATTAAATGGCCAGATGTTTATTGGTCATCCACTCAACCGTGCATACTGGACGGCGCTATATGTGTTGATGGCCTTTTCAATTATTTACTGGCGCTTTGGTGTTCCACTTGTGCGTTCGGCAAAACATGCGTTACGCGTTGAAAAAATTGTTGCAGAAGGCCCTGGTGTTGTCTCTGTCATTATGAAGGGGCGCAACTTACATAAGTTAGCCGCCCAGGGCGGACAGTTCTTTGGCTGGCGCTTTTTAACGCGCGGACATTTCTTGATGTCGCATCCGTATTCATTATCGGCAGCACCAACCGAGCACTTCTTACGTATTACTGTTAAAGATTTAGGTGATCATTCACGGTCAATGGCTTATCTAAAACCGGGCACACGTGTATTTGTTGAAGGCCCATATGGTGCCTTTACAGCAGGGCGCAGCACCAGACCTCATGTTGTTTTGATCGGCGGCGGCGTTGGTATTACACCGGTGCGCGCGCTGATGGATGAGTTCAATGGCGGCGTGCAGATGGACGTCATATTTAGAGCCTCCAAGGAAGAAGACTTGGTGCTCAAAGACGAGCTGGATTACATGGCCTTTAATAGCGGTGGCTCGATTCGGATTCACTATTTAGTGGGCTCACGTAAGAACCACCCTATGGATTCACGGGCGATGCGCCGTTTAGTGCCTCAGTTTGCCGATAGCGATATCTATATCTGCGGTCCTGAACCTCTTGTCAGCGCCGTACGCCAGGCCGCTGAGGACCTAGGTGTGCCCAAGAACCGCTTCCACGATGAGGC
>CAEZZF010000123.1_pt1 | contig 3668 bp, 6 predicted proteins | sample 7266141 | NCBI WGS metagenome assembly CAEZZF01 (sample SAMEA6813953, study PRJEB35770) | freshwater metagenome | biome: Freshwater; feature: Freshwater reservoir; material: water | place: Czech Republic | collected 2016-08-15 | depth 30m m
CGTAAAAACTCTTTAGAAAGTCCCAAAATATGCGCGGGTAACTGCTCTTTCGTTAAATGTCCGTGGCCACAATCAAAATACCGAACCCGTACACCTTTAGATATTTCCACAACCTCTGGCTGATCTGTCTCAGTACGACGTGTAAAAATATCAACTTCAACACCCATCGCCGCCATACGTTGGGCCGACTCGACAACATAGATATTCATTCCACCTGCATCGCCAATACCTGGCTGATCCAATGGAGATGTGTGCACCATTACGGTGGCTATGCGCCCGTTCATGGCTTAAGGGTACGACTAGTTAGAAAGTTGCGCGAATGGAACCGACTACTTGATCGCCGCCGTAGACCTTTTCTAACTCAATATCGGCATCGACGCCTAATAACTTCAATCCAGCAACAGTTATGGCCTCGCGTGGTCGCAAGCCACCGTCATTTACTTTAAAGGCGTACGCGCGACCATCAGGCACTGATGCCACCATTATTGATTCAGCGCCACTTTTCATGAACACTCCCGGATTATTTTTCATAATCTTTGTAGACATTCGATTAGGCCCTGCAACCATCTCTGGAAAATCTCTACACGCCTGTACGACGCTTTGATGCACCGGATCTGCTGAAATCGTCAATGCTCTTATTGCGCGGGCAAGGCCAATGAGTGAAATCAAAAATAACGGTGCCCCACACCCATCGATTGCGATATGAGAAATCTTTTCACCCGACAGAGTTTCTAGTTCACTCTTGAAAGCTACCTGCAATGGATGCTCTGGATCTAAATAGTTTTCAACTGGCCAACCATTGGTAGCACAGCCCAAAAGCATTCCAGAGTGCTTGCCACTGCAGTTCATGGCTAAACGCGTTGGAACCGGTGTTGCTAGTGCAGCCGCTTCATCAAGTGGTTTGCCTTTGACATTTTGCAATGCGTTTTCATCTAAGCCAGCCAGTGCCAAAATCTCTAAAGCACCGCTTTGATGCATCGCTAAACCCGAGTGCGATGCACATGTAAGTGCTAACAATCGTGGCTCTAATACGACCCCGCTTCGAACCATGGCCGATGCCAAAATAGATTTATAAGAAGAACGCGGATAAATAAGTTGTGTTGGATCACCTTTGTGAAACATGATTGAGCCGTCACTATTGAGTGCAACAAAGTGGCCTACGTGGCTAGATTCAACGACATCATTTCTAACTAATTCGGCCAGAGTTTCTCCGATAAGTAGTGGCATCGATTAGTCGTTCTGACGTTCAAGTGATGACCAAATATGTGCTTGTAGCTCTTTACCTTCGGCGGCCATGTCATAAGCAAAGAAGAGTTCTCCGGCAACAAGACCGTATAAGCGAACGCCAGCGGTAACAATCTTGGCACTTGGTGCTGAATACCCTTGATCTAAAACTAATTGAATCTTTGGACCATCAAACTGTCCAACCCAACCTTCTGAAATTCCAGTGTTGTGTGACATTACAACCTCTAAAACATTATTGGGCTTAGTGCGCCAGAAACCTGCTTCAGATCCACCTGGGCGAAGGATTTCTCCCTCTGCATCTAATATCCACGACCGTGAAAAATAATTAAGGAACGGTCGACCATCATGATTAAAGACAACTTCATGGGCGTATTCAAAGGGCTCGATGCCAGGATACTCACCGCGACCTTTGCCGCGCCACGTACCAACTAACCAGGCCAATGGATTTAGATCTGGGTGCAGGCCTTCGGGAATTGTAAAAACCATCTATGGGCGTCCTCTAAATTTAGGGGGACGTCGCACTTGAGATTGACGACCGCGGAATGCATAAAAAATTAGAGCAATACCTAATGCAATGGCAACAAGACCAAGGATTATCGATGTAAAAAGCTCCATGCGCCAAGCCTACCTTGACTAAACAATCACTTCCTGCGAAGCGGGTACGCCATCAATACTTAGTATTGCCTCGATCGGCGTATTGCGCTTCACGATGGCCAATGCGATTGTGCCAAGCTCATGATGGCGCGCAACGGTGCCGATAAATCCCACAACCACGCCATCGTTCTCAACTTTTGCGCCCTTAGCTGGAAACGCAACATCACTGCCATCAAGGTGCAACATCACCAATCGCCGCGGTGGATTACCTAAATTGAAAACCTTGGCTACCGTCTCTTGGCCTCTGTAACAACCTTTATTCATATGAACTGATTTGTTGAGTACGCCGATTTCATTTGGAATTGATTTGTGGTCAGTCTCAAAACCTATACGCGGACGTCCGGCGGCGACGCGTTCGGCATCGAGTGCCCATGTACCGATTTGCGTAGCAACTACATTAAATCCCGCACTGATATCTGCTAATTCGGTACGTGCTACAAGTGCAAATGGTCCGCCGATCTCGGTGGTAACTCCAGGTGCTCGCAAAACTGCGAATTCATTACTGGCATCGCGTACATCAACTTTCAACATAAATTTCATCTTAGTTAAATATGCGACCAAAGGCTGGGCATAACCAGGATCTAGAACTAACCACGTAGTTGTGCCGTCATCGACTAGATTAAATTGATATTCGATATGACCTTGCGGATCTAAAATCATCGCCGAAGTCCAAAGACCAACGCCTAAATCATTGAGGAACTGAGTGGTCAAATCATGGAGCCATTTCAAACGATCGTCGCCACTAACTGCAATAACGCTCAAGTGTGAAAGGTCGGCCCACGCAGTGCCAGCTTCTAGCGCGCGCTGTTCTTTCACCGGTTCCCCGAAGTGCCAGATTGCACCTTTATCAACACCGTCTTCCACTAGCACTGCACTCATTGGCAGTTAGTGCACGTTCCGTAGATTGCAAAGTGCGATACATCGGTTTTGAAACCAAAATCATCAGCTAGCGATGTAACGAAGTGTGCAGCAGTCTCAATAGGAGCATCACCGACGCTGCCACATTTTCCGCAGACTAAATGTAGATGTGTCAGCTCTTCGGCGGCGTGATACGTCGCACCGCCATGGCCTAAGTGCGTATGTTGCACAAGCCCAACATTTTCTAGCGTCTCTAAGTTTCTATAGACCGTCGAAAGATTGATTCCTGGATGAGTTGCACGCACTTTCTCGGCAACTTCTTCAGGAGTTGAATGTCCAAGTTCGCGTACGGCAGATAGAACAAGCTCGCGCTGAGGCGTTAGGCGCAAGCCCTTTTCATGCAGTTCATGCTTCTCGGCCATGTGCCTACCTTACGCGAAGAAGCAGTAAATAAACTTCGCACCCTAGGCAGAAGTTAAATGCTGCGTTCAAAAAGGCGGCTGCTAGGGCACAACTGACGGCTACAACGAAGAGTGCGCTGATTCCGGTTATCGATCCCGCGATGGCAGCCAATGCAAAGAGCAGCCCCACGCTTTGGGCGAACTGAGGGGGGCGAATGTCTTCTGGAATTGCCGCACTCTTTAATCGTGGCTTAATGAAGCTACGAAAAATCAGTGCATACGGCGTGAACTGTGGTCCGCGAAATGCACCGATGGCAAAAACGATCGCCTGCGCACTGATAACCCAAAGGTTCGCAGTTGCTAAAGCAGTAGCCAAAACTAATGTTGTGAGGACAGCTGAAAAACGTGGACCGCGTGCATCAATTGTTACTGCTGATTTTTTCTCGTTCAAAGTTTGGGTCATGTACTTTTCCTTTGGTCGATGAATGGGTAATTGTTTTTAAAAGCAAC
>CAEZZF010000128.1_pt1 | contig 3555 bp, 2 predicted proteins | sample 7266141 | NCBI WGS metagenome assembly CAEZZF01 (sample SAMEA6813953, study PRJEB35770) | freshwater metagenome | biome: Freshwater; feature: Freshwater reservoir; material: water | place: Czech Republic | collected 2016-08-15 | depth 30m m
ATTCCTGAGGCCACTAGTTTTTCAATAGTTGCAATGTGGGCACCCTCTAACTTCACGCCCATCGCGCCAGCCTCTTTAAAAAAACGTGTTGCAGTTTCAAGGGCCAGCTCTGGTGAGCTCTCGTAAGAGCCAAAGGGAAGATCTGCAATTACCAGAGCTCTAGTTGATGCCGTGACCACTGCACGTGTCATCGGAATGAGTTCATCGACAGTTACTGGAATCGTGTTCTCATAACCCAAGAAATTATTGCCAGCGCTATCTCCCACTAGGAGTACGGGTATACCGGCCTGGTCAAATATCTTGGCCGTCATCTGCTCATAAGACGTGAGCATCGCCCACTTTTCGCCGCGTTTTTTCGCCGCTGCTAAATCCACAATTGTGACGCGTCGGTGCATTGCTCCGCCATATAAGGCTTCCATCTGGTGTCCTCTCCTCGACGCTTACAAAAATGTAAGTCCCCGGGTACTGGCATAAGGGTACCCCTGTTAGGCTTGAAAAATGAAGCTGCGGGTAGCGTTGGCCCAGATAAACCCCACCGTGGGTGATCTTGCCGGCAATGGCCAGTTAATCTCCACTGCAATTCTTGCGGCACACAGTGCTGGTGCACATCTGGTGGTCTTCCCAGAGATGATTGTGACGGGATATCCAGTTGAAGATTTAGCGCTTCGACCATCTTTTCAAACTGCCAGCAAAGCCACATTAGTCGACCTGGCGTCAAAGGTTGCCGGTGACATCGTTGCCGTCGTCGGCTATTTAGATACTTCGGCCAGCGGTGCTCCACAAAACTGCGTAGCGGTTATTTCTGGTGGAAAAGTGATGGCTAAGTACGTCAAGCGCCACTTGCCTAACTATGGAGTCTTCGATGAGTTTCGAAACTTCACCGCAGGTACCGAATCTTTGGTTGTGCGCATTCACGGTGTGGATGTTGCAATTGCAATATGTGAAGATATTTGGCACTCATTGGCAGATATTGCAGAACGCACGCCTGGCTTAGTTGTAGTACCTAACGGCTCCCCATTTGAGCGAAACAAGGATGATGTCCGATTAGCGTTAGTGCAACAACGAGCTCGCGAAGTTGGCGCGCCAATGGCCTATGTCAATATGACAGGCGGAGCCGATGATTTAGTCTTTGATGGCGACACTATTGTGGTTGATAAAAATGGAGAGTTAATTGCCAGGGCGCCACAATTTAGCGATGAGTTAATGATCATCGATATTGAGTGTGCTAGCCACAGCGCAATGCCAGACGTAGTGATTTCATCCGAGGAAGTTTCTAGTCCATCGCAACTCACTTCGTACATTGCTCCTCGCTTAAGTGATGAGGCAGAAATGTGGACCGGCTTAGTTGTTGGACTACGTGACTACATAAGAAAAAATGGATTCACATCCGTAATTCTTGGCTTATCGGGAGGAATCGATTCAGCACTTGTGGCAGCAATTGCCATCGATGCCTTAGGTACAAAAAATGTCTTTGGAGTAGCACTGCCAAGTAAGTACTCATCTGAGCACTCCTTAGCCGATGCCAAAGCGCTAGCTGATGCGACAGGGATTAACTTTCGCAGCGTGCCGATTGCACCCATGGTTGCTAGCTTTATGGAACACCTGCAGCTAACTGGCATTGCAGAAGAGAATTTGCAGGCCCGCGTGCGAGGAACCACGTTGATGGGGATTTCAAATCAAGAGGGCCATATAGTTTTAGCAACGGGCAATAAGAGCGAGCTCGCAGTTGGTTACTCAACTATGTATGGTGATGCCGTTGGTGGCTTTGCCCCGATTAAAGATATTTATAAGAGCGATGTGTGGGCACTTGCCAGGTGGAGAAATGCCACTGCAATTGCTGAAGGCTCGATCGCCCCGATTCCAATGAACTCAATTACTAAAGAGCCCAGCGCCGAACTGCGCCCTGATCAAAAGGACTCCGATTCACTTCCTGATTACATTCTTCTAGACCAGATTTTGCGTCTCTATGTCGATCTCGATCAAGGCTATGAGCAGCTCATTGCCGGTGGATTTGATCCAGCATTGGTGGTTCGAGTTATCTCATTAGTTGATAAGGCCGAATACAAGCGTCGCCAATATCCACCTGGCACCAAAGTCTCAGCTCGCGCCTTTGGCAAAGATCGCCGTCTGCCCATGACTTCACGATGGTCGCAGTCGTAATTCTGCAAACCGTTCGCAACTCGCATATTTCCTGGCAATAAGTAAACTTATCCTCGTGCAATCGATTATCACGTGGTTCTTTACTCGCAACCGGATAGTTGATTTCTGCTTGTCTACTTCCTGCAGCTGCTGATTCTTTTTTTACTCAGCCTAAGTCCTGCATTACTTACATCTATTTTCTAAGGGAGAACTATGACAATTTATAACGATATTACAGAGGCATTTGGAAATACCCCGCTTGTTCGAATCAACACCATTACCGATGGCGCTCAAGGCAATGTCTTTGCCAAATTGGAGTTCTACAACCCAACGTCTTCGGTTAAAGATCGTCTAGGAATTGCAATGATTGATGCTGCCGAGGCAAGTGGTGCTCTAAAGCCGGGCGGAACCATCGTTGAAGCGACTTCAGGAAATACGGGGATTGCCGTAGCAATGGTTGCAGCTGCCCGTGGATATAAGTCGATCTTCACCATGCCAGAGTCGGTTTCTAAGGAGCGACGCAAACTAATTAGAGCATTTGGTGCAGAGTTAATTTTGACACCCGCCGCCGAAGGTATGAAAGGCGCAGTTGCAGCAGCTGAAAAGCTTGGTGAGTCAGGTGCTGTTCTGGTTCGACAATTTGAAAATGAGGCGGGACCGGCGATTCACCATTCAACAACTGGCCCCGAGATTTGGCGCGATTTAGATGGCAAAGTCGATGCGTTCGTCTCAGGAATCGGTACGGGTGGAACTATCACAGGCACTGGCCGTTTTCTAAAAGAGAAAAACCCGGCTATTAAAGTCTTTGGCGTCGAGCCTGCAGCTTCACCGATTCTCAATGGTGGGGCACCAGGACCACATCCAATTCAAGGAATTGGAGCTAATTTTATTCCAACGATTTTAGATCGCACTGTGTATGACGAGATCTTGGATGCAACTGCCGATGATGCAATGAAGTTTGCGCGTCGCGCTGCGGCCGAAGAGGGAATCTTGGCAGGAATTTCATCAGGTGCAACGTTGTGGGCAGCTATTGAAGTTGCCAAGCGTCCTGAGTTTGCTGGCAAGAATATTGTTGTAATCCTTGCATCATCAGGCGAGCGATATCTTTCAACTGTTCTGTATCAGGATTTGGCTGATTAGTATGTCAATTATTAGCCGTATTAAAGAAGATCTCGATAATGCGCTGACCCATGATCCGGCGGCACGAAATCGTCTTGAGGTCGCTTTGGCGTATCCAGGTGTGCACGCTATATGGGGACATCGAATTTCGCATTTCCTATGGAATGTAAATTTGAAGTTGATAGCTCGCATACATGCACATGCGGTTCGCTTTACAACTGGGATAGAGATTCATCCCGCCGCCACGATTGGACGCCGATTCTTTATCGATCATGGAATGGGCGTAGTCATTGGGGC
>CAEZZF010000135.1_pt1 | contig 3370 bp, 3 predicted proteins | sample 7266141 | NCBI WGS metagenome assembly CAEZZF01 (sample SAMEA6813953, study PRJEB35770) | freshwater metagenome | biome: Freshwater; feature: Freshwater reservoir; material: water | place: Czech Republic | collected 2016-08-15 | depth 30m m
CAATGGCTGCTCGTGCCTTCTTTTGATACCAAGCCACCGTTGAGTCCTGATTGACATCTAAGACATCTAGTAAATGATGGCGGACTCCTTGTCGCTCATCCACGCTCAATTTAGCTGTACCGATATCCATACCTTTATATATCTGCATGGAATCCGCGTTAATAATCTCGCCATCAAATCGCTGTGCAAGGGCTATTGCTAAATCGCTCTTGCCTGTGGCAGTAGCACCGCATATAACAATAATGCTCATCTAGAAACTGCCGGCATTCCGAGCATTGTTACCTTAGCCGCCGTCTCTTTGGTGCGCAGTTCATGTGAATCGCCACCGCGCGTTGCACGAACTGCTCCAGGGGTTCCGATCAAATAATGTGCCGACGCATCAGTGATAACTACATCTACTTCATCTCCTGGGCGAGCAAGTGCAGCATTATCAAAATGAACTAGGCGGAAATCCTCGCTACGACCAGTGAGCCGGGCCTGAGCTTCATCGCGGCGTCCTTCATAGTCGCCCACGAGAACTTTGAAACTCTTACCAACAGCTTCTTTATTCACTGACAGAGAAATTTCTTGTTGGTGATTGTGTAAGCGGGTATAGCGCTCTCCAACAACATCAGCTGGTACTTGATCAGGCATCGTTGCAGCAGGTGTTCCTGGGCGAATTGAATACTGATAGGTATATGCCGCTGCAAATCTTGCTTGGCTGCATAGATCTAGCGTGGCTTGAAAATCGGCCTCGCTCTCCCCCGGAAAACCAACGATGATGTCGGTAGTAATCGATGCATGTGGCATCGCAGTTCGGACGCGATCGAGAATTCCCAAATATCTATCGGTGCGATAGGAGCGGCGCATTGTCTGAAGAATTGCATTTGAGCCAGATTGCAGTGGCATATGCAAGTGGGGCATGACATTAGGTGTTTGCGCCATTGCATCAATCACATCATCCGTAAAATCACGCGGATGCGGTGACATAAAACGAACTCGTTCTAGGCCATCAACTTTCCCACATTCGCGTAGCAGATTGGCAAATGCTTGACGGTCATTAAAATCCACACCATACGCATTTACATTTTGACCTAACAATGTAATTTCGATAACGCCTTGATCAACTAGCGCGCGGACTTCGGCAAGAATATCGACTGCCGATCGATCTTTTTCAATCCCGCGCAACGTTGGAACAATACAAAATGTGCACGTGTTATTGCAGCCAACCGAGACTGAAACCCAGGATGAAAAAGCCGATAACCGCCTTGCCGGTAAGGTTGAAGGAAAGTGTTCTAGGGACTCGAGAATTTCAATCTGAGACTCTTCCTCGATGCGTGCGCGCTCTAATAAGACGGGAAGTGAACCTACGTTGTGAGTGCCAAAGACGACATCTACATAAGGGGCTTTTTTAAGGATAGTCGCCTGATCTTTTTGGGCTAGGCATCCACCTACGGCGATCTGCATTAATGGATTGGCCTTCTTTATTGGAGCTAAAAAGCTTAGATTTCCATACAATTTATTGTCGGCATTTTCTCGAACGGCGCAGGTATTAAATACGACGATGTCGGCTTGAACGCCTTCAGCTGCTGGAATGTAACCAGCTTCATCTAACAAGCCTGCGATTCGTTCAGAGTCGTGCACATTCATCTGACAGCCATAGGTCTGGACTGTGTAAGTGCGCGTCATGGGCTAATCGTAGGGCCTTATTTAGAGGGCAATGACTTCCATCTCAAAGGTAGAACGGTTCACAATGGCGGCGTGGTGGTTTTCTAGTGTGGACCACCCAGGTTGATTCCAGCCACTTGAGGCGAACAGGACGCCTTCTGGTGTAGATAGATACTTAATCTCGTAATAATCATCCGGCGCCCAGTCAGGCTTTCTTAGTGTGTTGTGCTCACTGACGGTCACAAAATATTCACGGTTCATAATCATGCAGTTAAGACTTGTTGTATCTCCATGAGCTTTTATTATTGTAAGAGCGGATTTAACTCCATCGATTAAGCCATGCTTATCAATTTCAGTCATCACAAGATAGAAATATCTCTCACTATCTGTGTCACCAATAATCAATGATGCATAGTGTGGATCTATAAAGGGCGCAATAGCATCAGGAGGAAAAATCGACCCATTATGAATAAACGAATAATCCCCATACATAAATGGGTGTGTATTGTTTTCGCTAATAGATAGTCCCTTAGTGGCCCAGCGCAGGTGCAGCAATGCACCATCGGCGCTATTGCTGGCAACGGTTGTATCAAAGCTGGCACTTGTTGCCGCAGATTCGACCTTCTTCTCAAGCACGGTATGGGCACCGGATTTATCCACAGTTGACAACCCCCACCCATCGCAATGAACCGAGGACAAGGCGACAAAATCTGAAAATTCATCTCCTACTAGCGCTGGAAAAGAGGTTTTGGCTGGCGACACGTAGCCCATTAATCGGCACATTCTGAGTCAAACCCCTATCGCTTAAGTCACACTATGAGGTAGAAAGGTTACCCCAGAGTCTCAAGGAGGAGTACATCTTGGCAATCACAAATGACGACGAAAAACGTTTAGCAGAGCTTGGATACAAACAAGAGCTAAACCGTACCTGGTCAGGTTTTTCTAACTTCGCAATATCTTTCTCGATTATCTCCATCTTGGCCGGTTGCTTCACAACCTTTGCCCAGGCATGGAATAACGGCGGCCCCGTTGCAATCTCAATCGGCTGGCCGATCATCTCGCTATTCATTCTCATTATTGGTTTTTGTATGTCAGAGCTCGCCTCTGCCTATCCGACATCAGGTGGAATCTACTGGTGGGCATCAAAACTGGGTGGACCAAGGGCCGGCTTCTTTACAGGTTGGTTAAACCTTATTGGTCTTGTATCAGTTACCGCATCAGTTGGTTATGGCGCTGCAAGCTTCCTGAATGTAATTCTCGGGGCACAGTGGCCAAGTTATGCAACTGATTTCCTTGGTGGGGACTACATAAAGCAGCAGTTCTTCCTATTTATTGCGATCATCCTTCTTGTAACTTTGATCAATATTTATAGTGGACACCTACTATCTCTCTTTAACAATATCTCGGTATGGTGGCACGTATTTGGCGCATTAATTGTTATCGGTATCTTGTTATTTGTCCCAAATGAGCACCAGACACTTTCGTGGATGTTCACAACAAAGATCAATAGCTCAGGATTTAGCGATAACTCTTACTGGCTATATGTCCTGCCACTTGGTTTCTTGTTGACCCAGTACACAATCACTGGTTTTGATGCATCGGCGCACCTTTCAGAAGAAACTCATGACGCACACATCAATGCGGCAAAGGGAATCTGGAAGTCGATTTTCTACTCAGCAATCGGTGGTTACATCCTTCTTATGGCATTTCTTTTTGCCGCAAC
>CAEZZF010000136.1_pt1 | contig 3370 bp, 4 predicted proteins | sample 7266141 | NCBI WGS metagenome assembly CAEZZF01 (sample SAMEA6813953, study PRJEB35770) | freshwater metagenome | biome: Freshwater; feature: Freshwater reservoir; material: water | place: Czech Republic | collected 2016-08-15 | depth 30m m
ATGATTAATAGCGGCTTTGATGCAGCTGAAACCTTCTCAAGAATTGGAAGCAAATCTGCGAGCGCAGAGATCTTTCCAGCTGAGATAAGTACATATGCATCTTCAAGGATTGACTCCATGCGATCTTGATCGGTTACAAAGTATGGAGAGATGTAGCCCTTATCGAACTGCATACCTTCCGTAAATTCCAGATCCAAACCAGTTGTTGATGCCTCTTCAACAGTGATGACGCCATCTTTGCCGACGCGATCCATTGCCTCAGAGATTAAATCTCCGATTGCACGATCTTGGGCAGAGATAGTTGCAACATCTGCAATCTGTGCCTTGCCATTTACTGGCGTAGCTTGTGAACGAAGCTTCTCTGAGACTGCAGCAACTGCAGCTTCGATTCCAGCTTTAATATCCATTGGCTGTGCACCAGCGGCTAAGTTGCGGATACCTTCTTTGACCATTGCCTGTGCAAGTACGGTCGCAGTTGTTGTTCCATCACCAGCGACATCGTTGGTCTTAGTTGCAACTTCTTTAACTAACTGTGCGCCCATGTTTTCAACTGGATCAGAGAGTTCGATCTCTTTAGCAATTGTTACACCATCATTTGTGATGATTGGAGCACCGAATGATTTAGCGATAACTACGTTGCGACCCTTAGGTCCAAGGGTTACTTTGACTGTGTCGGCAAGAATATTGACGCCACGTTCCATCGCACGACGTGCGTTATCGTCGAATTGAAGGGACTTTCCCATTTACTTCTCGATTACAGCGAGAATGTCACGAGCTGAAAGAACCAAGAGGTCATCTCCGCCGTGCTTGATTTCAGTTCCGCCGTACTTGCTGTATAGAACAACGTCGCCAACTTTGACATCCATTGGTACGCGTACGCCATCATCAAAGCGACCTGGTCCTACAGCAATGACAACGCCCTCTTGTGGCTTCTCTTTAGCTGTATCTGGAATAACTAGACCTGATGCTGTTGTTGTCTCAGCCTCGCTGGTCTTGATAACGATGCGATCTTCAAGTGGCTTAATGGCCATGTCCATAACTCCCTTTGCGTTGTTTTCCTCGTGCGGGCCCGGTTAGCAGTGTGGACCCGTGAGTGCTAACGCAAGGTTAGAGGTGCCTATTCCCAACGGCAAATCGAGCCTACGACAGGCTTATAACCCCCACTGGCAGGCTGGAATCGGCATCAAAGGCGATAGGGCTGGGGGCACGGTTGGCCGCGACCATCAAAGAGCCAAGGGCTGCGACCATCGCACCGTTGTCGGTACACAGGCCAGGCGATGGGATTCGAAGGCGTATGCCCGCCTTTTCGCAGCGCTGGGTAGCTAGCGCTCGCAAGCGTGAGTTTGCCGCAACTCCCCCGGCGATAACGAGTGAGTCGATTCCCGTTGCTTTACATGCTGCTACAGATTTCAACAATAAAACATCGACGATAGCTTCTTGAAAAGATGCCGCGACGTTGGCTTTTGCATAATCAGGTGTGGCCTCTAAATATCTCGCTACGGCAGTTTTTAATCCTGAGAAAGAAAAGTCAAAGGGACGGGTCTGCCAATCATTAGATGTAGTCAAGCCTCGTGGAAAATCAATTGCTTGCGCATCACCGGATTGCGCTAAAAGATCGATTGCAGGGCCACCAGGAAAACCTAACTTCATAACACGCGCAATTTTATCAAAGGCTTCACCGGCAGCATCATCCATCGTTGCACCAAGTTTAATAATCGAAGATGTGATGTCATCGACTTGAAGAAGTGATGAGTGACCACCACTGACCAATAATGCAATCGTTGGATCCAATGGTTTGTCATGTGTTAAAAAGTCAACGCTGATGTGTGCGGCTAAATGATTAACTGCAAAGATTGGTTTATCGAGCCCCAGTGCTAAACCAGTTGCGGCGCTGACTCCGACTAGTAGTGCACCTACTAACCCCGGGCCAGCAGTAACTGCTACGACATCGATGTCCTTCAAAGAGAGTTTAGAGTCTATTAAAGCTTTTTCAATTGTAGGTTGCATCGCCTCCAAATGTGCACGACTGGCAATCTCTGGCACTACTCCACCAAAGCGTGCATGTTCTTCAACACTTGATGCAATGACGTTAGCTAATAACGTTCGCCCGCGGACAATACCTACAGCTGTTTCATCACACGAAGTTTCAATTCCTAAAACTATTGGCTGGCTCATGGCAGCTCTTTTCGCATAACAAGGGCGTCAAGACCCGCGCCATAATAATTTGTGCGTACAGAGATCTGCTGATAACCGAGCTGCTTATACATATTTATTGCAGTGGCATTATCAATACCGACTTCAAGCATCATGGCATTGGACTCTTTATCTATCGCCCAGTTCTCTAGTTCGGCCATAAAGGCCTTGCCGATGCCGGCTTTACGGTGCTCTGGCAGCACACCTACAGTTAAAACATCGGCTTCAACCCCTGGTGCTGGAACCATGACACCGGCATAACCAATAATCTGATTGTCATCATCGACTGCCACAGTAAAAAAGTGCGTTCGAGGTACTCCTTTAAACTCCTCTTTAAACTGACCCATCGACCACGGCGAATCGGCAAATAAAATCTTCTCCATCGACACTAAGTATGGAAGATCTAAAGCAGCAGCGGCGCGAAACGTTGTCATCTATCTATCCGCCGTTGCAACTGCATCGGGATGACGCAAGTACATGGGTTCGGCAAACTCTTCTTGTAATGCAACTAATGCAGCTAAATCAGGAAATAGATCGTTGTGAATCTGATTCCCTACAACATCGGCTGGAAAACTAACTGCCGGATTGCCTACCCGAACACCATCAACATAGCGCGCCCAATAAACCTCTTTGCGCCGAGCATCGACCGTAACAATAAAATCATGTGTATCAACTTGTGCAGCGATTGCATCTAAAGAACAAACACCGCGCACCGTAATGTTTCGCGCTAAAGCAAAACTGCGAGCAAAAGCGATTCCAATTCGCAAACCAGTAAATGGTCCAGGACCCATTCCAACAACAACTTCATTAATTGTGCGACCAACAATCGCGTCGGCAACTAGCGCTGGTAAGGCTGGACCGTGGGCCGTTGCTCCATCTTGATACCCGCTCCACAGCATAATCCCGTTGTCGATTATCCCAACGCATGTGCGCGATGTGGATGTATCAATTGCTAATGAGATTGTCATAGGACAAAGCCTTCCCAGCGCTTGCCTACACACCTAATCTCAACTTTTCGAACCTCTTCGCTTCGGTCAATTGTTATCTCAAGACGATCATCACTCAACCGTGCAGACTCAGCACCACCCCATTCAATAACCGTGACTGAATTAGCTGTATCTAGATCTAAATCATCTACATAGAGGCTGGGGTTATTGGTATCTAATAAGCGATACGC
>CAEZZF010000141.1_pt1 | contig 3141 bp, 3 predicted proteins | sample 7266141 | NCBI WGS metagenome assembly CAEZZF01 (sample SAMEA6813953, study PRJEB35770) | freshwater metagenome | biome: Freshwater; feature: Freshwater reservoir; material: water | place: Czech Republic | collected 2016-08-15 | depth 30m m
AATAACAAAGCGATGGCCTCTTCTATCGTTAAGTTTCGAGGGCGCGCTAGCGTATCGGCGTTGTGAATCGTGACATAACCTGAATCAAAAGAGAGATCCATCAACTCCAACGGGGTGTAACCAGGTAATCCACACATCCATAATGTTGTTAGATCTGCAACCATTTGGCTGGAAGATACCGAGAAATCTTGCGCCAGGATATTTAAGTCGATTCCCTGATGTGAAGTTAGATACGGAACTAAATCTAGAAGCCTCGAAGTACGGCTCAATGGTGTTTGTGGATTTTTAGCCATGCAAGACAACTAACGTTGTTAATGCAGTGATTACAGCGGTGCGCAATTGTGCAGGTGATATGACAAGAACATCATCGCCATGCCACAGCACTAGGTCAACCATCTTTGCTAAGTCAAAAAAGGGAACAGTGACTCGATCCCACTCCCCTAAATCCGTAAACGATATTGCACTACTACGCATGAGATGCGCCTTATCTTTTCGTATATCAATTGTTGCGATCTCGTTAGAGGCATCGGTGTTCAATGATTTCAAAATGTCGAATTCTGCGGGTATCTCAAATGTGTGTGAGTCCTTGCCTATTGTGATGTCACCTTGTAACCGATCTAGTCGAAAGGTGCGAATCGTTTTCTTGTCCAGGTCATTACCGGCTAGGTACCAAAATCCTTGTTGAGTAGCGATTGCATATGGCGCAATCATTCGAGTTTGAATTTCAAGCTCCTTGGAAAGGTAGCTAAAACTCAAGGTACGACGCTGCGATATAGCGCGTGAAATGATCTCGAAATCTGCATGCGGTGTGCGAATCAGAGGAGATATCGATGGGATTGAATCTAAATCGGAGTCTATTCCCATTGATTTGAGTTTGAGTAGAGCGCTCTGTGCTGCCGAATCTAGTGCTGCTCCGCGCCACGCCTCCGCTGCCAGAGACAACAGCGCAATTTCTACACCAGAGATATCTCCTAGATCTAGTGAGTACTTATCGCTTTTAATCCTATATCCGGCTTCATCATCGAATGCTGGATCAAAACCACCAACATCAATCTCGATTCCTAAGTTTCTTAAATCATCCTTATCACGTTCAAACATTCTCTCTTTAGTTTCAGCCGAGCCTTCATAACCATCAACTGAAGCAAAAATCTCTTTCTTTGTTAAGAATCTCTTCGTTGCCAAAAGTGCGATGGTGAGGTTAATTAACCTCTCAATCTTCCGAGACACCGTAAGCACCCTTCGCTGGTCGGCGACGACGTGCAAGAACATCAACTCCAGGTGCCATTCGACGACTCTGAATCAAGAAGCCGGTATGTCCAATCATTCGCTGCTGAGGTCGAACTGCAAGACCCTCATGATGCCATCCTCGAACTAAGGTTTCGCTACTCTCTGGTTCAGTAAATCTTCCATCAACTTTGATTGCCTCTGCAGTTGCAGAAAGTTGCGTTGTTGTTGCCACATAAGACATGAATACTCCGCCAGGTCTTAGAGCGCGAGCAGCGATGTCTACGCATTCCCATGGAGCGAGCATGTCTAAAATGACTCGATCATATGATGCTTCAAGTTGCTGATCTTGAAGATCTCCCACGGTGAGACTCCAATTGCTTGGCATTTCACCGAAGTAGTTTGAAACATTCGAACGTGCGTTGTCGGCGAAATCAGATCTGCGCTCAACGGAGTGCACCAATCCAGTCGGTGAACATGCACGAAGAAGTGAAATGGTTAAAGCGCCGCTTCCTACACCGGCCTCCAATACCCGTGCACCCGGATAAATATCGGCCATTCCAACAATCATGGCAGCATCTTTAGGGTAAACAATCGTGGCCCCACGAGGCATTGTTAGAACATAATCTGCCAAAAGTGGTTTGAATGCCGTGAATTTCAGTCCGCCCGTTGTGCTGACTACCGAACCCTCTGGCATGCCAATCAATTCATCGTGAGTAATCCACCCCTTATGCGTATGCCACTCTTTGCCTGCAGTAACAGTGAAGCTATACAGCTTTCCTTTGGGGTCGGTTAATTGAATACGATCGCCTTCGCCGAAATACCCTAAGTTAGACACGTGAGTATCTTAGGCGAAAAATAATCTGCCAGTGAGAGTATCTTGCGGTACGTGAATAGTGATTCAAGGCTTCGACTCTCCCCCAGCAGTGTCAACGACTTTAACAACTGCCCCCAGCTCTATAAATATCGAAGCATCGACCGATTACCCCAACCTCCTAGTCTGGATGCAGAACGCGGAACCCTGGTTCACACAATTCTGCACGATTTATTTGAAAGCCCGGCTGGGCTAAGAACTCCTGCAACTGCGATCGAGTTGTTGCCATCACGATGGCAAGAACAAGTAGAGGCAAAACCAGAGTTGGCGGCCATGGTGACTAATGAAAAGGAGTGGTTGGATCGAGCTTCTGCTTTAGTAACCACGTATTTCACTCTCGAACAACCATCGACATTTGAAGCCACGCATAGAGAGCTTCATCTTGAGGATGATTTTAGAGAAGATTTATACCTTCACGGCTATGTAGATCGACTCGATGTCGCACCTACTGGCGAAGTTCGAATCATCGATTACAAAACTGGGAAGTCACCCAAACCTGGCTGGGAAGAAAAAGCCTTGTTTCAACTGCGTGTATATGCACTGCTCTATTGGAAAAATAACGGAGTGCTACCCCGCTTATTGCAGTTGATCTATTTAGGTGATGGAAAATTAGTGAAGAGTAATCCAACTATGGCAGATTTAGAATCTGCTCAGAAATCTTTACTCAGAACTGCAGATGATATTTTGGCCTCTTTGGATAAGGATTATTGGCCGCCTAAACCCAGCAGATTATGTGACTGGTGCTTCTTTAAAACGATCTGCCCTGCTCACAATAGCTAAATAGAAATCGTAAAGTCCTTATATAGCAGTTCTAATTTTGTGTAAGACATTTGTTCGAGAGATCGAATGCTTCTTACGCGCGCAGATTCTTCCACGGACACTAAATGCGGAACGGCAATAAGCCAAGCTCCACTTGCCTTTGCCGCGCGAACTCCCGTTAAAGAGTCTTCAAAAATCAGGGATTGTTCAATTCTGACTCCCGAGCGCGTAGCAGCCAAGAGATATGCATCTGGGTGGGGTTTTGTGTTTACTACGTCATCACT
>CAEZZF010000145.1_pt1 | contig 3044 bp, 3 predicted proteins | sample 7266141 | NCBI WGS metagenome assembly CAEZZF01 (sample SAMEA6813953, study PRJEB35770) | freshwater metagenome | biome: Freshwater; feature: Freshwater reservoir; material: water | place: Czech Republic | collected 2016-08-15 | depth 30m m
GCAGTTCTAGAGCTTTCAATCGATAACGCTGAAATCGTTGCTCGCCTATCTAGTCGGCGCACATGCAAAGAGTGCGGATTACCAACGGTAAACACTGATAAGTGTCCAACGTGCGGGGGAGATGTATATCAGCGCGAGGATGACAAAGCTGAAGTTATTACGCGCCGCTTAGAAGTATACGAAGAGCAGACTGCGCCGATTGTCTCTTTCTATCGCAGTGAGGGTTTGCTTATTACTGTGAGTGCAATCGGTAGCGTTGAAGAGATTACAGAGCGTGCAATTTCTGCTTTGAGTCGCGTTTCATAAAGAAGCAAGCGATGGCGATTCAGATTAAAACCCTTGATCAGTTACAGGTCATGCGTCGCGCCGGATTAGTTGTCGCCCAGATTCATCAAGCAATACGCGAGGCGATAAAGCCCGGCATGACGACCGATGCCCTGGATGTAATCGCTGCCGCTGTTATCAAACGTGGTGGCGCAACATCTAATTTTCTAAATTACCACGGTTTTCCAGCCACAATCTGCGTGTCAATTAACGATGAGATCGTTCATGGAATTCCTGGGCCAAAGATAATTAATGATGGCGATATCGTCTCAGTAGATTGCGGAGCAATAGTCGATGGCTGGCACGGCGATGCCGCATTCTCGATTGGTGTTGGCACGATTAGCGCCGAGGATCAAAAACTGATGGATGTCTGCGAAGAGTCCATGTGGCATGGAATTGCAGCAGGAAAGAATGGCGCGAAGCTTTCAGATATTGGCTATGCCATCGAGCAGTACACAAATTCGCAAGGTAAATATGGAATTCTGCAAGAGTACGGTGGCCATGGAATCGGTACTGAGATGCATCAAGAGCCACATGTATTAAATTTTGGAAAAGCTGGCAATGGACCACAGCTTGTTCCTGGATTTGCCCTTGCTATTGAACCAATGATTACTCGTGGCTCGGCCCGCACAAAAGTATTGGCCGATGATTGGACCGTGGTCTCTGCCGATAAATCTCATGGTGCCCACTTCGAACATACCTATTGCATCGCACCTGATGGGAAGCCATTTGTTTTAACAGCAATCGATGGTGGCAGGGCTGATTTGGCGCGATTTGGCGTAGAGATCTCGGAGTTGCTGTAAAAAATACTCAATTGTTACCTGTAAACGCTTACTAAAGCCTGCGTTTCACGCTATTTTCACTCCAGCCCTCACCCTCGGGGGATTGAACTAATGGGGAGATTAATGAAAAAAGTAACACGCATAGGTGCTGCTTTGGCAGTTGCACTGATGATGGGATCTATGGTTCCCGCAGAAGCTGGTCTATCACCTGCGCAAGCAAATGTTGGTGATGAATGCAGAAGCAACTATTTAGGTAAAACAGCAAAAGGTCGCGGAGTCGATGGAACTGATTTAACTTGTATGGTTGTAACAACTGGTTCATTCAAGGGATCTACAAAATGGTGGTACAAAGATGTTAAGCCACTAAAGAATATTGATTGGACTATTCCAGCTAACCCAGGTGGATACTCACTAACAAGTGATGCAGTTACAGAAGCATTAAAGGCTGAAGATTTACTCGGCACTTCGTCATCTGTCTTTAAGCCAGGTGCCGGTGGATCTGTTGGTCTTGGAGCTTTCCAGGAGATCAAAGGTAAGCCAGAAGCTGCTTTAATCACTGGAATTGCAATGACTGGTGGAATGTATTCAGCCAAGTCAACACTCAAGCTTACTGACTCAACACCAATCGCTAAGATTTTGCGCGAGTACGATGCAGTTGTTGTTCCTGCAGCATCGAAGTACCGCACGCTTAATCAGTTGATGGATGATTTAAAAGCTAAGCCAAATAGCGTAGCTATTGCCGGCGGCAGCAAGGGTGGAATCGATCACCAAGTAATTGGTTTGCTGGCTCAGAAGGTTGGAATTGATCCAACTAAGTTGAACTATGTTGTTTTCTCGGGTGGACCTGAAGTTGTGGTTTCGCTATTGAGTAACTCAACACAAGTTGGCCTATCTGGAACAGGCGAATTTGCTTCGTATATCGCATCTGGAAAACTTCGCGTACTTGGAGTTTCCTCCGCTAAGGCACTTAAGGGTTACAAGGGAAAGACTTTTGTATCTCAGGGCTATGACCTTGTGTACGGAAACTGGCGTGGAATTATGGCACCAGCTGATCTATCAGCCGCTGATCGCCTTAACTTCATCAAGGTTATAGACATCATGCATGTCTCACCTTCATGGAAAACACAACTAGTAAAGAACAACTGGGATAATGAATTCGCTGCAGGAACCGCCTTTAAGGCATTCCTTGATAAGCACATCCCAGAGATTAACGGAGTCATGAAGGGCCTCGGAATCTAATTGGCACTTCAAAAAGTCGCTAAGCAAGGAAAGGGAGAGCTCGCATTTGCGGGCTCTCTCTTCCTGCTTGGTATTTTCGTTGCATGGGATACATCAAAGATGCAGATCCCACAGGGCTCATCAATTGTTAGCCCCCAAACCTTTCCTTACATGGTCTCGGCATTTATTTCACTTGTTGGTGTGGGCTTAATTATCGAAGTTTTGCGAGGTCGTTACGCAACCCCGGATGGTGCAGAACCAGGTGATCCATTTATTGCACCAAGCTATAAGACGATGGCGATTTTGATGGCGGCAATCGGATTGCACGTAATTTTGCTAGAGATTGCCGGCTATGTTATTTCAGCAACTATTTGTTTTTGGGGCGTTTCATTTGCCTTTGGTTCGCGCAAGTTTCTTAAGGATCTTGCTATCAGTTTAGTTTTTGCATTGAGCGTTTATTTCTCATTCACTCAAGGTTTAAATATCAATCTACCTGCAGGTTTCTTCGAAGGGATCTTTGGTACATAGCCATGGGAAATAGTTTTGCTATGTTGTTAGATGGTTTCCAAACCGCTTTCACACCGACCAATTTAGCGTTTGGTCTGTTGGGAACTTTTCTCGGAACTCTCGTTGGCGTCTTGCCAGGTATCGGACCAGCACTTGCAATTGGATTATTGCTGCCAATCTGTTTGACGGTTAATCCAACGTCAGCTTTGATCA